>ERZ779874.1-NODE-1-length-410529-cov-55.913965_pt1 | contig 410529 bp, 346 predicted proteins | sample MGYA00511031_ERZ779874 | MGnify/ENA primary metagenome ERZ779874 (study PRJEB29588, sample SAMEA2156850) | human gut metagenome | biome: human gut; feature: human-associated habitat; material: faeces | place: Denmark | collected 2008/2010 ...
TTGTGAAAGTTGAGGCTTTTGCTTAACTTTTTTGAGGAGGTTTTGCAACACCCTCCTATTGTTTTTACGCTTCTGCGGAGCTTTGGTGGCTGGTTCCGTTCGGGAATAGTCAACTAATTTCGGGTAAGCACACCGCGTCAGCGGTGTAAAGGTAAAGCTACTATCTCCCATCGCTGACGCGATGCTCCCTCTTATTTGTCGGTGCAGCCCTACAAGGCTTCCGTTTCTCACCATCGCTACGTGATATGCTGCGTTCCAATAAAAAAGCTCCAAAGGGGATGGCCCTCTGGAGCTTTTCGTGATTATGTGCTGAAACTTCTTAAGAAATCTTCTTAAAGCAGTATTGTTAAAACGATGTCGTTTAGAACATTACTTTTTCAGCCTTGTTGTTGATTACGCGGATGTAAACCTGGCCGTTGACGGGATTGTCTACGCGTGCGCCCTGGAGGTTGTAGTATACGGCGTTGGCAGCGTCAGCATCTGTATCGGCCGACATGTCGTCGATTGAAGAGGCTGCATTGGCTGTGACGACGATGTTTTTCACCTCCCATGTGCCGGCCACAGCTGTTGTAGATACATATTTGAAACCGATTTGTATCTTCATGCCGTCATAATCAGCGAGGCTGATGGGTTCGTTGTCATAGAACGTCCAGCTGAATGATTCGGGAGCTGTAGGTGTAGCCAGTTCAACCCAGTCGTCGCCTTCTTCCTTGACCACTACATATGCGAAGCCGTCGATGGTGTCGTCATAGAAATTGAAAGCGTTTTTAAACGTCAGCTGTGCCGACTCGTAGTTGGTGAGGTCGATTACAGGCGAAGCAGCGATTGCTGTTGCTGCATTATTTGTGCCGCCGCTATATCCGGTGCCTTTAAGTCCATACTGGCTGTCATGAGTCCAAGGTTCGAAAGTGCCTTCTACCTGCTCGAATGTGAATTCTTCGCCCAATTCAGAATATAGCAAAGCATTTTCAGGGATTGCTTCTTTTACGGTGATGAGGTAAGAAGCCGAGCCGGCCTTGTATTCGTCGTTTGCCTCAGCTGTGGCAGTGATGCGGGCTGTGCCGACACCTACGATTGATACGGCACCAGTGGTGGCATCGACAGTAGCTACTTCTGTAGCGTCAGAAGCGTATGTAACAGCAGCTGTGGTCTCTTTGGTGAGAGTCGGAGCTGTGAACTCCTCATTCAAGCGCAGTGTAACCGAAGTTTCAGAGAAAGCCAGACCTGCATCCTTGCGGGTGTCGACTGTACCGCCGGTGTATGTAATTGTTATTGTCTTAATAGTGACCGAACCTGAGGCGGTAAAAGGAATGCTTGATGCGGAACCCGTCCAAGTTTTAGCAGAAGCAGTACCTGTAAATCCATCAGCCGCCAGAGCTGTTAATTTGCTGCCGGTGAAAGCGATGCTGGTGATTGTTCCACCATTAATCGAAATTGTAGTAATGCTCTTGTTGTATACGCGGAAAGTTTTGTCTGCACTCCAGAAGCGGCATCCGTTACCGCCGTTTTTACTTACTGAAAGGGTGATCGCACCGTCGGTTATTTCTGTGGGATCCGCAGCCTCATAATAATTGCCGTCAGTTGTGTAAGTATAGCCATAGGAGTTTGACGTAAAATCCATGGTCAGCTCTTCGGCCGCAGCCGAGAAGCCGAAAGCTACCACTGCACAGAGAGAGAGTAGAGTCTTTTTCATAAGTGATTGGATTAAAAGTTTGACAAAAAGGTTGATAAAATGATTAGTATTACTTTGTGTGTCAAAGATACGGAATATATGCATACCAATCAATACATGTTGTGAGTTATTTTCAAAATTTAATGTTTTTGAAATCCGTTTGCAATAAGCGTGCAATTTCCTCAACTGATTTGCAACATTACGTGCCCTGATAGATGCTGTATAATTAGTCAGGCGATGCGATTGTCTGTGTATGATATGCCGGTGCTTTAAATTGTACTGGATATGACATAAAAATGCCCTATAAATATAGGCCGGTGACGGTGAGGGAGCGGCGTATCTTCCGATTTGCATTTGTGTTTGTTTGTATATATTTTGTAATTTTAACATCAGGGGGGGGGGTAAAAATAGGTATATTTGCAATGTCATTTTTGGGAAGATGCATCCTGCAGGGTGTGGCTCCCGGTGAGTAGCCGGGGCGCGATTCCGAACAAGAATAACATGCTTTCGCAATGAAAAAACGGCGCGGCCTGATCCGTTGGGCTTGCGTCCTCAAATATCCTATCAACATCATTTTTTAATTAACCTTTTATTTATCAACCAATTCAAAAAAACTTATTGCATTATGAAGAAATCTTTACTCGCTATGGCTGCTTTTGCAGCATGTGCAATGTCAGCTAACGCCATCGACTATTATGCCATCGGCGGTTCTATAGGATGGAATCTGCAAGACCCCTCTGGTCACTTTGAAGAGACAGGTACCCCGGGGGTATACGAATTGAAGTACAACGGTACTTTCTTGGGCGATTTTAAAATCAACGACGGCACTTGGAGCAATGATGCCGCCAACTTCGGCAGCAATGGAAGTGCGCTCGTAGTAGGCGAACCTTACTATTACGGCGTTGGAGGAAGTACAGGCAATATCGCTATTGATGGTGGAAGCGTCCTGAATCCGACACTTACCCTTAATACCAACGACGGTACTCTTACTATCGTGGGTGAGACTCAGGAGATAGATTATTCATATGGTATCCATGGATGGATATTCACAGGCGATCCTGAGACATGGGAAACCAACGAAATGGTTGAATCTGACGGCAACTGGGTTGTTACTGCTGATATTGTCCCTGGTGAATTTGGTATCAAAGTCATGGATCACAACAGTGGACAACAGGTGGCTGACCCCGAAGGCTCAAACTGGTATTGGTCTCCCACTGGCGAAACAACTGCTGATGCCAGTCTTGCCGTTGTTAAGCAAAGTGGTTCAAACGGAGTTAACTGGACAAGCTCTCTGGAGGGTAGCTATACATTCTCATTCAACCTTGATGCTATGACTCTCATCATCGCAAGCCCCAGCGCATGGAATGACATCACTGCTGACGAAAACGCTACATTTGCCATCTACACCATCGATGGCAATCTCGTCAAGGCTGCTGCCAACATGAGCGATGTTGAGAACCTCGAAAACGGCATGTACATCGTCAACGGCCAGAAGCTGATGATCTGCAAATAATCAACTAACTTTACATCATAAGTTTGCGGCTTCCGCCTGTCAGGCGGAAGCCGCTTGGTTTTTGTGCCACCGCTAAAGCGGTGGATGTGGGGATAGATTGGTCTGTTAAACCTTATAAGGCTTTACCTGTCAGGAGAGCTCTACTTCCGATGGGTCGACGAGGTGGTGGAGGATGGCGAATATGGTCAGTCCGGCAGGGGAGTGGATGGAGAGCTTCGAGCAGATGTTGCGGCGGTGGGTGGTGACGGTGTGGACCGACAGGCACAGGTGGTCGGCTATCTCCTTGTTGGCCATGCCTCGGGCCACGCACGTCAATATGTCGCGCTCGCGGTCGCTGAGCAGGGCGAGTTGCGGGTCCTCGTCGGGCATGGCGGTTGAGGCCTCATCGCTCCCGGAGTCGAGCATCTGCAGGCGCAGGGCATCCTCCATGTGGCTGATGGCCGGTGTCAGCAGCTGCTTTTCGACCTCGAAGTGCGACATCAGGTCACGCTCGCATGTGATGATGTCAAACAGCACCGCACTCAGTCGCGAATTGTCATGCTGCTTGTAGTGGTATATGAATATGTCTTTCAGCTCCTGGAGCTTGGTGGCCATGTGGCCGTGGCTTGTGGAGAAGCGTGCTATGTTGAAGTCGTCGGAAATCTGTCCGCCGAGAAGCTTGTCTACGTAGGCGAATATGAAATCGTTTTCGTAGTCCATGTGGCGTGTGACCTCCTTGACATAATCGTCAAAGAAGCGTATGAGCTGGAATGCCACTTCGTCGGTGTCGGAATAGTTTATGGCATCGATCAGGTTGTGGCGTATCTTGGGGAGAGTGAAGTCGAGGATATAAGAGTGGGCATGGCGTAGGTAGCTTGTGAGGGATGGTAGCGACAGGCTGTCGGCCGAAAAGTCTTTGCCGCTGATCAGATTGCACACGGCGAGGAATGTGTCGACGTGGACCCCGTTGGCCCGACACGTCTCGGCTACGGACATGTCCCCGAACCCGAATGCGATGTCGAAACGGCTTATGGCCATCAGGACCATGTTGTTGTCTATTATTAGCTGCCGCATGGTGTGGTGCGGACGATATGCCCGAATTGTTTCCATTTGTGATGACTGAGGAGGGGGATATGATATATGTACTTTTAACCATCACAAAGGTATTTCAAACAGATAACCTGCACCATACCCAAAATTTGTGAAAATTTGCTGCAGACAGCCATATGGCACATCTCCAACCCCGACAGGAGGGTGGTGAGATTACTAAATTTTGAGGATTGATGCGCTTAGGATGCCGTCATAACTTTGCGGTACAATTTCTGAAAAAGGTAAAACAGATGTCATCACGCGGCATGAAATCGAGATTCTGGAGAAGTTTCCATAAGTGGGCAGGCATTGTGTTCGCCCTCTTTATGGTGATATTCTGCATCTCGGGGATCATACTCAACCACAGGAAAGTGTTTGCCGTATGTGATGTCAGCCGCAGCTGGCTACCCGACCAGTATGCGATACGCAACTACAATAACGGCATCATCCGTGGCACGGAGAGGATAGACTCGCTATCCTTGCTCGCTTATGGCAGCAACGGCGTGTGGCTGACCGACAGCGGTTTCAGCAGTTTCAGCGATTACAACCGAGGGCTGCCGCATGGTGCCGACAACCGCAATGTGAAGCGCGTGGTCACCGACAGCGACGGGCGCGTATGGTGTGCCACGACATACGGAGTGTACAGACATGACGGAGACAAGTGGACCGGGGTTTACGCACCCTCAGCCGATGACCGCATGGCGGATATTGCGCTTGATGCCGACGGTGATACGGTAGTGGCCATGACTCGTTCGGGCATATACAGGTTTGCGGTGGGTGGCGGTGATAAACCTGAATATATCGAGCTTCAGCCAATAGCGGGACGCGAGGTGCGGTACAGCCTTTTCAAGACTGTATGGCAGCTCCACAGCGGCGAACTGTTCGGCATCGCCGGGCGGATAGTAGTGGATGCTATTGCTGTAGTCATCATATTTCTCTGCCTGAGCGGCATTGTCATCTTTGTATGCCCTTCGCTCTTGCGTCGCAGACGCAGCAAGCGGTTAGGGAAGATGATCAAATGGAACTGGCGGTGGCATGACCGCATGGGCTATTATCCGTTGGTGTTGACTCTGCTTGTTGCTGTAACCGGAATGTGTCTGCGTCCGCCCCTGATGATACCGTTTGTAATGGTCAAGACGGCTCCGCTCGCCGGAAGTGCCATGGACAGTGACAACTACTGGCACGACAGCCTCAGAGGCATCCGCTGGGATGCCGACCGTGACTGCTGGCTGCTGTCTACGACCGAAGGCTTCGCGACGGTCGACAAGGATTTCAAGCATGAACCTGCGCTTATGTCGCGGCATGACTGCCCTCCGATAAGCCCGATGGGCATCAACGTGATGGAACGCATATGTGCTAACGAGTGGCTTATCGGGTCGTTCAGCGGGCTGTATGGCTGGAATCCGGCCGCAGGTGAAGTCGATGCCGTAGAACCGAAATCATTGGTGAGCGGTCACAGTACGCATCTCGATGCCAAGAAGCCTGTAGTATTCGACTACATTACAGGTGCTTCGGAGCAGCTGCCGCAGTCACATGCCATAGAGAGCAGCCCGATGTCGCTCTGGAACTTTGCCCTCGAGCTGCATGTAGGGCGGTGTTACACTCCGTTTCTGGGTCCGCTGTCAGCACTGTTTGTGTTTATCTTCGGTCTCGCCCTGACCCTGATACTCATTTCCGGCTACATAGTCAGCCGCAGGATGCGCAAGAAAAAACAAAAAATTTCTAACAATTAATCATAAACAATCACACAAAATCAAAATCAAGTCTTATGAAAGCTATTTCACGTTTGATGGCCATGACCATCATTGCATCAGGATTCCTAATGACATTCACCTCTTGCGGCAACGACGATGATGACGACCAGCCCGCAACACCGGCGGCCCGCAGCGTGGCCGGCAGCTATGAGGGCGACATGTCATGCACTGTCATGGGGTCGGAATCGGTGTTTGAAGGTGTGACCTTCACAGTGACAGCTGTCGATGACGCAAATGTCAATATCGCTGTTTCGGATTTCGGCGAGCCTCCTATGAAGGTGGAAGGCTTCGTGATGAACGGGGTCAAAGTGTCGGGTGCCGACGGTACATACCAGCTTGCTACCACCGAGTATAGCGGAACGACTTCGGCAGGCAAGGCTTACTCCGGCACGGTGTCAGGCTCGTATGCCAACGGTACGCTCAGCGTGCAGTTCAACTTGCAGTACGGAGCGATGCCGATGCCTATGATATGCTCGTTCAGCGCACCTAAGCTTTAATCCTCAGCAAGGCACTGTGATGAAAAAATATCTATCACGATTTGCTCTCATCATCTGCGGCCTGACGATGTCCGTTGATGCCTTTGCCGACAACAGCTATGTCGGCAAAGTGCTCGACGAGTCGGGTGCGCCGCTTGCCGGTGCCGTTGTCAAGGCTGTCAAGGGCAAGGATATGGCGGTGACCGATGTCGACGGTGTGTTCGAGCTGCCGTGCCGCACATCCGATGCCCTCAAGGTGACGATTTCGTATATAGGATATAACACCGAGGAGTTCATACTCCGTCCGTGCGATAAGGCTGCGGAGCAGATACTTAGAATGGTCCCGGACATGACCTCTCTCGACGAGGTGGTAGTGACCGCTACGCGCACACCGAAATCGCTCAAGGATGTGCCGGTGGTGACTCGGGTCATTTCAGCCGACGACATCAAAAAGGCAGATGCGACCAACATCCAGGATCTCCTGACCGACGAGCTCCCCGGATTGGAGTTCAGCTATGCCATGTCGCAGGAGACGGCGATGAATATGAACGGTTTCGGGGGAAATGCCATCCTATTTCTTGTCGACGGCGAGCGATTGGCTGGTGAAACAATGGACAATGTGGACTACAGCCGCCTCAACCTCGGCAATGTCGGGCAGATAGAGATAGTAAAGGGGGCTTCCTCGGCATTGTACGGCGCAAATGCCGTGGGCGGTGTGGTCAACCTCATAACCCGTGAGAGCAAGGAGCCGTGGACTCTCAATGTCAATTCGCGCTACCGCTCCGCAGGCAACGAATGGCGCAGCGGAGGGGAGCTGAACTTCAATGCCGGACGATTTAACTCGAATACGTCGGTGCAGTACACCACGGCGGAGACCATAAAGCTCACCGATGCGTTCGATACCAAGTCGAGCATACATGAAATCTACGGAGGCCACTCGCTCAACATCAAAGAGCGGCTTACCTACTATGTCAATGACAACCTGCGCTTCATAGCCCGCGGCGGATATTTCGCCCGCGTCAGCAACCGCTCCAACTATGATGATCATTACAAAGACTACAGCGGCGGCTTGAAATCGGTGTGGGATGTGGCCGGCAAGCAGAATTTGGAAGTGTCGTACAGCTACGACCAGTATGACAAATCGCGCTACGTGGGAGGTATCCGTACCCATGACCATGACTACAGCAACCGACAGCACATAGTCCACGGTCTGTACACACGGTTTTTCGGACAGAATGTGCTTACTGTCGGCGGAGATTACATGCACGATTATCTGACCACCTACCAGTTTGCCGCCGGAGAAAAGCATACCCAGCATTCGGTAGACCTGTTTGCGCAGTTCGACTACAATCCGCTCGACTGGCTCAATATCATCGGAAGCCTCAGAGAGGACTATTTCTCAGCCTCGCGCAACAACTCGGTGACGGCGCGTGTCGCCGCCATGGCAAAGACTGCCCCTGTCACTGTCCGTGCGTCATATGCCGGAGGATTCCGCGCTCCGACGCTAAAGGAGATGTATATGAACTTCGACATGGCCGGCATACAGATGATTTACGGCAACCCCGACCTGAAGCCGGAGCGCAGCCATAACTTCAGCATATCGCTCGAGCGCAGCGCATTGGTGAGCTGGGATCCTTTGAGAGGCTCGTACAGCGTGAACATCTCCGGCTACTACAATTATTATGACAGCCGCATCACCACCATGGATTATCCCGGCGATGCTGAAAGGGAGGCAGGGGCGATGTATTGCAACGAAGATGGTGTCAAAGTGGCAGGCTTGGATGTCAACCTCCGTTACCGTCTGCTTATGGGACTCGGAGCATCGGCCAGCTACAATTACCTGCACATGTCGGGACGCACGATCGACTCGCAGTTCAGCAACCCGCGTCCACATTCTGCCACATGGCGGCTCGATTACGACAAGCAGATATGCAGCGAATACAAAATCTATGCAGCCATATCAGGCCGCTACATGTCCAAGCCTGAAAGCCGGTATGAGACCGACGGGGCATATTCGCTCTGGAAATTCACTCTCCAGCAGAGGGTGTGGAAGGGCATCAATGTCAATTTCATGATTGAAAACCTCTTCGATTACCGCCCCGAAGTGTACTACTGGAACTCGGCTCCGACCACAGGGCGCACATATTCTGTAGGTCTGAGTCTCGATGTTGATGCAATGTTTAAGTAAATTATTTAGGAATATCGCATAAATGAAAAGGAAACATATAATCCTTGCAGCCATCGGCGCGGCAGTCCTCATTGCGGGGGCTGTCGTGTCATGGAATAGTATGGCATCCAAAACCCGCATAGCATTTGTCAACTATCAGGCCATCACTTTAGGGCAGATAGGAAAGGCTAACGACAACTCGTTTGTCAAAATAGAGGAGCTTCCTGTAGAGGAGCTTGACAAGGCTGGGAGATACGACATGGTATTGGTCAACGGCATGGGGCTGCGCATCACCGACGAACAGCGTCAGGCGCTTATCAAAGCGGCTGAAAGCGGGACTCCTGTGCTGACTACTGCGGCTACAAATCCGCAGAACATGATAGTGTCGACCGACTCTATCGACACCGAATTTCTGAAGCAGTATCTTGTGGGAGGCCGTGGTAATTACCGCAACATGCTGAAATATATACGTAAATTTATCGACGGCAAGCGTCTGTTTGCCGATATTCCGGGCGATCCCGTTGTCTCTGCGTCATCACTGCTTTATTATCCCTCGGAGGATGACAACTTGAATTTCGCATCGGTGGAGGAATATGAAAAATTTCTCCGTACACGCGGCAAGTGGCACGACAGTGCCCCCAAGGTCATCCTCACAGGTCAGATGGGTGTGGCGGACAGCCTTGTAGCAGCCCTCGAACGCGAGGGGATGGCTGTGTATCCTGTCAACAGCATACAGCAGTTCATCAGCCGTGGCCACGCCGATTCGGTCAAAGTGGCAGCTATGATCAACATGGCTCACGGACGCATGGGCGACATGGTGGTCCGCTACCTCGAGCAGCACAATGTGCCGCTGTTTTCGCCTGTAAACGTCAACCGCGATTATGACGAGTGGATGGCCGACAATATGGGTATGAGCGGCGGATTCTTGTCGCAGAGCGTCGTCACCCCGGAGATTGACGGTGCTGTGCGTCCGTTTGCCCTGTTCGCCCACTACACAGGTGACGATGGTCTGCCTTATGTCGCGGCTATCCCCGACCGTCTTGAAGAGTTTGTGGAGACGGTGGGCAATTACGTTGCGCTGCAGCGTAAACCTAACCGCGACAAGAAGGTTGCCATATTCTACTTCAAGGGTCCTGGGCAGAACGCGCTTGTTGCCGAGGGCATGGAGGTGGCTCCGTCGCTCTACAATCTGCTTGTGCGTCTGAAAAACGAAGGCTATAATGTCGGCAATCTGCCGTCGTCCGCCTCAGAACTTGAAAAGATGATAGGGGAGAGAGGACGGATATTCAACGGATATGCCGTGGGGGCGAAAGCCGATTTTGTGAAAACGGCAGCTCCCGAACTGATAAGCAAAGCGGATTATGACGTCTGGTGTCAGTCAGCACTCGCTCCGCATATGCGTCAGGCTATCGATTCGATTGACGGCGCATTTCCGGGTCACGGTCTGAGCGACGGCGACGGCAATCTGGCTGTGGCGCGTATCAGATTCGGCAACGTGGTGCTGATACCTCAGACTGCCGCCGGATTGGGTGACGACGACTTCAAGATGGTGCACGGCACGGATGTTGCACCACCTCATGCCTACACTGCTTCCTATCTGTGGGTGCGGTATGGTTTCGGTGCCGATGCGCTGATACATTTCGGCGCACATGGTTCGTTGGAGTTCACCCCACGCAAGCAGGTCGCCCTCGGCAGCAGTGACTGGCCGGATCGCCTGGTCGGGACCATGCCGCATTTCTATGTCTATTCCACCTCCAATGTCGGCGAAGCCATGACAGCCAAACGCAGGAGCTATGCCGGTGTCATCAATTATCTGACTCCCCCGTTTATGGAAAGCGGAGTCAGGGGTATATATAAGGAGCTTGCAGATGCCGTCATGGAGTATAACCGCGCATTGGGTACGGAAAACGACAATGCGATACACGCTGCTTCCATGAAGGTGAAACGTAACGCTGTGCGTCTCGGCATACACCGCGAACTCCGCCTTGACAGCATCCTCACCAAACCATATACCGCCGACGAAGTGGCGCGTATAGAGATGTTTGCCGAGGAGCTTGCCAACGAGAAGATGACAGGAGCCCTGTATGTCATGGGCATCCCTTATGCACCCGAACATATCAAGTCTACGGTATATGCCATGACCGTAGACCCTGTGGCATACAGCGTGAAGAAATTGGACGATATCAAGCATCAAGGCAACAAAAAAACGATGTCGGCTTACCGCACGGAGGCCACCGCGATGGTCAACCGTCTGTTGGCATCAGGTCAGAGTGTCAGCGACGCGGAGATATGCCGCTATGCCGGCATATCGCAAACCGACCTCGACAGCGCACGTCATGTGATGGATGAAGTCGAGGGCGCTAAGGACATGCTGTCGAAGATGATGGTCATGGGGTCGATGATGTCGTCGCGTCCGGCATCCACACTGAAAGTGTCCGAGCGAAAGTCGCCCAAAAAACGTCACGGCATGATTATGCCGGGCATGTCGCCTGAAAAAGCGTTGGAAATGGCTCGTAAAATGGGTGCGGACGAAGCCGCGCTAAAAAAGATGGAAGCCGCCATGAAGCGCAAAAGCGTAGTGGCAAAAGGTGGCGGAGCCGGACATGGCCACGGCATGACCGACAAGGAGGGCATCAGTCCCGCAGTTCTTGAATATGCGACAGCCATCACCGAAGTCGAGCGTGCCTTGACTAACGTGGACCGTTATCGTCAGGCATTGACCGAGAGTCCTCAGAACGAGCTGCTTTCGTTGGTTAATGCCCTCAATGGCGGATACATAGCCCCGACTTCGGGAGGCGACCCTGTGCTGAATCCCGACATCTTGCCGACGGGACGTAACATGTATGCCGTCAATGCCGAGGAGACACCCTCTATGCAGGCTTGGGAAAAGGGTAAGGCGCTTGCCGAAAACACTATAAAGATGTACCGCAAGAATCACGGCGATTCCGTGCCACGCAAGGTAAGTTACACCTTGTGGAGCAGCGAGTTCATTGAGACCGAAGGTGCTACGATAGCCCAGGTACTCTATATGCTCGGCGTGGAGCCGGTCAGAGACCCGTTCGGGCGTGTTACCGACCTCCGGCTGATACCGGAGGCGGAGCTGGGCCGCCCGCGCATCGACGTTGTGGTGCAGACTTCGGGGCAGCTGCGTGACTTGGCTGCTTCACGGCTGTTTCTGATAGACCGCGCTGTCAAAATGGCAGCAGAAGCCGCTGACAAAGCTGTGCCAAATTATGTCAAAGAGGGTGTTACTGCGTCGGAGAAACATTTGGTGGACCGTGGCGTGTCGCCCAAGGAGGCCCGTGAACTGTCAACGGCACGTGTATTCGGCGGTGTCAACGGCAATTACGGCTCAGGCATACAGTCGATGGTAGAGGCTGGTGATCGCTGGGATTCGGACTCCGAAATCGCCGACACCTATATTAATAATATGGGTGCCATGTACGGCAGCGAGGCCGATTGGGAAAAAATGCGCGAATATGCTTTTGAGGCCGCTCTGACCCGCACGGACGTAGTGGTGCAGCCCCGCCAGAGCAATACATGGGGCGCATTGAGCCTCGACCATGTATATGAGTTCATGGGCGGCATGAATTTGGCGGTGCGCAATGTCACAGGCAAAGACCCCGAAGCATATCTGAGCGACTACCGCAACCGCAACAACGTCCGTATGCAGGAACTCAAGGAGGCGATAGGAGTGGAAAGCCGCACCACCATACTGAATCCCAATTACGTCAAGGAGAAGATGAAAGGAGGAGCTGGCGATATGTCGGCGATGGCCGATGTGGTCCGCAACACATATGGGTGGAATGTCATGAAGCCTGAAGCCATAGATGACGAGCTATGGGACGGCATCTATGACATGTATGTCGCCGACAAGCACGGCCTCGGCATCAAGGAACATTTAAAGGATGTCAACCCTGCTGCCATAGAGGAGATGACTGCCGTGATGCTTGAGACTGTCAGGAAAGGCATGTGGAACGCTACTCCCGAGCAGGTGGAGGCGATGGCCAAGCTGCATACCGAGATAGTCAACGAGTACAAACCTTCGTGTTCGGGATTCGTATGCGACAATGCCAAGCTGCGTGACTTCATAGCTTCAAATGTCAGCAAGGAAAATGCAGCGGCATATCGCAACGACATTTCCGAGATTCGCTCCGAGAAGATTGCATCAGCCGATGACGGCATGGTCATGAAGCGCGATGAATTGCAGTCGTTACAGAGCGAGACTAACCGAGTCAACGGACTGGTTGTAGCTGTCATAGTTGTCGCAGTGTTGCTGTGTGCAGTGGTAATCATACGCCGTCGGCATCGTAGAAATTAACCCCAAATATATAGACATGGAAACACTCGTAATGGTTATAATGCTGCTGATAGCGGTGGCATTTGTAATAAAACTCACATATCATGGCCCGATAGGATTGGCGGTGACATGTGCGGTGGGCGCATTGTTCGTATTCATGACATGGGAGTATGCTGCATTGCAGTCGAAGACCCAGATAGCCGACTGGCTTGCCGACACCGGGCTGATGCTTGACACTTCGGTGGTGCTTACTATCGATGTGGCGGTGCAGATGGTGATGTGCGTCCTCATGGCAAAAAAAGTGTCGGGCAACCTGATGTCACGCAGGGACAAAGCATTGTTGGAGCTGACCCTGTGGTTTCCGGGCATACTGATATTCCCTGTGATATTCGCTATGCTTGTCAAGATGATGTTTTCATTTACCGGCATGGATTTTTCACTGATAGGGTGGTGCTGCGGTGCTGTCGTGGTAGTAGGTCTGCCATTGGCGGTCTACTGCATGAAGTGGCTGCTCCGTGATGATGACGACAGGCTCGAGTTGATGTTTCTCGTCAACGGACTGATAGCAGTGCTCGGCATCATTGCCACAGTCAACGGACGTACAGCGGCTACCGGCACCAATGAAGTGGACTTGACAGCCTTAGGCGGCATATGCGCCATCCTCGCTCTCGGCACGGTGTGCGGCCTCGTGATTGACAGAATAGGTACAAAACGACAAATTAAACGCATAATAAAATGAACGTTATCTCAAACATCCTCTTTTGGATTTCGACAGGCCTGCTCGTGCCTGTCATAGTGTTGCTGATATTTTTCTTCATACGCGCCTTGATACTTATCGGCGGTTTCATGGGGCAGTATATGCAGACCAAGAAGACTACCGACATATTGTATAAGGATATAGAGAAGCTTTCACCGCAGACACTTGAAGCGTTTGAAATGAAATTGGCAGGGCAACAGCCGTCTGTACTCAAAGCCTTTGCCGAAAAAATTATAGCAAACAGAGGCGATAAGGGCAAGCTTGAGCTGATGCTTTCGGAGTATGAGATAGAGGCTGATAAAAACCTCGCCACCTCGAAAGTGCTGACGAAGATGGGACCTATACTCGGACTGATGGGTACACTCATCCCTATGGGGCCCGCGCTTGTGGGACTGTCGACCGGCGACATCTCGTCGATGGCCTATAATATGCAGGTGGCATTTGCCACGACCGTGGTCGGATTAGTGGTAAGTGCCATAGGCTTCCTGACGCAGATGGTCAAGCAGCGTTGGGCGGTCAAAAATCTGACCATACTCGAATATCTGGCTGATGTGGTAAAGCAGCAGACATCTAAAACGGCAGAGTCATGAGACGCAGACATTCATTATTACGCGCAGAGGAAGACTCTGACCCGATGAGCGTGGTCGGCAACCTGTTTGACGTGGCGATGGTGTTTGCCGTGGCTCTTATGGTGGCTCTCGTCAGCCGTTACAACATGACGGAGATGTTCTCGCAGGAAGATTTTACCATGGTCAAAAATCCTGGAAAGGAAAATATGGAGATTATCACCAAGGAGGGCGAGAAAATCAACCGCTACACACCATCGGAAGATAAAGACCCGTCACAGGCTAATAAAGGCAGACGTGTAGGCATTGCTTACGAACTTGACAACGGCGACATAATATATGTGCCCGAATGATACAATGTGTATGTAAAGGGGGGGGCGGCATCCACAAGTGGATGCCGCCCCCCCTTTTGTGGGTATGATTGCTATATTTATGGCTGACGGGTTACAAGGATTTTATCTATCCTGACCCCGTCCATATCTACTACTTCCAAGGTAAGACCTTTATATGTGAGGGTTTCTCCCTGATGCGGTATCTTTTTGAGCTGTTCCAATATCAGGCCGGCTATTGTGGTGAAGCCTGACGGGATTTCCTCTCCATCGAGGTCGAAATGGAGCATGAAATCATATATGGGGCATTGGCCGTCGACGAGCCAGCTGTGGCCGTCGGCACGCTCTATGATAAAGGCATCATCTTTGCCGACCTCTACCGATCCGACCAGGCCGCTGAGCACGTCGCAGAGGGTGACCATACCTTGCACCTCGCCGTATTCGTCGCATACAAGACCGCAATGCACACCTTTGTTGCGGAGAATATCCAGTGCGTCATAGGCTTGCATGATTTCGGGGATGAATGTGCCCGGCTTGGCAGCGTCGGAGAGGTTGAAGCTGTCGTTACAGATGTCAAAAATGATGTCCTTGAGATGCACGATGCCGATGATGCTCTCATGGTCGGCATCGTAAAGGGGGTAACAGCTGTGGGTATCTTCTCGGATTATTTCTTTGATACGGTCTGGCGACATGCTTGCGTCAAGCGTCACAAGGTCGATTTTGGGTGTCATTATGGAGCTGACACGCTGGTCGCCCATGGCGAGAGCGCGGAGCATGATGTTTTGTTCGAGGTCTTTGACTTCCCCGGCATCTGTGCCTTCACGTATTACTGACTTGACTTCTTCCTCGGTCACGCGGTTTGACTCCTTGTTAAGTCCGAAAAGGTTGACGAGTACCGATGTGGAGCGTGACAGCAACCAGACGGCAGGCAGCGTCAGCACCGACAGGAAATGCATGGGGCGGGCGACGGCCATGGCTACGCGGTCGGATGCGTTGAGGCCGATACGTTTGGGAAACAATTCGCCTACTACGATGGATAGGTATGTCACTATGATGACTATGACCGTCTGCGCTACCACACGGGCTGTTGCTGCCGAGAGTCCGGCGGAAGCAAGCCAAGCGGCAAATTCGCTTGACAGGGCGGCTCCGGAGAAAAGACCTGTCAGGATGCCTATGAGGGTAATGCCTATTTGGACTGTGGATAGGAAGCGGTCGGGTTCCTCTGACAGCTTCAATGCTGTGGCTGCGTTGCGGCTGCCTTTTTTTGCTGCTGTGGAGAGCCGGGATTTGCGGGCCGATATCAGGGCCACTTCCGACATTGAGAATATACCGTTAAGAAGGATAAGGATTATAATTATAATCAGGTCACTCATGTAGTATGGGTGTAATTTGTTTGGGACTCAAAGATAAGGAATTTTTTGATGATTGCGGCCCGAATGAAACCACAAAATGCGGTTACGTGTGTTGTTTCCTGTATTTTGTAGGTGACATCCCCATGGCTTTGGTGAAGACCCTGACGAAATGTGGAAAGTCGTTGAACCCTACAAGGTAGCAGATTTCAGATACACCTTTGGATGACTGTTTGAGTAACTGGCAGGCCGTGTTAAGTCGGTAGGCTGTCACGAACTGCGAAAATGTCATCCCTTTGCACCGCTTGAAGTATGAGCAGAACGCCGAGCGGTTCATGCCGGTTTCGCGTGCTATTTCATCCAATGTGATAGGGTGGATGTAATGAGCCATGACATATTCGGATATCTTCTGCATACGCTTCACATCGCGCTCTATGCGCATCGGTTTTCCTGTGTACGTGTAGTCTGATGATGTAAAGATGACCGGGAGCAGTGTGAACATTGCGCTCAGTCGACATAAGTCGTCCATACCTTCCATCTGCCGGAGCGTCTGGCGGATAGCATGTGAACTTTCCGGTCCGAACAGCAACGCATCTGTCGGAAAATCCGAGCCTGATAATCTGCGGCGCAATTCAGGAAATACCGCCATGCAGCGTTCGACTAACTGATGGCTGAAAGCTGCCATCAGATAACGCACACATCCGTCAGTATCGGCTGATGCTGGGTCGTACTCCCAGCGGTGGTGCATCAGCGGAGGAATCAGGGCCACATCGCCCTCTGCAAATGTCTGTAAAGTGTCGCCGGCTGTACGTTTGCCGTGTCCGTGTGTTACATAATATAGCTCCCATGCATCATGGCTGTGTATCTTGGCTTCAAGATGCGGAGTGGGGAACGTAAGGGAATATGCCAACAAACAGGGAATGAAACTGAATGAAGCGAATATGCAAGATATGCTTGCCGAGTTTTTCCTTTATCTTCAAACATGCGGCATCCAGTCTAAAACGGTCACCGATGCACAACGGCACTTTGTGAACTGGCTGATGAAAAAAGGGAATAGTAGAAACAACGGGCAGAAAACGCTTCCAGCTTCACAGATAGGAGTAAAGTTGACGGACAATAGCCCTGATAAATTCAAAGACACATCAGAATGGTAAATAACAATTTTGACAATAGGATAGATTTCAGCAAGGCTGTGAACTTTTTTACAGAACGGAAAGTTTGCCTGCAACCCCAACGGCTGCACTTCCATTTGCCTAACGCAAAAGATGTTTTGGATGCAGGATTACGACATTTCTTAGGCAGTAGTTACACGTGGCAACCCGAATATGACAAGGTTGCAGATTGGCTGACCGACAACAAAGGGTTAGGACTGTTCTGTATGGGCAACTGCGGTAGGGGAAAGACCACTATCTGTTTGCAGGTACTTCCCTGCATCCTGCAACACTATCTTCACAAAATATGCTCCATCTGTCTGGCACGAGAAATGAACCGATACTACACCGAAGTGATGCGGAACCATCTGCTTGTCATTGACGATGTGGGACGTGAAGAACCGTATCAGGAATACGGCAACCGCTTCAACGTGTTCCCTGACTTCGTGGACGATTGCGAGCGTAAAGGCAAATTCCTAATCACGAATACCAACTGCACCAAAGAGCAACTGGCAGAGAAATACGGGGAACGCACTCTTTCCAGGCTGAAAGCCATAACCCGGTTGGTGGTGTTTGCAGGAGAGGACTTACGGCATGGATGAATATTGGGCTTGCCCATATATAGCCCACTATAACTTCTCCGCTTCGCTTCAAAGTTGTGGGCTCTCCCGAGGGGCTGGGCGTTGCCCCGTCCCACTTAGGACGCTGCCCTAAGAACCCGGCAAGGACTTTCTGCCCTGTGCAACCCGACCAAAGAGTGACCCTCTCTTTGGAAACTCCGTTTAGTGGCTTCCCCCCTAAGAACCCGGAGCAGGAAGTGACCCTCTCCCTGCACCCTCCGATTAAGGCTCTGCCCTAATAACCCATTGTGAAACTCAAAAACAGACAAGTCCTATGGCACAGAAGACATCCATCAACATAAAGCCCTGCAACCTTGGAAGCAGCAGCCCGCATAACAAACGGTCAGCAGAATACCTCGCCAATATCCGTAAGGAGAAGTTCTATATCCGCACCGACCTTATGGCAAAAAATGAAATGTGGGTATCATCACAATTAGGCGATACCTCACTGACCGACTACTACAATCAGATAGCCGCAATGGTCAAGGAAAAGACAGGCCGAGCGATGCAGACCAAAGACCGTGAACGGGTGAACAAAAAGACGGGTAAGGTGACTATCGTACGTGGCAGCACTCCGCTTAAAGAGGGTGTGGTAGTAATCAAGGAGGACACCACGATGGAGCAGTTGCAGAAGTTCTGTAAGGTGTGTAACGAGCGTTGGGGTGTCACAGTCCTGCAAGTGTTCATCCACCGTGACGAAGGACATTACGGAATACCCGGCGACAATACCACATGGAAGCCCAACCTGCACGCCCACATCGTATGGGATTGGATGAACCACGATACGGGCAAGTCCTGCAAGCTGGACGAGAAAGCCATGAGCGAGATGCAGACGGTTTTGGCTGAGTGCTTGGAGATGGAAAGGGGCATCTCAAAGGATATTACAGGCAAAGAACATCTGGAGCGCACGGACTTCATCCTTGCCAAGCAGAAGCAGGAAGCGGAACAAGCCAAGGCGGAAAAGGAAGCAGCCCTTGCCGCCAAAGAGAAAGCCGAAAAGGAACGGCAGACCATCGAGGGTGAGAACAAAGCGAAAGAACAATACCGACAATCGCTTGACTGCGAGATTGCCGACAAGGAGCGGCAACTCAAAGACGAGCGCAAGGCGAAAATGGACAGCATTTTGGATAGTGTTGGCAGTCTAGTCGGGGTGGGCAAATCCGCAGCAATCGAAAAGGAAAACGCCAAGCTGAAAGCCGAGAACGAGCGCATCAGGAAAGCTTTTCCCGATGCCGTCAAAAACAAAGTGGCGGAACTGACACAGGCATTGGCGGCAGAGAAGCAGAAAGCCGAAGCTGAGCGTGACAGGGCTTTAGTGCAAAGCCGCTCACTTGTCATAGAAAGAGACAAGGCGGTGAAGCAGCTTCAAGAACAGCAAGCCAACGAGCAGCAACATATCTGCCAAGCAGTAAGCCAAGCCACGGTGGAGAAAGACAAGACCATCCGCTTGTTGCAGAGTACGCTGAAAGCGAGCAGGCATATTCTAAACCAGTTTGCGGATATGCTCTACAAGGCAAGCGAGGCATTCAGGCGAGCCATAGATGCGATTATCCATTTCGGCACGGAGCAGCACAAGTCATTCTTCGCCCCGTCCGAAGCCGCTGACATCAAGAGCGTGATGCAGGAGTATGGGGAAACAACCGAGCAGCGGAATATGGTCGGAGCATGGCTCTGTGACTATGCGGAGAGCCGACAGCCTTTTGACGAAATAAAACATCGCCATACACTCAAAGAGGTTGGCGATGTGGCAGAGGGGAAGTATGATTGGAAAATGGAGAATATGCAACAAAAATTACAAAGATGATATTGGGTCTTAAATATCATCCAAATCACTTTGAATTTTGGCTTCTACATTTTGAGAATCACGATAACGAATCAGCACCATACCCTCGTAAACCCCAGAGGATTTTTCTATTGAAAGTTGTATATCTCCACCTGTCACTTCCCATGCACTACCATATACAACTGTTCCTTGATGGACTTCTGCCATTAAAGCGGTATTGGAATCAGAAAGGGCAGGATTTTTTTCTTTTGAGATAGACGGCTTACCATATTTGCGAGTATACAAATCTTTATAATAATCATAGGTGTTAACAAGAGTATTCCATTCTCCGCTCGGCTCAAACAAAACAACTACAGCAAAAACATTTTTCCCATCGTCTGTAGCAGTTACACCTACAGTTGCTTCACGACCAGTAAAATCCCCTGTAAACAAAGAAATATTGTTTTCCTGCCCGATAGAAGTAAACCCTTTTGTTTTTAGTTTCTGACAAAACTCGCTCATGCTTCCTTCAATAGGAATGCCTTTGAAAGAAAGATGTTCTTGCGCCATCACACTAACGGCAGCAAAGAATACGGCTAAGGTAATAAAAATCTTTTTCATAATTACTCAATTATTTAGTTATTAGCTTAAACTCATCAATACTTATTTTGTCAATTGAAATAAGCCATTCAAGATAAGGAATATCGTCTTTAATATCACTATATTTTTTCCCCTTGTATTTTCCAAAATCAATAGTTTTATCTAAGATAGACACATCCGAATATCGTTCTATATCCGGATATAAACGCTTGAGTTCTTCAAAATCAACTTTGAAAAACCTATCCGTTGTTTCCAACCAATGAAGATATTGGCAATCCATCTTATAAATATCAGCGAGAGTTTTTCCTTTATATTTTCCAAACATAAGGGTTTCATTTGCCCTATGAATGGGGAATATTTCATCAAGCGACACCCCCGGAACATCAATCAAAACCCACTCCCCACACCCAGCACAAGGAATTTCCTCATCTTTGATATTGGGATAACATTCTTGTCTATAAGTGTCATCAGGTTTCCCATTTACAAAGCATTTCCCATAAGCTTTTCCATATCTACCACGAGGCTCTACTTTTTCAACTAAAAAAGTTCTATCTCGATTAGGGTCAATGCGCCTTTCTTCACTTGCTGACCGTGCCAATCCTAATTCACACCGCTTGACTAAGAACGGAGTTCGCTTACCTATATTGTAATAAATATTGAATATATTATCTTTCGGGTACATGGCTATTCTTTTAGTAAATTCCCTTTTTCCTTATTTCTAATAACCAAACATCATACTCTTTGGACTTATATAATATGAGCTGAGTTAGTGCATTCCCTTTACCCACTTGAATAGTGCCATCGGAAAAAGCATAAAGATAAGATTTAGAAAAACGTTTTTTGTATATTCTTTTTCCAGTTTTTGCATCCTTTACTGTAATTTTTACACCATCAACGAATAAATCACCTAAATCTGCAGATTTTAATTCAACCACGACATCTTTGTAGGTTTCTTTTTCTATTATGGCAATGGCTACTTCTCTATCCAATTCTACACCAAATGTGGGCTTGGCACTTTCACTTTGCGCAAATGTCATAATTGAGCAAAGGAAGAACAAAAAAGTAATAATGGCTTTTTTCATAAATTCAATTATTTAATGATGTTACTATCCTCCACATATCAAAAGCACGAAGCGTGGCACTGCAATGCTACGTCTTAGTTCGGAGGTCCTGAGAAAACCCTGTGTACAGATGTAGTAATAGCAGCCCACGCTATAGCGTGAGAACCACTATGCTACCCTTGTACACAATTCAGAAATTTCTCAGGTTTCCGTCCTACAAGATAAGCATACCGCTTCTTCTTTTTCGTATGTCTTTGGATGAGTCGCCTCAATCCATTTACAAAAATAGGGAATTTCTATGATAAGTAGGCACTATAAAACAAAAATCCATGCTTTTACATTGATTTTTTATCCTTTTGTACCTTCATTGGCTCATATATCGCTTAATATACTGATTTTAGCGAGCTTTCAATAATTCCCCGACAATTCCTTTATTGTCTTAGCCTCTATCATACTAACCGAAGCCAAAGTAGGGGTGTCCATTTTGGCCACCCCCTCATAAAAGACAAAATCGTAAGTCGAATAGTTGAGTTAAGGATGCAGATAGGGGGTGTCCATTTTGGACCCCCCCCTATCAGAAAGACAAAATCATCGGTTGAAAAGTTGAATTAAGAACGCAGGGAGGGGGTCGTTAAAATGACGACCCCCTCTTGATATAAGAGCTTTAGCTACTATTTTAGGTTCCCCACTTACTTCCAAGCCCTGAACATCCTATCCCCAATGTTCTGCGACACATATTGCATGGGCAGCTTCGCATAGATTTCGGTTGTTTTTATGGAAGTATGCCCCATCATTATTTGCAGCACCTCTTTGGATATTCCCTGCCCAAGAGCCACCGTACAGGCGAATGTATGGCGGGAAATATGTGTGGTTAAGGGGAAAGAACAGCCGAGAGCCAAGCCTATGCCTTTGAGGAATTGGTTGTATTTCTGATTGGAGGTTATCTCCATCTTGTAGTTATTGCGCTCCAAGATTTTCCGTGTGATGGGCAGGATGGGCGTGACAAACTCATTTCCTGTCTTTATGCGGTGTCCGTCAATATAGTCTTTGCCGTCAATGGTTACAACGTGCTGTTCGTAGTCAAACGATTTGGCGTCGCTGTATGCCATGCCTGTAAACGTCTGGAAGAGGAAAAAATCAAGATACTTGTTCATGACGGTATCTGTGCTTTCCTCTCGCATACGGATTAGCTTTTTCAGCTGCGCTTCTGTGAGGTGAGGGCGGTCGCTTTTCTCTCCACGCTTGTCTTGAAAACGCTCGTAGGGATTTTCCTTAATAAGCCCAAGGCGGAAAGCCTCTGATACATACGCCTTGAAACGCTTGTGGTAGTTGTGGATGGCTGCCTGGCTCCTGACGATTGGCTTCCCTTTAGTCGTGTAAGTCTGTTCCTCCCTTATGAAAAGGTCAAACTGATAGATGTGTTGCAGGGTTACATCGTCAAAGGTCTTGAATTTGCCGAACCGTTCAAGTGCTTTGTAGGTAGTTAAATGACCTTTCCGAGTGCCTTCACGGAGCGGACGGTTATTGATACGCTCCCTTAACCATGCCATGAAGTTACGGCGGTTACCACCGTCCGCACTCAGGTAGGTCTTGAATTGGGCAATGGTCATATCGTCCTTATTTACCTGCATCGCGATAAGGATATGCTCAAACTCAGTCACTTTCTTTTGGATTTCCTCGTTGATGACAACGGCACGCGGATGGTTCACCACCAAACCATTTTCCCATTGACTGAGGGTAACACTATGCCCTGAATGGAAATAACAGCGTTCACGCTGGAGGCAAACCACGATTTCGATAGCTCCTGCCACTGTCTCCGTGGCTTTCTTCTTCCGGTTGAAGAATAATCTGACGTACTTACTCATAATGGTAACACATTTGTGAGATGGGTAACACAGCTATGGTAACACAAAACCCGTCTAAAAGGGGCTTTTTACGTCCAAGTGTGTCGCTTTTTCTCGTTTTTTTTGATGGTGTCACCACCTTATATACTGCCTCAAAGAAGAACGCAACCTGTTGAATGTCAGCAGTATTGCACGAACTTAAAGGAAAAGGTCTTCATTGCTGAAGACCTTTCTTTGGTGATCCGCCTGGGGCTCGAACCCAGGACCCCAACATTAAAAGTGTTGTGCTCTACCAGCTGAGCTAGCGAATCTCCGTTTATGCCTCTGAGCAGGTTAAAGAAGTGTTCCTCTCAAAAAGCTCTGCAAAGTTAAGCAGTTTCGTCGACTTTTGCAAATTAATATGAACGAATTTTCATGATTTTTTTATTCCAGTCGAAATTTCAGTCAAAATTCCAACAAAAATTCGGTTGAAAATTGGTCATATCTCCAAGGACTTGTGGCATACTTTTGAAGATTATAGCGTTACGACTACAGGGTAGGCCGATGTGGAGTGGATGGTATAGGGTGTGAGGCTGAATTTGCGTTCGGCGGCTTCGCCTGTGAGTGGTGTGCCGTAGTTGAATACGTCAAATGTGCTTCCGCAGTCGGGACACCGGGCTATGGGATGGTCATCGCTGTCTGTGGAAATTTCTATAAGCGTTTGTGGCGAGCGTTCTACGGGACATGCCGGGCTGTATGCCTTCAGGTCACTTGCGCCGCCGCCACCTGTCACAAACAGTACTCCGGCATAGCCGGTCTCGTCGGAGGCGACATATGGATAACCAGTGGGGATGCCGCGCGATTTGATGAAATATACGTGTTCAAAGGCTCCATGTATGCCATATCGGATCCATGCGGCCTGAGATATAGAGAGATTCACATTGGTGGTAGGTATGCGCTCGTCATCGGTCTTCTCGCATGAACATAGGCTCGCGTAGCCCATGATTGCCAGCAATGTTACCAGTATTTTGTGTGACATTAGTGCGTGATGTTAGGAGAGTTATGAGGAGAGAGTGATTGGCTTGGCTATCATGGTGTCAGGCGTTGGCAGCCCCGTTGAAAAGACGGCCGACGAGTGTAGCCATCTGGTTGGCTGCCTCCTGCATCTTGGGCCCTATCATCGGTTTGATTATCGCAGGGACTTCAACCACGATAGCGGCGATGAGCTTGGTGGCAGCTTCACTCTCAGCCGCGAGTTCAAGCGACAGGAACATAGGCACTGGTGCATTGGACGCTTTCAGCTTAATCAGGTCGGGTTCGTGCTTGTCTATGATTTCCAGCCGAATTTCGCCAACAGGATTAGCATTGATGATGATTGCATCGTCGGTAAACCGCACGTCTCCGGCTTTCTGACGCAAATCGTCGGGCATCTTGTCAAGCAACTCCTGATAGGCTCCGAGATTGCTTATCTTGTTGAATACATCGGTCTGTGCTCCGTTGATTGATACGGACTGGCTTGTATATTTTGCCATGATCTTGTGTATTTGTATTTTTTTTAAAATCAGTCATAGAATCAGGCATCCACGATTTGTGCATAGCATCGCGAATGCCTGATTGTCTATGGTATAACGTTGATTATGCGGATTTATTATTTCATCCAGTTGGCAGGGTCTTTGCGCCACTGGCGGAGGGTCTCAAGGTCTTTTTCACGGATATACCCGGTGGACAATGCTGCATCGAGCATGGCATTGTAGTTGCTCAATGTCAGCAGACGCACCCCGGCTTGTGTGAATGCTTCTTCGGCTTGTGGGAATCCGTATGTGAAGATAGCTACCATGCCTATCACTTCGCAGCCGGCATTTCGGATAGCTTCGACCGCCTTCAGGCTGCTTCCGCCGGTGCTGATAAGGTCCTCGATGACCACGACTTTCTGTCCTGGGAGAAGATTGCCTTCAATCAGGTTTTCCAATCCGTGATCTTTGGGTGAGGACCGCACATATACGTATGGTTTGCCCATCAAATCTGCCACAAGTGCACCCTGGGCTATAGCTCCGGTAGCCACTCCGGCTATGGCATCTACGTCACAGAAGTTTTCCTCTATGAGACGTGTCAGTTCCACTTTGATGAAAGAACGTATTTCAGGATAGGAGAGGGTTTTGCGGTTGTCGGTATAGATAGGGGAGTGCCAGCCTGATGCCCATGTGAAAGGGGAATCGGGTTGCAGGTTTATCGCTGAGATTTTGAGCAGTTTCTCGGCAAGGAGTTTCTGGAGTTTTTCCATGATGTGATTGTTTGCTGTTTAAATGGATTAAGACTGCGAGTGTGGCCGCAGCCTGAACGTTAAGGTTAATATCCTGTATATGTATGCGGAGAGAGCCGGTGCAACTCTGCCTTTACTTCTTCGCTGACATTGAGCGTGTCGATAAATGTGGAGATGCTTTCGGCGGTCACTGCTGCATTGGTGCGTGTCAGTTGCTTGAGCGTCTCATAGGGGTGGGGGTAGCCTTCGCGGCGCAGTATGGTCTGGATTCCTTCGGCCACGACATTCCACATGCGGTCGAGGTCGCGGTTGATGGCTTCGGAGTTGAGCAGCAGCTTGCCCATGCCTTTGAGTGTGCTTGAGAATGCTATCAGAGCGTGAGCCATGGGGACACCTACATTGCGCAGCACCGTAGAGTCTGTCAAATCCCGCTGTAGACGCGACACAGGCAGTTTGGTCGACAGGTGGAGCAGTATCGCGTTGGCGATACCGAGATTGCCTTCCGAGTTCTCGAAATCAATCGGGTTGACCTTATGTGGCATTGCCGACGAGCCTACTTCACCCTCCTTGATCTTCTGCTTGAAATACTCCATGGAGATGTATTGCCACATATCCCGGTCGAAGTCTATGAGGATGGTGTTGATGCGCCCCATGGCTTCAAAGAGCGATGCGAGGTTGTCGTAGTTGGATATCTGGGTGGTGTATTCTTCTCTGACTATGCCAAGATGGTCGGCAAGGAAATTCTTGCCGAATTCACGCCAATTAATAGTGGGATATGCTGCCAGATGGGCGTTGAAATTGCCCGTAGCTCCACCGAACTTGCCGCTTACAGGTATGTTGTCAAGCTGCGACAACTGTTGGCGCAGACGGTAGGCAAATACCATTATCTCTTTACCGAGGCGTGTGGGTGACGCGGGCTGTCCGTGCGTTTTGGCAGCCATTGGCAGGTCTTTCCATTCTTCGGCGCGGCGTTCCAGCTCCTCTATCAGCTCTACGAGAAGCGGACGGTACACATCGGTTATCGCCTCTTTGATGGATACGGGGACAGATGTATTGTTGATGTCCTGGCTGGTAAGTCCGAAGTGTATAAACTCCTTGTAGCTTTCAAGACCCATGGCATCAAACTTCTCCTTGATGAAATATTCCACAGCCTTGACATCGTGGTTGGTCACGCTTTCTATTTCCTTTATACGGCGTGCATCCTCTGGTGAGAAATCGCGGTAGATAGCCCGCAATGACTCCCGCTTTTCGGCAGGTATGCCCGCGAGCTGCGGCAGGGGTATCTCACAGAGGGCTATGAAATATTCTATTTCTACACGTACACGGTAACGTATAAGGGCATATTCCGAAAAATACTCGTCAAGTTTATGACATTTCGAGCGGTATCGTCCGTCTACGGGTGAGATGGCTGTAAGAGTGCTTAGTTCCATAAAATTTAAAATGAATACTCACTTAATGCTGCAAATTTACAGAAAAATACTCTATTCTGAAACTGTCCTCACCCCGACTTTTACACATTCATAAATTTAGAGTATTTTTTAAATATTTGCCAACGAAAAGTCGTGATATGTCGGAAGTATGTCATAATACTTTAAGATGGTTGTGAGTGAATTGATTGTGTCTTTTTGGCTAAAATGTCCGCAACTTTTCGTTTAACAAATATTTTTAAACACACTCTTAAACCAACTAAGAAGCTTCTCAGTTGTCACGCTGGTAATCCAGAATGAGGCTCAAGGACGATTGAGAACCTGTGGTCTCTGCCGGCAAGGCGTAAGCATCCATCTCCTGTGGCGACTCCTGGAGGTAGTGTGCGCAATAGAGCGCAGGTGTCAGACACGGCTCTTCTTGAAGCCAGCAGGGTTGCGACGACTCCCATGGTCATCCGCAGATTGACTTCAATGCATGGTGCCAATAATAGCGCATCTCCGCATCGGTATGCCAGCATGTCTACACCGATCCATCCATGGTATCGCACAGATATTATGTCGGTTAAAATATCGGCAAGCAGACCGGCCAAGTAGGCTAAATCAATCGTTTTATCTCCATACGTGATGCCGGATGTCTGCAAAGAGGATGTTATGTCGGTCTGTGGGGCTACGATGCTCCCGATATACCTGCCGTCGCTCGTGGTCTGGAACAGGGACCATGCTCTATGCCTTATGGCGGTGCAGTCGGAGTAAAACAGAGCCGACATGTCCGCGACTTTCGGCAGGGCATCCTCCACGATCACGCTCCCTTGTCGTCGTATGATGCCATTGGCAAGACGTTTCAGTTCGTCATCCGTAAGGGTGCTGGTAGGGAAGATGCCGCGTCCGCTGCTTGACCATGGGCGTTTCAATAGGCAGCTGTCGCCTCCGCGTACATCAAGGGCAGAGGTGTCGGTATAGATGCGGGGATGGTTGGGCGCGGAGATTCCGGATCTCTTTGTGAGTGCGGCATTGACATCGATTGCGAGCCTGCGGTGGCTCAGTTCCCGTAGCCATGAGATGTATTGGCCGGCAGGTAAGCAATCGTCAGGCACACCGGCTTCCTGAAATTGCCGCTTTGCATCTAAGCTCCACCCCCACGGTTCGGGGTATGCCGGAGTGCCAGGGTGGTAGCGGTTGACCTTCACATTGGCTTTCCGGCTCGTAGCTTCTATTTCAGCGTCGGTATGATGTGGCGCTATGATGTAGTCGCCATCGTCTGCCCACCATATAGGCAGCAATTCGCAGTCATGCTGGTATTGCAACGCATGGCGCGAGGGGGTGTGCCACCGGTTGTTGCCGGCGAGAGCTTCGTCATTGGCGGGGTTGAACAGATGTACCTTGGGTGCAGATGACTTTACAGTGTCAGAATGGTTTGCGGTATTTGTCATCGGCTGAATCTTCAAGGATGCTCAGATATGAGTTGTAACGCGACTGTGCTATCAGGTTATCCTCAATCATGTGGCGGACGTTGCATCCCGGCTCGTGGGTGTGGGTGCAGTTGCCGTATCGGCAGTCGGCCGAAGCCCTGAATATTTCCGGGAAATAATGCGAAATTTCCGTTTTGTCGAAGTCTATGGTGCCGAACCCTTTCACCCCGGGCGTGTCGATGATGAACCCTCCTCCCATTTCGGCAGGCAGCGCAAACATCTCGCTGAAAGTGGTCGTGTGCATCCCCGTATTGTGTACTATGGAGATTTCGGCCGTTTTCTGTTTCGCCGCAGGAAGTATCTCGTTGATTATCGTGGATTTACCCACTCCCGAATTACCAGACAGAAGTGTCGTCATGCCGCCGAGCATTTCTTTGAGCGCACCGATGCCGTCACCTGTCTTTGCGGATACGGATATGACCTTATATCCTATGGAATCATACAGATAGCTGACAGCGTCAAGCAGCTGGCGGTCATCAGTGCTGTCGAGCAGGTCGGTCTTGTTAATTACGAGGATGGCTTTTACTCCATATGCCTCGGCAGTAGCAAGGATGCGGTCTATAAACGTAAGCGACGTTGTCGGATAAGCGAGTGTGACAATCAGAGCCATCTGGTCGATGTTGGCAGCGAGAATGTGGGCCTCTTTCGACAGGTTGCTTGCACGCCTTATTATATAATTGCTTCGCGGAGCTATCGCGGTTATGTAGCCTGGCTGTCCGTCGCGGTCCGACGGCACAAAGTCCACACGGTCGCCGACAGCGACAGGATTGGTGGTGCGGATGCCTTTCAGCCTGAAATTGCCTTTGACATTGCAATGATATATCTCGCCGCTGTCGGCGACTACTTCATACCGATTGCCGGCATTTTTCGTTACGAGACCTTTCATCTGTAATTGCATGGGAGTTGTTTCGGTGGTGGTAAAGTTACAAAATACATATGTTGTCATATGCATTTTCGGCTGTTTTTCTTTCTATTTGCAAAGACGATCGGTGAAAATCTGGCGTTATAATATCAATAATTGTTAATTAGGTACTCGTTGTAAGATATTGGAAATTAGATATATGCAGAATACGAAAATTTTAATCTTAAAATTTGTTATACGAATCTGGCGGATATTTGAAAAGTTTTACTAACTTTGTAGTCGTTAAAAATCACTGAAACATAAGCAAATATGTCACAAACATGTGACATTATAAAGGACAAGATTATTTCACCCCTGTTTAAATCACAATAACATTATGGCAATTAACATTGACACGATCGGCCAGATGGCCGGCCTCGTATGGAATGCAGCAGCAGAGGCTGACACTCTCTCTACAAAGCAGATCAAGAAAGTCACCAAACTCAAGGACAAAGAGCTTTACGCAGCCCTCGGATGGCTCGCCCGTGAAGGCAAGATCTCTTTCCAGACTTCACCCGAAGATGAAAAAGAGCTTCTCATCCAGCTCGTGAAATAACAGGCTCACATACCGATTTACGAAACATTCCTGCAATGCCGTTATCAACCCACGGCTTGCAGGAATTTTTCATATTGTCTTTTTTCTGCATAGCCACCGCTTCCATCAGTGGTTCGCAAGTTAATGGGTGAAATCTGCGGAAAAGTCCCATAAATAAATGCAGGTGTGTATAGATTCAACCACTTAAGCGGCGAATCTTGACACACCTGCTTTATTGCCATGAGATTATCGTGAACCTGAGAGTATTCCAGTGTTCGTGTCTTCATTTGACATCCGCCGTCTTGCGCTTGCTCGTGATTTGCCGAAATCATATCAACTAATCATTATCTAAATGCATGTAAATAGTGGGCGGTGAAGTTTATATGCGTTCGCCGATTATGATGCATTTTTTGCCGAGGTGGTCGGTGGTACCCCATAGTTTCAGCTGGCCGGGGTTTTCTGACACTTTCAGTTTTCGGCGCAGTGTGTCGGCATCTATGGTGAAATTGCGAGTCGATATGCTGATTGAGGGGTAGAGGCGCGGGATTTCTTTTATGGCACGTTTGTCAAATGCCCGGACTTCTGAGATTTTCCACCAGCTGCCAAGATGCAAATCATCTAATACTTTTTCAGATAAATATAGATGCGTTGCTGGCGCGATTTTATGCAGCCCGTAGCGTTGCGACAACAGATTGAAGCAACCAGCCTTAAGCAAGGTCGGAGAGGGTTCGAACAGGTACATCCCGGTTGTGGGATTATGATACGTAGCCACAGCTTTCCGCTCTTCGTCCGCTAAGAAGTCTATACGCCCTTTTGACGGTATGATGCAGCTGATGTAATAGTCGCCTGTACAGGGCTTGTCAAAACGTATATCGGCTATCACCTCCTTACATTCAGTGGCAGTCCCTGTGACGATTATATCGGCATGATAGGGGGCGAGTTCGCTGATCAGCTTGTCAATGTCGAGCATAGGCGATGCTTTTACTATCATCCTCTTGGCTTTTAAAGAAGCCATCGGCAGCAGCGACGTGACATCCGGCTCGCAATCGGCGAGGGCGTATAGCCGTCGTCCGTTGGCATCGCGGCGGGCAGGGTCGATAAAGATGACATCAAATGCACCGTCAGGACATGCTCTCAGATACTGTATGCTGTCGCCGCACAGAGCGTGTGCGTTGCTAAGTGCCAGACGCTCGATATTGAGTACAGCTGCATCTACATTATCCTGCTTGAGGTCCAACATCACGATTTCACGGCACTTCCGGGCTATCGTCATGGCGTCTATGCCCAATCCCATCGTCATGTCGAGTACACGGTCATCGCTGCCGACCATCGAAGCGTGGAGTGATGCCATGCTGCTTCCCGAGCACTGCTCGACAGCCAGCTGATTAGGATATATGAAATATTCGTCGGCGATGTCGCAGTCAAGTTTCCCTCGCGCTTTTTGACGGCATTGCAGCTGGGTTATCAAAAACTCCATATCCTCGTTGCCTTTATGCTTAAGCCAAAGAGCATTGATGTCGGCATATATGTTGGCCTCAAGCCATGCTATATCGCCAGCTGTCAGTTGTCTTAACTTCATCGCATTAATCATTTGTAAGAGTCGCAAATAGGTCAAGATACTTCTTGACCGCTTCACTGCGGCTGTAAGGCGATTTTGGCGATAACCGATTTCTATCGGAAGCAGCGTTACGGATTGCATCGATAAATGCTTCGGGTGACGGTCGGCCTATGATGTATCCGTCTGACGGACTGACGTATTCGGCCATCGCGCTGTCTGACGGTACGATGACGGGTGTCCCACACGACATTGATTCGGCTATCGTCATGCCGTATGTCTCATTGGTTGATGCGCTTATCGTCCAGTCGGAGCGGTGGTAGATATCGACAAGCGTTCCATAATCTGCCACAGGAGGTATATAAGTAGTGTTCTTCAACCCTGATAGCAGTCCGTCGGTGTCGCCGACTATCAGCAGATGCTCATCGTCCGTAAGCAGCCCCGCAATGCCACGGATTATGTCGGGACGCTTCCTCGCTTCCCATTTGTTGGCTATGGCAAGTATGGTGGTCGTGCCGTCACTTTTATTTGCTGGCTTGTCCGCTAAAGGTTTGAATACGTCCTGCCGGACTCCATTTGGGATGATGACAGCCGGACACAACCTGAGCAGAGATTCGCGAGAGCGTCGGAACGCCCATTGCGACGGCGCGACCAGCGTGACACTGGGCAGACGGTTGATGCAGTCGCTTTTCAGCAAGTGGTTGATTTTGCCGTGTGACAGTAGTGTCGGAGGATAATAACTTTTGTTGGGGCAATGGCTGCATGACTGCTGCCATTTCTCGCACTTGTCTGAGAAGCAGCATCTCCCGGTCATCAGCCACATGTCGTGCAAGGTAATCACTACAGGCACGGCAAGACGTTCGAGTGCGGTCAGAAGGGAAGGGTAGTGCAGGTAGTGACCGTGGAGGTTATGGAGGTGTATGATGTCGGGGCGGAACTCTTTCAGATATTCAATCATCTGCGCCGTAGCTCGCCGCGACATCAGCCCCTGGCGGTCAAGTGTGCGTGACCACAGGTAGTGGTTGATGACCGAAAGTTGGTTGCCGGTTTTATGGAATACCACTCCAGGGATGGACTGAGGGGTTCCACGTCCGTAGAGTACCATAGCCCGATTATCGCCCGAAGCATCCACAAAACCCCTCACCACGTCTAACATAAGGGATGCAGGGGCGTGGAAAGGGGATGCTGTGGTGTTGATGGCGGCTAAGCGCATGGCGGGGAGCAGATGATTGGGACACCGAAAACTCTACCTTTATCGGGCGGTCTGTGGCAGGTTGAAATATACAGGCAGGTCCGCATATCTCTGCGCCTCACCTTCGAGATGCCCGAGCACCCGACGCACACACTTGATAGGACGGTTGATATAGTCGGCATCCATGGGGTTGAGACTGTTGACTTTTATCTCGCCCGATGCGTGTATTATCTTATTGTCGCCCATCGCCATGCCTACATGGTTGATGTTTCCAGTCTCCGGGTTGGTGAAAAAAATCAGGTCGCCACGCTGGATGTTTGAGAGGTCGGTGAAATCGACATCGATGCCGATCTGGGCCTGCTGACGGCTGTTGCGCGGCAATCGGATGCCGCCCATCATGTAGCAGATGGATGTGAATCCGCTGCAATCAGCCATTTTTGACGAAGTGCCGCCCCAAAGATACGGAGTGCCTTTCATCATCTCGGCATATGACAGAATGATGTCGGCATCAGGCTCGCGGTGAAGCCAGTCAGTAAGCGGCATGACATATCTTGATTCGACATAACCTGTGCGTCCGTCGGGAGTTTTCAGCCTGATATAACCTTGCCGGTTATGTTTGCCGCAATGTTTTTTACAAGGTGCTGTTTCTAATACATCTCCAAATACGAGGTCGGTCACTATGTTGCCAGGCCGGGGGGCATCTGGTGTCGTGGTCATGTAGACAGGCATCGCCCAGGTGACAATCTGCCTGTCCGCCTTGCGCCAAGCCTCCATTTGCTCCGCTGTACGCCGTTGTATGGCGCTCTCGTTGACCCACACGTTGCCGATGTAATCGGGTATCTGTACACGGTTCCATTCACCGGCTATGGTGTCTACTATCACAGGCGTGCCCATCAGCATTTGTGTCTCCAATTCGGCTGATTGAGCCGGAGTGCCACGAAGAGTACCGACGGAGATTTTGACAAGTGCATGATGCGGAAGATTCAAAGTATCAGCACATAAGCTGTCGCTCTGCGCATATAATGACGGTGCCATAACCGCAATGGCTATGGCTACCGCAGATTTTCTTATGTATGATAATACCATGATTGCTACTTGGCCGAAATGCGGTTGATGACAGCTATGAGCCGTTGGGTGAGGGCCTGTGCGGCTTCAGCGGTCGAGGCTTCGGCTATGACACGGATTATAGGCTCCGTATTGCTCTTGCGCAGGTGTACCCAGCTGTCGGCAAAGTCTATTTTCACTCCGTCGATGTCCGTCAGCTGCTCGGCGGCATATTCGGTCTTTATTGCCTCAAGCACTGCATCGACATCGATGTCGGGTGTGAGTGTCACCTTGTCCTTGACGATTTCATAAGCAGGGTATGTAGCTTTCAGCTCGCTTACCTTTTTGCCGCTCTTTGCAAGCAAGGTCAGGAAAAGGGCTACACCTACGAGGGCATCGCGTCCGTAATGCGCTGCCGGATATATCACCCCGCCGTTGCCCTCTCCGCCGATTACAGCTCCGGTCTCTTTCATCTTGGTGGTCACGTTGACCTCGCCTACGGCTGCGGCATTATATGTGCATCCGTGGGCATTGGTGATGTCGCGTAAGGCGCGTGACGAACTGAGGTTGCTGACGGTCGAGCCGGGGGTGTGGCTTAACACATAGTCGGCCACGGCGACAAGTGTATATTCCTCGACAAACATCTCGCCGTTTTCCATCACGATGGCCAGACGGTCTACATCTGGGTCTACCACGAAGCCTACATCTATGCCGCCTTGACGCATAAGCCCGGCTATCTGCGTAAGATTGGCAGGGATAGGTTCGGGGGTGTGGGCGAATCGTCCTGACGGATCGCAGTTAAGCTCTACGATGTTTCTCACGCCGAGAGCCCGAAGCAGTTGCGGTATGACCACTCCGCCTACCGAATTGACTGCATCCACGGCCACGGTGAAATCGGCCTTGGCGATAGCTTCGCGGTCCACAAGCTCCAGGTCAAGCACTTTGCGGATATGACGCTGGTTGTAGTTGTTGACGGTGTATTCATGGCCGAGCTCCATGACATCGGCAAACGTGAATGACTGCTCGTCGGCGATGCGCAGCACTTCTTTGCCCTGCATATCGTTGAGAAACTCGCCGTCCTGATTGAGCAGCTTGAGGGCATTCCATTGTATCGGATTGTGGCTGGCGGTGATGATGATGCCGCCGCAGGCCTGTTCCTCCACTACTGCTATTTCGGTAGTGGGAGTTGATGCCGGTCCTATATTGACCACATCGAAGCCCATGCCTGTCAGTGTGCCTATGACGAGGTCGTTGACCATCCGGCCCGACAGCCGTGCGTCACGACCAACCACTATGGTGTTGGTGTCACGGGTTGTGGTTTTGCGGATGAAAGTGGCGTAAGCGGCGGTAAACTTCACTATATCGATAGGGGAGAGGCCTTCGCCGGGCTGGCCGCCGATAGTCCCTCTGATGCCGGATATTGACTTTATGAGTGACATTGAAGTAATCTGAGGTTAGATGCTGTTACTGGTTGGATTAGTCGGTCAGCGGACTGCGGTTATATGAGATGCGGTACAAGAACGGTATGACCGAAGCGTTTTCGTTGTTGATGGTCATGCCCACTGTCGATTTCACCACTAAATACACCTGACATCCCATGCCTAAATATTTGAGAGGAGCCTGCAACCCCTCGCCATACTGGCTCGTGGAGCTTAGGGTGTAATTGTTGTAGCGGAATGATGTGGGACCCATGGTGAGTGACGAGGCATTGCCTGACCATACGAGAGCATCCCATGACGAGTACTCGCGGAGAGCGGCTCTGTCAAATCGGAAATATATCTGGTCGTTATATTCCGCCATGTCGTCAGGGTCACCGGGCACGAGCACTTTCATATATAGAGCTCCGTCATCGTCGATCTGGTAATATGGAGCGTCCTCTCCGTATTCAAAATCGTCTCCGGGCCATTCGCCTACCACGAGCTGATCGGCCAGAAACCGGTTGACATCCTGGTTCTCGTCATTGAGAAGGTCGGAATAGCTTTCGCCGCTGCTACACGAGGTAAGTGACAGCAACGCGGACGATGAGATTACGAGAGCTGCCGCTGCGGCGCATCTGTACACGATATTTGTCAGTTTCATCAGAGATATTTGTCGTTAGATGTAAGAGTTTTCATAAATAGGGCTATGGCTTCATCCAATCCCATGTAGAGTTCACCGCCGGCAGCATTCTTGTGGCCGCCGCCGTTGAAGTAGTCCTCACATACACGGTTGACCGGGAATGAGCCTTTCGAACGCATCGAGACCTTGACAAATCCGGGCTCGTCCTCGCGCAGGAAGCATGAGTATGCGACTCCGGGAATCGCCAAAGGCCTGTTGACCAAGCCCTCTGTGTCGCCTTTGACGTAGCCGAACCGTTGCAGCTCGTCAAGTGACAATGCTATCAATGCCGCCTGGTGGTCGCGCATTATCTGCATCTTCTCGGCGAGGGCATATCCGTTGAGCCGCAGGCACGATTCGCTGAAAGTGTTGCAAGCCATGTTGTAGATGGCATCCTTGTCCACCCCGCGACTGACCAAGTCGGCAACGATATGATAGAGCCGAGGGTCGTTGGAATTGTATGAAAAGTTACCCGTGTCGGTCATCATGCCGGTGTAGATACACGAAGCCGCTTGCCGGTCCAAGTAATCGAGCCATCCGGCCGCCTCCATAATCAGATATAGCAGCGCACACGTGCTGCTTATGCGCGGCATGGAAATCGTCAGGTCGCAGAATCCCTCCGGGTCGAGGTGGTGGTCGATCATCGCTTTCGTGGCCGGCGACTGCAGGAGATAGTCCTCCATCTTGTCCACACGCTTCGATGCGTTGAAATCGAGGCATACCACAAGGTCGGCAGAGCGCAGCAGATTCGAAGCCACACCGGGTTTGAAACTCGCAGGGACTACATCGCTGTAGCCGGGGAGGAATGTCAGCGATTTGGGCGGACGGTCGGGAGTTACCACTATCGGATGCTTGCCCATGAGCTGTAGCACCCGAGCCAATCCGAGCGTAGACCCCATGGCATCGCCGTCAGGACTCACATGGCAGGTCAGCACGATTTTACGCGCTCTCTCCACCAGCCCTTTCAACCGCCCGACGGCCTCCAAGTCAAGTATATTGTTATCGTTCACAAATATATCGTCGTGTTTATGTAACTTCTCAAATTTCAACCCACAAATATACGAAGATTATCTGGCAAACAGAAATAGCGAGAGCTGACCAGATGCGGATTCGTGCCCTCAAAGCCTATTCACTGAGTCAACGGTAACAAATTGGTGCGGTTTTAGTCCACGGTGAAACGGCGGCTTAACAAATACCGTTTCCGCTCACTGATCGGGAAGTGCGACTTCCACTCCTTATAAAGTACGTCTAATTTATCCATCTTAGTTTACTCTTGAGGGTATACGGTATATACCTTCACAAGATGTTTTTGCACGACATCGGAAGTCTCCACAGATACCGTTGATGAATGGTTACTTATATAACGGAAAAAGTATCTCATTGTTATCGGTTTAGAAGTCGTCATCAAACATGCCCGCATCCAAGTCGTCATCGAAATCCTGTTGTGCGTAGTCATTGCTGCCATAACCACTGTGGCCTCCGCTATGGTAATCATCATTGTGTGGACAATCGGTATGACGATTGCTCTCACCTTTGCTACGTCCTCCAAAAGACTCTTTATTGTGCCTACCAAACAGCCAGTCCAGCACAAACATATCGCGCAAAAAACTCCAAAATCCCATAATATTGTTTATTTTATAAAGTGATTGATGTTATCCCTTAACAGAAAGACAATGATTTATCTCTAATATGATTCAAAGATTTGCATAATCCCTCCAAGCCTGGGTATAAAGTTTCTGCGGTAACATTAATTTGGTTTAGCATGCTCACTAACTTCAGTTTCAATCTATTAGGAATTATAAGTTTGAATAAAATGATGTAGGGATTGGATGATGATTTGGTAGTATCTACTAGTGATTCCATGAATCTATCTCTTGACATAGTTTCGGAAATCACTGGTTCGGACCAAATTAAGTTATTCATGCAGTCATGGAAGCTAATTTGAATATTTGATGGCATCAAAAACAATCCTTGCTGCCTTACAATTCGTTCATTTACGAATTCGGGGTGAATGATTAAAATTTCAGGATATTTCAATTTCAATTCACCCCGGATTAATGAATTTGCTCTATCTTTTATAAAGCGTTGGATGTCTGTATATGATGCAACACGCTTATGGGTTTCATTAAAATATTGTTGTGTAAGTTTGCGATTTATGAATTCTATATTTACGCCCCATATTGCTACATCATCATATGAATTTTCAAGAGCCATATACAGAGCCACAAAAAATGATTTTGAAAAATCTAACAATCTTGTTTTTGCTCCAAAATGTTGCATGATAGACATCCATTCTATCAAATCATTTTTAGGTGGTAGGTTGACATTATTATAAAGAGGATATTTATATTGAAATTCAGATAGCATCTTAACTTCATAAATTTCAGCTAATTGAGGAGTCCTATTTTCATCATATATAGCATAAGACTCTACTAATCGCTCTATCGAAGTAGTCAAAGGCCAATTACAATTACCTTGACCTCTAAAGTAGTATCTATTTAGGAACAAGTTATTTACTTGAAGAATATCATCAAAACTATCAAGTGTGACTTCTGCATTGAAATTAACTCTCTTGAACTTTGCCATATTTTTAGTACTTACATCGGTTTTATCATTGACTCTATGAAAGCAATTTCATCCTCGGATAAACCGTATTTGGCGTATAGCTGGCGATCGATGTCGGCTACTGACTGCGACCAGTCGATATCGCTCTCGGATGTGAAATCTAGGAGAGGAACATTTGCCCATGTGCTTTTGGGATTGTGTTGGGTAGCTTTTAACGTACCCAACATACACCGGGCAAATTTGGTCTTGACGTATTTCAAACACGCGGACGCCTCCTCAGCTGAGGCAAACTTGCCGATGCTGAGGAAGGTGTCCGTGTGACCGATTACCGGCACGCCGATTACCGGCGTGCTCAAAACTTCACCGATTGCGCCTGTGCCATTTGCTTCCGGCACCAATACCTTATAGGAATCAAGACTATCTACAGGTTGGATATAGTCACGTCTTATCCACCTATAACCACGCTGATTATTAACAAGTCCAAGTATTTGGATATAGTCTCTACCATCCTTTGGTTTCGTTAAGTAAAAAACAGTAGGCAATTTCTCAACAGATTGTGAAACAATTTTTGCTGCAGTGCCTTTGCCTTGTACTTTAAGAATTGCAGGCACTTCGCTTATGGCAAGTTCGGAAAATCGATATATGCCTTGTGAAGAAACAATATTTGCAAGTCCCCCACGTGTAAAAGAAGGATGTTGTAGGACTTTATTTAATATGTTTTTAAGGTCTTTATACTCAGAGAAAAAACCAATTGGACCGAACTCTCGTTCAGAATCATAGTAACCTATGGCAACACCTCCCTTAATGTCAACATTGTCAAAAATCTCTGCTGATTTTTGATGAAATCGCACCACCTTGAAATGTGGATTGGATAGAATTTGTTCCATCCAATCTTTAGGCGTTTGACCTGCACGGAAAAGATAACGGGCAGGGGTAATAAGAGTGACTTTTGATGATAGTTTGAATGCTATATCATAAAACAAATGATAAATAGGTGCTTTGCGTGTGTTCTCGCCCTCTTCTTGATACGGAGGATTACCGACTATTGCGTTTATTTTCACGTTTTTTCCTACTAAGTCGTAAACTTTCTCGATGAAAAGTTTGGGTTGATTCTTGATTTTATTGATAAGATCGTCTGGTGCCCACATGTTGGCTTTGCCGGGGCGGAAGCCGAGAAGTGTGCGCCGAGTGATGGACTTTGCCATCCTGGTTTTACAGATGACGAAGACATTATCACGGACAGCGGCATCCCATATAGTCTGATGCTCCTCAATCGTTTTCGGAGAAGTCCACTCGTTGCGGAGCCGTGTACGGTAAGCGTTATATGTGAGTAGCAATGGATATAATCCAGTCTTTGAGTTTATCTCCAATAAGTGTGTTTGAGGGTTGAACACTTCAGCGGTTACATTGCCCCGGTCTACAAAGCGCGGCTCCTCGATTGTCTCCGTAAAGTCATCATTTAAGAATGTGTAACCTCCCAATGTGTCACTCATGTGCATATTGACCACGCGCCACGGTGTCAACACTGTCTCCTTATCAGGATTACGGAATGTAGAGAATATATCAGCAATTCGGGAAATTCGCTGCTCTACGGGCATCTCATCGGCATTTCTTACCATTTGGCGTATTCGCTTTGCGGCAGCAATGAAGATATCCGGGTCGTAATATTTCTTGAAACGGCGGAACTCCGCTTTGCTTAGCGGTCTTTTAATCTTTCGTTTCTTGCCGTCAGTGCCTATTTCGTCGTACTCACAGGTCGGCATGAACTCATCCCATGAAGCAGTGTCAATGAGGTTCTCGAAGTTGTCAATAGTAATTTCTTCTTTCTCATCGTCAATCTCGGCACCGTAAATCAGCAATGGCATACGAATAGAGATAGAACGCAACACGGATATAGCGTTCTGCCTCATTTCCTGACGCTTCTTCTGCTCCGCTATGGCTGCTTCATCTTCAGGAGTACGTTCCTTTTTCGGTTTTTTCTTTGCCTCTTCTGCTTTCTTATACTCTTCATCAGTGAGACCCTGCTTATTTACATCAATTTCCGTTGTGCCTTTCTGAGCCTTTGTCCTGCCAATGGCCTTACCGATGCGGTTGAACTCGTCAACATCCACTGCATCGAGCTTTAGAAGTTCATCATTATATAGGCCGCCGTCTTCAAATCCACTTCTTACCACACGCTCTATGTAGACTTTCTTGACTCGCTCCATGAGATCTTTGGCATCTATCTTATTCATGTGTGAACCATCGAGAGCAATGACAGAGCAATAGTTCAGGAACTCGCCAAGTCGTTCTTTCTGCTCTGAATCGGCTTTCCTGGGCTTCGTGTTTACCCGAGCTACCTCTGCTAAAACAGTTAATGTCCGGTCAGGGGCGAAATCGAATACATAGCAGTTGTCCTTTACCAATCCGCCGAATTCAAACGGAGTCTGTACTCGGAAGATTGTCTGCATATAGGCTGATGCGGCAGTGTTGAAAGTGCCTGCCAGCATCAGCACCCCCGTCCATGGCTTTACACTGACTCCAGTCGTCAGACGTCCGCAGGACAGGGTTATGGTGCGCGTCGCAAACGGATTGTCGGTAATGGCATCATTGAGTTTTTGGAGGGCATTGTTATAACGTCGTTCCTCATCGTCATCTGTAACACCCATGTCTCCGGCAACATTGACTATCTGAACTCCTTTTGCGCCAAACTCATCATGGTCAATCAAAAGCTTTTCAAGTGCTGCCGCCTCCCTCACTCCCGGCACCATCCATAAGGTATGTCGGAAAATGTTGCGGAAACGGTCGTTGGAGAATGGATAGAGAGATTCTCTGTCATTCTTCGTAAGAAGGTCAAGAAAACGCAATACATAATCCTCATGCACGAACTTTCCGCCCTCATCCGTTCGGAAGAACTCGCGGAAATTGAATGCCACTTCCTTATCGGCAAACCGCTGTTGATTCATCAACTTCCCAAGGTCATAGGTGTAGATGTTCATTGCCGGAAGTGTGCCATACGGGTTGTAATCGCCCGGATGGTCAATCTCCCATTGTTTCTTTGCTTTCTGTTCGTCAATATAATCCCAAGAAAAGGTTTCCTCCTCCTCAAATTCATCTTGTATGTTGAAAGGAGTGCCGGAAAGATGTAAAACTTTTGTTTTCTTTTTTTTCAATTCTTCAAGCACATTCTTGCCAAGGACGGTCTGAGTTCCTTCATGGGCTTCATCAACAATGATAAAATCCCATTCCGTCTCAAACAGGGCATTATTCTTGTCGAATTTGCCGCCAGCCTTGGAAGAGCCTCGCAAATCTTGCATTGAAGCAAAATAGACGTACGAGTTAGGTTCGGCTTTTTTAGCAAAGGCTTCAACCTCATCGAAATCAATCTTGGCCGCTTTGGAGCCGTATATCCAACGCCCACCACTGTCGAAGAATATTTTGTTGAAATCGTCAAACCAGCTTTCATTAACTACAGGTCGATGGGTAAGAATAAGCGTACGCTTGAACTGCATTCTCTTTACAACCTCAAGTGCACTGAGTGTTTTGCCAAAACGCATCTTAGCGTTCCAAAGCATCTTGCTCCCTTTCTTGAACTGCTTGTATGCCATTTCTATGGCCTCCAACTGCTCTGGACGGAAATCTATCGGCTGTTGCGCAGGATCTATATCTTCGGGGTTGAGAGTCTTCCGTCCAGCCTTGATAGCTTCAATCGCTTTTATAACCGTGGGCGGATCACATTCAAACCATTCAATCGCTTTTCCCGCTATGTCGAAATTTCGTGCCTTGATTCCGGAATTTTTAAGCACTTGATGAATAGCCTTGTCATTGAAGTGGGTGTAGGTGTTGCCCTCAATGAAAAAGGAAGGTGTTGCCCATACAAGTTCATACTTGATTCCAGCGGTCTGGGTATATTGTTTGATGCGGCCATGGGCTGCCTGTCTCAACTCCTTGCAATCGTGAGCGAGTTGATTTGGCCACAGTTCTCCCTGATAGGTAGCCTCCCCTATCTTCACTGCCCCCTTGTGTTCAGGGTCATTGATTCGGAACACGTAGATGAGCCTCGATGTCGGCATTTTGAACGTTTCAACCATGGTCTGTTATCTGATTAGGTCGATATAGCGGAGTTTCTTCTTGGCTTTCTCTGGTTTGCCGTTCTGCCCCCAGTCGCAAATCATGGCGTAAGTGCCATTATGCAGCCGGAGGTCTCCATCCTTACAACCTTTGCAAGGGGTTATACTTTCTTCTATGTCGCCAAAAAGTCCGACGTTAGTAATTTTCGTGCTGTGGCATGTGCCGGGAATGACACCTTTTAATCCATCCATCTGCCATATATTCCAAGAGATGACGTATGCGATATATGACAATGATTTGAGTGTAGGCATCTTCCCAAACTTATTACGAAAATAGTCGATGAAGGTATAGAGCAAAGCCTCACGAGCCAATACGAGATTGTCACCTTGCCATTCATAGCCGTAAGTGTTCTTGAAAGCAAGCCTTGTCCCTTCAAGCCATTCTTCTATGGTTTCGGTATTTTCGCTGACAACTCTGAGTTTTCGGTCTAGTAAACCTATTCTTTTTTCGATGGGTATATACTCTCCGCTGACAGTATCATAACGGCTTACAAGATAAGGAGCCTCTCCGCAGGTTATCTCCATTCTTGTGTCTCCGACATAGTCACGCCAAGTTTTTCCTTCGGGAAAGGTTATGTGGTTGTCGTTTACAATCCAAATGTGGCTTCCGTCAGAGGCATCTACTTCGGAGTTAAACACATTCTCACGACCGAACCAAGCGTTGTCAATTAAATTATTCTGCTTGTTGCAAATCCATGAGGGGGTGAACACTTCCGCCATCTCACGGCTGCGCTGCCGTTGAGTGTCTGATGATTTTGCCGCTCGCGGTATAATTATTTTTCCATATCCACTGGTAATTTTCTCAGCTGTGATTTGGTCTGAATAGGCAAAGCCTTTGCCAAGATGCGAATAACTATCAGTTGCCCAAAAGATATTACACTGTGTAGTGTGATCTTTGAGCAATATATCCAAAATCTCTGGCGACATTGCCAGAAGTTCATTCTCTTTTATATCTGCTTCTGTATAAGCCATTGTAAAAATCCATCGACAAGTTGTCTCAAAACAAATTTACAAAAATGTTTTGAGTTTTTAATGTCCTTTAAATAAGACCCACATAATGATAGACTTTAAGGGCCTGAAAACGAAAGGGGAGAAGTATGTCCGTTGGGCATATTGAACTTCTACGAGGTTAGTTATCACAAACCATTTTAGTTGCTTCTTCGGCTGTTATTACTAAAGGCCTCCCATTGCCGTCAGTGGTAACTATTGGCTGGCCTAATTTTTTTCAGTTCAAGCATTTTATTGAATGATTCTTTAAGGGCTTCATTCAATATTTTCCGCTGATTTATCTTATCCTTTTCTGACATGACCATTTCCAGAAACTTATAGTTACTCTATTTCCAAAGGTACAAAAAATTTAGTTTCTAATGCACTCCGACGATAAATATAGAGTCCCATAATGACATATATAAAAGAGAGGTGGCCTCACGGCTGCCTCTCTCTCCATTCATCACATTATACTTAAAAAGTAGTGCTATTCATGTGCGGTTTGCGCTAACGTATTGAGCGGTGTTGCGCTGTCCGTCCAGCGCACCGACCGCTCTTGGCGCAGTGACTTTAATATCTGCTTTCGACCACTTCCCAGTCGATGATGTCCCAAAGGGCATTGAGGGCATTGGCACGGCGGTTCTGGTAGTCGAGATAGTAAGCGTGTTCCCAGACGTCGAATGTCAGGATCGGAGTGAGTCCGTCGGTCATGGGATTGGATGCATTGGATGCCTGGGTGATGTGGAGTTTCCCTTCCACGTCGCGCGACAGCCATACCCAGCCCGAACCGAACACTTTGACTCCGGCTTCGACAAACTTCTTCTTGAAATCTTCAAACGAACCGAAATCGCGGTCTATGGCTTCACGCAGTTTGCCGTGAGGCTCGCCACCGCCGTTAGGCGAGAAGGAGAAGAAGTAAAAGATGTGGTTCCAAGCCTGTGATGCATTGTTGAAAAGAGCACCGTCGCTGCGGCGGATTATCTCTTCCAGATCCATGTCGGCGTAGATAGTATTCTCAATAAGCTTGTTGAGGTTCTCGATATATGTTTTCTCATGCTTGCCGTAATGGAAGTCGACTGTAGTCGCTGAAATCACCGGTTCGAGGGCTTCGCGGCCATAAGGGAGCTGTGGTTGTGTGTATAGCATAGTGTCAGTTATTTAAATAGTTACTGTTTATAGGGGTGTGTTATGGCTTTTCAAGCCTGTTATATCTTAAAAACGCTCTGTGGTGGCAATAGTTCGTCAGTGGACTTTCCTGTGAGTATAAAAAACGTTAAAAGGCGATTGCTTCATGCGGCTCACATCACAATCAGCAAATCCGAGATAAACGCGTCAGACATGGGCCATGACCGCTCGGCTATGGCGAGCCTGCCGCCGGTCAGCGCCATGTCGCCGCTGTCGATGTGAGGCTGCGATATTCTCATCCACCTTTCGGCATATTCGGGCCAGCACTCCAATGCTAAGCCTCGGTCAGTGCGCAGGCTCACCATGACAAGGTCGTTGTGGAGCGTAGCGGCATCCTCTTGTTCTTCCTCATAGTCGGTGATGCCTTTTGACAGAGCCGCTATGTAGGTTTTGATGTTCCACGGATTAGACCGTCTGATAGAGATGCCATCGAAGCTGTGCGCTCCGGGCCCTAACCCTACGTATGGCGACATGTCCCAATATGACGAGTTGTGGCGGCTTTCACAGCCCGGCAATGCAAAATTGGAAATCTCGTAATGGCTGTATCCGGCATCACGGCTCATGTCGCACAGCATGGCATACATACTTAACACAGTGTCATCGTCCACAGGCTTGATCTTCCCTGCGTCGCGCATGGCGGTCATGCGTGTGCCGTGTTCGTAGCTCAGCATGTAAGCCGACAGATGTTCGGGATGCAGCCTGTGGAGCATGACATCCAGCGTCCTGTGCCACTGCTCCAATGTCTGCGATGGCAGTCCGTACATGAGGTCAAGACTTATATTTCCGAAACCGGCTTCGCGGAGAGTATCGTAAGCCTTGATGGCCGTGTGGCTGTCATGTCGGCGGCCGATGGCTGCCAGAAGCCGGTCGTCAAGAGCCTGTATGCCCATTGATACGCGGTTGATACCCAGCCCGCGCCACATGGAGGCGCGGGCTGGCGTGACATCCTCGGGGTTGACCTCGATGGTCGCTTCCGACAAGTCGGCCATCTCATTCATACCGATGCCGTGCAGCAGCTTTGACAGATTGGCATCGGACAGTATCGAGGGGGTTCCGCCTCCAATATATACGGTGACGGGCGGATTCCGCAGCTCAGAGTGTCGCAACTCCCATTCTTTCAGCAACGCATCTATATAATCATCCTCCATCCCATGTTTCAACGGCATGGAGTAAAAATCACAGTAGCTGCACTTGCTGTGGCAGAAAGGGATGTGTATGTAAAGGCCCGGACCCATAGCGAGGTTTAAAAGTGCTTACTTTTCGTTGCCTTCATCCTGTACACCGCACAGAGGCTTGAATTGGCAGAATGTGCAGGCGTGGCCTCCCACATCGGGCGACTGTGTGAATGGCACATCGGGATTGAATATGTCGGAAATGACCGACGCAAACCGTGGGTCAAACTCGTCAAGCTCGGTGTGATAGTCGGTTATGTCACGCTTGCCGCATGATATGTTGGAGATTCCGTTTACATATATCTTGCGGAGATTGTATATGACAGGGGTGATGGGTTCGTCAGTTTCAAGCGTTTTTGCCAAAATTTTGCAATAAAACATCAGCTGCACCATCGCCTTGGGTCGGTTGTCGTTTTCGGCATCAAACGGCGCATCCCAGTCCCTGATGCGCGTCGCATCGCTGCCGGTCTTGTAATCTACCACACGCATCACACCGTTTACGCGGTCCACGCGGTCTATTACCTGACGGATGTTGACACGCAGCCCCGGAGCAAGTTCGTAGTTTCCTTGGATTTTCAGCTCGGCATCGGTGACTGTAAAGGGCGCGAAGTCCAATTCATGCCGCAGAGTCTCGCGCACTATCTCCGTCACAAGTGTGCAGATGGCCTTGGTTTCTCCTACGAGTGTCGACGAACCGCTGTCGGCAACATTTAGGTAACGGTCATCTATGGCTTTATGTACGAGGTCGAATATTGTTTGATTCGCAGGGTCGCTCAGCCGCAGGATGTCGGCTTCATTGACTGTCACAGGGTATCTTCTTGTGGCTGACAGGGATAGATACAGGTTCTCGAACACCTGATGGACTATCTGGCCGTAAGTGGAGGCATCCATGTAATCCGTGGCAGGTTCGTAAGCATCATACCGCTCTACGAAACGGAGGTAGAACTGCAAAGGACAGTCGATATATGTGTTGATTGATGATGCCGAGAGCGCCCGACCGCTGTCAGGTGCCAGATATTCCGACAGGCGGTTCATTATCCTCTGATCCTTTCGCACAGTCAGCGGTATCGGCTCATATACGCGGGCTTGGAAGGCGGCTCCTACGTGGCGCGTCGATATGCCGGTGTCGTTGTAAAGCAGCTGCACCAAGTAGCGCGACATCTCGCTGCGGTTCATACCAACGTTGCGTCCGTCATACAGAAGCGACACCCGAGTAGCCCTTGAGATAAGTCGGTAAAAGTAGTATGAAAATATGGACTCCTGGTGCTCGATGGTCGACATGCGGTAAGCACGGCGCAAAGCATCGGGGATGAATGATTTAGAGTAGCTTTTCTTCGGAAATACACGCTCGTTCATCGACATCATTACCACGTTGTCAAAATCGAGCGCACGGGTCTCAAGCACCCCCATGAGTTGCAGCCCGCGCAGCGGCTCGCCTTTCATATTGACGGTCTCCGAGGCGAGCGAACGTTCGATAAGACGGAAAGCCGTCCCTTCACCCATCGATATATCGTGCCGTGAAGCGGTGTCGGTAAGCTGGTGCAGCGACATTAGATATGCCTGCAAGAATTGTAACTGTATGGCCCGCTCGTGTGACGACGGCAGCCGGCACAGCCCTTCACGCAGCATCCCTATTAGCCTGGTAAGATATGCCCCGACTTCGTTAAGGTCATTGGGATTATCGACAGGGGAGAAGAGTGGGGCGATGGTGGGATAATTGCTCTCGATTAATGATACAGGAATCATAAATCTGTGCTGCCGTTCTATATCCTTGACAAGTTTATGAGCGGCTTCGGAGTCGAGAAGCCCGATGAGCGAGTGGGTTATGACATCGTAGATGTCTTCATAGAAGTAGTACCATTCTCCTCCGCTTTTGCGGGCTCTCAGGTGCAGGGATGTTATCGTTTTCAGGAATGTAGCCACAGGTGTCCTGCGCAGCGGATAACCCATGGTGACGTTGATTGCCCCTAATTCGGTAGGCATGGAGTTGACCACAGACACGAACAGTGATTCGTCGGGCATGACTATAGCCGTGTTTATGGCATTGGCCGGGTCAAGCTTCTTCGACTGTGCCAGCCGTGCCACGATATTACCTGCTACTTTGGACTGCCCGATCCGTGAGGGTACATTGATAATGTCTATCTCGGGCAGACTTCGTCCGCCATATATCTGGCCGTTAATGTCGTAAAGTGACGGAAACGACTTGATGTTGCGGCTGATGAAGTGGAGAGCCTTGTTGCTGTGTGTCGTATGCCCGTCGCTGTGACGTATCAGCCCTTGAAACTCTTTGGCTGGCAGGTCCCAGTAAAAATCCGCCCGCCCTCGTGCCTGCAAGGTCTGGAATATCTTTATTTCCGATGCCGATAGGACGTTGAATCCTACAAATACATACCGCTCCCAGTCCCATTCGTCCCTTTCACTCAAGGATGTCACTGCATCACGGTACAAACGTCCGGGAGCTGTGAGCCCACGTCTGTGCAACGCCTCGTGATAGGCATGGTATAGGCGGTCAAGCACCATCCACAGTTTGACAAAATGCGATGCGGCTGATGCTTGTACGTCATCGTCGGCATCTTCTCCCGACGATGGACCTGTGTGCTGCCAGAAATTCTCAATATCTTTGGCAAGATCCTCTGTGCCGTTCCAATACCGGCTGATGACATCGATCTGCTCGGATGTCAGATAGTTGCTCCTGATTTCGCGGAAACGCTTGAGATTGACAAACAGAGCGTCGGCATCGACCAAATAGCGGTCCACATCGTCAAAATCATTGAGCAGCATGTCGCCCCAGTAGGCAAAGCGGTCGAAGTCCACCGGCTCCTCCATGAGCTTGTTGTACTCGTTGTAGAGGATAAACATGCGTTCGAGGCGTGAAGCCTCCACATATTCCGACTGGTCGGCGACAAGCTCGGATATAGTGGTGCAGCCGGGCAATATCATCGGCGGAGTAGCTACGTCTTGCAGCTTCTGCATGAAGTGTGTGGCACTACGCTTGTTGGGAAACACGAAGCAGTATCTGTCGATATTGTCGGCCTCGTTGGCGTAATATGTCTCTGCGACAGCCTGGAGGAAACCTTTGGGTGCGTCGGGCATATGTGTTTCGTGGATGCTGATGAGTGGTGGAATAAGTGTGGTCAACCGGCCTTGCGCAGAAGTATCATAATGCGCATGGCCACATCGAAATTGATTGTTTTCCCATTTCCATTGCCGCCGATTTCGCTTATTGCGTTATCAATTACGCCTATGATACCTTCCACATTATTGACGGTGATAAATCGTGCGAAATTTTTGCTGAACGCTTCTTCTTCCGGGTTGAGGTAATTGAGCTGCGGTGTGCGGAAGTTGTATACGAAATTTTCACGTATGAGCCGGGCTGCGTAGGTGTAGAATTTGATTTCGCTTTCGCGTCCCATATCCGCCAGCTCTGCCGCCCAGTCCTTGAAGCCTGCCACCTTGCGTGCATAAGCAAGACGCATCAGCGATTTGAACAGCTCGAAATACCGCTTGGTGTCGGAAGAGACGGACAACTGGAGGTCTGCTTCCAAAAAACTTCCGTCGGCAAGGTGGGCTATGGCGCGGGAGTCGGCCTCGCTCAGCCCGCGATTGCCTTGCAGCCATGACGCTATGATGTCGTCTGGTTGCCGACGCATCGGTATGCGCTGCAGCCGGGAATAGATGGTAGGCAATATCAGCTGCGGCTCGTTGGATACGAAAACCAACAATGTGTCGGGGTATGGCTCTTCGATTAGTTTCAGCAACTTGTTGGCGGCCTCCTCATTGAGACGTTCGGGCAACCACACTATCACCGATTTATACCGCGACTGGCGGGCTTGGAAACTGAGCTTGTGGATTAAGTCGTTAGCCTCGGTCACATATATCACCGGACGGGCGTTGGTCTTGGAAAACATAGCCGTCCATCTGTCGATACCGGCATATAGCGGTTCTTCCGAGAGGAAACGCTTCCATTGTTGCAGATATTTGTCGCTTATGGGATTGTCATCCTCCTTGACCACCGGGAACGAATACATCGAGTCGAGGTGGTTGAGGCTGCTGAGAAGGGTGCACGACTGACACTGCCCGCAGCTGTCGCCATCATCCGTCGGATGCTCGCAATAGATGTATTGGATCAAGGCCCGCGCCATGGCGAGCTTGCCTATACCCTCTGGCCCCTCCAACAGCAGGGCATGGGGTATCTTGTCATTGTCAACGAGTTGGCGTAACCAACGCTTGACCTCAATATGTCCGGGTATGTCGGAAAAACGCATGGTAGATCTGGCGGTATATTATTCTGTAAGCCGCTTCATCACAAAGATAGCGAAAAATCACTCAATCTACCAAAAGCAATAGCCATGCACCCGATAGGACGCATGGCTATTGATACGATAAACGAATGATGGGGCGTGATTACTTCACAGCAGCAACTCCGGGGAGCACTTTGCCCTCGATGGCTTCGAGAAGGGCTCCGCCGCCGGTGCTTACGTAGCTTACCTGGTCGGCAAGACCGAATTTGTTGACACATGCTACAGAGTCGCCACCGCCTACGAGTGAGAAAGCTCCGTTGTTGGTAGCCTCAACGATAGCGTCGGCAATAGCGCGTGAGCCGGTGGTGAAGTTGTCAAACTCGAATACACCTGCAGGGCCGTTCCAGAGGATAGTCTTGGCGGGGAGGATTACTTCGCGGAATGCTTCGCATGTCTTCGGACCGGCATCCAGACCTTCCCATCCGTCGGGTATGTCGTTGGCGGAGCAAATCTGGGTCTTGGCATCGTTGCTGAAGCTGTCGGCTGCTACACAGTCGGTGCCGAGCACGAGGTTCACACCCTTTTCCTTGGCTTTCTTGATGATGTCAAGAGCGAGTTCCAATTTGTCATCCTCGCAGATTGAGTCACCGATTTTGCCGCCCTGAGCCTTGGCAAATGTATATGTCATGCCGCCGCAGAGGATGAGGTTGTCCACCTTGTCCATGAGGTTTTCGATGATACCGATTTTGGTCGACACTTTGGAACCACCCATGATGGCTGTGAAAGGACGCTTGATGTCGCTGAGGATGTTATCGACAGCCTGCACCTCTTTTTCCATCAGGTAGCCGAGCATCTTGTCGTCAGATGAGAAGCTGTCGGCGATTACTGCGGTAGAAGCATGCTTGCGGTGTGCAGTGCCGAATGCGTCGTTTACATAAACATCGGCATATGAGGCGAGTTTCTTGGCAAATTCTTTCTGACGCTCCTTCATCTCCTTCTTGGCTGCATCGTATACGGGATCTTCCTTGTCGATGCCTACGGGCTTGCCTTCCTCTTCGGGATAGAAGCGGAGGTTTTCGAGCAGGAGCACTTCGCCGGGCTTGAGACTTGCTGCGGCTTCCTCTGCATTTGCGCAGTCGGGAGCGAACTTCACATCGCAGCCGAGAGCCTTGGCCACATCGTCCTTAATCTGCGAGAGTGAGTATTTGGGGTTGACTTTGCCTTTGGGCTTGCCCATGTGCGACATGATGATAAGGCTTCCACCACGCTCGAGGATGGCTTTGAGTGTAGGGAGGGCACCACGGATACGCGTGTCGTCGGTTATTTTACCGTTTTCATCTAAGGGCACATTGAAGTCAACGCGCACGATTGCCTTCTTGCCGGCAAAATCATAATTGTCGATTTTCATTGCAGTTAATATTATGAAAGTGTGAAAATTGTAATATTTCTGTTTATCCGCAAATTTAACGAGTTATCGCCTAATAGCTTGGCTTAATCCTATTAAATTAGTTTAAATTTATCGGGGATTTCGTCAATTCTTAAGGTCGGAATACTCGCTGAGGAGCTGCTTCATCTGCTGTGCGAGCCGCGATGCTTCGGCTTTGGCGGCATGTGCGAAGTCTTCGCCTTTCGATGCGAATATGATGCCTCGCGACGAGTTGACAAGCAGCCCGCAGTCATTTGTCATACCGTATTTAGCCACTTCTTCAAGGCTTCCACCCTGAGCGCCCACACCGGGGACAAGCAGGAAGCTCGTCGGAGCCACGCAGCGTATGTCCTCAAATAGGCGGCCTTGTGTCGCTCCGACAACATACATCATCGCGTCATCGCCGGCCCATTGCTTCGATGTTTCGATCACCTGCTCAAACAGGCGGCGGCCATTGTCAAGTCGAAGCATCTGGAAGTCGGCAGAGCCGGCATTGCTTGTCAGAGCAAGCAGGATGACCCACTTGCCTTCGCGTCCGAGAAACGGGGTCACGCTGTCCTGACCCATATACGGAGCCACGGTGAGCGCATCCACATCAAGGTGATCGAAGAAGCTCCGGGCATACAGGTCGGACGTGTTGCCTATGTCGCCACGCTTCGCATCGGATATGATAAACTGGTCGGGATGATTTTCGCGGATGTATCTGACGGTCTCTTCAAGCGTCTGCCATCCGTCCACTCCCGATGCTTCGTAAAATGCCAGATTGGGCTTGTATGCCACGCAGTAGGGGGCTGTGGCATCTATGATGGCCTTGTTAAACTCAAGCACCGGGTTTTCGCACTCAAGAAGGTGCGCCGGCAATTTCTTGATGTCACTGTCAAGGCCCACGCACAGAAACGAGCCTTTACGTCTTATATTCTCGACTAAATCCTGACGGTTCATATTGTAGATATATCTATTTTAGTTAATTCGTCAATCTCGCATCATTAATGCAAGTGCAAATATACGAAGAATATTCGGCGAATAGAAATAGCGGGAGTCAGCCAAAGGCTGGTGCAGTGGCAAAATTATTCTTCAGCCTCCATACGGCTTATTTTCTTGGTCTCTGCACGAGCCTCGCGCCATCTTGGGAAATACGTATCCATCACAGCATAGAACTTGTCGCTGTGGTTCGGCACGATGAGATGTGCCAGTTCATGCACCACCACATGCTCTATGCACCATTCAGGCAGCAAAAGCAGATAAGCGCTAAACATGATACGCTTGCTTTTAGGGTTGCAACATCCCCACTTCGAGATAGTCGCTTTATAGGTGATGCCCGCAGGTTTAACTCCCATCAGACGAGAGTATTTCTCTACCAACGGAGGGATAATGCTATTCATATGCTCTGCGGATTCGCGGCACTCTTGGCGAGTGGTCAGAGGCAGCTGGTCAAAAAATTCCCGCCGTTTCTCGTGCCGTTCGGCGGTTTTGACCAAAGCCTTATTTATCCAGTCGCGATGCTCTTCGACAAACCGATGCACCACTTGCTCTGGTGTACCGGTAGGCGCGGACACTCTGACCTCGCCGTTCTTGCCTATGCGCATGGACAGACGTGAGGTCTTGCGGTATGTGACGACTACCTGCATAGTGAGTCGCTCATAGATAGTGGATGTTATTGTAATTAAATGTCGTGAGAGGAGTGCGTGCGTCGTCCATTTCTTTCATCCGCAGCGGAATATGGTGTAGTGGGACCTCCTCGTCGAGCAGGCGGCGCAACCGGCGGGCAAACAGGCCGTTTTCGCGGTCAAGCTCATCCTGTGTGGTCTCGATGCCGTAGAGTGCAGCTTCGCTCATCTCGGTGATAATCATGCCGGTATACAGCCCATGCAGCCCCTCGCTCTTGGCAAAAATATCGGCGTTGCAAAATACCGCCACGATAATTCCGCCGTGCCGCCGCAAGTAGTAAGCATGGCTGTGACCTACCACTATACGGTCAAAACCATCCTTCGTGTCGTCCTCTCGCCAAAACAGCCCCCTGTCGCAGCCGTGGCCGAGCAGCATGATGCGTTCGGACTGCGGTGTGTGGCTCAATACGTGCGCGATAGCTTTGCCCGACAGTGTGCAGTCGAGCAGCTGTGCGTCAGGCATCCCGTCATAGAGAGCCGTGAGCATGGCGGTAGTCCTGTCCTTTGGATGAATTACAAGCATGGTTGCTTGAATCCTGCAACCGCAGTTATCTGGATTGCATCGCCCGGATTTCCGCGATTCGTCATGCCCCAGTTTATGTTGATGTCGCCAAACTGGCCGAAGAACTCTCCGAACTCGCTGACTTCGTCCATCATAAGGTATCCTGTCGGAGCTTGGAGATTTACTAACATCGTTCCTATCTCCATGTGAGGATGCGCAGCGCATAGCATTTCCATAGCTTTTTCAAGTAGCTGCCGTATCTCGGCCTTGCTGCCGCTGACACGCACAGCATCAGCCGCCGAAGCGTCGCGCAATGAGCAAGTCACATCGTGGTAATCAAGGTTGACGCTCTGCATCTCATTGGCCACAATGTCCTCTATGACTATATCTGCAAATTCTTCAGGAGTGCAGAGTCCGCCGACTATCCGCCCATAATTATCAATCAGCTCCTTGCGTACTTTCGTCGTTGATTCCATAGCCGTTGTTGTGTTAGCATTAGCCTTCTATCATCTCATACTCGGCATATTCGGTACCGGCAGCAAACCACTTGTCAAGCTGGTCGTCGGCTTGTTTCTCCATTTCAGGAGTGATGTGCTTCGACATCTTCTGGACGAGTACGGCGAGCGATGTCACCTCGTCGAGCCAGCCGATTATCGGCAACCGCTTTGCATCAATAATATCGATCGGGAGGATAAGGTAGGCGAGCGAAGCGAAGATGGCCCACTTGTCCTTTCGCGGAGTGTCCTTGCTGCGCATCACATACCACATCAGCAGCACAGGGCGGGTCGCAGCACGTCCGGCCTTGCGGCTCCAGTTGCAGATGCTCTCCCAGAGAGCATTGTAGTCGAGATTGAATATCGCCATAATCTGTTAAGTTTTAGTTGGTTATTATAATGTTATTTATACTCATATTACCACTTCCATAGTGTCGTCCGAACCGTTATGATATACGTAACTATAACCCCAGGGGACATCGTCAGCGACAAGGTGACAACCGCCCTGGTATTTTAATTTTGAGAGTCTGAAAACGTCCTCTTTCGTGAACATCCGATCGCAAAAGAAATAACTATGGTAAACCCGGGACTCATAGGCGAAGTCGGACTCATCGAAGCAAGGATATGGCTCGTAAATTTTTAGTACATGGACACCTTGAATCCAAGTCCGGGGTGCTATTAGGGAGAAATAGGGCTTATACGCCAATCGGCGACCCTGTAGTCTGACGTCACCCTTTGAAGATAGAACCTTTACGGCATCATCGATTTCCTGTAGATTCTGGAACGTATGTCCCAAAATCGTGACAGGCTCGTAGATTGAAATGGTTTTAGCTTTACGCAGACCCATGACGTTTTAGTGTTTAGCGGTTTGACTATCGGAAAGGTGTGTAACGGCATCGGTGGCAGCGCCTTGCCGAGACTGACATCATCGGAGCGACTGTGGTAGGACAGACACCGTTTCCGCCCTCTTATACAAATATAGAGTATTGTCACGACAAAATCCTATCAAACCCCGACAAAAAACAAAAAAAACGAGGCAGGTCCAACAGGGCGAAGGTTCAGGCAGGTTCAACAAAAAAGCGGTGGAATCCCTCCCACCGCCATGATTTGCCGGTCAGCACGATCACTCCTGACCGCTCTTACCGTCCGTGGACTCCGCCTGCTTTTCAGGCTTTCCAAAGCCGTCCAACTTCTTTGACAAGTAGGACATGACCGCCTCATGGAGGTCTTCTTTGTGTTCGTCAAGGTAATCCGATGCTCTTTCTTTCAACGCATGGACTTCCTCCTTGATGCGGTCGCTCTCAAAAATAGAGCGGGCTATGTCGCCGATTATCCGTCCTTGCTCCTGCTCTTTCAGACTGACATTGGAGTTGAAAGAATAATCCTCGACAGGGGGAGGGGGAAAGTCCGCCTCCGTGACACCCGCCTGCCCGGCAAATGTGGCATCAACGATTACCGACGGCATGTAGCTGTTGAAGCGTATATCCGTAATGTCGCACATCGACAAAACAGGAGCGAGCTGTGGGATTTTCTCAAGCAGCACTATGAAATCGCCGTCCTCATTCATCGCGACAGACCCCGATGGAGCCAAGTCTGTCATTTTCCTGATCTGGGGCAGCACAAGCGGCGAGAATATGCCAGCCGAAACCTTCAGCTTGACCCGGCCCGGCACATCATAATCGCGGTCTATGGTCACACGCACCTTCACACGGTTTTTCCACAGCCCCATGTTGCGGGGCTGGAAACGGACAGTGTCGTCCGACTCGCACCGCATCTTAAGCTCGACACCCGTCTTGGCCCTGATAAGAGCCTCGACCTCCGCAAAATCCATTTCAAATCTCATAACATCACGATTGATTTACACGTTTCACATTTTTTTGTTTTCATTTCAGCTCCTGATTCAGCCAAGAGCCATCGCTTCAACATATAATAGAGAGCGTCATTTTAACTAAATCTATCACATGAAAGCCGCCGAAGCCATGGACTCACACTTACATAGTGTTATTCCCAAGCAATATGGTCCTATTTATTTCACACGATAGTTTTTGTAACTCTATAAAAGTTGTATCATCTTATTCGTTTTAAATACTTCCACACCTTTTTTAGATCTCTATACTTAAGTCCTTTGCCCTTAGCACTGGGTAATGAGAATGAGGACTTCGGTGCCGTCCAACTTCCACACAGTTGGTTGCCAATAAAAAGCTTGACCTTTTCACCTGATGATATTTTTGCTCCTATTTCCGGTCCAACATAAAGATACCCTCCAGGCATCCACATGCCTGGACACGAATATCCTCTATCACCAACAAATACCATTACATTGGCATATTGGTAATACGTCTGATTTTGGACTACGAAGTAAATCTCTTTATCTATCCAAGCATCAGGGTCGCCAGCACCAAATCCGGCAGAAAATTGGGCACTACATCCTAATACGCAACACAATGTAACCAACAAGCTTAATAAAGTCTTTTTCATCGTTTGATTTATTTAATTATGAGTTATTAATCTACGCTCTTGTACATGTTAGGTCACATGAACACATACAGTTGCCACCACTAAAGGATATGTGTTTATTACCTTTGACAACTTCAAGCGCGGGTTTCTCTATTGATTGGACATCTGAAGGCATAGTTATGGCCTCCAACGAGTCCATTTTCTCAATGGCATTTTTTGACAGCTCATCAAGGTGTTCGAGATTTGATAATATTTCTAAATCTGACATAAATATATTGGTTTTAAGCTATTTATATAATACTTTCATTACATTTTCCATGATTTGCACCATCTTTATGTTTTTAGTTTTCTGTGCCAATAAGAGTTGATATTTGCAATTTGCAAAGAAAAACAATTTAAACTGTGCACAATCAAAAGGAGAGGGCATCGCACAGTCTCCTCTATCCCGATAATTGATTCCATAACATCGTGTGCATGTTTTATGTAATACACACTTTGCACATGATGTTGGTCTTTTTCGGATTTCATCGAAATCTATGGTTCTTGATTGAATAGCCTTTCCTGTTTCCATTGTTATAGGTGAAAAAATATGGCATGGGTACGCAGTACCGTCATAGTCATAGCAAATAATATCTTTGCCAACTCTGCACGATCTATCCATTGCGTCTACATCAAGAATATCCCAGACAGGGATATCTAAGTTTCCCACTTTACGAATGTCGGGATTAGCCAAAAGGTAATCAATTATAAGATTGAGCTGCTTCGCAAGTATAGAAAGATGCTTCTTTTCCCATCCGATATTGTCGCCAATCGCCAAACTTGGGCCGACTTCGTTAAATCCTTGGTCGTGAAGAAATTTGAACCCTTCATAGAAGCGTCCTATCGTATTTGGAGATAATGTCATTTTCACAGCCACATTTGGAAATGTATTTGCATAAAAAGCCAAATCAATATCTTTTGAGGATTCGCTCCGATTTGTATTCTGCATCAATCTGTTGCCATCAAAACTCAATGCCAGGCTGAAACGGTCTTTATTAGCCGTCAACCATTCTCTCATTTCAGATGTCAATATTGTCCCGTTTGTTGGTGCATGAATGTTTCGTATTTCAACTTTAAAGTCTTGATTCCAAATCCATTCTGATACTTCTTTAATTAGGTCAAAATATAGCATCGGTTCACCGCCCATGAATTGAATGATGACATTGCTATATGTGTCATCAAGGTTTTCTATTTCTTTACGAAGTATCTCTTTAGCCTTTTCGACCGACATACGATGACGTGCTTTCTTAGGCTCATAGCAATACCTACACTTGAGGTTACAGTCGTAGGTAGTTATAAGTATTATAGCCTTTGTAAGATTCTCAGTTTTCATCCTCATGTATAAAAACCTGATTATTAACCACTGTGCTGATTTTATCACGAGAGTGAGACAGTCCATTCACGAGAACGCCATCTTTCCAGATGCCTTGTTGGATTGTTCCGTCATTTAATATCAATGAGCCAAATCCGTTATGTTTGGAATCTTTGAAATGCCCAAAATACTTTGACTCGTCAGGAAAGATACAGATACCCTCCTTTAGTACGTCATTCTCCCACTTTCCTATTATAGTTTCTCCTGAGATACCTATGTATTGTCCAAAACCGTCTTTAAGCCCATTTACCCACTGTCCATAGTAGACAGATGTGTTTGGGTACGTCATTTTTCCAAAACCACTGAATTTTGAGTGTGCAAATTCTCCTTCATATGAACCTTTCAGCCTGTCTAAATTGGGGTTATAAAAGCGATATACCCCAAATCCAGACATCTCACCGGCTTTGAATTCCCCCTCATAAGTGTCAAGATTGGGCAATACAAGGCAACCACGACCTTCGGGCAAGTCATTGACAAATTCGCCCTCATATTCTGCTCCGTTTGGGTAGATAAACCGCCCCTTTCCAGTAAATTTTTCGTCCATGATTTATTTGTTTGATGAAACAAAAAGTCCTTTTTTGTCTAATTTTGAGATTACGTCAGTTGCAAAATTTCGTGCGTCAATTTCCACCGGCTGATATCTATAAAGTCTGAAATCCGCCATCTCTTGAAATCCTCCGTTGCCTAACGGAATGTAGATTTTTTGCCCACGAGACTGGTAATATCCATATTCTGGATTAAAAAAATTCTCACGCCAAGAAGCTACCTCTGCATCTGATTCATGAACCGTACGCACTTCCACATTGTAATGTTGATAGGCGTGGCGACCCTCATGAACAACAGTATCGATTGTTTGGCGATGATAATATGGGTGGTCCGTCATAACGCAGCTGCGGTTCAATACTATTTTTTTATTGTATTCATCCTGATATCCTAAGGCCTCTTTGGGTAAATCTTCCAACTCGACTGTCAGAGGTTCGCGACGTTGCAGACCTGCTTGTACTCGTTCTATATTATTAAGCAGGTCTAATCTCTCGTTTTCTGACAGTTCTTTACAGGCGAATTCGGGACTATCCCATACAGAATCTTTAAGATATTCTGATGGGACACCCTCTATGTCGTTTAATGGAAGATGAAACGACTCTATACACTCAAACCTGCTCATAGCTATTGAATGATTTTTAGTGTTCCATCAGGTGACACGAAAACGCCTTTTGTCGGTTTGCCATTTTCAAACTCACCATCAAATAATGATCCTGAAGAGTAATAATAGCGTCCATAGCCGTGCGACTTGCCTCCTTTGAACGTTCCCTCGTACCAGTCTCCATTATCAAAGCGATGGATTCCTCGCACTAACTCATCGAATTTCCATAGTCCATGGAAATATCCATCTGACGAAGTCCACAAAGTCCCTATTCCTGTACGCATGCCGTTTTGCCACTGGCCTTCATACACTGTCTGATTTTCGTAGTACATGCGCCCATGTCCTTGGATTACACTGTTGGTGAAATCGCCTTCATAACACTCGACGTATTTGTCTTTATCGGCATTGAACCTATTATATTTGCCTCGACCATGCATTTTGCCATTCTGCCAATCACCCTCATAGATGTCCAGATTGGCAAAAGTCATCTTACCCTTTCCGTGAGGTTCGCCGTTAAGCAGATCTCCGGAATACTCACTGCCATCATCATACTTTTGTATGCCTTTGTAATAAGAAATCTTGCTATCCATAATCATTTCATTTTGTTTATCTGCGCAAGGTATGTTTCCGCGCAGTCTGATGACATTACATTTGCTGAGTTTAGTCCTGCAAGCACAGCCTGGCCGATTGATAATTTCGGTATGACTCTTTGCTCGTCAGAATTTAATCCGATACATTCTGCGATGGTGCGTGAATCGTCCGCAGCAACTAATTTATGGATAATCTTCACATTCGTGTTTTTGATCGCATCTTCAATCAAACGCGACGGCACCTGATCCACAATCATCATGCCCTGTCCGTATGCTCGGACTTCTGAAAGGAAGTTGCTAAACATTTGTGCAGACTTATATTGTGGAAGTTGAGGATCCGGGCAATATCCCATGACGCGGTGTGCCTCTTCAACAACCACCAAATGTCGGCATTTATTATCATTGAACGAGTAGTTGGCTGTCTCGGTCTCTGCTATGCGATACTCGTATAAGAACTGAAGCAAGAGCGACATTATAAATGCGCGGTCTTGGTCATCCCCGGCATACGATAGATTTATAACGCATGGAGTGCCGAACAGGTCTGACCAGTTCATATCCATCAGTTTCGGGTTATTGAGCAGCTCTCCTTTCCATCCGAATTTCAGGCTGTTGAATCGAGTCCTTAATGCTGCTGATATGTTTTGTGTATTCTCCTGAGCATACCCGATATTCCGCATCAAGTCTCTTATGAACGCGGCGTTGATGTTTGTTAGGGTTGGGGCTCCCTTTTTCATGTATTGCGAGTCTTCCTGATTTATCATTGGACACACATCGGTGTAAAGGTCGTAAAGCAGATGCTCCAACACGACGGGTAGAATGTCCTGCATCGGGAACGCTGCGGCAAAAGATGCTTTCAGTCGGTCGATATGTGAAAGAACTCGTAATTCATTACCACCCAGATCTATGACCTCAAACGGATTCAACCTTAGTTTATCAGGTGTAAGATTTCCTTTGCTATAATGTTTGCATCCGGGGATGAAAATTTTAATCTTTTGGCTTGGATCGGCTATCGATTTGTTGTAATTGATGGCCCAATCCACATATTCAGTCTTGGCCGGTTCGATAACCATGAATGGGCGATGGTTTCTCATAAAACCATCAAGAATGCCCAACACTGTATTCGTTTTTCCGCTTCCGTTTACTCCGCAGACCAAGGAATGTCTTGACAGCGTGTCAATAGGAAGTTTTACAGGAATATCACTACTGCTCCCGCCGTAGAGCATCCTGCCGATTTCAAGCACATCGCGTGAGTCCTTTACGGATTGAGGTGTGAGACTGAATTCGGGCGCACTGTCTACAACGCTTACTCCGGGGACAGAATGAAGTGGGAAATTTATCAGTGCCGACAGTTCACGTGTCGTTAGCAGTGTCTGTAACTGTGAAAAGTCATCTCCGAATGGGTGATGGAAAAGTGAACCTTTAACAATTTTGCCAAAATCCTCTGAGCTATGGTCTCGATTAGTATAATCCTTAAATTTTACAAGTAACTGAGGGGCCTTAGTCGTTCCTTTAGGGTCGACAACATGTGACACGTCATGGATGCGGATAGGCTCTAATGTCGATTCCTTTCCGCTGAGTATCGATTTCAGTTGCCACGATGCCGACGGATTATCATATTCGGTAAATAGCATACAGCTTACATTCCAAGCCCCGGTTGCTTTGGCAAGTTCAAAACGATTTGAATAAGATGCCAATTTTTGAGCAGCCGCCTCGGCATGTTTGTTGACTAAAGTTTTACTTAAGCCTTTGGTCATGCTTGACGAATATGTGGTAGTATCTGATATCTGTTCGGATTTCCCTTTTGTATGTGTGTCGCTGGTGGTCTTTTGTGGGACAAACCCTGAAAGGACATTCATGCCTGATATGCCGGATAAACCGAGGAATGTGGCAATTGGATTGCTTGACAGCATTGCTCCGCCTAAAGCATTTTCCAATCCTGGAAGAATCGCCATTGCCGGAGGGAAGAAAAGACCTGCTGCCATATAGACTCCGGCACCAAGCATGGCGGCTCCTATCCCTTTTTTATAATCCCTGCGGCTGACCCCTTCAGTGTGACTCCAGCTTTCAAAAGTAGTATGCCCCTCAGTGTGGGCAATTGAGGACCCTTCCTGTACAGATTCAGAGATGTTTATGGATTTTACCGATTCTATCTGCCCACCCATCTCTCTGCATTGATTGAGGAGTAAATCCAGCCGGTCATTAGAAACCGGGGTGGCAGTGACCAAATAAGCGTACCTTTGGCCTCGTAGTCCTCCTATCATATGCTCTACAGTGCCTACGGCTTGCCCGTTGTCCGATAATGTGGGTATGCCTGTAAGTACGTGTATGCTGTAATACGATCTGGCAAAATGGGCCTTTAGCGATTCATTCTCTGCGTTTAGCTGTTCCATCTGAAGTCCGGGCCAGCAGACCTTTGCGAAATTTCCCAACGAGTTTACTAATGTGGTCATATTCTGACTAACACCACTGTTATTTCGGAGACCTAAGTATATCTCATTCGTTGTGCCGTCTCCTAATACAAGAAACGTTAGTCGCGTATCAGGTAAAGCAGACGAAAGGAGTATCTTTTGAATATATCCAAAGCACGAAGACACGGTGTTGTTAATCGGTTTCCCTACCTGCGTTATCTTGAGCCAGGAAATATCTCCAAAGATATTCTTCTCTGCGCCATGATTTACTACCTCTATCAACGAATCACTTGCTGACAATGAATCGAGGTATTTGCGCTCGGCGCAGCAGTTGAGTGTCTGCGACATCATTGATGACGCAAGCACGTTTTCAGCACACTGCTCTTTGGTGGGTTCCTTGTGTTCCATGTATCCTTATTTGCTTTTGAAAAAGATGGCTAATTTCGCATAACTCACATATTCGTCAATAAGATCATCAATGTATCTTTGCGTCTGTTGCTTGGCAGAGGGAATTCCTGAGATTGAAATCTTATTTTTTAAGAACTGCTCCCATCCATATGAAGAGAAGATGTCCTTGTAATTGGCTCGGTAATACTCATAATGCTGTTTTCTGTCACTATCCCAGCGATCTTTATGTAGGTTCCATTTGCCCATTGCCAAGTAACAAGAATCAACAGCATCATATATAATATGACCTTTCCCCTCTGCTGTAAATTTTGTGGAAAGCTCGGCTGCTCCATCAGATGTTACGTAAGCTGATAATCCGGTTAGCTTTAATGCTGGAGAATTGGTCGAATTATATGCAAAAACAGACAATGCAGCTTTCAACTTATTTACTACTGAGTCGACTACATTCTGTGTGATTGTCGATTCGCAAGCAGATACGAAATCATAATGGACCATATAGTCAAACTCGCTCTTGAATTTTTTGCGTAACGAGCGGATGTTACGCACTTTGAAATATCCAGTGTAACCATTATTGATTCTGTAGTCAGGATCCATGTTAATAAATTCTCCAGCGGCGGAATGGTCATCTGTCAGAGTTAGATATTCTCCTATGCGGCCATCGCGATAATCGATCATGATGCTCCATGCTTTATCTATTATTTTCGCTTTAATACTCGAACGGATAATTGCGCTGAGATTAGCGTCCCAGTTAAAACCAGATATTGCATCCTGAGCTATTTTCCTTAATTCGGCCTCTTTTCCTTTGGTACTTATATCGGCATAAGATAGGTGTGCGACACCTTGAGAAACAATCAATTCGGGGTTATTGTCCTTTGGACAATGAGCGTCATCCAATCCAAACACCTCCATGAAGATTTCGCGGACAAAATCCATTCTGGACGCACCGCCGGTCATGTAGACGCATGCAACCGTCTGCCCTTTTAATTTCTTGTTTTTTAACTCGATTACTGCTTCTTTGACCTTTTGGATATATCCTCCTTCTTTGTTTTTACCCAGTATTTCATCTACTTTGTCTCTGGGGATAGAGATTCTTCCAAAACCGTGAAGTTGCTCTTTTTCAGAAGATGTCAAATCTCCGTAATAGATATTCATAGTGAAGTCTTTAAGTACACCGCTATAGAATTCTTCCTTTGTTTTACGAAAGGCAAAAAGGAGCATGTTATATGGTTTTGAAAATTTATCTTTACAGTATAGCTTGGCAAATTCACGCATTGTGGTGTTCAAGGAATCAGGATTAGCCATTGCATAGTCAAGCAGCAGTTCTTCAACCCGACCCGCTCCTAACTGACAACCATCATCTATCGGTGCTGATAGTGATTCATTAAGATAAGTAAAGTCTATAGTACTTGAACCGTAGTCGACAATCAGGACTCCCTTTTTTACATGCTGGTCTATTTTTGAATTAGGTTGGGTTCTCGCTCGGAAATATGCAGCTCGCGACTCTTTCTGTATACCGGCAACCGGGATGCCGGCTTCTTCTGCCATTGCAATATAAGCAGCTTCCTCATTCTTCCATAAAGAGTCTTGCGAGGGACGGGCTATATATACAGCATGGTCTTGCGCTTGATATTCTGGGTGTTCCTTAATAATGCATGCATAAACGCCTTTCATAAAAGAAACCATCCGATTCCTTTCTACTTTGCTCATTTCTGAGGGGCGTTTTTTGAATGAAATTTGGAAATCCTTTGCAAACGGTGATCGATTAATCGCATCCTCGCCGACACAAATCGTTTCTTGACCTTCTTGTTCCAAGATGGCAACAGCCGATTTTATCGCTTTTCGACCTGGAAAAATATCAATATCAGCTTGTTTATTGTCCTTTAGACCATAAAGGGCAGCAGATGTCTCTCCATGACCGAAGTCTATGCCTATGATTAGTTCTGTTTTATCTGTTATTTGCTTCATAATTGTGATAAGATTTGGATATTTCGATTATTGCACAGCAGCAGGAATAAACACGATGCCCTCGGAGGCGACAACCTTTGTTCCCTTTACGTCCTTTATAATTGCAGGGAGATACATAGATTCCTCCGTTACGTTAGGATTAACTTTCTTTATAAAGAAGCCTGCGGTAGATGGGTTGTACTCCACGACTTCATATCCATATCCCTGCAAAGAGAAGATAAGGTTGTTGATGTTGGGATTTTCTGTTTCGCTCTCTAACTGTTCCTTAGCGAGATATTGTATTGATGTCAATATCTGTGGGTACATGTGATCAATGGTACAGTTATCCACTTTGTATTGCATTTGAGCCAGTATGTCCGCTCTGTCCCGTTGGATCTTAGCAATTATCCCATCTATCTCTTCGCAAATGTTATAGATGCTTTCTATTATGGCATCAATCTCATTGTCAGAGATTTGATGTGAAATGTCCGTTTTCTTCTCCTTGACGAGGACTTCTTGACGTTCTCCGTTTTTTGTTTTAGCGAATCTTTTAACCAAAATAGTACCACCGCCTACGGCTAATGTAAGCCATGGATTGATGAAAGCGCATATAACTGTCGGAAGCAGCGATATCGTGTCTTTCACTATGTCGATGTTTCCGCCTGCGGTTTTGCTGTTATCTACTTCATATTCTGTCTTTACTGAAAGTGCTTTAAAATCAATCGTCTCTGCTAAAGAAAGCTGCTGGAATGATAGAGCCATTCTCAAAGCGGCATTTAGCATCTCGGCATCTGATGCATTGAGACTTAAATTAAAAGCATTATCGCCAGCTAATAGGGTATAAATGTGCTGGTTTACTGTCTTTTGAATCTCTGCGTAATCGCGGGGAAGATACTTCATTTTTAATTCTTCTCGAAGAGATTCTTCAGATTGAGAAAAAACTGATGTCAATGTGTTTTCTTTCATTGTTGTATCTTAATTTAGGTTCGTCGGATAATGCACTCTGCGCGAGAGTGCGTGATGTTTCGGAAACCGCTTATTATCAACTATATACGGTTTGCTATGAGCGCGGATTGCTAAACAAATGTGGCATGAAGCCGAAATCGGCGTTTGGGGATTTATTCGCATAAACGCTGGATTATCAGAAATTTCTTTGTATATTTACGCATCGGGTAATGCACTCTCGCGCAGAGTGTGTGACATTTGCAAAACAAAAAGTGACGGCCTCGGCACTTTCGGATGATGCCGGGGCGTTCGTGTCTTTTGTGGGATGAGTGTGTAAGCCGTGTGGCTGGTACGGCTATATCGACGACAGTATCAGGGAGTTGGCTTTGTCGACGGCGGAGGTGTCGAGGCTGGTGAGATATATCTGTGTGGTGGTCTCGGAGTCGTGTCCCATGCCTTCGCTTATGATGCCGAGGGGGATGCCTTTGCTTTTGGCCGCCGAAGCCCAGCTATGGCGCGCCACGTAGAGTGTCAGGGGGATGGTGACTCCTGCCATCTTCGCTACGGCTTTCAGGCTGCGGTTGATGTTGTAGCTGGCATTGCGGTAAGTGTAGCGTTCGTTCGTGCCGGGATTACGGACTATAGGCAGCAGATAGCCTGACGCATTCTCAGGGTATTTGTCGAGGACGAGCTGCATATCTTTCGTCCACTTTATAGTAAGCTGCTGGCCGGTCTTGCGGCGGCGGTAGATGATGTAGCCGTTGGAGAGATCCGTCTTGCGCAGATACGCCATATCTACGAAACTCATGCCCCGGAGCATGAAACTGAGCATGAACATGTCGCGGGCGTAGTCGAGAGTGGGATGCAGAGATAAATCCAACGCCTTGATTTTCTTGATGGTCTGCAACGGCAGGGCCCGCTTGACCGTCTTGTCGATGCCTGTATAGACATGACGGAACGGATTGCGGTTTTCGATAATCCCGTCCTCGATGGCTCGGTTATAGACGGCGCGGAGTATGCGGGTGTAGAACGAGACCGTGTTAGGAGCTACCCCACGGCTTCTGTGCCATGCCTCGTATGCCTCCATGACTTCTGAGTTGATGCAGTCAAGCATGATGTCCTCATCCTTGCGAAATTTCCTGAAGCTGCGGAGAGCGGCCGCATAAGTCTCGGATGTCCGTATTTTGCCGTTTTGCTTGAGTTTAGCTATGATACCCTCCATGAAGTTGAAGAGAGAGTATTCATCAGTGTAGCGGTGGAACTCGTCAATCACGTCGTCGGCGCTGTATGACAGACCGTCGGTTTCCAGCTTTCTTATGATTTTCGTAAGCCTTTCGACATCCCAGCGGATGCGTTCGCGGATTGAGAGGACGAGAGGTTTTCGCTCGCTTCTCTGAGAGACTGTCACCATCGAGCGGCAATCGTCCCACTCGGTGGGCAGCACATGGTAATCGGGATAGATCTGACGCGGTTTCCGTTCGTGGATAATCTGATAATAGATGGTGCCTTCATGGCCGTCCACAGTAGAGGGCCGGAACTTTACTTTTATACTTGCCATATACGATTCGATTTGTCGTTTTTCGGCAAATATAAGATGCTTACAGGCTATAAATCAATGATATACAGAAATCTGTACGACTGACAACAATCTCTGCATTTCTCTGCTGCGGCAGCGGGTTACGGCGCAGCAGGATGTGGGGGAGGCGATTCGAGTCCGTGGCTTGAACGGATGTTCGGTGAAGGCTGTGGGGCATGTTTGTCAGGCGGAGGTGGGGGGACATCCCTGCCTGGCGGAGGCGTATGCGGCCTATGACCCGGGGAGGGACGTTCATGTGGCCGAGGCTGAGGCTTCGGCGGTCGGCCGTGTTGGTGATGTGGTGGGGGCGGTGCTGGATGGTGGCGATGGGCGATACATGAACTTGCAAGCATCACCGACAAGGCCGCAGACATGATTAGTGGCAGTATTTGTTTAGTATTCATAGCTTTACGTTATTAGAAAGTTACATAGAGGACATCAGTAAGACATACATGTCTGTATGGACGTAATATGTTACATGTACTCCGATCAGATGCCTGCAAAATAATGAAACTATGGAATATAAGCAAGAAGTAACGGATATGCAGCAGGGCATTTTTTGAATTTTAACGTTGGCATGTCAAAATCTCAAAGTGAAAATGTCGGAATCTTAAGACACTGTGACAATGGAGATGGTTGTATGCATCGCTGATGTTTTTGCATGGCATGGCAGGGGTGGGGACTATATGTATGTTTGTATCATCCCACAGAATATTGGGCTAAATGATGCAAATCCGAAATTATCAATCAGAAAGGAATTAATAATCAGCCATGTAGTGTATTGCCACATGGCTGATTATTAATCTGTTGGATATGCGATATTTTGTTAAATTATTCTATCTTGAATCTTCTGACAGCCATGGTATAAACTGGATGCCTGTTATACTCGGTCATTGTTTTAGGGAATGTCCATGCAGCGGAGGTAGTAAAAGTCCCATAAAAACAAGTATGTACATAGTTTGCTCCATTTTCTGTAGAGGACCAGTGGTAATTGCTATTATGCAAGGATGAAAGCCACTTCTCATTAGTACCCTCCCAAAAAGCGGGTATATGCCATCCAGCATCCGTATTTTCGTTGAGATCATCGACAGCTGCGAATGCAGGGTAGAGTTCTCTCCAATTTGGAATGTTCTTAATCGCAGCAGTATTTTTGATACCGTCATAGAGATCCGTAGCTCCGGTTACAACAGCCTCTTTGGACCAAACCAATTGGTTTCCCAACATTCTTGACATCACTGCCTCACCAGTGGTGTCGTTTATGTAAATCAATCGCCCGGAATATGCTTCGCTGCTTCCAATCCAGTCATCACCTAAATTACATTTAATCTGTTTTATAACTAAGTAGCATGGTGTTCCCTCGAATGAGATTGTGCAGTCTCGATTGATATCCGGGGATTCAGAAATACGCACTACCATGTTGTCGCTGGTTGAAGATATTACGCACCAATCAGCTGATGAATTAGGCTTTAGTTCGGGGAACGAAGTTTCAATCGTATAGGTCTCTGTAATGGCTCTCTTTTGACGATAGAGTGTTGCCGACGGGTCTAAGCTGAGCGTCTGTGTGTCTGAAACCTTCAATTTTATATAACCTTTTTCTTGTTTGAAGTTAATATTTGTCGATACGTCTGAGTCCTTGGCAGATACGGTCAGGGTCGCCTCGCGCTCCTCGACAGTAGGGTTGTAATCAGTATTTACTATGAGGTTGTTGTCTGCACCGATTTCTCCTTTCAGCCATTCTGCGGAAGATGATACAACTAATTCCTCACTGTCAAAGGGTGAATCTATTGCAAAGGACATACCCTCTGTACCTTTACTGCCGATAGTGACTGGTTGTTGGTCGGTTGCTACATCTATGGATGCTCCTAATTGAGTCAACGTGTAAGTGGCAAGTGTCTTATTATCTGGAGTTTTCACATTGATGTGTGCTATTCTTTCGTCCGCATCTTTGTTGACATCGTACACGATTTCGATGCTATGGCTATGCGATGCCCGTGACTGCGAATCTTCGCGGATAAAAGAAACCCGGCACCAATCTGTATCGGCGGAAACAGTGAGGTTTTCATCAGGAATCCCTGATGCCGCATAAATCACATAGCTTCCAGAGGAAGAAGATACTACTTCTTCAGTAGATGAGAATTGGAAATCAGACCCCATCTGAGTGACATCTATAGAGGCTGAGTGATTTCCATTGCTTGCTGTGATTGTAGCATAACGCTGGCTTCCGCCATAATTAGTTTCGTAAGTTGCCTTTATGTTATAGTAATGTGCACCCGACTCAGATTCACTGTTCCGGGAGTTAGGCAATCCGTTGACATATTTTATGGCACTGCTGTTTTGTCTGATGCGCTCAGTGTCGTCTGTCGTGCTGACAGTCAGCCATTCACACGAAGATGATACTGCGATATCCTTAAGGTTTATATTAGTCAAAATAGGGATGTTCTGTGTACCAGACTCTGCTTGGATAGTGACATCAGAGTTTTGAAATTCTATGACAGGCGTAGCACCTAATCTCAGAATTTTGATTTGTACCGCCTTTCCATGAGCGGTGGTTAGTGTAACAGTGGCTTCGGATGTATTGATGTCATTATTTGGTTGGACATATATCTTTATTGCATCAACCAGGAAGTTGAAGTCGGTGGTTGAAGCTGTATAAACAGTACACCATTCGGCTGAACTTGTGATGCTGAAAGGAATAATGGATGCATTGCTTATAATTATTCCTTGGTTTCCACCGTCTTTGTCGAAAGTGAGACTCTGGGCATCCAAGTTCAAATTCTCATCTTTCCCGGCAAACGGCTTCTGATACTTTACTTCTGCGCCTATGATGAGGTCGCCTGTGGTTACAGTCCAAGAGGTCACGTACAGCCGATAGAAGGAGCCATTGCTGTATGCTACATATCCGTGGCCAGGATTAACGGCTACTCTTGAAGTCCATCCTACTTTTGGTATTGATGTAATATTTCCTAATCCGGCTACAGGACCTACATCTACAAATCGCGCTCCGGTAAAATTGTTGCCCGTGTCGATTAGGATGTCATCAAGGTATGTCTTACCATTATCCGCGTTTCTCATTTTGAGGGTGACTGTGCCTGCCGGGTCAGACACAGATGCTCCAGGGTTGTCGGTGCCTCCGTTGGGATTGTCAGGGTTGTCGGGAGAGTCCTTGTCACAGGCGGCAAAAGATACCGCAACTGCGATCATGAGCAAGATGTGTAATAACCGTTTCATATAAACAAAGCAGTGCCTATAGCTCCCCCGATTCGGCATTAGATTGGTTTGTAAACAAAGACGTGGGATGCTCAATCCTGCTTATCCCACATTGGAGGCCTTAGGATGCCTATGGTCGAGATAAGCAGTCGGTCAGCCCACGTTTTGATTATATACGATGCCCGGAATAGGCAAGTCGTAACGCTACGGCTCGCCATCGGACCAGATATAATCTGCCCTGGACGTTTCCCCACTGCACTATCTTCCGACCATTTGAAAGTTCCTAAGTTCCCAATGTAGAAGACAGCGTTGGATAACGCCTTTTTCATTATGTAGTTGCCCTCCCTGCCGGTCGCTGACCGAATATGAGGGTGCAGTGTTGTCTGGCACTCTTGCCGACATCACGCCATAAAGTTAACACATGTTTTCGAAAATCAACCCCTACCAGCGCAAATTTTTTTGTCAGTGGAAAAGACCAATCGCTGGAGCAGTTGGAGTGTTGGCAACAAGGGGTTGTCCGCTGACCCACGGCTTGCGGTCGAGGAATCACCGACCGTTCGTCCCTATAGGGAGATGTGGTTGATGGTGTTCCGAGGTTCTGCAACATTCTCCGTAAGATAATCTCAGGAAAATCTGCGTGAGATAATTGCATCCTTCGCTGATGTTTTCGCATGGTAGGGGTGGGGAGGGTAGTACTTTTATGAAATATTATCTCAATATAACACAACAAAACAGACACAGAAAAAGTAAATGTATTTTGTAAAGTCATGGAAATGATTAATTTTGTAGTTAGTTAAAGATTTGACAATCTAAGATGAAATATTCTGTATGGCTAAAGCAAAACCTTTCATCAAGTGGGCTGGCGGAAAAGGACAGCTCATTGAACAACTGGAAGCCCTCCTTCCCGCTGACTTTGATAAAAGGGGAAATGTCAACTACATTGAGCCATTCGTTGGCGGAGGGGCGATGCTCTTCTATATGTTGCAGGCACATCCTAACATCCAGTCGGCGGTAATAAATGATATAAATCCAGATTTGACTGATTGTTATCGGACAATCAGAGATAATCCATTTGTTCTTATCTCTATCTTGGAAGATATACAGGCGCAATATTATTCTCTCGGAAATGAAGAAAGCCGTAAGCTTTTCTTTATGGAGTGCAGGGAAAGGTATAATGCAAAAGGTCTGACTAAAGAAGACAACAGCGCATTGTTTATTTTTTTAAACAGAACCTGCTTCAATGGACTTTACCGTGTCAATAAAGCCGGAAAATTTAACGTCCCCTTTGGTAAGGCTGTTGCGCCAACGATATGTGACAGTTCTACATTGCTCTCAGATAGCGAGATATTGCAAAAAGTCACAATATTGACGGGCGATTTTGAACAGACAATGGAATTTGCTGACAATGATTCGTTTTTCTATTTTGATCCTCCGTATAGACCGTTAAGTAGCACGTCGTATTTTAATGATTACTCGAAAGAAGCATTTAATGACGAGGCGCAGATTCGGTTAAAGAAATTTTGTGACAGGCTAAATAGTCTGGGCATCAGTTTTATGCTTAGCAACTCAGATGGGAAAAGCTTAAATCCTGATGATACATTTTTTGAAGACTTGTTTGCTGGTTATTCGATTAACCGGGTTTGGGCGAGTCGAATGATAAATTCAAATGCGTCAAAACGCGGAAAGTTGTCTGAAATTTTAGTAAACAATTATCTGTCACATAATCAAACAAATTTACTCAGTTGCATATGAGCGTTCATAACCCAGAACAATTGTCATTATTCCTGTCCCAATTACTTGAGACAAATGCCACATTGGATTATTGGACTGATTTTGAAAAAGTAAAGCGGAATGTCGCAGATATAGAAATCAGTCTTAATACTCTTAATTATCTGTTGGGCCGACAAGACCTACATTCGGCCGTAAAGTCTTTGTGGAATAGAGATAATAGGGTGTTTGAGGTTCTCCCCATCCTTATTGCCGTCCGAAAGAGAGACAAAAAGAAGGTTGTTACAGCAGATGGTAACTCCAAGCTTCTATATGACTATCTTACGTCATATGATGGGGTTATGGAATTCTTGGAAGGAACAGGCTTGGCGGATCTGTTTAGAGAAAAAGTTGTCACTAATCTCGTAGACTACGTTTTTGGAGTAGAGGTAGGACTTGATTCTAACGGACGTAAAAACCGGAGTGGTCATGTAATGGAGGCGTTGGTGGCATCTATTTTTGAAAAAAACGGGATAACATTCCGAAGAGAGGTCAGTTCCACCGAATTTCCAGAAATACATGCGGCACTTGACGATGACAAAAAACGTTTTGATTTCGTGATAACCACTCCTAAATATACCTATTTAATAGAAACAAATTTCTATAGCGGTGGAGGATCAAAACCTAATGAGACAGCACGTTCCTATACTGAGATTGCTCCCAAGATTAATGGGATTGAAAAATACCATTTTGTGTGGATTACGGATGGTCAAGGATGGTTGTCCGCGAAATCAAAGATTTCAGCTGCGTATCTGACGATTCCATCAGTATATAATCTCTCCAATATAAATGACTTCATAGTAAAAATAAAACAAGATTTTAATTATGGCTTGTAATAAAGACCATTCAAATATTCAGCATATAATGTGCAGTTTGCCATTTGACCAAGGAGGTCTGGGACGTCACAAATGCGCTGCGTGTGCTTATGAAAAAGGCTATCAAGATGGTTTTAATCATGTTGAAACTATTAATTTATCCCAGATTTTGAATGAATTAGACGAAAGCCAAGCGCAAGCTCAGCGACATAAAAGCCCCCATGCTGCATACGCCAAAGGTTATTTAGATGGCATTACGGATAGCTATTAATCATGTTGTCGACATTTTATAAATCTCCTAACAAAAATTTCTCTCTGCTTCATGGCGATTGTTTTGAATTGCTTAGACAATTCAATTTTAAATTCGACATGATTTTTGCTGATCCACCGTATTTTTTAAGTAACGGCGGAATCAGCTATCAGTCTGGGAAGATTGTTAGTGTCGATAAAGGAGATTGGGATAAGACTAACGGATATGTATCTGTTGAAGACTTCAATCTTGATTGGATAGCATTGTGCCGTAACAAGCTGAAAGATAGCGGCACAATATGGATAAGTGGAACACACCACAATATTTTTGCCGTAGCCAATGCGTTACGTCAATTAGGGTTTCGTATTCTCAATGTTATTACATGGGTTAAAACCAATCCGCCCCCAAACATATCGTGCCGTTTTTTTACATATAGTACCGAGTTCGTGATATGGGCGAGAAAGCATGAAAAGAAACCTCATTATTACGACTATGATTTGATGCGCCGCATTAATAATGGCAAACAGATGACAGATGTTTGGCGATTGCCAGCTATTGCCCGGTGGGAAAAATCATGTGGTAAACATCCAACTCAAAAGCCGCTCTCATTGCTAACTCGTATTATCCTTGCCAGTACTCCATGTGGAGGCTGGATTCTTGACCCTTTCAGCGGAAGCAGCACCACAGGGATTGCAGCTTCTCTTACCGGACGCAGGTATTTAGGTATAGAGCAGAACATTGAATATGTCAAAATGGCTAAAATGCGGAGAATGGAATTGGAAAATGCAGACATAAGGGAGAAATATATAAAAAAGTTGGCTGATTTGTCATACGTAGAAATGGATAAAATATTTGTGTGCGACTCCACAGCTCCTGATTATGGAATCCCATGGTTATAAAGGGATAGGTCATATAAGCTCACAATCCGAACCATAACATTAGGACGTTGGCTTGCATCCAGTGCTGATGTTTTCGCATGGTAGGGGTGGGGAGGTGGCGTAATTTTGTGATGTTTCACAAAATTGATATTTTCGTTATGGAAGCAAAGAATACAAAGGCAAGGATTACAAAGAGTGGTCGGAAATGGGACAAGAGAGTGTCGCGTAAGTTTTACGGCTATCTCTGCCGGCAGATAGAAATCGCTGCATCGCTCTGCGGGGAGATACGAGAGGATGCCGTCAGGGAGTGTGTGGATTTTTACATTGACTCGGGTCTTGTCATATGCAAAATCAACGTTTCTGAGAAAATGGTGTTCACGTTGCTCCAGCCGCAGATTGACAAGGCGATAATTCGTTCGCTCCGTGCCCGCATGGCGGCTGTCCGCCGCAGTGAAGCGAAAAAAGCGGCTACTGAGGAGGAATCGGATACAATGGCGGTTGATGTAGTCAGTGCAGATGCCAGTACGGAAAGCCTTGTTAAGCCGGATGCAGCAACCGAAACTGCACCAGATGCGGAACAGACTGCGATACAGACAGCCACCTCGCGTGGTGAGAAACGCGCCCGCAGGCGAGAGGCAGCACAAGCACGTAGGCTGCTGAAGCACCGCAAGCGATTGGAACGGCGCAATCGGGACCAGTCATGTGTTGAATCCGACATACCATGATGACGAGCGGAAAAAATGCGTTATATTTGCAATAAATTTAAATAAGTTCAACATCAGACTTTGAGCGAGTCATCAAGCTACCAATGAGACACCCTCTAATTACGAAAGTCAAGGACAACATCCTGCGCCACGAGCTGTTAAATCCCTACGATGAGCGGCCGGTGGTGGTCGGAGTCAGCGGTGGAGCTGATTCGGTGGCGTTGCTCCACACCCTGCAAAAACTCGGTTATAGCGTGATAGCCGCCCACTGCAACTACGGCTTGAGAGATGCAGAAAGCGACGGCGACGAGGCATATGTAAGGGATTTGTGCAGCCATAAGGACATTGCGCTTGAGGTGCTAAAGGCTGATGTCGCCGCTCGCATGTCGCATGACGGCTCGTCAATGGAGATGGCTTGCAGGGATATACGCTATGAGTGGTTTGAAACGTTGCGATGCAGATATGATGCACAGGCCGTAGCTGTGGCGCACCATATGGATGACAAGGCCGAGACAGTGATGCTCAATCTACTGCGTGGTACGGGAATCAGGGGGCTGGCATCAATGAAATGGCGCAGGGAGCCGGGTATAATAAGGCCGCTCCTCAACCTGTCACGTGACGAGATTAAAGATTTCCTGACCGAAGAGGGGATAGGGTGGAGAGAGGACAGCTCCAATGCCATAAACGATGTGAAACGCAACAAGTTGCGCAACATCATATTGCCTCGCCTGTATGAGGAGTTTACGGATGCCAAAGCCAATATCTGCGCGACTTCGCAACATATAGATGAATACTCGGGGTTTATCTCCGATGTGTGTAGCAAGAAACGCGAGGAGTATGTAGCTGCGGACGGTTCTGTAGACCTTTTGAAGCTTGCCGATGCTGAGCCTTATGCTCCGTTGCTGCTCTGGGAGTGGTTCGGCCCACAGGGCATGACACGGGATATGGCCGACAAGATAATGGCTTTCCGTGGAAACAGCGGAAGCCGCTATGGCAGCTGGCACATAGACCACGGAATACTGCAAGTGATGACACCTTGCGACTGCTCTGATGCCGGGCATATCATCGCTACAGACAATCTTGATGAAATGCCGTTTGAAATGGAGATCATCACCGACAGGCATCATTTTCATCCTCAAAGGGATGCGTCGGTGGCTTATTTTGATGCCGACATCCTCGCGGGCAATCCCCGGTGGACGCTGAGAGGATGGCGCGAGGGCGACAGGGTGAGACCGTTCGGTCTGAAAGGGACAAAATTAGTCAGCGATATTTTCGCTAACAAAAAAATGGGGCGAGGAGACAAGCAATCGGCGCGGATATTGCTACGTGATGACACTATCATATGGATTCCGGGCATAGTAACTTGTGCCGAGTATGTTGTCACACCTACGACTGCAAGGATATTGAGACTGACGGTCAAATGACATGTCAGTCCGCAAGGTCGGGAATGTAGTGATACTGGCCTTTGTCAGCGGTGGCAGAGGAGTATTCTATGGCATGTCGGGAACAGACATTATAGCACCCCAGACATATAGCGCAGCGGTCGCCCCACGTCGGGCTATATGGCGCGCTATCGTTTAATGTGATATTATCCATGGGGCAGACCTGCACACATCTGCCGCAGCCGATACAGTCATGGGCGTGGAATTTATGCGGGGTAACAGCGTATTTGACAAACCACGGATATATGATGCGTGACTTTATCCATGCAAACGAGCCCCGGTGTATGGAAGTCACGCACTTTCGGCTGCGTATCGTGTCGGCTACCGATGGCAGTGCATTCATGGCCTGATGCAACTTGTGTCGGGCGACATCCGGATTGTCAACATCAAAACCCTTCATCAGAGTGTAGGTGTTAGGCATTATCACGCCTTGAGCCGAAGCCGATGTCCACCCACGGCCAGCCATCAGCTTACGCCACATCTTGTCGGTCAGGCCGGAGTCGTCACCCATCGTCACCACCATGTGATGACATGTATCGGCATCGGCTTGCAGCTTTATATCTCTGATGAAATCCCTTACAGCCGGAGGGACACCCCACGAATATACGGGAAACATCCAAATCACATCCTCGCCGTGGGGAATGTCGATCCGGCACGAACCGGTGTCGGTCAACCATTTCCCTCTCAGCTCGATTAACTCATGACCAAGCATCTGCGACAGGTGCCCGGCTATACACCGTGTATTGCCGTTGCCGGAGAAACAGAATATCATTTGCGCCTATGTGTCTATACGATTGTGACTTGAGTGGCTCCGAAGCCGTATTCCTTAAATGACGCATCCTGATAGCGGTGCTTCTTGTAACGGTAGTTAAGCTCCTTCTCAATCGCTTTGCGCAGCACACCTTCGCCTTTGCCGTGTATGAACACTATCTTGCGTCCGTGATTTGTCAGATTGGCATCCATGACCTTACGGAATGTGTCTATCTGATAGTTCAGGATGTCGGCAGCCGACATGCCGGCTGTGTTGTCAAGCAGTTCGTTGATGTGCAAGTCCACCTCTAAGAGCGATTCCGTGTCCTTGCGGTGTGAGAATTTCTTGACTGGACGCTGACGGGGCTTGTCTTCCTTGATTTTTGTTTCTAATGCCTTCTTCAGGGTTTCCTCGTTGATGAGTGTCGGCTGATGCTGGCGGTCGTTTATGACGATTTCGACAGCGATGACCGGCGATTCGAAATACACATTGTCCTTGAAGCAGTGCAGCTTGAAGAACTTGGTCATATCCATCTTCTGTTCGAACCATACCGGCAACTTCCGCTCGAAAGGCTTCCCTTTCTTGTATGCCACATACTGAACAGCCACATAAGTCATGTCCGACAGTTTTTCACGACCAATCTCGTCAATCAGAGCCTGGGTGTTAGGCTCTATGACGGTATCGGTCACAAGATTCCACTGCTTGCCGTCATTGGATATCATGTAGCAGAGCGACAGGTAGTAATTGCTGTCATTGACTATGTAGGCATCAAATGTAGTGGTGGAGAGCTGCTTCAAATCGGCGGCTTCATAGCCGAGCACTATGTTAAGACGGTCGCCTGTGGGGGTTTCAAAAACCTCGACCGGTGCCGGTGAGTATGCTTTTTGTGCAGACGGCTCAGGTAACCGTGAGGATTCTTTGGTTTTGGTCTCCTCGGCTTGGGTAGCTGCCACTTTAGCTATCTGTGATTCGGCAGGAGACACTACTACAAGCTCGTTCATGAGCATCGGTGTCTCAAATCCATCGTCATCCACATATGCTATGCGTCCCTCGATGCGGGTCACACGACCGCCGCCTACCGAATTGAGAAATCTTACTAAGTCTCCTATCTTTGCCATTGTAGTTGATGTAAGTTCTTATAAATCTTATAAATGCAGTTTTTCTTTGAGATACCGACCTGTGTATGAGTCAGGACAAGCCGCAATTTCTTCCGGCGTTCCAGCCGCGACAAGATTGCCCCCGGCATCACCACCTTCAGGCCCGATATCAATGACATAGTCGGCCTGTTTGATGACATCCATGTTATGCTCTATGACTATCACCGTGTGGCCGTTTTGTATGAGGCGGTCGAACGCTTTAAGCAGAGTGTTTATGTCATGGAGATGCAGCCCGGTGGTGGGTTCGTCGAATATGAACACCGTGGGCTGGGCTGTTTCCGATGCAAGATACCACGCTAACTTGACGCGCTGGTTTTCTCCGCCTGAGAGTGTGGAGCTGCTTTGTCCGAGCTGTATGTAACCCAAGCCTACCTCTTGCAGAGGTTTTAATCTTTTGACGATTCTTTTCTCCGTAGCTCCGGCTTCCTCGCTGAAAAATGCGACAGCGTCATCGACTGTCATCTGCAAGATGTCATTGATGTTTTTGTCGCGGTAAGTCACGTCAAGCACCTCGCGCTTGAAACGTTCGCCATGGCATGATTCGCAGGGTATGACCACGTCGGCCATAAACTGCATCTCGATAGTGATAGTACCGTCGCCCTTGCACTCAGGGCATCGTCCACCGTCAGAGTTGAAAGAGAAATGGCTTGCCGTAAGACCCATCTGCTTGGCAGACTGCTGGGAGGCGAAAAGCGCACGGATTTCATCGTAAGCTTTCATGTATGTCGCCGGATTGGAGCGTGACGACTTGCCTATGGGGTTCTGGTCAACGAAATCCACATGCTTGACGAGATGTAGGTCGCCTTTAAGTTCACCGAACGCGCCCGGAGCATCTCCAGCTTCGCCAAGATAGCGGGTAAGCGCACGGTATAGGATGTCGCGCACCAGGGTGCTTTTGCCGCTACCGCTCACTCCTGTTACAACTGTCAACGCTTCTAAAGGAAAGCGGACATCTATGCCTTTGAGGTTATGCTCGCTGGCGTTGGTGAGCTTGATGTATTTATTCGTTTTGCGCCGTATCTTAGGCACAGGGATTGACAGCCGGCCGTCAAGATACTTCGCTGTATAGCTTTTTTCAGCCACGCCGATTCCGTCAGCCGGACCCTGATATACGATTTCTCCACCATTGGAGCCGGCCTCCGGCCCGACATCGACGATGAAATCGGCAGCACGCATGATGTCTTCGTCATGCTCTACCACAACGACGGTGTTTCCGATGCTCTGGAGACTTCTAAGCACTCCTATAAGCCGGCCTGTATCGCGGCTGTGGAGCCCGATACTCGGTTCGTCAAGGATATATAGCGAACCTATCAGGCTACTGCCGAGCGAAGAAGCGAGATTGATGCGTTGGCTTTCACCTCCCGATAGGGTAGAGGCCTGACGGTCAAGGGTGAGATAGCCGAGCCCCACCTCCTGCATGAAGCGCAGACGGTTACGTATCTCCTCCAATGGGCGTTCGGCAATCTTAGCCTCATTTGGTGAGAGCGGGAGGGATGCGAACCAATCAGCCAGCTCGTCAATCGGCTTTTTGACTATGTCGGAGATGTTTTGGCCATTGATACGTATGTATGATGCATTCTTGTTAAGTCGTCCGCCATGGCAGTCGGGGCATATCGTCTTGCCCTGATAGCGGGCTTTCATCACACGGTACTGTATCTTATAGAGATTACTCTCGACCATGCGGAAAAATGCGTCGATGCCTTCCAATCCCGGGGCACCGTGCCACAGCAGGTCTTTCTGGTCCTGTGTCAGCTTGTTATAGGGCGTGTGTATAGGAAAGCCATGGCGGGATGCGTTGTAAATGAAAGCGCGTTTCCATTCTCCCATCTTTTCCCCTTTCCAGCAGCTCACGGCATCGTCATACACTGACAGGGACTGGTTGGGGATGACGAGTTTTTCGTCTATGCCGATGACCTTGCCGAATCCTTCGCAGCGCGGACATGCACCGTAGGGATTATTGAAATTGAACATCAATTCCGTCGGTTCTTCAAACGTCATGCCGTCAGCGGTCAGGAGATTTGAAAACTCTTCGGTAACGACGGTGCCGTCAGGATGCCATACGGCTATCTTCATGATGCCTCCGCCTTCGTAAAACGCCGTTTCTACAGATTCGTACAGGCGGCTCATCTCGTCCTTGTCGTCGTGATTGATGCGCGAGCGGTCAATCACGAGCATATATTTGTTTAAAGTCTTAGGCTGCTGCGACTCGTCGGCAAGCAGTTCGTTGATGTCGACAAATGCACCATCGTCATATAACCGCCAGTAGCCGGCATCGACAAACAGTTGCAGCTGGGTTGACACACGCCGTTTCTCCGGGAGCGTGATATGGGAGAGGATAGCGATGCGGCTCCCTTGCGGCAATGCGTTAAGGTAGGCGTAGACATCTTCCAATGTGTGTTTCTTGACCTCCTTGCCTGAGATAGGGGAGTATATACGGCCTATGCGTGCAAAAAGCAGCCTCATATAGTCGTATATTTCGGTAGCTGTGCCGACGGTGCTGCGCGGATTGCGTGTGTTGACTTTCTGCTCTATGGCTATGGCAGGAGGAAGCCCCTTAATCCAGTCGGCTTCAGGCTTGTGCATCTTGCCCATAAACTGACGCGCATAGGCACTCAGGCTTTCCACGTAGCGACGCTGTCCCTCGGCATAAAGTGTATCGAACGCCAACGACGACTTGCCGCTGCCTGACAGCCCCGTAATGACGATAAACTGGTCACGCGGAAGCGCGACATCAACGCCCTTGAGATTGTTTACCCTTACATTGTGTGCTTCAATGACAGGGACTCCGTCAGGACGTGCATCCGTGTGAGATGCAGCTGGGAGTATATGTTGATTGTTATGACTCATCAGATAAGCTTCAATTTAGTTAGTCAACAATATTAGTTCATATCATCAAGTCAGTTATTATTTTCGATGCTTTTGCGTCCTTTGGGGCTGATTCCGTGCTCGTCGTCAATCACGTAGCTCGCTACGCTCAATCCTCCTCGTCCAGAATCATCGCCAAAATTCATGCAAAATCATTCGCTCTAATTTTGTTGACTAACTTAACTAACAAATTTACGATTTTTCAGCCTAACCCACAGCCCCAATTAACCATAATTAAAAATTGCATGGTTGTTTATCTTCGTATTAAATCATAACAGACTGTGTTTGTTGAAAATGAGGGCTTCTTGGGCGTTTATTCTTTTTACATCCCCTATAATTAACATTATTTATGTTTGATGCGCGAGAAAGCTGCATCATGCGCCGTTAATTTTGCGTCCAAAATGACGGAAAATGACAAGGTTAACGGCATCTGAATTTTTGTCGTGGTCAATCTAGTAGTCTCAGAAAAATTCGTTAACTTTACAGTTGTGGATGTCCGCATCTGCCACTTCAACAGACCAACTCACAAACAAAAATAAAACGAAACGAAACTCCTCAGAATGTCAGGCTTTGGTCGGCCCGTAGATGCTGCACGGAGTTCTACTTTTTTCTATGCCAGCAAAAAAACAGACATACCAAATGATAGAAACTCCGGCCAGTATTGTTGCTGACCGCAAATCTGTTTACGGGTTACGCACATACATAAGTCTCTTTAGCAGTGCTGGCATAGGTTGTTACGGCTTCAAATTAGAAGGCTTTCAGTGCATCGCTTCGGTAGAGCTTCTTGAAAAGCGGCTGAAAATTCAGCGATACAACAATAAATGCACTTTGGATTCCGGCTATATTTGCGGTGATATGACCCAAGAGGAGACTCACAATGCCATATTGCGAGAGTATGACCTTTGGCATAATGCTTTCGGAATCAAGGAACTTGATGTACTTATAGCTACACCTCCATGTCAAGGAATGTCTGTTGCCAACCATAAGAAAGGCAATGAATTGAAACGAAATTCTCTTGTGGTTGAATCTATCACAATGGTGAAACGCCTCAAACCGCGATTCTTTATTTTTGAGAATGTAAGAGCATTCCTCAGATCAATCTGTACCGATGTTGACGGAGTTGATAAATCAATCGAGTCCGCGATTGACTCCAACCTTTCAGGGGATTACAATATCCTTTATAAGGTTGTCAATTTCAAAGATTATGGGTGTCCTTCAAGTCGCACACGCACATTGGTTATTGGTGTTAGAAAAGACCAATTAGAGGTTACCCCATATGATATTTTCCCTGACAAACAGCCAGAGAAGACGCTGCGAGAGACAATTGGACATCTTCCCTCATTGCATACTATGGGAGAGATTTGGACAGAAGACATCTATCATAATTTCCGTAATTATGATCCTCGCATGATTGCTTGGATAGAAAATATCAAAGAGGGGCAATCTGCGTTTGATAATACAGAAATTGAACGACTGCCTCACACTATCAAAGATGGGGTTGTCGTGTTCAATGCCAATAAGAACGGCGATAAATATACTCGCCAATATTGGGATAAGGTTGCTCCTTGCATTCATACTCGTAACGATATTATGGCGAGCCAAAACACCGTGCATCCTTGCGATAATCGTGTGTTCAGTATCAGAGAGGTGATGTTAATGATGTCCGTGCCTGACTCTTTCAACTGGACTGACAAATCTTTTGCAGAGCTAAACGCCATGATTGATACAGAAAAAGTTGCGTTCCTGAAAAAAGAGGAAATGAATATACGGCAAAACCTCGGAGAGGCTGTCCCTACTACCATATTCCGCCAAATCGCCCATAAAATTCGCAAATTGATATTACGGCCTCTTGCTACCGAGCAAGAAGTAGAAAGCATCATCAAAAGACACAACCTGACTTCGGGTAATAATTTGCTCACATATCTTAATGATAATATAGGCAAGCCATTTGCGACTTTATCAAAAATTGCAGAGTTGTCAAATGCTATGCGTTCAGACAATGCTGCATATTACACTCGTCAGGATTTGTGCTTTTCCATTATCAAGAATCTTCCCGATACAAAAGGCCACGCAGCCTTGCGCATATTAGAGCCGTCTATTGGCGTAGGCAACTTTTTGCCTATGCTAATAGCCAAATATTCTGATGTTCCCGATGTAACAATAGATGTCGTAGATATTGACCCTCGAAGCATAGAAACCCTTAGAATATTGATTAAGGCTATTGAAATTCCATCTAATTTCACAATCAATTTCTTGCAGGGCGACTTCCTTCTAATGGATTTCAAAGAAAAATATGATATTGTAATTGGGAATCCTCCATACATGAAGATTTCCAAGGACAAAAAATTACTTGCGCTTTATAAACACAACGCCTATAATACTGCGACTAACAACATTTTTTCTTTCTTCATCGAAAAGGCTCTATCTTTAGGCGACACTGTTTCTCTTATTGTCCCCAAGAGCCTAATCAATTCGCCTGAGTTCAACCGCACAAGAGAATTGCTTAACAGGTATGCCATCTCTTGTATCATTGATTTTGGCGAAAAAGGTTTTAAGGGTGTTAAGATTGAGACCATCAGCTTTATAGTAAACACAAAAAAAAAGCCTGGCGACACAAAGATTGAATCATACATTACTAATGATGTCGGTATTATGCCTCAATCTTATGTTACTGATTCATCATTTCCCTATTGGCTCATTTATCGAAATGCTGATTTTGATGCTGTCGCCAACGAGATGCAATTTGGCATTTTTAATGCATATCGAGACCGGGCAATCACCCAGTCGAAAACGAAGAAAGAGGGAAATGTCCGTGTGCTAAAATCTCGCAATATAGCCGACAATGAAATTATAGACATTCCCGGCTACGACACATATACTGATAGCGCAGAGGATTTTGATGTTAGCAAATATATGAATCTGCCTAATTGTGTGCTTGTGCCAAATCTCACTTATAACCCGCGAGCTTGCTTTCTTCCCAAGAACTGTATTGCTGACGGCTCTGTGGCAATTCTTACGACTAAAGACCCCAATACCACAATTACTTCAGAGGATTTAGCGTTCTTTGCTACCACTAAGTTTATTCATTTTTACGCAATTGCTCGAAACCGTGGCACCCGTTCACTCAATATAGACAACAATTCAGTTTTCTTCTTCGGTAAACTCAAATCTTCACTATCATGAGAACTACCATTACCCAACATCTCAATCAGTTCGACCTCGATGTCCGCAAAACTAACGATGCTCGTTTTGCAGACCAAAAATGTACTCCAGACGTTGTGTGTTTTATAGCTGATTGTGTTATTAACATCGTAGGCACAAACTCCTCGTTTACGGTCAAAAACATATGGGATTCTCAGTACTTTATGAAGAACGCAGTTGCCGTGTTTGGTAAACCGTGGCCGAATAACCCCACCGCTCGTCACGAATACGATAAGTTCATTCAGCAACCGCTTCGGTTATTTGGTAGTGCCCATATACTCTCTGTTGAAAAAATAGGAGGCACCAACCACTACCGTATTCAGAATGAGGATATTCTTGATTACATCTCTCGCAGAGAGCGCAATACCTATAACTTCCTTTATTGTTACTTCAAGAAAGTTATGGAGGATAGCGGTATGTGGAAATACTTCAATGAGTATATTGAAGCAGCCCGATATGGCAATGCTACAAAGACGGAATATATGACTCTGCGCGACCGTTTCATAAGGTTTATGCTTGGGAACACTGCTATCAATGGTGACGTTGAAATTCGCCGTATATTTCCTAAAATTCTCAACATTTTTTCCGTTGAGAATAATATATGCGGCTCAGAGCGAGGCACTATCTCGAAACACGCAATTACTTTTTCTGATTTAATGTATAATCGCAAAAATTGGCGCGACCTTAACAAGGAGAAGTCTGTTACCCGACAAGAGGCCGCTGACGAAACTCCCGATGTACAGCAAGAAGCTTACAATGCGTACTATGTGCAGAAAGCTATTGCTCTTATTCGAAAGATTCAGAAAGAGAGCGAAGTCCACGATGCTTGGGGAAATGGCATCGCTACGCAAGTTCATCATATCTTCCCGAAATCGCAATTTCCTCAAATTGCCCATTATGTTGAAAACCTTATTCTTCTTACGGCTACTCAACATAATACCAAGGCGCACCCCAACAACAACACGCACGTCATTGACCGCGATTATCAGTTAGTCCTACTACTTGCTAAATCGGAGACCATTGAGAAGTCTCTCAAAAAAGTCGGGGATAAATACTACCGTAAAGAATCCTTTGTATATGTAATCAACACCGGTCTCTCTGTGGATTGGAGTTCTACTCTTTCATTCACTGACCTTCGAGCAATGTTGATTCAGTTCTACAATGCAACGTAACCACCGTTTGTTCTCATATGTGTTTCAAACCTAATATCTCCTTGCCAGGCAGTACCGCTCGAGGGGAGATAACGTCTTTGACCTTTCAGGTCTGTTCAACCGCTGCCACTTCCACGCCAAAGAGCTATGAAAAAGCTCTTTTCATAGCTCTTGGTGTCAATGGCACTCTGTCAGTTCCCGAAGAATTTTATCTAATTCATTGTAGCATGGTGGGCTACGACAAAATCATCACCGCCCAACGCTTCGAAAAATGCCGTTGAATCGCCCGAAGCTTTCCATGCATACGTAAATCACTACTTTCATCGCCAAGATTTCAAAACAAAGTAAGTATGAATACCACAGAATATGGTCTGCAATTTGAAAAGCAAGTTTTTGACTTCCTCAAAAAGATGCTTGCTTCTGATGATGTTCCAGGTGCTTCGACTAAACGGTCTAAACTATTTTTCAAAAAAACTTATCCCACATTGACAGAACGAACCATCGTCACTGACGTTTCTATAGAATCGTACATCAATGATGAAAAAGAACAAAAGGGGGAATGGTCAACCTTAATAATTTTTGAGTGTAAGCGATACAAAAATACAGTTGATATTGCCGACTTGGATGAATTTGAATCTAAACTAAGTAAAATGGGTGGGTATGGCGTAAAAGGTTACTTCGTAACTACATCTAAATTCTCTAAGACAGCAATTCAGGAAGCTCATAAATATCATTATGGTCTTGCGGTTTTCGGCAATGACGGAAACTGGAATTGGTTGGTACCACGTGATACAAGAAGAAATAAGAGTGAAGAATATATACCAGTCTTATTAGGGGAAACTCCTGTTGGTGCATCTCCATTATTTTATAGCAATGGATGCTTTATGAATTTGTGCGATATCCTATATGATGCAGATGTACAAATTCCATGTTCCCCCAAATTAAAAGCACCTTTTCTACCCAAAGAAAATATTAGGAAGATAGCTAATGATTTATACTTAAACAACCCTAATATTGATGATGATATTGCTGGACATCTTTTGTTTAAGTTGTTTCCCGATTTCCGTGTTTTCTTTGAAAATTTACCTATTGGTGTAGAAGGATTGACTTCGTATAAAGATCGAAAAGTTATATTGTCTAACTCATTGTTAAATAAACCAGAGAGAATGAGATTTACTTTAGCGCATGAATTGGGGCATCTTATACTGCACAGTGATATTCTTGTACTGTATGAAGGGACAATAGAACACGCTCCAATTCCTATTTCAGAACAAGATTTGAAATGGTTAGATGTTCAAGCAAATCATTTTGCGTCCGCTATTCTCATGCCCGATGCAAAGTTTTCTCGAATTGCAAACCAAGTTTTCTCTACATTAGATATTAAAATCAGACCCTTTGTAGTTGACAACCAACCTTTCAAGGCTCGAATTCTTCAATCTATGCTCACTTATATATCCACTCAATTTCATGTTTCAAAACAAGCAGTACTTATCCGCTTGAAAGAAGATGGCTTTGTTACGGATTTAAGAAATGGACCTAAAAGAATTGGTGACATTTTTAGAGGTTATTAATATAGGCGTTGCGACACCGTTGCCGCGATTTCGTAAAATTAAGCCAAACTGCTCTTGACCGTTAGGCTTAAAACGTATGGTGCGTTGTAAACACAAGACATTAAAATAATATGGAAATAAAGAATGATAAGAACGTTGTAATCACAGGTAGACATGTTATGGTTGTTGCGGCAATCGTAAGTCTGCTTTGTTGCGGTTATTGGGCGTACCGTTCGGTGTTATGTCAGGATGAGCAATGGCTGAACGTGACTCTTACGGCAGTAGTGGGTGTCGGATTGCTGTTTCTTGCAAAGAAGCGCAAGTAAGTAATAGGGGCTTGAGCCTACCTATGAGCAAAATTTGAAAATTTGCAACACTATCTAAATTTAAGGGGAGGGGATGGGGGAATTGTGAGCGATTTTGAGTAAATTTGTGGGCGATTTAAATTTGAACACAGTAATTCATTATATAAATTACTGTAATTCATATATTACCGTAGTTCATATATAGTTACCGTAGTTCATTTACTGGAGTTTATACATACGATTGATGTAATCGCTCATCACAACTATCATATCTCAGACATGAACGAACTGGCTACTACCTATAATCCTGCTGATGTTGAGGATAAATGGTATGCGTATTGGTTGGAACACGACCTGTTTAAGAGTGTACCCGATGCCCGTGAACCCTACACTATAGTCATCCCGCCGCCCAATGTGACAGGTGTGCTGCATATGGGGCATATGCTCAACAATACCATCCAGGATATACTCGTGCGCAGGGCGCGTATGCTCGGCAAGAACGCTCTTTGGGTACCCGGCACCGACCATGCAGCCATAGCAACGGAAGCCAAGGTCGTAGCCAAACTCGCCACCGAGGGTATAAAGAAGAGCGACCTCACTCGTGAAGAATTCCTCTCGCACGTGTGGGACTGGACCAACAAACATGGGGGCATCATCCTCGAGCAGCTCAAGAAGCTCGGCGCTTCGTGTGACTGGAGCCGCACAGCGTTCACAATGGACGACATCCGCTATAAGAGTGTCATCCGAGTGTTCGTTGACCTCTATAACAAAGGTCTCATATATCGCGGCAAGCGTATGGTACACTGGGATCCCAAGGCGAAGACTGCGCTTAGCGACATAGAGGTGGTATACAAGGAGGAACACAGCAAGCTGTACTATCTCCGCTACAAGGTGGTGGGTGAGGACACTTATGCCATAGTGGCTACCACACGACCTGAGACCATCATGGGAGACACTGCCATGTGCATAAACCCCAACGACCCCAAGAACCAGCATCTCAGAGGCAAGCGAGTGATAGTGCCGCTCGTCAACCGCGAAATCCCTGTCATAGAGGATGAATACGTAGACATCGAATTTGGTACAGGTTGCCTTAAAGTGACTCCTGCCCATGACCCTAACGACTATATGCTCGGTCAGAAGCACGGTCTTGAAAGCATAGACATCTTTACCGACGATGCAAAAATCAGTCCTGAAGGCGGCATGTATGTCGGCATGGACCGCTTCGATGTGCGCAAGCAGATTGCCGAGGACCTTCAGGCTGCCGGTCTCATTGAGAAGATCGAAGAATATGAAAACAAGGTAGGTTATAGCGAACGCAATGCCGACACCGTCGTCGAGCCTCGTCTGAGCGACCAGTGGTATCTGAAGATGGATGAAATATCCAAACCTGCACTTGAGGCCGTAGACAACGATATAGTCAAATTCATCCCTGAGAAATTCAAGACCACTTACGATACATGGATGAACAATGTGCGTGACTGGTGCATCTCACGCCAGTTATGGTGGGGACACCGCGTGCCGGCATATTATCTGCCTGACGGGACGTATGTAGTGGCTGAGACTCCCGAAGAGGCTCTGAAGCTCGCACTAGAAAAGAATCCCGAATTGACAGCAGAGGATTTACGTCAGGATGAAGATTGTCTTGACACATGGTTCTCGTCATGGTTGTGGCCTATCTCGCTGTTTAACGGCATTCTTGATCCGGGTAATAAGGAGATTTCTTATTATTATCCGACAAGCGACCTTGTAACCGGACCCGACATCATATTTTTCTGGGTAGCGCGAATGATTGTCGCCGGATATGAATTTGTAGGCAAGCAGCCATTTAACCACGTCTACTTCACTGGCATAGTCCGTGACGAGATAGGACGCAAGATGTCGAAACAGCTCGGCAATTCACCCGACCCCATAGAGCTGATGAAAGAATACGGTGCAGACGGTGTGCGTATGGGTATGCTTCTGTGCGCGCCCGCTGGTAACGACATATTCTTCGACAAGAAGCTGTGTGAGCAAGGACGAAACTTCTGTAACAAGATATGGAACTCGTTCCGCTTGATAAAAGGGTGGGATGTGGATGATGCACTCGCCCAGCCTGAATCGTCAAAGACAGCGATCCGCTGGTTCAAGGCAGAATTAGAAAAGGCTGTAGCCGAGATTAACGCCCTGTTTGCAAAATTCCGTATATCGGAGGCTCTGATTGCCGCCTACCGTCTTTTCCGCGACGAGTTTTCGTCATGGTATCTTGAAATGGTTAAACCTGCATATCAGAAGCCGATTGACCGTAAGACTCTTGATGCTACGACTGAGTATCTTGATACCTTGCTGAGGATACTGCATCCCTTCATGCCGTTTATCACCGAGGAACTGTGGCAGCATCTGACCGAACGCGCCGACGGCGAGTCCATCATGTACAGCACCATGCCCCAAGCCGGTGGCTACGATGCGGACATCATCGGTGAGATGGAGGTCATCAAGGAGATTGTCAACGGTGTGCGCAGTGTGCGTGCTGCTAAAAACATCCCTAATAAGGAACCGCTTAAGCTTAACATAGTAGGTGAGTGGCATACCGCCCAGGAGGAGCTGCTTGCCAAACTGTGCAATCTCTCAGAGATTAGCAACGTCAAGGAGAAAGATGCTTCAGCTTCAGCGTTTCTTGTCGGTACGGTGGAATTTAATGTGCCGTTGGCCGACAGCATCGATAAGGATGCCGAGCTTGCCAAGCTCCGCAAGGACCTTGACTATTATGAGGGCTTCTTGCGTTCGGTGCAGAAGAAACTGTCGAATGAGAGGTTTGTCAACGGTGCTCCGGCGGCTGTGGTTGAAGCCGAACGTAAGAAGGAGGCCGATGCGTTGAGCAAAATTGAGGCTCTTAAGGCTTCAATATCGGCACTGTCGTAAAATCAAGGAGTAAGAAATATTAAACGCACTCTAAATATTATGGGCAACAACAGTCTGGTTTCAATAGCCGATATAAACAAGGCCGAGATACTTGAAATCCTTGAAGCAGCGGCATATTTTGAGGCTCATCCCAATCATAAGCTGCTTGACGGCAAGGTGGTCGCTACGCTCTTTTTTGAGCCGTCGACACGTACCCGTCTGAGCTTTGAAACCGCCGTTAACCGTCTTGGTGGCCGTGTCATCGGATTTTCGGATGCTGGTACAACCAGTACATCCAAAGGCGAAACGCTCAAAGACACTATCAAGATGGTGAGCAATTATGTCGACCTCATCATCATGCGCCACTTCATAGAAGGCGCGGCACGATATGCCACCGAAGTCACGGACATACCTGTCATCAACGCCGGCGATGGAGCCAACCAGCACCCTTCACAGACACTGCTCGACCTCTATTCCATTTACAAAACGCAGGGTACTCTCAACGACTTGAACATAACCCTTGTCGGAGACCTCAAATATGGCCGCACCGTACACTCACTCATTATGGCGATGCAGTATTTCAATCCCACATTCCGTTTCGTGGCATGTGAGGAATTGAAGATGCCGGAGGAATATAAGCAGTTTTGCCGTGACAAAGGCATAACGTTTACCGAGGAAACAAATTTCAGCAAAGATGTCATCGATTCGTCAGACATAATATATATGACGCGGGTGCAGCGCGAACGGTTTACCGACCTGATGGAATACGAGAGGGTCAAAGACCGCTATTCGCTCCATAACTCGATGCTTGACACATCGAAGCCCAACCTGAAGATATTGCATCCGCTGCCACGTGTCAACGAGATAGCCCAGGATGTCGACGACAATCCCAAAGCATATTATTTCCAACAGGCCAGAAACGGCTTGTATGCCCGCCAGGCTATAATATGCCGGGCATTGGGAATCGACTTGTCGACTATAAATCGGTCATCGGACTGCTGACATTTCCCGGAGTTAAGAAGCATAACATAACCAAATATGAGTGCATCACATACATCAAATAAAAAATCGCTTGCCGTAGCGGCCTTGCGCAACGGCACAGTGATAGACCATATTCCTGAGTCAACGCTGTTCAAGGCGGTAAGGATTCTGGGCATAGAGAATCTTCAGACGGCAGTCACGATCGGCAATAACCTTGAGAGCAGCAAGCTCGGCAAGAAAGGCATAATCAAAGTCAGCGATGTGGAGTTTGACGAAAACACGCTCAACCGCATTGCTATAGTCGCCCCTAAAGCTAAAATAAACATAATCCGTGACTATGAGGTTACGGAAAAAAGAGAAGTAGTGCTTCCTGACCGCATACTCGGCATAGTGAAGTGTCCCAATCCCAAGTGCATCACCAACAATGAACCCGTCCAGACAAAATTCGATGTCATCGACAGGGAACATGTGATTTTGCGGTGCCACTATTGCGGACGTGCGTTGACGAGCCAGGATGCAGTCATAGAATAATAATGACACCGTATAACAAAATATGGAACATAAACGTAACCTCCGACCTGGAACGATGCTTTATCCGCTGCCGGCGGTCATAGTCACCTGCGGGACGGAGGGAAAAAACAATATGCTGACAGTGTCATGGACAGGCACGATATGCAGCGATCCTGCCATGTGTTATATCTCCGTGAGGCCGAGTCGCTTCAGCTATCCGATGATTAAGGAGCGGATGGAGTTTACCATCAACCTGACGACGGAGCAGATGGCTGCGGCAACCGACTGGGCCGGAGTGCGATCAGGAGCCGACTATGACAAATGGAAAGAGACAGGACTGACACCCGTGCCGGGTGTAAAAGTAGCCTGTCCGAGCATAGCCGAGAGTCCAGTCAACATCGAATGTCGTGTGAAAGAGATCATCAGCCTTGGCACTCACGACATGTTTATCGCCGAAGTGCTTAATGTCAGAGCTGACGAATCGCTTTTTGACCCTGAAACCGATGCGTTCAGGCTTGACTTGGCGCATCTCATCAATTATAACCACGGAGGTTATTATACCCAAGGAGAGAAAATCGGCAAGTTCGGCTTTTCTGTCCAGAAGAAAAAGAAATAAATTTTAATCATATTTGCTGCAGGTAAGCCTCAATCATGTGTATATGCAGGTTATGTAGCTTACCTCTGGCACAAATCAAACAACTCCCCACTAATCTACAGTTATGGAAAGAGACAACAAGATTTTTGACATTATCGAGCGTGAGCATCAGCGTCAGAAAAAAGGTATCGAGCTGATAGCGTCCGAGAACTTTGTCAGCGACCAAGTGATGCAGGCCATGGGGTCATGCCTGACCAACAAATATGCCGAGGGTTATCCCGGCCACCGCTACTATGGCGGTTGTCAGGTGGTAGATGAAGCCGAACAGCTTGCCATAGACCGTCTCAAAGAAATCTTCGGAGCTGAATACGCCAATGTGCAGCCCCACTCGGGAGCACAGGCCAACATGGCCGTATTTATGGCGACTATGCAGCCCGGTGACAAATTCCTGGGTCTCAATCTGAGCCATGGCGGCCACCTGAGCCACGGCAGCCCTGTCAATTTCTCAGGTCTCGTGTTCCATGCCCTTGAATATAATGTAAATGCCGAGACAGGTCTGGTGGACTATGACCAGATGGAGGAAGTGGCACGTCGCGAACGTCCGAAACTTCTCATTGGCGGTGCAAGCGCCTACTCACGTGAGTGGGACTATGCGCGTATGCGTAAGCTCGCAGACGAGATAGGTGCGATCTTCATGGTCGACATGGCACATCCCGCCGGTCTCATCGCTGCCGGACTGCTTGACAATCCTTTGAAATATGCACATATCGTGACATCGACCACCCACAAGACTCTGCGCGGACCTCGTGGCGGTATCATCCTTCTCGGCAAGGACTTTGAGAATCCATGGGGCAAGAAGACACCTAAGGGTGTAACTCGCATGATGTCATCGCTGCTTGACAGCGCAGTATTCCCCGGTGTGCAGGGCGGCCCGCTCGAACACGTTATCGCAGCAAAGGCTGTAGCATTCAGCGAAGCCCTCCAGCCGAGCTACAAGGAATATCAGGCACAGGTCAAGAAGAATGCGGCGGTAATGGCGCAGGCTCTGATGGACAAGGGCTACAAGATAGTATCAAACGGCACCGACAACCACTGCATCTTAGTAGACTTGCGAACCAAATACCCCGAACTTACCGGTAAGGTTGCTGAAAAAGCGCTTGTCGACGCAGATATAACCGCAAACAAGAATATGGTACCCTTTGACAGCCGCTCTCCGTTCCAGACATCAGGTGTCCGTCTCGGTACTCCAGCCATCACCACCCGAGGCGTAAAAGAGGACAAAATGGGCGAAATCGTCGAAATGATAGATACAGTCCTCTCTGCCCCGGAGGACGTGGCACGCATTAAGGCTGTGCGCGAAAAAGTCAATGCAATGATGGCCGATTATCCCATGTTTGCCTATTAATCAACAGCTTAATATAATTGCCAAACAGTTAATAGGCGGCAGGGCAAATTGAAAGATGCCCTGCCGCTTTTTCAATCATCACGAGAAGTTTGTCAGAATGGATCTGCAACATGTCGATTCGCTACCTATCGAGTCACATCCGTTTCCTCCCTTTATACCCGAAGGAGCGACGGTGCTTTTTATGGGTACATTCCCACCAAAGCCAAACAGATGGAGTATGGCGTTCTACTATCCCAATCCAAACAATGACTTCTGGCGTATCATGGGGCTGATATTCCTAAATGATAAAGATGCCCTATGGTTGCCGACAGAAAAGAAATTTGACGAGCAGGCTATCAGATGTCTCATGTCGGAGCATCACATCGCACTAAGTGATACCGGCCATGTCATACGGCGGCTGAAAGATAATGCATCAGACAAATTTTTGGAAATCGTAGAGCCTGTGCCGTTGGCATCGCTGTTGGAGCAGATGCCACATTGCCGTTACTTGGCCACAACAGGGGAGAAAGCTGCCGATACACTGGCAGCGATAACTGATACTGCCACTCCAAAAATGGGGCAATGGTGCAAGACAACGTTGCAGAATCCCCATAGACAACTGCAGATCTCGCGACTTCCGTCCACATCGAGAGCCTATCCTATGAAGATAGAAGAAAAGGCCAAGTATTATCGTGAATTCCTCCACCAAGCCGGGGTGCTATGAGAGACATTCACACACAACTATATTGAGTTTCACATATCATATGATAGTACTTAAATTCGGAGGTACCTCTGTAGGCACCTCCAGCGCGCTCGAGCAAGTGAAGAACATCGTTATGGCCCATCAAGAACCTGTCATAGTGGTCGTATCGGCGTTGGGTGGCATGACAGACCAGCTTGTGGAGCTGATGCAAATGGATAGTAGGTCATCCAAGGTGACAGAGATGCTTGACGCTTTCGGATGCAGATATGCCAATCTGATATCAGCCATGATAGACGAGAGCATACAGCCCCAAGTGCGCACCGACATCAACAGACTGTTGCGGGAGTTACAAAAGGATATCGGTAACGCCCCTCGCGACACATATTTCCAAGACAAAATCATCAGTTATGGAGAGAGATTGTCAAGCGTTTTCGTTAGCCGGCTGTTCGGTGCGAAAAACGCCGTGCTGGTACCGGTCTTGGATTTGGTGTCGACACTTGCAGACAACCGCAGTCTGGACCGGGACATCTCTTTTAGCAGAATCAATGACTATTTCCGTAACAATGATGCTGACATATACATAGTGCCGGGATTCATCGCTTCTGCCCCCGACGGCCATATCACCAACCTCGGACGAGGCGGCAGCGACCTGACTGCGGCGATTATCGCACGAGCCCTTAACGTGTCAAAGATTGAAATCTGGACAGATGTCGACGGCTATATGACCGCCGATCCGCGCCGTGACAGCAATGCTGCGCAAATACCACAGCTTACTTACGATGCGGCACTCGACATGTCGCTCAACGGCGCAAAAGTGGTCTATGCACCGGCACTAGAGATAATGAAAGATGTCAGGATTCCCCTCGAAGTCAAAAATACGTTCAATCCTGACGGTAGGTTTACGTCAATACGATGATTTCTGCAGGATGCATCCATATGAAATGCCTTTACAGCATTTTTTAGATATCCACTTCAGCTGTTTATACAAAAATATTCGTAATTTTGCTTCATAGATACCAATCGCGGTATATTCCGACCGCATAAATAATCATATCGCCGTGGACAACAGCCAGCTATCAAGCAATAAGATGCTTAAACCCAAGAAGCCCGCCATAGTCGTGGTCATAATCAACATATTGGTCATGATTATATTGGCGTTTGTACTCGGCTGGATAGCCATGGTCTGGCTCGGATATTGGACCGGGCATGGCAAGACCGCAATCGTGCCGTCGGTCAAAGGATTGCCTTACGATCAGGCATTGTCCACAATAGCCGAGGCCGGCATGGTGTGCGAGCTGAGCGATTCGGTGTACGACGACAGAGCCAAAAGAGGCAGTGTCATAGAACAGAACCCACGGCCAGGCAACGAGGTCAAACCCGGACGCACAGTATATCTTACGGTCAATGCATTTTATCCGCGCATGATTACGGTACCGGCTCTGACTGACATCTCTCTACGCCAGGCCCGATCCATACTGACAGGACTCGGAATCAAAAACATCGTTGAGATACCAGTAGAATCGGAATACCGCGAACTCGTGCTGAGTGCCGAATACCGTGGAGCTCCAATGAGGGCTGGTATGCGAATACCTATCGACAGCAAGGTGACGCTGCGCTACGGCGATGGTATTGTTCAGGAGTTGGACAGCATAGATGCAGTAGATGCCAATCTGGATCTGTTGACTGAATAAATTCGCATATATCTTCGGACATATATTTTTGTACTATCGTCAGTATGACAGAAGTAACGGGGGGTGATGCTCTGAATTTCCAGCCAGAGGACAGCGAGCAGGAATTGTACGAACATTTCCGTTTTGTGGCTGACAAAGGCCAGCAGCTGCTACGTGTCGATAAGTTTCTCGTACAAAGGTTAGAGAAGTCGTCACGTAACCGGGTGCAGCAGGCTGCTGAGGCTGGATGCATCTTAGTCAACGGCAAACCGGTCAAAAGCAATTACCGAGTCAAGCCGCTTGATGTGGTATCGGTGGTGATGGACCGTCCGCGATACGAATTTGAGATTACCGCCGAAGATATACCCTTAGATGTAGTATATGAGGACAGGGAGGTCTTGGTTGTGAATAAGCCGGCTGGCCTTGTGGTGCATCCAGGGCACGGCAACTACAACGGTACCCTTGTCAATGCATTGGCATGGCATTTCAGGGACACCCCCGACTATGATGTCAACGACCCACGGCTCGGACTCGTGCACCGCATCGACAAGGACACTTCGGGGCTGCTCGTGGTAGCAAAGACCCCTGATGCAAAGACCGAACTCGGCAAGCAGTTTTTTGCCAAAACCACTAAGCGCGAATATATCTGTGTGACATGGGGAGTGCCAGCACCGGCATCAGGCCGCATCGAGACCAATATAGGGCGTAATCCTAAGGACAGGCTCCAGATGGCAACGTTCCCATTGGATGACCCGTCAAGCAAGTATGCTGCCACAAATTATGAGGTAATCGAGCCTCTTGGACATGTAGCAGTGGTCAGATGCCGTTTAGAGACCGGACGCACCCACCAGATACGTGTGCATATGAAGCATATAGGTCATCCGCTGTTCAACGATGCCCGCTACGGAGGCGACCAGATATTGCGGGGCAACAGGAGTGCGGCCTACAATAAATTTATCGCCAACAGCTTCGCTGTATGTCCCCGGCAGGCTCTGCATGCACGTACTCTTGGCTTCAGGCACCCGCGCACAGGTGAGGAAATGTTTTTTACAGCCGAAATTCCTGCCGACATGGCAGCACTGATAGAGCGTTGGCGCAAGTATATGGACGGTCTTAAATGATAAAATTTTCTAAAACTTGACATGCCTTGCCATGTGTGAGACGAAAAAAGTGTAAATTTGATTTCATTTTCCAACAATAAGCATTTTTATGGACTGCACCACATATATTAATGGAAAGAGTATATGACACAGTCCGATACAAAAAATCTTACAGACAGGCATGTTTGAAGAATATAACCTAAAAGAAATAGCACCATTTGAGGATTCGGAATTTCGGGACAAAATGGCAGAACTGGTTGAAGAACCCGGTTTTGAACATGCTGTAAGGTGGGTAATGCCCGATGTCGATTATGCAGAATTTGTCAAAGAATTGCTTAATGTCCCTGACAAGAACACATTGCAGACCGACGTAATGGGTCCGTTTCTGGAATTTCTTGCGTCTAAAACCACAGACGGCATCACATATGACGGCATAGAAAATGTGCCTGACGACCATGCAAGCACATTTATCACCAACCACAGAGACATAGTGCTCGATGCGTCGTTTCTGAATCTATGCTTCCTCAGAAACGGCAAGCCGACATCGGAGATAGCTATCGGCGACAATCTGCTCATATATGAATGGATAGCTGATCTGGTAAAAATCAACAAGAGCTTCATAGTCAAGCGTAACCTGAAGATGACCCAGGCCCTTAAGGCCGCGATGCAGCTGTCGGCTTACATACACTACGCTATCATGCAGAAACATGAAAGTGTATGGATAGCGCAGCGAGAGGGGAGAGCCAAGGATTCAAATGACGTGACCCAGGAAAGCCTTATGAAGATGCTTGCGCTCGAAGGCAAAGGAACTACAGCACAAAACCTCGAGATGATACATCTCACGCCTGTGTCCATATCATACGAATACGACCCCAACGATTATCTGAAGGCTAAAGAATTCCTGCTCAAAGAGCGTGACCCGGAGTTCAAAAAATCGCAGCACGATGATCTTCTGAGCATGGAAACCGGTCTCCTTCAATATAAAGGACGGGTGCATTTCAGCATTTCAAAAGACCTGTCTCCGCTTATCGCCAGGATTCCAGCCAACGCAAAGCGGTTGGACGTGATACAGCAAGTATGCAGCATGGTGGATAATGAGATACATCTTGGATATAAAATATATCCTATCAATTACATAGCAGCAGATTTGCTCAAAGAAAATGCCGCGTATGCCGACCACTATACTCCTGCCGAATGTGACGCGTTCGACGAGTACATTGAACGGCAGATTGACAAAATAGATGTGCCGGATCTTACGCCAGCAGACAGGCATTTTCTTAGGAAAAAAATGTTTGAAATGTATGCTAATCCGCTATACAATAAATTGGCGGCCCAGCAACGGCAAAACTCTTAGAGCATGTTGGCTTTTCTTGGATGACAGCATATCGGGAGCATTGAATTACAGCTGATGAGAATACCTATAATAGTATTGGTTGTCGGACTCTGTCTGAGTTTCATACTGGATTTTTACATCTGGCGCGTTGTAAAAGCCCGTTTCAAGTCCCGTATCTACAGCCGGCGGCTACAGATTGTATCAGCAATAGTGTTGTGGGTGTTTCTGGCGGTCGCTGTGTCGCTGCCTCGCCGTTCGGGTTCGGACGAGACGCTACAGTGCATCATGTGGATGCTTTTCGGCTACATGACAGTATATGGTGCGAAACTGGTGTTTGTAGTGTTTGACCTGATATCTTCGGTGCCGCGTCTTTGGCGTGGGTCTCGTATGAGGTGGCTGGGCTGCGTCGGGGCTATAGCATCAATCCTCACATTTGCCGCAATGTGGTGGGGGGCTCTAATCAACAGATACAGCCACCAGATAGTCGAAGAGAATATATATATCGAAAACCTGCCTGATGGTTTTGACGGTTTCAGGATTGTACAGATTTCAGATTTGCACACCGGCACTTATGGTGGCGATACGACATATCTTGCAAAGATAGTTTCGATAGTCAACGGGCTTCGGCCTGATGTAATATTGTTCACAGGCGATATAGTCAACCGCCATATGGCCGAAATAGAGCCACATCTTGAAACCCTGCGTCACTTCAAGTCTCCTGCCGGAGTCTATGCAGTGCTCGGCAACCATGATTACGGCGATTACTCCGATTGGAAATCAGAAGAGTCCAAACAGGCAGATTTCCAGTCCCTCATACGCCACATACGCGCGGATTTAGGATGGAAACTGCTACTTAACGAGTACGCCATGCTCCGTGCCGGAGGCGATTCCATAGCTCTGATAGGAGTAGAGAATGTAGGCGACCCGCCATTCAAGACTTACGGTTCGCTCTCACGGGCATACCCGACACCGGGCGACAGCTCGGTCAAGATTTTGATGACGCATAATCCCGCCCATTGGGTCGACAGTATCAGGAATAACCACGATGTGAACATAGCATTGACACTTTCAGGCCACACCCATGCCATGCAGATGGAAGTAGCCGGCATATCTCCTGCGGCCTTACGTTACGAGACGTGGGGAGGACTTTATAAAGATTCCATTAAAGGTCGCAACCAACACCAGCTTTACGTAAACATCGGCATCGGTACTGTCGGACTTCCTATGCGCATCGGTGCTACCCCTGAGATTACTGTGCTTACGCTGAAAAAGAGCCAGGCTGTGGCCGAATAAAGTTTTGACAACATAGAGTTTGATATACATATAGATACATTTTCCCATTTCATTTCTACATCTACTACATGGTAAATCACTATTCTCTCATAATAAGCGATGAACTTAATATCATGCGCAAGCATATCTCCGCTACATTACGCATGTTAGATGAGGGAGCAACCGTACCGTTCATTGCCCGCTACCGTAAAGAGGCCACAGGTTCGCTCGATGAAGTAACGGTACAGAAGATAAAGCTTCGTTATGACGAACTTAAGGAATTTTTCAAAAGACGAGATTTCATCATCGATGCTATCAGGGCGCAAGGGGCACTCACCCCTGAGTTAGAGGCCCGCATAGAGGGTACATTCGACCCTATAGCGCTGGAGGACATATACCTGCCGTATAAGCCGAAGCGGCGCACCAGGGCAGCCGCAGCAATCGAGAACGGATTGGAGCCGCTGGCCCGACAGATTATGGCTCAGAATTTAGGCGACATAACAAAAGCATCGCTAAAATATATCAACGATAATGTGCTTACATCAGAGGCTGCCGTATCCGGCGCGATGGATATTATAGGCGAGTGGGTGTCAGAAAGCGAGAAAGCGAGAAATATAGTCAGAGCCAAATTCGGACGTTCGGCAATAGTCAAGAGCAAAGTGGCCAAAGGCAAAGAAGCCGAGGGTGAGAATTACCAGAATTATTTCGACTTCTCAGAGCCGATGCGCACGTGTACGTCACACAGGTATCTGGCCATGTGCCGAGGAGAAAACGAGGGGATACTGAATGTGTCGATATGCATCGACGATAACGAGATGATAGACCGCCTGTGCCGCATGTTTGTAAAGCCTGATGCTACGGAAGCATGTGCCGTATGTGTTAAAGCTGCCGTAAAAGACGGATACAAACGGCTCTTGCGTCCGTCAATCGAGTCGGAAATGGCCTCACAGCTCAAAAACCGCAGCGATGAATCGGCTATATCCCTTTTCGCCGACAATCTCCGGCAGCTTCTCTTGGCCGCCCCTCTCGGCAAAAAGCGCATCATGGCCATCGACCCGGGATTTAAATCGGGGTGTAAGGTGGTCGATCTTGACGAACAGGGCAACCTGCTCGGCCATGAAGTAGTATATCCCAATGCTCCTGCCAACGATTTTTACGGTGCAGCGGACACATTGTGCGCTATGGTGGCGCATGACGGCATCGACGCGATAGCTCTCGGCAACGGTACAGCTTCGCGCGATACCGAGAAATTTTTGGAGTCCATACGTTTTCCCCGTAATGTCGAAATCCATGTGGTCAGCGAACAGGGCGCCAGCATATACAGCGCATCGGAAGTGGCGCGTGAAGAATTTCCGGACGAAGACATAACGGTGCGTGGCGCGGTGTCGATAGGCCGGCGGCTGCTCGATCCATTAGCGGAACTTGTAAAAATAGACCCGAAGTCCATCGGTGTGGGGCAGTACCAGCATGATGTCAACCAGACCAAGCTCAAAGAGGCTCTCGACTACACCGTGGAGAGTTGTGTCAACTCAGTGGGTGTCAATGTCAATACTGCGTCACGCCAACTGTTGAGCTACGTATCCGGCATAGGTCCGGCTCTGGCCTCCTATATTGTGGAATACCGCAAGCAACACGGCAATTTTTCAAACCGTCAAGAGCTGCTCAATGTACCCCGTATGGGCGAAAAAGCGTTCCAGCAGTGCGCCGGATTCCTACGCATACCCGGAGGTGACAACCCATTGGACAATACCGGCGTACACCCAGAACGTTATGCTCTGGTGGAGACTATCGCCAAAGCGTCAAATTGCGATGTCAAACGCCTGATGACCGACCGCAACTTTCTCCACAACATAGACATAGAGCAGTTTGCCACAAAGGATGTCGGTATGCCTACATTGACCGACCTTGTGAAGGAGCTTGAAAAGCCCGGACGCGACCCGCGAGTGGGCAGCGACAAAGTGGAATTTGACGATGCTGTCAAAAAAATCGACGACCTGCACATCGGTCAGGAACTGACCGGCAAAGTCAACAACATCACTGCTTTCGGAGTATTCGTAGACCTCGGACTGAAAGAAAACGGACTCATACACATATCCCAGCTGAGCGACAAATATATCGCATCGCCCAACGAAGTGGTCAGGATGGGGCAAGTCCTCAAAGTGAGGGTTATAGACGTGGATGCGTCCCGAGGACGCATAGCCTTGACTCTCAAAGGGGTTCCTCAAGGTATCCAGCCTTCGTGGTAAGTGGATGTCCGCATGAAAATCATCAAATAAACCCACGCTCAGGTTTGTACAGACATCGTAGATACGGAGCCGTCATGGCAATCAGCCTCGGCAGCAACCACGCCGACAGGTATGCCAACGTGGTTGAGGCGTTGGCATGGCTACGCAATACTTTCCACGATGTCAGATGCTCTTCGATATATCTTACTCCACCAGTCAGCGGCATAGGGGAGGACTACTGTAATGCAGTGGCCATATGCGAGGCAGATGAGCAAGAGGGGGCTGAAGAAGTGAACGAAAGATTGAAAATGTATGAAGCATCCCACGGACGCACTCCTCACTCTGTCACTATAGACCTCGACTTGGTCATTTATAATGGAGAGATACTGCGGCCGAAGGATTTCCATCGTGAATATTTCCGGCGAGGATTTTCAGAACTCGAGCCAATATAAGCAGTATAAAAGATTCTGAAAGCTTGTACGTGCCGTTCCATATGTATTTTTGGGCATACAGGATGTATCGGGTGATGTTTTTCGTGCTATTTCTTCGGTGGAAAAATTTTGAGGGGTGCTTTTTTTTTTGTAACTTTGGTTTATATATGGGGTGAAATGCCCTGTGTACATGTCATTTGTGAGTAATTTAACGCCTTGCGAGAAAGGTACAACAACAACAGAAAACAATACACAACAATGCAGACTAACGATTTCAAATTGTTTGCTTCAAAGCACATGGGCATCAACAGCCTTGCGCTTGATAAATATATAACGTCTGTCAACTCGGACATAAAGGCGAGCTACATATCTCCGACCATCATAGAGGAGCGTCAGCTCAATGTGGCCCAGATGGATGTATTTTCCCGACTTATGATGGATCGTATTATCTTCCTTGGCACTGAAGTCAACGATTATACTGCCAATGTAATACAGGCCCAACTCCTATATCTCGACTCTGCCGATCCGGGCAAAGACGTGTCTATCTACATTAATTCGCCTGGTGGCTCGGTGTATGCCGGACTTGGCATATATGATACCATGCAGTATATATCAAGCGATGTGGCTACGATATGCACAGGCATCGCGGCATCTATGGCCGCAGTGTTGCTCGTGGCTGGCACGAAAGGCAAACGTTTCGCTCTGCGCCACTCAAGGGTCATGATACACCAGCCAATGGGAGGTGCGCAGGGTCAGGCTTCCGACATCGAGATTACAGCTCGTGAGATCCAGAAGTTGAAGCAGGAGCTCTATCACATCATTTCCGACCATTCCGGGCAGCCGTTCGAGAAGGTGGAACGTGACAGCGACCGAGACTACTGGATGACTTCAGAGGAAGCCAAGGCTTATGGCATGATCGATGACGTATTAATCCGCGCCAAAGATGCAGCCGACAAGTAATCTTGCTATTCGACTAATTTTAACCATCAAAGAAACATTCAAGCCTGTTTGGATTTAAACAGGCATCAAGAGCCAAAGACATATAATGGCAAAAAAGAGACAGACCTGTTGCTCGTTTTGCGGCCGCCCGGCCGACATGTCCGAGATGCTGATTCCGAGCCAGATGGGAGATGTTTTCATCTGTTCGGAATGTGTAGATACACTGCACAATGCACTGAAGGAATACCGTACCGATGTAAACGGCACAGACAAGAACGCTGGAAACGCCAAGCCGGACCTTGACCAGGTGCCAAAACCTCAGGAAATATGCGATTTCCTTGATAAGTACGTCATAGGGCAGGAAGCCGCCAAGCGCTACCTGTCAGTAGCGGTGTATAACCATTACAAACGCCTTGCGCAGCACGAGGACGACGATGTTGACATAGAAAAGAGCAATATCATCCTCGTAGGACCTACAGGTACAGGCAAGACGTTGCTCGCCAAGACCATAGCCCGACTTCTCGATGTGCCTTTTACAATTGTGGATGCGACTGTGCTGACTGAAGCCGGCTATGTGGGTGAGGACATCGAGAGTCTGCTGACCCGTCTGCTCCAGGCTGCGGATTATGATGTGGCGAAGGCTGAACGTGGCATAGTGTTTATCGACGAAATCGACAAGATAGCACGCAAGGGTGACAACCCGTCCATAACACGCGATGTCAGCGGCGAGGGCGTGCAGCAGGGGCTCCTGAAACTTTTGGAGGGGTCTATCGTCAATGTGCCGCCCCAAGGCGGACGCAAGCACCCCGAACAGAAGATGATACCTGTCAATACGAAAAACATCCTGTTTATCTGCGGAGGTGCATTTGACGGCATAGACCGAAAGATAGCGCAACGTCTGAACACGCATGTAGTGGGGTATGCGACAAATGCCAGCAAGGCTTCCATCGACCGCAACAATTATCTCAAGTATGTGGCTCCGCAGGATTTGAAGTCGTTTGGACTGATTCCTGAAATCATAGGCCGTCTTCCTATTCTGACGCATCTCGATCCTCTCGACAGGGATGCGTTGCGCCGGGTGCTTACCGAGCCTAACAACGCCATAATCAAGCAGTACACCAAACTGTTTGCCATGGACGGTGTCGAGCTTGAGTTCACATCAGAGGCCCTTGATTTGATAGTCGACAAGGCTATCGAATACAAGCTCGGAGCCCGAGGCTTACGCGCCATTGTCGAGTCAATCATGATAGACCCGATGTTTGAAGTTCCATCCAAAAAGGTGGACAAGTTTGTAGTTACTGCCGATTACGCCCTCTGCCAACTTCAAAACGCGCATTTTGAAGCTGCATCATTCTCTGAAGCCAAATAGATGGCAATATACCCCTGAAAAATCATGGAATGACCTACTAAACACCTCTGAAAACACTCCTCGACACGATGACAGCAACCGATATGACTTCAGCACCGACTGCTACCCTTGGGCTCACTACGACGCTTAAGAAATTTTTTGGCTTCGAGCAATTCAAGGGCAATCAGGAGGCTATCATCCGTAATCTCATAGCAGGGCATGATACGTTTGTATTGATGCCCACAGGCGGCGGCAAGTCCCTTTGCTACCAGCTGCCCTCGCTGATTATGGATGGAACCGCCATAGTCATATCGCCGTTGATAGCATTGATGAAAAACCAGGTCGATGCCATGCGGCAGTTCGGGGAGGAGGACGATGTGGCCCATTTCCTCAACTCGTCATTGTCGAAAACTGCCGTTGACAAGGTAAAGGGCGACATTCTCGCGGGACGTACCAAGCTGCTGTACGTGGCGCCGGAATCGTTGACAAAAGAGGAAAACATCGAATTTCTGAAGACAGTCACCATATCTTTTTATGCCATAGACGAAGCGCACTGCATATCGGAATGGGGTCACGATTTCCGGCCTGAGTACCGTAAAATCAGACCGATTATCAACGAAATATGCCGCCGGCCCATCATAGCTCTGACTGCCACTGCCACCCCCAAGGTACAGCACGACATCCAGAAAAACCTCGGGATACTCGATGCCGAGGTGTTCAAGTCGTCGTTCAACAGGCAGAATCTATATTATGAGATCCGTCACAAAACCGCCGATACCGACAAAGAGATAATCCGCTATATCAAGAACAGACCCAGCAAATCGGGCATCATATACTGCCTGAGCCGCAAGAAGGTCGAGGAACTTGCCGATACTCTCAAGCTTAACGACATCCCGGCTCTCCCGTATCATGCCGGTATGGACAGTACTACCCGGTCAGAGAATCAAGACGCTTTTATACACGAAAAAGTAGATGTCATAGTTGCGACTATTGCATTCGGAATGGGCATAGACAAGCCGGATGTCAGGTTTGTGATTCATTACGACATGCCCAAGTCGCTTGAAGGCTACTATCAGGAGACTGGCCGCGCCGGCAGGGACGGAGGTGAAGGCGAGTGTATCACATTCTATTCGCGCAAAGACCTGCTGCGCATGGAGAAATTCATGCAGGGCAAGCCTGTTACCGAGCAGGAAATCGGGAAACAGCTGCTTCAAGAGACTGCGGCTTATGCCGAATCGAGCCTGTGCCGACGCAAAATGCTGCTACACTATTTCGGCGAACAGTATGATGTGGATAATTGCGGCAACTGCGACAACTGCCGCCACCCGAAGCAAAAGGTAGATTCTACCGAAGAGATATTATCGGTGTTGGAAATCCTGTCGACGCTCGGAGGACATCTACGTAACGATATACTGATGGATATACTTCAGGGGCGCGAGACTCCGTCGGTCAAAGCTCTCGAACATGATTACTCCGACCTGCTCGGAAGCTGCGCGAAGACCGAGGCAAAGCGACTCCAGACCATCATAAGGCAAGGCATCATATCAGGTTTCATCACTCGCGATATAGACAATTACGCTGTCATCGCCATAACCTCAAAAGGCAGACATTTCTTGGCAAAGCCAGAGAAATTCTATATCCTTGAGGACAACGACTTTAAGGATGACGATGTAACCGAACACCCCGGAGCTACATGTGCTGCTGATATGCAGCTTTTTGCCATATTGAAAAACCTGCGCAAGTCTGTGGCGCAGAAGACCGGTCTGCCTTCATACATTATATTCCAGGATCAAAGTCTTGAAGCGATGGCAACATTTTATCCTGTCACGATGGACGACCTGATTGGAATACCAGGAGTAGGAGAGGGCAAGGCTAAGAAATATGGCAAAGAGTTTATCGAACTCATAGCCCGCTATGTCACAGACAACGAAATCGAACGCCCATTAGATGATTTGCGGGTTAAAACTCAGCCTAACAAGAGCAAAAACAAACTTGCAATCATCAATGCAATAGACCGGATGATTCCTCTTGACGAGGTCGCAGAATCAAAAGGAATGGAGTTCGGAGAACTTCTGGAACAGATAGAGTCAATCGTTTTCTCTGGCTGCAAACTCGATATCAGATACTTCCTTAACGATGTCATCGATGACGACATCCAGGAGGATATATTGAATTATTTCAGAGAAAGCGAAACCGAGGATATTGAAGAAGCGATTAAAGAACTCGGCAGCGATTATACCGAGGAGGAGATACGACTTGTAAGAATCCGATTTTTTTCAGAGTATGCCAACTGATAGCTGTAGATGATGGATAAAGATATGATGATTCGCTACGCCGACGTGCAGCTCCACCGCAAGGAACTGGTGGTGTTGAAACATGTTGATTTCGAGCTCCCTTATGGCGAGTTCGTCTACCTGCTCGGGCGTGTTGGGAGCGGCAAAAGTTCATTCCTTAAATCTTTGTATGCCGAAGTACCCGTGTACAGCGGCGAAGCGAAGATTTTCGATTATGACCTGACTTCCATACGCCGCAAACAGATTCCATATCTGCGACGTAAAATCGGGATAGTGTTCCAAGACTTCAGACTTCTCACCGATCGTAACGTATATCAAAACCTGAGCTTCGTATTGTCGGCTACAGGCTGGAAAGACAAAAACGATATAGACGGACGTATCGAGACTGTATTGAAAGAGGTCGGTATGCTCAACAAAAGCTATAAAATGCCTCATGAGCTATCGGGAGGCGAACAGCAGCGCATAGTCATTGCTCGTGCACTGCTTAATTCGCCGGAGCTGATACTTGCAGATGAACCCACCGGGAACTTGGATCCGGCCACAGGAGAGCAGATAGTTGCTCTCCTGCAAGATATAACCGCGTCCAAAGGCACAAGCGTCATCATGGCGACCCATAATATGATGCTTGTTCAGCAATTTCCCGCCAAGACGTATATTTGCGAGAACAAACGGATGAAGGCTGAGGACTCCACTGTATCTCATAAAGAATAATCAAAATAAACAACAATATAAATTAGACCGTTTTCTCATAAACGACGCAAACAACATTACACAACACATGAAAGTCCTGAAATTCGGAGGCACGTCAGTTGGCTCTGCCCAAAGAATCAAAGACGTTGCCCGACTCGTGCAGCAGCGTGGCAAGAACATCATCGTTTTGTCGGCCATGTCCGGTACGACTAACCAATTAGTAGAAATCAGCGGATATCTGTACAACCACAACATTGCCGGTGCCCGCGAGTGTATCAACGCCCTCGAACAGAAGTATCTCGGTGTGATAGATGAGCTGTATTCAAGTGAGGATTACAAGCAGAAAGCCCGCGAAGTGGTAGGAGCATGTCTCGACTATATCCGTGCCTTTACGAAAGAGGTATTTACTCTATTTGAGGAAAAAGCCATACTCAGCCAGGGCGAACTCATGTCGACCAACATGATGCACCTCTATCTTCAGGAGCAAGGTGTCAACTCGGTTCTGCTGCCGGCTCTCGATTTCATGCGCTTGGACAAAAATTCCGAGGCTGACAGCCATTATATACGTGAGAAGCTCACAAAAATCCTCGACGAGCATCAGGATGCCGACCTTTACATCACACAGGGCTTCATATGCCTCAATGCTTATGGCGAGATTGACAATCTGGAGCGTGGCGGCAGCGACCTGACTGCGTCACTTATCGGAGCTGCCATCAAAGCTGAGGAAATAGAGATCTGGACCGATATCGACGGGATGCACAACAATGACCCCAGATTTGTCGACAAGACCGATCCCGTAAGGAATCTCCACTTTGAGGAAGCTGCCGAACTGGCTTATTTCGGTGCGAAAATACTGCATCCGACGTGTGTTCTCCCTGCAAAGCTCAACAACATCCCCGTGAGGCTGCTCAACACCATGCAGCCCGACGCTCCGGGTACGAAAATAGATAACACCCAGGGGTCATGCGCTATCAAGGCTGTAGCTGCAAAGGACAATATCACAGCTATCAAAATCAAGAGTGGCAGGATGCTCCTCGCTTACGGCTTCCTGCGCAAGGTGTTTGAAATATTCGAGATGTACAAGACTCCTATCGACATGGTAACGACATCGGAGGTCGGCGTGTCGGTCACCATCGACAACCGTAAGCATCTCGATGAGATTACCAACGAGTTGAAGAAACTCGGCACAGTGACTGTCGACGAAGATATGGTAATCATATGCATAGTAGGCGACTTGGAGTGGCAAAACCGTGGCTTCGAGGCAGAGGCTATAGATGCACTCAAGGAGGTACCTGTACGCATGATTTCGTATGGCGGCAGCAACTACAACATTTCGGTACTTGTGCGCAGAGAGGACAAAGTCGCAGCTCTCAACCTGTTGAGCAAACGGCTTTTCAATAAATGACAAATATTTTAGGTCTCCGGCTGTCAGATAAAAGGACAGGGGAGACCTTTAAATTATGAACTGATTTAAATTTATTTCAGATAGGTACTATTTATGACAAAATTTCCAATAGATACATTGCGCGGACTGCGCACACCGTTTTATTTCTATGACATAGATTTGCTTAATGCAACATTGGCCCGGATCAAGGAGTGTTCTGCCTATCCGGGATTCCATGTACATTACGCCGTCAAGGCCAACGTCAATCCGGACATTCTGAAAATCATCGCCGAGGCTGGATTCGGTGCCGACCTCGTGAGTGGCGGAGAAATCAAGGCGGCGTTAGATGCGGGTTTTAAGCCCAAGGATATGGTTTTTGCCGGAGTAGGCAAGTCAGACTGGGAAATCGAGCTTGCTTTAGATGCCGATGTAGGTTGTCTGAATGTCGAAAGCGATGCTGAACTTGACGCGATCGAGCGCATCGCACAGCGCAAAGGCAAGGTCGCAACAGTGGCTCTGAGGGTCAATCCAAATATCGATGCTCATACTCACCACTATATCACCACAGGTCTGGCAGAAAACAAATTCGGCATAGCCATGGAGCAGCTTGAACCCATAGTTATGAGAGCTGCAAAGAGCCCTGTACTGGATCTGGCCGGACTTCACTTCCATATCGGCTCTCAGATAACCATTACCGAGCCGTTTAAGATGCTTTGCAACAAGATTATTGAGCTCTGCGAGCATTACCGCCAGATGGGCATAGAATTCAGATCGATCAATGTCGGTGGGGGGCTGGGTATAGATTATGACAATCCCGACGCAAATCCCATTCCTGATTTTGAAAGCTATTTTAAAAGCTTCCACGATAATCTTCCCATCGCTCCCGGGCAGCAGCTCCACTTCGAGCTCGGACGCAGTGTGGTGGGGCAGTGCGGATCTCTGATTACCTCGGTCATATATGTCAAAGAGGGTGTAAATAAGAAATTTGCCATAGTGGATGCCGGATTTTCCGAGCTTATCCGTCCGGCACTGTATCAGGCCCACCACCTCATACAGAATCTCACGAGTGCAGACACTCCCGAAAAGTATGATGTGGTAGGACCGATATGTGAATCATCCGACACTTTCGGAGTCGACGAGATGCTTCCCAAGACCAAGAGGGGAGACATATTTGCACTCCGTTCGGCGGGAGCATACGGCGAAATCATGGCCAGCCATTATAACTGCCGCAGTCTCAACCCTGCATTTCTGTATTCAGAAAGTAAAATGTAGCGCCACCTGCACTCCTGAACGTGACGCGCCGGGAGTATCCCGATAGGTCAACCGCCACACATAGTCGACTCTTAGGACTGTGAATATATTGTCGAGTCCTACAGCAACTTCCATATAAGGTGTATTCGTCATCTGACGAGTATTTGCGATGGATGGAAACCTGAACAGCCCGGGATTATACTCTGGGTTGTTCTTTTTGCTTAAATGCCCCCATAATCCACGGAACGTGAACGCTTCACGCAGTTTCAGCTTCTTAAGGTAAGGTATGTAATTGAATAGGGCTCCGTTAGCCCAATATGTTATATCCCATGAAGCATAGCTGTCGTTGACAAATTCCATAGGGTTCATCAGCGCAAAACTCTCTGGCTGGATAGTATATGACAAATTAGCATTAGGGATAAGAAGTTGCGGATAGGGAGTTTTTGACCAGATATGTCCTCCTTTGAGATATATGTCGGTATATCCCCATGCTGAAAACCAGAAACGCTTGATTATACTTGCTTCCGTGCGGTTGATGGTGAATTTGCTGCCCATGAAATGCCGGGGACCGTAAGTGTGCGAGAGTGTGAAAATAGGGGCATCCATATTGATGGGCAATCTGAAAGAACGGCCCTGATAAAAAGTTTCTCCCGGTGCATACCTGAGCATAATCTGCAGTGTGGTCTGGTCATAGTGGGGATAATTTACCCCATCTCCGTCAATGAATGGCATGTAGGCGGTAGCCTCCTGACGCTCGTACCGTGGCTTTACGCTGATGGAAAAGTTATTGGGGAGTTCGAGGGTGTATCTGAGCTCCGCTACACGGTGGTATGTAATCTGACGGTCAGCGTGACGAGTCAGTGACAGAAACACATTGTCTGGATTAGTGAACAGATATTTCTGCCCCAGCTTGTCGATATCGTAGAGATATGTCGCTGCGATGGAATGTACGGGAAATTCGTAGGCATGGTATTTCTTCGGCTTAAAAGAATATTCGACATCCGCGCTGTACTTCCATCTATGGTCTTTAAGTCCGTAAGCTCCATATGCTTTGACAAACCAATGCGGGCTGAGGTTGGCTGTGGTCATCCCACCGAATCTCAGACGGGTACCTTCGAGCTCATTGTAACTGATAGTCGTGTTAAGAGGGCCGATGTCAAACCGGCTGTCCTTACCGGTAGGTATATATCCAACAGCCATCAATTTGACAAATTTTTCACCCCAATAATAAAGTTTGTTTTGACGCAATCTGCTCATCAGCTCGGACATCCCGTCCTGAGCCGAAGATATGGCTTCAGGTCGTGACTTTACCCAATATGTGCTGTCACGTTGCTCTGCGTCTGCGTCGACCAAGACATCTCCAGAATTATTGTATATCGGGTCATCCGATGTCTCTTCAAGTCGGTGATTGGAATAGGCGGTATGGCGTTCGGAATATACTACAGGGGTTCCAGGGATGACTTGTGCTTCTATAGCGAGGTCGTCAAGCATTTTCAGCCGCTTCCCGTCAGGCGATTTCTTAAACGACTGGTTTATGCGCAGACTTTTAATATAATTAAGGTTGATGTTTGTGGGTACTCTCATTGAGACACGCTTCACAAACATAGCCGGATCGTTCTTCAACACATACATCCGGCCTGTGAACCCGAATGTCGAGGTATTGTGGGGAACAAATGAGAGGACAATGCATGTATCACGGTCGACTGTAACTGTATCAGTGAGATAGAATTTATAAAAATCAGCAGCGATCTTTGACAAAGGACTGACGAACCTGTTCTGCATCAAAGGTATATCGTTTTGATACAAATCCACTTCACGCATCACATCTTCAAAAAACTTCCTTATACTCTCGGTGTCGGCGATATCATCGATGCCGGCGTTACGCAGCGCGCTAATACGCTCTTTCCGCGCAGAGGGTTGCGCCCTGTAGTACATATGTGAAAGTTTTTCACGTGTCGACAGGTTCAAAATCGGTTTGCCTGTAATGGACGACGTATCTACATAGTCGGTCAGGAAAGGGAAACGCGACATCAGCCCCTTATGCTCCGAAGGGTTGAAGTCGTTGAGACCTAACCTTATACGCTCATATTTGTCATAAGAGTAATAGGGGGATGTCAGAGGATTAGAGAGGTCATCGCTTTCCCTTATTCTCTGCATCAAGGCTACTGCCGGGTTATCCTTTTTGCTGTAATGCTCTTTTGATTTTTTTACCGTAACCTCACTGAGCAACAGGCCCTCCGGGTTCATGTCTATAGTGACCGAATTGCCCTCATCGGGTGAAAATTCCAGCATTTTCGGCTCATATCCGATGGATGTGACGTGGTAATGGGTAAATGGACGAGTAGTGTATATCTTGAATTGGCCTTTTTCGTCAGTAAGTCCATGTAGCTCAGGCCCTTTGAGAGTCACTGCGGCGTAGGGGAGAGGCTCGTGTGTCAAAGAATCCCTTACCAAGCCACTCACCTTGATGCCAAGCGGTTGAGCTGACAGCGTCAGCGAGCATAGAGCGATTACAGGGAGTAAGATTACAATAAAAAAAGAGCGTTTATCCACGATTGTATCGTATATTTGCACAAATTTAGTCATTTATGACGTTGGCACATTGTTAAAAATACATATCATATTGCACCATGGCTCTTGAAATCGAACGTAAATATTTAGTTATAAGCGATTTATATAAAAAAATGGCTATGTCTGACAGCCATATAATACAAGCATATCTTGCACGGACAGACTATGGTGTAGTTCGTGTGCGAGTCAGGGATGAGAAAGCATATATTACAGTGAAAAGCCGCAATACCGGGCCAACGAGAAGCGAATGGGAATACGAAATACCGTTATCTGATGCACAGGAAATGATAGCCAAAATCAGCGATGGTAAGTTGATTGACAAGACCCGCTATATAGTGGAATATGACGGATTAACGTGGGAGATTGATGAATTCCACGGTGCATTAGAAGGTCTGGTCGTAGCAGAAGTAGAGCTGCAAGATGAACACGTCAAGCCCGAATTACCGCCGTTTGTAGGGCGAGATGTCACTGGCGAACGGAGATTCTATAATTCAGCATTATTGGAAATAAAAGCACTTAATGAATTGAAAATCAAACAATAACTTTTTCCTACTACATTATAATCAGTATTAATTTATTCGGAATCACGCATTTTCTTTATAATCCGATATAAACCATAAGGCCAAAAAATAAGCAACCAGATGACATCAATAAGCATCACAAACACGTAAAGCTCGATTAATCCAACTCACCAAGTAATGTACAAACAGGGGAATTGTGGCCAGTACCAACACTAAAAATACCACGCTTGCACATGCCTGCACCGAGATTGATAATATCAAATTCAACGACATCATTTATGTTTTTACACTTTAACTTTTTATTGTCCGCAGTTTGGCGCAAACCAAAGATATGAAAACTTGACCGCAATTCAGATATTATTTTGTCTGTTAGTCATATTTGTAAAAATATATCAAGTAGTAAGCATCATGCAACACGTATGTCTGAGCATACGTTGGTAGCAGGACTGAAATTGGGATGTTATTATATATAAGTATAAAAATGCTGCACTGATGATGATATAAATAGGGACTGATTTTTCCGCATGTTCTATTTAACATAATGCCCATTATGTAATTTATTGATACTCAGCAAGTTAACATGTTTGACTACCTGAGATATGTCAAAATTTTTCTCAGAAAAATGAAACTAAAACTGTCACTTATTTTAGTGTGCGGTGCTGTGTCGATCTGCGCCCTATCGGCATGTGGCCCGACGAAGGAAGAAAAAGCACAAAAAATGGCTGCAGACTACCTGAACGGTATGCTATACCACTCCGATAGCTATGAGCCGTTGCAGACAAAAGTTGACAGCTCCTTTGCCGCTCTATCATCAGACAAAGAGGCTATCGAACAAACATTCAATATGCTGAAACTTATTAATTTAACATATGAGTATGCAGCTAAAATTGAAAGCGCTGAAGAATCTATGGAAATATGGTATCCAGATGGATATTCATCCCGTCACAGCAAAGGACAATACCGCAGAGCTAAGGAAGATCGGGATAATTACCAACATCTTTTGGATAAAACAAAAGATAGGATTCGGAAGCAATTTGACAAAATTAAGAAACGCCAGTCAGATTTGGATGAGGGAGCTTTTGATGGATGGAAAGTATATCACAGATATAAAAGCCTCAACGGCTCAGGAACGGTCAGCCTTTCAAGAGAATTTATATTCTTTTGTGATGAACAATTTAATGTTACATCGGCATATTTGAAAGACGATTATGACATAATCGTCAAAATCATGACTGCAATTTCAACATCTGAAGATACTGCCGAGATGATTGAAAAGATACGCGATGAAATATATTGATTCAAGCCTCCCCGAAAGACAATTAAGAGGTGTCTTTATTTATTTCATGCTAAATTGACGGTGATTCTGCATGTTTTGTTTAAAAATTTTGACTAAATTTGTGACGACTAATCACAATCAACTTACTCGGCGATGATACGTATGTATCAGTTAGCCCATCTAAATTTTAGCATTACAATAGTTTTATTTACAGATGAAAAAGTCTCTCTTAGCAGCTCTTGCTATCGTTTCAAGCTCTCTCTGCCCTCTTACTTCAAATGCCCAGTTCAACATCGGGAAAGCCGTAAGTTCAGCGGCGAAGGGAGTCAAGGCTCTCACTATCACTGATGAGCAAATGGCTGCATATGCCAAGGAATCTGTCGACTGGATGGACAACAACAACAAGGTCTCTGATGCGAACAGCGAATACACAAAGCGTCTTAACCGCCTGACCAAAGGACTGACCGAAGCTGACGGTATTCCATTGAATTTCAAGGTATATGAGGTTATTGATGTCAACGCTTTTGCATGTCCTGACGGCAGTGTGCGTGTGTTTTCATCACTTATGGACATAATGAGCGACGATGAGCTTCTCGGCATCATCGGACACGAGATAGGCCATGTAGCTAAACGCCACTCCAAGAAGGCGTTCAAACAGGAACTTCTGACCGGGGCTGCCCGCGACGCCATTGCTTCGGCCGGCGGTGTGGCTGCAACTCTGAGCGAATCGCAGCTTGGCGACCTCGGAGAGGCTCTGTCAGGGGCAAAGTACTCTCAGAAACAGGAAAAAGAAGCTGACGACGCAGGATATGATTTCCTCAAAGCCAACGGTAAAAACCCTTGGGGTATGGTGATGGCATTTGAGAAATTCCTTGAGATGGAGGAAAAGGCCGGCAACAAAAGCAGCTACATCGACAGGATGTTTTCATCGCACCCTGATACGGTAGAGCGCATCAAACGTATGACCAAGAGGGCTGAAAAAGACGGCATCGCACGTCCTGAATAAGCAGCGCAAGCTACTACCCTGCTTTTGCAACATTCATATGGCAAACAAAGTACTTAAGGCTCTGGGATTAGGATGTCTCGGAGCCTTAATCATTGCATGCTTAGGTTTCAGCTACGTCATCTATCAAGACACATTAATACATTGGTGGAGGCCTGTGGTATTAAGTCTGGTCATAGCCATCGGCTCCGGGAAGTTTTTGTGGAAATCGTGGAGACGCTTGACTGACACGGAAGCAATATGGGTCAATTACGGAGTACATACCGCCACAGTTGCGGCACTGCTCATCGGGATATTTTTTATCGGAAATTATTTCTTGGGCGACCAAAGCTGCATAACATACCAGGATGTCACGATTACAAGAGTATATCGCGAAAAGCACTACCACACCAAGCGCATCAGCCGCAGGGTGTATGGACGTGGGTCGTCTTACTGGGTCTATAAGGCAGATGTCGAGCTGCCCGGACGTGGCAGTAAAGACATCAGGATTACTGAGAAACGGTATGACATATTGGCAAAAGGCGACACGCTGGGGTTGGCTGTAAGACGCGGTTTCTTTGGAGCGACGGTTATCGACACCGAAAACATCAAATATCCAACCAAAAGCAGAAAATCGCGGGAGAAATCGCATGGAAAGCGTGATTATAACCGTCATAACCGGATAAAAGGCTATAATGACTAAAAATAGTTGTACCTTTGTAAAAATTTTTGACAAATATATAAAATATGACATTTGAAGAATTAGGAGTGAATGACAATTTGCTCCGAGCCATTAAAGAGATGGGATTCGAACAGCCCATGCCTGTTCAAGAGAAAGTTATCCCCCACCTGCTGACCCAGGACGGTGATGTCGTGGCGTTGGCGCAAACAGGCACGGGTAAGACGGCAGCTTTCGGTCTGCCAGTCCTGCAGCGTGTCAATCCCGACTTCAACAAGCCTCAGGCCATAATCCTGTCACCGACACGTGAGCTCTGCTTGCAGATAGGCAGCGATATGGCCGATTTCTCAAAATATATCGACGATGTAAAGGTACTTCCTGTATATGGCGGTTCGAGCATCGAGAGCCAGATCAAGGCTCTGAAGAAAGGAGTACACATCATCGTAGCCACCCCCGGACGACTGATTGACCTTATCAACCGCAAGGTCGTCAGCCTGATGGATGTGCATACCGTGATTCTTGACGAGGCTGACGAAATGCTCAACATGGGCTTTTTGGATTCAATCGACGAGATATTGTCGCATGTTCCCGACGACCGCAAGATGCTCATGTTCTCGGCAACGATGCCGAATGAAATCGCCAAAATCGCCAAGAAGTACATGAAAGACCCTGTGGAATTTGTGGTTGGAAACCGCAATGAAGGGGCAAAAAATGTAAGGCATGTGTACTATATGGTCAATGCCCGTGATAAATATTTAGCATTGAAACGCATAGCTGACGACTCCCCCAATATATACGCCATCATATTCTGCCGCACACGCCGTGATACCCAAGAGATAGCAGATAAACTGATACAGGACGGCTACAATGCCGACGCGCTTCATGGCGATCTGTCACAACAGCAACGCGACATAGTGATGAAGAAGTTCCGTGACCGTATGCTCACTATGCTCGTGGCCACTGATGTAGCTGCTCGTGGTCTCGACGTAGACAACCTCTCGCACGTAATCAACTTCGGACTGCCCGATGACACGGCTGTCTATACCCACCGCTCAGGACGTACAGGCCGCGCAGGAAAGACCGGCGTGAGTGTCGCCATCATCCATTCAAGGGAAAAAGGCAGACTACGCGAAATCGAGAAGAAAATAGGCAAAACCTTTGAGCGGAAAGAAGTCCCCACTCCACAGCATATAATCGAAAAGCAGCTGTATAATCTCGCTGACAGAATCGAAAGGGTCAAGGTAGATGACGGAGAGATAGACAAGTATATCCCCGGTGTACAGCGTAAACTCGAATGGCTGTCGCAAGAGGATCTGCTGAAACGAGTGTTGTCGCTTGAATTCCAACGTCTATTAGAGTATTATAAAGATGCGCCAAAAATCGACATCATAGACGAGAAACCCGTAAAGGAACGCAAAAAGGATCGGGAGCCACGCTCTGAAAAAGACAAGGACCGCCGGACTGCCGAACGCGGCATGGAGCGCATCTATGTCAATGTCGGCAAAGCCGACGGCTTCTTTGCGGGAAATCTGATTGACATGCTCAACCACACCGTAGAAGGGAACCGTGTAGACGTAGGCCGTATAGATCTGTTGCCCCATTATTCCCTGTTTGATGTCAAGAAGGCAGATGCCAAACGTGTGGTAAATGCTCTGAAAAATGCAGATTTCATGGGCAAAAAACTGTACAGCGAGATTGCGGATGCGGACAAAGACTACAAAAAAGCGTCATTGCGGCGTTCGAAGGACGCTGGTTCAGATTTTGACGGAGGCGGTGAAACACCATATGAGTTTTTCCGCAAAAAATCACGAGGTGGAACGAAAAAAGCATCCCGAAAACGCAGATAATCCTGACAACTAAAACAATCTGATGTGGAGCTGATAGCGTTACGCACAGTCAGATACAATGACAAAAACTCTATCCTCTCGGCATTTACAGCCGAGAGAGGTAGGGTTTCTTTGCTTGTATCAGCTTCGGGGAGCAAAGAGGCCCGACGCCGAAGGGCACTGCTGATGCCGCTGTCCATTGTAGATGCAGAAATCGACTTCAAACCCGGACGTGACATCTATAACCTCAGAGATGTCAGGTCGCTGGGTTCGCCACTCAGCATAATTTCAAGTCCGGTCAAATCCTCCATCGCTATTTTTATCACAGATTTTCTCAACTCTATCCTGCGTCAGGAGTCAGCCGACCCACAGCTATTTGATTTTCTCCGGCAGGAGATACTTGCATTAGAAACGATAGACAATGACAAGGCTGTCAACAGCCATATAGGTATGCTCTGCCGGCTCAGCCGGTTTATGGGCATACAACCCGATGTGGGAAGTTACCGTAAGGGGGCATTTTTTGACATGGCGGACGGAGTGTGGCGCACGTCTCCCCCACTTCACAACGCATGGCTGGACCAGAAGGAATCAAGGATAGCATACATAGCCATATCGCGCATGGCCACTCCTTTATGCCACCTACCGACATTGCTTAACCGGCGCATGGTCAGAAACCGTGCCATAGACATTCTGATCGAATACTACACAGCCCATTTCACAAAGCTCCATCTGCCATCGTTAGATGTACTACGCGAGATGTAACAAGAGCATGTTTGCATTTAACATTGAGGCTGTGTCAAAACAGGATTTTTTCGTTAACTTTGTGATACGATACTTTTAGAAGCTGAGTGATATGATACTTATAGCTGACGGCGGTAGCACTAAAATCGAGTGGTGTCTGTTAGTCAACCAGACAGTAATCAAGCGATTTGTCACACAAGGCTTGAATCCTGTCATGTTGACCAAGGAAGAAATAACATCTCGTCTGGAAATAGATCTTTCAGACAAGCTGTTGCCGTGGCGTGACGAACTCCGCTCGGTATATTTCTATGGTGCCGGATGTCTGTCCGGCGAAGCATCCGACATGATGCGTGAAGCCATACAGCCCATAGTGGGCAGCCGTCCGAATATCGACATAAACAACGACCTTCTCTCCGCAGCCCGCGCATTGTGCGGTAATCATCCTGGCATAGCATGTATTCTCGGGACAGGGAGTAATTCCTGCTATTATGACGGCGAAAAAATAGTAGACAACATCTCTCCTCTCGGTTTTATATTAGGAGACGAAGGTTCGGGAGCAGTACTGGGGCGACAGCTGATATGTGACGTGCTTAAACACCAGCTTCCAGCTTACATCTGTGAGGAGTTTTTGTCGCAGTACAATCTCGACACACATACGATTATCAAAAGGGTCTACCGAAGTCCAGCTCCCAATAAATTCCTTGCGTCGCTTTCGCTCTTTATCCACAAACATCTCGATATCCAGGAGATACGCCACCTTGTAAAGCATCAGTTTGATTTGTTTTTCAAACGCAATATCAGCAATTACCGAAGCTATGGCGATACTAACGTGAATTTTGTCGGTTCGATAGCGTATTTTTATCAAGACATATTGCGTGAAGCCGCCGATGAAGCCGGTTATTCAATCGCGAAAATCATACGTTCGCCTATGGACGGACTTATTGAATACCACCAAAGTTGACCACGTTCGTGCACCTATCTCCCAATACTTAATCTTCCACCCTCCGCTCTATGCTCAAATCCGTAAAATATCTGATTATATCCGCCATCAGCCTGATTACATTTTGCGGTTGTGGCGGTCCGAAACTTTCCGTGGCTGATGCCCAGTTGGCTCGCGGAGAGTATTTTGACGCAGCCCAGACCTACCGTAAACTGTACAACAAATGGACGAAACGCGAGGAGCGCGACAAGCGAGGCATGGTAGCATTTAAGATGGGACAATGTTACATGCATCTCGGACAAGATGCCAGAGCGTCAGCTGCATTTCAAAATGCGATAAGATATAACTACCCCGATACGCTTGCTCACCTGTATCTTGCCCAGAGCCTGCATGGCGAAGGGAAATATGCTCCGGCAATAAAAGCTTACGAGGAATATCTGCAACTGAAACCCGGCGACTTCATGGCTACAAACGGGCTGCAGGGAGCCAAAATGGGGCTTAACAAACAGGGGCAGACTCGCTACGTAGTCAAGCAGCCGAAGCTTATAAATTCACGGCGTGCGGATTTTGCCCCTATGTATCTGCCTGGGGACAACACGCAGATATATTACACTACTACGAACGAGCATGTCAAAGGCAAAATCAAAAGCGATATCACAGGCATGAAAAACTCCAATATATGGTTCATGCACCAGAATGAGCAGGGAGTCTGGCAGAAGCCCGAGGCTGCAGAGGGCGAGCTGAATAATGACCAGCTCGACGAAGGTGTTGCATCATTCTCTCCCGACGGGCAAACGATGTATCTGACAGTGGCCAGGCGGTCGGAGTCCAATCCTACCAGTTTGGAAATATATACGTCACAGAGGTCGGATGCCAAATGGAGCGAACCTCAAAAATTCGACATCACGGCTGACACCCTGTCAAATTTTGCCCATCCTTCGGTCAGTCCTGACGGAGAGTTTTTATATTTCACCAGTGACATGCCCGGAGGAGAAGGCCAGTATGACATATGGCGCATCAATCTCAAAGAGCCAGCGGGTTCGTTAGAAAACATGGGCAAGGATATAAACACCCCCGGACATGAAAAATTCCCCTATGCATTGACCGACAGCATACTCATTTTCGCATCAGACGGTCACCCTGGTTACGGCGGCCTTGACCTCTTTAAAGCGACCCTCACACCACAGGGGAAATGGAATGTGGTCAATATGGGAACGCCTATCAATTCATCAGGTGACGACTTCGGCATCACGTATGAGAAACCTGATGTAGAATCCGGCTATCTGTCAAGCAACCGTGGAGATGGCCGTGGCTATGACCATATATATTCGTTTGTGTTACCCGACCTTAAAATCAACATATCAGGTTGGGTACTTGACCGTGACGATGAGCCAGTGCCTGATGCAGTCATAAGAATCGTAGGCAATGACGGTTCGAACCAAAAGACAGTGGCAAAGACCGACGGATCATTTACATTTCCACTTAACAGGGGTGTAAGCTACGCCATGATGGCCGGTGCCAGAGGGTATCTCAATGCAAAACAGGAATTTACAGCCGATAATGCCGAGGAAGATGCCGAATACAGTGTAGATTTCATACTCTCGTCATTGAGCAAACCCAACATAGTAGAAAATATCTTCTACGACTATGACAAGGCGACTTTGCGTCCCGAATCGAAGCAGGCATTGGACGAGCTGGCAGAGATGCTACGTGACAACCCCCACATAACTATCGAAATGGCATCACACACCGACCGTCACGGCACGGAGGAATACAATATGGACCTTTCGATGCGAAGAGCCAAATCCGTAGTCGACTATCTGATTGAAGAGGGCGGGATAGACAAACGCCGATTGCAGTATCAAGGTTATGGAAAATCTCGGCCAAAAACGGTCACAAAGCGGATAAACAAAGCATATCCCCAGTTTGAGGAAGGGCAACTGCTCGATGAGGATTTCGTCAACACATTGTCGCTTGAAAATCAGGATGCTGCCGACCAAATCAACCGCCGGACGGAATTTCAGGTCCTTGCAACCGACTTTGACATGTTCTGAAGCCTATGTACCCTATTTACCCTATTTACCCTATTTACTATACCGAAACATGAAATTCAGAACTGAAATAGACACTGATTGCAAGCTTAAAGGCGCGGTTGATTTAAATCAATCGCTGGTGATGCTTGGTTCATGTTTCACGACCAATATAGGTGAAATATTGCTGCAAGGAGGCTTCAACGTATCTGTCAATCCATTCGGTACGCTATACAACCCGTTAAGTATCGAAACGTCTATATCCAACACACTTTCACTACGCCGATACACAGACGCGGATCTGGTAAAAGACAGCCGGGGAATATGGCATTGCCTTGATTTTCATTCTGCATTTTCATCCGACAATCCGGTCCAAATGTTAGAACGCATCAATGCAGCCATTCAGCAAAGCCATGAAAGGGTGCGTTCATGTGATTGGATGATAATAACGTTAGGCACTTCATATGTGTACAAATGGAAGGTCTCTGGGAAAGTAGTGGCTAATTGCCATAAATTGCACCCAGACTGTTTCAAACGTATGTTAATGTCCCCACTGGAGGTAGAGGAATCAATGGGCAGACTGATACAGAGAGTCAGAGCGGTCAATCCAGCCGTGAAATTCATCTTCACAATAAGCCCTATCAGACATAAGGCCGACGGATTGCATGCTAACCAAGTGAGCAAGTCCGGGCTGATGTTGGCAATCGACAACATCGTGCGTCGGATGGACGATGCCGTTTACTTCCCTGCATATGAAATCATGATGGACGACTTGCGTGACTACAGATTCTACGACGATGACATGGTCCACCCCTCAAAGGTCGCCATTCGATACATATATGATGTTTTTTCTGAAATGTACATGTCGGAAAAAACAATCAACCAGTGCAGACTTAATGTCAAAGCGGCATTGCGGCAACTCCATCGCCCTATTATTGAACTGATTTAAATCGGTATAATTAGAAAACATCTAATCGTTATGAAAGATTACACTATAGCCAAAATAAGCGGAATAATCAGTCAGCTGGCACAATCAATATCTACGCCAGATGCGCGGATAGAACACCTGCTTACTGACAGCCGTTCGTTGATGTTCCCTGAAACAAGCCTTTTCTTTGCCATCACCACTAAAAGAGGTGACGGACATAAATATATCCCGGCCCTTTATGCTGCCGGTGTCAGGAATTTTGTAATCGAAAAGATTTCAGCAGGAGCATCTCAACTGTACCCCGATGCAAACTTCCTACAGGTGTCAGACAGCACAGCCGCGTTGCAGCAACTTGCGTCTTTTCACCGTAACCGATATGATATACCTGTAATAGGCATCACCGGCAGCCGTGGCAAGACTACGGTGAAAGAGTGGCTGTACCAGCTGCTGCAATGTGACGAAGAGGTGCTTCGTAGCCCACGCAGCTTCAACTCCCAGATAGGTGTCCCGTTGTCAGTGTGGGAACTGGATGAGCCGGATACACTGGCGATATTTGAGGCCGGAATATCCACATCGGGGGAAATGCAACCCATAAGCAACGTCATAAACCCTGACATAGCCGTGCTTACAAACCTCGGTGCAGAGCATGAAGAGGGATTCCCCTCTCTTGCTGTAAAAGCGGCCGAGAAGACACGCCTATTAGATAGTGCCGACATCGCCATCTGCAATATCGATGATACAACCGTTTACAAAGCTGTGAAGAATCTTCACGGCATCGGCGACAGGCTATGGTCTGTATCATTCAAGAATCCTGATGCCAAGGTTTACATCAGCGCATATGTCAATATGGGCGATGCCACGGAGATAGAATACCGTTTTGCTGGGGCGACAGACACGATCGTCATACCGTTTGCCGACGACTTGTCAGTAAAAAACATAGCCTTGGTACTGACCGTATTGCTGGCTCTTGGCAAGGACATTGCGACATATAAAGAGCGTTTTGCCAATCTGTCACCTATCGACACTCGCCTTGAGGTGCTTGACGGTGTAAACGGATGCCAGCTGCTGATCGATGGATACACCAGCGATTTGCAATCCCTCTCCCCTGCTCTGGATTTTATGGACCGTCGCCGTACAGAGCAGCAGTCCAAAACCGTCATATTATCCGACTTGACACACGAAGATAATAAAGACGCTTCGCAGATGTACAAGAAGGTGGCTGAATTGCTGAAATGTAAGGGCATAGAACGCTTAATCGGCATCGGCGACGAAATAGCGCACTACGAAAGGTATTTCGCATGTGAAACGCGCTCTTTCCCCTCCACGAACGCTTTCCTTGAGGAAATGTCGACGAGCGACTTCGACCATGAACTGATATTAATCAAAGGAGCGCCTCGATTCGACTTCAAACTCATCGGACATAGATTTGAAGCACGTCAGCACGAGACTGTGCTTGATGTCAACCTCGATGCAATGACGGCAAACTATAATTTCTTTAAAAGCTTTCTCAGGCCGGAAACAGGCATCGTAGCCATGGTAAAGGCCGGGGCTTATGGTGCCGGAGTATACGAATTAGCCAAATCGCTGCAAAGCATAGGGGCTGCTTATCTTGCCGTGGCGGCTCATGATGAGGGGGTAGATTTGCGCAGAGCCGGCATAACGATGCCGATTATGGTGCTAAACCCCAAGGTGGTAAACTACCCGGCCATGTTTGCCTATCAGCTTGAACCTGAAATTTATGATTTCCAGATGCTCAATGAAATCATCAAGGAAGGCGAAAAATGCGGTATCACGGATTACCCTGTCCATATCAAGATTGACAGCGGGATGCATCGCTTAGGATTCCTCAAGGAGGATATGAAAGAGCTGAAAGCCCTCCTTTTAAGCCAAAATATCATTGCCCCGAAGTCCGTATTCAGTCATCTTGCAGCAGCCGACAATCCATCAATGGATGATTACACACAGCAGCAGTTTGATTATTTCGATGCGTGCTGCGACGAGCTGCAAGAAGCATATCCTGACCGATACATAATGAGACACATACTCAACAGCACCGGTATAGTGCGTTTCCCGCAGCATCAGCATGATTTGGTCAGATTAGGTATCGGACTGTATGGCATCCCTACGCTCGATGACGGCTCCATGTCGGCATTACGCCCGGTGTCGGCACTACATACCGTAATCATATCGGTGAAGCATTGGCCAGCAGGAACTACTATCGGATACAACCGCAACGGACTGCTTAAGCGCGACTCGGTCATAGCAACTATCCCCGTAGGGTATGCCGACGGTATTGACCGACACCTTGGCAATGGTCATGCGTCTTTCATGGTCAATGGACACAGATGTCCCACGGTCGGCAATATCTGTATGGATATATGCATGATCGATGTCACCGATTGCCCGGATGTAAAGCCTGGCAACCGTGTGGAAATCTTCGGCAGCAATGTGACCGCTGTAGAGCTGGCGGAGATTCTTGACACTATACCTTACGAAATCCTGACCTCAGTATCCCAACGTGTAAAACGGGTCTATTTCCGAGAATAATCCTCTCCGACAAAACCATACAAATTTTGAGTTTGTACAGTGCAGGCCATTGAAATCACGGTTTTAATGGCCTGTACTGTCGTGTACACATTTCCCAGATTAATTTGAGCCATATGATAGTGATCGGCAAAGCTTTTAATGCATATGGCTTAATTACACCGTTTTTTATTATTTTAGGCATCAGGTCGCTATGACCGAAACTTGAAATCACAAGTGCAAATATCAAAAGCACAAGGTCGGCAGTGGAACGCTTCCACGGCGCGGTCACATACCATATAGCTACTCCGCTTATGGCTATGACATAGCCGCTGGATTCGCTTCCGGTGCTGAAGAGTATGATTACCATGAGTACCGAAGCCACCAAAGCCCACTGAAACCCTTTGTACCCATATTGGCCGATGCGGTATGATGGCAGCAAAAACAACGCCGCTGCAGGTATCAAAATCCAAATGTCGTCAAACTCTGCCCCGGTAATCCGATGTGTCATGCCTATAAACGATATATTCTGGTAAAAGGCATTAGCATTGAGTGAATTTTTATCAACCAGTGTCGCAAACCATTCGGAATACTGCGACACTATGTATTCAGGGCTGCTGATAATCATCGGCAATGCGAAAAACACAGCCCCCCACAGGACACAATACCCTATCAAACGCAACTTATGTCGCGAAAATGGCAGGAATGCCAATCCGAGGATTCCATAGAGCTTGGTCATAGCGCCCAGCATGATGAACATGGCTGCCCAACCGTTTTTGTCCCGGTCGATGGCTGTATATGATGCTATGATGAGAGCGGCAATGACGATGTTGAATTGAGCCATGAACAAAGCGCCAAGCACCTCATTTGAAACAAACCACAAAATGAAAATCTTGCATTTCTTTGACAGCGGCATCCTTAAAATAGCAGCATACAACGCTGCACAAAGCGACAGCAGCCAGCATATGAGAGAAATGAACTTCGGCATCAATGCATACGGAGAGATGATAATGCCAAATAAGGGTCCATAGAGATTATGGTCACTGTATTCCTCAGGATAGTAAGCATATAGAGATTTGAAATCCACCATATGCCAAAATACCTGACGGAATATAATGAAATTGTTGAGATGTACATCAAAACCGCCCTTGGTCAATGCCGCAATTATGGCAAGTAGCCCCCAGAGGATAGCGATAGTGCGGTAGTCCGAAAAAAACGGAAGCCGGAAAAAAGGTCTTATCTTACTCATTTGCCAGGGTTGCTGATAACCTGTTTATCATTATATGTATTGACGAAATAAGGAGGCCGGTGCTTGCTTTCGTTGAAAACACGCCCTAAATACTCTCCTATGATTCCGAGCGATAGCAACTGCACGCCACCAAGAAACAGAATGGTCACCATCAGCGTAGGATATCCAGCCACAGGGTCGCCGAACAGCATGGTATTGACCAATATGTACACCAAATATATGAAACCGATTAAGGAGGCTATTATCCCTAATATGGAAGCGATCCGCAAGGGTGATGTGGTATATGCCGTCAAGCCGTCGACAGCAAGATTCATCAGCGACGACAGTTTCCATTTAGTCGTGCCGTTGAGCCGTTCGAGCTGCTCGTATTTGATACCTTTCTTGCGAAACCCAATCCAGCAGTACATCCCTTTGGTGTTCCGCTGACATTCACGCATCTCGCGGAGAGCGTTGATGCATACACGGTCAAGAAGGCGGAAGTCTCCAGTGTTGCGCTGTATGGGTATACGGGTCGTGTTCTGCAATATCTTATAGTAGAGCTGCGAGCTTTTACGCTTGAACCATGTCTCCTTTGAGGATTTGCGCTCCGCATACACATCCTGATAACCATCCTCCCAGTATTTGATCATTTCGGGTATGGACGAGATAGGGTGCTGCATATCGCTGTCCATGATGATGACCGCATCGCCTGTGGCATAATCGAATCCGGCCATCATGGCTATCTCTTTGCCGTAATTGCGTGACAAATCTATGTAACTGAAGCGGTCGTCATCGCGGTGAAGCTGCTTTATGAGTTCCAAGGTGTTGTCTTTACTTCCGTCATTAACAATCAGAAACTCCCAGTCATAGCCAGAATTGTCTCGGGCTACTTCAAGCATCTTTTCTTTTAACAATCCGATAGATGCTTCTTCATTATATGCAGGCAGCAGGATTGTTATCTTCTTTTTCATCGGTTTATTATTCTTGTGTGTTTCAAGATACTAAGATACATAGATCTTGTAAAGATCTGATACAGTACCGAACTTATTTCCTTTAGACTTGAAATATGTTATTAGTCCGTCAAGCCGCTCCCGCATACCGTCACCCGAATTTCTACAAATCATCCCAGGAAGCTTGATCTGCTCTTTCGTCAAGGATTTGAGGTCATAAAATTCCCATGGGTGGAAGTATGTGCAGAAATGTCCGTCTTTCCTCAAGGCAGCACCGGCCATTGCCCGGTACAATTTCTGAGGGAACACATGCGCCGAAAGCCAAAACAATGGGAATCTGACTAAAGGAGTGACCGATACAGGTACCTGTATTATTCCATTTTGAAAAAATGGAATACGCGGTTTTGTAAGATTATTGTAACGTCCGGGGATAAAAGTCGGATTCAGTGATGACTCGTATAGGTATCCGGCATCGGATACCGCATGTTCATCTACTTTCATCATGCGTGCCATACGATAGCCGAGCACAGGACGTTTGATGAGCTGCTCAAGCCTCAGACGGGATGCCAACAAATCCTCTGGCTTGAACACGGTATGGTTCATGCCATGGCTGGCCAACTCATGACCTTCGTTGACTATACGCGCCGTTTCGTCAGGGGCATGTTCAGCAAAATTCACGGTTACAAAAAACGTACCCTTGACACCATGCTTTTGCATGGTGTCAAGGATTACATTGGTTCCATAGCGAGATATTTCCATCATCCTCTCGAATGGCATGTCGTATCCATGTTCTTGAGGAAGATCGAATTCTTCAATATCGAAACTAAGGCATATCATCAGATGTGCTACACATTAAATTTGTCCACGTCCGTGGCAATTCTTGAATTTCTTGCCACTACCGCATGGACAAGGGTCATTACGCCCTACCTTAAGCCCGGCCTTTACAGGCATCGGCTTCGGAGCCTGCCCCTGCGGCGCACTTGCCGCTGCACGCTGGGCTTCTTCACCGGGCAGTGACGGCTTGTTTGCCCTGTAGCGAGAATAGTCAGTGGGGCGTTCGGGTGCAGCCTGCTTTATGTTGGCAGTAGTGGATGTGCGATTACTGTCAGCATCCGGTTCGCGCAGATAAATCTGCCCGCGCATCAGAGCCGACATAGCCTTGCTGTTGAGGTTGTTAAGCATCTGCTCAAACATATGGAACGATTCCACTTTATAGATAACCAAAGGATCTTTCTGCTCGTATGAAGCATTCTGCACCGACTGGCGCAGCTGATCCAGTTCTCGAAGGTGCTCTTTCCAAAGCTCATCTATTGTGACAAGCAGCACAGCCTTATGCCACTCTTTGACAATAGAACGGCACTCAGTATTATAAGCCTCCATGATATCCACCGCAAGGTTGAATATCCGTTTGCCGTCGGTAATGGGGACTATAATCTTGTTGGTTATGCCACGGTTTTCGACGCAGTCCTTGACAACCGGTTTTGCCACCTCTATGATGCGTTCGCTCTTACGGTCAAGCGATTCTGTAGCAGCGGCATGTATGCGGTCGGTTTTTTCTTCTTTGGAGAGGTTTCTGAACTCGTCTTCGGTAAACGGAGCTTCAATGGTCAATACTTTCATCAAAGCCATCTGTAGCTCGGCATAATCGCTGGGCGAGTCATATGATATGACAAGATTTTCGATGAAATCGTACATCATATTGGCTATATCTATACCGACCCTCTCACCGAGAAGCGCATGATGACGGCGTGTATAGATATAAGTACGTTGCTTGTTCATCACATCATCGTACTCAAGCAAGCGTTTACGTATGCCGAAGTTGTTTTCCTCTACTCGTTTCTGAGCATTTTCTATGGCTCGTGTGACCATCTTGCTCTCTATCATTTCGCCTTCCTGCAGCCCCAGAGTGTCAAGCATCTTCATCACACGATCGGTAGCGAAAAGACGCATCAGCTGATCCTCAAAAGACACGTAGAATACTGACGAACCCGGGTCGCCCTGACGGCCGGCACGACCTCGCAACTGACGGTCGACACGGCGGGATTCATGACGCTCGGTGCCTATAATGGCCAGGCCTCCAGCATCTTTTACCTCCTGGGGCAGCTTGATGTCGGTACCACGGCCAGCCATGTTGGTAGCGATGGTAACTGTTCCTTTTTTACCCGCCAAAGCGACAATGTCAGCCTCTTTCTGGTGCAATTTCGCGTTAAGGACATTATGCGGAATATGACGGAGAGTCAGCATACGGCTGAGAAGCTCTGAAATTTCCACCGAAGTTGTACCTACCAGTACAGGTCTGCCCTTATCGATCATCGCCTGTATTTCGTCAATTACGGCAGCATATTTCTCCTTCTTTGTCTTGTAGACGCGGTCATTCATGTCATGGCGCTGCACAGGACGGTTTGTCGGGATAGTCACAACATCAAGTTTGTAGATATCCCAGAACTCGCCGGCTTCGGTCTCAGCCGTACCGGTCATACCGGCAAGCTTATGGTACATGCGGAAGTAATTCTGGAGGGTAATGGTGGCGAATGTCTGAGTGGCGGCTTCCACTTTGACACCCTCCTTGGCCTCGATGGCCTGATGCAGACCGTCGCTATAGCGTCGGCCCTCCATGATACGTCCTGTCTGTGCGTCGACAATCTTGATTTTATTGTCATCGATTACATATTCGACATCTTTCTCAAACAGGGTATATGCTTTGAGCAGCTGCGCCACGGTATGCACACGCTCGGCTTTGACAGCATACTGCTGCATGAGTTCATCTTTCTTCTGCTGACGCTCTTCGATGTTTTCGATATGCTCCGTTTCCGAAAGCTGGGATGCGATGTCGGGCAATACGAAAAATGTCGGGTCTTCGCTCTTGCCGGTAAGCTCGTCGATACCCTTGTCAGTCAAATCAACACTGCGGTTCTTTTCATCAATCACAAAGTAGAGAGGTTCGGTAGCCTTAGGCATCTCCCGCTCATTGTCCTGAAGATAATACGCTTCTGTCTCCAGAAGTATATTCTTCATGCCCTCCTGGCTGAGGAATTTGATGAGTGCACCGTTTTTAGGCAGGCCCTTATAGGCGCGGAACAGTTGCAGCGCACCATCCTTACGCACTTCTTTGTCGTCAGAAGCAAGTTTGATTTTGGCATCGGCAAGAAGTTTTGTCACAAGGCGACGCTGAGCTTCCACGACTTTCTCGACATTGTAACGGTACTGGTCAAAAAGCTGGTCGTCACCCTTGGGTACCGGGCCGGAAATAATCAGAGGTGTACGGGCATCGTCGATAAGCACCGAGTCCACCTCGTCGACAATGGCGTAATAGTGCTTGCGCTGCACCATATCCGCCGGCGACATAGCCATGTTATCGCGCAGATAATCGAAGCCGAATTCGTTGTTGGTACCGAATGTGATATCGCAATTATATGCAGCACGACGCTGTGGGGTATTGGGCTGGTGCTTGTCTATGCAATCGACAGTCGATCCATGGAACATGTACAGCGGTCCCATCCATTCGGAGTCGCGCTTCGACAGATAGTCGTTGACTGTGACCACGTGTACACCTCGGCCTGACAGAGAGCGTAGGAATACAGGCAGCGTGGCTACGAGAGTCTTACCCTCGCCGGTGGCCATCTCGGCGATTTTGCCTTGATGAAGCACTATGCCTCCTATAAGCTGTACTTCATAATGCACCATGTCCCACACGATTTCGTTGCCACCTGCAATCCAACGGTTCTTGTAGATAGCCTTATCGCCCTCGATAGTGACAAAATCCCGTCCCTGCGCGGCCAAATCCCTATCCATCTGAGATGCCGTCACCTCAATGGTCTCATTGGCGGCAAATCGGGCTGCTGTCTCACGCATAGCGGCAAAAACTACCGGGAGGTGCTCATTGAGCTTATCCTCTATCGTATCAAGGATTTTCTTTTCATGCTTGTCGATATCGTCCCAAAGAGGCTGACGCTTGTCAAAAGGCAGCGTCTCTATCTCTTTTTTTGTATTGGCTATGAAATCGATGTCAGCAACGATTGAGTTTTTGATATCCTCTCGCACGTTTGTAATCACACCGCGCAGCTCATCGTTTGACAGTGTGGTCAGTTTGGGGATTTCAGCCTTGATTTTTTCAAGTATAGGTTGTATTTCCCGCAGGTCACGTTGCGACTTGTTGCCGAATATTTTGCTTAAAAATGATGAAAATGCCATTATTATGTTTGTGTATTATTATCTTTTTTGGAGTTATAGTGTTGTGGGAGAGATGGTTTTATCAGAATACAGGGGATGACGAAGCTCCTCCGGGCGAGCGTATGCGCAAAAGCCGGCAAACCGACGGCGCAACGGCACGAGCGTCGATAGCCGCACCTAACTTGATATTGCCCAACTCTGGCGCAATAATGTAGAACGGCATCTGCACACTGGCAGCTCTCTCTATTCCGCCATTGCCCCGGGCTTTACCACCACGGCCAGTAGCTGGCTCTATCTCCCATCCCGGATTGACGGTTATGAGTACATCGCCGGCATAGGTCGTATTTATATTGCCTGCAATATCTTTGCGTAATGCTTCTTCAAGGGTTTCGGCCTTGACAACACCGCTCATCTGGGCGAGAAACGACGCAGCTTCATTTCGTAAATCAGCAATGTCAAGGTTTTTGTCTTTGATGAGCTGGCGGTTAAGATAAAACTGGCAGTCGTTATATCCTTTGACCCACTCGCCGTTGCCATGCACGGCCATCAAGTACATATTGAGCAGGCCCATGGCTTTCAGAGGGGAAAACTTGCCCCATGGGATGCGCCACTGCTCGTCATCCCGGCGATATGGGGCTGTGGCCGGTATGCCAGACAGCATGATTACCTTATCGCCCCCTGCAGATGCAGCATCGGCGGCTTTAAACAGGCGGGACAAATCGGCATCTAACCGTATGTAGGCATCAGCTATTTCGGCACGTGCATCGGCAGTGCGGGCATAGGGATAAGGCGATAACTGATAGCCGACGTTGAGTACATTGACCCCCTTGCCCTGAGTATCTACCAACGAGGTCAGATACTCGATGGCTACATCTGTAATTTCAGTATTGACAAGCGGAGAATACTTGAATGCTTCTCCCCTCTCGACATCCTTGGCTGGGTAAGTGTATGTAAATGGATACTTGCTTTTGCTGTCAGGAAGCCACGGCAGTTGCAGTGTCTTTGATGTAGGCACCCATCTGATAGTATCGAGCCGTGCACTTAGGGGATTATTGTAATTTCTTGACGAGATTTCCTTCGGCGTCTCTTGATACCACGTTGTAGTCGCCCATTTGCCCGATTTGGCATCTATCCAAGCTGCTGTATTACCGGCATGTCCAGCCAGAATCAATGCCAATCCATGATTGGGAGCAAAAGCAGCTACTTTAGCAACGCCAGCCCCATCTATCCTGATTTCGTCCGACAGGGTAGATACGTTTATGGCTTTAGGTGAGACAGGGAGCTGGGTGAAATTACCCATAACACTCTCATCCGTGAAAATATCAGCCAAGCGGCCGGTTGTAGCATCATAGACCAACTCGGCAGGAATGCCGTGGACCGAAGCACCTGTGCCTGTCTGTAGCATTGCTGCCGCAGCTACAGAATTTGATACGCTCCCATAATCAATATCATCAGCATAAGCCGCCGACGACATCAATCGGCCAAATCCATTATGGTCAAACGAGTCACGCAACAAGCCGAGATACTGGCCGTCTAACCCCTCCACTACTATATTGACCAACAATGTCGGACGCTTGGACTGCCCTGCCGAATATCCGACATCAGACGCACTGGCAGAGGTCACACATGATGCAACCACAGTCAGAAGTCCGCATATCAGGCAGCGTTTATTATTGTATTTGCTCAGAATCGTCTTGTTCTGGTCCATTTCATCGTAGCGACATATTGGCACGACAGCACTGCGTCAAGCAGTATCAGAGGCCAAAATGCCGCGTTTAGTGATTGAATGTCAAAAAGGGCTATTAGCGTAATGGTCAATAGTGCTACAAAGTTAGCAAAATGATAGTAAACCAATACCCTATTGCAATTTTTTAACCAAACGCCTACACCTGGGATTATCGCCAGCGGATTCAACCAAAGCAACAGCCAGTTAGGTGAAGTAGCCTCATGGCTTGAAACGTACACAAGAAAAACCAGCAGACATCCGGCCACAAAGCATACTATATAGAATATTGATGAGAACACACGTGGCACACCAAGCCTACGACAAGACCTTATAACGAAGTATAAACCAACCAATAGCACTGCGCATGATACGGCCATAGGCGACAAATACCACGGCGTAGGCGACAACACCGCACCACAGTCAGGAGTATCAATCATGACATGGCTGTCTTTGACCAGTTTACGCCCGTCGCCAAGATACACTTCATCAAGCAAAGCCTTGAGCCGGACAGGTGCAAACCCCTCGTCCCTGACAGTTATATCTTTGTCTATGCCGGAACCGAGAGCCAAATCGATACCGAACTGGTACCATGGGTAATTCTTGTGATACCCGCTCATTAATTGCCTGAATGTAGATGTTGACATCCTATCAGCCTTGACCAATGTATCACCTACAGCAGCCTCTATGAATCTGAGAGGCCGTGTGGCACAGTTGTCATACAGATAATTATATCTGTATCTACGGTTGTCAGGAAGGAGATTCAAAGCCACTTCGGACAATAGAGTACGGGTCTGTATGGAGTCAAGGTCAAGAACCTGCTCGACTACCCTACGCCCGCTCATCTTGTACTCCTGAAGCGACAATGCCATGGGGAAAGCTGCAGCCATGTAGTCGGTTTCTCCTTTTACAAATCGGTATATGAAATCCGACTCATTGAAGTCGAATACCCCCCAATTCACACAAATGTCATAATCCGACGACCTCACACGCAGCATCGTATGGCCTTCAAGCTCATAGAATATCTTACCCGGATATACAGTCAGGACACTGACTGTCACATCCTTGGCATCTCCGAATATCGGATCCGACAGAGTACCAGCGTGAGGCTGCAGCCAGCATGTAAGCATGGCCATCATCAACAGAAAACCATTTGTCCTGATTTTGTAGGCTAACTTGAAAAACATGTAGGCAAATTTAGACATTTTAAATCATCAAACATCAATGTACAAACGATTTTGCCTATCTTTGTCAAAATTTAGAGTTTACACGAATCGTAAAATATGAGACCCCGACTTATATTAGTAACGTCATGCATTATTGCGACTCTGTGTGGAGGGGCTGCGTATCCGCAGTCCAAGAAAGGCAATGCCACCAAAACAGCTAAATCGCAAGCCGCTTCAACCACATCCATATCGGCCATAGACGGCATCAAGAAAGAACTCTCCCTCTACAACCTCGACAAAGCGGAGGAACTGATTGATAAATTGGAAACGGCCAACAGACGCAATAAAAAAAAGAATCCGCTGCCTGATGATTTCGAGGCTGTCAAGGACAACCTTGTCAAAATACGAGAGATGCTTGACAGGGTGGAATCCATAGAAATAATCGACAGTACGACTGTCGCAAAGAAAGATTTCTACAAATATATACCTCTCTCCCCTTCTGCCGGACGATACCTTGCCCCGTCGATATTGCCAGAAGTTTTTCCTCGCCAAGATGCCACCGCCGTATACGCCACAGAGGACTATTCCATAATAATGTGGGGAGCGCGTAATCCCGAAGGGTTGATGACTATCTATCAAAGCGACCGTCTTTCCGACGGCACATATGCCACGCCCGTTGCAATCAAAGGAGAGTTAGGAAACACGGATATCGACTACCCTTTCCTGTCGTCAGACGGCATCACTTTGTATTTTGCGTCAAAAAGCACCGATGGTCTTGGCGGGTATGACATATACATGACCCGACAGGAAGACGGGAAATTCCTTTTGCCACAAAACATAGGTATGCCATATAACTCTACATCAGACGATTATATGTATATCATAGACGATGCGAAGAAGGTCGGATGGTGGCTTACCGAACGTAATGCTGCGCCCGGCATGGTGACTATATACACATTCATACCTCAAGAACTCCGCAAAAACTATCCGCCCGACACCTCAGACCTTGCATCTATAGCCAGAGTAAAATCCTATAAAGACACTTGGCGACCAGACAAAGACTATACGCAGATTATCGACGCTGCACGGCAACAACTATCGGACAACAGGGTCAAAGAGCCTCAGTTTGAATTATATATCCCCGGCAAAGGTATATACCACTCGCTTGCCGACTTCCGATCTGTACAAGCGCAAGAACTGATGCAAGACTACATAGAGATGACCAATCTATATAACTCGAAGAAAAACCATCTGGCGCAGTTACGCCTTTCGTATTCATCGGGCGACAGCGATGCGACAGAAGCTATACTGAAAGGAGAAAAAGAGCTCCAGACTCTCCAAAAAGACCTCAAAACGCTAAGGAACGAGATAGTACGCACAGAACAATCAGCTAAGTAAACAGCTTCTAACATATCTCAACATGACATCTTTTATAATTGCACTCGTAGTGCTGATAGCCGGCTACTTTATCTACGGTGCATTGGTGGAAAAAGTATTTGCAAGCGACAAAAACCGTAAGACCCCGGCTACGACAATGTCTGACGGTATCGACTATGTGGCAATGCCCACATGGAAAGTATTCCTTATCCAATTTCTCAACATAGCCGGAGTCGGACCCATATTCGGCGCGATAATGGGTATCATGTACGGACCCGCCGCATTTCTGTGGATTGTGTTAGGCACCATATTTGCCGGAGCTGTCCATGACTACATCTCCGGGATGATTTCAGTGCGCATGGGAGGCAAATCCCTGCCTGAAATTGTCGGGACGGAACTCGGTAAAAAGATAAAGCTCGTCATGGGCGTATTTACATGCGTGCTGCTTATAATGGTCATAGCAGTTTTCGTTCGTACACCGGCCAATCTCCTCGCGACACTCACCCCTGAATATCTTGATGCGACATTCTGGGCTGTATGTATATTCATCTACTATATTTTGGCCACATTGCTGCCGGTTGATAAACTCATAGGCAATCTCTATCCCGTGTTTGGTTTTGCGCTGCTGTTCATGGCTGTCGGAATCATGGGATATATGATTGTCAACGGCGTAAACATCCCTGACGGCTTTGCCGACGGGCTTTCCAACCGCCACCCGGGTGGCGAAGAAGCCCCTATATTTCCGATGATGTGCATATCTATTGCATGCGGAGCCATTTCGGGCTTTCATGCAACCCAAAGTCCGATGATGGCAAGATGCCTGAAAAATGAGAAATACGGGCGGCCTGTATTTTATGGAGCCATGGTGTCGGAAGGCATCGTGGCTCTCATATGGGCGGCCGCAGCCATAGCGTTTACAGGTGGATACGACAAACTGGCAGGGTATATGGCCGCAAACGGCCAAGATGCGGGCATATTGGTGCATGAGGTATGTGTCAAATGGCTCGGAACATTTGGCGGCATACTCGCCATTTTAGGTGTTATTGCAGCACCAATCACTACGGGCGACACAGCCATGCGCAGTCTTAGACTCATCATAGCCGATTCTATCGGCATCAGCCAGCAAAAATTTCTCAAACGCATTGTCGTGACATTGCCAATCGTGGCGTTGAGCTACCTGCTGCTGAACATCAACTTCGATGTCCTGTGGCGATATTTCGCCTGGTGTAACCAGACCCTGTCTATTTTCACATTATGGGCTTCTACTGTATATCTGGCACGACATGGCAAGGCATACGTCATCACCATGATTCCAGCCATGTTCATGACAATGCTGTGCGTGACGTTCATATGCTATGCTCCGTTAGGCACATACATTGCCGGCTTAGGATTGCCTCTCTTTGTTAGCCAGATTATAGGCTTTGTAGCCATGGCAGTATGCACCACCAGCTTCTATGTGTGGAAGAAAACATTACAATCATCACCAGAGGTACTCGTGCCATGACGGCTAACGACATCATAGATATAGCTGCTGCGACACCACGATACAATTTTCATGGTCATACGCAGTTTTGCGACGGCCATGCCCCAATGGAAGATTTCGTTGTCGCGGCAATCGCTGCGGGGCTGAAACACTACGGATTTACGCCCCACTCCCCTATACCGATTGCATCGCCATGCAATATGGGCGAAGATTCGGTTGATGAATACTTCGCAGAAATAAGGCGGCTGAGGGAGAAATACAGAGATCGTATCAGCCTTTATGCAGGCATGGAAGTAGACTATCTCGGTGGCTCGTGGGGCTCGTGGGGCTCGTCATGCAGCTACATACAGTCATTGCCGCTTGACTTTCGCATAGGCTCTGTGCACTTCATCCCCGCTGGAGACGGCTTTGTGGACGTGGACGGACATTTCGACAGTTTTAAGGTAAAAATGTCACGGTATTTTGACAATGATATTGAATCGGTAGTCAAATCTTTTTACGCCCAATCTATCAAAATGGTAGAAGCTGGAGGCTTCGATATCATAGGACATTTTGACAAAATCGGCCATAACGCCTCGCATTTCCGCCCGGGCATAGAATCGGAGGACTGGTATATGGCTGAAGCCGACAGGCTTGCCGACTGTATAATAGACAACGGATGTATAGTCGAGCTGAATACCAAAGCATATCATCAGCATAACCACAGGGTTTTCCCATCCGAGAGACTTTTGAAACGCATTATCAGGGGAGGAACCAAAGTAATCGTTAACAGCGATGCTCATGACCCGGCGTTGATTGAGTCAGGCAGACAGGAGGGATTTGAATTATTAGAATTGTTAAATAAGTCTTAAAACATTCCATGAAATAGGTTTGTATATCTGGTATTAAATTTATAACTTCGTGATGATGCAACACCATTCCTGATTAGGCTGATTGTTGCAACGTCACGAAGTTTTATATATGGTTATTACATCGACATCGGTTAATTCAATGCTTATCGTGAGCGACGGCTCGTTTATGGAAAGCTATTTTGTGGAGCATTGTAAGTCCTCACATGACATAAGGCTGCTCCATGTAGAGGATTTAGCCCACGTCAAATCCCTATCGCGCCGTTATGCTACAATCATCTATTGCCCCGTTGTATCATCATCTGCGGACAATATCAGCCATATCAGCCGGTTATGTGGCATAATGGATGCCACCTCTACTCCATACAACTTCATATTTATTTCATCATATGAAGTATATGGGATGCATTTACCTAATGGAGTGGTGGTTACAGAGGCCATGACACCACAGCCCGATACGCCGTTCGGCCGCGATATGCTTGCCTGTGAACACCACTTGGATAAATGGAGCGAAGGAAAGGACGTATGCCTGACCATACTGCGTCCAGGCGAAATAGTCGGCAACGCCATGACGGGACGTATACGTAAGATGGCCGACATGATTGAAAATGGCCTATACATGCATCTGCCTGGATATGACGGCGCCATCCCATTGATTCATGCTGAGGATTTGGCGGCTACAGCAACATGCTTATGCGGACACAATGGGATTTTTAATCTGGCGGACGGACATGCACACAGGCGGACAGAGGTGGCGGAAGCCTTGGCTCATCGGCTCAACGACAAGCGTATTCTGACTGTGCCTCGAAGAGTCGTTGCATTAATGAAGTTATTGTCGCCGATAATCAAACCATTGGAAAATCTACTCTCGATATCGTCGCGTGAGACAGCGTTGAGCGTTGCAGCTGTCGCAGAACTGTCTGCCGGCAGGTTCAACCCGCGCAATGTGGTTGAATATCTTAACGGAGACTTTTAGATTTTGTCTTTAACGATGTAAAACTTCTGAGACCTGTGGCTTCAATTTCCAACTTCATATCCGCACTTGGCAACACACTGGTAGGTATCGTAAAGATTGCGACTATGTCGCGTCTGTCAACTACAGGCAAGCAGCATCATGTTCATGGAGATTCGCTGCTCATTCTCGGCAACGGACCATCGCTCAACGAGACCATAACCAACGACCTTGACATCCTGCAAACCCATCCATGTATGGCGGTAAACTTTGCCGCCAACAGCGATGAATATCTCAGGATTAAGCCTCGTTATTACATACTGGCTGATCCGCATTTTTTCACATCGGGTGATGGCGATACAAATGTAAGACACTTGTTTGAGCGCATCGCGCAGCTTACCGACTGGGAGATGACCTTATTCATACCTTCAGAGCATATGAAAAAGTTCGACTTGCCATCGGCCAACGATAAGGTTGCAGTATGCGCATATAATTGCGTAGGGGTAGAAGGCTTTGCAGCTTTTGAAAATTATGTATACGCACATGGCCTCGCGATGCCGCGTCCCCGCAACATACTGATACCGGCCCTTATGGTAGGAATATGTCTTGGATATAAAAATATATACATATGCGGTGCTGACCATTCGTGGACACGTACCCTCAGTGTCAGCGACGACAACAAGGTGGTCACTGTCCAACCCCACTTCTACAAGGATAATGCCAACGAACAGGCTCGCGTCACGCAAGTATATGAAAATGTTAGGCTGCATGAAATCCTGAACAGCTTCTATGTCGCGTTCAAGAGCTATCACACCATCAAACGGTATGCCGACACCAAGCATATCAAGATTTATAATGCCACCCCCGGCAGTTTTATAGATGCCTTCCCCCGGCAAAATTTAAGAGACTTATCCACAACGAAATAACTAACTGCAATATGAGAACACCCGACCAACTTCAAGGGGTAACACACCTCGGAAGCAAAGCCACGGAATATCCGACTGATTATGATCCGTCATTGCTTCAGACATTTAACAACCTGCACCCCGAGCGTGACTATCTTGTCTCTTTAGACTGCCCGGAATTTACATCGTTGTGTCCGAAGACAGGCCAGCCCGACTTTGCCAAGATAATCATCAATTACATACCCGACCAATCGATGGTGGAGAGCAAGAGCCTGAAATTATATCTGTTCAGCTTCCGCAACCATGGAGATTTTCATGAAGATTGTGTAAATATCATCCTGAATGATTTACGTAATCTCATGCAACCGCGATATATCGAAGTCATCGGCTTGTTTACCCCTCGCGGCGGCATAGCTATACACCCATATGCAAATTGGGCCGACGAAGCCCACCGTCATATAGCCGAACAAAGATTATTGGCCTGTATGCCGGTAAATTGACCAAGCAGAATCTAAAACATGTCAGACAAGACAAACCCATGTCAGACAAACCGCCTCTACTAACAAGAATCTGGAGGTGTTATTGCGACGGCTTCCGGGAAATGACTACAGGCAAAAGCTTGTGGACATTGATAATCATAAAGCTCGTGCTGATATTCGTGGTTATGAAGCTGCTGTTTTTCCCAAATCTGCTGAAGCGGGATTATGACGATGATGATTCAAGGGCTGATGCTGTCAGATCCTCGCTTCTTGATGACCGCAGGTAACACCTCCATTATTATCACATAAGACATTCTACACATACATACTGATTACAATACTTGAAATACCATGAATGATTTGATTAACGTTGTCGACTGGTCAAGAGCCCAGTTTGCGCTGACAGCGATGTTTCATTGGCTTTTCGTACCCCTAACGCTCGGACTGTCGGTGATTGTCGCTGTCATGGAATCGGCCTATGTACGCACAGGGAGTGCCAAGTGGCTTGCACTTACCAAGTTTTGGATGAAACTTTTCGGCATCAATTTTGCGATAGGCGTAGCCACAGGCATCATCCTTGAATTTGAATTCGGCACAAACTGGTCAAACTACAGCTGGTTTGTAGGTGACATTTTTGGTGCCCCGCTTGCCATAGAAGGCTTGCTTGCTTTCTTCATGGAAGCCACTTTCATCGCAGTGATGTTTTTCGGTTGGGGCAAGGTCTCCAAAAGATTCCATCTGACAGCGACATGGCTGACTGCTTTCGGTGCGACCATATCCTCGGCGTGGATTCTTATTGCAAACGCATGGATGCAATACCCTGTAGGCATGGAGTTTGACCCGGCACAGATGCGTAACATCATGGATGACTTCTGGGCAGTAGCTTTGAGTCCGGTCGCCATACACAAATTTTTCCATGCCGTTTTCTCCGGGTGGACTCTGGCTGGAGTCTTTGTCATATCAGTCAGTTGCTGGTTCTATCTGCGCAAACGCAACGAAGCGATGGCACTACGCTCTATCAAAGTAGGCGGGTGGATAGGTCTGGCAGGTATTGTCGGCACACTGTGGAGCGGTGACGGCTCCGCCGTCGATGTGGCTCGCGTCCAGCCGATGAAGCTTGCAGCCATGGAGGGTCTGTACCATGGAGGCAGAGGTGCCGACCTGATTGCTGTCGGTGTGTTGAACCCGTCAAAGGAGTATGATGACGAGCAGGAGCCATTCCTCTTTGAAACAAAATTGCCTAACATGCTGTCGCTGCTCGCCACCCATGACCTCAACGGCTATGTGCCGGGCATCAATGATTTGATTGACGGCATATCCATAGACGAAAACGGCGATACGGTCAAAACCGTCAGCTATGCAGAGCGTATTGCCATCGGCAAGCAGTCACATGAGGCGTTGAGAGCCTATGACAAAGCCCGGGCTGCTAATGACACCGCAGCCATGGGCAAGGCCGCCGACGACCTGAAAGCCACATTCCAGTATTTCGGCTACGGCTATCTCGACTCGCCATCAGATGCGATACCGCCTGTAGGCTTGACGTTCTATTCATTTCATATAATGGTACTTGCCGGCGGCTATCTGCTACTGTTCATCATTGTGTATCTTACGATTGCATACAAAAAGTCATCTTGGCTGACAAACCGTTGGTGGCAGTGGATCGGCATCATATCGCTCGTGATAGTATATGTATGCAGCCAAGCCGGATGGGTGACGGCCGAAGTCGGACGCCAGCCGTGGATTATAGAAGGCCTGATGCCGACACGTGCCGCCATATCGTTCATTTCTTCAGGCATGGTACAGTTGACATTCTGGCTTTTCGCTGCAATCTTCACCGGATTACTGGCCGCAGAAATCAGCATCATGCTAAAGGCAATCGCCAATGGCTCAAAATCGGATTATGACAGCCTCCCCGACTCACCGTCGGCAGAGACTCAATCACCTACTCAATCCACAAAATCTTAATATCATGGACGAATATATATTCCTTCAAAACTACTGGTGGCTGCTGATATCCATATTGGGCGCAGTGCTGGTGTTCCTCCTCTTTGTTCAAGGTGGGCAGACTCTGTTTATGTTCTGTAGCAATGACACTTACCGCAGCCTGATGATTAATTCACTCGGGCAGAAGTGGGAACTGTCATTCACCACATTAGTGGTATTCGGAGGCGCGTTTTTCGCTTCATTCCCCTTGTTTTATTCCACAAGCTTCGGCGGTGCTTACTGGTTGTGGATGATTATTCTGTTCAGCTTCATCATGCAGGCAGTCAGCTACGAATACCGTAGCAAACCAGGCAACATCTTCGGCACGACCACTTACGATACCTTCCTGTTTATTAACGGCTGTGTAGGATGCATCCTGCTTGGAGTGGCGGTTGCCATGATGTTTTTCGGTGGAGAGTTTGAAGTAACACGCAGCAATCTGCTTGATGCACCGTCTCCAGTGATTTCCAGATGGGTATCAGAGGGACACGGCATAGAAGCAATCTTTAATTGGCACAATCTGTTGCTCGGATTTACAGTGCTTTTCCTTGCCCGCACCCAGGCAAACCTGTATTTCATAAACAACATCCGCGCTGACGACGGCGGACGTTTTATGGCAGCCTGCAAACGCGGCACATTGGCCAACGGCATCATTTTCGTAGTATTCTTCTTAGCATTTATGGGTGTGCTGCTCACCTCAGCCGGCTACAGGACAGGTGGTTCGGGCAATGTCGTAGCCATCGAGCCATATAAATACCTTAACAACTACATATCGATGTGGTGGGTAGGTGTGACTTTGATTATAGGCGTTGTCATGGTGCTTTATGGCATAGGCAGAGGAGCGCTAGACCGCACTTATCGCTGCGGTATATGGTTCTCAGGCATCGGCACGGTATTGGTCGTGCTCACACTCTTCTGGGTAGCCGGATATAATGACACCGCATATTACCCTTCGCTTGCAGATGCCACCAGCTCTCTCTCCATACGTAATAGTAGCTCATCCCTGTTCACGCTTAAAGTCATGAGCTGGGTATCTTTGATAGTACCCGTTGTACTCGGATACATAGTCTATGTATGGTACTCCATGAACCGCAAGCCTGTGACACCTCAGTCGGTAAAAGATGACAACGAGTCGCATTAAACTCTGTTTAACAATTTTTAGCCTTACAATAACCTGAAATAATGTAAATTTGCGGAGCTGCACGTCACACAGACGTATGCAGCTCCATTTTTTCTGTCTACCCGCAGTGGGGGTGTCTGAGAGATGATCTCTCAGGCTGAGATTATACCCATAGAACCTGATGCGGATAATCCCGCCGAAGGAAAAACTGTAACAAGATGCAAAAACATTATCTTAACGTCCTTGCTATTGCCGGGAGCGACTCGGCAGCAGGAGCTGGCATACAGGCTGATATAAAGACCTGCCTTGCCAATGGCATATATGCCACTACCGTCATCACGGCGGTTACAGCCCAAAACACATGTGGTGTAAAAGATTTCTGCCCTGTCGAGCCATCCATGATTGATGCCCAGCTGGACGCTGTCATAACGGACATCAGGCCGGACGCAGTCAAGACAGGTATGTTGCCCGATGCTGACACTATCAAGCGGACAAGTGATGCAATGCGGAGGTACAATCTGGACAATATTGTTGTCGACCCTGTGATGGTAGCCACGTCAGGTGACATGCTTACATCCTCCGATACCTGCAACGCTCTGATTACCCACCTATTCCCCATCGCCAAAATCATCACCCCGAACATACCTGAAGCTGAACGCCTGTCTGGTATTGCTATACGCAGTCAGGGAGATGTGATTGCTGCCGCCGAACAGATATTGTCAAAGACAGGAGCCGAGCATATCCTCATAAAAGGCGGCCATGGGATTTCTACAGATAGCGGAATGATTGTAGATACACTTGTGTGCCGCCATGGCAACGTGACGGAGTTTGAACATGTATTCCTGCCGAGCAATAATACACACGGCACCGGATGCACCTTGTCATCGGCCATTGCGTCCAATCTTGCCAAAGGCCATGAGGTCAAGGAGGCATGCCGATTGGCTATAGACTGGCTATCGGCAGCCATCAAAGCCGGAGCTTCTTTGGCTCTCGGTCACGGTCATGGACCAGTCAACCATATATGGGAAATTAAAGACTTTTGCACCAAATAAGAAACACGGGAACATGGAAGTTACATTAAACAGCGAGAAACATACTATTGACGATAACAGCTCTGTCGCCAACTTGATTGCCGGACTTTATGACACCGACAAGGGCATGGCGGTTGCTGTCAACAACACACTAATACCTCGCGACAAATGGGACAGTCATAAGCTCGCTGATAACGACGATGTCATCATCATAAAAGCAGCATACGGAGGTTAAGAACCATGCCATCATCCGATTTCTGGAAAATCGCCATCACCCCTGAAATACCCGTAAGCGATGAAACCGGGAAAATCAGGCATCTTCTGACGAATGCGGGCTTCACGCGTGTGCATCTCCGTCATCCCGGATTGACAGTTGCAGAAGTATCGTCTATATTGGGCGACATTCCAGCCTCACTGCATCACCGGATCTCAGTCCACTCACGCCATATGGATTTTGAAATGCCACATGTGGGCTTGCACTTATCATCAAAACATGCTATTCCTACATGTCATCATGGCGGGATGCTCTCCAAAAGCTGCCATTCACTGACTGAGGTTTCGGCTTTATCCGACAAATGCAACTATCTGTTTCTATCACCTATATTTGACTCCCTGTCAAAGGCAGGTTATACCTCCAGATTCAGCCTTGATGCCGGTTTTCGACAAGCCATCAGAGACCGCAACGTCATAGCCCTTGGAGGCATCACACCACAAAATATCCATACAGTAAAACGGGCTGGATTTGCCGGAGCAGCAATGTTAGGAGCAATCCCCTGGAATAAAGGTATAAATGAATTTATCCAATATAACCCTACAGGCCATATGGTGCAGTTTATAACCGATGGCACTCCTGAACAGTGTGTCAGCCAAGTCCGTGAAGCGGTCAAAGGCGGAGTGAGATGGGTGCAGCTGCGCATGAAAGATGCTGCCCCTGACGTTGTCAAGTCCACAGCTCTCTCTATCCTGCCGATATGCCGTCAGGCCGGTGCAATATTCATCATAAATGACCACCCCCATGTAGCACTCGAAGTCGGGGCCGACGGCGTACATCTCGGCAAAAACGACATGCCTCCCTCCGAGGCTCGCCGTTTGCTCGGCTCTGATGCTATAATAGGTGCCACTGCCAATAGCCTTGACGATGTAAAGGCTGCATCAAACGAACCGATTGACTACATAGGTCTCGGACCGTTGCATTTCACCGACACCAAGAAAAATCTCGCTGCCGTGCTCGGATTCGATGGTGTGGCATCGATTTTGGACGATATGCGCTCTAACAGCATAGATATCCCTGTGGTCGTTATTGGTGGTGTAACACCTGACGACATACCTGCTCTTGTCAAGGCTGGAGCTGATGGCGTTGCAGTAAGCGGAGCTATCGCCCATGCCGATGACATCAGTCAAGCAGCCCACAGATTCATAGAGCTAATTTAAGAAACAGTTCCTAAAACATAAATATACATATTCCCGTCATGGAAAAGGATATTCTCAAGATAGGCGAACGAGAATTTTCATCACGCCTATTCGTCGGCACAGGCAAGTTTTCTTCTCCCGAGCTGATGTTGGAAGCCATCAAAACCTCCGAATCCCAAATGATTACAGTGGCAATGAAGCGCATCAACATGCTCAATGAGGCTACCGACGACATGCTCACTCACATCAACCGCGAGCATGTACAGTTTCTGCCTAACACGTCAGGCGTTCGTGATGCGAAGGAAGCTGTGCTGGCTGCACAGATGAGCCGTGAAATTTTCGGCACTCCTTTTATCAAACTCGAAATCCACCCTGATCCGCGATACCTTCTCCCCGACCCTGTAGAAACCCTTAAAGCTACAGAGCTGTTGGCCAAGGACGGTTTTGTCGTTCTGCCCTACATTCAGGCCGACCCCGTGCTGTGCAAGCGTCTTGAAGAGGCGGGAGCTGCAGCCGTGATGCCTTTGGCCGCACCGATTGGCACTAACAAAGGGCTGCGCACACGTGATTTCATCGAGATAATAATCGAACAGAGCTGCGTCCCTGTGGTCATCGATGCAGGTCTGGGTGCGCCTTCACATGCTGCGGAAGCGATGGAGATGGGAGCTGACGCAGTGTTGGTCAACACCGCTATAGCAGTAGCCGGAAATCCTGTGGCTATGGCCGATGCTTTCCGCATGGCCACCATAGCAGGCCGCAAGGCTTATTTAGCCGGGTTAGGCACAGTATCGTCATGCGCTCAGGCTTCCTCCCCCCTTACCTCCTTTTTAAATGATTAATACTCCATCCTGTATGAAAATATCTAACATAGACCTCTCATCATATCCAAATTCTGAGAAGATATACATATCTGGCAAGATATATCCCGACATCAAGGTAGGCATGAGGCAGGTGTACCAGTACCCTACTGTCAAGATTGAGGACGGCAAGAGGGTAGAATACCCAAATCCGCCTGTCACAGTCTATGATACCAGCGGTCCTTACACCGATCCTAATCATACTATAGACATCAATAAAGGATTGCCTCGCGAACGCACCAGATGGGTCGAACAGCGCGACGACACCGAGCTGCTGCCGTCCATCACGAGTGAATATGGCCGTCAGCGTCTCGCCGATGCCTCGCTTGATGCCATACGCTTCCCCATACAACACCGTCCACGGAAAGCTAAAGATGGCCATCGCGTCACTCAGATGCACTATGCGCGCAAGGGCATCATCACCCCGGAAATGGAATACGCCGCCATACGCGAAAATCTCAATAATGAGGCTTTAGGCATCGACTCATATATCACCCCCGAATTTGTGCGCGACGAGATTGCCGCAGGTCGGGCTGTCATCGCCGCCAATATCAACCATCCCGAAGCCGAACCTATGATTATCGGCTCAAAATTCACGGTCAAAATCAACACCAATATCGGCAATTCGGCTCTGTCATCCGGTATCGAAGAAGAAGTCGCAAAAGCCGTATGGAGCTGCTACTGGGGTGGTGACACATTGATGGATTTGTCGACCGGCGACAATATACACGAGACCCGCGAATGGATTATCCGCAACTGTCCGGTGCCGATGGGGACTGTCCCCATCTATCAGGCTTTGGAGAAGGTAAAGGGCAATGTCGGCAAACTCACTTGGGATATATATCGTGACACGCTCATCGAACAGTGCGAGCAGGGTGTGGATTACTTCACTATCCACGCCGGTGTGCTCCGCGAACACGCCCCATTAGTCAAGCAGCGTCTTACGGGATGTGTAAGCCGTGGCGGCTCCATCATGCTTCAATGGACGCAGCTACACGATGCAGAGAGCTTCCTTTACGAGCATTTCGACGAGATTTGCGAAATCCTTAACAAATATGACGTAGCGATATCTCTTGGCGACGGTATGCGTCCTGGCAGTACTTACGATGCCAACGACCGCGCACAGTTCCTTGAATTGGAAATACTTGGGCAGCTTGCCCAACGGGCATGGGAGCATGACGTGCAGGTGATGATCGAAGGCCCCGGACATGTTCCTATGTACAAAATACCGGAAAACATGGACTTGCAGAAAAAACTATGCCATGATGCTCCCTTCTACACTCTCGGCCCGTTGACCACCGACATTGCCCCGGCTTATGACCATATCACATCAGCCATAGGTGCTGCCAACATCGGGGCGATGGGTACTGCGATGTTATGCTACGTGACACCTAAGGAACATCTGTCCCTGCCGACGCTCGACGATGTGCGTGAAGGCGTGATTGCCTATAAAATAGCCGCACATGCAGCCGATTTGGCAAAACGTCTACCTGGAGCCGAAATAAGGGACAACGCACTGAGCAAAGCACGGTTTGAATTCCGCTGGAAAGACCAATTCAATCTATCGCTTGACCCGGAGAAGGCTCGTAAATTCTATATAGAATCCCGCCGCAATGCCCCTGATGCCGATGACAAATTCTGCACCATGTGCGGCCCCAACTTCTGCGCCATGCGTATTTCGCAAAATGTGGCCGATTCGTGTGACAAATAAAAATGATTTAAGATGAATTCAGAATCACCATTCGGACATGGATTCAGCGATGTCGTGCGACAGTGGGACTGGGACGAGACCGCAGCGAAATTTGACACTTTTACAGAGCAGGATGTAGCCCGCGTTTTAGCCAAGGCATCTACAGGCAAGCAGTTGGCTCCCGATGAATTTATGGTGCTGGTTTCACCTGCTGCCGAAAACCATTTGGAGGAGATGGCACGGCTCAGCCGTGTATTCACCCGTGAGCGTTTCGGCAAAACCATCTCGATGTATATCCCCCTCTATGTGTCCAACGCCTGCACCAACAAGTGTGTCTACTGCGGGTTCAACCACGACAACCCGTTTAAGCGCACCACACTCACCATGGAGCAGATAAAGGCCGAATGTGAGGCGATACGCCGGTTGGGACCGTTTGAAAACCTGCTGATTGTATCCGGCGAATTTCCGTCAATAAACGGTGTCGACTACATGGAGGAGGTGTTTAAGACATGCCGCCCCTATTTCCATAACCTTACGCTCGAGGCGATGCCCATGAAGCAGCGTGATTACGAACGGCTTATCAATGTGGGACTCAACGGAGTGGTATGCTTCCAAGAGACGTATAACTATAACCGTTACGGCCATTACCATCCTCGCGGCATGAAGTCGTTTTATGACTGGCGCGTCAACGGATTTGACCGTATGGGTCGCGCCGGCGTCCATAAGATAGGTATGGGTGTGCTTATAGGCCTTGAAGACTGGCGCACGGATGTAACTTTCATGGCCCGTCATCTGCGCTATCTGCAACAGCATTATTGGCGCACGAGATACAGCATAAATTTCCCACGTATGTGTCCCAGCGAGACCGGCTATCAACCTAATGTCGTCATGACCGACCGTCAGTTGGCGCAGCTGACCTTTGCATTCCGCCTGTTTGACCATGATGCCGACATCTCCTATTCCACACGCGAAAAGCCCGAATTTCGTAAAAATATGATGCAGCTCGGCGTGACATCGATGAGTGCCGGGTCTCAGACCGAGCCCGGTGGTTACGCTTCATGTCCCGACGCACTTGAGCAGTTTGAAGTCACCGACCATCGTAGTCCGCAGGCTGTGACGCAATCCATCCGTGAGGGCGGATACGATGTGGTATGGAAAGATTGGGACAGGATTTTTGATTGACACTATGGTACTGACCGAAGACCAACGACGGCGTTACAGCCGCAATACGATGCTTGAAGGCATCGGCAAGAACGGCCAACGTCTGCTACTGTCATCCCATGCCGCAGTCGTCGGTTGCGGTGCGTTGGGTTCTATCGTCTCAATGTATCTTGCCGGAAGCGGTGTAGGCAAGCTGACCATAATAGATTTCGACACTATCGACATCAGCAACCTGCAGCGCCAGCTTTCATTCACTACATCGCAATGCGGCCGAAGCAAATCCGCAGCTACAGCCGACAGGCTGAGAGAAATCAACCCCGACATAACCATCAAGAGCATCGACAGACTGCTGACTAAAGCCAACATTAGCCAGTTGATTGGAGATGCCGATATCATAGTAGAGGGCAGCGATAATCCTGCCACGAAATACTTAGTGACCGACTATGCCGTGTCATCCGGGATACCATATGTCATCGGTGGTGTGGAGCAATGGCGCGGACAAGTGATGTCATGGACCAAAGGACACAAAAACTACCGCGATGTGTTTCCCGAAAGTGCCGCTGAGGGAGGATACACCCCCTGCGCCTTAGGAGGGGTGCATGGACCTCTACCGGGAATCATAGGCTCTGCTATGGCCTCTGAAGCCATAAAAATCATATGCCGATGTGGCACACCGCTATTTGACCGCATAATGCTGTTTGATGCGGGTACAATGACACCTATGGTAGTCAATATATAAGTGAACCGATTAAATCAAGCGAATCAGTTGAGTACAACCCCATTGCAACCCTTTGGAAGCAGTGGAGATACATGGTAGGCACGAGCAAACTGGCGTATGAACGCTATGGTCAGACGGGAGGGCGTGAGACGGCGACCGGGATTGCGGTCCCCACGCGACAAGCTGTCTGCCCTTGAATAGATATGTGACGATGTATGCGATAATTTAGGAGTAGAGGTATCTGTCATAAGCAATGGATGGAGTATGTAGTGATTACACGTATGTGCTTGTTTCAATCTATTAACGCAAGCCATATGCTATTATTATAAACCTTTGAGACAAAAATATTGTTAATTGTCAAAAGGGATTTTGTGTATCAATTTGATTTAAGTATCTTTGCGCCGTTAAAAGCTATATATTTTTGCATATCTCCCTTAATATTAATCACATATTTACCATATTGCCTATCGAAACATAATTACTTCAATCATTCAATCTGAAAGTCATGTTAGATACTTCGCAGATGACCGACAACAGTCTGGTAGAAGCTTATGTCAGCGGTAATAACCAAGCGTTTGATGAACTTTTGAGAAGGCATCAGACCAAACTTTTTGCGTATATAATGCGCATCGTCAACGATGCGGACATCGCCGACGATATATTTCAAGAAACATTTGTCAAAGTCATTACAAATATCCGCCAGAGACGATATGTTGACACCGGCAAATTTTCAGCGTGGCTTATGCGCATAGCCCACAATATAATCATCGACCATTTCCGCCAGATTAAAGCCGAAAAGACCGTTTCGACCGACGATGAGAACTCTATCCTGCTCAACAGCATCGACCTTGCAGAATCAAGCATAGAGGACTGCATGGTCAATACACAGCTGCTTGATGATATACGACGGATTATCGATGCACTCCCCGACAACCAGCGTGAAGTGCTTCAGATGCGGTTTTATCAGGGCCTGTCATTCAAGGAGATTGCCGAGGCCACAGGAACCGGCATCAATACCGCTCTCGGAAGGATGCGCTACGCAATACTTAACATGAAACGTCTTGCCGCGACCAACCACATAGAGCTGACGGTGTGACTTCTGCGAGAATAATGCCCTATCACTTAGTGCAATCGTTTAATCTGCGCATGGCTCCAATGACAGATATGATTTGGAATATCTGAATTAATTTGCTAACTTTGTAGAGCAGTTACACATATATCTCCTCACTTCCGGCCTTAGCGCCCAATGTGAATCTCATGTCGCCGACAAGGTGTCATCGAGATTCAAATTTTTTCGTGCTTCTTAAAAGCACACATTTATAAATCTGTTACTTAACTACTTAATTTTCAATATCTAAAAAATCTTTTAGCCATGGCAATAACTTTTATGACCAAGGAAGGCTATAAAAAGAAAATGGACGAAATCGCCTACCTTGAGTCGGTGAAGCGTCCTGAAATCTCTCGTGCCATAGCCGAAGCACGTGACAAAGGCGACCTTTCCGAAAACTCCGAATATGATGCAGCCAAGGAGGCCCAAGGGCTCCTTGAAATGAAGATATCCCAGCTCAAGGACTTGGTGGCTAACGCCCGTATCATAGACGAAAGCACCCTCAACGAAAATGAGGTGCAAATACTCAACACCGTTACTATCAAAAACACCGCCAACGGCATGACCATGGAATACACCATCGTTGCCGATTCCGAGGCCAACCTTAAGGAAAAGAAAATCGGCTCAAGTACCCCCATAGCCCAAGGATTGCTCGGCCATAAGCTCGGCGAAGTGGTGGAAATAAAGGTACCTGCCGGCATAGTCAAGTTTGAAATCGTTAAAATAAGCTTCTGACCGATGGCTACTATCTTCTCAAAAATCGCTGCTGGTGAAATCCCGTCATACAAGATTGCTGAGGACGAACGCTTCTTCTCATTCCTTGACATCAATCCTGTAGCTCCGGGACATGTGCTTGTAATCCCAAAACGTGAAGTAGACTACATCTTCGACCTCGATGACGAGGAGCTTGCAGCCATGCAGCTTTTTGCCAAGCGGATTGCCAAGGCTATCGGCAAGGCTATGCCATGCCGCAAAGTGGGCCAATGCGTGATAGGCCTGGAAGTGCCACATGCCCATATCCACCTCGTACCTATGCGCACAGAAGCCGACATGGACTTCCGCAAGCCCAAGCTCAATCTGCCGCCAGAAGAGATGCAGCGCATAGCTGAAGCTATCAAAGCCGCCCTCTGACACAGACGGACTACATACCACGACCAACCATCATGCGACCGAAAAAAATCGGTCGCATTTTTTACGGCCTTAGCTGCCACAGTCCTTTACAAAGTCGGCAGTAAATTTTGCAGATTCCCCCATTCTTGCTAACTTTGTATTGCTATGATTAACCTGACAGAACATATAGAGCATCTTATCGTGCGCAATGACTGCGTCATTGTACCCGGTTTCGGCGCATTCATAGCCGAGAAGCTCCCTGCTTATATCGACAAAGAGCAAGGAGCTTTCATGCCACCATCACGCCGGCTCTCGTTCAACCCTCGCATAGACCACAATGACGGCCTGTTAGTGTCAAGCCTCATGCGCCGTCACTGCTGGTCGTTCACTCTCGCCTCCGAATCACTGGCTGATTGTGTTGCGGCACTGAAAAAACGTCTGGCATCGGCTGGGTCTCTGAACATCGGATCGCTTGGCACTCTGAGATACCAGGATGAAGCCACCCCTGAGTTCGTACCCGCTGTCGCTTCGATAGCGGTCAATCCCTATGCGGTGTTGCCAGGGTTACAAGTCACCCCTATCAAACAGCTCATTTCGGCATCCTCTAACCAGACCAACAGGCTGTCTGATGCGATTGCATCATATGACGAAAGCCTCAGACAGCACCCGATTTGGCTCACCGCTGCCCGATCAATCTATAGCCGCGTAGCGGTCGCAGTCGCAGTCATCGCCACATGCATCTTCACCCTGCTCTCCCCCGGACGCTATTCCGACCGGACGACCCTTGCCGCTTTAGGCGCGAATTTTTCAACGTCCGAGCCGATGCCATTCGCTCACGAGCTGTACATAGCTTATCCGGATCCCGAAAGTGCTACAGCCACCGTCAAGCCATCTGTCCCACAGCAACGTGAGGATACTCCAGTGATAATAATACCTGCCAACGACACTCAGGCACCAGCACCAGTAAAATCCCCTGCACAGTCTACGCCCGCCACATCCAAACCGAGCGTTCCTGCCCTGGCTGCCTCTCCGTCGGTCACGCCCAGCGAGTCTGAGGTCGATAACAGCGACATTGCTTATATCCTCGTAGTGGCCTCCTTGACATCTGACAGCGATGCACATGCGTTTATACGTCAACACAGAGACAACACGCTAAAAATCAAGAAGATGGGTTCTCGTTACCGTGTATATTCCGCCGCTTCGGATTCAAAGGACGAGCTTGTAGCCAAGCAACCCTCCACAGCAGCCCGTTATCCGGGCGCATGGGTTTGTGAGGTAAAATAATCCCATCCACCATCCCCTCAATTTCCATGGATAAGATAAATTTCAACCACCTTATACTCAATCGCCGCAGCATCAGGCGATACACTGCTCAGGAACTTTCTGCCGATGATGTCAAATTAGTTCTTGAAGCCGGGCTCCTCGCCCCGACATCCAAAAATTCCCATCCCTGGCACTTCATAGTAATCGATGACAAGGAGATGCTGCAACGCATGAGTGAAGTGCGTACCATGGGAGCCGGACCGGTGGCCCGCTGCGCCGTGGCCATCGTAGTCGCCGCAGACACTACTTTAAGCGACGTATGGGTGGAAGACTGCTCTATAGCAGCCTCATACATGCAGCTGCAGGCCGCAGCTCTCGGACTCGGCTCATGCTGGATACAGATACGCGGCCGGTTTGGCGCCGACAATATTCCAGCCGAAGAACAGCTTATGGACATGCTCGGCATACCCGAACATGTCAACATAGAATGCATCATCACCCTCGGATACAAAGACGAGGAGCGCAAACCTCTCGATCCATCCAAAACCCTTTGGGAAAAAGTCCACATTGACCGCTGGTAATAAGTGCGTAATACTCGGTTCCGGCAACGTAGCTTCATGTCTCGCGCCGGCACTATCCCACTCGGCTGAAATCCTACAGATCTACAGCCCCACACAGCAACATGCCTCTGCGTTGGCCTCTACGCTTGGAGCTACAGCCACGGATAATCTCTCTGCGCTCATACCAGATGCCGACTTTTATATAATTGCGGTCAAAGACGATGCTATATCGACCCTCACTGCCACCCTACGTAAGCTGGACATCCCAGCATCACACCGTGGCATATGGTGTCATACATCCGGCTCTGCCCCACTGTCAGTCCTTGACGGTCTCGGAGACGGTCGATGCGTATTCTATCCGCTACAGACGTTTACCCATGGAGATACGGTTGAACCATCTTCGATTACCATGCTGCTTGAAGGAGACTGCGCAGACACTGTCCAACAGGCCAGAGAGTTGGCCTCCGCATTTACCTGCCGCATACAAGAGGCCGGCTCGGAGCAACGCCGCCGTATACACCTTGCCGCAGTGTTTGCCAGCAATTTTGCCAACCATATGTGGTCAAAAGCCCAGCAGATTCTTGCCGCTGACGGCCTCGACCTGTCGCTGCTCGAACCATTGATTGAAGCGACCTTGCGCAAAGCCGTGGCTATCGGCCCTCACCGAGGACAGACTGGTCCGGCACGCAGAGGCGACAAAACAGTCATGGAAGCTCACCTCTCGCTGCTCACTCCGAGCCAAACATCGCTCTACCAGTGTGTGAGCGATTCGATTATATCCGATTATAAACACATCAAGACAGACTCCGCATCATGAGCCGTACAGACTATGACCTTACACAGATAAAAGCTGTAATTTTCGATGTCGACGGTGTACTGTCACCATCGTGCATACCTCTTGGCGACAACGGCCTTCCGCGCCGTATGGTCAACATCAAAGACGGCTACGCCATGCAGCTCGCAGTCAAAAAGGGGCTTCTATTGGCCATAATCAGCGGAGCGACCGATGAGTCCATACGCCACCGTTACAACGCGCTCGGTATAAAGGAGATACACCTCGGAGCTGCGATGAAGCTTCCTGTACTCAATGATATAATGGAGCGGTACGGCCTACGCAGCGACGAAGTAGCCTACGCCGGCGATGACATACCTGATTATGAAGTCATGTCAGCTGTCGGTCTGCCTGTTGCCCCGGCAGATGCCGCCCCTGAAATATGCGATGCCGCCCGGTACATAAGCCCAGTAAACGGAGGACACGGTGTAGCACGCGACATCCTTGAACAAATTCTTAAAGCCCAAGGTCACTGGATGACGTGCGAAAAGTCATTCGGCTGGTAAACCCATGCAATCCGCACTCTCTCCAATCTACTACAATCTACCCATACTAAAGCGATACTCTCCATGCCGACATCTATCGTCCCCCAAAACCTCCAGTCTTACAATATTAAACTTGCGAGCACATCGCCACGCCGCAAGGAACTCATGCAGCTGCTCGGTCTTGATTTTGAGATAGTCAATACTCATGATGTGGAGGAAATCTGCCCCCAGTCACTACCTGTAGCCTGCCATCCCGAGTACCTCTCAATCCTAAAAGCATCGGCCTATTATGACGAATTAGCCGAAAACGACCTGCTGATTACAGCCGACACCATGGTGATTTGCGATGGAAATGCTTTCGGCAAACCCAAAAACCGCGAAGATGCCATATCCATGCTTCAAACCCTGTCAGGTCGCATACACCAAGTTGTAACCGGGGTAACTGTCTGTACTCCCAAGCTGCAAATCAGCTTCAGCGTGACCACCGATGTGGAGTTTGCGCATCTTTCTCTCCAGGAAATAGAAGCATACGTAGATACATGCCGACCGTTTGACAAAGCCGGAGCCTACGGCATACAGGAATGGATTGGAGCCATAGGAATCAGCAGCATATACGGCAGCTATTACAACGTCATGGGACTGCCAGTCCACTATCTCTACGAAGTCCTAAAACATTTCGCCTAACTTACAAGTGACGTCACAACAAATAACCGCACTCAATGGCATACGCGATTGAGTGCGGTTTGTTTCGCTTACTTTGAACTCAATAAGATTTCAGGCTTTTTACATCAATAATCCGCTGGTTACTCGACCCTCTGAAACGCAGGGATATATCGCGTAGCCCCTGTACAAACCGGCCATCAACCACAGTATCTGCATAGTCGAGCACACGCCTGAGACTCTCAGAGGCTTGTATTTCCTCTATAGTATAGCCGGTATACACCCACAAGTTATACCCATGCTCTTTTACGGTCTGCGCCAGCGGCAACAATGCCTCAATCTGCATCAGCGGGTCTCCCCCGGTGAATGTCACATCCATCTCGTTGTCATCTATGACTGCCATAATCTCTGATACGCTCATAGGGGTTCCTCCGGCGGCATCCCACGACTGTGGATTGTGGCACCCCTCGCAATGATGGCTGCATCCTGCAAAGTAGATAGATGTACGCAGACCGGGACCATCCACGATGGTCCCGTCCACTATTTTAAGCACGCGGAGTTTGGCTCCTTCCATTTGTATGTCATTTATGCACCACCCTGTCACGCAGCTCGGCGAGCTTGGCATGGTTCCAGCGGTCGGTGGTACCTACTAAATAACCTGTGATTCGCTGCAGACGGTCGATATTATGTCCGTAGCATTTGGGACACTCCTTCAAGTCTTCGGTAGCATCTTCATACCCGCAATCCATGCAGCGGTTACGGTTATGGTTGACCGAACAATAGCCCATATTATGCTTATCCATCAGGTCTACAATGTTCATGATGGCCTCGGGATTGTGCGTAGCGTCGCCGTCAATCTCTACATAGAATATGTGGCCACCACCTGTCAGCTCGTGATATGGACCTTCGATACGTGCCTTGTGCTTGGGGGAGCAATGGTAATAGACCGGGACATGATTGGAGTTGGTATAATACTCGCGGTCGGTGATACCCGGCAGGATGCCGAAGCTCTTGCGGTCCTTAGCGGTAAACTTACCAGACAGCCCTTCGGCGGGAGTAGCCAATACAGAGTAGTTGTGGTGGAATGTTTCCGAGTATTCGTTGATGCGGCTCCGCATATGGCGCACGATGCGCAGACCCAGCGCCTGAGACTCTTCATCCTCACCGTGATGCTTGCCCGTGAGAGCCACAAGACATTCGGCCAGACCTATGAAGCCGATGCCAAGCGTACCTTGATTGATAACAGATTCGATAGTGTCGTTAGGCGAAAGCTTTTCGCTTCCGTTCCACAGACGCGACATCAGCAGTGGGAACTGCTTGGCAAGTGCCGTTTTTTGGAAATTGAACCGGTCATTGAGCTGGCGGGCTGCTATATCAAGCACCGTGTCAAGTTTAGAGAAAAACATGGCTATACGCTCCTCGCGGTCTACAATGTTCATGCACTCTATCGCAAGGCGGACAATATTGACGGTAGTGAAACTCAGATTGCCACGGCCGATGGATGTCTTTTCACCAAAGCGGTTTTCAAACACACGTGTGCGACATCCCATAGTAGCCACCTCCCAGCGATAACGCTCAGGATTATCAGCACGCCAGTTTTCATGCTGGTTATATGTAGCATCAAGGTTGACGAAATTTGGGAAAAAACGCCGGGCTGTAACCTTGCATGCAAGCTGGTACAAGTCATAATTCGGGTCTTCAGGCAGATAGCTGACACCGCGTTTCTTTTTCCATATCTGTATCGGGAATATAGCTGTTGCACCGTTGCCAACTCCGCGATAAGTCGTGTTAAGTATCTCGCGGATGATGCAACGACCTTCGGCCGATGTGTCAGTACCATAGTTTATTGAACTGAATACCACCTGATTGCCTCCACGTGAATGGATAGTATTCATATTGTGGACAAACGCTTCCATAGCCTGATGCACACGGGCTACAGTCTGGTTGACAGCGTGCTGCTGATACCGTTCATCGCCCTTGAGACCGTCGAGGTCTTTAGCTATGTAATCCTTGATGTCGGCATCATAGAGATGGTTGAGCGAAGTCCCGGTGAGTTTTTCGAGTTTCTGCACTTCCTCTATATATGATGAGCGCACATACGGAGCGAGATAATAATCAAACGCAGGTATGGCCTGACCACCGTGCATCTCGTTTTGCGCGGTTTCAAGCGATATGCACCCTATGATGCTCGCAGTCTCGATACGCTTGGCCGGACGGGATTCGCCATGTCCGGCTGTAAACCCATATTTCAATATCTTGTCAAGCGGATGCTGCACACAGGTCAGGCTTTTGGTGGGATAATAATCCTTGTCATGGATATGTATATATCCGTTACGGACAGCATCGCGGGCTACAGGCGACAGAAGATAGTCGTCGACAAAGGGCTTTGTAGTCTCGCTCGCAAATTTCATCATCATGCCTGCGGGCGAATCCGTATTCATATTGGCGTTTTCACGCGTAATCTCATTGTTTTTGGCTTCTATGATTTCCAAAAACATGTCACGCGTCTTGGCACGTCGTGCTATGCTTCGCTGGTCGCGGTAAGCGATATACTTTTTTGCCACCTCTTTACGGGGTGATTTCATCAGCTCAAATTCTACCATGTCCTGTATCTGTTCTACAGTCATACGCTCAGAGCCGGTGAAACCGATGCGGTCGGTAATCTTCTGTATCAGCGATTCGTCCTCGCCAAGCTCTGTCTGGAGCATGGCCTTGCGTATCGCCGCTTTGATTTTTTCTTCGTTATAACCGACTACGCGGCCATCACGTTTAACTACGATTTGGATCATGTGTAAAGAGTAAGGTTGGTAAAAAAATTGGTATCACAAAGGTATGAATTTTAATCATAGCCGACAATAAAAACTGCCGAAAGTTTTTACGCGATTATTATTTTTGGAAAACTTTTCGCAATGGCAAATTTTACAACACGTTTATTATTAAATACTTAAAAATATTTTTGGAAAACTTTTTAATATCATTAATACAAAAAGCAGCATGATTATTGCAATCATGCTGCTTTATTTGGTAAAGTTGACTACGCAAAATGGTCAACTTATCTTTTAACGTATCTGCGCTTATTTGTTGACCTGATATTTGGTGCAGTTGTCCTTAAAGAACGCGACAATCTGGTTAGCTGCAGCTATTCCTGCATTGATATTGGCCTCGGCTGTCTGGGCACCCATCTTCTTCGGTGTGAAGAATACGCGGTCTCCAAATTCCGCCTTGAGCGCATCGGCACTATCGGGCTTGATGTCGGCATAGTACTTCAAGTCGGGACGTTCGGCAAGTGCCTTAGCCAGACCGTCCTCGTCAATCACCTCTTTACGAGCAGTATTGATGACCACACCACCCTTTGGCATCGACATCAGAAGGTCGTATCCGATAGATTTCTTGGTCTCAGGAGTTGCAGGGATGTGTATCGACACAAACTTGTTCTCCTTGTAGAGGTCTTCAACCGATGTCATGGCTTTTACACCGGCTCCTTCAATCACCTCTACAGGGCAATACGGGTCTACTGCCGAAATTTCCATGCCGAAGCCTTTGGCTACGCGGGCCACATTGCGCCCGACCTGTCCGAATGCCTGTATGCCGAGTTTCTTGTCCTTAAGTTCGGAGCCGGCAGTACCATTATAATTATTGCGCACAGCCATAACCATCATGCCGAATACCAATTCGGCTACGGCATTGGAGTTCTGGCCGGGGGTATTCTCTACCACCACACCGTGAGCCGTAGCCTCGTCGAGATCTACATTGTCGTATCCAGCACCGGCGCGCACTACAATTTTGAGATTTTTGGCTGCATCAAGCACAGCCTTGTCAACAATGTCGCTGCGTATAATCAGAGCATCGACATTGCTGACAGCATTGAGAAGTTCGCTCTTGTCCTGATATTTCTCAAGAAGCACCAGCTCATACCCTGCCCCTTCGACAACCTTACGGATGCCATCGACAGCAACAGCTGCAAAAGGTTTTTCAGTCGCTACTAATACTTTCATAGCTTAATTGTGTTTTATACAATTTTCAATGTTTAGCTTCAAACTCTTTCATAGCGTCGACGAGCACATTGACGCTCTCCATGGGCAGAGCGTTGTACAAAGAAGCGCGGAATCCGCCTACAGAGCGGTGTCCCTTGATGCCTACGATGCCACGAGCCGACGCGAAGTCAACAAAGTCCTTCTCAAGCTCTTTGTATTCGGGAGTCATCACGAAGCATACGTTCATAATCGAACGGTCAGCCTTATCGGTAACTGTACCTGTGAACATCTTGCTGGAATCGATTGCCTCGTAAAGTGTCTCGGCTTTCTGTATGTCTATCTTTTCGATAGCCTCTACGCCGCCGAGTTCTTTGTAATAACGGAGGGTCTGGAGGGCAGAGTAAATAGGAAGCACCGGGGGAGTATTGAACATCGAACCCTTCTTGACATGGGTGCGATAGTCAAGCATTGTGGGGATTGCACGGCTTACTTTTCCGAGTGCGTCTTCGCGGACAATGGCGATAGTAACACCGGCAGGTGCAAGGTTTTTCTGCGCACCTGCATAGATGACATCATATTTTGCCACGTCGATGGGACGGGAGAAGATGTCGCTTGACATGTCGCATACTAAACGAGCCTTGACATCGGGGTCTTTGCGGATCTCCGTTCCGTAGATAGTGTTGTTGGATGTGTAGTGGAAGTAATCCACATCTTCAGGGACAGTAAAGCCTTTGGGAATGTAAGTGTAATTGGCATCTTCCGACGAAGCCACCACTTCAACATCGCCAAACAGGCGTGCTTCCTTGATGGCATTTGTGGCCCATGTACCTGTCTGGAGGTATGCGGCCTTAGTGTTCAACAGATTGTAGGGTACCATGCAGAACTGCATACTTGCACCCCCACCGAGGAAGAGTACATGATAACCCTCGGGAACTTCGAGAAGCTCCTTCACGAGAGCCGAAGCTTCATCAATTACAGCCTGGAACTCCTTGCTACGGTGTGACACTTCAAGGATTGAAAGTCCGGTGTTGGCAAAATCGATAATCGCATCAGCGGTGTTCTTGATTGTGTAGGGGCTCAGAATTGAGGGGCCTGCATAGAAGTTATGTTTCTTCATAACGTTACGGGTTAATGAATGTAGATAAATTTATGTGGTATATTAGTTATTACATAATGAGGTATGGCTTACTTGAGATGGTCAGGGACAAGCGAGTCAAACGGGGTCTCGGTCATTTTGACTAAATGAGCCTTAAGCGCATCCCAACGATAGAATGGGAAATTGTCAGTATCTACAGGTACTCTGACCTCCCTCTCATTGAGCATCACCTTTGTCATCACCGGCGCATCGGCATCCGCAGGGTTGCGGTAGAATATAAGCTGGATATTTCCGGCCATGGGTGCCACCTTGAAATTCGCCCACGATTTGTAGAGGCTGTCAGGGCAGTTCTCCATGCCGTATGTATCTTCTATCATCATCCTTGCTGCCAAAGGTATCAGATTACCGTCATGTGCGAAACGCAATGTCGCTCCCTTACGGTTGGTTGTGACATAATCCTGAGCCGTCTCGACAATGTTTGTCAGCAGACGGTTGGCATTGTCAACGTGCAGTCCTCGGCTTTTAGGATATGATGCATTGTGTATATAAAAGTCATAATTGGGTACCTGCCAAAGGTCAAACAGCTCCTCGGCCGTGAAAATATCATAAAGTGACGTACCCTGCTCGGTGTTCTGCAAATCTGACGCAGCCCAATATAGTCCCCACATCAGTTCGGATGCATCGATATGCTTATCCACATAAGCTTTATCGCTGAAAAGCGTAGCCATGAGTCTGTCAGGCTTGGTCATACGGGCTTTGAAATCTTCAAGAGGCTGCTTGAGTGCCCGGTTTGACGAAGAATTAAATTCATTTGACTCCGGAGAATGATAGTTGAGATAAGCCAGATGACGGTTGCTCGACTCACGCGTGATTTTCAATCGCGGATTGCGCTCCTTTAGGGCTTCGGTAAAAGCCATCATGCTGTAAGCGCATCTCATCACAGGTGTAGACACAGCGGTAATCACGGCACCGTCGTCAAACACACCTGGGTTTGCCTCATACATGCGTGAGGCTATAGCCCGGTGCTGGCGTTCACCCAGCGGTGTCAGCTCACCGCCACGACCGCTCATCTCCGTCTGAAACGACAGCAGCTTGCCTCGGACCTCTTTTCCGAGAGGAGTCAGCGCACCTGCTTCATGGGCTTTATCAAACACATCCACCACCTGATTCAAATCATCATCGGCAATGAGATAACGAGAACCATGGCGGCTGAAATGGCTTATGTAAAACGGCTCATATCCTTCAGGTACCGGCGTATTGAGAGCCTCACTAACAGGATAAGCGTAATATACACCTCCGCTTTTGTCAAGATTGGACGTGACTTCCTCGAAAGTAGTCTGTGCACCCGCTAAGAAGTTGGATGCAACGGCAAACAGAGTAAGTATGGTCGAGGTTCGTTTCACTATCAGGTAATTAATAAGATCGGTCTGAAATATGTGTGTATTTATAATCAGGTGAAAACGTCATTGGATGCCTCTTTGGCGCAGGGCAAGCTGCCATTTCCACGCATTAAGGAGAGTGTCGCCCAATGGCACAGTGGCATGCCAACCAAGGACATCGTTGGCTTTGGTCGGATCTGCCCAGACCTTAGCTATATCTCCGGCCCGTCGAGAGGCTATACGATGAGGCACCTCGACACCTGTGGCCGACTGGAATGTGTCAATCAGTTCACGCACCGACACTCCTCGGCCGGTGCCGATATTAAATACCTCCATCGGAGCGGCCATTCTGCCGCCCATGATTCTGTCAATGGCACAGACGTGAGCCTTGGCAAGGTCGGTAATATCTATGTAGTCACGTATGCATGTCCCGTCAGGAGTGTCGTAATCATCTCCAAACACGCTTAGCTCTTTGCGGATGCCGATAGCGGCCTGAGTCAGATACGGCACGAGATTAAGGGGCACCCCATTGGGCATCTCCCCTATCAGCGACGACGGGTGCGCACCTACAGGATTGAAATAACGCAATATGACTGCATCCAAAGCCGCTCCTGACGTTATCGCATCGGATATGATTTCCTCGGCAATCTGCTTGGTGTTGCCATACGGAGAAAGAGCCTTTTTGACAGGCGAGCTTTCTGTCACAGGGTTTTCATCAGGCTGGCCATACACCGTGCATGATGACGAGAACACAAAGCCCTTGACTCCGTGACGGGTCATGGAGTCAAGCAGATTGAGTATGATATTGAGATTATTGCGGTAGTAAGCCAACGGACGCTGCACCGACTCTCCGACAGCCTTGAACGCGGCAAAATTGATTACTGCCTTAATGTCCTCATTGTCAGAAAACACCTTATCGACTGCAGCGAAGTCGGCGCAATCACACTTTACGAAATCCGGCCTGTGGCCAGTTATCTCCGCGATACCTTCAATTACCGAGGCGTTGCTGTTTGACAGGTCGTCTATTATGGTGACTTCATAACCTGACTGTATAAGCTCCACCACAGTGTGACTTCCGATATAGCCGGTTCCTCCTGCTACAAGTATTCGTGGTTTCGGAGATGTATCGTTCATCATGTCGCAAAAATTATGCCACCCGAAAGTCAGCATCGGGTGTGCTGCTCTGCAAATTTAATGAATTTTCCCCATATATCCTTCATCATCGTTATCATTGATGCAAAAAACATCGCAGAATGTCATCATGCCACAATAGGCTAAATCCGCCCTTGCCGAGTGGCAGCACCAGTCTTGTTTCTACGGCTGCAATCAGGCATATAGATGACGTTCATACGACAGGATTTGCAATCAAAATCGAGGTCAAAACGTATGTTATGCCCCTCAATAGCCAATGGTCCTGACAGATTTTTAGCACCGGAAGTTTTCAGACACGCGCCAAGCTCGCGTCGCAGACAGTAGCGTGTGGTCATGACACGCACAGGAGCGGCAAAACCTCCCCTGTCCGACACTTCAAGTGCTCGTGACACTGTGCATGCTCCGTGTCGCTCATAAAACTTTTGCGCCAGCCGGTTGGATACGTTATCGTCTGCTTCGAGTGTCGGTTTGAAGCATCTGCCAGCACTGTCCGCCCGACGGTAATCATAGGGATACGTGGTCCGCGCACAACGATCAAGTGCATCAACAAACCCTCTGCGCAACGCGCTTAAAACTGAAGCCGGGACAAAAACATCCGGGACATGGTCATCGACCCATGACACAGTATATATGGTGTCACCTGTCTTGGAAAGCTCTGCCTGGTGACGGTCAGCCTGAGGTGTCCGCGCCGTCTGCAAGGCACAGACATGCGTAACGCTTACACTACACCCCCGCTCATCTGCGGCATCTGCGACCAATATATCCAAGCCGTCCGAACGCAATGTGACCTTCACATCTATCTTACGTCTGGCGGTATCACCTGCGAGCAGTCGGTCATGCTCTGCATCGCGACTCCGATAGAGAAGCGTGCCTTTAGACAAGTCCACCGAAGAAGCTGCGTATGCAGTAGAACCTTCTACGCGGTTGACACGGAAACCCCTCAGTTGTCCGTCGCGGTCATAATAGCTGAGGCCGTCACCATTATGAAGCGGATGGTCAGCTTTAACCGTGATGCGATTGCCTCGAGAAGCTACTCCGACAGTTGCAACAGGGCGGCCGACTGACTTGGGGGAATCCATATTGGCCATACTCCCGGCATCAGGCTGCGTGGATGTGAGGAAATAGTCGGTGAAACCGCGATTAAAGGCATTAGCCGGATCGGGGACGAACGACACACACGACCGACCTGCCGATGCCCGTGCATACCGCCCGTGGTTGCTCTCCACTAAAGCATCCATAAGCTTTGAATAATATGTCACAGTTTCCTTGACATATGCCACATCTTTGAGCCGCCCTTCAATCTTAAATGACGATATGCCAGCGGCTGCCATCTCGGCTATATACATGCTGCGGTTCATGTCACGTAACGACAGCAAGTGCTTTCCCTGCAACACCCGCTTACCCCTGCCATCAATGAGGTCATATGGCAGACGGCACATCTGGGCGCACTCACCACGGTTGGCACTGCGCCCTGTAGCCATCAGGCTCGCACGGCAGTCGCCGCTGTAGCTGACGCACAACGCACCATGGACAAAAGCCTCCAACGGCACATCGACCGCATCACGGATAGCCTCTATCTCGCGGAGCGACAGTTCGCGTGGCAACACAAGCTGCGAAAACCCGGCATCGGCAAGAAAACGTGCTTTTTGCGGAGTGCGTATGTCACACTGTGTGCTGGCATGAAGCGCAATGGGTGGAATATCCATCTCCAACAGCGACATATCCTGCACTATCAGAGCGTCCACTCCGACATCATATAACCGGCACACAAGGTCACGCACCGATGCCAACTCGTCATCATAGACCAGCGTGTTGATGGTGGCATAGACACGGACCCGGTAAGGATGCGCATATGCCACCACCTTGCTTATGTCATCAAGCGAATTGGTCGCATTTGCTCTTGCGCCGTGTGACGGCGCACCTATATATATAGCATCGGCGCCATGCTTGACAGCCTCGATAGCCGTCTCAGCATTACGCGCCGGTGCAAGAAGTTCAAGTTTTGTCAACTGTATAGTAAGTGAGTATTCGATTTAAATCAAAATCAGTCGACCTTTATCACAAGGAAGTTGCTTACGCTCCAGAATTTCTCAGGATTGGTGATGTTGAGCACAGCCGCTCCGTTGACATCTGTGATAGTATAGCTGTCCTTAGGCTGCTTTGTCATCACCTCGCCTTTCTTGGCGTTGAGAGGAATCTGAGTCAGAGTGCGCTTGTCAGCCTTGGTGAAATATCCCTGGTTGAAATCGCCTTCCATGACTTTGGTCTTGCGGAGGAAACCGGTCTCAAGAATATGGTTGTCTTTGAGCTCGTTCTTGGTTCCGATAGCATAATAGCATGTGTTGAGCTGCTCGGCAAGAGCATTGCTGGTTTCCTGGGCTATTTCGCGTTCACGCTTTTCGGTAATGACTGTAGAGTTGAGAGAATCAACCTGGGTGTTAAGCTCCGCAATCTGGACATTGGCGGCAGCAAGCTGGTCACGCATGGAGGCTATCTCGCGCTCCTGGTTGGCAATCTGCTCTTTAAGTGAACTGATGGTTTTGAGAAGCTTGGAGTTCTGGCCTTTGTTGCTCTGAAGCTGCTTTTCAAGTTCGTCAAGACGCTCACGACGCACCTGAAGGGCCTGCTGGATGGCCACCATGTCGTTGCGTATCTGCTCTTTCTTCGATGACGACTCGCCTATGGCTCCCGGAGTAGAAATGATATTCTCAAGACGCTTGATTTCGTTCATACCGTCAGTGAGTTCGTTGACCAGACTGAGGAGTGTATCCTGTGTGGCCACGAGACCTTGTACATCGCCTTCAAGCTGCTCGTTACGCTCTTTGAGTTTTCCATTCTCGCATGAAGCCATGCTCATGACGATAGCAGCGACAGCCGACAGATAACAAATCTTTTTCATAATGGTTTAATGTTGGTTTGTGATTTCTGTATCTATATTCTTATATTTATTGCGGTGCACACGCCGCTGGCCGGCGGTATCGGCACCTTTAACTATTATAACCATCTCGCCACGCGGTTGGTTCACGGTAAAGTGTTCGATGACCTCGCCGAATGTGCCGCGTACGGTCTCCTCATGGAGTTTGGAGATCTCCCGTGATACGGAAATTTCCCGGTCTGAACCACACACTTCCGCCAGATCCGTGAGTGTCTTGAGCAATTTAAGCGGAGATTCGTACACTATGACTGTACGCTGCTCTGCCGCAATTTCTTCAAGCCTCGTCCTGCGCCCTTTCTTTGGAGGCAGAAAGCCTTCAAACGCGAAGCGGTCGCATGGCAAGCCGGAATTGACCAACGCCGGCACAAAAGCCGTAGGCCCCGGCAAAGTTATCACCTCTACTCCGCTATTACGCGCCGCCCTGCTCAGAAGAAATCCCGGATCGCTTATCCCAGGGGTTCCCGCATCGGATACGAGCGCCATGCTCTCTCCTGCTGCTATGCGGCGTATGATACTGTCAGCGGTATCGTGCTCGTTATATTTATGATGGGAAATAAGAGGTGTCTTTATGTCGAAGTGTTCCATAAGCACCTTACTCGTGCGCGTGTCCTCGGCAAGGATGACATCTACTCCACGGAGCACTTCAATAGCGCGTGGTGACATATCAGCCAGATTTCCTACAGGAGTAGGCACTATGTATAGCTTACCCGACATGTAGGTTGTCACTTAGTGAAGTACCGATTGACTACAGCCATGAATTCCTGCACCTCCGGCGCTTCGGCATCCCAGCTGAGGTCGGTGTAAAAGTAGTCTTCAGCCTCGTTGTAATTGCGCATCGCCTCTACAAGGTTAAGCGTGTCGGTAAACTCAGTATCACTGTTGCCGAACAATTCCCGACGGAAACGGAACTTATCGTTGACCGTAAACATACGTCTCAATTCTCCCGGTTCACGATGCTGCAGCGGCTGTTGGGATACGTTTTCGTTAACAATTTCGCATTCCCCCTGCTTAATAGACTCCTCAATATCATCCGCAGATTCGGACGCAACTGACTCGTCGGCAGTATCATCGCCGCCATAAGCCACAATAGGCTCATCGTTCGGCGCGGCATCAGATAGAGCCGGCTCGGCATTGTGCTGCAACTCAGACTCAACATCACCCGGCACAATATCCAGTTCTGTCTGCGTTGACTCGCTAACGGCATATATCTTATCGGCTTCCGCGACAGCCTGCATAGACTCAATATCGGACTGTGAGGGACAATCATAGTCAAACAGCCCCGGCAGACTCGGCAATGAGGCCACGAAGTCACGTTCCTGGGCGGTACGCGATGATGACGGAGCCGCAGACGCAAATCCGCCCTGCGACACTAATGCCTGTATGCCCTCGGCAAATCTCACAGCCTTGTCATTGAGCAGCGGGAACACCTCCGAAGGTACCATATCTTCACGACGCACTACCAATGCCAAAAGGCCTTCAATCTCCAAAGACAAGTCAAACAGCTCGGATGCTGACATCATGTTGTCGGTTTCTGCCATAATCGTTATTTACGTTAAGTATACAAGCGCAAATTTAACAACTTATTTGGAAATATGATTTGTACCAATACAAAAATCAGCAGCAGCTATCAACGCTATATGATATAATAAGTTGATCCACAAAATAACCGCTCTGAAAAAAATCACTATAATCTTCGTTATTTCTGCTCTTTTTGCGTCATAATTATGTAGAATGATTAAATAATGAGTATTCATAACATACCACAAGACGTAGCGGAGACTGTAGAGCGAAACCTTGACAATATGGTCAGGTTCGCATTCTTCCGCACAGGCAGCCGCGTCTTCGCGGAGGATCTGGTGCATGATGCCGTCATCAGGCTTGCTCGGGCCAAAACCGCTCCCCGTGATGTAAGAATGTATCTGTTCAGAATCCTGTATAACCTCTGCATGGACTTTCGCAAAACCCAACGTGACACTGTCACGATAGAGGATATCGACGAACCGTTTTATTCGCCAGACGAGGAGAACGAGTTTAAGGATGAGCGACAGCGCGTAATCGGAAGTCTTGAAACCTTGAGCGATGAAAAGCGGCAGATCGTGATGATGCGGGCGGTGGATAATCTGAAATTCACTGAAATCGCAGAAATCATGTCAGCCCCACCCACCACCGTGCAGTCACGCTACAATGCAGCCATAAAAGAATTGAAAACCATCCTCAACAAATCAGGCGACTTATGAACAACGACAAACACGAAATCCAGGAACAGCAGATATTGGATTTTCTGCGTCCGCGATGCGAGATTAAGGCATCCGACAATCTCCGCAAGAGAGTCGCCCATACCCTTAATCCTCAAAAAAGATCCAAGCATTTGAAATGGGCTGTCGGCTGTATCACTTCGGTGGCGGCTGCGGTGGCAGTAATAATCCTTACCGCCTCCCCACGAGTATCTGCAAAAGATGTCATAAGGGACGCACTCGCCTTTATCGAGGATTCTTTCACTGTAAAGTTCGAGGCGAGAACACTCCCGTCCGAAAACTTTGCGTATTTCGACAAAGACCTGCCTTTCACACCGGTAACACTGTCGGTTTCCGGCAATGACTGGATGGTAGACAAGGGGGGCCGAAAGGCTATGGGCAATGATTCGATACGGTATATGTGGCTACCTGCATACAATACGGGGTGGATGACCAGAAACCCAAAGCCCAATTTTATTGAGGATTTCAACAGGCTTCTTGATCCCCGACAGCTATTGAGTTCATATCTGGCTTTGCCGGACGGCAATATGGTAATGCGTACAACAGACGATCGCATCGTCATCTCCACGGATAAATACGGACTCACCTATTGCTATGCATTTGATAAGAAGAGCCACCGACTTATGTCATATACTATCAGCGATGGGGATGTCGTCTTGCTAAGGACCACCGGCATTTCCTACGAATCGTCCAAGCATCCGCTGGCATCCGTCCCCGACAACATCAACTGGATAGATGTATCCGAAATGAAAGATTCGTTCATGGGGCTTTCCGCAGAGGAGGCCGTCCAAGTGGCTTTAGCTGCACTGAAGGATTGGAAAGCCGATATTGTCACGCAAGGTTTCGATCATGCATATTACGATGTCGATAGATTTAAAGAGACATATTCAGGAGCGGTACTTCTCGGTGTCGGTTCGTCCCGACAAGGAGCCACCCCCTACAAGTTTTTCGTTCCGTACCGTATCAGGCTGAAAGACGGCACCATACAGGACGGCAACCTCTCCCTTGAACATCAAACCGACGGCTCTTGGATCATAGACGGAGGAATATAGAAAACTAACCATATAATCTGATGAAAAACTATTTTTTGGCGGCCATACTCACCATGACCGCAAGCCTGAGCTATGCCCAAACGGCAAGACTATCAGGCCGCATATGTGACGCGGACAGAATCCCTGTCGATTATGCCACTGTCGCAGTGCTTGCTCCTGATTCCACATTCGTCACTGGCACGGCCTCTGCCGGCGACGGCGCATTTGCCTTTGAGTTGTCCAAAGGACAGTATATAGTGAAAATCAGCGCGCTAAGTTTCAAAGAAGAATACCGCAACGTGGATTTCACGCAAACGACCGACATAGGCACGGTGACTTTGGCCCCCGAAACAACAATGCTTGGCGAGGTCGTGGTCAAAGGGGTCAGGCCCACGGTGAAGCGCAACGCCACGGGTCTTGTCGTTTCCGTCGAGAATGTACGGCATCTGCAAGACAAGACCGTCGACCGCATTCTCAATTATTCCCCCGGCGTTTTCGTTGACAAAGAGGGCAACATCTCAATCAACGGCAACGGCGGCGTGACAGTGATTGTCAACGACAAGACTCTGCACCTGGGCGGCGAGCAGCTTGTCAGCTACCTCAAATCCATCCAAGGCAGCGACCTGAAAAACATCGAGATAATCAGCAATCCGACCTCAGCCTATTCGGCGGAGGGGTCAGGCGGAGTGGTGGTGATCAACACACGCCGGCGCACCGAAACCGGACTCACGGGGTATGTATCGGCCAACTACTCTTTTGAACGCCGCAGCTCCTACCGCCCCGCTGCCGGACTGGCATATACTTTCGGCAACTTCGCCCTGTACGGCAATTATTCCTATTCAGACAATCGGTCTGTATCTGAACGGTCAGAGGCTAACGATTACCTGCTGGCTTCTCAGCAAAATGTGACAACAGGTGACGAACGGAACCACGACCGCAGCCATAACTGGCGTTTCGGCGCAGACTGGCAGATAGCCCCGGCACATTTCCTCGGAGTCGAGTACAACGGCCAGTCCAACCGGGAAAAGGGATGCGGGTGGTCGACATTAAGCGTAATCGACAATGATGTCCTTTCACAGACTATCATATCGTCAAGCAAAAGGGTACGCCGCCCGTACAACAATCTTTTCAACCTCAACTTTTCCTGGAGTATCGATACAACGGGCCAAAAGCTTAAACTTATCGCCGATTACAGCGACATTGTCGGGATGGATACCGATGACGGATTCGGCAACAGATACTTCGACGGCTCGGGTGCGTATATCGGCAACCGTCAGAAACGCTCGCTGTCAAATGAAAGCACCAGACTTTGGACCGCGCAATTAGACTACGAGAAACCACTCGGAGGTACTCCGTGGAAACTAAGCGGAGGATTGAAATATTCGCATATAGGCATCGATTACGACTATAACCTGCTGTCATGGAAAGATGACGAGACCCCGCAGGAAGACCCACGCTTCAAAGACCGTTTCCGTTTTACGGAGACTTTGTTTGCCTCCTATGTCAACGGGGCATACAACAGCGACATATTTGATGCTAATGTCGGAGTCCGCGCCGAATATACCGACCGAGAGGGCATATCGTACGTCAAAGACACCCACGATGCCAATCATGATTTCCGTGTATTCCCGAGCTGTTTCCTCTATTACAAACCGGGGGGTGCATCGGGCTTCATGGCCTACTACGGCATGAGGATCCAGCGACCGTCATACAACCTGCTGAATCCGTTTGTGGTGTATCAGACGGATTTGTCGTACAAGACAGGCAACCCCGGGCTGAAACCCATGATTTCCAACGTTGTGGAACTCACATACGTCCTGAGGAGCCGCTACTACCTGTCGGTGAGAGCGAACCTCACCAAAGACCGCATACGCGACTTCTCCTATACCGATGGAGAATACACTGTGGACACGTTCGGCAACATATCGAACAGCAATATGTGGTATCTCAACGCTTACATTCCGCTCGATTTCGGGATATGGACGAGTTCCGTCCTGCTCAATGCGGGGCTGCTCGACACCCGCGCCGGAGACCGCAAACGACAAGTGCTTACCATGGACCTGTCATGGGACAACTACCTGCAACTGACAGACAATTTCGGAATCCAAGGGAACATCGGCTATGCGCCGCCTTATAAGGATGTATATCAGACGTTCAAGCAGCATGTCTTCAGGTTCGACCTTTGTTTGGACTGTTCATTCGGTAAAGGCAAGTGGAATCTTTCAGCCGGAGTCGATGACGTTTTCAACTCCATGTATAAAAGGACTGTCACGTGTGCTTATCCTGATTTCGCCCAGCATGTCACTGTCAAAGGCCTGTTTGGCGGGCGCACACTCTATGCAACGCTCAAATTCAATTTCAGCACATCCAATCGCGCCCAAGAACAGCGCAAATCGACATCCAACCAGGAAGAACTTGACCGCACCTAACCCCACCACCCCAAACAACATAAACCACTAATAAACTGGCCTATAAACATACACCGACAGACATTGATAGACATCTTGAGGACAATATTGCTATCCATGACGGCAATATCAAAATAAAATCGTAAATTTGTACATCATGGATGAATCTGCACTCCGCATAATCACGAGCGTATCCATCAAGAATTTCAAATCATTGAAATCTGTGACGCTTGACGACTGTCGACGCATCAATGTGTTGATAGGTAGACCTAATGTTGGCAAAAGCAATCTTTTAGAAGCCCTTGCGATGTTTGATGTGCCTTATATGGTGAATACATCACATAAATCTCTTAAAAATCTTGTACGCATCGAGAATACAGCAGATTTATTCCATAATGGCTCATCTGCAATTACGGCAGAAATATCCGCAAATGATGATACCCTTGTAATCAAAAGAACAAGCAACAACGGATTGTCTGTCGACATTACGTTACAGAATGAACTTAGCAAATATTCGTTTTCTCCGTCTCTAATCCTGACGACAAAAAAAGACCCGTCAGATCTGCCTGATATTTTGGCTTACTTTTTTCCAAAGTATTTCGTAACCGAATCGTCTAATTTTGGCTTTTTACTGCCTCCTTCTGGAGTAAACCTTATGGAAACAGTTGCTAATATGCCAGAATTAAAGTCCAATCTGGCTGAATTGTTCCACGGTTATGGATTAAAGATGATGTTTGATTCAGGCTCACAGCAGATAAAGGCAGTAAGAGAAAACGGTCTTGATATGTTCCTTGTGCCTTTTAATTCTCTTTCCGATTCATTACAACGGCTGATTTTTTATAAGTCCGCTATCGAAAGCAACCACAACAAGGTGCTATGTTTTGAAGAACCCGAAGCACACACTTTCCCTCCATATATCTCTAATGTTGTCAATGATATAATTGCCAGTAAAGATAACCAATTCTTCATTTCTACACACAGCCCATATGTTATGAGTTCATTGTTGGAGAGTGCTGGAAACGACTTGGCTGTATTTGTCGTTGATATGGAGGATAACGAAACGGTCGTGCGTCGTCTTTCCGAGCAACAGCTTCAGGATGCATACGATAATGGAATGGATATGTTCTATAATCTTGAAGCATATCTTGGCCAATGAATCAACGCGCTGACTATATAATTCCGGAGTGTTATGTCGACACCAATCTTGTTGAAACATTGGTATGTACAGCCGGTTGCAATCATCAAAAAGGCTGCAATCAAGTCGCCAAAGTCATGCAGGAGAAGTTCTCTGACAGATTTGCGGTTGGAATAATCGATGCTGACAAGAGAAAACCAGGATACCTCAATGAATTTACAGAGATCGCATCGAGTGAACATCTGAAGCTTCTTCGGCATAATCACCGCCCCCATTTCATAATTCTTGTTCATCCTGCCATTGATGGATTTATTCTTTCTTGTGCTGAAGTTGGAGAGGTAAATATGGTTGATTACGAATTATCTCCAGTCCTAAAGGATTTTACCGCCCAAACGAAGAGAGTCATGTCAAATAAAGACACTCGTTTCAAAAATTTGTTCCGAGCGATGCAACACGTCAGAGAGATAAAGCTAATGAAATCTCTTATATCCTACCTGATAAGCAGAACATACAAAGCTTCAAATAGCGAACTTGTTGGGATTTTTGCAGCGCAGTAATCAATCATAGAATATGCTCAGATTGACAAATAATATCACATGTGACATTATTGTCAGTGGCGTATATGTTGGTACAGAATTTGCTTGATTTATTATAAACCTAAAAAAATTATGAACAAGTATTCTCTTCTACTGTCTGTGGCACTATCTATCGGGAGCATTAATCAAGGGTGTATTTCCGTCCCTAAAGAGTCTGTAGCCCTGTCACAATATGTTTCCAAAGACTTATCTGCCTACAAAACATCTCATATTGAAATCACAGAGAGATATTTTGACAAAATAGAAGATGATATAAATCGTTTCATTGACCAGAAACTGGCTCCTGCATTGATTCATGAAATGGTTAAGACAGATATTGAAAATTCAAATCAAGATCCACAATCATTGTTCGCCATACTATCTAAAGTAAAAGAGTCTCCTTCTAAGGCAAATACATCTGAAGCAATAAATGCCATATCTGATTTCCAATCTGCTATTAACGCTGAAATAGAAGCTTGTCGTTCAGAACTTTTGTCTCCAGTTAGAGAACAACGAATTAACACTATCAAACAAATATCAGATTCATATGATGCAACTATTGCTGCACAATCGTCACTTACATCATATATCACATCCGCCGCAAAAGTAAAGGAGAAACAAAATTCCATTTTATCATATGCTGGAATGATGGGTATAAATGACTCAATAACATCACGCTTGGTGAGTATATCTACTGATATTGATAAGTTAAACAACAAAGTGACTGATTTATCGTCTTCTCAATTAATTAATTCCATAGCCATGATTATAAATAAATTAACTCCTCAATAAGATGTCCAATCGCTATTCAAATCTCGCCCATAATGCAATGTCGAGAGTTAAAGACTCGTACAGCATCGAACTTTCTAAGATTGCAGATATGTCACTTTCTGATTTCTGTAAATTATGTCCTGCAACATCTGATAAAGCTGCCATACAGAAATTAAAAGCCGCCGTAGATGACGCGGCGGCAAAAAATTTAGCACAAGCCGATTTGCTTAATAATATCAAAAAGTTAGGTGATACTGTATATAATTTAGCAAAAACACTTTTTCCTATGCTACGCTAATTATATTCATATTATTATTCATCTGCATAATATGCTTCTGCTAAGACTATGCTATCCTCGTTAACAAACATTCGACAAGCTATCTTCTGATATTGACAATAAAATAAAATTAACCCAACGAGCTGATTTGTGTATATTCCCCAAAAAGCGTAACTTTGTGAAGCTCACTAACTAAAACTAAAGTGTGCAGACATACAAAAGCGTTTTTTGCTTTATCCTCCTAAGGAAATCGCCAATTTCAAAAACACGAAGGAGAAAGCAGCCACAAAACGCTCATGCTTGTCGTTTATCCACTCCCCGACAAGGGGATATCGATATTCGGTAAGGCGTGGGAGTGGACTGTTTATTTCGTGTTAGGCGTTTGGCGATGCCTCCTTAGGGATAGACAAGAACATCATTCCACGCTTTTTGCGTATAACTATTAAATGTCAATTCGGGAATGGATGCGACAACCGGTAAAACTAATGAAAACTATCCAAAAAAAGCTGACGGTACTACTCACCCTATTACTCAGCTTAATCCTCCCTTCTTGTGGAGATGATGACAAAGATGATCCAAACACAAACACACTTGCATCCTTTTTATTAGGTACGTGGTATAATAATTTCAACATGACATCAAGGTCAATTACATTTAATGAGGATGGGACATATTATGGCGAATGCATATCTAGAGTATCTAGAGCACAAGATATTGGGACTTGGGAATTTAAAGATAATAAAATAACAATATCTTATAAAGTATATGAAAATTATGATGGTGAAGATGATGTTTATCGCGGTAGAGGCATCTATACTATCAACGTAATGTATGACGAATATACCTCAACTCTTATTTTTTATGAATCTCAAGGCTCTGTGACTCCAAGTAATACTCCAGTTCCGATAATGCTTTATTATATTGAAGGGGACGAACAAAGTCACTATTTTAAACGACTGTATTCTGAATAAAATACCCGAGGCTTTTGCCGCACAATCGGTTGGTTATAGTTTTGCACTATACCCAACCGATTTTCTTATTATAGGGTAACTGAAAGGATTCGGTAGGTAGCAAGTGGACCCCCAGAGGATGTTCGGATTTACGTACAGTACGGAGAGGTAGGGAGATGTGACATTTGTAAATTTTATTTACGGATGGGAATTGCGCTAAACATGTCAATCTAACTGAATTTAAAAATTCAAACTGAATACTATCGGCTTGCAGCGGTTTGCATTTGTTATTCCGTTTTGCAAAACGGAACTATGCAGTTTACAAGCAGGATTGTGCGATGCAACTGTAAATCATCAAAACTCACCATACCATCCAATCTTCTTCTGCTGATTGTTTGAAATTTCAAATGGATTTATTTTCTGTGTTCAAGTTTGTAAATTTCACCACGATTGCCTATCAGATGTGTTAGCATCGGAAGCAAAACATTAATTAACTATCCATATAATCAGCTGGTAATCAATTATTTTATGCATTTCATTAAAGTATTTATTAAAAATATGCTGAAATATACTCTCTTTTTAACCTCCCCATCACGCATGTATATACACAAAATTCAATGTATATATGTATATATCAGCATGATATAACAACTATTACAAGTTTTAATTCAAGTTAGCTCAATATGAGTTTATCTAAACCGTCTGAAATAATTCCTACTATTAGCGAAATACAGTAGAGAATATCACTCTCAGAAGAGCAGTGCATGATTGTTACCTCAAATTTCATCGGATTCCGCTTTGCATCTCTAAATTTGCATTTGCATTTGCAACTTCGCAATTTCCGAAACGAAATTTGCATTTTTGAAACCAAATGATTACATTTGCATCATCAATATTTGAATTTGTAATTGTAAAACACATGGATATAGTTAGCCGATTAAAGTTTTACATTGAACACCGCGACATCCCAGTCACACAGTTTGCCGACAACTGTGGGATTCCACGCCCCACACTCTCCCAGCTCCTCAACGGACGCAACAAGACAGTGCGCGACGAGATAATCGCCAAAATACATGACGCATATCCGGAGCTGTCTATCATGTGGCTGATGTTTGGCGAGGGCGAAATGATAAATAAAGGGATGAACCAAGCAACCGACCACACCGCAACCGCCGCATCGGAATCCCCTACCGCTGAAGTCTCTGAGAATACGCTGTACGCGTCCGACGTTACACGCGATAACGAAAATCAAAATCTCACAGACTTTAGCGAAAGCAGCATCGACGGCAATATGTCGCTGCCTCTCGATTTCATGCTCGATAATGACGAGCCTATGTCGGACACCGACCCTTCTGCTTCTGCTACAGATACGGTATCGGCACAGGAAACCGATAAGCGTCCCGACCAGACCGACACCAGCCGTCACACCGCAGAGCGGATAGAAGCAAAAGGGTCAGAGCGCACCATAACATTCCATCAGGAGGACATGTCCCGGACTGTGACACCTCCGCCCTCAACATCCCCGGGCAAACAAGTAATCAGCATCATAGTATATTACAGCGATAATTCATTTCAATCATTTGTGCCGGATTCGCAAGTACACTTCCCTATTATCTGAATATAAAGGTCAAGAGAAGTGCCAAGGAAGCCACGGTCATGCAAGGCTTCTTTGGCACTTCTTTTATAAGTAATTTTAGAATAGGGCTGCACACATCCGAGTCATCGCTCGGCACGTACAGGATTATTCAGAAAGTCGGCATATGCGAGACGTATCCCTTCGGGAAGCTCGGTGGAGTATGTCCAACCGAGGTTTGTAGCCTTACTGACATCAAGCAGCTTACGGGGTGTTCCGTTAGGCTTGGTTGTATCCCAGACTATACGTCCTTCGTAGCCCACGGTTTTGGCGACCAATTCGGACAGCTCGCGGATTGACAGCTCCTTGCCAGTTCCGGCATTTACAGTTTCATTGCCAGAATAATTGTTCATAAGGAATACACACAGATTGGCCAAATCATCCACATAGAGAAACTCCCTCAACGGCGACCCGTCGCCCCAGCACACCACCTCCGGGAGCCGCTGCTCCTTGGCCTCGTGGAAACGGCGGATAAGGGCAGGAAGCACATGCGAGTGTGTGGGATGATAGTTGTCATTAGGACCGTAGAGATTGGTCGGCATAACCGATATGTAGTCCGTACCATACTGCCGGTTGAGGTATTCGCAATACTTCAAGCCCGAAATCTTGGCCAGCGCGTATGCCTCGTTGGTCTTCTCGAGCTCCGATGTCAGCAGACACGACTCCGGCATAGGCTGCGGAGCCATGCGCGGGTAGATACATGACGAGCCGAGAAATTCCAGTTTACGCACACCGTTGACCCATGCCGCATGGATTACGTTCATCTCAAGCATCATATTGTCATACATGAAATCGGCTGGAGCTGATGCATTGGCCTCTATGCCTCCTACTTTTGCAGCAGCCAGAAATACATATTCGGGACGTTCGGAAGCGAAAAAACCGTTTACAGCCTTTTGGTCGGTCAGGTCAAGCTCCGCATGTGTGCGCGTGATGATATTGTCGTAGCCTTGGCGGCGCAGTTCGCGCACTATCGCCGAACCGACCATGCCTCTATGGCCGGCTACATATATCTTTGAATCTTTTTCCATAAGTAACTCAGTCAACAATATGAGTTTAATTTGCGGTTACACCACCTGCAGATAGTGTGCCTTTAGGAAGCTGCATGGTCACGCAATGAAGCGAACCGTGCTGGCGGATGAGAGGAGTGCAGTCAATCTGCACCACGTTATAACCAGGATATGCGATGCCCAACATTTTCGCTGCCAATTCGTCCTTTTGCGGCGAGCCATATGACGGCATAAGTATCGTGCCGTTGACCACGAGGTAATTGGCATACGTAGCCGGAAGACGGTTGCCGTCTTCATCATACCGTGCATCGGCCATCGGCAAGCCTATAAGATGATATGGCTCTCCCTCCGGGGTACGTAACCGCATCAACTGTCGCTCCATGGATTTCAGCGCATCATAATGCTCGTCAGCCTCATCATCCGGAGGGGTCACATATATTATTGTGTTGTCGGGCGCAAGACGGGCCAGAGTATCTATGTGGCTGTCGGTATCGTCCCCGGCAAGATAACCGTGATCGACCCACAACATGTGGCGAGCACCGAATGTCCGAAGCAGGTATTCCTCAATCTGCGCCTTATCCATCCACGGATTGCGATTAGGCGACAGCAGACACTCCGACGTAGTCATCAGAGTCCCACGTCCGTCACTCTCAATCGAACCGCCTTCAAGCACAAACTCACGATGACCCTCCGGCTGAGACGCAAACAAGGCTTTCTCAGCCATACGCGACGTAATCAGATTGTCCTTGTCGGCGGCAAATTTCATACCCCAGCCGTTAAATGTGAAATCCAGCGGAACCATTGCGGCATCACCGCCATGCCCATAGGATTCCTCGACAGTTATAGGTCCAAAATCACGCGCCCATGTATCATTGGTAGGTATCTGGCAATAGACTATCGGCCGCTCTTCGCTGTCATAAGTAGCAAGGTAACGCTTCGGAAGCGACACGTCAGGAGCAATGACCACAAGCGTGGCGACCTTTATGACAGCACGGGCTATATCTATATAGGTGCGCGTTACCTCATCAAGTATCGGCTCCCAGTCAGTACCGACATGCGGCCATGCTATCATCACCGCATCGCTTTCCTCCCACTCTGCCGGCAGACGACGATGACATTGTGTCGTGTCACTCTTCATTGTCGAAGTCATTTAGAGTCTGCCAAATATCGTCCTGTGATTCGAGGTATTCGTCACAATAATCAAGGAACCCTAACTTCTCACTGCTTCCCACTTCACGACACCATTCGCGGTACATCTTCTTGAGATGAGCATCTTCGTGAAGCTGACGCTTGAACTCGGCTTCCGCTATATCTACGCTTCCTGCCTGGCGCAGTATATCGTTAAAAATCTGAATCAGTTCATCCATAGTATCTGATCGTAAGAGTAGAATGTGGTTTTAGCCAGTTATAGTTGCTGCAATGATTAAAACACTTGCGAATATAACACATATCTATTATACGACCAAAAATAATCGTTCTGTTTAGGGAAAAGTAACTTATAAGCGTCATAAAAAGTTAGACATGGTCGACAACGGCACAATGCATTTGGATGTCAGTAAATCTTAAAATGCATATGCAATGTGCAACGCTCAAGGACTTTCTTATAAACCTCGTAATATGTTTATGTCATGTAATAGTTGCGATTCTATATATTCCTTCATATCATGTGACTTAATCAGTGCGCATCTTTTGGGAACCTGAAAGTTATTAACATGCGCCAAAGTTTTCTTTTTGGAAATTTTGCAAGGCCAAATTAATTTACGAAGTTTGCATTTTAGTAAAACCAAAACACAAATCTCTTCTACAAAACACTTGAAATCTTACCAGATGGAGACTCCCGAACAACGCACGACCTACACTTACGACGAGGCTCTTGAAGCCTCAAAACTCTACTTCAAGGATGACGACCTTGCAGCCACCGTATGGGTGACAAAATACGCCCTTAAGGACAGTAACGGCAACATCTACGAAAAAGACCCATCCGACATGCACCATCGCATAGCATCGGAGATAGCCCGCATCGAGCGTAATTATCCCAATCCGATGAGCGAAGAAGAAGTGTACGGACTACTTGACGATTTCCGCTACATCGTTCCGCAGGGCAGTCCGATGAGCGGCATAGGCAACACTTTCCAGGTGGGTTCGCTGAGTAACTGTTTCGTGATAGGTCTTGACGGCACACCCGACAGCTACGGAGGCATCATCAAGATAGACGAGGAACAGGTGCAGCTGATGAAGCGGCGTGGAGGCGTAGGCCACGACCTGAGTCATATACGCCCCAAAGGTACTCCTGTCAAAAATTCAGCACTCACATCCACCGGCATCGTGCCGTTTATGGAACGTTACAGCAACTCCACGCGCGAAGTGGCTCAGGACGGACGTCGCGGTGCGTTGATGCTTTCCGTATCCATAAAACACCCTGAAAGCGAGGACTTCATCGACGCAAAGATGGAGACAGGCAAAATCACAGGCGCAAACGTGTCGGTACGCATCGATGACAAATTCATGCAAGCGGCCATGGACGGCGGGACGTACACACAGCAATTCCCCGTCGATTCCGACACCCCCTCCATCGTCAAGGAAATAGATGCCCGCACCCTCTGGAACAAGATAATCCACAATGCGTGGCAGAGCGCAGAACCTGGAGTGCTGTTTTGGGACACAATCACCCGTGAGTCAGTACCCGACTGCTACGCCGATTTAGGATTCCGCACCATATCCACCAATCCATGCGGCGAAATACCACTATGCCCGTATGACAGCTGCCGCCTGCTCGCAATCAACCTTTACAGCTACGTCAAAAATCCTTTCACAGCACAAGCCGAATTCGATTTCGACCTTTTCAGGCAGCATGTAGGCAAGGCACAGCGCATCATGGACGACATCATAGACCTCGAAATGGAGAAAATAGATGCCATCCTCGCCAAGATAGAGACCGACCCGGAGACCGAAGAAGTCAAACAGACCGAAAAACACCTGTGGCAAAAAATCCGCAGCAAGACACTCAAAGGCCGTCGCACCGGCGTCGGCACTACCGGCGAAGGCGACATGCTCGCCGCCTTGGGTCTCCGCTACGGCACAGACGAAGCCACTGCGTTCTCCGAATCAGTCCATCGTGCACTGACACTGGCCGCCTACAGCTCTTCGGTCGACCTCGCCGCCGAGCGCGGTGCTTTCGAAGTATACGACGCAGCACGCGAAGCCAGCAATCCGTTTATCAACCGCATACGCGAAGCCGAGCCATCCATCTACGACCGCATGATGCAACACGGCAGGCGCAACATAGCATGTCTGACCATAGCCCCAACTGGCACTGTCAGCCTGATGACCCGCACCACTTCGGGCATAGAACCCGTGTTTATGCCGGTCTACAAACGCCGCCGCAAAGTCAACCCCAGCGATGTAAACGCCCGTATCGATTATACCGATGAGACAGGTGACTCTTTCGAGGAGTATATCGTCTACCACCCTAAATTTATGGAGTGGATGCGCATCAACGGCATAGAGGTGAAGCAGGACTACACCCAGGAGGAAATAGACAATCTGGTCAGACAGTCGCCCTACTACAAGGCCACGGCCAACGATGTAGACTGGCTCGAAAAAGTCAGGATGCAGGGACGTGTGCAAAAATGGGTCGACCACTCCATCTCCGTGACCATCAACCTGCCGTCGGATGTATCAGAGGAGCTCGTTGCCGAACTCTATCTCCAGGCATGGAAATGTGGCTGTAAGGGCTGCACAGTGTATCGCGACGGAAGCCGGTCGGGCGTGCTTGTCGCCATGGAAAAGAAGCCCGAACCACATGCACAAACTCTCGTACCCCATGCACATAAACGTCCTACAGAACTCGAAGCCGATGTGGTACGTTTCCAAAACAACAAGGAAAAATGGATTGCCTTCGTCGGGCTGATGGATGACAAGCCCTACGAGATATTCACCGGTCTGGCCGACGACGAAGACGGCATCTTCTGTCCGAAATCTGTCACCCGTGGCAAGATAATCCGGGCCGTTGACGAAAACGGAGTCAAGCGCTACGACTTCCAGTTTATCAACAAGCGCGGCTACAAAACCACCATCGAGGGCCTGAGCGACAAGTTCAACCCCGAATACTGGAATTATGCCAAACTCATATCCGGCGTACTCCGCTACGGTATGCCCATTGACCAGGTAATCAAACTCGTCAGTGGTCTTGAACTCAACTCCCAGAGCATCAACACATGGAAAATGGGCGTGGAACGCGCTCTCAAACGCTATCTGCCCGACGGGGCCAAAGCATCCGGCCAAAAGTGTCCCCACTGCGGCAACGAAACTCTCGTATATCAGGAAGGTTGCTTGATATGCACCTCGTGCGGCACATCAAAATGCGGATGACGTAGTTCCATGCGAACATAAAACACCTCCTGACACCCTGTTTTGCATTTTTTGGCATGACAGGGTGTCGCATTTGAGAAAATATTATTAACTTTAGCACATAAATAGATAATAATTAACTCAAACCATAAAAACTTATATTCAATTATCACACATGAAGCTTTCGTTCAATATCGACTACCGGACTAATTGGGGCGAGTCAGTGTATCTGTGCGGAGACATTGAAGCTCTCGGAGCCAACGACGAGGCAAAAGCCATCAAACTTGACCTTGACGGAGTCGAACACTGGTCGACTGTAATCGAAGTTGAGGACTCTACCCCTTCGTTCAATTATTTCTATATCGTACGCCATGAAAACGGATACACCAAGCACGAATGGGGCATTAAGCACCGTTTTGTCCGTGGTCGTGCGGCAAAGACATTCGAGATTTTTGACCGCTGGCAGGATCAGCCCTGGGATAAACCCTACTACTCCCAGGCATTCACTAACTGCATCTGCAAACGCCACGTACTCGAACAGCCTCTGACCCCCAAGACCGGCATAGCCAACATCCGTGTTTCCGCCCCCATGGTGCAGGAAGACGAAGTACTCGCGATAGGCGGCGCATGCGAAGGTCTCGGCAAATGGGATGCATCAAAAGCTATCGTTATGAACGATGCCAACTTCCCCGAATGGGAGGTGAACATCGAGATAAAGGCTCTTGACATACCCTCTGAATATAAGTTTGTCATCCTTAAGAAAGACAGCCATGACCTCGTGGCATGGGAAGGTGGCGACAACCGCCGTTTCGACATCGTGCCGGCACAGAAAAACGAAGTACTTGTCGTGTCAGGCATGCGTTTTGTCAATCCGCTCGCCCCATGGCGCGGAGCAGGTGTGGCCATCCCGGTGTTCTCCCTCCGTACCAATGACGACTTCGGCGTAGGCGAATTTCTCGATTTGAAGAAGATGGTGGACTGGGCCGTGGAGACCGGTCAGAAATTCATCCAGCTCCTTCCTATCAACGACACCACGATGACATGGACTTGGACCGACTCCTACCCCTATAACTCCAACTCGACCTTTGCGCTCCACCCGATGTACCTGCATCTCCCTGCAATGGGCCGTCTCAACGACCAAGGCCGTCAGGAGTATTTCGACAATCTCGGACGCGAACTCAACCAGCTCGCTGAAGTGGATTACGAGCGTGTCAACAACGCAAAGAACGAATTTACACGCGAACTCTTCGCACAGGACGGTGCTGCCGTAATGGAGCGCGACGACTTCAAAGAGTTTGTAGAGCGCAACAAGAAATGGCTGACCCCTTATGCCGCCTTCTGCTCGCTCCGTGACATCAACGGCACTGTAGAGATGTCGCAATGGGGAGAATATGCCCAGTTCAGCCAGGAGAAACTCGACCGCTTCGTAGCAGAGAACCCCGACCGCATCAACTACGTATATTACATCCAGTACTTCCTCGATAAACAGATGCGTGAAGTAATAGACTACGCGCATGACCGAGGCGTGGCTCTGAAAGGCGATGTACCCATCGGTATCTCCCGTACAAGCGTGGACGCATGGACCGACCCACGCCTGTTCAACCTCGACTGCCAGGCTGGTGCACCCCCGGATGACTTCTCGGTACTCGGGCAGAACTGGGGATTCCCGACCTACAACTGGGAGGAGATGAACCTTGACGGATTTGCATGGTGGAAAGCCCGTTTCGGCAAAATGGCCGAATACTTCGATGCATACCGCATAGACCACGTGCTTGGGTTCTTCCGCATATGGCAGATTCCCCAGGATGCCGTACACGGTCTGCTCGGCTATTTCAATCCGGCTCTCCCATTCACACCCGACGAATTGAAGTACAATTACGATTTCTGGCTTGATGTAGACCTCCAGACCACTCCCTACATCATGGACTATTTCTTGGGAGACTTCTTCGGCGAATACACCGACGAAGCCCGCGCATGGTTCCTCGTCGATGTCGGTTACGGCCGCTACAAACTCAAGCCCGAGTTTAACACCCAGCGTAAGGTAGTAGAATACTTCGCCTCTTTGGAAAAGAACGACAAGCATAACAAGCTCTGCAATGCCCTGCTCGGCCTCATAGACGAAGTCCTCTTCATCGAAGACCCCTATGAAAAGGGTAAATACCACCCACGCATCTCGGCACACTTCACATACATCTACCGCTCGCTGACAGATTATGAGAAATGGTGTTTCAACCGTCTGTACAACGACTTCTACTACCACCGCCACAACGACTTCTGGTATGGCAAAGCCATGTGGAAACTACCTCCGCTTGTCGATGCCACAAGCATGCTCTGCTGCGCTGAAGACCTCGGCATGGTACCCGACTGCGTAGCAGCCGTCATGAGCCAGCTTGAAATACTCTCGCTTGAGATACAACGTATGCCAAAAGACCCGAAATCAAAATTCGGCAACACCTGGAGCTATCCATACTACTCGGTCTGCACAACCTCCACTCACGACATGGGCGGCATACGCCAGTGGTGGGAAGAAGACCGTGGCAAAACACAGGATTTCTTCAACCACGTACTCGGCGAGCCGGGTCTCGCCCCCTATTATGCCGAGCCATGGGTATGCGACAAGATTGTCACCAACCATCTCGCCTCTCCCTCGATGCTATGCATACTGCCATTGCAGGATTGGCTGTCGATCGACGGCGATATCCGGCGTGACAACCCACAGGACGAACAAATCAACGTACCGGCCAACTCGCGCCACTACTGGCGTTACCGTATGCATCTGACCCTCGAGGATTTGATTGGTAAAGCCGGTTTCAATCAGCGCATACGCGACAAAGTCCGCGCATCAGGCCGATAAGCCGATATATAGCAAATAACACCTTAAAACGACACCGACGGAATCAGATGGTTAAAATTTCCGTCGGTGTCGTTTTGTTATCTGACAGGAGATTTGTAAATTTGTAAGTAAGTCGTAAAAATTAATGCACTTATAACTCGCAGTTAATTTTTAAGACTTACTTATTTATATATTTCAACATCCAATGCATTACAACCTGAAACATACCATATCACTCGCAGCACTCCTCATGGCGATTGCCACGTGTTTCAACCCGTCAGCTCATGCTGTAGCTCCATTTCCATATCCCATTGTACCTGACACCATCGCTACGCTGACAGGTCGCGCCGACTATTACGTCACCCATTTCTGGGACAAAGCCGATATGAAGCGCATATTCAGCAACCGCCAGAATGTCAAGGATGCACTTGGCGACTATTTTGCCATGATGCCGCATGCCCAGCGGGATATAGCTACACAGTCGATAGAAAGCCTGCTTGGCCGGCTCTCGAAACAACCCAAAGACCTTGCCTTCATGGCCGAGGCAGCACAAAGCATGATATACAGCGACACTGCGGTATTCTGGAGCGACGAGCTGATGCTGCCCTTTGCGGTCGCAGCGGCAAAAAACAAGAAAGTGGACGAAGGTACACGTCTGAGGATGCAGCGCATAGCATCGATACTCCAGAACAACCAGCCAGGCCGCAGCGCACCAAATCCTGAAATGACACTTCTTGACGGCACCAAAGCCAACGTCTACACCCCTGATGACAATCTGACTTATCAAGTATTGTTTTTCAACGACCCGGAGTGTACGGAATGTAACATGGCGCGTGTCAAATTGGATGCCGACTACCTGACTTCGCGTCTTATCAATGCAGGAATCGTCAAAATCATCAGCATATATCCTGGAGAGATGGATGATGAGTTCAAACGCACCGCCGACCGTTTTCCTAAAACATGGGACATCGGGGCCAACCCTGATGTCGACCTTATATACGACCTGCGCACACAGCCGTGTTTCTATCTGCTCACCGGTCAGGGATATATCGTAGACAAAAATATCCCGGTAGACAACATTCTCGCCATATTTTCGCGTCTACGCAATTTGAAAGCCGCGCAGGGTGTCTCCACCGAGCCATATAAAGCCCCGGAGGTTCCCTCTGATGATGCTGATGCCAACGCCAACCAGAATTAAGAAGCTGTTCTGATGAAGATAGCCGCACTCATATCAGGAGGCGTAGACTCCGCTGTAGCAGTACACTGCCTGCGCGAACAAGGCCATGACCTGCACCTGTTTTACATCAAGATAGGCAATGATAATGGCGAAGGCGACTGCTCCGCAGAGGAGGACATCGAAATGTGCACCCTCATAGCCCGCCGATACGGACTGCCCCTCGATGTAGTATCTCTCCACGATGAATATTGGGAAAACGTCATGCAGTATGCCCTTGACACGGTCAAACAAGGATTGACCCCCAACCCCGACATGATGTGTAACCGCATGATAAAGTTCGGATATTTCGAGCAGCGTTACGGACATGAATTCGACCTTACAGCTACAGGCCACTATGCCGGCACGATAGAAATCGACGGGCTGAAATACCTTACCACAGCCGTCGACCCGGTCAAAGACCAGACCGACTTTTTGGCCCGGATTACATATGACCAGCTCAAGCATCTGACATTCCCTCTGGGATCGATGCCTAAAGCGCGAGTCAGAGAGATAGCCATCGAACAGAAGCTGCCTAATGCATACCGTCCTGACAGTCAAGGGATATGCTTCCTCGGCAAAATCAATTACAATGACTTCATACGCCGTCACCTCGGAGAGAAAAAGGGCGCAATCATAGATATAAGCAACGGTCACAAGATAGGCGAGCATCACGGGTACTGGTTCCACACCATAGGCCAGCGCAAAGGGCTCGGTCTGAGCGGCGGGCCATGGTATGTGGTAAAGAAAAACATACGCGACAACGTGATTTATGTGTCACGTGGCTATGATACGCCTCTGCAATACGGCAACACTCTGCATGTCAACGAAATGCACTGGATAACACGCGACCCCTGGCCTGAGCAGTGCGATGGTGTGGACATAATGTTCAAAAACCGTCACTCGCCTGAACGTTTCCATGCGAAATTGACGAAGCTGTCACCCGGAGAATACGTAATAGAAAGCTCCACCCCCATACAAGGCATCGCGCCAGGTCAGTTTGCTGTAATATACGATGCCAAGGGCGAACTTTGCTACGGAAGCGCCATAATAACAGGCCGAAAAATGTAAACACACATAGACATGGACAAGAGCAAACGAGTAGCAATGCGTGTGATGGGGCTGTCATACAGCCAGATACAGACCGGGGCATATGCCCTTATTCTGTCAGAAATCAACGGTCCTGTCAAATTGCCGATAATCATAGGTGCGCCTGAAGCTCAATCAGTGGCTCTGAAGATGGAGGGTGTGATTCCTCCACGCCCTTTGACTCACGATTTGTTTGTGAGTTTTGCCCATGGATTCGGCGTTACGCTTAAAGAGGTATTTATCAACCGGTTTGAAGACGGTCTGTTTTCAAGCGAGCTGACTTTTTCCGACGGCGAGCGCGAAATAGTCCTTGAAGCCCGCACCAGCGATGCCATAGCAATAGCGATGCGCACAAAGTCACCAATATACACGACTCGCAAAATACTGGAAGAAACCGGATTTGTCATGGAAAACGACCCGACCGTCGGTGATACAGCCGACAGGGCATCTAATGACACCGAAACAGTCGAGCCGGACGAGGACATGACTCCGCAATCCCCCTCGTCATATCCTAAGATCGAGAACTATGCCGTCGAGGAGCTTGAGAAAATGCTCGCAGATTTAATCAATAAGGAGGAATATGAGGAAGCGGCCAAAATCAGCGCAATAATAAAGCGCAAGAAGTCCGACAAGTAATAATCAACATAAACCCATCTAATACACCTATTATTACAACCGAACATGAAAAACGTAAAGCTGCGACTTATAATCATGAACTTCCTGCAATTTGCCGTGTGGGGAGCCTATCTGACCAGTGTCGGCAATTACCTCGGCAGTGCCGGTATGGGCCACTTGATAGCATGGTTTTATGCCATACAGGGCATCGTTTCAATATTCATGCCCACACTTATGGGTATAGTAGCCGACCGGTGGATACAGCCACAGCGGCTGCTCGGCATCTGCCAGATAATAGCCGGCGCATTCATGCTCGTATGCTGGGGCTTAGGACATGCAGCCATGGAAAGCGGCACTTTCCCAAATGCCTCACTGTTTGTCACCATGTACACGATAAGCGTGGCGTTCTACATGCCCACGATTGCATTAAGCAACACGGTGGCCTTCTCTGTGCTTAAGAGCCATGGTTATGATACCATCAAAGATTTTCCACCGATACGCGTATTCGGCACTGTCGGTTTCATAGCCACAATGTGGTTTGTCAATTGTGCGATGTGGATTCCTGAAGAAGGCTTGTCATTTACCCTCGCCCCTAATCCGCTGCGATTCCAATATACCCACATGCAACTATTCGTATCAGGTGCATTAGGCCTCATACTCGGCATGTATTGCTTTTCGCTGCCCGAATGTCTGATTTCAGCCGAAGACAAGAAAGATAAGAGCCTTGCCGAAGCGCTTGGCCTTAATGCGTTCAAGCTGTTCAAGGTCAAGAAGATGGCTATATTTTTCGTATTCTCGATGCTTCTGGGCATGTGTCTGCAGGTAACCAACGGCTATGCCGGACCGTTTATCACGAGTTTCAAAGGTTCAGGATTTGCCGACACTTTTGCTGCCAACAACGCCACCCTGCTGACTTCGCTATCCCAGATAAGCGAGGCTCTATGCATATTGATGATTCCGTTTTTCCTCAAACGCTTCGGCATAAAGAAAGTCATGCTGATAGCAATGGTTGCATGGGTTTTGAGGTTTGGATTCTTCGGCATCGGCAATCCCGACATGCCCGGCGTATTGCTGTTCATTCTCTCCATGATAGTCTACGGTGTCGCATTTGACTTCTTCAATGTCTCAGGAGCGTTATTCGTGGAACAGGAGACCGACAAGACCATCCAAGCCTCGGCGCAGGGACTGTTCATGCTTATGACTAACGGTATAGGCGCGACAGTGGGCACACTCAGTGCAGGAGCCGTAGTCAACTATTTTTGCAGCTGGACCGAAGTCGACGGGACAAGCTACCTGTTAGGCGACTGGACGGCAACATGGCTGATATTCGCAGGCTTCGCATTAGCTGTAGCAGTTGCATTTGTCTTGGTATTCAAAGACAATACAAATGCTGTTTCTAAACAACCTGTATAACAGACGATGATACAGTTCTATTGCCCGGATATAGAGTCGCTCCCGGTGCTACCCGAAAGCGACTCCAATCATGCGGTCAGGGTGCTGCGTATGCACGAAGGCGACCTGCTGCAAGTCATCGACGGTCGCGGTCATGCTTTTGACTGCCGTCTGACTGCAGCACATCCCAAGAAAGCCGCCCTCGAAATCATAGCGAAACGCGACATGCCACTACCCTGGGACTACTGCATAACCGTAGCCGTAGCTCCCACCAAATCCATGGACCGCATGGAATGGATGGTAGAAAAACTGACAGAAATAGGCATCAACCGCATAGTTCCCCTTAAATGCGAACATTCCGAGCGTAAGGACATCAAGACCGAACGGCTAAAAAAAGTGGCGGTGGCAGCCATGAAGCAATCGCTCAAATCCGTATTGCCGCAGATCGATGAAATGACACCTTTGCGCGATTTCTTAACCCGGCAGCATCCCGACCAGAAATTCATAGCATACTGCGATGACATCCACCAGCGTCAGGAGCTGGCTTGCCGATACATCGCTGGCAAATCGGCGACTATATTAATAGGGCCTGAGGGCGATTTTTCCCCTGATGAAATCAGGGCTGCTATCGAATCCGGCTTCCAGCCAATCACACTCGGTGCCAACCGGCTACGCACGGAGACCGCAGCACTTGTCGCTGTCGATACCTGCCACATCCTATCCCAGACGGCACGATGCCGTGGATAAGAGACACTTCGCACAACGATATAACGTAGAGGGGCGGCATCCATCATTGATGCCGCCCCTCTGCGTTGTATCGTGTTATTTAATATCAGCTGTCGCTACCTAAAGAGCTCAATGTATTGCCGTGCGATTTTCGCCCATCGGTAATTTTGAGAAGCAAAATCTTTTAACTTAGAGCCTTGGGACACATCTGGGTCTCTGGCGATGTCTCGCAGCGAACAAACGTCGCCGAAATAGGAAGCACACCCCCCGGTGGTATAGCGATTGTAATTCACATCATAGGCTGCTATAGGTATGCCGAGATACATCGCCTCGACAAGCGACGGGTTTGTACCACCGGCACTGTGGCCATGGATATAGAGAGCCGCATGCGAGCGAAGCACCCACAATCTGTCAAGGTCATAAATGGCATCTAATATATGTATGCCGAAGGCCTTTTCATACCTCCGCCGCAGCGACCGTGCATAATCCGAGTGGGTCCAGTTACCGATGAACACCAACGGCAACGGTGCATCTGAAGATGCAAACGATTCCAAAATCATGTCACAATTATTCTCCGGCTCAATCCGGCATAGGGATATGGCATAGCCCCCATCTGTCAGGCCATATGATTGAAGGACTTCAGACGCTGTCGCTTCGGAAACATCTCTGACCACCTGGTCTCCCCCATAGGCTATCAAGGTAGCATCCTTGCCATACGTCTCGCGGACATAATCAACGATACCCTGATTGTCGGCAACGATGACATCGGCATATCTCACCGCCATGGCTTCAGACGCACGGAGTATGCGACGCGCCATGCTACCCCACTTCTGGCGACGATGCTCGAGCCCGTCGATATTGACCACTATCTTGGCTCGTGTCAGCATTCGGAGCACGGGCATGAACAGGCATCCCGAAACTCCTAATATGAGTATCACATCATAACCTTTGATGGCCTTAAGCATAGATATGACATCATAGGGGATGGATTGTACGCCATTAGCCCGTAAAGGCACATAGCGCAATGAGGCTCCACGGTAGCAGTTGTCTTCAAGCGGTGTCATATCTTTCGAACTACAAAACACGGTGTAATGTATATCCTGCGGACAATTATCGCCAAGGAGATTCTCTACAAGGGACTCAAATCCCCCGTAGGATGCCGGGACACCTTGCGAACCTATGATAGCTACATTTATCATTGTTGTGATGAAATAGCATTGAACAGATTACAGATGGCTGTTGAAAAGACCTGCGGGTGAAATTCTCGCGATTTTTCCAGAGCACCTGCCGAAAGCCTCATATATAGCTCCCTGTCAGCAAATATCTCCCTGATTTTGTCACCGATAGCCGACAGATTGCGTACATCGAGTTTGTAACCGTTATATCCGTCAACAACAATATCGGCAATGCCTCCCACCGTCGGGACTATCACCGGCAACCCAGCCGTCATGGCCTCTACTGCCGTAAGACCGAATGTCTCTATCGCCAAATCCGGATTTGTAAGCGACAGCACTAATGATGCATTATTATAAAAAGGACTTACATCAGTCTGCCGCGAGAATATTTTCAGTTGCGGGATAGCGGATACATCTACCTGATTTTGCTTAAGGAATTGGGCGATCTCGTCATCGGTAGCATTGATTATGAGTTCCCAATGACAATCTGGCAGTCCAGAAGCCAAGCATATAAACTCGTATGTACCCTTATACGACTTCAAGGAAGAAACCATGAGAATACGCTTACGATCAAAAGCAGCAGAAGCATCTGGGTTCAATAACGATGCCATGGATGCCGACAATGCATTTGGTATGACATGCAACCGCTCGTGCGGAAAAGTGATATGCGATGCCTGGAAATCGCTGACACATATGACATGGTCGGCTATACGTGTCATCAATGCAGCAAGCAATCGGTACATCCGCCCCTTGGCAAATGCATTTTCGTGATAGTGATATACCACACGACTGCCGGACATCTTCGCTCCAATCGCAGCTCCAAACGGGAGTATCGTATTGATATAAGTTACCGTTCCCGAACCACAATGTTTCAAAGCCTTGAAGAAAGACACCGTCTGGGATTTCAACAAACGCCACACTGTCACTATGGGGTTAGATGAAAATCTGTAGCGGATGGTGTGCTTATGTACCGACTCATGGCGGGTGAGGCTGTCAAGCACACCGCCTTCGGATGTGAAAAGCGTCACATCATATCCGTCAGCGACGAGTGCTTCAAGCGACATTTCCAGCACCTTGGGACTGCCGCTGAAATCATTATACAGATGAAACGCTACTATCTTTCTCGGTTTCTCTATCATTAGTCAAGTTTGTCGGCCATCCCGAGTAGACGAACCCGGAATGAAAGCAGCTCATAGTCACTGTCAGTCCATCGTCCACCACAGCGTGACGCATACAGCGAAATCATGTCAAGAAGGTATACCTTTAGAAGCATCACACCGATATCATCATGGGCCTTAAGTAGCCTGATTACAGCTTCTGGCGATTCGTGCTGCTCGAAAAATGCCGTCTGAACTAAAAAATGGCATTTGTCAAGCCCAGGTATGCCATGGTAGATACCATACTCCCAATCAAATACAAACAGCGCACCATCGCTGACAATCATGTTCCACGGCGTGAAATCACGATGTGTCACTACTGCCGATACTTCCATGTCGGACATCTGAGCAAGCACTGTCCGTGCACTGTCCGAGACGAAACCACGCAATTCCTCCGGGATAACGTTGGCATAGGTATCATACAACCTACGTATTGACAAGAATATGTCGGTTTCAGCCGCTTTCATCGGCGTAGCAGTCAACCGATGGAGTGTAGATTGAAATTGCTGATGCAGAGATGTCCACCGATGTACCTCCTTGGACTTCAATGTCTTTACCGTCGACTGGATGAACAGATACAGCCCATCATCGGTCTCGTTACAGTCAAAAGCCTGTGGGATATGCCCTCTCATCTCCTCAAATGAATTGAGAGATGCAAGCAACGACGACTCGTGTTTGAACAGGCGCAGCGCGATGTCTGATTTGTCGGTCACTTTGCAATATCCCAGAATACATCCATCCTTATTACACTGTATGGTCGCTTTTGAGTCGGCCGACGGTGTCCCTCCGAAAAGGCTCCAATCGAGAACATCTGTTTTAAATGCCTCTGCACACGGCTGATATATTGATGGTGCCAGTTCACAAGAGATGATGTCGGCATGAAGCAGCCGTCGGAACGATCCTATCCGCCACAGCAACGGCAGCAACCGCTTGAGCATACGCCCCTTGAAGCTACCGGGCTGGTAGATAGCCAATGCGAGCCTCATCCCATTTACAGGGACAACCCACCGCTTGCCGTCGGCATTAACAAACGAAACAGCCTTACGATGCCCCCCGGTCAGAAGTCTTTCAATTTCCATCGGCATTTATGATGTTGCGCACCACATCGCGGATTTCACGGCCATGCCATTCCCACGACACCTCAGAGGCAGCTTCAAGAGCCGCATTGCCCATCGCCTGACGACAAGAATCGTCACCAAGGCGTGTCACAGCTGCGGCAACAGCAGCAATCACCTCGTCACGCCGACCACGTGGGATTATCACCGAATATTCGGGGCGGAAATATCTCGTATATCCTGTGGTATCAAGGGCAACCAACGGCTTCCCGGCGGCCATAGCATCGAATGATACCGTGACAGCACCCTCTTTGAGTGAAGTATTAAGCACTATATCAGCTTCGTGCAGCAACCGACGGTATTCTTCCGCAGGGACTTCGCCGCGAAGAGTCACGTAATCGGTCAAAGCCAATGACGAGATTATGCCCTTAAGACGGGATTTGTCAGGTCCTTTGCCAAGGATGTCAAGATGCACAGCCATGCCAGTGTCACGCAATCTCGCCACAGCCTCAATGGCAATATCAAAACCTCGCCATGCATCCAACCGTCCGACACAAAGCAGCCTCAGCACCCCATCAGATTTATGGACAGGCTGCGGCGTGGCTATGTCTGATATATCTGCTGCAACATCGGTCATCAACACAGCCTTTGACAGGCAGAACTTAGGGAGAGATGACCGTGTTATCTCCGTCTTACATAATATAAGGTCGGCATTGCGGCATCTGCGACGAAAGCCCGGAGTCAACGGCACAAGTTTTGCAGCCAGCCTGCGCACACTCTCCATGACGCGCGACTTAAGAGAATAATATTTGATATACTCACGCGGTATGGTCTCCAATCCTCCCACAGGACCCCAAATAAACCGTCGGGATGCCCCGAATCGACTTACAGGCCACAATACATTTCCGTAGGTCAGGTGCAAGAAAGTCTCTATGCCATTTGACCACATGGTCTCGCTGATTACAGCATCAGAGGCTTTAGTCCATTTCAAATAATAGCGATGCACACCCTTGCGTCCGTGCTTTCGAGCCAGTTCGCTTGCCGACAGGTCAAAATATATCCAATGGATGCTCTCATAGCCATGATTGGCGGCCATCCACCGCTCGATAGGTTCACGGTTGTTGGCCCGAGTGATGACCCACAGTTCAAACTCACGACTCAACTCCAATACCCAGTGCCAGCCCACCCCTATCTCGCTTCCTTTCCACGGCTCGCAGGCATAGGCCGACACCATCAGACGGGGTTTTGCAGACTCAGATGTTGTCATCATTTAATTTAAGAGAGTGTTTAAGACGACGCAGGTTGAGTCGATGTTGTTTATCAAAAATATGCGTGAGTATCTGATTGACAGCGACATCGGGAGTGGAGTCATTAACCACTTTCAGATAACCACGCTGCGGTGCCAGCAGATCTATTCGGGCATTGACAGCCTCTATATCCTCACGTGACAGCTCCCTCTTACGCTGAAGGATGGTGTCTGTAGATGCCGTAAGGAGTATATTGTAGCGCAGCTGCGGGATGAACAGCTTACGCCACATGTCGAGGAACCGATAAGGCAGATAGATGCGCGAGCGGCGTGGGTCGCAAATTATGTCATTGAAATAGCGGTCAAATACCACAAGCCGGGTTATCCGCGTCTGCGACTTAACCTTTACCCAGTAACCCACGATATAGTCTATGGTGTAATAACTTAAGCGCGCCAGCGAACTTATAGGCGATGTGCGTCCGCCGCGATGCGGGTCGTTATAGTTTCGATCCACCTCCTTCTTGACACCGGCCTTGTGTGCCACATCGCCCAGATTGCCGAAAAGAGCGGGACGGAAATGATAGTAGGAATGTGCTTTACGGAATACATCACCCAGACGGTCAATCACCATATCTATCACCGTAGTTTTACCTGCACCGTCAGGACCTGTGAAGCCGATGGCAAATCCTGTACCCGTCCCCAGATAGTTATGCACATACGACCATGCCCAACGGGTCATTTCACCCATCAGCGCGAATGGCCGATGAACAAGATTCCAACGGAAAGCATTCAGCATCAGCACGCTACGCGATGTGCGGTCACATGTGACCGCATCAGGGCAGCGGAATATCTCAGCCAGCTTCGCTTTGACCGACGGCAGGTTTTCAGCCGCTTCTCTCACCGCCCGGTAACGCTCCGGGTACTGTGCACCTACAGCTCTGTCATAGAGATATTTGTCAAGGAATTTTGATGACGGGCCTGAATGCCACAAAAAGCCGTTGAACTGCCGATCGGCAAGAAATTCATCGGCACTCATCAACCGTATGCCCCACACAGATGTGTCAAAGAAGAAATCCCACTGCACAAGAGCCACGCTGCCATCTTCATCAATCCGGGCGCATACAAATGTCACCAGCCGGTCCGAATCGAGACAGGTCAGTATTTTCCAGCCAAGACCGTCAATCAGACCTACAAGCCTGCGCCGCAACAGTCGGAAATCCCGACGGCGTATGATGATGTCGATGTCACGAGCATCGTTGCCTACGGGAAGCTGCTCATAATTACGCAGCACCGCATACTCGGCATTCTCATTGAGAAATCCGATTATCTCACGTATCAGTAGCTCTTTCGCATCCATATATATCTATGACCCGAATACCTCAGAAATCGCGTCTCTGAGAGCTTTGATGTAACCTTTGCCATATTTCAAGTCCGGCTCCATATGATTGCCCTCGCCCCATTCGTTCCAGCTTTTAAGAAACACGATGTTCGTAGATGCGTCCTTATTGCGGACCGTCTTAAGGCATTTCACCGCATGAGCCTTAAAATACTCCGGCAATGAGTCATGGAAAACCGCCCCTCTCTTACCGCTTCGAGGACTATGGTCCCAGTTTGGAATCAGGGTCGGGAAGAATCCGTCACGCGCTTCGATCCCGTTTTCGTCCACGAACCATTTGCTTACATTCATATATTTGTAATGGTATGGTGCTTTTCCAAGCAGACGGAGAAATTTATGATAGTACTTCAATACGCTGGAGTTATAGGGAAAATGATGTGTATATTCCCCCAGGCGGGCTATGTTGACCCCGTCCATGCCTATCGCCTTACATCTGGCAGCATCCTCGTCGGTGCCTATCGCCTGACCGATGAAGTAAAATTCCTTGCCGAGGTATTTCCTGCCAAGTTCATTCCATTTCTCTATGAATGTTCCCACTGAAGGATACTCTGCGGGGCGATATATCATGAACACAGGCCTACCGTCAACATGAATATATCTATCGTCTTGAAATGCGCTCAGTAGATATTTAAAATGCGCCTCTATACCTGCTTCGTCATCATACTTCTGCTCTTTGACAAGCTTGGCTTCACAGGCGGCATCATGATTCCAGAATTTTGAATACCATGACTGGTTGGCCCAGCATACGCAGAAAGGGAAATCATTGTCCCTGTCGGCAATGAGATGCTGCAACGGGATATCAAGCTCCATGTCTCCGTCTCCAAACCAATAGTGATAGTACACAAACCCGTCAATGCCGGCCTCTTTGGCCAACTCTGACTGCTTACGCTGCGTCTCTACATTACGCAGGTCATAATAGCCCAAATCTGCCGGCACATGAGGCTGATAGTGCCCCCTGAAAAGTGGACGAGCTTTCCCGACGTTGGTCCACTCGGTAAAGCCGGTGCCATACCAACGGTCATTAGTCGGAGTCGGATAATATTGCGGCAGATAAAATGCTAAGATTTTGGGTCGTGACATGATAATCTCTTTACTATCTATCGGTTAAGAAGGTTTTTGTGGAGTTTATCCGCGAAATATCCCGGTTTGAGCAGTATGCTGTACAGTATATCGAATACCCCGAAAGGATTACCCCGATGTATCCGCAACGCTCCGCGACGCAGGTAATCGGTGGCTTTGGCCTCCTTACGCAGCTTCGACATATCCTTGGCCGGATAGGATTCCATCCAGTCTTTAAAGCATAGCGGTTTGCGGCCTTCACGCCTGTCGAGCAGGCATTGTTTCACCCACCGCATTTTAAGCAGCATGGGGAGAGTATTGGACGAAAGTCCAGAGCCGAGCTTGCGGTAATATGCCAGCACTTCAGGAATCACGATTATAGCCTTTCCCTCGGTGTACAAGTCGCTCATACGAGTCCATAAGTCAAGATCCTCGCAAAAATCCTGATAACGGACAGGTCCTTCAGGAAAACCCTCCACGGAGTACCCCCCTACACTCAGGGCCGCCTCCCTGTCATATATGGCTGTGGGCTGCATGAATATCAGTTTTTTTGCAGCCGCTTTTTCGTAAAACTCTTCTTTAGAGGTAGCGCCGAGATACAGACCGCCACCTATCAGCGACGTATTTTGGTCGACATAAGCCAGATGGCATCCTACCGCCATCAGGTCGCTGTCAGACTGTATTTTTTCCCACATCTTGGCTATAGCTGTAGGTAGCAAAACATCATCGGAGTCAAGAAACATCAGATAGCGTGTCGAAGCCTCGCGCTCGGCAAGATAACGGCAGTAGCCGATGCCGTGATTCGATTCGAGACGTATCAAAGTGTACTGCCGGGGGTATTGTCTGAAATATGCTTCCACCATCTCTACGGAGCGGTCTGTTGAAGCATCGTCAATAATGAGCAGGTTGAAATCGCGCACAGTCTGGCTCATCACGCTGTCAAGGGTTTCCGCAATCCACTCCTCCTTGTCATACACGCATATCGCTAACGTCAAATCCATAAGCAAATTCACTTGATTATCTGTTTTAATCCTATGCTCCACGGCATATACTTTACCATTACTGGAATCATTAATGCCGAAACTATGACTGTAACCAATGCCGTACACAACAACGGATATGGCACAGCAACGGAATTAAAAGCAACTATCAACGGTCTGTATATCAGATGATGCAATGAAAACGGAACTATCGAATAAGCTCCAAAATACACAAGAAACGGGACCTGCCTGATTGACTTACAGATATACATAACCGAAAAAGATGCCAGTATAGCAATAATCAGAGTCCAATAATAATTACCGATTACAGTGTTGGTATGAAATCCGATACAATTATAAGGCTTTAGCCACGTCACCACCAATACCAGTCCCAAAAGCGCAATACCAACCAATAAATTATAGCGGTCGTATTTATTAGGATACATTAGTGGCAGACGTTTGACAACATAACCTATAAAAAGCAAAGGAAGTGCGGACAACGAGACATCAATCATCAGCGGGAGAAAGAGATATTCCCTCCCCATAGTCGCCCCTATAGAACCGATACAAAGCACAACGAGTGCCTGCAAATCGACCCTCGTAGTAATACGACAAATCAGATACAGCCATAAACTCGACCAAAAAAGGCATAGCAGATACCAGATTGGGCCATTGAACCATTGCCGTTGGGTAAACATGTCCATCAAACCTCGCGCCTCTGTTGACATTATATCAGGAGCCAAAGACATGCCTATATAGAACAAGATATATGATACTAAATAAAAAAACAAAAACGGGACTAGCAGCTTATTAACTCTGTTTTTCAGGAAACTCCATCCCCCCACCCCTGTCTTCAAAAAGAAGCCAGACAAGACAAAAAAAACCGGCAAGGAAAAATAATAAAGCACATAGTAATCAGGCAAGATACCGACATGACCGAAAATCAGCATCAACATACAGATACCCTTGGCTGTGTCAATATACTGTAATCGCTGGCGTTCTTTTCTCGGCATGACTCAGGAATTATGGATTATACGTAGTATGGCCACAGGTATTACCGTTTGCCAGCTATCTTCACAGCCTTGCGTGTACGGCGTATTTTACGGACTACAGAGAAAACAGGTGGTGTAAAACAAGATACAAAAGCATAAAGCCACGGAGTGCGCATAGCCAGTTTCACCAACAGGAACTTTGATTGAAGCCCCGACGGAATAACTTTCAACAGTTTAGCTTTTTCACTCAAATGTCCCCTCAGACCAAGGCAGTAACGGCAGCTGTAATTGAAATATCTGTCTGCGAGGTCCATGACCCACTGCTTTATGGGCGATGTGCTATAGAGAGTCCTGTATAATTCATAGACTCTCCGAGCAGCCCACGTATTGCCCCACAATATGTTAATATCCCGATAGATGTTATCTGTGGTGCTCTCCTCCCCTTTATTATAATGAATCAGGAGCAATGGGATATACTGCACGCTCTGCGCATGATACATCACAGTCACCCCCCAGTCGATATCTTCGATCATTACTTTGTCGACAAACCGTATGCCCGCATTGACATAAAACTCCCGGCGTATACACAACCTCCACGGAGCGATGCACCATCCGAGATTTCTGACGGCATCGATATTGCTCATCACCGGCTGCTGCCCGAAATTAAGCTGCAGATTATTATGGGGATTGGAACGGAATTGAAATGCGGAGTCGGTTATTATTACATCAGGAGCGGCCTCGTGACTGACAATAAAACCAAACAGCTCTTTGAGACTGCCGGGGTGGTAATAGTCATCCTGATCGATGAAAAGTATGTATCTTCCAGAGGCATATTCAACGCCAGTGTTCCTCGCTCCGCCTTGCCTTAGATTCTCCTTATGGCGGATGACCTTAAGATTATGATGGAGAGTCTGTTGGCCGACAAGCCAGTCATATGATTCGTCTGGACTGACATCATCGACACAAATCACTTCGCAGCACTCATCGGCAAGTCCCTGGTTCCATATACTTTCAAGGCACACAGGCAAATCATGCGTAAGCCCGTTGTAAACCGGTATGATTATGGAAAACAGTGGATGTTCCATATCAAAAATGTACTTTTATAATCAGCCTGTTTTCTTTATTGGTTCACGATTCCACCATATCGACAAACGGCCTTTTGCCGATTTTCGCGCCGTAATATTCATTGATTTTATCAACGGTACAGCGGTTACCCCCCCCCATATTCACACCTATAAGTGTCTCATTTTCAGGTATTAATACTTGCAAGTGATGATAGTCATAGCCTGTAGCCACCATATCGGCATGGTTCAAACGGGCCATGCATGACAGCCATATATCGTCAGCAGAAAAGGCAAGATGCTTTATCAACTCCACATCAAATACATCACCATGCATGACATGCGGAGGATATAGTATGCCGGCACAACCGATAAACAACAGGTCACGACACTTGCATTTTCCACTAATCTGGGGCCAATGCTCATACACAGGAATCGACGAATAAATACGTTTCGCCCTGTTGCCTATGACCGCTCCGGGATGTTCAAGATGCGATTGCCATAGAGCCTTGGTTAAATCTTCGGGATACAGGGCGTCGTCATCGACTGTTACTATAACCTTATCAGTAAACTCCTGGAATGCATAGAAGTATTTTTTATGCGACCTGAGGTCTCCGTCTACAAACCGTATATCCAACCCTCTCGGACACATTCGTATCAGACTCTTGGGGAGGTCGGCAGAGCCATTGGGAAATTGTTCTTTCGAAAGATAAAGTATTATCCTTTCCGGCAGACACTCTTGGCGGAGCAACGACTCTACCGTCATCCAGACATATCGAATCCTTTTCGGGAACGAGGTAAATGAGATAACCAGACCCTTACATACACGATGCGACAGCTTATCTATGGAATATTTTTTTTGTGTGAGTTTAAAGTAGATTGCCAATACTATGTTAGCGATAAAATCCCATATGATATTGAAAATACCATATAGATGCAACCTGTCGAGCCATTTGACCCTGCGATTATTCCACTGCCTGTGGCGGTCAAAAAAACGTATGATGCCCATCTTAAAAAGCTGTCGGTTTCATATCACGAAGAGATTCTCCTTGTGGAGCGGATGGCCCGGGCAGCTCGGCGTATTCCGGGTAAGCCTCATCATTTCTTCCGCCCTCATCTTCAGCAACGGGTAAAAGCCCCTGCCGCCTTTGCTCATAAAAGTATCGCGTAGCACACAGTATATACAGCAGCCCCCAGGAATATGCGACATTATTGGTGCCGCCTCCGAGGCCGAGCAAAAACAGTATGGCACCTATAGAACGCAACCTGACACAGCACGAAAACACAAGCACCCAGCTTAAAATCAATGAGATGAGTCCATAATCATCGATATCTCCCATATTTCTCCGCTCCGGGCTATGCCTAAAGCGTAATGAATAGTCACAGCCATGCCCTATCCAGAAATCTCTGTCAGTGATGTTATTAGCCAGATTTGAACAAGTGTTGACGATAGGAGCCACACGTACAGCAGCCGAAGTGTCTGTCTGGCGCACACTGCCGGCATTCATACTCGAAGCGGCATTAGCCACTGCGACTACCCTCTCGAAATGCTTGATTTCTGCATTGCGGAGTATCAGAAAGATGCCGGCAAATATCGGGAGCGTCAGGAACAAATAATAACCTCTGAGAAAATACAACGACACGACACCCATAGCTATGAAGCACGTAGCCGAACCCATCATGGCCGTGTCGGCTATCACACATATAGTAACCCACCTATGCTCCGGGCCAAAAGCCTGGAATAACGATACCTTAGAGCCTCGCAAATATTCATTACACTTGAGGTAGGCATAGTACAGCAGCCATAGTGTACGGGCAAATGTGGATGGCTCTTGGGAGAAACCGTTCACTCGCATACCGCTTTCCTCGGTTACGAACAGAATCATATTAAGCCAAGGCATATTCCATATTCCCACCATATGCAGCAACGTCTGAATAATGGCTATCCCGGTGTAAGCGTATATGAAACATCTGATAAAATTGATGAAAACATCGATAGTCAAGACATGTTTATGATAAATAAGGGTATAAAATACCATAAAGGTAGATACAAACATGCCGCAATACATGACAGTACTCGTTCGGAAAGAAAGCGGATGGAGGAAATAAGCGGTAAAGAAAATCCACAGCCAATACATCGCACCGAATACCACCGCCTTGTTGATATTGAAATTAGCAAGGAAAATAATAGGCATCACTGCCATCATGGCGACCTTGACCGGGCTGACACCGGCACTGCCCTCTAACGGGATATACTGAATCACCATCAGGACTATCATAAACAGGACTGCATTGGTCCAGTTATAGTTTTTCAGAAAGAAAAAACCTTTGATAAAGTGCCAGACATTTGAAAAAACAACAGATATAAACGCCATATATGTCGATAGAAGTCTTTTATTATAAATCAGTTGTCATGTCGAGACCTTATGACACCTACAATTTTAGGATAATGCCTTGACAGCCATTCGGCTATGAAATATTCCAGAGCCATAGTCACGACAAATAACGACAATGCTATCCAGCCCCCATCCATAGGTTGCCCACATACGATGCGTACTGCTATGTCACACAGCACCATCATTATGCTGAAATGTGTCACCATAAGAGCCATCGAGTTACGCCCCCAATAACGGAACCAGTGCAATAACGGACTGTTGTCTATCGGCATAATAATGAGAATTAACCCTATGGGAGCAAACAACGGCGCACCGAAACTCCACAACTCAGGTACTGGATGCCACATTGCACAATACCACCCGACCGATGCTATAAGCAAGCCGATTATAAACACCGACAACCTGTGTCGTTCCTGTATGAACATTAAAAAATAACGACGGAAGCAGAACCCTGCCGCTACGCCGAGCCATGCCCCCGCAATGTTGAGGACAACCCTGAAAGGAGCCTCAGTAATACTGGAGGCCAGTGTATCACGTGGGCCTAACATAATGCCATAAGACCACATAAACAAAGCTATTGCTACAGCAACAATAGCGCACCGCAACTGTGGCCTCTTATTACGGACCCACCACCATAGCAACTCCGCGCCAAACAGAGCCGGAAGAAACCACAGCGTACCGATACCTCTGAGCACTACCGACTTATATATCTCACGGGCTATGAAATAAGTGTCGTAATATCCACAAGCCCACAGCACCATGTCAAAAGCAAGGATAATTGCCGTCCATGCAATATAAGGGACACCGAGCTGATGCCACCGCTTACGCAGAAACTCACGGAAAGGGAGCTGCCGAGGACGCATCGCATCTATCCACCCGGAAACAACATAAAACATACTGATCATGTATGATCCTATGAACACGTTGACCTTCGGAGGAATGAATCCCGTAGAAAAATGTACCAGAACGATACTGACTATCGCCAGACCTTTGGCTATGTCAAGATATGCCAAGCGTTTAGGCTGAGGAGCAGGGACTCTATTTGTAATAGATATGGGCATGTCGTTTATCTGCTCTGATGCCTTATGCTGTGGAGTGTTATCATTATAAACGTATACAATCTGAATGACAGCGATGCAATCATACGTCCATACCACGGCCAACGGCTGTAACGGCGTATGAAATATAGCCGTGAGTCGCGCCAATGTCTGAAGCGGGGGCGCGGATCGCCTTTGGCACCAGAGATGTGGCGATGCACGGCTTTCACCGCCGGCGTATAATACATCGTACACCCGGCAGCTTCTATCCGGCGCGACAGCACCGACTCCTCGCAGTACAGGAACAGATTCTCGTCAAAAAGTCCGTGTTCCCTGAGATAATCGCCACGTAACATCAGACAGCACCCGCTAAGCTTATGGCACTGATGCGGCGTGGCAGGAGCGTCAATGAAGCTATCGGTATTTGACGATCTTTTACTCCGCAGACTTAGCACATCCCGAATCCATGCCAGGCTACCTGTCCATGAGCCGTCGGGCTTCATGGGTGTCTGATACCTGCCATCGGGCGACAATATCGCTCCGCTTATGGCAGCGCACCCTGGCCGCGACATCAATTCACGGTATATAGTGGCGACATATGCAGTGTCAGGAAACTCCATATCGGGGTTGGCAATCATCACCGCATCACACCCTGCGTCAAGTGCCATGCGTATTCCTATATTATTGCCGGCATTATATCCACGGTTATGCGGAGCTGCATGAAATCTGGCACCCTTGCTCTCGCAAGCCATCCTGAGCGCGTCCACATCATCTGACGATGCCGAGGCATTGTCAACAACAATGATATCTAATGCCACATCTTCCTGACGCGACAAGAAATCAATGCACTTGAGGGTATCTGACGACGAATTATAATTCAGTATGACGACTCCTATCATAACCAGTCGCTATGGTCAAACGCCTTTGAAACCAGTCCTCATTTTGTAAAGATAACGCCTTAACCGCCTACTGTAAGTGTTGGCAGTCGCCAACAAACGGCCCAACGGCTGGCCAAGTGTCAGCCGCAGACTTGCCGGATCGAATATGGTAATACGGTCGCCCAAAAATGCGATTTTGAAAAGCTCTACCAATGACAGCTTTTTAGCCGTAGGGGTTCCGTCAAACACATCAGCTTGCAAAAGCGGCGTGAAGTCCACGTCATCCACCTTAAGGTGCGACAGCGCGTCAAGCGACACCGATGCCCACCGAAACATTATGCTGCTGTCGTCGAGATGGTATTGCGCAATCTGCCCAGCCATCTCCGTCGCCACATCTACATTGGCACGGACTATCGGTGTCTCGGTCATGATGCCGTTGTCAGAAAATACAGGAACCACAGCCCCTGTCGTCTCATCACAGGCATAAGAGCCGGTTGAGGGATATGGAGATGCCGAAAAATAGTTTTCGATGAGGGCCGTTGCGTTAGTGTCAAGCTGTCCGGGCTGGAAATACGATACATAATCTCCGGCCAAAGGCGATATGACATCTGCCCGCACTCCCATGTAGAAAAATGTAGTCGGCTGTCCTCCACAGTCCTTGATCAGACGGTTAATCATCAAGCGCGACGTACCGAGCCAGCCGACATCGACCATTGCGGTCTTTGCATCGTCAAGCAGTCCCTCCTGCCGGAAATATTCCTTGAGCAGCTCAAACTGTCCGTCTGCTCGCTTCTTGAACTCAGGAGTAAAGCTGTCATTGCGGAACAGCATATCCATAAACTGCTGCTGCTGCGAGGCATTGATTATACGCCGGAACGGCAGCTCCATCCCGTATGCTGCCTGTAACTCTGCCCTCGTGTACTGGAGCTGCCACAGCAGATGGTCAGAATCGCGTCCTATAAGATTATTACGGTCAGCGATGGCGATATAATCCTCATCGCGGCACTCTCTCAGATAAGGCACCATCAGCGAGCGGCGCGACACATAGAGATACCGCAGCTCTATGCCATCATGCGGAAGCTGCTCGGCAATCTTCAGGAGGATATAGCTGTCACGGTTGAGGAAATACAACCGTTTGATGCCTTTGCGCCGGGCTTCGGCAATAACAAACCTGACATACGATATATATGCAGGAGCTACGAAATCGGCAGCCATACGCACCACAGGGGTGTCGCCGAATTTCAGACGGACATTGCGCGCTATACCGGCCAAAGCCGACATCTGCCAGCCGTTCCAAAGCGTGGATGACATCGCCATCCAGAGCCGTTCGGTGGCTGTAAACGGAGCGGTGACATGCACGGCCTTTATTCCATGCTTGCGAGCATATCGGACATCGCTGAAACGGTTGTCGCCATAATGAATCCAGCTGTCGACAGTGCGGGCGATGTCCGACTTGGCAACTTCGGCATAAAGCCTGCCCTGCTGATGCTTACATGCACCGGCTTCACATGACACCACAACCTTCTCGTCTCCCGTCAGACAGCCCTCTCTGCGGAGTATGTCGGCAAGAAAAGCCGACGGCAGATACATGTCGGAGATGAACAATATCTTATCTCCTTTCTGTCGATGTGATTCTATGACGGATTTGACTTTAGGGTTGACACACAGCTGACGCGCTTCTTCCTCCATCTCTGCCTGTCGGAGCTGGTCGGCGGTGTAAGGAGCGAAACTTCCTGCTTCAGGGACTGCATATATGGAGTTGATAGTAGCTAACGGACCTTTCTCGGCATGTGCACGCCAATTATAGAAGACAGCAGCCTGAGCCGTGTCCTCGGCCCATAACCTGCTTCCCATCAGCCGCCACACCGTTTCAGGGCGACCGCAACGGCGCACCAATGCAGTGTCAAATATGTCAAATGATGCCAGATTCATCGGTCGGATTATTCGCTGAGATGCAGAGCTTCCGCCATGGCTGCGCTGCTGCGCTGCCATGTAAAGCCTTGTATGTTTTTATTCGCTTCTGTGGCAATACGTCTCCTCAATTCGTCATCTTTAAGAAGTCTGATGACATTCGCTGCCAAAGCCGCTGCATCGCCGACAGGCGAAATCAGAGCCGTTGCGCCGTCAACAGCCATCTCCTTGAATCCTCCGCAGTCAGTACATGCCACAGCCGCGCCGCATATCATAGCCTCGCCTACCGTCAGCCCCCAGCCCTCGGAGCGGCTTGTGGCAAGAAATACCTGCGAGGAGTTATATATCTCGTTATGCTTCTCACGCGAGGGGCACCGGGTATATTCCACCCAATCGGGGAGAAAATCAGGCCGCTCGGGAGTGCCGAACATCTTTACCGTCAGCGACGGCACCGCCTGCTTCACTATCTGCAACGCTTTCCAGCCTGTAGCGCAATCTTTTCGAGGCATGTTATGCCATAACATGCTGATTATCGGCAGCTTCCTATCGGCGATCGGAGTATTCAACGTGAAATAATTGAAATCAAAGCCGTTTGGAACCAGTACAGAATCCTCTGCATAGCGGAAACGAAGCATATCGCGCAGCCACGAGGCTATGACTATCTTGTTGAGAGCCATATGATAGGTATCGTCAAGTATGGCACGGAGCCCTTCGCCCCAATCTTCCCTATCCTGAATGAAATAGAACTTCCTATCGGCATCCACAGGATAGCGGTCAAGATACCATGCGGTATAAGGCGATGTGGCTATATATCTGTCGGCGTTGCGCGGCACGTGGCAGTAATTGAGCGAAAAAGTCAGACGCTCCTTAATCCCATGGGGCAACACCATCCATTTACCATATGAGAAGCCACGCAGGTATTTCTGCACGTATCTGACGATGCCCGACAGCTTGAATTTCAAGGGCTTCTGACGATAAAATATGCTTCCGGCATAGCACACCGTCACCCTATGGCCGGCAGCGACCATGCGCGCAGCATGCTCCATCACCACCTTGTATCCCCCGGTAGGCCCTTCAGCCGGTCCCGGCAACAGAAACACTATGTGCATCCTTCCCATTAATAGTTTCACCGTAAAATCGCCATGTGATCTTTACGATTTTTTATACAACGTCTGATAAGACAAATCGTATCCCATCAAACGGAACAGAATCCTGACTGCTTTTATCTTAAACAGGTTAATCCTGTAATTTCTCGTCGTAAACTTATGACGCTTGTCTTTACTGGTATGGTTGACACGCTCAATATGACTCGAATTGCCCATATGCTCTCCCCTTGGCAATAGTAACGCCGGATGGATACCCAGCTTATAATATACATACCCAAGAGACAACTGATCCCGTCTGGAGTTTCGCATATATATAGGCCAGAACATATCCAAAGCCTCCTTGACAATCGAATCATGATGAGACCAGAATATGCAATTATTTTCAAAAAGCCCTGCCCTCAGAGGATATCCGTTCCTCAACAAGAAATACAATGTCTTCACCAATCGCCAGCTACTGTCAGTCCCATACAGCATACAGTCAAAGACCTCCTTATAAATACAGTCTCTGTATGGATGCACAATATGACCGATAGCATACCCTCCGGCAAACAGGCTTTCGGACTTCTTACAAAGAAAATCATCCTTTATCAGATTATTCGCATCAACCCATATGCAGAAGTCATACTTTTCAAGCAGTGTGTGAGGATGCATCTTGGCATACATGGCAAGGCGTTTGTTATCGCCATGAGATGTAAACGGTATAGGGCGTATGTGCCAAACCCCTACTGCGGGTTCCGTTATGTCGTTAGAAAAACAGATATAATCATATCCGTCGTTTATGACCCGAGGCTGCATCAAGTTGTCATACCCTCCGGTCACGGCAGTATATACGCACTTCCTGTTCATAGCTTCATCTATAAGAGTCAAGTGAAAAGAACGACTTGAGCCTGTTCCATCGGGAGTCAGGATAAACGTCTACCCAATATTTATTGCTTTCAGGGCTCTTGACACCTATCTTAAACAACAGATTAACTATCATCACCGTCAATTTGTCACGTGTTGACGATACTTTTGTCAATAATCTGCATTTTTTCCAGGCAGACCTTCTGTATACCTGCCTCCAACAGCGATCGAAGGGCCGGGGTCGGAATAGATACAAATACCAGGGCTTCTCCTTCCCGACAAAATGGTATACACGCACATCTCCGTCACGAACTGCCTCCATATCCTTGGAGAAATCCTCGCCGGGACGTATGTCGTCGCTCACCACATCACCGCAAAATGTCATATTGAATTTACGATGCACAAACAGGACTTTACCTTCAAAAACCTTATTCAAGACATCCTGATCATGGAAACGTATGACACCGGCATATTCCTCTACATGTTTAATGCACTTATCTCTGACATTATTGTCACGGAAATAATCGACATTAAACAAAATGACCCCCGCATTGAAGTACATCCCATGCATACCGAGGTAACGCGCATCACGGTATTCATCAACTGCTGCTGCGGCAATACCCGTCAAATCAGTGTCATATAGCTCATGCAACGAGCCAAGCACTATCGTATCGGCATCGATATGGAGTATCTTATGCACGTCAGCAGGCAGCACATCGCCGAGTGCAAGACGCGCCCATGTGGTGCGTGACAGATATTCTCCCAAAGTAAGCGACGGAACCCAACTGCTGAAATCGACTTCATCCAAATCTACTATATGGATAGCAGCATCGAGGGAATTCAGCAACATTTTATTCTGCTCGGATATATTATCGCTCAATATCCATATATGGATATCATAACCTTGGTTATGATCGAGCAGGGACGTGAGCATGACTCCGCACCAAGGGGCATAGTTGTCATCAGTAGCAGTGAGTATGTTCATCCTGTCCATAAGGAAATCATCTCTTAACGGCAACACCAATCAACGCGACAGATGCCGATGTCCAATTACAGATTGGATTAAACCTTTCGACATCATCATCAGATAAAACGGATTATACAGCGTCTTCACAAGAAACCGTCGCCATACACGGATTTTTATATCAGACGGCAACAACGAGTTCTTTACCCTTGTCAAGAAAAAATAATCCTCTTTCGCCTCCATCATCATACGGTCAGAAAATTTAACATGGTTCACACTTAGCGGCAGCATCCTGTGAAGCTTTGCATCATGCACATTTATGATATGCTCAAGCCAGTGTTCATCATGCCGGCCATTACTATAATGCATGACGTCCGGTACAAACCACACATAATTCCTAAAACCCATATGCGTTGTGGAAACCGAGAAATCTATATCGTACCCATGAAAACCCGGCAATGCTTCCTCGTTGAATTTGATGGCCGACCAAACGTTTTTCCTTACGAACATAGCGAAGCCGTCTATGGTTATTACCTCATCAAACGGCTTTTTAGAAGCCATTTGTTTTTCTTCTGAAAGGATTGATTGGGGTTTATAATTAGATAATACATTACCTCTCATTGCTTCAGGCTTCGAAGCGATATACCAGCCTGAATACGCACGGGTTTTATATGTTGAGCCTGCAAATCCGATTACACCCGTAGATGGATCATCAAGTTTTTCCAACACTTCATCTGCCCATCCATAAGACTTAAATATCACATCTTCATGGATAAACAACAACTTGTCTGACTGAGCCTTAGACGCGAGATGGTTGTAGACCTTACATATTCCCCATTTCAATTCACGATTATCAAAACCAAGTACCTCAACAGACGACCTGCCGGCTGTTTCCTTTAAATTACTCTCGATCCTCTTGAACTCGTGAGGATTGATACTGCATATAATAGCACTCAGAGCTGGCTTACTCATAATGTCTACAATCAAATTATCTGAATCGGCTGAATATTGCCCAAAAATCAGTCAACATCAACAGATAACGCTTCAGCATGTTCAAGGGGGTTGTCCTGGGAATCGATATAAGCGACTTCATGACTATCCCATGCCATGCTTTAAAATATTTACGGTCCCGCAAGGCCACCTTCCTAAACGCATCCCATTTTGCCATCTGGTACATGGGGATGAACGACGGATTGGATTGACTCACGCTTCCGGAATAAATACGGTATCTAACCAATGGGCGCTTGATTATACCTATGTGATACCCATTGAATGCAAATCTGAAAGCAGCCGGGAAGTCTTCCAACATCGGATATGACATATCCATTCCTCCTAAACCCCTCAATGTTGCGACATGCACGAATATCGCAGGACCTTCAATCAAAGGTTTTGACGGTGATTTTTCCGCCAATACTTTTGCTTGTGTCTCCACGTCTTCGCTATCCAAATCATCGCCCATAAGGTATCGCGGGCCTATGTCTCCATCCTCATTGAAACACAATGTGCCGGAGACCCAGAACTTATCGTCGGATTGTCGGGTGGCATCGACAAATACATCGACACAATCGGGAGCTAACATATCATCTCCAGCTATGAATTTCACCCACTCCCCATTGATATGGGCAAGGGCGAAGTTATAGTTGCCGCATATTCCGAGATTATGAGGGGTTTTTATCACCTCAGCCCTTGTGAACGAGTTTCCGTACAAGGCAATCCATTCATTGCAGACTTTCAGGGTGTTATCCGTACTACCGTCATCACTGACTATCAGCTCTATCGGCCCACGATATGTCTGGGCCAGAACACTGTCAAGTGTCTGCTCGACATATCTTGCCGAATTATACGTGACGACAACGACGCTTACCAATGGATATGAATATAGCTTCATTGCATCCGACCGATCAGTCATGTATCAGATCCAGTTTTCTTAATTTCGATAAAAAAGCGTCGACGTATTGCGACCACGTGTAATCTTTCACAGCTTCATGCGCATTCCGAGCCAGTTGTGCATAATCCGCAGCCGAAATAACATGCGTTATCACATCCGGGAGATTGTCAGCAGCACCGCAATATGCTCCGAAATCGATTGTATCTCCAAACTCTTCTTTAAAGTCATCAAAAGGATAGAGCACTACAGGCGTGGCATAAAACATCGCCTCTACTATACTGCTGTAACCGGCCCATCCAGCGGTAGGATTAACCAATACTTTCGCTGTCAATAATAGACGGTAATATTCTTGCCGGCCGGCTGTGATACCTTTATCAAGGTATCCGTGGAAATGCACCCATTCGGGTGCAGAGGGCATTATGCTCCGCTCCATGCCTATAACATCCACATGATAGGCCAATCCTTTTTCTCTGATTACGGATACTGCATCTATAAGTTTCTGCAGTCCTGACAAGTAGCGGTGATTGCCTATGAATAGCACCGAGTCAGAGTGCACACGTTCTTGCATGATATGCGGCAAATCAACTGCCCCGTCATACACTGTATTGATTACATTTCTGCCAAGATATATAATCTCCCGGTCATACATTGCTTCCATTTTGGACCTGCACATCGGGAACATTGAAAATACAGCATCCGCAGCTTTGATTACAGCCGATTCATGCCGCAAATGCCTCTTCTCATATTTTTTCACTTCACGTCCTAACCGCTGGATTACTATCGCGTCGGACCAATCACACCATAGGACAGAAGGTCGGCTGGAATATTTATTATAAAACAGATAACTCAGAAATAGATTCAGACATGAATCTGAGTCTGTCCGTCTGGCTATCTTACGTAGTTTGCTGTGTATAATAGCCCTGTGCATCCACGAACGTGCAAATACAGGACATGCATCTTTCTTTAATATCCGTTGAAACACCAGATAAGAGATGCGGTTATACCATCTGTTAAGGATCGGACAAGGCTCTATATTGATGCGATTGAGCTTATAGCCTCTCTTTTCAAGCTCACGGGCAAACAGATACGGCACATTGCTCCATGTCGTCAGTTTATTGGAGTCGCCGCAGCTATAGAAATTGATACACTTTAACAACGGCATGGCGTCAATATCTGCTTTAAGAAATCGCCTGACAACAATTCACGCTGAATACCAGACACACGCACCGCATAACTTGAATATTCTGCCTGGCTAATATCTTTCAATTTTCCGGCAATCTCATGCAGGGAATCTATGGCTATGCCGAGGCCTCGGTCCACTATCCATTGGGCGAGGGCACATCCTGACCAGATGATTACGGGCTTGCCTGTGGCGAGATAGAGCGATATTTTATGGCTCGTGTTATACGAGAGATAACGTCCTATGGGCGATGTGCTGCACGTGTCGGCATCCGGGCCGTCCCACACCAACCCCCACGCTCCTTCGATATCCGAAGGATCATCGGCCTGGAATACGCCCATATAATGCACGTCAGGGTTGCCATATTGCTTTTTAGCTCCTACGCCATAAAGATATGTGGGTAGATTCCAGTTCTGCTCATCAAAAACCGACAGGAATCCGCTCTTGCCAAGATTGCCGCAAAACACTATGCTGCCGATATTTTCCGGCTGCCTAAACGAGTCGGTATCTGTATAGTAATCAAACAGGTAAAGTATCTGCTGCGGTGCTTTGATTCCCTGCGATTGGAGATAGTCAGCCATGGAGGGAGTATGTACGATAAGGCCGCTGGCGGCATTGAACGTATTCCTTTCAAGACGGCTCAGATCCTGATGTCCTTGACGAAGACGATCCAAGTCGTGAATAAGCAGTATGACTTTTATCCCCTGGTATTTCAGGAATCTGAGATACCATACCGGCAGCATGGACGGGTATTGGAAAATCACCTCTTTGGCTCCAATCAGTTTAGTGAAATAAAGCCTCATAAGCATTGCAGCTCTTTTGCGCGATGCACTTTTAGGGTTCTTAGACGACGGATAGAATAACGTTACCGTTTCATACCCCTCCGATTTGAGTGTGCGTGTCACGTCCTTGCGGGCTTTCGGACCGGCATGGACAGCTTTGTCAAAATACCACGTAAAATCGACCGCTACACGTCTCATCATTTCTTAAAGATATGTGACAGTCTATGTTTTTTATTTTGAAGCCAGCGTTTCATCATCACGCGGCTACACGAGGCATACGGAGGCAGGAAGTCTCGCAAACTGAGCATGTCCCTTTCGATACGCTCCATTTTTTCAGCTACCGCAGAGTCGTAACGCCCCATCCTCATGGCAAGCCCTGTCAAATAAAACTTACGGACCAATCCGGCATGTCGGATAGCGATGTTAAGCCGGCGGTCACGGAAAAATTTCCGTTCGAGCTTGCATAGATTCTTGAATGCCTCAAGTTCTATCAGGTGGTTGGGGTTAAATCCTTGATTCATGGCCGAACCGCTGCGCAAAACGTAATGGTAGTTAGGGCGATTGAACACCGTATTTACTGCGTCATGCGGCCCGGCAGCGAGATAATGAAGGGTAAAAGACCTGTCCTCATTATACTTCAAACTACTATCAAAACGTAATCCGCTTTTTTTGATTGCCGCCAGCCTGAACCAGTTTCGGATGTATCCCCAATACGACGCGGATGTGTCAAAAAGCAATGCCGCACACTGATTGCGTCTCAATATATATGTATCCTCTGCATCAGGGATATAAGAGTGAGGCATACGGGAGCTGAATCGGGATATTACATCGCCCGATGCGCTTTTACGTTCCTCCACATACCCTGAAATCAGCATTGACGCATCTGTCCTGTAAATCACAGACAGAGCTTGCTCAAAATAACCGCTGTCTATATAGTCGTCGCTGTCTATAAACGTGACAAATTCGCCCGTTGCTTCGTCTAAACCTCGGTTGCGTGCAGCGCTTACTCCGGCATTATCCTGAGTGATGACTTTAATCCTGTTGTCCTGCGCCGAATAACGTTCAAGTACTTCCGCCGTGTTGTCCGATGAGCCGTCATTGACGACTATACATTCCCAGTCCGTCATACTCTGCGAGATGACGCTGTCAAGACACGCAGAAAGCATATCGGCAGTATTATATGCAGGGATGATAACGGATACTTTCATTGGTTATGGATGCATGTCCGGCACTGCCTTCTTTTTGAATACAGACTTCATCAGCCTACGGAAAAACACCCTGAAATCGAGCGATACAGCCCATTGGATAGGAGTCGAGACTCCGAAGATACACACGGTGAATATCGCCGCCCTCACAATGAAGATAAACCATTTATTGTCAAAGCTTATCATTTGTGTGAAATAATCGGCGACTAAATATGCGACTACGGCACCTACAACCATAGGCCACAATCCTTTGACCCACAACACCCAGTATTTCAGAGGGTTGATTTTAAAACCACGAGTAAACAGGAAATATGTCTTCCACACGTAGATAATCAATACGGACGCTGTCAAGTCACCCATCAGAACCCCCGGCAACCCCCATTTCATGCCACAGAGGATAGCCACAGTAATCGATATTGCCGACTCGGCTATAGGAGCCCAGACATCGGAAAACAATCCATAAGCATTGATGAAATAATCTGTGGGGCCTCGCATCACATTGAGAGTATATCCGATGACGATAATAAGCACCACCGTAGGCGACACGATACACTCCGGACCGAGCCATATATCGACAAAGGGCGACAGCAAATACCAGAAACAGAATGCCAGATTACCAACCACAAACAGGCGTGATGTGAATAGCTGGGCAAAAATATCGATTATTTTTTTCTTGTCACCCTCTGCGACAAGATTGCCCACGCTTCCTCCGGCACTGTCAAGAATACCGTTGAAAAGATTCTGCACACGGCTCGTAATTATAGTGTAATTAGCATAAAGGGCCACGCTCGACAGAGAAGCGAAAGCATAAATCAACATCGGCTGCGACTGCCCTTTGACAAACATCCCGAGTTTATGCACCACGACCTGCTTTATTTTCGTGGTCACTTCAGGATATTTTTTCAGCAACCGCCGCCCCTCTTTCAGTTCGCTCTTGAGCCACGGATAAGTCTTACGCAGTTTCCACTGGATAAGGATAGTATTGACGATCGCCGAGCCAAATTCTATAGCCAAAAACAGGTAAAAATTCGACCACAATATAGCAAAACCCATCTGCACAAAGAGCTTCAGAGTCATAGTCAACTGGAAATATCCCGTGACGACGTAGTTACGTTGGTCGGCGCTCAACAATACCATCTTGTAATTGAAGAAATAGCCTAACATTGAGCCTGACAGATACAGGTAAAACGAGGCATACACCACCCCCATGGAAAATGGGGTGTCGGAAAATATCAGAGGTAGGAATAACGAGACGATTATGGCCGCACCGTATATGAAAATGCCTATCCAACGATACAGATATCCCATTACGGATATCAACTCGTTGATTTTCGTTTCATCTCCGTCAAATACGGGTTTGAAAAGCAGAAACGAAATCGCCGTACCGATACCGAGCTCCGCCAGATTGAGGAATCCGAGCACACTGCCCACAGTGCCGTTCAGCCCCATGAATTCCAGACCGAGATAGTCGATGAATATCCTGCGTGTAAAGAATGCCGTCAACAGCGATGCGAAATAGCAAAGCATGTTGACTTTGGCATTTTTGAGCGATTTTTCTACACGCGATTCGCGCTTCATCCTGTAATCCTTACGGTAACGCTGTAAAACTGTATCGTCAAAGGAGCTGCACAAGGTCGGGCGCGACTTCGGCGGTCACGCTCCCTATCGACGGTATCGTGACCACAAGGCGGCGGTTACGATGACCCTTGATCCGCTGAAACACACCTGTCACGCCGTCAAACGGTCCTCCGAGGATCATGACCCTGCGTCCACATGTGATATTGAGCTCGTCAGGTGTAAAATATGTTATGTTTTCGTCATCGACAGCCCGCGAGGCAACTTTTATAAAGTCATTCATATCACGCTCCGACACCACCAAAGGCTGACGCCCCCCTGATGATGCCGACATTATAAACTGCAACTTCTCTACACGCTGCTTGGCTTGAAGCAGACTGGCTTTTGTAGCATAGATGAAAACCATACTCGGAATAGCCGGTACAAGATATTTGCCTTTACGGCCATGGTAAGCTCTGACCGACCATTTCTTAGGCACGAAAACAGTGTAGCCGAGCTGCATCAACTGATCCTCTGCTTTTTTCTCCGATTTGTATGCCCTCATGACATACCATCGACAGGTATTGTCGCAGTCGTCTGATATAGATGGATTTTGTTTCTCTTCCTTTGTCACGACGGTGCGCTCTTTACTATAGCCCGATTTTATGGACGATATTGCCTATATGCAATCCTATGGTTCATCCCACTTTCGTCAACACACTGATATTCAAATCGATACAGCTTCAAGACAAGGAAATGGGACAATAATCAGTCAAACTTTCGTATAGTCTGACCAGATGTTAGATGTATCGCAAATTTACGGAAAATAAGTAAGTCGTAAAAATTAATGCACATATAAATAGCAACAAATGTATTAACACCATTCAGACACAAGCCTTCACAGCAATCTCTGACTTGACATAATGAACGAAAAATTATAACTTTGCGCTATAACATAAACAACTGAATATGACCGATAACAGAACCGACGAAAGCCAAAAGGCTCAAAGGAAAACAGTGGTTATTTTCGAAGTAACCCCTACTGCAGACGGAAAGGATGATTATTTCAGAATGGGTGCAGCCTTGAAGGAAGAATTGCAGCAAATGCCAGGCTTCATCAGCGTGGAACGTTTCGCCAGTGTGAACAACGAAGGCAAATTCCTTTCGCTATCATTTTGGGAGAGCGAAGAAGCGGCAGCTGGATGGCGCAACCACACAAGCCATCGCCAAAGCCAGAATGCCGGACATTATAAACTTTTTGACAATTATCGTATATCCGTTGGCGAAATCGTGCGTGAATATACCGACAGCCAACGTGATGAAGCACCTTCTGATTCCAACGAATATCTTGGGGTAAAATAGCGCATGGAACAGTATTTCCGATACGGAGAGCAAGAAATCGCCTATCTGAAAGGAAAGGACAAGCAGCTTGCCGATGTTATCGACAAGGTAGGCATGGTGAAACGACGGGTGATTCCGGACCTTTTCGCCGCCCTCGTTCACTCCATCGTAGGACAGCAGATTTCAACCAAGGCACACGAAACGATATGGCGCAAAATGGTTGATGCGCTTGGAGAGGTCACTCCTGAAAAAATCCTCAGCCTTTCGCCCAAAGAATTGCAAGCGTTCGGTATCACGTTCAAAAAGGTGGATTACATACAGGCGGCAGCACGGAAAATCGCATCTGGCGAATTTGATATCCAAGCGCTATCTGCGATGGACGATAATGAGGTATGCGCCAAGTTGTCGGAATTAGACGGCATCGGTGTATGGACCGCAGAAATGCTGATGCTTCATTCGCTGCAACGTCCCGACATTTTAAGTTTCGGCGATCTGGCAGTGCAGCGTGGTTTGAGAATGGTGTATCATCACCGCAAGATTACACGTGCCTTGTTTGAGAAATACCGCCGTCGCTATTCGCCCTACGGCAGCGTTGCCTGTATCTATCTTTGGGCGGTATCGGCCGGAGCGGTGGAAGGACTAAAAGATTATGCTCTTAAACAAATAAACGATGGACGAAAACAAGTTATGGAAAAGAAAAACATCATTAAGATAAAGCGATATGAATCGCCATGCGGAGTGTTGATGCTCGGCTCAATTGACGACAAACTCTGCCTCTGCGACTGGCAGGTAGAAAAGCACCGTGACCACGTGGACCGGCGGCTGAAGCGAATCCTAAACGCCGAATTCGAAGAAGGGTCTTCGGAGGTTATCGAAAAGGCAGAACAGCAGCTTAACGAGTTCTTTGCCAGAAAACGCAGAATGTTTGATGTACCCTTGCTGTTCGTGGGCACGGAGTTCCAGAAAACAGTATGGAACTTCTTGCTGACAATACCGTTCGGAAAGACGATTTCATACGGAGAAATGGCCCGACAAATCGGGCTGCCCAAAGCCGTCCGCGCAGTTGCCAACGCCAACGGTGCCAATTCGATCTCGATATTCGCGCCCTGCCACCGTGTCATCGGCAGCGACCGCTCTCTGACTGGCTATGGAGGCGGACTGGAAGCTAAACGCTTTATGCTGGAATTGGAAGGAGTCCTGTAAATGTCATCGGATGTAAGCGATGCAGGCCGAAGTGAATTTCTCGGATGCATCGCCATCAATCAGTCCATGCGGGAGCGGTAATCCTCGTAGGTAAAGCGGCGCAATTCGTGGCAGCGGCCATCGGCATCACAAAATATCATAGACGGATGCTGTATGCCATTGAACATGTTGGTCTTTACCGTAGTATAATGGTTCATATCCTCAAGCCGCAGACGGTCGCCGATACGCAACGGACGGGCGAAGCTCCAATCGCCCATATAATCCCCGCTCAGGCATGAATTGCCGCCGAGACGGTACGTCGGAAGCGAGACTTCGACAGGCATGCTCCCGGTTATGGCCGGCTTATACGGCATTTCCAGGCAGTCGGGCATGTGACATGCAAACGAAGCATCGATTATAGCCGTCTTGATGCCCTGATTATCAACGATATCTACCACCGATGTCAGCAGGTCGCCTGTACGCCACATGAATGCGCTACCCGGCTCAAGGATGACATGGATACCAGGATGACGCTCCCTGAAGCTACGTATTACCTCTATAAGATGAGCAGTATCATAGCCCTCGCGTGTCATCAGATGCCCTCCGCCCATGTTGACCCACTTGACCTCGTCGATCCACTCGCCGAAGTCTGCCTCAAAGGCTTCAAGCACCTTTTCAAGGTCATAGCTCGAGCTCTCGCACAAAGCGTGGAAATGCATACCCTCGATACCCGCTGGCAAGCCGCCGGCCTGACGCAATACTTCTGCCGTGACTCCGAAACGGCTACCCGGCAGTGCAGGATTATATATGTCGGTCTCTATGACCGAACATTGCGGATTGACACGCAATCCAGGAGATGCGTTTGACTGAGCGACAAGCTCTTTGAATCGGTCAAACTGGTACAATGAATTGAATGTTATATGCGTCGAACGCTGCAGATACTCGCCTATGGTGTCGTCAGTATATGCTGGGCAATAACTGTGAGCTTCGCCTCCCAACTCGTCACACCCAAGACGCAGTTCGTTGAGCGAACTGGCCGTAAAATCCCGGCAATATTCTCTGACGACGGGAAATGTCTTCCACATAGCATTGGCCTTGAATGCCATGATAATCTTTGCGCCTGATGCCTCAGCCACATGGGAAATCAACGACAGGTTGCGCCGCATACGCGACTCATAGACTATATAAAAAGGAGTAGATATTTCCGATTCGCTGCTATAGACCATAACAGTAGGATTATGGGGTTAAGGGGTTAAGTATCTGCTTTTAGACGATTTTAAATCTTGCGAATTTTAGCATAAGCACTTTCTGGCCGGTATTGTCAAATGTTACCCTTATGCGGTGATCAGGCTGGCTGCGATCAATCTCCTCTATGATGCCGCGCCCGAATATCTGATGCTCTATCGCCATACCGACTGCCAGTTCCGAAGAGTCATGCAACGATGCTCCACCTGCCGACGATGCACTGCCATTGGACGATTGAGACGTGACAGTCCGTGAAAAGCCTCCCGGCGTGACATTGCCATGATAGTTGCTGAGCGGCACCGAGCCGCCGCCTACCCTCTTGGACGCTGCCATCCCTCCAGGTTTACCGACAGATGAATGGTACGAATCGCGGTAGCGTTCCACAGGGTTGAACATCGTGCGCCCGGTAACACTCGTCCCGGTAACGGGCTTGAGGTAACGAGGGTCTATGTCGCGTATGAACCTCGACGGACTGCACATGGCAGTCATACCGTTGCGGAATCGACTGCTCGCATAGCTAATCATACAGAAACGCTTGGCCCGCGTAATAGCCACATAGAGCAACCGCCTCTCCTCCTCTATCTCCTCGGCATTGGCCGCACTCATGGAATTGGGAAACAAATCCTCCTCGACACCGACGATAAACACATTGGCAAATTCCAGACCCTTGGCGGCATGGACTGTCATCAAAGTGACCTTTGCCGAGTCGTCATCATCGTTTTTATCCTGGTCGGTGGCAAGTGAGACTTCGCTCAGAAAATATTCCATGCCTATGTCTTCATTGCCTTCCTCAGTGTGCATCTTGACAAACTGACGCGCACCGTTGACAAGCTCTTGCAGGTTCTCTATCCGTGATATGCTTTCCGGGGTGCGATCGCCTTGAAGCTGGGAAATCATGCCGGTTTCCGATATTATCAACTGTGCCAAAGCGGCGGCATCGGCAGTGGAGCGGCTGTCGATAAATTTCTCCAACAGCTCCCTGAAGCCTTGGAGCTTGCGCCGGGTACCGTTGTTAAGGCCAGTATCTATAGTGTCAAGATGCGTTATGACATGCCATAGACTCACCCCATTGTCTATAGCTGCTCTGGTCAGCTTGGCCAATGTAGTGTCGCCTATGCCACGTGCAGGCACATTTATCACACGGCGCAGAGCCTCGTCATCGTCAGGATTGACAGTCAAGCGGAAATACGACACGGCATCTTTCACCTCCTTGCGTTGATAAAAGGACTGTCCTCCATAGATGCGGTAAGGGATGCTCTGTTTGCGCAACGCTTCTTCAAGTATGCGGCTCTGGGAATTAGTGCGGTACAGTATGGCAAAGTCGTCGTAGCTGTCATGCCTCGTAAGCTTGACCTGCGCTACGCGGTTGGCCACGAGGAAACCCTCCTCGTAATCGCTGTAGGCCTGCACGAGCTCTATGCGGTCGCCCTTGTCGTTACGAGAGAATACTTTCTTGGGTATCTGCCCCTCGTTTTTGTCAATCAGCGAATTGGCGGCATTGATGATAGTCTGGGTGGAACGGTAGTTCTCTTCAAGTTTGAATATTCTGAGATTCTTGTAGGTGCGGTTGAGATTAAGGATATTGGCAATATTGGCTCCTCGGAAACTGTATATGCTCTGGGCATCGTCGCCGACCACCATAAGCCGTCCGCACTCGCCGCACAGCTGCGACACTATCAGGTGCTGGGCGAAATTCGTATCCTGATACTCGTCCACAAGCACATATCTGAAAAATTCGGCATAGTGGTTACGGATTTCAGGATTATCGCGCAACAGCAGGTTGGTGTAATACAGCAAATCGTCAAAATCCATGGCCGACGCTACGATGCAGCGGTTGCGGTAAGCGGCGTAGATTTCGTGGATGAGCGGACGGCGGGCGCGGCGATCGGCAGCCATCAGCTCGGCATTGGCGGCATATGCTTCGGGGGAGATGAGCGAATTTTTAGCCCACGAGATAGCGTTTGCCACCGTAGAGGCTTTATAGACTTTCTCGTCAAGCTGCATATCCTTTATGATGGTCTTGACAAGAGCCTTGCTGTCGGCGGTATCATAGATGGTGTACGAACTCTTGAACCCTATCTTATCGGCATGTATGCGGAGTATGCGCGCAAATATGGAGTGGAACGTTCCCATCCACAGGCGCGATGCTGCTTCATGCCCGACAAGCACTTCGATTCGCTCACGCATCTCGCGTGCTGCCTTGTTGGTAAACGTCAGAGCCAGTATACGCCACGGCTCGACCCCATGGGCGAGCAGATGGAGTATCTTGTATGTAAGCACCCTCGTCTTGCCTGAGCCAGCCCCGGCAATGACGAGCTGGGGGCCGTCGGTATACACTACCGCGGCCCTTTGCTGGTCATTAAGTTCGTCAAGATAGCTGTTATCCATCAAAAGGTAAGGTTATTGCGGCTCATTGCCGGCAAATTCCATCAGGTAAGCCTTGATAAACTCGTCGATATCACCGTCCATGACACCGTTGACATCGCTCGTCTGGTGGTTGGTACGATGGTCTTTGACACGGCGGTCATCAAACACATAACTGCGTATCTGGCTACCCCACTCGATTTTCATCTTTCCGGCCTCAATTTTGGCCTGCTCCTGCATACGGTGTTGCAACTCCTTCTCGTACAGGATAGAGCGCAACTGACGGAGGGCGTTCTCCTTGTTCTTAGGCTGGTCACGTGTCTCGGTGTTTTCAATCAGGATTTCCTCCTTCTCCCCGGTGTACGGGTCGGTAAACTGGTAGCGCAGACGCACTCCCGATTCCACCTTGTTGACGTTCTGCCCACCGGCACCTCCGCTCCTGAACGTATCCCACGATATGAGAGCCTGTTCGACCTTGACTTCGATAGTGTCGTCGACAAGGGGTGTCACGAAGACGCTCGCAAAGGATGTCATACGCTTACCCTGGGCATTATAAGGCGACACACGGACGAGACGGTGCACTCCGTTTTCGCTCTTGAGATACCCGTAGGCAAACGAGCCCTCGATATTGATGGTGCATGACTTGATGCCGGCCTCGTCACCTTCGAGAAGGTTTGCTATGGATGTCTTGTAACCGTGCTTCTCAGCCCAGCGCAGATACATGCGCATGAGCATCTGAGCCCAGTCCTGGCTCTCTGTACCTCCGGCACCGGAGTTGATTTTGATTACGGCATCCATCTTATCCTCCTCGCGGCGGAGCATGTTGCGCAGCTCGAGCGATTCGATTTTCTCGATGGTCGAGGCATAGAGCGTATCCAATTCGGACTCCTCTATAACGCCTTCCTTAAGGAAATCCCATGCGAGCTGAAGCTCCTCGGTCGCCTTGTCGATTTCGTTGTAACCGTCAATCCAGGCCTGGATGTCTTTAATCTTCTTCATCTGCGCCTGGGCCTCTTTGGGGTGCTCCCAGAAATCAGGCACATGTGTGCGGAGTTCTTCCTCCTCTACTTCTATTTTCTTACTGTCGATGTCAAAGATACCTCCTCAGCGCCAGCTTGCGCTCAAAAGTCTCTTTTAGCTGTTCGGGTGTAATCATGATTATTCCGGACGTTGTGGTTTGTTGATTAATAATTGATTATGATCTCATATATACATCTTGTCGATTTCACGTGCATAACGTGCATTTATGACAGGACGTTTTATCTTGAGGGTATTGGTCAGCTCGCCGCGTTCCATTGTGAACGCCTCTGGCAGGAGGGTAAATTTCTTGATACGTTCAAATCCTGACAGCCCCTGCTGCAGACGTTCGATGCGCTCACCTATCATATGCCGTATGGCTCCGTTTTTGACCAATTCATCAACGTTGCCATACGATATATTCATCTGACGTGCATACTCCTTTAGGGCATCAAACGCAGGGATTATAAGAGCGGTCACATATTTCCGACGGTCACCTATGACCACCACCTGATCTATGTAGCGGTCCTGCCCAAGGCGGCTTTCAAGCATCTGAGGTGCTATGTATTTCCCGTTGCTCGTCTTGAACATGTCCTTTAGACGGTCGGTCAATACAAGTGCTCCGGAGGCATCAAAATGTCCGGCATCGCCAGTACGCAGCCACCCGTCGGATGTAAACGCATCAGCGGTGACTTGCGGTTTGTTGAGATAACCACGCATAACCGTAGGCCCTTTGACAAGGATTTCATTGTCAGCCCCGATTTTCACTTCTATCTCCGGCAAGACCGTCCCTACAGAGCCGATGACATATCCCGTGTCAGGAAAGCATGTCACTGTAGCAGTAGTCTCAGATAATCCATATCCTACTACTATGTTAATCCCTATGCTGTGGAAAAATGTCACTATCGCCGGAGCCAGCGGAGCTCCTGCCGTAGGGAAGATATTTCCATGGTCGATACCTATTGCCCTGCGCACAGGCTCGAAAATGCGTTTGTCAAAAAACTTGTATCGCCTTTCAAGCAGCGAAGGCACCTTACGACCATGGCGAACGTAATCAAGATTGCGCACACGGCCTGTGTTGATAGCATACCTGACTAACTTACGCTTGACCGCAGGCATCTTATGTATCTGCTCCTCTATGGCCAAGTAGGCTTTTTCCCAAAACCGGGGGACGCTGCACATACACGTCGGACGTACCTGACGGATGGCATGCTGTATTTCTTTCGGGTCATGGTTGATGATGACATATATGCCTCGGTAAAGGCAGAAGTATGTCCAGGCCTTCTCAAAGATATGGCTCAACGGCAAGAAACAGAGCGACGTATCATCCTCGCTCAAAGTGGCCAGACGCTCCTTGTGGATAGACAATGCCGCATTGAAACATGAATGGGGCAATATGGCACCTTTGGGTTCGCCGGTAGTGCCGGAAGTATATATCAAGGTGGCTATATCGTCGGCAGAGGCTGTACGGCTACGCACTTCGACCTCGCCTGTAATAGCCGCACCGGCTTCACTACCTATAGATACAAGCTCTTCAAACGATATCGAACATGCATCATGCCGGCTTTTCGCGATGTCGCCGTATCTGACTATCTGGCGGACGCTTTTACATTCGTCGGCAATGCGCAGAGCAATCCGATACTGCGCTTCGTCACCTACAAACAGCACCGACGCTTTGGCGTCATCTATAATATACTTGACCTGCTGATGACTGCTGGTCGCATATATCGACACGGGCACGGCCCGTATGAGATACGCGGCAAGGTCAGTCATGACAGCTTCACGCATATTCTCCGAAAACACGGCTATACACTCCTGCACCCCGACATTAAGACGCAGCATCCCGGCCGCCAGCATATTGACGGTTTCGGCAATCTCCGTCCACCCCATAGGCTCATAAAGCCCATGAGCAGCAGTATAATATCCGAGAGCCCTGCGGTCTGCGTATTTTGCAGCCTGTGTCTGCGCCAGATGCGTCAGTATATTATCCATACAAAATATCCGTCATGTCGCCACAATCCGAGACGACATTATGACAAATTTAGCTACAAAATACCCTTCATAATGCACCGATTAAACAAAAAACAATCGCAGTTAACGTTTATTCACCAACGATAACTGCGATTGAGATATTTTAAGAAGCTTCTTTAGCGAATGCTCATAATAATACTCATCTGCTCATTTCAGATCAGCTCTATCCCGGCATCCTTGCATACCTTAATCTGTTCCTCAGGCCATATCGATGCCTGGACTTCCCCGATATGCGCTTTTTGCAACAGGAACATACAAAGGCGGCTTTGGCCTATGCCTCCGCCCATGGATGCCGGCAACTCGCCATTTACGAGAGACTTGTGGAAATTCAGGCTCAGACGATCCTCGGCACCACGTATGGCAAGCTGCTTCTTGAGCGAATCGCTGTCGACACGTATACCCATCGACGACAATTCGAAGCCGGTTTCCAGGACAGGATTCCATAATATCAAGTCACCGTTGAGGCCGATATAACCATCGCTGTTGGGAGTAATCCAGTCATCATAGTCAGGTGAACGTCCGTCATGCGGCTCGCCAGACGATAAGTCACCACCTATGCCTATAAGGAATATCGCTCCGTATTTGCGCGCAGCCTCAGTCTCGCGGTCCTTATAGCTGAGATTTGGATATTCACGCAGAAGTTCTTCGGAGTGTATGAATTTTATATTCTCAGGGAGTTGAGGCGTGATGTGGGGGAATTGGCGATAAATCATCATCTCTACCTCACGCACCGCATCGTATATCTTCTTTACTGTGGTCTTTAGATAATCGAGGTTGCGATCCTCCGGCCGTATGGTCTGCTCCCAGTCCCATTGGTCCACATACAGGGAGTGCAGATTGTCGAGGTCTTCGCTGGTGCGTATGGCATTCATGTCAGTATAAAGGCCATAGCCCGGAGCTATATCATATGCTGCAAGCTTGGTCCGCTTCCATTTTGCCAACGAGTGCACCACCTCTGCCCTGCGTCCGCCCATACACGCTATATTGAACGATACAGGCTGCTCCACGCCGTTGAGATTGTCATTAAGGCCTGTGCCCGAAAGCACAAACAACGGAGCTGTCACACGCCTCAGATTCAATGCTTCAGCAAGCTTGGTTTGAAAGGCATCTTTGATTGATTTGATGGCCACCTCGGTGGTCTCTGCAAGAAGTTTCTGTTTGTATTTACGTGGGATGATAAGTGACATTAGTTGGCTTTATTGGCAGTTATCTATACATTTTGATTCAACATAGCGTCAAATCGTGTGCAAATTTAACGCTTTTATCCCGTTTTCCCAACAAAAAGACACGAAAAATACGTTTATCGCACGATTCTTCATCGCTATTCGTCATCTTCATCAACATCTAGCTCATTCTCTTGACAGCTTCTGGCGATAACGTCATTGATGACAAGCGACGCAAGCGTCAATCCGAAAATGCCGGTAATATGGCACATAGCTCCATTGATTGCCACCTTGCCGAATGTCATCCCTCCAGTAGCGTCCTCGGGGGCGTCATCATGGTTAGGCACGACCTCGTCAGAATAAACACATTTGAACTTGTGGGCAGGATACTCCCCTATCTGCTTGAATTTACGGCGCAAAGCAGCAGCAAGCCTGCAGCCCTGCACCTTGTACAAATCGGCAACTTTGATACGCGACGGATCCAGCTTCAATGCTGCTCCCATCGATGAGTAAAGCGTGGCCGTAGAGCGGGTGGCATTATTGATAAGCAACGCCTTGTCGGCAAGAGAATCTATGCAGTCGATCACGTAATCATAGTTATTGAAATCAAACCGCGAAGCCGTATCAGCGCCATAGCGCATCACCATACATTTCACTTCTATACGCGAATCCATGTCAAGTATCCTCTGCCCCATTATCTCGACTTTGGCATTGTTGACTGTGGCCATCAGAGCAGGAAGCTGCCTATTGATATTGCTGACTGTCACCCTGTCGGCATCGACAAGTGTAATATGCGAGACACCTGAACGGGCAAGAGCCTCGGCAGTCCAGCTTCCAACACCTCCGATGCCAAATATTATGACCTTGGCATCGCCGAGCCGCGTAAAAGCCTTGCGCCCTATCAGACGCAAAGTCCGGTTATATATCATGTCTCTCATGAATGGGATATATCAATGTGTGAATGAGTAACGAGAGGTCTAAAGATGCTACTTAATCTCAGTGACGGCGCATCTTGTCTTTAGCACGGTCGAGCAACGATGGTTTCTGCATACGAAGGTGTACATGTACGGCATCGTCATGCTTGCTGAGGAAGATGATAGACGAGTGAAGCACCACGGCTATTGCATTTTCAAATTCCAATATATCATGGATATTGTCCAGCGGTATCGAATGGAAAGGGCTGTCAGGACTCACACTGTCGATGACCAGATTGCTGTCATCGACAAATATGGAGTGGTTGACTATGGCATATTGAAACAACAGTTTCAAATCCAACGTATCAGGACTCGACGGTCGTGACTTACACTGCTTGTATATGTTGTCAATTACTTCTTTTGTTATCATCAAGTTACTGGATAAATGCGATTTACAAGTCTGCTCAGGTCTATGATAAGAGATGTGAATAATGCAGTCACTGAAACACCCTTTCACATTTTATAACGCTCAAACGGCGATAAGGTTCTAACAAAGTACCTAAAAATTCCATAAAGTCCACATGGCTGATCGCTTCATCAGGCCAAATGCTCATGCCATGTGATTCCCGGACTTCTAATAACGAATCAAATAAAAATCCGCCGGAAAGCTTACCGAACCATACGGGCGACACCTTCCGACGGATAATATCTAACTATATCGGCTGTATGCCATCAGGCAAGGAAACCGAGAAGCACACCTGCGGCAACTGCCGAACCGATGACACCGGCCACATTAGGCCCCATAGCATGCATCAGCAGGTAGTTTGACGGGTCATACTGCAATCCGAGATTATTGGATATGCGTGCCGACATCGGCACAGCCGATACACCGGCATTGCCGATAAGCGGATTGATTTTCTTGGCTTTAGGCAATACCAGATTAAACAGTTTGACAAACAGCACACCAGATGCCGAGGCAATGATAAATGCCATGAATCCGAGGGCGAAGATGCCGATAGTCTGAGTGGTCAGGAACTCAGAAGCCTGAGTAGACGCGCCCACAGTCATACCTAAAAGTATAGTGACAATATCGGTCAAGGCATTGCTTGCCGTCTTGGCCAAACGGGTTGTAACACCACACTCACGCAGCAGGTTGCCGAAGAACAGCATACCGAGCAGAGGAATACCCGAAGGCACTACGAAACAGGTAAGCAACAAGCCCACTATGGGGAATATAATCTTTTCGTTCTGCGACACCGCACGTGCAGGTTTCATCTTGATAAGACGTTCATGCTTAGTGGTGAGAAGCCTCATAATCGGCGGCTGAATCACCGGCACGAGAGCCATGTAAGAGTAGGCTGACACCGCGATAGCACCCATAAGATTAGGAGCGAGCTTTGACGAAAGGAAGATAGCCGTAGGACCGTCGGCACCGCCGATGATAGCAATCGCACCAGCCTGGTCGGGAGCGAAACCGAGAAGCAGAGCCACCATATAAGCACCGAAAATACCGAACTGGGCAGCTGCACCCACCAACATCAGCTTAGGATTGGCTATCAAGGCCGTAAAATCAGTCATCGCGCCGATACCAAGGAAAATCAGAGGTGGGTACCAGCCCGCACTCACGCCATTGTAGAGGATGTTGAGCACCGAACCCTGCTCGTAAATGCCAATCTCTAACCCTGCCTCTCCGTTAAACGGAATATTACCTATCAGCATACCGAATCCGATAGGCACCAGCAGCATCGGCTCAAAGTCCTTCTTGATGGCAAGCCATATGAAGAAGAGACCTACAGCAAGCATCACGAAATGCTCCCACGTGGCATTGTAGAAGCCAGTCAGATGCCAGAACTGCTGGAGGTTGTCCATTAAAAATTCACTGAATGACATATCTTTAATTTACTTGCAAATGAATCTGTTATGTAAAGTATATATCAGTGACATCATGCAATGACAAATAGCACTGTGCCTTCAAGCACGGAATCGCCGGCATTGACATTGATGGATGCTATCTTGCCGTCACGGCCTGCATGGATGGAATTTTCCATCTTCATAGCCTCAAGGATAAGGACTGTATCAGCGGCTTTCACCTCGTCGCCGACTTTCTTGACTATGTTAAGCACAGTGCCGGGAAGCGGGGCTGCCACTGGGTAGGTGCCGGCTGCGGCAGAAGGCTTTGATATGACCTTCTCGCCCGACTGGGTACGCGGTGCAGCAGTGGGACGCGGCGCATTTATGACGGTTACAGGCTTCTTCTGAGCCTCGATTTCTACACGGTAAGGGGTGCCGTTGACCATCACCTCGGCAAGGTTGTTATCAATATCTCCGACTGACACCTTGTAAGTGTTGCCGTTGATTTTATATTTGTATTCTTTCATCGAAAACTATTGATTATCAGGTTATTAATACTAACAATTTCAACGGTTAACGTTGGGTGTTTCGCGGAGTGTGTAAATCTTCGAACTCCATGGCGAGTAAGCACGCTTCACCTTGTTGATAGTGAGGACAGTGTTCTCGCGGTCATGCGCATCAAGATGCTCGTGAAGAGCCATGGCTATGGCAGCAATCTCCTCTCCTGTATCATGGTCGGGATGTTCGTCACGGGCAAGTTCCTTGAGATTGAGACCTACAGTCTTCGCCTTATTGCTCTTAGATATGGCAGCCGAAATCTTGTTGATAACATAGAAGCAGACGCACAGGACTATCAGAGCCAAAAACACAATACTCATGGCCATTATAGTCATGCCTCCGCCTGACGCATCAAGTTTCCTGAAAGTATCTACCTTATAGTTGGAATCCTTGATGATATTGTTGCTGCTGGGAGTGATGTAAAGCGATGACGTGCTGCCGTCACGCACCTCCCAAGCTGAAGCATCACCGACTCCACCCTCTCCGTCGGACTTACGCGCATAAGAAGCATCAAATGGCAGAGTAGCCGGAACGGTCACTTCATCTATAAGCGTTTTTCCATCGGCATCATAGAGGCCAATCCAGTTGTCAACACCGGGAATGAGCACGAAATTAGTGTGGAATGTGCCGTCATTCGCCATTCCATCGGCCCAGAATATGACGTGCTGGCGCTTTGGGATGCGTGTATTGACATCTCCTAAAGGTACCGGATACATGGTGGGATTGTTACGCTCGTTGGTCAGATATACGCTTGAAATCTCCAACGGTCCGAAAGTGGAGTTGAAGAGCTCTATCCAAGCCGAACGCCGTCCGAAATCATCTATGACGCTTGACTCATTCTTGACCATGACCTCATTGATGCGCAGACCACGTCGTCCCTGTGCAGAGACTGCGCCGACGCACACCGACACAGCGATGGCAAGGAGCATTAGTCGTTGTTTCATACTGAATAACGGGATATATGTGGATATGAATGTTAGAGGGGTATGTTGCCGTGTTTCTTGGCGGGGTTGACCACCTTTTTGGTAGCAAGCTGCTGGAGGGCACGGATGATACGGAAGCGGGTATTGCGCGGCTCGATGACATCATCTATATAGCCGTACTTGGCTGCATTATAAGGATTGCAGAACAGTTTGTTGTACTCAGCTTCTTTCTCTGCAAGAACCTTCTGGGGGTCGTCGCTCTCCTTGGCCTCACGGGCATAGAGGACTTCTACGGCACCTGCACCGCCCATGACTGCGATTTCAGCCGTAGGCCAGGCATAATTCATATCGCCTCGGAGTTGCTTACAGCTCATCACGATATGGCTGCCACCGTAGCTCTTACGCAGGGTCACTGTCACTTTGGGCACTGTAGCCTCTCCGTAAGCGTAGAGCAGCTTGGCTCCATGAAGGATAACCGCATTGTACTCCTGTCCTGTACCCGGAAGGAAGCCCGGCACGTCGACCAAAGAGACCAAAGGAATATTGAATGCATCGCAGAAACGCACGAAACGAGCAGCCTTGCGCGAAGCATTGCAGTCAAGCACACCTGCAAGGAACTTGGGCTGGTTGGCCACGATACCTACAGACTGGCCATTGAAACGGGCGAAACCGATGATGATGTTTTTGGCATAACCAGATTGTACTTCAAGGAACTCGCCATTATCTACGATAGCTCCGATAACTTCGTACATGTCATAAGGACGTGTTGCCGAATCAGGTACAATCTCATTGAGAGAGTCTTCCAAACGGTCTATCGGGTCGGTACATTCGACCAGAGGCGGCTCTTCAAGATTGTTCTGCGGGATGTAGCTGAAGAGCTTGCGGATGATTTTGAGGGTTTCCTCGCCATCTTCGGCCGCGAAATGCGCCACGCCGCTCTTACATGCATGGACTTCCGCACCGCCAAGAGCCTCCTGGGTCACATCCTCGCCGGTCACAGTCTTGACGACCTTCGGACCTGTCAGGAACATGTAACTGATGCCTTTGGTCATGATAGTGAAGTCGGTCAAAGCAGGAGAATACACAGCACCGCCGGCGCAAGGGCCAAGGATGCCTGAAATCTGGGGTATCACACCCGATGCCATGATATTGCGCTGGAATATCTCCGCATAACCTGCAAGCGCGTTGATGCCCTCCTGGATACGTGCACCGCCCGAGTCGTTAAGACCGATGACAGGAGCACCCATCTTCATGGCCATATCCATGATTTTGCATATCTTGAGAGCCATGGTCTCGCTCAGAGAACCGCCGAACACGGTGAAATCCTGCGCGAAAACATATACGAGTCGACCCTCGATAGTGCCGTAGCCCGTCACGACTCCGTCACCGAGATAGCTTTTCTTCTCCTGACCGAAGTTCGTGCAACGGTGGCGCACAAACATGTCTATTTCTTCAAACGAACCCTCGTCAAGCAGCTGGGCGATGCGCTCGCGTGCTGTATATTTGCCTTTGTCGTGCTGCTTCTGGATAGCTTTCTCGCCTCCGCCGAGACGGGCCTCGGCGCGGAGAGCGATAAGCTCTTTTACTTTTTCTAACTGGTTGCTCATTTCAGAGTGATGTGTGGTAAAGTGGTGTGGTTTGATTTACTTCTTGTTAGGGTCTTCACAAAGCTCTATAAGTGTGCCGCAAGTGGATTTGGGATGCAAAAATGCGATGTTGAGCCCTTCAGCGCCCTTGCGAGGAGCTTTGTCGATCAGACGGCAACCCTTCTCCTCTACTTCGGCAAGTGCGTTGGCCACGCCATCCTCAATGGCAAATGCCACATGCTGGATGCCGCCCCGGCCTCCGTTATTGGCTATGAACTTGGAAATCGCGCTTTCGGGCGAAGTTCCCTCAAGAAGCTCTATCTTGGTCTGTCCGACCTTGAAAAAGGCGGTCTTGACTTTCTGGTCGGCGACTTCTTCTATGGCTGTACATTTAAGGCCGAGCATGTTCTCGTAAAACGGGATAGCCTCGTCAAGGCTGGGCACAGCGATACCGATGTGCTCGATGTGTGAAATATCCATAAGGTTACGTATATTGTATGAAATAAAAGGTTGATATTTATACAGATAGATATTCTATTTGCCCCTAAGTCTCTACGACTTCAGAGTATAAGGTACATGCAAAAGTAGCATTTTTTTAGATGAGTAACAATAATTTAACCTCAAAATCCGTCGGCCTACTTCAGAGCTTACCTCAGACGCACTATGCGTATGCCGGTGGATTTCTTCTGACGGGCGAGATAATCGGCGAGAGAAAGCGAGTCCTCGATGACTTTTCCGGCTGTGGTGGAAGCATGGAGCAGATGCGGCACCCCCATTTCGTCCTTGAATATGACACCGGCATGTGACACATCTAACCCCTCAATGGAAGTGGTGATGAACACGACATCGCCCTCTACGATAAAATCCCTGACTTCACGTGATGAGACTGCGGCCTTCGGGATATAATAGCTTTTGACCCGATGCAAACGCCGCTCCATATCTCTGATTTTGTCATACGTAGCCTGATCGGCAAGCGGAGGGTACTTGTCACGGTGCGCGGTCATGAAATTGACAGAAGCGACCTGCGCCTTGGCACGTGGGGCATCCGACGTGACTTCACGTATATTACGGCGGTAGGTATTGTCAGTAATCCAGTCGGAGATGTAGTGGAGCCTCGACGCATAGCCGTCTACGACACCGCCGCGATAACGTATGTCCTGGAGGTTGTAGAGAGCGTCGCGCCAGCTATCCCCACCGTCAGCCACAGATTTCGCCAATGCCATGCTCAGTTCTACAAGCGTTGTGCAATCAAGCCCGGAAGTACTGACTGCAAGCATCTCAGTGGGAGATTCAAGCGTACCGGCCACATACGGTACACCTATAAATTGCCGCGCAGCAAGCAGCGTTAGCCGGTTTCTGTCTTTTTCACCTGACTCGTACAGTGTTTTGCAGACGGATGCAAGCTTGATGGTATCCGCTTGTTCATCTCCCCACCTGACCATAGGCGTAGAGGCGACCTGTGGCGATGCAGGCACTGCGGCACACATCACTACTGCCGTCAACACAACGCAATATCTGATACGAGAACTGACTGCTGATATTATTTCCATAATTGTCTGCGGGTGATAGTTTAAATAACGGGGCATTGCACTGCAAAAATACGATTCTTTTCGTAATTTTGCACAATAATAAGGCCACGGCAACAGGCCCATACCACAACACTTCTATAACCACTACGATGAATAAACACACACGATTTTTGACAGCTTTGACAGCCATAGCCACAGGGGGCGTTGTATCCGCTCTTGCTTGCACAAGTCTCATTGCCACCAGAGGGGCCACGACCGACGGCAGCGTCATAGCCACGTATGCAGCCGACAGCCACACGCTCTATGGGGAACTGTACAGCGCGCCGGAATCCGACCACGCCAAAGGCTCCATGCGCACAGTCACCGAATGGGACACCGGGCGGCATATCGGACAGATACCCCAGCCCTCGCATACTTTTTCTACTGTGGGCAACATGAACCGCCACGGGCTTACTATCGTGGAAAGCACATTCGGCGGACGACACGAGCTGTCCGACTCCACCGGCCTGATAGACTACGGTTCACTTATATATATAGCCCTCGAGCGGTCTAAGAACGCACGCGAAGCTATCAAGACCATGACCAGCCTCGTCAAAGAGTACGGCTACTGCTCCGAAGGTGAATCGTTCACGATAGCCGACCCTGATGAAGCATGGATCATGGAAATGATAGGCAAGGGAGGCAAGAGCAAAGGAGCCGTGTGGGTAGCCATGAAAGTCCCCGACGGATACATCGCAGCACATGCCAACCACTCACGCATCCACCGCTTCCCCCTTGACGACAAGGAAAACTGCATCTATTCGCCCGATGTCATATCGTTCGCCCGCCAACAAGGCTATTTCAGCGGCAAAGACGAAGACTTCAGCTTTTCAAAAGCCTACGCCCCCGCCGACTTCGGTGCGCTGCGCGGATGCGAAGCAAGAGTGTGGGCTTTCTACAACAAATTCGCGTCAGGCATGGAGCGTTACCTTCCATGGGTCAACAATGGCGAAGGCGAAGTACTGCCCCTTTGGGTCAAACCCGACAAACCCCTGAGTGTCGACGACATGAAATGGATGATGCGCGACCATTTCGAGAATACTCCTTTTGACATGACCGTCGACATCGGTGCCGGCCCGTACAAAGTCCCCTACCGCGCACGCCCGATGGAGTTTGAAGTTGATGGTGCCAGATACGTCCACGAACGCGCCATAGCCACACAGCAGACTGGTTTCTCTCTCGTCGCTCAGATGAACCGCAACTATCCTGAAGCCATGAAAGGGATTCTGTGGTTTGGTTGCGACGACGCAAACACATGCGTCTACGTACCTGTATTTTGCAGCCTAACCCGCATACCGCACGGATTCCAGCCAGGCAACGGCGACCTCTACAACATCTCCTGGGACTCAAGCTTCTGGATCAACAACTTCGTGGCCAATCAGGCCTATTACCGCTATTCGCAGATGATCCCCGACATCCGCAAAGTCCAAGGCAGTATCGAAGACCGTCTGGCTGCCGACACCGACTCGCTGCGCACGAGCATCGCGTCGCTGCCCACACAACAAGCCGCTGAGATACTCAACGACTACACCATCGCCGCCACCGACCGCTACATCAGGGAATACCGTAACCTCGGCGAATACCTTTTAGTGAAATATCTCGATTTTAACGTCAAGAAAGAGGACAAGGACGGACGATTTTCACGCACCCCCGACGGGATGCCGGCAACGCCAGACTTCCCCGGCTATGACGACCCACGTTATTTCAAGAGCATAGTGGACGAAACAGGCGACAAGCTCCGGGTGCATGACATAAAGCCGACAGGCCACTGAAACGAAGGGTTCTTAAAGCCCATCGGCTTTCGGTTTGTAACCCTGACAGTCGGCATTCTGTCAATACGTCACCGCCTTTGACGGCCAGCCGAACATATGACATTATGACGGCTAAAAGCTGCTTCCAGACATTTCGGACAAAGGCTGCGACATATGTCCCAACGGTTATTTCTTCTCCTTTAATTGTTGAAAATTTTACACGTGATTTGCCATCATATTCAAGATAAATTCGCTACATTTGCAGAGACGATACAGCTACCGCAGCGTCGCGGGGGGACTGTATCGACCGACTTGAGAAAGTAAACAGAATCATTAACATCCGATATGCTTACATTAGCGACTATTTCCAATTCAGCTCTGGCTTTCACAGCCGCCTGCACGGGCATAGGTCTTGTAGCACTGGCGTTATGGCTGGCCGGACTGATTTCACCTCGCTCCTTCAATCCCCAGAAAGGGGAAGCCTACGAATGTGGTATCCCGACACGCGGCGAAAGCATGGCCCAGTTTAAAGTCGGCTACTATCTCTTCGCCATCCTGTTTCTCATGTTCGACGTCGAAACCGTATTCCTGTTTCCTTGGGCGGTTAGAGTCAAAGAACTCGGCACAGCCGGACTGTTGAGCATCGCAATCTTTTTCTGTGTATTAGTGCTGGGTCTCGTCTACGCCTGGCGGAAAGGAGCTCTCGAATGGAAGTAACCACAAAGTCCATGCCTTACGATGCATGGAAAGACAATGAATATATCGAAAAGTTAGTCAAGGAGCTTCGGGATTCCGGCACAAACGTCATCATCGGTTCTCTTGACCATCTCATCAACTGGGGGCGTTCCAACTCCATCTGGCCGCTCACTTTCGCCACCAGTTGCTGCGGCATAGAATTTGTGTCGCTCGGAGCAGCGCGTTTCGACATGGCGCGTTTCGGATGGGAAGTAGCGCGCGCCTCGCCCCGTCAGGCCGACTTCATCATGGTCGCCGGCACCATAGTCCACCGTATGGCTCCAGTGTTGCGCCGCCTGTATGATCAGCTGGCAGAGCCTAAATACGTCATAGCCTGTGGAGGTTGTGCCATCTCCGGCGGTCCGTTCCGCAAGAGCTACCATGTGGCCATGGGCATTGAAGATATTATCCCGGTCGATGTGTTCGTCCCCGGATGCCCTCCCCGCCCCGAAGCCATGATTTACGGCATCATGCAGCTCTCGCGCAAAATCAAGGTCGAGAAATTCTTCGGCGGAGTCAACCGGCAGGAGAAGCAGGAAAAATTCTTAGAATCACACCCCATCGAGGGCATTGATGACAACAAATAACGACACTGTTTTTTCATTCCTACACCTTATATATAATATATGGCAAACATTCAGGAAAAAATAGCCAAACTGTTCCCGGAAGCCGCTTTTGAAGAAGCCGACACCCTGACCGTCACCATACCCGATGCACAGTGGCACGAGCTGGCCAAGACTCTGCGAGATGACGCAGAGATGGCTTTCGACTATCTGGTGACCATAGTCGGCATGGATTGGAAAGACAGTCTCGGCTGCATATATTATCTCGACAGCACGACACACAACACGCATATAGCCGTCAAAGTCATCGCCACAGGTGACCGCGAGACTCCGTATATACATTCTGTCAGCGACCTCTACGCCATCGGATGCATCTATGAGCGTGAGGTCTATGACTTTTTCGGCATAATCTTCATCGGCAACCCCGACATGCGCCGCCTTTTCCTCAGCATCGACTGGAAAGGCTTCCCTCTGCGCAAAGATTATGACATGAATCCCGACATCAATCCAGTCCCACACGAAAACGAACGGCAGAGCGACTATACCTATACTTACGTCGAAGATGCCGACGGCAAGATTGTCAAGGAGGAGAAGCGTGTCTTCGCCGAAGACGACTTTGTAGTAAACATCGGCCCGCAGCACCCCGCCACCCACGGTGTGCTCCGTTTCCGCACCGCCGTCGATGGTGAGACCATCAAGAAGATAGACGTGTACATGGGTTACATACACCGAGGAGTGGAAAAGATATGCGAAATGGATACATATCCGCAGACACTCCACTTCATGGACCGTCTGGACTACTTCTCGGCTCACCCCTACCACCATTGCCTGTGCATGTGTATCGAAAAAGCAGCCGGTATCGAAGTGCCGCGCCGTGCGCAGGTAATCCGCGTCATCATGGACGAGCTGTCACGCATAGCAAGTCACTGCCTGTTCATCGGCACATTCTGCATGGACCTTGGTGCCACCACCATGCTGTTCTATACACTGAGAGTACGTGAGCAGATACTCGACATCATGGACAAGACCTGCGGAGCCCGAATGACTTTCAATTACGAGACCATAGGCGGAGTCATAGCCGACCTTGACCCGGATTTTGTCAAAGATGTAAAGGCCCTGCTTGAAATCCTGCCCAAGAACATCAAAGAATATAACAAATTGTTTACCGGCAACGTCATCACCCGCAACCGCATGGAAGGCGTAGGTGTACTGAGCCGCAAAGATGCAATATCATGGGCCATAACAGGTCCTTCGGGACGTGCTTCAGGCTGGGCTTGCGATGTGCGCAAGACGGCTCCCTATGCCGTGTATGACGAAGTAGAGTTTGACGAAATCGTCCGCACCGAAGGCGATTCCATGGCTCGGTTCAAAGTGCGCATGGACGAGATGGAACAGAGCGCACGCATCATCGCGCAGCTCATCGACAAAATCCCCGATGGGGAGATACAGGCCAAAGTGCCAAAAGTACTCCGTCTGCCCCAGGGTCGCTGGTATCAGACAGTCGAGGGTTGCCGTGGTGCATTCGGCATATATATCGAGAGCGACGGAGGCACATCGCCCTATCGTCTCAAGATAGCACCTCCGTGTCTGCCGTTGGCTGCCGTAGTCGATCATCTGACCGAAGGCTCCAAAATCGCCGACCTTATCACCATCGGAGGCTCGCTTGACTACATCGTGCCCGATATGGACCGTTAAAATGACCTCAGAAAATCAATACGAACCAACAATATCATCACATCATCCGTTAGATACCGTAGATTATGCAAGATTTCTCGGAACTGACCGCATTTATCCACTCGCTGCTGACACAGTTTCTGCCTGAATGGGCTGCTGTGACAGTGGAGTGTGTCATCATAGCCGTATGCCTTCTGCTGGCATACTCGTTGCTGGCCTTGTTCTACATCTGGTTTGAACGCAAGGTGTGCGCCGCTTTCCAGTGTCGCCTCGGTCCTAACCGCGTAGGTCCATGGGGTCTGCTTCAGAGTATCGCCGACATGTTTAAGATACTCATCAAGGAGCTCATCTCGCTCAAGCACACTGACAAATTCCTCTTCGCGCTGGCACCCTATCTGGTGATCCTCGCTTCGATGCTCAGTTTTGCCGTGCTTCCTTGGGGCAACGGTCTGCAAATCATCGACTTCAATATCGGCATTTTCTTCCTGATTGCGTGTTCGTCCATCGGTGTGTTGGGCATCCTGCTCGCCGGCTGGTCGTCCAATAATAAATTCACTCTCATCGGTGCCCTCCGTAGCGGTGCACAAATGGTGAGCTACGAGCTGTCGATAGGATTGAGTATACTCACCATGGTAGCTTTTGCGGGTTCCATGTCGATAGGCGACATTGTCAACGCACAAGCCAATGGCTGGTTCATATTCACCGGCCACATCCCGGCCGTCATAGCTTTTGTGATTTACCTTATCGCAGGCACAGCCGAGACCAACCGTGGCCCGTTCGACCTGCCGGAAGCCGAAAGCGAGCTCACCGCCGGATACCACACCGAATATTCGGGCATACACTTCGGCTTCTTCTATCTGGCTGAATACCTCAACCTGTTTATCGTATCGGGCGTAGCTGCCTTGATGTTCTTCGGCGGATGGATGCCGTTCCACATCAACGGCTGGGACAGCTTCAATCAAGTCATGGACTACATCCCGTCCGTCATATGGTTCATTGGCAAGGCTATCGCGCTCTCATTCGTTATCATATGGTTCAAGTGGACATTCCCTCGCCTGCGTATCGACCAGCTACTGTCGCTTGAATGGAAATACTTGCTCCCCATCAACCTTGCCAATCTCGTACTGATGGTATGCTGCATCGTGTACGGATGGCACTTCTGATAAATCATACAGTACACAAATACAACAATTCTAACCCGTCAATATTATGAGCGACAAATTCGGAAAAATAGCCCAGGTGATCGGACCGGTTGTCGATGTCATCTTCGAAGGTGACGACAACGAGATTCCCGCCATCTATTCGGCATTGAAAGTCGACCGTCCCGACGGTCAAGAGCTCATCCTTGAAGTTGAGCAACACATCGGAGAAGACACTTGCCGGTGTGTGGCCATGGATAGTACCGACGGGCTTCAGCGAGGACTGCGCGTTGACAACCTCGAGCGTCCTATAGCAGTTCCTACAGGCACGCAGGTCAAAGGCCGTCTGCTCAACGTAATCGGCGAAGCCATCGACCGCCTGCCGGCACTCAAGGGCACAGACATGCGTCCCATCCATCAGCCAGCCCCGGCTTTTGACGACCTCACCATCGGCACCGAGATACTTTATACAGGCATCAAGGTCATAGACCTTCTGGAGCCCTACAGCAAAGGCGGAAAAATCGGTCTGTTCGGCGGTGCCGGTGTAGGCAAGACAGTGCTCATAATGGAACTTATCAACAACATCGCCAAAGGCCACAACGGTTTCTCGGTATTCACAGGTGTCGGCGAACGTACCCGTGAAGGCAATGACCTCCTGCGCGAGATGATTGAGAGCGGAGTCATGAAGTACGGCGAAAAGTTCAAGGAAGGCATGGAGAAAGGCGAATGGAACCTTGCCGACGTAGACATGAAAGAAGTTGCCGACAGTCAGGCCACTCTCGTGTTCGGCCAGATGAACGAACCGCCGGGCGCACGTCTGCGCGTGGCACTTTCGGGTCTGACAGTGGCCGAGCAGTTCCGTGACCAGGACGGCGGAGGCAAGGAAATCCTCCTCTTCATTGACAACATATTCCGTTTCACCCAGGCAGGTTCGGAAGTATCGGCCCTTCTCGGCCGTATGCCCTCGGCAGTGGGTTACCAGCCAACTCTTGCATCTGAGATGGGTGCGCTCCAGGAACGCATCACTTCTACCAAAAACGGTTCTATTACATCCGTACAGGCCATCTATGTGCCTGCCGACGACTTGACCGACCCCGCCCCTGCTACCACTTTCAGCTTCCTTGATGCTACTACGGTACTCAGCCGTAAGATTGCAGAGCTCGGTATATATCCAGCCGTCGACCCGCTGGAATCCACATCACGCATCCTTGACCCCAATATTATCGGTGAGGAACACTACAATGTGGCCCAGGCCGTCAAGCAGCTGTTGCAGAAATACAACGAGCTGCAAGACATAATCGCCATCCTTGGTGTCGACGAACTCTCGGACGAGGACAAACTCGTCGTGTCACGCGCCCGCCGCGCACAGCGATTCCTGTCGCAGCCATTTTTCGTTGCCGAGCAATTTACAGGCCTTCCCGGTGTCATGGTGCCGCTCAATGAGACAATCCGAGGCTTCAAGATGATACTTAGCGGCGAAATGGACGAGTATCCCGAACAGGCGTTCCTCAATGTCGGCACCATCGACGAGGCAATCGCCAAAGGCAAGAAAATGCTCGCAGAAGTCGAAGGATAAACGATATGTAAGAAATACGACTCTCCCTGACAATCCTAAGCACCACCGACTGATATGACACTCAAGATAATATCCACCGAGGACATCCTCTTTGAGGGCGAAGTGACCGCCGTACACCTCCCCGGGCAGGCCGGGCGCTTCACAGTCCTCCGCAACCACGCCACACTGATTGCCGCGCTGGCTGCCGGCACTGTCGGCTACGAAGGTCCCGACGGACACGGAGAGCTGCCGATTCAAGGTGGCATGGCGGATATTGACAGCAACGTCATCTCCGTATGTGTTTACTAATCAGTCTGTATCAGTTTTTGATTAACCGTTAAAAAACAAAGCCATTTAGCATATGTCTGCCAATTCAACCAACATAGCCATCAGATTGGTACTTGCAGTATCAGCCATGCTGCTGGTCGCTCCGTGCTCTATGGCCCAGAACACAGCAGACACCGCATCCGCGATAACCGTTGACGGCAAAGAAAGCATCTCTCAGGTGGTGGATGCACAAACAGAGCAAGAAGAAAGCGCGATCAACCCCAAGGAAATCATATTCGAGCACCTCGGTGACGGATACGGCTGGGAAGTGCCTTTCAACCACCATGTGCGCATACCGCTTCCTGTCATCGTATGGGGTACCGACGGACTCCACATCTTCTCATCTTCTCGTCTGACACATGGTGAAGAATATGTGGACGGAAAAGCCACATTCAAGATTGCCGGCAAAGACAGCCCACACAAAGGCAAGGTAGTGGAAATCGTCGACGGAAAGGAAATCAAACCGTTGGATGTCTCCATCACAAAAAACGTATGTGCTCTGTTTATCACAGTCATCCTTGTCCTGTGGGCGGTACTGTCAGTGGCTCGGTGGCACAAGACACATGGACACAAAGCCCCCCGCAAGATGGTCGGTTTCATGGAACTCCTGATTATGTTTGTCTATGACGGCGTAATCAAGCCCACCCTCGGTGCTAAAGCCAAAAAGTTCGGTCCATACCTGCTGACAGTATTCTTCTTCATCCTTATAATGAACCTCATGGGGCTCATCGTGATATTTCCCGGCGGCGCAAACCTTACCGGCAATATCGCAGTAACGCTCGTGCTTTCAATTCTGACTTTCCTAATTACAAATATCTTTGCCACCAAGCACTATTGGAAAGAGATATTCTGGCCCGAAGTGCCCACTTGGCTCAAAGCACCTCTGCCCATAATGCCGGTCATCGAAATATTCGGCATGTTCACCAAACCGGCCGCACTGACCGTGCGTCTTTTCGCCAACATGATGGGAGGCCACATGATAGTGCTCGTGCTGACACTGCTCATTTTCATCTTCGCATCCATGGGACCCGTGGTGCTTGGCGGCACGACCGTCCTGTCCATGGTGTTCTCGGTGTTCATGCTGCTTATCGATGTACTCGTCAGCTTCATACAAGCTTATGTGTTCACGATGCTTTCGACCATATTCATAAGCCTCGCACAGGATGAAGGCCATGAAGCCGACCATCCCAAACCCCAAGAAAATTAATCTCCTAAAAACAAATACACTCACCTTAAAACTTTAAGATTATGTTATCAGCAGCAATCTCAGGTCTTCTCGGTATTGGCGCATGCATCGGCGCCGGAATCGCAGCTATCGGAGCCGGTATCGGTATCGGCAAAATCGGTTCGTCAGCCATGGAAGCTATAGCCCGTCAGCCCGAGTCATCAGGCGATATCCGAAGCAACATGATTGTGATCGCAGCCCTCGTCGAAGGTGTGGCTCTGTTCGCTGTTATCGTCTGCATACTCTCGTTCTTCCTCTAAATCAGACGCGGAGAGGCATGATGGTGTCTCTCCTCACCTCCTCTTAATCCTCTACCTCAAGTCACTGCCATCCCATAGGCAACCTACTAAAAATAAATCGTAACTCATGGAACTATTCACGCCCGACCTTGGATTGATAATCTGGATGTTCGTAGCTTTTGCTATCCTATTCTTCATCCTCTGGAAATGGGGCTGGCCCGTCATCATTTCTTCCGTCGAACAACGTGCCGACCTCATTGACAAAGGCGTCGAATATGCCCAGAGTGCCAAGGAGCAGCTTGACAACGCACGCGAAGCTGCCGACAAGCAGCTTGCAGAGGCTCGCCGACAGCAGGCCGACATGCTCCGCGAAGCCGAGAAGATGAAAACCCAAATTATCGACGAAGCCCGCATAGAGGCCCAAAAGGAAGCAAAAAAGGTCATGGATGCCGCAAAGCTCTCCATGGAGCAGGAACGCAAGGAAGCCGAAAGGCAGCTGCGCAACGATGTCGGCCTGTTTGCGCTTGACATAGCCACCAAAGTGGTCAAAAGCCAGATGACAGACAAAAAAGCGCAGAAGCAATTAGTAGACTCCATCCTTACAGATATCGAGACCAAGAACTAACCACGACCACACACCTCCCCACCACTCTACTATGAACGACGGCCTAATACCTCGCAGATACGCAAAGGCTCTCTACAAGTTTGCCTTTGAGAAAGGTCATGACGCTACAGTGTACCGTCTGATGACCGATTTGTGCGCCAATTTTGCCGCACAACCTGCGTTGCAGTCCACTATGGCCAATCCGTTTGTGACCGACAGAGCCAAACAGCAGCTGGTAGTCACTGCATGCGGACTCAGCAAGCCTGACAAGGTACTCGCCGATTTCCTGCACATGCTGGCCGACAACAAGCGGTTGCCTATGCTCTACTCTATAGCTCTCGCATATCTGGACACATACCGCCATGCCCATAACATACATCAAGTGACCGTAACCTCCGCAGTTGCGCTCGACAAAGCCATACAAAAACGCATCACAGATGTAATACAGAAACAAATCGGGCCCGACGGCAGCATGGAATACAGCAGCATAGTCGACCCGGATATCATCGGAGGTTTCATCGTGGCTATTGACAACGATAGGCTCGACGCTTCTATAGCCACCGAATTGAAACAGTTGAAACTTAACTTATTACAGTAACATAAGGAATCCCATCAGACGCCCTTAATCAAACCATACTAAAAATGATCAATCCCAGCGAGATATCAGAAGTTCTGAAGCAACAGCTCGAAAATGTCAACTCCAAAGTGACATTTGAGGAAACTGGCCGTGTGCTCGAAGTGGGCGACGGCGTGGCTCACGTCTACGGTCTTGACAATGTATGCGCCAATGAGCTTGTAGAATTTGAAAACGGCGTCAAAGGTGTGGCACTCAACCTCGAAGAAAGCAACGTAGGTGTCATATTGCTCGACCATGTCAACTCTGTGACCGAGAACATGAGTGTCAAACGCACAGGCGAGATTGCATCGATTCCGGTAGGCGAAGGGCTGTGCGGACGAGTAATCAACATTCTCGGCGAACCGATTGACGGACTCGGCCCCATTCAGGGTGAACTAATCAACATGCCCCTCGAACGCAAAGCCCCAGGTGTCATATTCCGCCAGCCTGTCAACCAGCCGCTCCAGACCGGCATCAAGGCTGTGGATTCCATGGTACCTATCGGACGCGGACAGCGAGAGCTTATCATCGGCGACCGACAGATAGGCAAAACCGCCATAGCCATCGACACCATCATCAACCAGCGCAAAAATTTTGAAGCCGGCAAGCCTGTCTACTGCATATACGTTGCCATCGGTCAGAAAGCGTCTTCAGTTGCTTCTCTGGTAGATACGCTACGCAAATATGGCGCACTGGACTATACGGTGGTCGTTGCTGCTACCGCCAGCGACTCTGCTCCGATGCGCTATTATGCACCCTTTGCCGGAGTGGCGATAGGCGAATATTTCCGCGACACCGGCCGTGACGCTCTTATAATATACGACGACCTGTCGAAACAAGCTGTCGCATACCGTGAAATATCGCTGATTCTCAAGCGTCCCTCTGGTCGCGAAGCCTACCCCGGCGACATATTCTACCTCCACTCTCGTCTGCTCGAACGTGCCGCCAAGATTATCGACAACCAGCAGGTGGCCGAGCAAATGAACGACCTCCCCGCCGTACTGAAGTCGAAAGTCAAAGGCGGAGGATCGCTTACCGCCCTCCCCATCATCGAGACACAGGCAGGCGACGTATCGGCCTACATCCCGACCAACGTGATTTCAATCACAGACGGACAGATATTCCTTGAAACGGCTCTGTTTAACCGTGGTATCCGTCCGGCCATCAACGTCGGCATCTCCGTGTCGCGTGTAGGCGGCAACGCTCAGATCAAGTCCATGAAGAAAGTGGCCGGAACGCTGAAGATTGACCAGGCCCAGTTCCGCGAACTTGAATCATTCACTAAATTCGGTGGCGACATCGACCCCGTGACAGCCCGTGTCATCGACAAAGGCCGCAAAAACGAGCGTCTGCTCATCCAACCTCAGTACCACCCGATGCCTGTCGAAGAGGAAGTGGCTGTCATATATTGCGGCACCAAAGGACTTCTTGACAAAGTCCCCCTTGACAAGGTACACGAATTTGAGACCCAGCTCCTACAGCTGCTCCACGCCAAATACCAGACAGATGTGCTTGACGTGCTCGCATCAGGCAAACTCACCGACGAATGTGCCGAAAAACTGACCAATGCGGCAGCCGACATCGCCGGACAGTTTGCTTCCTGAATCCTATAGCGAAGAACGCCGTACACTTCCCCAAGCATATAACCCACCGCACCACAAACAACCACTACTAACCCGTCATAATGGCAACACTGCGAGAACTTAAAGGGCGCATCGGCTCTGTAGCCTCCTCTGAGAAAATCACTGGAGCCATGAAGATGATATCATCAGCCAAGATGCACAAGGCCGAACAGGCTTTGCGCCGCTTGCAGCCGTTCCGTGGCCAGGTAGAGACCATCATAGCCAACCTTCTCAGCACAGATGCCCAGTTCGCCTCGCCTCTCCTCGAGCGGCGCGACATAAAGCACCTCGGCATCGTGGTGCTCGGAAGTGATGACGGATTGTGCGGTGCCTATAATGTCAATATCTTCAAACAATTACTCCAGCATCTGCGCATTTACCGCCGGAAATGGGGAGACTCCATTGATATAACTGTCTATCCCGTTGGAGAAAAGATTGCCAAGGCAGTCTCAAAGATAGGTGATTCCCACATACGTGTCGTCAGACGCGAAGGACTCGACTCCAGGACCAGCGGCGACGGTGTCAACTGTTTCCTTGACCACCTCAAAGATGAATTTCTTCGAGGCATACTCGACTGCGTGGTGCTCCACTATATGAATTTCAAGAGCGTCAGCCGTCAGATTTTCACCGATTACCAGCTTCTGCCCATCCTGCAAGACAGCTTTGCCTCCAAAGGAAAGGCAAAAGCCACTAATCGCCCATGCCTGTTCGAGCCCGATGCCGCTTCGATATTCTCCGCAGTACTCCCCATGTATCTCATGGCCGTATTGCAAGACGTATTCACCGAAAACCGCGCATCAGAGCAAGCTTCGCGTGTCATGGCAATGCAAAGCGCCAACGACAACGCCAAGAAACTCCTCGACGAGCTGCAGCTCGAGTACAACAAACTGCGCCAGCAGGCCATCACCTCCGAGCTCCTCGACATACTCGGAGGACAAGCCCGTTAGGTGTTCCTTGCCCTCTCTCCCCCACTGCGGCACACGCCATGCTGATACTGACGGTGTCGCTCTTGACTTAAAGTAATACAGCAACCGAATCAATACAAAACCAAACATAACCCCTTAGCTCGATTAACTTCAATAACATTTATGGGTAGTGTTAAAGACTATTTTTCATCATTAGGGACTGGCGTAGCAAGTCTTCTCAAAGGCATGTCTGTGACCGGCAAGGAATTCAGAACCCCTAAGATTACTGAACGATACCCCGAAAATCGTGAGACGGTACATGTCCCGCAGCGTTTCCGCGCATGCCTCGAGTTAGTGTACGATGCTGAAGGCCGCCACAAATGTATCGCTTGCGGCACATGCGAGCGCGCATGCCCTAACGGTACGATTAAACTTGACATCGACACCATAGAAACATGGGACGGCAAAAAGAAAAAACACCTCGCCGGGTATAACTACGACCTCGGCAGCTGTACTTTCTGCCAGCTGTGCGCCACAAATTGCCCGACCAACGCGCTGACATTCAGCAACGATTTCGAACAGGCAGTGTTCACTCGTGACAAACTCGTCAAACAGCTCAAATATCGCCCGGACATCCCCGAACCTGAGCCATCCGAAGAAGAGAAAAAGCGGATTCTGGCCGAGCGTGAAGCCAAACTCGCCGCAGCAAAAGCGGCAGCAGAGGCCAAGAAAGCAGCGGCAGCCGCTGCCCCGGCCAAGGATGCCTCTCCGACCAATGCGGTCCAACAGCCTAAAGCTGACGAAGCTCCGAAGCAGGATCCCCTCGCCAAAGCTCTCGCCGCCGCAGCCGGAGACCCCGAAAAACTCGCCAAAATAAAAGCCGCAATGGCAGCAAAAGCCGCCCGCGAAGCTGCCAAAGGCAACAAATAACACCCACGTATAAGCATTAAAGTCAATTATTTTCTATATGGAATCAGTAGGAAGTACCATCGTTTCTTGGATGATTGTCATCGCAATCATCGTCTTCTCGATACTGACCGTAACCACCCGCAAGATACTGCGAGCCGCGACATATCTGCTGTTCACGCTGTTTGCCGCCGCAGTACTTTACTTCAAGCTCGACTACGAATTTCTCGGAGCCGTGCAGATTGCCGTGTATGCCGGCGGTATAGTGGTGCTGTTCGTATTCTCAATCTTGCTTACCTCACACCCTGGCGACAACAGCCGGAGGCTGACATCACGCCGGCGGGTGCTCGGATTGGTTGCAGCCGTGCTGACCCTCGGTATCACCGGCGCAGTCCTCTTCAGCCGCTGCTCCATGATGGCCACGCAGCTCCCCGCCATGGAAAATCCTTCGATGAAACTGATAGGAGAAACCATGCTTGGCACCGGAGCCGGCCAATACCTGCTCCCGTTCGAGGCGATAAGCGTATTGCTCCTTGCATGCATCATTGGAGGCGTTGTGGTTGCCCGCAAGCGTTGATACCGACAATACAATGTATTCTCTAACCGTATACTCCGAATATAGTTAAGACCATGGATATCTCAATGATATATTATCTGGTGCCGACGCTGGTAATGTTCTGCTGCGGCATCTATGGATTCATCACTCGCAAAAACATGATTGCGATGCTGATTTCCATCGAACTGATGCTCAACGCCGTTGACATCAATTTTGTGATATTTAACCGATACCTCTTTCCGGGTCAGCTCGAAGGAATGATGTTTACCCTTTTTGCCATAGCCATTGCCGCTGCAGAGACTGCATTGGCCATAGCAATCATCATCAACCTGTTCCGCGCCCACAAGAATATCGATGTCAGCGACATAACTAAAATGAAATTCTGATTACGGCCATGTCTATCACACTTCCGTTACTCATACTCGTTATCCCGTTGTTCATGTTCTTGCTGCTCGGCCTTGCCGGCAACAAGATGAGTCCACGCCTGTCTGGCATACTCGGATGTCTGGGAATGGGCACTACCATGGTGCTCGCATACATCGTATCGTTCACTTATTTTTTCAGCGGCAATCCCGACTTCGTCGATGCCGAAGCTCACACCCGGCTCCAGTGGGTAGTGTTCAATGTCGACTGGCTGTCGTTTACCGACAGTCTCGTCATACGCCTCGGCTTCCTGCTTGATCCCATAGCGGCCCTGCTGCTTGTAGTCATCACTACCATATCGTTCATGGTACATCTCTACAGCATGGGCTACATGCGTGACCACCACGGCGTATGGGAGAAGGGCTTCCAGCGTTTCTATGCGTTTCTGTCGCTTTTCAGCTTCTCGATGCTCGGACTTGTCGTTGCTACCAACATATTCCAGATGTACATCTTCTGGGAACTCGTAGGCGCGTCGTCATATCTGCTCATCGGTTTCTACTACCCCAAGCCGTCGGCAGTGCTCGCCGCCAAGAAGGCATTTATCGTGACCCGTTTCGCCGATCTCGGCTTCCTCATCGGCATCCTTGCCCTGAGCTACTATACCGGCACATTCAACTTCATGGATCTCACATCCTCTCAGCTTGTGTCGGGTGCATACCACGTCAACCTTGAGACCGCCGAAAACATCAAGAACATATTTGCCACCAGCGCAGCCCCGACATTCATGGGAGCGTCCGTACTGACATGGGCCCTCGTCCTCATATTCATGGGAGGTATGGGTAAGTCCGCCATGATGCCTCTCCATATCTGGCTTCCCGACGCTATGGAAGGTCCGACCCCTGTGTCTGCTCTCATCCACGCTGCTACCATGGTCGTGGCCGGTGTGTACCTCGTGGCTCGTCTCTTCCCACTCTACCTGATGGAAGAAGCCTCATTGGAGATTATAACAGTGGTAGGCGCCATCACTGCCTTCTATGCTGCCATGGTAGCATGTACGCAGATTGATATCAAGCGAGTGCTCGCATTCTCCACCATATCGCAGATTGCGTTTATGATGGTGTCGCTGGGAGTTGCCCGTCCCGAGTTCCACCACGGCATCGGCTACATGGCATCCATGTTCCACCTCTTCACCCACGCCATGTTCAAGGCCCTGCTCTTCCTCTGCGCGGGCGCACTCATCCATGCCATCGGTTCCAACGATTACACTGACATGCACGGTCTGCGTAAACACATGCCCGTTACCCACATCACATTCCTCATAGGCTGTCTGGCCATAGCAGGTATAATACCCTTTGCCGGATTCTTCTCCAAGGACGAAATCCTTACAGCCACCATGGGTCACTCCACTTTCTGGTACATCTGGATGTCGGCCGTAGCAGGTCTGACCGCTTTCTACATGTTCCGCCTCTACTATCTCATATTCTGGTGGAAAGAACATAAAGTACGCGAAGGACATCACGCGCCACACGATCAGCCTTGGACTATGACACTTCCGCTCGTAATCCTCGCCGCTATCTCATGCGTGGCCGGATTCGTACCCATGGGCAATCTCGTGACATGGAACGGACACGAAATGTTCCCCGAAGGCGCATCGTTCATCACAAACCTCAAAGCACTTGACTGGACAGTGGCCAGCATTAGCCTTGCTGTCGCCATCATAGCCATCATACTCGCCACTGTGATGTACCGCAAAGAGAACCCGCTGCCCGCAAAGATGAAGCAGGCTCTCCCCGCCTTGTGGGACTGGTGTTACCACCGCTTCTATTGGGATGAGCTCTACATGTTCATCACAAAGAGCATTATCTTCCAGCGCGTCTGCAAACCTATTGCATGGTTTGACCGCCATATCATCGACGGCACCATGGACGGATTCGCTCTCGTGACCAACAAGCTCTCCTATGCAATCCGCGGATTCCAGAGCGGAAACACACAGACCTACGTATGGTGGTATCTGATTGGAGTTCTCGCTCTCGGCGGCATCACGATTCTATGCCTGCTTTAATCCTGCTATCATCCCATACTATTTTGAAGCTCTTATAACAGACACAATCATTAGTGAAATAAAAGTCACATTATGTTTTCCAATATACTCATCTACTTTGTGGTTATCCCGGTAGTGATGCTCGGAGCCCTCGCCCTGTGCCGTGGCATGAAAGCCATCCGTGCGGTAGCCGTCACCGGTTCGCTCGCTCTGCTGGGTCTGTCGATATGGGTGCTGTGCGACTACCTCGAAATGCGCGCAGCCGGCAATAATGCACCAATGCTGTTCACTGGCTCGTGGAGCTGGTTCGCTCCGCTTAACATCAATCTTGCTGTGGGCGTTGACGGCATATCCATTGCCATGCTCATCCTCTCGTCGGTCATATTGCTGACGGGGTCGTTCGCCTCGTGGAAAATCAATCCGCTGCCCAAGGAGTTTTTCCTATGGTTGGTGCTCCTCTCCACCGGCGTATTCGGATTCTTTATCTCCATCGACCTATTCACGATGTTCATGTTCTATGAAGTAGCGCTCATCCCCATGTATCTGCTGATTGGCGTATGGGGCAGCGGCAACAAGAACTATTCGGCCATGAAGCTTACACTCATGCTCATGGGCGGCTCGGCGTTCCTGATGCTTGGGCTCATAGGAATATATTACCATTCGGCTCCCGAAGGCACGCCTCTCACATGGAACATACTCGAAATAGCTCAAAACAGCTCCATCGACATGGGCTGGCAATATTTCCTCTTCCCGATGACATTTGTAGGCTTCGGTGTGCTCGGTGCCATGTTCCCCTTCCACACATGGAGCCCTGACGGTCACGCATCCGCTCCTACGGCAGTGTCGATGCTCCACGCCGGTGTCCTCATGAAACTCGGTGGTTATGGATGCTTCCGAGTGGCCATCTATCTGATGCCCGAAGCCGCCGCCGAACTCGCTTGGATATTCCTCATTCTGACAGGTATCTCCGTGGTCTACGGTGCATTCAGCGCATGTGTGCAGACCGACCTCAAGTACATCAACGCCTACTCATCAGTAAGCCACTGCGGACTGGTGCTGTTTGCAATCCTGATGCTTAACACTACCGCCATGACCGGAGCCGTCATGCAGATGCTCAGCCATGGTCTGATGACAGCTCTCTTCTTCGCGCTCATCGGCATGATTTACGGCCGCACACACACACGCGACATCACCAAGATGGGCGGTCTGATGCAGATAATGCCCTATCTGGCCGTCTGCTATGTGATAGCCGGTATGGCCTCGCTCGGTCTTCCGGGTCTGAGCGGTTTCGTAGCCGAAATGACCATATTCGTAGGTTCGTTCGAGCACGCCGACATGTTCCACCGCGTATTCACCATCGTGGCATGCTGCTCTATCGTCATCACTGCGGTCTATATACTCCGTGTAGTAGGCAAGCTCCTCTTCGGTCCCGTATATGACGAACACCACCGCACCCTGACCGATGCAGAATGGTGGGAGCGCACATCGACCATCGCCCTCATCGTATGCGTGGCAGCTATAGGTTGCTTCCCCAACTTCTTCGTAGATTTGATTAAATTCACGTTCAGCCCCGACATATTCGCGGTGCTCGGCATGAAATAATTCCACAACCCATTAAGTTACTCTGAAGCTTAGCAATGGATTACTCACAGTTTTTAGCCATGAAGCAGGAAATCGGCGTGCTGGTCGTTTTCCTCCTGGTATTCCTTTATGACACTTTCATGCCGCGCAAAGGCCAAGCGGTGCTGCCGCTCGTAGCCACAGTGCTGTTCGCTTGTTTTACAGCTTTCTGCTTCGTCACCCCGTGGCCTGATTCTATCGATGCTTTCGCCGGGATGTATGCCTCGTCGACAGTAATCGTAGCCATCAAAAACATACTCAATGTAGGTGTGCTCATCGTACTCATCCAGTCAATCAAATGGGCCAACAGCGAGACTACTGCCATACGACGTGGCGAGTTCTACGAACTGCTGCTCGTAACACTCTTCGGCATGTACCTGATGATTTCAGCACGCCATTTCCTCCTCTTTGTAATCGGACTGGAGACAGCCTCGCTGCCACTCGCAGCCATGGTAGCGTTTGACAAGCACCGTCACGAAAGCCGCGAAGCAGCCATCAAATACATCCTGACAGCCATTTTCTCGTCGGCGATATTCATGATGGGACTGTCGTTTGTCTACGGCTTGACCGGCTCGCTCTATTTCACCAATATCGCCATGGCTATCGCAGCTGGCGGAACCGTAAGCAGCCTTCTTGTCCTTGCGTTGGCATTTGTCATCTCGGGCATCGGATTCAAGCTCTCTCTCGTCCCCTTCCACCTGTGGACTGCCGATGTATATCAGGGAGCTCCGACCTCAGTCACTTCGTACCTCTCGGTAATCTCCAAGGGTGCCGCAGCATTTGCTTTCATGGTCATCCTGACACAAGTATTCGGTGCCGTGTATTCGCAGGCTTGGGAATGGATGCTTTATGCTCTGATTATCCTGACCATCACCGTGGGTAACCTGTTTGCCATCCGTCAGAAGAATCTGAAACGTTTCCTTGCGTTCTCATCCGTGTCACAGGCTGGTTACATAATGCTCGGCATCATGGCCGACAATGCAGTGGGGGCAGCAGCATTGATGTTCTACATCCTCGTCTACATCTTCAGCAATCTGGCCGCATTCGGTGTAGTGCAAGCTGTTGAAAATGCCTCCGGGAAGGTCGATATGGACAGCTACAAAGGTCTCTACAAAACCAATCCCCGCCTGTCGTTTGCGATGATGCTCGCCATGTTCTCTCTGGCCGGCATACCTCCGTTTGCCGGATTCTTCAGCAAATTCTTCATCTTTACAAGTGCCATCTCGCAAGGTTCGATAGCGATATACGTGCTGGTACTCATCGCCTTGATTAACACCATCGTATCTCTCTACTACTATCTCCTTGTGGTCAAGGCAATGTTTATCAGCGACGACGACTGCGTGATACCGACATTCCGCTCAGCCGGTTCAGAGCGTCTGGGTCTGTGGATTACGGTAGCCGGTATCGTAGGGCTCGGCATCGTCAGCTGCTTCTATAACTATCTGCTTGACATCACCTCTATAATATAACATTGTAATACTGCATATACACACAAATCGCCGCATGCCCCTCCGTGGAGTGACATGCGGCGATTAAATACTCACTGTATGGCTCTTATCTCCTGTGACGAATGTGGACACCGCATTTCCGACAAATCCATATTCTGCCCAAACTGCGGCTACCCTACCCATCTCAACAAGGCTCTACGCGAACAGCGCGACGACCAAGCCGAGACAGCCAAGCCTGAAAAAACTGCCAATATCAAATCATCTCCCCTTTCGGAGATGTCAGACAAGGCTGTAGAAGCCGCTCTCAAGCCAGAGCAGACATCAACATCGACACAGTCCAGTTCTGACGTGACAGACCAGAGCGGCGGCCATGATGACAAGGAAACAGAAGCATCGACTGCCGTTCCTAATGTCACAGATGGACTCAATGTAGATAATGAGGATGTCGCAAGCAGCGTAGCAGACGCTCTCGCCGAATACGAGGCAACCCTCTCCAAGCCCATCACCCATGAACGGAACGAGCGCAACAAACTGATACTGTACTTTGCTGTGTTGCTTGCCTTGCTGCTCATCATCGGAGGCTGCTACTACTATGCCAAGAGCAATCACCTGCAATCGGTGGACGAAGTGGAATGTGAGCCTATCGAAGAAGTCCTTGAGGAAGAAACGACAGTCACCAACCCTGATGATACCGCCGCCGCAGCCATTAACGACACCGTCAATAGCCCTGCTGTGACTGGTCCACAAGCCGTAGGTACGGCGGTTCAGCAACCGGCTTCTCAGACATCATCAGCCGTCTCCACTTCTGAAGCCTCGACAAACACGCAACAGCCGGCAGCAGCTCCGCAAGTCCAGCAGTCACCAGCCGTGCGACAGCTATAAGCACCGACATATTATCCTACAACACCAGCAGACAGCCCGCATTCTCATACGTGGCTGTCTGTTTTTTCGTAAATAAGTCACAAATTGCACAAACCACGGTTGTTTACTTACCAGAGCCACAATCTGGCCAATCACTACGCATCCACAGATGTAGGATGCCGTCGACGAAGCCGCTTTTCACGCTTCTCTACCCTGCGCTTACGTGCTTCCTCCCGACGCATATCACGCTTTTCTTCACGTGATAAAGGCTGATTGGATGCAACGTTAGATGCCGATTCATCACGTACATACGATGCCAATCCACACACTTCTTCAGCCGCATCCCCTGCTGTATCTGTATCAGATTGGGAATCAGCCGAATCTGTACAGATATCATCCACTGCCACAGACGGTATATCGGCTGAAACACCCTGCTTCGACTTCTTGCGGAGAGCCGCCCTCTGCCGGGCTCGGCGCGAACGCTCCACGGCTTTGTCAATCAAAGGCTGCAACAGTGTAAACACCACAGTCTCAATATCCGTAAAGTCTGAATCCACACTCCCTTTGTCGATATACTCGTCCAGACACCTTAACAGATGCTCCACTCGTATATCATCACTGAGTGCAGACACTACATGAATCTGCTTACATACAGACGCGTAAAATTTGCGCGATACTGCGCGGTTCCATCCTTTTTTAAACCGGGTTGCTGCCATCTTGCTACGTTGTTTTTGGGTTATTACGTGGTTATTTTGATTACAAAAATACCACACGCCACCGTCCAAACCATGCGAAAATATCAGCCTCACATCACTATTCCTATAAGTAACCGTTCATTTGTATTGGACGTGCAAGGTTTTCTGTAGATTATTTCAAGCTATGATATTTAAACTGTTACTCATACAAAAAAGCGTATCTACATGCATAGCCAACGTAGATACGCCTTATGTTTTTAGCGGAAACGGCTCCGCTATCAGTGCTGCCCGGCAGCCTTATCCGTTTTATCCGTTTTATCAGACTTCTCTGATACCTCCTCTGATGGCTTATCTGATTTATCCGTGTCATCAGCAGCGACTTCTGTAGCTTCGACTTCGACAAAATCAGATACATCAGTTTGCCCAGAACCATCATTAGATGCGACAGCCTTAGCCGCAAGAATCTCATCTGTACGCGACACCCACGGACGTTTGCCGAATATCTTCTCGACATCTTCCGTGAATATCACTTCGCGGGATACCAGAGTCCGAGCAAGCTCTGCATGACCTTCGGCATACTTGCTAAGTATCTCCTTGGCCCTCGCATACTGCTCGGAAATAATACGGGAAACCTCTTCATCAATCAAGCGGGCGCGGTCCTCGCTATATGGCTTGGAGAAGCCATACTGCTGACCTGTAGAGTCATAGTAGCAAATATTTGGGAGCTTGTCGCTCATGCCGTAATAGACCACCATGGCATACGCCTGCTTGGTGACACGCTCAAGGTCATTGGCTGCACCAGTAGAGATATGTCCGATAAACAGCTCCTCGGCAGCACGTCCGCCAAGGGTGGCACACATCTCGTCAAGTATGGCCTGCGAAGGGGTAATCTGACGCTCCTCTGGCAGATACCATGCCGCGCCAAGGGCTTTGCCTCGCGGCACTATGGTCACCTTTATCAGAGGGTTAGCATATTTGAGATGCCATGATACAGTGGCATGGCCGGCTTCGTGGATGGCTATGGAGTTTTTCTCCTCGTCGGTAGTAATCTTCGACCGCTTTTCCAGTCCGCCTATGATACGGTCCACAGCATCTATGAAGTCCTGCTTGCCGACGGCTTTCTTGTTGTGACGCGCCGCAATCAGAGCCGCTTCGTTACATACGTTGGCAATGTCGGCGCCTGAGAAACCAGGAGTCTGCCGGGCAAGGAGGTCGACATCCACATCTGTATCCATCTTGATATTGCGGAGATGCACATTGAATATGGCCACGCGGTCATTGAGATCAGGCAGCTCCACATATATCTGACGGTCAAAACGTCCGGCTCGGAGCAGTGCCTTGTCAAGAATATCGGCACGGTTTGTAGCAGCGAGGATTATCACACCGCTATTCGAGCCGAAGCCGTCCATCTCGGTCAGAAGCTGGTTAAGAGTGTTTTCTCGCTCGTCGTTAGCACCCATGTTCGGATTACGTCCACGGGCACGACCGACAGCGTCAATCTCATCGATGAACACTATACAGGGGGCTTTCTCCTTGGCCTGACGGAACAGGTCTCTTACTCGCGATGCACCTACTCCGACAAACATCTCCACAAAATCACTGCCCGACATGGAGAAAAACGGCACATTCGCTTCTCCGGCCACAGCCTTTGCAAGCAGCGTTTTGCCCGTACCTGGAGGGCCTACAAGCAGTGCACCTTTAGGTATTTTACCACCGAGCTCAGTGTATCGCTGCGGATTTTTAAGAAATTCTACTATTTCCTCAATCTCAGTCTTGGCCTCCGAAAGCCCTGCTACATCTTTGAAAGTCACTTTAACAGGACCGTCCTTGTCAAAAATCTTCGCCTTTGACTTCCCTACACTGAACACACCGCCAGGGCCTCCGCCGTCTTTGCTCGACATGCGTCGCATCATCCAGAACCAGAAGAAAATCAGCAGAACGATGGGGCCGAACGACCACAGAAGGGAAGTATAGTCGCTCGACTTCTCATATTTCACGTCCCCGTCAAATACACCCTGCGCCTTCCACTGGTCTATCTTATCCTGAAACTTGTCGGCCGAGGGTATATCGGTCAGCAGATGCGCCGGTGTCCCAGCCCCGGGCTTATAATGCTCCGGCCGGAACATCACCGAGGCAAGCGAGTCGGTCAGGACTCCTTCGGCCTGGTTCTTGCCTGTGTAAACGATAATCTTGGATACACCTTTTGACTGTACCGCTTCCTCAAATTTCGAATAGTCGACTGTGCGGGTCAGAGTATTTTCGTCAAGAAAAAACATTCCGCCGAGAAAGGCCAGCACAATTATATACATCCAATATATGCTGAATTTAAATGCCGGTTTTTTGGGCTTTTGCGGATTCGGTTGCATGAGGGTTATATGGAGATAAATTAGTCAACAAAAAAACATTGCAGGTATGCGCCGGACCTTTGGTCAGTCAATATCTGGCAAGTCCGTGATGCGGGCATCGCTCCAAAGCTCTTCGAGATTATAACGGGCACGCTGCTCAGGGGCAAATACATGTACGAAGATGTCCCCGTAATCGATGACAATCCACTGGGCATTCTGATAGCCGTCGTAATTGTAAGGCTTGATGCTGCCGTTGCGCTGCACATACTCCCTGACACTGTCAGCTACAGAGGCCACATGGCTTGACGATGTGCCTTCGCATATGATGAAACATTCGGTAGATGCCGATTCGATTTTTGACAGGTCTACTATTGTGATGTTCTTACCTTTACGGTCTCTGATACCTTCGACAATCAACTCTTGCCTGGTCAGCGGCAGAGTGGAGACTTCGGGCCTTGGTTGGGTCATGTAATCTATTGGTGTGTGAAAATTTAAATAAGTTACTACAAAGCAGTATATATTCAACAGCTTCTATATCTACAGCATATTACAAATATACGGATTTTTCCTTGTAGCATAGTGCTGCTCATTATCTTTTAAACAATCTTTATGCCAAAAAGGTCATACAGAATACCTCCATTATAATTTTTTATGGCATTTGGATTTGCTCACTCATATCGCATCACAGACGCTGGTGAGATAGACGAGACAAGTCTTGACGGTAACAGGAGAACCAACAGCGAGATAACCGCCACGCACAGGTCAACAGCAGCTATCTGTTGCCAACTAATCAGCACCGGCACATAATCGAGATAATAACTCGCCGCATCGAGCGACAGCACATGATATGCATCCTGAATCCACAGAAGAGCCACGCCTACCACCGTACCTATCACTATGCCGTAACCGACTACTCTTAACGACAATATGACGAAAATGTCACTTACCTGACGGTTTGCCGCGCCGAGCGAACGCAATATGCCAATCATACGTACCCGTCTCAATATCAATATAAACAGGCTGGATATCAGCGTAAACGCTGCGACCACTCCCATCAGCGACAAGATGACCACTACGTTTGTGTCAAGCAGCGACAGCCAGTTATAATACAACTCCTGGCTGTGCAGCAGGGTATCGATTACAGGAAAAGTATCGATGTCTCCGTCAGCCGATGCAGCCAACAGCCGCTCATACAGAGCCTGTGCTACAGGTGTTATCTCATTCTCAGGCAGACCGTCGATCAACACCGATGTGCCAGCCTTACCGGCCAGCATTGCATCATCAAACGACAGAGACTCTTTCGGTACAAACACCATCCCTCTGTCATAGTCGCCGAAATGGGTGTCATAAAGGGCTATGATACGGTAACGCCTGACACGTGCGTCGCCGTTCTCGATAAAATATGCCGTCAGCTTGTCGCCGACACCCACTCCGAGTATCCCACCTACAGCCGCCGAAAGCACCATAGGCTCCACCCCCTCATCCTCATCGGCACTGAAAAAGCCGTCAAATGAACCATGGGTGATTGTTGAAGCCAAAAAGCCGAGGTCATATCCACTGTCTAATCCTCTGAATGTGACAGCCTGGAACTGGTCGGAGGTCTTCAGAATGCCAGTCCGGTCAGTCACTACGCTCACCGATGCGCCAGGAGCCACTTCATCCAAGACTGTCCCGAGCTGCGGTGTCAGGGTGATATATGCATCCGGGTGATAGAGCGTTATATCGCTGTTGAGTCCCTGTAGCTTCCGCTTGATGTCATGTTTGAAACCAGTGACTATCGCCATGGCCAGTATCATAATCATGACAGCCATAGCCACTCCGACAATCCCCACAGTCATGCCCGTGGCAGCTCCACGGTCACCTTTGACCTTAAGGCTCAACCTGTTGGCTATAAACAGCGGATAATACACGCGGGTTATGTAGGATGGCTTTGTAATATGACGCTACACGCGGTCAGATGGTGCGTCCAGGATAAACTTTAAGTGCCTCGGCAAGCACCTTTACAGCTCCACGCAGCTCTTTCTTGCTGATAGCATAGGCTATGCGGACCTCGTTGACACCGATTCCGGGAGTGGTATAGAATCCTGATGCAGGAGCCATAAAAATTGTGGCACCCTCATACTCAAATTCCTCAAGACACCACCGGCAGAATTTGTCAGCATCATCCACAGGCAGGCTTGCAACCGTATAGAACGCCCCCATAGGTATCGGAGAATATACCCCCGGGATCTTGTTAAGAGCATCTATCAGGAAATTGCGACGCTCGATATACTCGTTGTAGGTCATCAGCATATATTGCTTGGACGCATCAATCGACGCTTCGGCTACAATCTGTCCCAGCAGAGGCGGGCTCAGGCGCGCCTGGCAAAATTTCATCAGATTGTTTTTCAGCTCCTTATGCTTGGTGATTATAGCCCCGATACGGATGCCGCACTCGCTGTAACGCTTTGATACCGAGTCGATCAGCACCACCTGTTCGCCTATGCCGTCAAGGTGGAATGCAGAAATATACGGTGCACCCGTATAGCAGAACTCACGATACACCTCGTCAGAAAACAGGAACAAATCATGCTTCTTGACCATGTCACGCAGCTGGTTCATCTCATGCTGCGTGTAGAGGTATCCAGTAGGATTGTTAGGGTTGCATATCAATATGCCCTTGGTCCTCGGAGTTATAAGAGCCTCAAACTCCTCGATAGGCGGAAGAGCGAAGCCGTTGTCGATGCTTGACGGCACGGTCACAATCTTAGCCCCTGCCGATATGGCAAACGCCATATAATTAGCATACGCCGGCTCCGGCACAATGATTTCATCATCCGGGTCAAGACAAGCCATAAATGCAAAGAGCACTGCCTCCGAGCCGCCCGATGTGACTATTATGTCATCGACATCCACATTTATATCAAACCTATGGTAGTATTCCATCAGTTTTTTGCGCAATGACAGCAGTCCCTCCGAGGGGCTGTATTCCAGCGTGGTACGATCGATATTCTTCAGCGCGTCCAGACCCTCCTTTGGAGTCGGAAGGTCGGGCTGCCCGATGTTGAGATGATATACCTTTACCCCACGCTGCTTGGCTGCATTGCTCAGAGGCACAAGCTTACGGATAGGTGAGGCGGGCATTATGTCGCCGCGTTGCGAAACGTTTGGCATGGCTTATGTCAGGTGTCGATGTGTATATTATTATGCTATATTATTTATTTCCAGAGAGGAAACGCCAACGGTCAATTATGGTCAAGGGCTCTGTAGAACTCTTCGCGAAGACGGTAATCGTCATCAAACACTCCTGAAGTCTCCGTAGTGGTGGTGGCACTGTCCTGCTTCTCCACCCCCCGGAGCTTCATGCACAGGTGCTGCGCGGTGCTGACCACGATGACGCCCTTGGGGGCAAGATACCGCTGGAGATCGCGGCATATCTCGGCAGTCATGCGCTCTTGTACCTGCAATCGGCGGGCATACACATTGACCAGACGAGCCAACTTGCTGAGACCGACAATCTTGCCGTCAGGAATGTATCCGATGGATACATGGCCGAAAAACGGCAGTATGTGATGCTCGCAAAACGAATAAAACTCTATATCCTTGACTATCACCATGCGCGACCCTTCGTGGGTGAAAACGGCCTTTTCGATGACCTTCTGCCCTGATTCGTCATACCCGCGTGTAGCCCTGAAAATGGCTCTCGCAGCGCGTATCGGGGTCTTAAGCAGCCCCTCTCTGTCAGGGTTTTCTCCAAGGAGCTTTATTATCTCCCTGTAATGGCCGGCTATGGCGTTGACAGTTTCTTCTTGTTGAGGTGTCAGAGGTGTCGACATTATTCTCTAATCTTTGATATAGACACGGTCACGCACTATGCGTATCTCGTTACGGAATGCCGGAAATGCCTGACGGAGCTGGGCTGCGGCAGCATCGGCCTCGCTACGCGAACGGAAGTCCCCTACCCTGAGACGCCAGAAAGGCGCCGAATAAGAGATGTAAGTCCTCAGATTGGGGAACCGGCGTGACACCTGCGCGGCTTTGAGCTGCGTCTGCTTCTTGGCATTACGCTGGTTGCCGTCAGAATACACCTGTATCCTGTATCCGGCCATACGCCCGGTCTGGTGCTTCGTCGCTGGCTTGTCCGTCTGTTCGGATGTATCGTCATCTGGAGCATCTACAGGCACAAGCAACTCGGTGAGCTTGGATGGTTGGGTGACCGTATTGCCCTCGATGGCGGTAATATGGTCAACTATAGTAACAGTATCAGATGCCTGCTGCGCCATACCGGCAGCAAAGCAGCAAATCATCATACCGGCCATGATCAGCCTTGACTTGTATTTGCCTGTAACCATATCAGTCAGATGTGTGAAGCGCGACATACGCATACACAGTGTCGAAAATAATAAAAATTAGACTACAAAGATAGTGATTATCTTCTTTGCAGCCTAATTTTTAAAATCTAAATGACTTCTCGCCAGTCAGAATCAGAAAGCATTCACAATGCCCATGAACGACTCGGCATCCAGTGCGGCACCGCCGATGAGACCGCCGTCCACATCGGGTTTGGCAAAGAGCGCAGCTGCATTAGAGGGCTTGCAGCTGCCGCCGTAAAGGATAGAAGTGTTGTCTGCCACTTCCTGACCATATTTTGCAGCGATTACCGAGCGGATGTGCGCGTGCATCTCCTGAGCCTGGTCGTCAGTAGCGGTCTTGCCTGTGCCGATAGCCCATACGGGTTCGTAAGCGAGGATAATCTTGCTGAAATCCTCAGCAGAAAGGTCGAAAAGCGCGCTCTCGATCTGCTCTTTTACCACGTCGAGGTACGAACCGTTTTCGCGCTGCTCGAGCACTTCGCCGATGCAGAAGATGGGGGTAAGGCCGTTTTCAAAAGCCTGGGCCACCTTAGCTTTGAGAATCTCAGAAGTCTCGCCGTAGTACTGGCGACGTTCGCTGTGGCCGAGAATCACGTAAGTAGCTCCTGTAGAGGCGACCATGGCACCAGACACCTCGCCGGTATATGCACCCTTGGCCTTGTCGGCACAGTTTTCAGCTCCGAGGCCGAGGATATTGCTGTCGATTACCGCATTGACAGAAGCGAGGTGTGTGAAAGGAACGCAAATCACCACATCGCACTTGGGGGTGGCTTTCTTGAGGGCTTCGTTTACGTCCTTGGCCAGACCTACGCCTTCGGCGAGGGTGGTGTTCATTTTCCAGTTGCCTGCAACGATTTTCTTTCTCATGTCAGTAAGTTTATAAAAGATAATATATTAGAATAAATCAACAATAACATGTTTCAGTATTCCCTGCCGACAGGGAAACCTGCGAGACAAAGTTACGACAAAAAAGTGAAAAAGCGGAAAGATATGGCGACAGAATTGGGTCGCCTGCCATGGACTACAGTCATAGCATATGTTAAGCGTGAAAACGCATCTGCAATCCACTCTAATTATCAACAACCTAAAACAACGCGATATGGCAACTGTTAAATTAAGATTCCGTCCTTCATCCGTCCCGGCCAAAGAAGGCTCATTAGCCTATCTGGTAATGCAAGGCCATATGACCAAGCAGATAAAGACCGGCTGCAAACTGTCCGAGGAGGAGTGGAACGGCGGAGACATCCATGCAGCAACTCCCGACCGAGAGCAGTACATCGACTGGGTGAAATCAGAACTTGCTGAACAAGAGAAACGGATACTCTATATTATAAAGGTGTTAGAGCATACTTTCCCTGCTTATACTGCCAACGACGTAATAAAAGCATATACACTGCCCGAAAGGCAGTATGACACGTTTATCACATTTACCAGAAACGTGATCGCATCATTACATACGGCAGGAAAGGTACGGACTGCCGAAACGTATAAAAACACGCTCAATAGCTTCATGCGCTTTCGAAACGGTTGCGACTTCTTTATCGGAGACATGGATTCAGACATCGTAGCGGCCTATGAAACATATATGAAATCGATTGGATTGAGGAAAAACACCTCGTCGTTCTACATAGGCATTTTACGGGCCATATATAATCGCGCCGTCAGCAAAGGGCTGATTGTCAACACTTACCCTTTCAAAAATGCGTTCACAGGCATGGATAAGACCGTTAAAAGAGCCATCGATGCTAAATCCATACACCAGATCATAACACTGGATTTAAGGGAAACCCGGCGATATGATTTTGCCCGCGACATGTTTTTGTTCTCCTTCTATACACGAGGGATGTCTTTTGTAGATATGGCATATCTTAAAAAGAAGAACCTCAAAAACGGGACGTTGTCATATAACCGACATAAAAGCGGCCAGCAGCTCCTCATCCGCTGGGAAGACTGCATGCAGCATATCGTTGACAAATATGATATGGCAAACTCGCCATATCTGCTGCCGATAATCACCACAACAGGTATCGACGAACGTAAGCAATACCTATCTAAAATCCATAATGTCAATCGGAACCTGAGAAAAATAGGACAGATGATAGGGCTCGGAATACCTTTGACACTTTATGTCGCGCGCCACTCATGGGCAACTATTGCCTACAACAGCAACATTCCTGTTTCAGTCATCAGCGAAGGCTTAGGCCACGATTCTGAAAAAACGACAAGGATATATCTATCTTCGTTGGATACAGGAGTGATAGATAACGCCAATCGGATGATACTGGAGTCCGTCCAGAAAGGGATTCAGCATTAATCTCAATATGTCCATCTCCCACAAGCAGATGTGTTTTTCAGGTGCGAAGTTACTCAAAAGTCATCAGATAGCAATGCTTTTGCTTAAAAATTAACAGCCATCTTATTGGAAAGGCTCGTCAACTCCGATACTTGACGATGCTGCCATTAATGTAATATGTTTTAAATAAGCGTTTTAACCGTCGTGTACATCTGCTTGTGGGAGATATACAAACATCGGTTGAATCTCACACACTAAACAGGCCATAGCAAAGAGACAAAGTAATCTTGAAGTATATGAAATCACATCTGATTGCTATCGCATTGATAGCAATATTACCAAGTATGGCCAATGTCGCAATGGCACAGGACATAGCTATCAAGACAAACGGTTTATACTGGTTAGCTACTACCCCTAACATCGGGTTGGAAGTCGCTACGAGTGATAAAATTTCGATTGAGCTTGCCGGAGCATACAACCCGTGGACCTTCAAGAATGATAAAAAGTTACGTTTCTGGCTGGCCCAACCTGAAGCCAAATACTGGTTCTGCGAAAAGTTTGAAGGTCATTTCATAGGCCTCCATGCCCATGGAGGCCAGTTTTATAGCACATTGGCTGGCAAGCGCCGCGACGGTTATCTTGCCGGTGGAGGCATTAGCTACGGTTATGACTGGATACTGTCGCCCCATTTCAATATTGAAGCCGAAATCGGCCTTGGCTATGCACGCTTGTGGTATAAGGAAAGCGATTGCATCCCCTGCATGAAGTCATACGAGAAGAAACACAAGGATTATGTAGGGCCTACCAAACTGGCGTTGTCATTGATATATATATTCTGAAGTCCGATGAAACATAACATCAAATATATAACCCGGATAATAGCTTCTGCCGGGTTGGTCATAGCATACGGATGTACATCGCACAAGTCAGTAACAGTTTCTCCGTCTCCTTGTGTCATTGTCCCGGACTCCGCCAATATGGCTCGGCTTGACGTGCAATTCCATGTGCCCGGCAACTACCTTTCAAAGAGGAGCCGGCTCGTCATCACACCTCAGCTGGTCGTAGGCGACTCGGTATTGGACGAATATGTACCGCTTGTCCTTGACGCACCTATATATCATAAGAAAAAGCATCGCAAAGAGGTATTGCATGGTTATTCGGACCCTTATGCAGACCAAGCCGTCATAATAGATAAGCCGTCCAGAGCGATAGAAGTTCCTTATAATGGGTCTGTAGAGATTCCTGAAAGCATCGACAACGCACGGATTGTAGGAGTCATATCCAACGACGGCTGCGGCCAGTGTTCCGGCATCGACACCATCGGCATAGCCAATATCAGCGTGCCGGTTACATTGATTGATTTGCGTAAAGGATACAATCTGTCATGGATAGAACCGGAATTTAAAATACGGCCGAAAGTACACCAAGGCAAAGGCGAAGCCCGGCTGCAATTCGTTGTCAATAAGTGGGATATAGCCATGGATTTGGCTGACAACCGGCAAGAGTTGGACACCATGCTTGAAACCCTTCGCCCGATATTACAGGACTCGCTTGCCACACTTACGAGTCTCAACATAATCGGATCTGCATCGGCAGAAGCAAGCTACCGATACAATATAATGCTTGCCACCAACCGTGCAAGTTCAGCCAGGAATTGGCTCGTATCGCAGCTCGATCTGCCAAAAGACCTACAGCACCTCATCCACACCGGTGCTGCACCCGAAGGCTGGGAGCCGGTGGTACAGGCAATGATTGCTGCCGATGACCCGGACAGTGTCAAGGTGCGCGAACTGATGCTTAAATATCCCGGACCTACAGATGACGCAGCAGAGAAACATATCCGCCGTCTCGCTTGCTGGCACCGTATCAAGCAGAATTACCTGGCCAAAGACAGGAAAGTCCTCTATGATTACACTTGGACCATCAAGAGCTTCACAAATGACTCCGAGCTGCTTGAAATGTACACGAAACGTCCCGATGCGTTCAACGAGGAGGAGATGCTGCGCGTTTCGACACTTGCCGCCGATGACAGGTCACGTATGCAGGTATATGAAACGATCCTCAAATACTTCCCTGAGTCACATGTGGCTGCCAACAATCTCGCCATCCTCTATCTTGGTGAAGGACGTACAGACGATGCCCGCCGCGTACTGGAATCTCAAAAAGAACATACACCCGAAATGCTCAACACTCTTGCAGCATGCTATGCGTATGCCGGCGACTACGGGCACGCGGCAGGTTTGCTGCACGATGTCAAGCTTCCACAGTCCCAATATAACCTCGGCCTGATAAAGGCAAAGCAGCGCAAGCTTGCAGAAGCGTCCACGCTTCTCTATCCGTATGCCGATGTCAACAGCGCCATCATCGCATTGAGCGTCGACAATGTCGAAGGGGCGAAGCGGATTATGGACAGCGTGGACGACACGGATCCCGTTTCGGAATATGTACGCTCGATGATAGCCGCACGGTCAGGCGACGACCAGATGTTTTACAAGCATATAAAAGGAGCCGTGGCGGATGAGAGGTTGCGCCGTCGCGCTGAAACCGAGGCCGACTTTACGCCTTACAGCAACGAGCAGCAGTTTATCCATATCATAACCAACGGCCGGGAGGATTGAGCATGAAGTTTACAATCAGCGATATAGCATATTTTATACTGATACCTGCCGCAGTATCCACTTCTTGCATCCGTGACGAGATCGAAGATTGCCCGCCGCTCCAAATCAACATCGCGGTCAAGGATAAAAACTATTTCAATGTCGATAATGTCGAGTTGGAGCAGCGCAGGAGCGACGACCTCGCATTCCGCGAGTATGTACCGACACTCCTCTATGTATTGCGCGACCTGGACACGGGTGCTGTAGTCGAAGAGTCTGGACTGTTTGATGTCGATGGCGACAGCAAGTTACTGACAATCGATCTGTGTCCCTGCATCCCCCACGGCAGATACGTGCTGACCGTATGGGGCGGTATGAGCAGCCATGATGCGATAAGCGATGACGGCCTGTCGCTCACCCTTAATCCTAACGGGCTGGAAGGTGAAGACATATACATGGCCAATGACACCATCCTTTACGATGCATGGCACAACAACCATACTGTAGAGATGGAGAGGACCAAAGGGAAACTTATCATCGAAAAGCGATGGGAACGTATGCCCGACGGAATCAACGGTTCCCGGAAAGAAATAAAGGGCATTTATGCCAATGTGAACAATGCCTTCACATATGCGGGCACTACCGATGTCATGGCGACCCATATTTGGGAACCGTCACAGAGCGTAGTGACCAAGACAGTGCTGTCGCCCTCACTCGAAGAGAACGGCACTCGGCTGCACCTCGATTTCATCAACGAAGCCGCCCCCTCCACTCCTCTGCTTACCCCAAAAGATGTCAAAATAACCATGAAACGCAATGAACTGACCGTCCTGCGCTATGTATGGGATGACGACCGACAGGAATTTTCCATCTACGCCCTGCTTAACAATTCATGGACGATTATCAGCCAAATGGATATTGAAGAAGAATGATAAGATAAGGGCTTTATAGTTAACCCCTCAATTTTTTAACAATCAAAATCATTAATCGCATGAAGAAAAATCTTCTGTTTGCGGCAGCAGCAGGCATGATGCTGTTCTCCGCATGCTCCAATGATGACGATATCATCAATGGTGGCAATGTCAACGACGAAAACGTCTCCGGTGAGATCACAATAGCGCTCAATGCCGGTGGAAGCGGAGTCGAGTCACGTGCTGCACGCCCGGTGTACAGCTCTGAGGCATACAGTGAAGTAACTGATGTCGAACTCAAGCTCTTCAAGAAAAACGGCGGGTCATGGGAAGCGGCGACCGGTGTCACCACCGATCTGGCCGGAGGTTGGACAATCACCGACTGGGCTACACAAAGCGCAGTTTCGCCCGGCACAACCGACAACAAAACGACCAAGACCGTCAAGCTGAAGAACCTTGAAAAAGGTGCAGAGTACAAGCTTGTAGCCTACGGTTACAAGAAAGATCTGACAACATCCCTCAGCTGGGCCGCAGCTACAGCAACCGCAACTCCTGACACCGGCAAAAACGTAGAGGAAATCTTTGCCGGAGAGAAAGACTTCTCGACCAACAGTGAAGGTAAGATCAGCACAACTCCCGTCCAAGTGGAAATGCGCCGCGAAGTTGCCGGTATACTTGGCTATTTCAAAAACATACCCGAAAAAGTAGGTGAAACTACTGTCAAGTCAGTACGTGTCTACGCCTCTTCAAGCAGCGCGGCATACACTATCCCGTCTCTCGAATTGCAAAACCAGAGCGGTGCTTCCACCGGGACAAAAACAACCGTCCTTGAATTAAACGTACCCGATGACGCAACTGTCAACGAAGGAATCTATCAATGGGAGGGCAAGAACGAAGAAAACCTCAAGACAGAGGCCAACTCGCTTCTCGGCGGATGCTTCCTTGTACCTTTTGCAAAAGTCGACGGCACAGCCACATTCACAATCGCTCTGTGCGACGAAGAAGGCAACGATTTGAAAACATGGACCGGTGTACTTGATGGAACCCAGACCGGTGAAGATGATACAAAAATCTTCAACGTGAACCGCAACTACTTCTACTCGTTCGGCAAGAAGCTGAAGGCAGACACAACCGGAGGTCCCGAACCCGATCCCGATGAACCCGACGAGCCCATCGACTTGAGCGTCAACAATGAAATCACAATCATCCTGAACAACGCATGGGGCGTTATTCACAACATGGGCATTGAAGAAAACTGATAAATGCCTGACGGACAACCGTCCCTTAAATTCCGAAAAGTACTCCAAAGCGGCACACACTGCTTTGGAGTACTCGCCGGGATTTGCTGCTAACATCAATCTGTCAAAAATACACGACGGATTACAGGTAGCACATCCGACCAAATGCAACGACATCGCCACTATGACATATTGACTCTGTACGGGTTATAGGCACATAACATTACGCAACGTACAGCAGATACCGCTGTAACAAACCGAGGCTATCGACATAAATCGGGCAAGAGACCGATCTGCACGAATCGCTCAACTCAAAGCCGCGCCAACCACGCGACTGCTGCCGGATGCAACTGGCAGCCACATCTGAGTCTGGTTTGGTGTTTTGTGGAGACGCACAAATATGCCATAACAAGAGGCTCCACCAACAAAGAATCTAATTTGACAACAATATATATGAACAGAGCTTTCATACCGGCCATGTTTGCTGCCGCCATTCTCAGCTCTTGCACTGATGACGGACTCGATTACGGTCCATCCCCAGAGCATGTCCAAAGCAGGGCAGCAATCGAAGTGACAGTACCCGGAGGTCTGATACAGCAAGCCGACGGAACCTGGATGAGCGACAACTGCCGCGTACCTATCGTCGGACCAGGGCGTGTGATTAATGAAATCAACTCTTCTACCGTCAACGTCATCGGTGTCAGCAATGGCTCTCTGGACAATATCGTCGACACCGATATAACCAACTCATGCAATATTCCCGCCGCCATCAGCGCAGGTGTCGCCTACACTCCCATCGTTGCGGTCAAGGACATCTACCATTTATATGCCGCCGGGCAGAAGGTGGGCTTCGTATATAAGGACACCGATGTCGGCGGAGCAAAACTGCTCGACCTCAGCCTTCTTAAAGGTCTGACTCTGGAAACATACCTTAAGGGACAAAAACAGGAATCCGCATATACTGCCGACGAAACGACTACACTCAAATTAGACCTACTGTCGTTCAATGTAGGCGATGCCGTAGCCGACCGTGTGCTGTCATTCGATGCCAGCAAACCGTTCGATGAGGTGCGTTTGAGCTTCACCGGAGTAAGCGCCACAGTCGCGACCAACATCGCTTTGGCTGTGAAGTACGCTTTTGTCGGCGAAAACCCCGAAATCCGTGCCATATCCGAACCACAGTTCAGCAGTTTTTGGACCGGAGGGACTCCAGAAATAAGCAGCCACAACATCATATTAGCAGACAATATGGTTGATGCCAACTTGGATAATTCGGCACCTTTCACCTCTCAATTTGGTGTCAGATCTTATGCCAGAATCAACCTGAAGCGCACAATACCCGTCGGGACGGAAATCGGATTCTACTACAGCACTGAGAAAGTTCTTGGCATTGACCTGTTCGGGCAAGCAGCTCCAACACTGACATCATACGATGCCAGCAACAATGATGTCGAGGAATCCACTCCCCCATCATCCCTGCTGAGTCTCAGCCTGCTCGGCTTTTCAGGACAGACCCTGACCAATATGGTGACAACTGAGGAATGTTCGCAGATAGAGTTCAAGCATCCTGCAAGTCTTGCGAATTTTGGTGGCATGAAGGTTTACTACGCCTATATACGCGAGGGCGTGGATCTCGACCCTGCCAACTATTTCACATTCGGTGACGATGTCACCTACAACTATTCATACCGTCTGCCTACAGTGACACAAGGCAATGTGATTTATACGGTTTTGTCGGGGCCTTATGGCTCTTCCCCATCGGTGCAAAACGGCAACATCCTCACCGGCATGAGCCGTGACGGTGCCTACCGTGTGCAAGCATTCTACACCGCCCCTGACGGTCGTCAGGTCAGCCACACGGCTACAATACAACACAAGTCGGCCGACACCAATGCCGGATGCAACAAATATATCACAGCCGCATCACACGGCGCATATGCCACGGAAGCCCTCGGATGGGGCGGATGCCTGCTTTGCCTGTTCAATGGCAGCAATAACATGAACAATGTGGTGGACCAAGACCCCGGCAATTACGCGACTACACACCAGCTGGCATCAGTGCTGGAATGGAATCCTGTGGTAGCGTTCAAGATGAATACACCGGTCACCGCATCCGGGAAAATCCGTACCGGGTTTGTGGTTCAGGCGAATACGATGCTGCTTGATCTCAGCGCGTTGAGCTTTTTCAAAATAAGACTTTACGACGGCACTACCCTTGTCAACGATGATGTGACTACCGACAATGCCAGTGTGCATCTAAGTCTGATAGGCTCATCCAACGACAAAGTGCGTCTCAGTGTCGAAACAGACAAGCCGTTTGACCGAATCGAGCTGTGGCGCAAAGGAGTGGCAGACGTGCTCACATCCATGCGCATATACAGCATCTTCTATGAAGACTCGTCATGCGACGAATCTTCAGGCATGGGCGGATGCATGGAGCTGATGACCAATATGAAAGATGACTTGCAAATCGATTACAACAATACTCTCATAGGAGCAGGACTCATCTCCGTCGGAAACGTATTCACAAATCTGGACTATCTTCTTGACGGAAATATAGAGACCGGAGCGCTGCTCAATGACGGAGTCTCGTTAGGAGGCTCGACCATAGCCCTGAAATTCCGCAAACAGCAAGCCCACCAACCTGTCGGGCTGGTGTTTGGCGGCATGGGCGACCTGCTTTCAGTGAACCTGTCACAAGTCGGCGAACTGAAAGTTTATAATGGCGACAGCAGAGTGGCAAGCACTGCGGATTTCGATATTCTTGGAGCAAGCCTCATATCGCATGGCGGCTATACTTATATAGAAGTCACTCCCGAGCAAGAGTTCGACCGCATAGAGTTCACTGTCGGTGGATTGCAGCTGCTCAACACATCAAAGATATGCGGCGTATTTATCCGTCCCGACTCTGACGGTGACGGCATACCTGACTGCGCAGATACGGATGATGACAGTGAGGAAATAACAATAGAGGACACGACATACCATACATGTTACGGCAATGCCCTAAATATCCCCGTCAGCGGCACTCCAGCCATCTCCGATATAAGCATATGGTGCTACAATCAGGCGACAAACGGCCATATAACTTGCCAGGCCAGCATCTCAGGCGGGCAGATCATGATTCCGGCAAGGTCCATCCCTGTCGGGCGCTATCTGCTATACATATATTCCTCTGACGGAAACCAGCTCCTGGCTTACGATGTCGATGCCATAATCCACCCGCAGGAGACTACATGGAAGACCGATGCAACTTCTACAGCATGGAACGACTGGGACAACTGGACCGAGGGCAGCCCATGGTCATGTACAGATGTCATCATCCCTGCAAATGCCAGACAATATCCCGAACTTGCCGGCAGCGAACAGAATTACTGCAAGAACATCCATTTTGAGAACGGCGCCGAAGTGGTCGGGACGCATCATCTGACGATGGGCGGTAAGGTGTTTGTCGACAAGACATTGCAAGGCGGATGCTATTATCTGCTCTCCGCTCCGTTACAGGAAATGTACACCGGCGACATGTTTATATCCCCAAATGCCAACTGGGGGAAAGACAAATATTTCACCGTTTTGTCTGCCGATAATTATAAAGAATGCCGTAACCAACCGATAGTGTACCAACACTTCTGGAACGGCATGGCGATAGAAAAGGATGAAAACCTTGACGGCACCGATGTAGGGACAGCGCAGTGGTCCACAGATTTTAACGCAGTCAATACGAAGTATGCCGTAGGCCAGGGCTTCCTGTTCAAAGCAGGCACGTCAAACGACAGGAACAGCTATACATTCCGTTTCCCGAAAGCCCACACACAATATTACTATTTCCGCTCTGATGGCACTTCCACAGGCAAGTCGGAGGCAATAGGAAGAAAAGAAGAGTATATAGGCCACTTTGCGATGACAACGCCCCAGACTATTACTCTCACCAACCGCGAAAGCGGAGAGACGTTTCTTATGGGCAATCCGTTTATGGCGCACATCGATGTGGCAAAACTGACAGACGCGAATCCTCTGATTGATGAAATCCGTGTATGCCGCAACAGCTCATACGACAAAGACGCGACCATCGAAAGCCAGACGGTCTCGAGCAAAGACAACACCAATCTGCTGGTAGCTCCGATGGAAGCGTTCTTCGTGGTGGCTAAAGACGGTGCAACATCGCTTCAAGTCACTCTGGACGAAAGCATGCTTACGCAGAAACATCAGGCAACGCAAAAATCAAGGAGATAAATATGAAGAACAATAGAACAGCACGACACATAGCCTGCGGACTGGCAGCGATACTGATATGCGGATGCTCGGAAAATGAAACTTTATCTTTGGAAGCACCCACAGACAATCAATATGCCATTGCCATCGCCGTGACAAACAATTCGCTTGCGACATCGCGCACGGCGGTTGTCGATCCGGGTGAAAGCAACTATGGCAAGCAACACGCCACACGTGTACAGCTCTACATCTATAAGCAGGAAAACGATGACTATACATGCGTGGCAAGCGAAAATATCAGTTGGAAACATCTTGACGGAGCAATGTCTGGACTGGACTCCCGCAAACAAGGGTACAGGACCAAGTTCCAGGATTACGAAGACGGCACACAATACCTGTTTCTTGCAGTAGGCTTCGACGACACATTTACCGGGACAACCGAAAACCCGATATTCCAGAACACGAACTCCGTAGCGGCCTATGGCCAACCTGAAAACATCGCAACCGTGGGTAAAAAACTGTCAGAAGAATATTTCAGGCTACAGGACGGTGCGGACGTAAGCCTGATAGCTCAATCGGAACTGTTTGCAGGAAGCGAGACATTCACAAGGCAGCAGCTTAAAGACGGTACAGCCTTGTCACGCCCGATTATCCTGTACCGCCGTGTAGCCGGCGTAATGGGATATTTCAAGCAGCTGCCTGCCGAAATCGACGGGAGAAAGGTCGCTCATGTGAAGCTCAGGCTTTATACGCCGCAGAACAAGGACATATACTTTCTACCCCATCTGCCTGCCGGATATGACAACCCGGATATGGTTCCCGACAGTAAATACACTGACTACATCACATCAGGCAGCAGCAATGATGCAGAACGTGTGATTGCCGATTATGAAGTCAACCCTGACGATGGCGGGGCATTCTCGCTCTCGGCCTACCTGCTGCCCATTGCTGCCAGCAGTGATTCGGGGCAAAGCACCTTAGAATTGGTAATGACAGACTCCGACGGCTATGAACTTGCACGGCGGAGGATATTCTATCTGCCCGATAGCCAAAGCTCCACACGCAGCGGCACAGGCATAATCGACACGCCGCAAGATGCTGACGACAGCCAAGCCATGCACTACCCCATACGTGCCAACCATTTTTACCGGATGGGGAAGCACAATGAACCGGTAGACCTTAGCGGGCAGGTAAGCGATATCTACATCGAAATAGACACCGTGTGGGATGAATACTACGGCGGCTCGATGAATAACGGCGATGTCCCTCCCGGCATCGGAATCGACACGGAATGGGGTGAGCAAAATGGCGGAGCCCTCAACGGCAGCAACTGACAAATTCCTTACAAACGCATACAAAAAACCACGACTATATGAGCAGATATTTTTTACTTACGGGCATGGCGATAGCATTGGCAGGGGTCCTGTCATCGTCGTGTTCATCGGAATCCGACCCGCTTTCGGAATCCGAAAAGGCCTCAGCCTCGTTTTATGTAGGGCTTGACGTGCAAACCCGCGCAGCCCAAAGCCTCAATCTCGCCAACTATGATGCAAAAATGTATCTTTACGAAGGGCATGACAACGGCAACGGCTCGGTTGGTTATACACAGATACGCGAAATAACGCTGACAGACAACCAGTTTACGGTTGAAAATCTCAATACAAAAAGCGATTACAAGGCCGTATTCCTCGCAATTCCCAAAGGACAGCAACCGGAGTTACCGCAGTTATATGGTGAAGATGTCGTCCCGTCATATGAAACCGCGACTGCCAGATATATCAACGGAAACGAGAATGAGACAGATAAACATATCTTCAGAAGCATCCTAAGTTTCAGGCCGTCAGTAAGCACAGGCACGCAATCAACCATACTTACAAGGCAGAATGGGGCACTGGAAATCCGCATCATGGGCATATCCGGAATGACTTCAGTTACACTCCATGTCGGAGGGCATACGGCCATGCTCCTCAACGATGGGACCGGCGGACAGGTGATTACAAGCGGCGAAAAGGTAGTTTTATCAAAGACCGTGACCGAAGGGCTTGGAGCATCAGAGGTCCGGGTCAGGATAAATCTTCTTCCGACTGAAGACATAACAGATGCAGCCGGAACGGATAACTATCTCGAAATAACCACAGCTGACGGGACTACGAAGTATCCGATAAAATCAGACCATACTATGATACCTATCTACCCAAATCAGGTGACATGGTTGACACTCGGCAACGGGAGCGGGAACTTTGCCGTCAGCTTTAGCGGCAGCATCAATGTCGAAGACGACGAATGGGACGGATGGATTGAAAACTTTTAATCAACAGGAGGAAATTATATGAAAGCGCTTTATAATATAGGGTTATTGCTGTGTGCTGCTGTTGCGCTCACGGCATGTGACAACGACATGGACCCGTTGCTGGATAAACCCACCAGCGGCAATGCTGCAGAGGAAAGCGTAGCGGAAGGCTATTTCCGTGCTACGTTCTTTCCTCGACCAGAGGGCTCGTCATCCGACACCCGTGCGGCGGTAAATGGTAATTCAGAGCAGATACAGTCGCTGTTGTGCCTGATATACCAAAAGCAGGCAGACGGGTCATATAGGTACTATACTGAAAAAAACGTACTGGAGTATGACGGTACGGCCGGAAATATCACCCCCCAGACATACGAATGGCCTCTGAAACAAGAAGTAAATTTTGAGCTTCCCAACGGAGACTACAAGGCGGTATTTATAGGCAATGCCGACAAAAATCTTTTTATAGACCAGAATGACAATGAAATTCTGACCGCATACAACGGCGACTATACATCAGCCCGCATCAATATGCCTGAAATGGGGCCAAAAGGGTTTAATCAATACAACATGTTCTATCTGTGTACTGTCGATTTCAGTCCTGCCAACCCATCTCCGTCCGTATTGATGCAACGACTGGTATCCGACAACGTCTACGGACGTGACATGATTGACGACAACAAAGCCGTAAGCATGCTTGTAGACAACATAGTCAAACAGATTCGGGATAACAACCTTACTACGGATATAGTCAAAGGTCTATTGAGGTCGTCACTACTCGAGGCACTAAGCAATGCTACCGGACTGGATGTCATTGCCGGAAGCCTCACGACAGTCGTCGACCGTCTGGTAAACATGATATTAGGCGATGTCGTAGAAGCTCTGAACGAAATGCTGCTTCAAGAAGTGACCAAACGCCTTGAAGCGGCTCTGAAAGGAGAAGGCGGGCCAGATAAAAGCCTTCTGGGACTGAATTACATCCTAAATCCGTGGACCACAGTCAATGCTGTCGATATTACATATTCATCGTTACCCAAAAGCATAGACTTTAACCGGATGTGCCGCTCGTATTATGCCGAAACAACGTGGAAGAATATTCCAGTGTCGAAGAGTGACAACCTGGGCACACTGCATGTGCTGAGCCTATGCGGTGAAGGCCATGTCGCGAAAATAGATGTGAACCGTGACAACGAGCAATATAAATTATTGCTCGCCACATTATTGGAACAATTAGACGAACAGGTCCTTAACGGTCTGCTTGTGGATATACACACCCCTTTACGCTATCAGATGCAATCCAATTTGCAGTATAGCACCACTTTCGAGCTTCTGAATCTGACACTGAGTGATTTCAGCGAAGATCAGACCGGCGAACCGTTGGAACTGAATATTCAACTGAACGACATCGTAAACCTTGAAGAAGTGGTCAAGCAGCTGCTGGGCGACAATATCCTCTCAGGTATCGTGGGAGGTCTGACCAATCAATTGCTGCAGCCGCTGCTCAATGCGCTGAATACCGTGGTGATAAAACCGCTGAACATCCGTCTGCCGGGTCTAAACCTCAACAACATCGAGCTTCAAGGTACTTGGGATGCCACCCACGTCTCAGATGGGACAATCGCCCCATCAGTCACTCAATGATAAGGATCCCCCTTCATTACAAATATGGCATACGCCTGCTGGCATATACCAGCAGGCGTATGCCATTTATACATCTCAACAAGACACGTGTAGCAATACTGGAGCCAGGGCATCATTTTTTTTCGTGATGCGCCATGGTTTTCAACTTTTTGCCTACGCGTGCACGCCAAATCCAGAATAATGCCAATACGCCGTTATTGGCCAGCACGACCACGAGCATGACCAAGGCGTAGGTACCTGTCCAGTCATGCAGGAAAGAGTCATCGTCGGGATCGTACAGTATCTCATCGCAGTCGGCACAACTGTCAAGCCGTATGTCTGTCACGTCATCGTCGCCGATGATAAGGTCTTCGACCAGCGACGGCAATGTGCGTTTCCACACAATGCGGCCATCTCGGAGCATGACAGCAGCGATGTCTCCCCTCGCCAGTTCCTTAATCTGGATGCCGTCGGCAGTGTATAGCGGATATTCTGACATCGAAAGGTCTTTCCATAAAGCCAGGTCTCGTTCGTTGCCGCCGATGACTCCTATCATGCTGACACTGTCAGACGGCAGCTGCCTATAGAGCTGGTTGATATAGTATGTATACGAAATGTCGAGGTCTTTCATCGCCGGGACAAGCACCATAAGCTGGTAGCCTTCTGTGCTTACAGCATCCGATGTGACATCTTCGCCGTCTATGTCACGTATGACAAATGTGTCAGCCGATGTGTCCTCATAATGTCCGTCAAGCAGTCTGCGCTCCACGAAAGTCCATGTAGAGTCAGGGAGGTTATCGATGGAGAACTGCTGCGTCACACCGTCTTTTTCATAAACGAAGCCATACATGTCGGCCTCGTCCACATCCGCGTCGCTGCCGGAGTCGTCAGGCAGCAAGGAAGCACCCACAGGGTATGACCGGAAATCAACTACAGGCTGGTCATAGTAACCTGCGTATGAAATGCCGAATATGTATACCATCGATACTACCAACGGCACCCATTGCAGATACGGGCTTATCACAGCACGCTGCCGCCTGTTATAAGGAAGCAGCACCAGCAATGCCGCAGTAATGGCTATATTTTTGACAAAAGTGGCTCCGTTGCCGAGGATAACCCAGTCGCCGAAACAGCCACAGTCAGACACCGGGTTTGCTATCCATATGTAAAGGGTCAGCGGCAGCATAAAAGCCATCATCGCCAGCAAAACCACAACGACACTGCGCCTGTAACAGCCCATAAAAAGCATCATGCCGCACAGGAACTCCAATGCCGAGAGGCCGACTGCCGCAGATACGAGCATAGCACGGGAAAATTCCCATCCCCACACGGCCAAGTACTCCCCTATTTTATATACGCTGCCCCATGGGTCAACCGCTTTTGCAAACCCTGAAGCGACAAAGACAGCACCGATTACAAGCCGTAAAACTATTACGGTCCACCTAACAGTGCGGGGATGACGATTCGCCAAGCTTGATAATCGCGAAAACGGCATAATTGACAATATCCTGATAATTCGACTCTATCCCCTCGGAAATTACGGTATGACCTCCATTGGCCTCTATCTCTTTGATGCGCTGCAATTTTGTCAGTATGATGTCTGTAAAGCTGCACACACGCATGTCGCGCCACGCTTCGTCATAATCGTGGTTCTTGGCGGCCAGAAGCGCTCTTGTGCCGGCTACATGACGGTCATAAAGCTCGGTGGCATATTCAGGCGAAATGTCGGCCTTGAGTGCCGGACCGAGCTGCATCTGTATCATCGCCATTATGCCGTAGTTGACGATGGCGACAAATTCGGGCATTATACCCTCATCGACCATAGCACCTCCTTTGGTTTCGAGAGTGCGTATGCGCTTGGCCTTGATGAAGAGCTGATCGGTAAGCGACATCGGGCGCATCACACGCCATGAAGCCCCATAGTCCTGCAACTTGCGGACATATATGTCACGGCACATAGCAAACGTCTCGTCAAACTGCCTGACACTGTCGGCCTTGGGGTAAGTATTATCATCCATAAGCTGAGAGATTATTATAGGTATTCAACAAACCAGGGACGCTACACTGTCTGCGCGTCCCTGGTCTGTGAGGTTATGGTGTTTGAAGCCTGATTGCACGAATCATCATGTATCAGAGCATCGAATTGACACGCTCGAAGTTGGCATTGTCGCCAAGCACGTAATATATGTTCTTAAGGTACTGGAGGGCGTTGGGGTTTTCATTGAGCTGGTAAGCCTTCTCGAAATTCTCAGCGGCCTCTTTGCGGAGGGGGTTAATCTGCTCGCTCTCAATCTTCTTGTATTCAGCCTCTGTGATTTTTGACCCAGCACTTTCGCTGATTGCGTCACTCTGTTCGGCCAGCACACGTCCGATATTATAGAATGCGTCGCCGTTTTTGGGGTCATACTGTGCGGCTTTACGATAACATTCGAGAGCCTTGTCCTTGTTGCCCTGCTCCTCATAAAGGGAACCCATGGCGATGTTATATACCGGATTCTGGGGTTCTTCAGCAAGAGCCTTGGTGAGAAGAGACATGGCTTCGTCATACTGCTTTTTGCGGAGTTTCCCTTCGATAGTGAGCTGGAAGAAGATTGGGTCAGACGTGCCTAAAGCTGCGTAACCTTTCTGGGCGTAATCATATAGCTTGTCCATGTCCTGGTTCATTTTAGCCACATACATGGCTTGATGGAACATGCCTTTGTCCTTGCTGCCGAGAGCGATCGCCTTGTCAAACGACTTCATCGAAGCAGCCCAGTCCTCCATCTGCGAAGCCACATAGCCCATAAGGTAAGCGTTTTCGGCGAGAATCGAATCGGGCGACACTGTCACATCTTTGGCAAAACGGGCATCTTCGGGTACTGCGAAATAAATTTCCCAAGCCTTATAAGCTTCAGCCCATTTCTTGGAATTATAGAGATAGCGGGCAGCATAATCATAATCATTATAGTGGCTTGCCACCATCTTAATAAGGTCTTTGGAATGCTTTGTCTTGATTTTGCCTTTCTTATCAGCAACCGAATCAAGCGGAAGAGCCTTCAAGGCATACTCATAGCCAGATAGGATAGAATTGCCCATGTTGGGGACATCCACATCCTGTCCGGCGCGCAGGAGGGTAAAGAGATAATCGAAATTTTCATAACCGGCCTTGGCAGGCACGAAATAAGTGAACGCCTGGTCTTTGCTCTCTGCATTGCTGAATGCTGGTTCGAGAGTTTTGATCCACTCGGCGTAGTTGCTGCCGGCTTTAAAACTCTTCTGAGCGTCTTTTACCAGACTGTTCTGAGCAGATGCGGCCATACCGGCACAGAGGCATAATGCCACAAAACTTGCCTTTTTCATAAATCAATGATGTGTTAGGTTATGTGTGTATGGGGGAATTAGTATTTTGATGATTAGTCAGTAGTTTCTGTGGCTTCGTTATCCGGAGTCACGTCATCAGCCTCGACATCTTCTATGGAGTCCGCCAGCCTGTCGGCATTATCATCTGCTACATCGGCCTGCAGGTCGACTATGTCGTGGTCCACCTCTTCATCAGGGTCGGATGACACGCAGCAGACCGAAGCGATAGTGTCATTGCGTTTCTCCAGATTGATGATGCGCACGCCCTGGGTGTTACGCCCCTGGATGCGGATGTCGCTGACAGCCACACGGATAGTGATGCCGCTTTTGTTGATGATGACGAGGTCGTTTTCGTCGTTGACGCTCTTGATGGCTACAAGCTTGCCGGTCTTTTCGGTAATCGCAAGCGTCTTCACACCCTTGCCGCCACGGTTGGTGATACGGTAACTTTCGAGGTCGGTGCGCTTGCCGTAGCCCTTTTCCGAAAGCACGAGGATGTCGTTGCGGTCCGATTCACGTAAACATACCATGCCTACTACCTCATCGTCATCGCCGTCAAGGGTCATGCCGCGCACACCTGTACTGACACGTCCCATGGTGCGCACCTTGTCTTCAGGGAAGCGGATGGCACGACCGTTGCGGTTGGCAAGTATGATTTCGCTGTTGCCGTCGGTCAGGTCTACATCGACGACGCGGTCACCCTCTCGGATGATTATGGCTTTCTTGCCCTTGACGTTGACCTGGGCATATTCGCGTATGGATGTCTTCTTGATGATGCCGTTGCGAGTGGCGAATACAAGGCAGTGGGTGTCAAGGATGTTTTCATCGTCATTAGCCTTGTAAGCTATGACAGCATTTACCGAGTCGTCGGGTTCGATGTTGAGTAGATTCTGTATGGCCCGGCCTTTGCTGTTCTTGGTACCCTCGGGCAGTTCGTACACTTTCATCTTGTAGACCATACCCTTGGCCGTGAAGAAGAGGATGTTGGCGTGCATCGACGCAGTGTAGAGATACTCGATGAAGTCCTCGTCACGGGTGTCGCTGCCCTTTGCGCCGACACCGCCACGGTTCTGGGTGCGGAACTCCGCCAGCGGAGTGCGCTTGATGTACCCGAAGTGGCTGATAGTGATGAGCATGTCGTCATCGCTGTAGAAATCCTCTGCATTGAACTCTCCGGCGGTATAGTCTATATCGGTCCGGCGCTCATCACCGAACTTGTCGCGTACCTCTGCCAGCTCACGCTTGATAAGCTCACGGCACTCGTGGTCGTCATTGAGGATGAGTTCAAGACCGCGTATCTGCTCCATCAGTTCATCGTAGTTCTTGTTGAGCTTATCCTGCTCCAGCCCGGTCAGACGGCGCAACTGCATCTCGAGTATCGCATTGGCTTGTGTCTCAGTGAGCTGGAATGTGTCAATAAGCGTGATGCGGGCAGTGTCGGTGTCGGGAGAGTGGCGTATGATGCGAATCACCTCATCGATGTGCTGCGAAGCGATGATAAGGCCTTCGAGTATATGCGCGCGCTCCTGAGCCTTGGCAAGCTCAAACTTGGTGCGGCGGATGACCACCTCATGACGGTGAGCCACAAACGCCTCAAGTATCTGCTTGAGATTAAGCGTGCGTGGACGGCCATTGACGAGGGCTACGTTGTTGACGCTGAACGAAGCCTGCATCTGTGTCATCTTATAGAGCTTGTTGAGCACCACATTGCTGTTGGCATCGCTCTTGAGCTTTATCATGATACGCATACCGTCGGCATCGCTCTCGTCATTGATGTCGGCAATGCCGTCAAGCTTCTTCTCGTTGACAAGGTCGGCTATATATGCGATAAGTTCCGCCTTATTAACATTATAAGGTATCTCGGTGACAATGATATTGTCATGGTTGGCTTCGGTCTCTATTTCGGCGCGTGCACGGATGAGTATGCGTCCACGCCCTGTCTCGTAAGCGTCCTTGACCCCTTGGTAGCCGTAGATAGTGCCCCCGGTGGGGAAATCGGGAGCTTTTATATAGTGCATCAGCTCCGATACCGTCAAATCGGGGTTATCGACGAGCGCGATAGAAGCATTGATAGCCTCTGTAAGGTTGTGTGGAGGCATATTGGTGGCCATACCTACGGCTATACCGGCAGCTCCGTTGACGAGCAGATTGGGGAAACGAGTGGGAAGCACCACCGGCTCGCGACGCTGGTTGTCATAGTTAGGCTGGAAATCCACCGTCTCCGAGTTGATATCGGTCATCATGGCCTCGCCCATCTTCTCGAGCCGCACCTCGGTGTAACGCATCGCCGCAGGGCCGTCACCGTCGATGGAGCCGAAGTTTCCATGCCCCTCTACCAAGCAGTACCTCATGGCCCAAGGCTGTGCCAGACGCACCACAGTGCCGTAAATCGACGAATCGCCATGGGGGTGATAGTTACCCATGACCTCGCCCACAGCCTTGGCGGCTTTCTTGAAAGGCTTGTCGGAATTGTTGCCCATCTCGTCCATACCGAAAAGCACACGGCGGTGAACAGGTTTGAGTCCGTCACGCACATCGGGCAGGGCACGCGACACTATAACCGACATCGAATAATCGATGTAGGCTGATTTCATCTCATTCTCGATATTGATGTTTAAGATGCGATCTTCTTCCACGATTTAGTTTAATGTGTATATTGTTCTTTCTGTTGTATGAGTCATTTCATTAGCCGTCCGGAATATCGCCACTCATTACGCGGCATCCCACGGTCAAAATATCAAGCAAAGATACAAATTTTTCTGCACATAGTCCATCCCTTTCCATTTGTGCCACGAAAGTTTTTCCGCTCGGTCGCAGCTTTTTGCTAACTTTTCATTTTGGAAATGAACCGCCCAATACACGCAGCGCACGTCGACAAGTATGCAGCAGCCTAACAACCAGTTATTTACCCCTCACCGATTCAGTATCGACAGCAACAGTGCAACCTCGCCCAGCGGCACAGAGAATGGAGTGGATCGGCTGTCTGCGTGGGATAACAATGCTTCTGATGGTCATATGCCATTGCGAAATCTATCCTGCCGGGCATATTTCACAAGTCACTCGTTTCTGCGAAGTATTCAGGATGCCGTTGTTCTGAAAATCAAGGAGTCTGTTCTTCCCGAAATACAAGTGACCGTCAGAGCTTCACATTATTAATAATCTATAATCAGCGATTAGGGGAGCATTGTTTGGCACAATATTTGCACTATCTTTGTTATAGTGTCACATGCACTGCTATAACCGATTGTGTAATTAACCCCTATCCTCTACATATTTTTAATGGACATAAATTTTTCTAATGAACTCAAAGAGGTACTCTCCCAGAGCCACCAGGAGGCAATCAGGCACAACAACAAGGTCATCACCCCCGCCCACCTCCTCCTCGCTCTGATGTCTGCATCGGACGACAGACCTTTCAAACTGATTGAAAGGGCTTCGTCGGCCGACACCTCTGCATACGAATTGAAACAGGCTCTTGATACCCGCCTGTTCGAATCATCGCTTGACAACGGCGACGGTACACCTGTCTCGCCATCCGAAGTGTCAGTAAGCGACGTTACAAGCCGCATACTCAAACTCAGCGCACTCGAAAGCCGTATGCTCAAAAGCGGCGTGGTACTTCCGGAGCATCTGCTGCTGGCCATATTCCACAACTCGGAGACTCAGGAAACAGACTTCATGAAGCAATTCCACAAAGCCGGGGTCAACTACCAGAGCCTCGTCCGACAGCTCAACGGCACAGCATCTGAAAATGTGGCATTGCAAGCGGGATTCAGCGACGATGATGACGATGATGACGGAGACGACATGCCTTATGAAAACGAGAACAAGGCATCATCCGAATCAGCATCAAGCAAGACTGCAGCAAAGCAAAGCTCCAACCGGCGCAACACGACCGACACCCCAGCCCTCGACAAATTCGGCTACGACATGACACGCGCAGCCGAAGAAAACCGCCTCGACCCTGTGGTAGGCCGAGAAACGGAAATCGAACGCCTTGCGCAGGTGTTGAGCCGCCGCAAGAAAAACAATCCAGTGCTGATCGGCGAACCGGGCGTAGGCAAAAGTGCCATCGTGGAGGGTCTCGCACTGCGCATAGTCAAACGTCAGGTGTCACGTATTCTCTTCAACAAACGCGTCATATCGCTCGACATGGCATCGCTTGTTGCCGGGACGAAATACCGTGGCCAGTTTGAGGAGCGAATCAAAGCCGTACTCAACGAACTGAGCAAAAACCGCGACATCATCCTCTTCATCGACGAAATCCACACCATAGTAGGCGCAGGCAATGCCCCTGGCTCTATGGATGCGGCCAATATGCTCAAGCCGGCTCTCGCCCGTGGCGAAATCCAGTGCATCGGAGCGACGACCCTCGACGAATACCGCAACAACATCGAAAAGGACGGCGCACTCGAACGCCGCTTCCAGAAAGTGATGGTCGAGCCCACTTCCGCCGAGGAAACACTGACTATACTCCGCAACATCAAGGACAAGTATGAGGAGCACCACAACGTCAGCTTCACGGATGCCGCTCTGGAGGCTTGCGTCAATCTGACCGAGCGGTATGTATCGGACCGCAACTTTCCCGACAAAGCCATAGACGCGCTCGACGAGGCCGCTTCGCGTGTGCACATCACCAATATAGCCGTGCCAGAGGAAATCGAAGCTCTTGAAAAGAAGGTGGAAGAAAGCGGACGCAACAAGCTTGCCGCCGCACACGCCCAGGATTTCGAACGCGCTGCCGCTTTCCGCGACGAAGAAAACAAGCTGCGTGACGAGCTGCGCACAGCTACCGAACGTTGGGAAAAACAGCTTGAAAGCCAACGCGAGACGGTCGACGAGGACAAAGTGGCTGAAGTGGTAGCCATGATGACAGGAGTGCCGGTGCAGCGAGTGGCACAGGCTGAAGGCAAACGCCTCATGGAGATGGGCGACGACCTCAAAAAAGCCATCATCGGGCAAGACCCTGCCATCGACACGCTTGTCAAAGCTATAAGGCGTAACCGCGTAGGCCTCAAAGACCCGAAAAAGCCTATCGGCACATTCCTGTTCCTCGGTCCGACAGGCGTGGGAAAAACGCACCTCGCCAAGAAGTTGGCCGAGATGCTCTTTGACTCCGCCGACACCCTCATCCGCATAGACATGAGCGAATACATGGAGAAATTTACCGTGTCGCGTCTCGTGGGTGCACCTCCCGGATACGTAGGTTACGAAGAGGGCGGACAGCTCACCGAAAAGGTGCGCCGTCACCCCTATTCCATCGTGCTCCTTGACGAGATAGAGAAGGCGCATCCCGACGTGTTCAACCTCCTGCTGCAGGTGATGGATGAAGGCCACCTGACCGACAGTCTCGGCCGCAAAATCGACTTCAAAAACACAGTGCTGATAATGACCAGCAACATCGGCAGCCGCCAGCTCAAAGACTTCGGCAGCGGAGTGGGCTTCAACACCCCCAAAGCAACGGACAGCGAGTATTCGCAGAGTATCATCCGCAAAGCCCTCAACAAGGCTTTCTCGCCCGAATTTCTCAACCGCATCGATGACATCATCACTTTCGACTCGCTCAGCCGCGAAGCCATATTCAAAATCATCGATATCGAACTCGCCGGATTCCGCCAGCGTCTCGAACAGATGGGCTACACCCTCAACATCACCGAAGATGCGAAGAACTTCATCGCCGACAAGGGCTACGACGCACAATACGGTGCGCGTCCTCTCAAACGCTCCATACAGAAATATCTCGAAGACCCTCTGGCCGAGCTGATTATCGTCGAGCCGAAAGCCAAAGATGAGCACAAGACCATCAACGTCACCCTCAACCCAGAGCGCACAGCCGTCCACTGCGAGATAGTCTGACCACGAACATATCTAAAGCGCCCATATGGACGAGGGGGGGGGACAGGCCAACGATCCTGTCCCCCTCGCTTTTATCCTACTTGTCCCTATTTCAATATCGCGCTGTCGATGCGTGAGCCTCCCTGATGCTCATTGCTTTGTGAAACTTTCTTGCCGTAGTTAAACGTATAAGTCAACGTCAGGTTGATGGTACGTGACAAGGCCGCATTCCATGCGCGATTTATCTCCGAATAACGTGGCAAATCGAAATGAGAATCTACATATCTGTCGCGGTCAAACCAATTTCTGAACTGTAGTGCAGCCTTAAAGTCTCCTATGGCATAGTTTACGAACAATCCGTAGGTACTTCCGTACTTTGACTGATACCCGTTGCTCCAAGCATGGAGTCGTTTCTGCGGAGTCTGATAGAACAGCATTGCCGACCAGTTGTTCTTGGAATATTGGGCATAGATACTGCCAAACAACAGATTCATAGACTGAGCGTCGCATCCGGTCAACACCACACGTTGAGCCTGTCCGTAGACCTTGAAATTCAGCGAATTGTCGAGCAGCTTGAGATTGGCAGAGAGCCATCCCGAATAAGAGTGAGCCGACCCACTATTGACCGTCTGGCGGATTAGACCGTCATATCCCGGCATAGAATAAAAACTATATGCCTGCTTATGCGGATTGCCTTCATATTCGAGAGTTGCCGATAATGACAGCCGGTTGGTGGGTATATATGTATATGATGCCGAAGCCGACGCAAACAGCGTATTTTTCAAATCAGGGTTTCCTTGCAACCATAGCAGCTCATTGGATTGGACCAAGGCATCATTGGCTGTGGAAGCCTGGGGATGCGAATTGCCCCACCAACCCTCTATGCTGGCAGAGTGCTTGTCGTTGATGTCATAGTTTAATTGCAATCCGAGACGTGGATTCCATTCACGTAGGGTTGTCACATCGTTTACACGCCCTATCACATAGGAAGCTCCGACACGCGAATAGAGACTGAGCTTCTTCCAATTCTGCGTATAGATGAGAAACAGCATGTTTTCTGACGACAGTAACTTCTGGCGACTGTCATCAGACCCGAAATACTGTGTGTCATAGCAGGTGTTATAAGTCATCAATAGCACCCGGAATGCGTTATCGTGCGCCAATTTTTTGGAGTATTGTAGCGATGCGTTAGGAGCATAAATTTTCTCCTTGTTACTGTTGGTTATAGGCTGGAAACCGTCAAGCTGATAAAACGAATTGCGTTTTGTATCACCGTATGTGAATCTCCACGAAGCGACAATCATGTTGCCTTTGGGAAACGAAAACTGATAGTAACCGGCGATTCCCGGATAAATTGACTGCCTGCTTTCTGTATTGAACGAGGAGGTATTGTACGATATATTATCAGAAAAGTTTACTGCTGCATCATAGCGTGTGAGCGGCATCGCCGTGCGTCCAAATGTGATGGCATGTTGCACATAAGCACTGTCAGTCCGATAGCTCGCAAGAAATGAGGCGTATTGTGAATTGTTGCGCGATAAATAGTCGTCACCTATTACCGAAGTCCTCGTTATGGCATCGTAATGTCTGCCGTCAAATTCGACATCACGGTATGTGGCAGTCTGATCGGTCTTATTCCTACCCTCATGAATCCACTCCGATTCGACATATGCATCAAAAGTCCATTTCTTATACGCGAAACGTGAAAAGACATTCCCTTCGATTTTGTCATCAGCGAGAGTCCGCCCCTCGGCAGACAACTTGGTGTATCCGCCCCATTCATATTGGAGCATTATAAAGTTGACCACATGTGCCGCATCATTGAAGCGAGGGTCATCGGGATAATCCAGGACCTCCACCTTTAAAACATCTTCGGGACGCAGACCCTGAATCTGCTGATCAGTGGCAGGTACATAGTCTATGAAAATCGAGACTCCCTTTCCCGACACTGTCTTCACTTCTTTTGTCGCCGGGTCTATGGCCAGTTGCGGAATCTGCATGTTGACAAGAAGACTTGTAGCATCAAGCGATGTCTTTTTCGTTTTCTTTGCCGGGATATACTCCACACCGTTCTTTATAATCCTCTGGCTACGAGCCTCAACTACCACCTCGCCAAGCACTTTTGCCGCAATGGAGTCAGACGGCTCTGCTATACTATCCGCCATCTCTTGCGCCGACGCACATAATGATGACAACAGGAACAAACCAGCACAAAAATGTCTCATAAACACATGTCTCATAAATAATAGCCCCAGACGCTTTAGATTTCTCGTCCGTATACTTATTAGTACGCAAAAGTACACAATTCATAACATCAATCTCCTACCGCAAACAAAAAAAGCACAAAAATGGCGATATTCAACTTTTCATTGCCATTATTCTCAGCAGGATATTAAAATTTAGAAATCATCGTCGAACATGCCCGACTCCAAGTCATCGTCAAAATCCTGCTGGGCATAATCGTTGCGATGATAGCCACCATAATTGGTGCTGTGGTAATCATCATTGTGTGAATAATTGTTATGCCGACAATCGTTTTGATGATGTGAGCCGAAGTCTTTCTTGCGGTGTCCGAAAAGCCAGTCAAACACGAACATATCGCGTATAAAGCTCCAAAAGCCCATAATAAATTTATTCTGAATAATAATTAGGTTCTCTTAATCTCAAATAAGCTAAAGATTTTACCATACCCTCAAAGCCTGGATATAATGTTTCCGCAGTAATATTCATTTGTCGGAGCAATTGACTTAATTCCCATTTTAGTTTAGAGGGAATAATGAACTTAATCATTGTTAGATTTTTGGCATCTTGCTTAAAAACATTATTTTGACACCTTGCTTTAAGATTCTCAATATCAAGAATTATCTCAGAATCTTCAATTTTAAAGTATTCATTAAAAACGTCAATGAATGGCTTTTGAATGCTTGTAGGCATTAGAAAACAGCCTTGTTGAATTGAGCTCCTTTCGTTCAGCCAAGTTGGGAAAATTGGCAATATCTCAGATGGCGAATTTGATACATACTCCACTCCTATATGCTTATTGGCACTATTATTAATCTCTTTAATAATGTCTGACGTAGGAGCTGAAAATACGTCTTTGCTATGTAGAAGTTTGTTGATATGTGGTAATTTAATGCTAAATTTTTTAATAGCCCAAATGACGCTGTCACATTTATAATTGCCATCTAATGCCATAAACAACGCGACAAATATGGAATGTGTGAAATCCAACAATCTTGTAGGGCATCCATAATGTTGCATAAGTGTCAGACACTCGACAGGGCTGTCAATATTAATATCCGCAGCATGTTTAAATAGCGGGTATTTAACTCTAAAATCTTTGAGCATTTCAGCCTCATAAATCAGTGTCTTCTGAATCAATGGGGCATCATAGTGACATCCTGAAACAAAACGTTCAAGGGAGGTTGATAAAGACCATTTTTCATCAGATTGCCCTCTAAAAATGAACTGAGAAAGGAACTGTTGGTTTAAATCAACAATATCATTCCACTTCTCAAGTTTTACGACAATGGATGTCGTTCTGGGAAATGAATAATCAACATATGGTTTACGGATTACTGTAAGATGATCCATAAGATAGAGATAAATTAAACTTCTTACTTAAGCCGACTTCTTACTATTCTATTGTGAGGGTTTTGGAGGATTCTTCGCCGAATTGGGAGATTACTCGGACGCATATTTTGCGACCGGGAGTGCGCTCAATGGCTGACGAGCGGAAGTCGTAGAGAGTCTCCCACACTTCTTCGTTTAGCGTAAGGTTGAGCGTAGTTTCGGCTCTTTTCTTGTTTTTTGCGCTGGCTATGCCGCTGAGACCTTTGCGCCAAGCGGCATACTCTTTCTTGTCGCCGCCGCAGAAGTGGATTTCGCGTACGATGAATTGGGTTTCGTCGTAGTTGTCGTCAATTTCCCAATAGGCAATATCTTCTATAGAACGGGCTTTAACATCGTCTTTGATGGGGTCGTAGATGTCAAGGCCGCGAATCTCAACGTGGCAAGCAACTTCTGAATCATAGACAATCTCAATGTCCGGTTCACCAATGGTGATAAACGAACCGGCATTCTTGTCTTTTTTCAGCAGACCGTCCTGCATAAGGTCATCGTGCATACGCACCTTGCTCACGGTATATGACCCCATATTGTAGTCCTTATCGTTAATTGAATCCTCAAACGAGAAGCCGAGAAGCACCAACCAGGAGGCACCCTCATTGCGGGCTTTGCTGCGAAATGCTTTCACTGCCTCAGATACAGCAATTTTGCTGACAGTACCGAATTTCGGGCCGATATGGAAGTAAACCAACCGCTCCTCGCCATCACCATCGGTGTACCAACCTTTGGCATGGAGATACGGATTGCTGACGGCTTCGAGAGAATGGAAAGTGGCACGCTGGCTCTTGTCACCGTTGCGTATGCCAGCAGTTTTGAGGTGGTCGAAGATACGCTCTTGAAACAAGCGGTTTTCTTCCGCCTCATCGCGGCGGTCGTCCACATCTTCGGGTCTCAGTACCTGCTGGCTTTGTAAAGTCTCAACCGTGAACGGGCCGCTGACACGCACACGCTTCTTGTCCTCCAACGGTTGGTCGTAAAGCGTTTCGGTCTCAGGCTCAAGGTCGTTAGCAAGCGATTTGAGAGTAATATGAGGAATGGTCTTGTATATGAATCCTTGACGGATATTGCCATTGTCCTTGTCGAACAGTTCATAATAGGGATAGAGTGCAGTTGTCAGACGAGACTTGGCGATATTCAGAGCGATGCGTGATGTGTCAATCGTAATCCACCTACGCCCCCATTGCTCTGCGACAAATGCAGTCGTGCCGCTGCCGCAGGTCGGGTCAAGAACCAAATCTCCGGGGTCGGTAGTCATCAGCATACAACGCTGAATAGGTTTTAATCCAGATTGGACGACATACAATTTATCACCGCCTACTGAACTGGATGCATCAGTCCAAAGGGAATTCAAATCGATATATGGGTAGTCATCAAAATAAAGGACATATGAAAGTGTGTTTTTTGTTGCTACCACTCGATTTGCGGCAATCACTTTTTTCATTCCTTCTTCACCCGTACGCCAACCTCTTGTCGTGCTGGGTAAAAAAGTCTTACCTTCTAAAACAATAGGATAATAACTACTGTTTGTTTGAGAAGTTAAGTCTCCTAATCGAAATACTCGGGATCCTTTAGGCCTGTTTTCGTACTTGAACTCACTGTTTGTTTCTAATTCAAACTGTTTAATTGTAATTCTTCGACCATCCTCTAGCTCAATCATTTTATAGGCTTCAGAACCCTCTCCTCCAAAAACTTTAGGAGTACATAATTTCCTAAATTTATATTGAGGTTTATCTTTTGCGTACCAAAGAATATAATCTTGTACCGATGCAATTGAGTTCAGCGACCCCGGAGAACCAGCCCCACTTGTCTTCTTATACACTATTTGACTGACAAAATTTTCACTACCAAAAACTTCGTCAAGAAGTGAACGCACCAAGTGCACATTGTCATCAGAAATCTGCACGAAAACAGAACCAGATTGTGTGAGAAGTTCACGGGCAAGCACAAAACGGTCGCGCAGATAGCTCAGATAGGAGTGTATGCCAAGTTCCCACGTGTCGCGGAAAGCCTTTATCATCTCCGGTTCTCCACTAACATTCTCATCTTTATCTTTTACATCGCGGCTATTCAGTTTCATCTGCCAATTTGACCCATACTTAATGCCATAAGGGGGGTCGATATAGACCATCTGCACTTTGCCGGCCATCCCCTCACGCTGGAGCAGCGAGTTCATGACGAGCAGGGAGTCACCTTGGATGAGACGGTTCTTCCAACCATGATGGTGTGTATAAAAATCCGCCACACGTTCAAGTTCATCTTCAACCTCTGTACGCATCTCTTCGGGAGAGAAGAGCATCAGTTGCGAATCGTCGCGATGCTCCTGACGCACGGAGTAGAGCCTACGGATTAACTTTTCAGGGTCAATATCCTCATGCACGTAGAGCGAACGGATATCAACACGCAACTGCGGGTCTTGCGTGGCTTCGTCATCATTACGGTATTTATCGAGCCAAAACAGTTCCGGGTCGCTTCCTCGATTTATGGAATGGCGGAATGTGTCGTATTGGCTCTCGGTGGGTTGTCCACCGACAGCTATAGACTCCTCTCCAGCAAGTTCGGAAGTCGGGATTGTGAGGCGAGTATCTTCCAGATGTTTTATGGAATCAACGGGTTTCTTATTTGGGTCGATCATAACGAACGGATTTTTGCGATTAGTTGAGGTTTGATGTCGGAGATTTCGGAGATTTCGATAAAATCCCAACGTCCGTAGGTTTTGAGATTATTTACAGCGGGAATCCAAAGGTGCGAGGCGTAATAGCGCTTGGCATCCTTATGCCCTGTCTCATCGTTGCTCCATCCCGAAATTTCAATAACAAGATGCACGCGCTCTCCCGATGGCGTTGTGACACAAGCAATGAAATCGGGTATATAATCCTTCTCCTTGTCGAGATACATATAAGGGATGCGAAAATTGAGGAAATGATTCTTGACGTAACTGATAACTTCAGGAATCTCCTCCAGTGTCTTTGCTGCAATCTGCTCCCAAGAGTCAGTGTCGGCAACCACATAATTGACATGGCTTTTGGTGGTTGGATACACCTCTTTTGTTGTTAGCCCACGCACATGGGTCGTACTGCCTTCGGGATTATAATAATTGAGGATGGCAGATACGTGGTCAGCTCCATCGCTAGCATTACGAATGCCAGCATTGATGCTTGCCACGACTTCACTCTTTTTCCAGAGTGCGACAAAGCGGCGCAGTTCGGGAGTGAGGTCTCCGCCTACAATCTCAATCTGCTCCCAATACCATTGCTCCACAATTTTTTTCAACTGCGGGAATTTCTGGAACTGACGGCCATTTTGAGGATCGGTATATTTAGCTTGAATGAGGTCGCGCGTAAGCATGTATATGACCTGTGCATCACGAAGCTCTTCAAAGTCGATGGTCAACTTCTCCTCCTTTGCAGCAATAGCAGATTTGAGAATGGTTTCAGTCGGTATTTCGTTGAAGTTAAGACGGAATTTAGGCTGGTCGATATAATCAGCAATTATATGGCCATCAAGACGCTCCCACCGGTAGCCGGTTATATTAGGGAAACGTATTTCAAGCTCCGAGCGTTCTTTCAATGCCATGACTGCTTTCTTGGGCTTGGCTGGTGGCGGAGTCCCTGCACCACCTCCTTTGAAAGTCTTGAAAGGAACACCTATGATATGCGCGTACTCGGGAGGGAATTTCCAAACAATATTTTCGGGTTTGTATTTTTTCAGATTTCGTGGCTCAATTTCCTCACCCGCTTGATTGTATGGCAAAAGGTCGTATGACCGGCGACGCAAAGCGCGTCCCGCAACCTGCTCGCACAAGAGCTGAGAGCCGAAAGCACGCACACCTAACACGTGAGTGACAGTATTGGCATCCCATCCTTCGGTTAACATGGACACAGAGACAACACAACGAATATAAGAGCCGAGTGTTCCACTTTTGCCAACGCTATTGACAACCTCTCGCAAAATATCGCCATCTGTTAACGCATCGGCGCTTCCTGCTCCATGGAGTTGTGCATATTCACGTTTGAAATTATTGATTTCTTCAGCGTATATTCGCTTGAATTCTTCATTGATAATACCACCAGCATTGTCGATGGCCGCACTGTCAATCAGCAGTGAAGGTTGATGTTTGATGGGCAAACCATCCCGATAGTTGGAGAATATTGGGAATTTTCCTTCAACAAATTTTATATTGCCGTTAGCGTCAACCGTTTCATACCCTGCAATATACTTGAAAACCTCCTTTGAAACAGTGGTGTTATTGCAGACCACGATAAATACCGGAGGCGTCGACAGCAAATTGGCCGCAGTTTCACCTTCAAGACGCGTGCCTCGGTCGTATGACTCATAATCCTTAACAAATTGTTCAAGAGCCACAGTTAGAAGGGCCGGAAGGTTGGGGGGCATTTCTCCCTTGAGAGCATCTTCACCCAAATCTTCAGCTTTAGCCTTTGCCTCCTTTTTTGTCTTCTTCTGCCCTTTTTTCGGGAGGTCTTGACTAATGTGTTCGTAGATATTGCGAAGCTTTGGCTCGTCAAGTTCTTGTGAATTATCAGCACTCGGCAAGAAAGGAATTTTCACAAGACCACTCTCTATGGCGTCAACAAGTCCGAAGTCGCTGACCACCCAAGGGAAAAGAGAATATTCCGTATATCCCGAACCTTTAAGGTAGTAGGGTGTGGCTGAAAGGTCATAAACATGTTGCAGTTTATATCCGAGTTTTTTCATTTGGCGTAGTCCTTCATACCACACCATAGCATTCTCATTCTGCTCGACCTCTTCCCCTTTGCCTTTTACCTTAGGCAGATAGCAATGGTGAGCCTCATCGTTGATTACGACAATGCGCTTACTTTTAGGTAGTTTCCCTAAAATACGAGACACCACAGATGAATACTCCTCCTTATCGGATTGTTTTACCATTCCTTCGCCACTGCGATAAACGAGTTTTCCATCAAGGGGGCTTGCTTTCTTGCCACTATAAACCTTCGGCTCAAATTGATGATAATTCGTTATGGTTATCGCAGTATTCAGTCCTCCGAGAAGGGACTCATAATTTGGCGGGATAAGCCCGCGCTGATGGTAATAGTCTGATTTTTCGTTGAAGTTGAATTTCTTGGATTCATCGATATAAAGTACACTCAAACGGTCGCGAATGGTAATTCCCGGGGCAACGAGAAGAAAATGGTCGGCAAAACGGGTATCCTGCGGATTGACTTTTTTGTTGATATAATTGTAAAGAATCAACATAGCCATTACCACAGTCTTACCAGTACCTGTGGCCATCTTGAACGCAGTGCGAGGTAATATGTCTTCGCAACTGTCAGATACGGTTTCAACCCGTTCATTCAATAGCCTAAGTATCTCACGTCCTATATTTGGGTCAAAATCCGCTATTTCGTTTAAATACACAGCGGTTTCAACTGCTTCACGTTGACAGAAGAACAGTTTTTGGAAATTTTGACGTTCTGGGTTCTCGAACCAGAAATTCAAAAGTTCACGAGTTATTCTGCTCGCTTTTGGATAACCTGCCAATCGCCATTTTTTCACTTCCTCGCGAATGATGTTGATGAAAGGTGCATTAAGGTTATCGTCCGGCATATCTTCAAGGCTAAACAGTGCTGATTCGGGACGATTTGGAACAATTCCAATGTGAGCCGAATACGGACGACGGCCATTCAGAACCTTGGTGTAATCAAGATTCCCATTAAAGTCGGCATCGTAATGCAAACGTGGTTCCTCGTAAGGATTATTTAAAATTGGCGAAAGACTATCTTTCATATAAAAGAAAAACTCCGGCGGCAGGTTCTGAAGGCTGGTCACGCCTATAACTACTGCTTGGGAGTTCCGTTGAATTTGATTGATGTGATGGCATATCCGCCGATGGATCTAAACCGTGTTGACCATTTTCAGGAGTCTATAACTGCTCTATTACAAAATTAGAAAGAATTTTTGAGATGACAACGAATTTCGGAGATAATCGGCGGAAATTTCAGTTGGGAATCTCAGTTGGGAATTTCATGGCGTTAACCAATAGTTCGGGATTAGAGTATAATTCCGTAACCGTGGTAACCGTTACGACAGTTACTAAAAGTGCGTTTGGATATATGGTTATGTCTGAACGAACTGCCGAACGAACTGAACATACCGGAACGTATACAATGAAATCTGTTCATGGTAAGAGGTTTGGGATATTTTTCGTAAATTTGTAGGTTGAAAAAGATTTTAGAGTGTGCTTAACGATATTTGTTAACACACTCTTGAAACCGCTAATTCGTTACACACTAATATAGCTCACCAAATGGCTCAGAAACCGTCAATACCCAAAGGTACACGCGACTTCACCCCTGCCGAGATGGGTCGCCGCAACTATATATTCGATACGATTCGCGAGGTGTTCCGCCTCTACGGCTATGCTCCAATAGAGACTCCGGCTATGGAAAACCTCTCCACGCTCATGGGCAAATACGGGGCCGAGGGCGACAAACTGCTCTTCAAGATACTCAACTCAGGAGACTACCTCCGTGGCATAGACATGAAAATGGTGGAGGATGGCGACTACGTGCATCTGACTCCGCAAATCAGCGAGAAGGGTCTGCGCTACGACCTGACAGTGCCTTTCGCCCGCTTCGTGGTGCAGCACCGTGACCAGTTGACATTCCCGTTCAAGCGCAGCCAGATACAGCCCGTGTGGCGAGCCGACCGTCCGCAGAAAGGACGCTACCGCGAGTTTTACCAGTGCGATGCCGATGTAGTTGGCAGCGATTCGCTTCTCAATGAGGTCGAACTGATTTCGATGATTGACGAGGTGTTCCGCCGCCTTGGCGTAAGGGTAATCGTCAAGGTCAACAACCGCAAGGTGCTTGCCGGAATCGCAGAAATACTCGATGCGGCTGACAAAATCGTAGACATCACCGTCGCCATAGACAAGATAGACAAAATCGGGATTGAAAACGTTGAGAAAGAACTTGCCGAGCGCGGTCTGACCGAAGATGCCATAGCCACGCTGCGCCCCATCCTGCAGATGCAGGGCACTATCGAAGAGTGCCTTGACAATCTCCAGAACATCCTCAAGGACTCCGAGACAGGTCTTAAGGGCGTGGAGGAACTTCGCGAAGTCATAGCCGGAGTGAGAGGTGTGGGCATCAACGCCATGCTCGACCTTGACGTAAGCCTTGCCCGCGGACTCAATTACTACACCGGCACCATCATTGAGGTCAAAGCCCGCGATGTGGAAATCGGCAGCATCACAGGCGGTGGACGTTACGACAACCTGACCGGCATCTTCGGACTCCCCGGAGTCAGCGGCGTGGGCATATCGTTCGGCGCCGACCGCATATATGATGTGCTTAACGCCCTTGACCTCTACCCTGCCGAAGCGCGGCGCACAACCACGGTGCTGTTTGCCAACCTCGGCGCGGCGGAAGCTGCCGCATCGCTCAAGATGATACACCGTCTGCGCGATGCCGGCATCGCGGCTGAAATATATGCCGACGGCGGCAAGATGAAGAAACAGCTCGGCTACGCCAACGCCCTCGCCATACCTTATGTAGCTATAATCGGCGAAACCGAGATGCAGGAAGGCAAAGTCACACTAAAGAACATGCTCACCGGCGAACAGCAACTGCTGACTGCCGATGAAGCGATAGCCCTCATAAGCAAGTCTTAGAAGCTGTTTAAACATTTATATAACATTTTAAACGCTCCGTACCAGTCATGAAATTCCATCTCGAATCGGCGTACAAACCGACAGGCGACCAGCCGCAAGCCATAGAACAGCTTGTGGAGGGCATCAACATGGGCAATCCAGCCCAGACATTGCTCGGTGTGACCGGTTCGGGCAAGACGTTCACGATGGCCAACGTCATCGAGCGTGTGGAGAAACCGACACTGATACTCAGCCACAACAAGACCCTTGCCGCCCAGCTCTACAGCGAGTTCAAGCAGTTTTTCCCCAACAACTCGGTACAGTATTTCGTCTCCTACTACGATTACTATCAGCCGGAAGCTTATATACCTTCGGTCGACAAGTACATCGAGAAGGACCTGATGATCAACGACGAGATAGACAAGCTCCGCCTTGCCACCACATCCGCCCTGCTGTCAGGCCGGCAGGATGTCATAGTGGTGTCGTCCGTGTCTTGTCTCTTCGGCATGGGCAATCCGGAGGATTTCCACCAGAGTGTCATCGAGATAAAGGTCGGCCAGAAAATCACCCGCAACGCATTTCTGCGCAGTCTGGTCAACTCGCTCTACTCGCGCAACGAGATGGAGCTTGGACGCGGCAATTTCCGTGTGAAGGGCGACACGGTCGACATCCGTTTAGCCTATGAGGACATCATCATCCGCGTGGTTTTCTGGGGCGACGAGATCGAATCCATATCCACCTATCATCCTGACGACAATGTGAATCTCGGACAACACGAATCGTTCAAGATGTTCCCTGCCAACATATTCGTCACGTCGCCGGCCCGCATGGCATCCGCCTTGGCACAGATAGAACTCGACCTCGGCGAACAGGTGGGCTATTTCTTCAAAGAGGGACGCGAGCTTGAGTCGCGCCGCCTGAAAGAACGTGTCACCTACGACATCGAGATGATGCGCGAAGTGGGACACTGCTCCGGCATCGAAAACTACAGCCGTTATTTCGACGGCCGCGAGCCGGGGATGCGTCCATTCTGTCTGCTTGACTATTTCCCAAAAGATTTCCTCACCATAATAGACGAGAGCCACGTCACAGTGCCGCAAATCCGCGCCATGTACGGCGGCGACCTCGCCCGCAAGATGAACCTTGTCAACTACGGTTTCCGTCTGCCGGCCGCACTTGACAACCGCCCTCTGAAGTTCGAGGAATTTGAAAGTCTCACCAACCAGACAATCTACGTATCAGCCACCCCGGCCGATTACGAGCTCGAACGCAGCCAGGGAGTAATCGTAGAGCAGCTGATACGCCCCACGGGGCTGCTTGACCCTGTAATCGAAGTGCGGCCGTCACTCAACCAGATAGACGACCTCCTCGAAGAAATCAACCTGCGCATAGAGCGAGGCGAAAGGGTACTCGTCACCACTCTGACCAAACGGATGGCTGAAGAACTCAACGACTATCTGCTGAAACTGCGCATGAAAGCGGCCTACATACACAGCGATGTAGACACTCTCGACCGCATAAAGATTATCGACGGGCTGCGTGACGGCACATTTGACGTACTCATCGGTGTCAACCTGCTCCGTGAGGGACTCGACCTGCCCGAAGTGTCGCTCGTGGCCATCCTCGATGCCGACAAAGAGGGATTCCTGCGCTCCCACCGCTCGCTGACACAGACCGTGGGACGCGCAGCACGTAACCTCAACGGCACGGTCATCATGTATGCCGACAAAATCACCGACTCGATGCAGCAGACCATCGACGAGACAAGCCGCCGACGCGCATTGCAGCTCGCATACAATGAAGAACATGGCATCACTCCGCAAGCCATAGTCAAGGCTCGCAACAAAATCATCGGCCTTGACCTTGATGATGACGAGCCTAAGAAATCCACGGGGACTCGCGGCTCCAAACCGGCAAAGACAGGCAAGACCAAGCCGGATATGTATGAGCGCGAGTATATGCACTCGGTGGACATCGCGGCAGACCCGGTCATACCTTACATGAACGACGAAGAGATGCAACGCGCCATCAACCGTCTGCGCTCCGACATGGTACAGGCAGCCAAAAACATGGACTTCATGGAAGCGGCGCGTATGCGTGACGAACTGATGAAGATGGAGCTGCTCCTAAAGGAACGCCAGTCGCAATAACCCCCGAGAGATGCCTGAGACCACACCATCGGCCGTCGGAGGCCAGCTATGGCTTCCCACCACAGCCAAAGAACTACAGAGACTCGGATGGGAACAGTGTGACGTAATACTGTTTTCAGGCGATGCCTATGTGGACCATCCGGCTTTCGGTGCCGCCGTCATTGGCCGCGTCCTCCAAAGCCACGGCTACAAAGTCGCTATAGTCCCGCAGCCAAACTGGCAGGACGACCTGCGCGACTTCAAGAAGCTCGGCCGCCCACGGCTGTTTTTCGGGGTATCGCCCGGCGCGATGGACTCGATGGTCAACCATTACACAGCCGCCCGCCGTCTGCGTCACGACGATGCCTATACACCCGGAGGACGGCATGGCGCACGTCCAGACTATCCGTCAATCGTATATACAAAGATTCTCAAAGAGCTATACCCCGATATCCCGGTGGTGCTCGGCGGCATAGAGCCGTCGCTGCGACGGCTGTCACATTACGACTATTGGCAGGACCGTCTGCGTCCGTCGATACTGATGGATTCCCCAGCCGACATGCTCGTCTACGGCATGGGCGAGAAAACCACCTGCGCCATAGCAGCCCACCTCGACAGCGGACTACCGTTGTCAGAGCTGACCGACCTTGAGCAGACCGTCATACTGCTACCAAAAGAGATGACTCCGCAGCCCGATGACAGCAACATTGTGCTGCACTCCATGGAAGAGTGCCTCGCATCAAAGCGATGCCAAGCTGAGAATTTCAAGCATATCGAGCAGCAGAGCAACCGTTACCATGGTGCTACGCTGTGGCAAGTCCACGGCGACAAGGTCGTGAAGGTCAACCCGATGTATCCCCCCATGACCACCGAAGAGATAGATGCCTCGTTTGACCTGCCGTATACACGCCTCCCACATCCCCGATACCGTGGCAAAGTCATCCCCGCCTACGAGATGATACGCCACTCGGTCAACATGCACCGTGGATGCTTCGGCGGCTGCGCCTTCTGCACCATTTCAGCACATCAGGGCAAATTCATAGCTTCGCGGAGCAAGGAGTCGATACTCCGCGAAGTCCGTCAAGTGACCCAGATGGAGGATTTCAAAGGTTATATAAGCGACCTCGGAGGTCCATCGGCCAACATGTATGCCATGCACGGCAAAAACTTAGAAGTGTGCCAGAAATGTCTGCGGCCCTCCTGCCTGCATCCCCGTCCATGTCCCAACCTCAACAACGACCACGGCCCGCTGCTCGACATCTACAAAGCTGCCGACGCAATCCCCGGAGTAAAGAAAAGTTTCATCGGGAGCGGTGTGCGCTACGACCTGTCGATGCACGTCAGCGGAAACCCACAGATAGATGCCGTCAACCGCCGTTACAATGAGGAACTGATAGCACGCCACGTATCCGGCCGCCTCAAAGTGGCACCCGAACACACCGAAGACGCAGTACTCGATGTGATGCGCAAGCCGTCGTTCTCGCTTTTCCACCAGTTTAAGGAGATATTCGACAGAGTCAACCGCAAGCACGGATTGAAACAGCAACTTATCCCCTATTTCATATCGTCGCATCCCGGTTGTCATGAATCAGACATGGCCAATCTTGCCGTAAAGACCAAGGAGCTGGACTTCCACCTTGAGCAGGTACAGGATTTCACCCCTACTCCCATGACTTTGGCCACGGAGATATACTATACAGGCTATCACCCTTACACACTTGAAAAGGTCTATACGGCACGGACGAAGGAGGAAAAAGAGTCGCAACGACAATTTTTCTTCTGGTATGACCGCCAGCGGCAACAGTCCATCGTGTCCTCGCTCAAACGGCTGCACCGCGAGGACTTAATCAAACGTCTGTTTCCGTCAGGCATACAAACCTCCTACCGCCGTGACGACTATACTGACAAACGCCAGCATCGTAACAATCCGCCCAAACGTAACCGACGTAAGTGATGGGGACATTCAGATTCAGGCAGTTCGACATCGAACACTCGGCATCGGCAATGAAAGTCGGCACTGACGGAGTGCTGTTAGGCGCATGGGCTGAAATACCGCATCAGGCACAAAGCATCCTTGACGTGGGTACAGGTTCAGGCCTGATAGCTCTGATGATGGCTCAGCGAACACTTTCTGCCAAAATCACCGCCATCGAAATAGACAGCACGGCAGCCAACGAGGCCGTAGGCAATGTGAATCGTTCGCCTTGGGCTGACAGGATTGAGGTCATATGCGGAGATTTCATATCCGCGTGTTCCGACACCAAATATGACCTCATAGTCAGCAACCCTCCATTTTTTACTGAAGAGCTCCGCTCCCCAGATTCACGCCGCGCCTTGGCTCGTCACGGTGGCACCCTTAATCCTCTCAATCTTATCCGCAAAGCGTCAGATATGCTGACACTTGACGGCTCAGTCGCCTTCATAGCTCCTTCATCCCTTGACGACGAGGTCAGCTTCACCGCGTCATTATGCCGCCTGAACCTGATGCGCCAGACCCATGTGTGTACACGCCAAGGCAAGCAGCCGTCACGCACTCTATGGCAGCTGACACCGTCAGATGTAGCCGCCCAGCGTGACACCATCAGCATCCGCGACACCGCCAACCAATATACCGGGCAATATCTCAACCTCGTAAACCACTTCTACCTATGGCTGAAATGAAGATGAAATTCTCGCAGCGACTTCTCGCATTTATATTCGTCACAATGATAGGGCTGCTTGTCGCTGCCGTCCTAAGTTCCATAGTCATGATGCGGGGCCAGACCCAGACCACGCTGCACATCGCCACGCTCATCAACGACATCATCATGTTCGTAATGCCCCCGGTGATATGCGCGCTGCTATACTCCTCGCGACCTGCGGATTATCTCTGCGTATCCACACGGCCTGACCAGACCCGGTTGCTGCTTGCCATAGCCGCTATGATATGCTCCATACCGATGATGAACATGATCATCGAGTGGAACGAGAGCCTGTCGCTTCCCTCATCGATGGCAGGCATAGAATCATGGATGCGCGAATCGGAGCAACGAGCCGGCGACACGATAAAGGTACTCATGGGGGGTGACACAGCCGGCAGTCTCGCGATGTCGATACTGACCGTAGGGGTGCTTGCCGGATTCAGCGAGGAGCTGTTTTTTCGCGGAGGGCTGCAAAGATTGCTTGTATCAGGCAACATCAATCCCCACATAGCGATATGGCTTACGGCTTTCATATTCAGCGCGATACACTTGCAGTTTTTCGGTTTCTTTCCCCGTCTGCTTTTAGGCGCATTTTTCGGTTACATGCTCCACTGGACCAAGAACCTGTGGGTGCCGATTACGTGTCACATACTCAACAACACCATTGTAGCCACCGTAACATGGATGACAGCCCGAGGCGCGGCGGCATCGGCCGACATCAACGAAATCGGCACCCTGTCATCAGCCAATCAGCTCCTGTGGGTCACTGTCAGCATCGCCATGACCGCCATGCTCCTCGCCTCCCTGAAGCGCAGCTGCCGCTGAAAAGACATGCATGGAGAACCCCTATCCTTCCTATACATGGGCGAGCATAAGCACTACCATCAGAAGTGTAGCAAGGGTAGTCAAAAATGTATAAACCCAAGGTGAAACATCAGCGCAACATTAACCACAGTCAAAGCGATGGCGACAATGGCTATTTGGACAAGCTTTCTGCCGGGATGTTTCATCTTCCCGTAATGCTCCAGAAGCACTTCTCTCCGCCCGGACGTGTAGCGGAGCTTACATAACAAAGCAGGAAATAAACAGAGAATTATCTCTACGGGAACGGCTACAACCCAGCTGAATAGGTGCAATGCCAACGGCATCCCGAGAGGTATGAGTATAACATAGAGCCAGCACAAAAACAACAGCATACGTCCGTTGAGATTGTTATGCTCCCTTTCGCTCCATATCTCAGCTACATACCACATATAGTCGATGAAGCATATCCGATATTTGCGCTTGTCCTTTTCCATGCAGTCACCTTCTACATACGAATAACATCGTCAGGCAAGCCATCAGAGCCATGCCTACCAATGCTATCTGAATCCAGCGGCGTGTTTCGGGTGTGCAGCCGTCGAACATCCACAACTTGCCGCCAAACTGCCAGCGGCACGCCCATTCCCAACGGAGCAACAGCCCCGCGAGCCACAAGGAAAGCAGCACGGCAGCAAGCAGCAACCCGTATTTCGGGTTGGCGTGCGCCCACTTGAAAAGGGATTCAGCCTTGCTGTTCATTGCCTCGTATATGTCGGTAATCGTCATAGGCTTATAATTAAAAGGATTCCGGTGACAAAAATAATGTATTACGTCCACTTAATCACCACGTTATGCCCAAAAACACCGCGAAAAATCTTCCCTTTCTGCTGTAAAAACAGTATTTTTGTAAAAATGGAAACCGGGCAATGAGTTTCAAACGGAAATATAAGTTCAGTATAATAGACTACCTGTATTATATGGGTAAGGACATTGGGCGTCTTCATCCTCGCTGGCCGACACCTCTGGATGCGGTAGTTATGTCTTTCGTCGGAACCCCGTTGTTATTCCTAATGCTTTTTGTAGCTTCAAGTGGATTGGAAGCGGTATTGTATATGGTCTGTTTCCTGATCGGATTTTCCAGTTATGAATGGTTGTTAAAAAAATACCGCTTCACGTCGGAACGTGAACGGGCGTATTTCCGCCACTATCCTCAACGGAAGAATTACAGCCAGAAATGGTTGTTTGGGTTTCCGCTAATCATGTGGATAATATCAATAATTATCTGGGGCTCCATTTTCTTTCCTGTCATTGATAACAGCGACAAAAAGCTAAATCCAGTCCATGGGATTCCGGGCGAGAAATGGGATACGATAGGAATGCAACAGCAGGAGGATTTGCAGGTACTTTACGAAGTGGTGGGTGCAAGACGGGATAAACTGGACAAGAATCTGCTTCATGCAATTAACCGCAGTGAATATGGTTCCCGTTACGGGCAACCTACCCATATTATGCAGGTAACGGAAGAGGATATGGGCGGAGAATTCCGTGTCGGACTGCTGAACCATACCTCCTTTGATGAAATCGAAGGAGGTAAACGGAAGTTTATCGAATGTACGTGGATTATCGGCAGGGACAGTAAAGGTGCAGCAAGCGGCTACTTAACCTGTTGGTATGAGCAGTTGGAAGACAGCCTGACGTTATGCGATTCCATAAAATGGGAAAATGGTTGGGAGTTCTGATATTTTAAGATTTTATACTATGAGCAAAATTCCAACGATAATTGCGGCGATGTTGCTGTGCGGTTGCGGTTCCATGAAACAGTACAGCGTGTTCCAATACGACAACGGCGACGACTACATGCAGGATGGCATGTACCGCATCGTGGATAAGAAGGGGCGCATCGGGTATGCGGACGGGGACGGCAGGACGGTCATCGAGCCCCGCTTTGCCTTCGGTTTCCCTTTCGAGGACGGCAAGGCAAAGGTGACTGACAATGGAACGATGAAAGAAGTGCCCGGATCGGGCGGCGAATACCACTATTGGGAAAGCGACGAATGGTATTATATCGACAAGGACGGGAACAGGATAGAATATAACTAATACATCGTCAGCATGCCACGGAGCATTGCACAGCCAGCCAGTATAAACAGGCATAATAGTGTGGGAGATTTGCCGGATTTAACCAATTATCACTATCTTTGTCATTGTAAGCAATGAAGAATGAAGGCTCTGCATAATACGACTGCCGCAATGGCAGACAATACCGCCGTCGTATACGTCAAAAATATGGTGTGCCGCCGCTGCATCATTGCAGTGACAGAAATATTTAAGGAGCATGGCATCACACCTGTAAATGTAGAGCTGGGAAAGGTTGTACTGCCTACATCTGCCAGCCGAGATAAGATGACGGCTATACGGCACCGTCTGGAAGATTACGGTTTTGAAGTAATCGACGATAAACGGATGCGCCTGTTGGAGCAGATACGTATCGGAGTCATAGAATATGTACATAACCCTGGACTACAGGAACAGATGAACCTGTCGGAATACCTGCAAGACAAGTGCCGACATGAATACAGCTTACTCAGCAAACTGTTTACCGAGATGAAAAGCTCCAGTATCGAGCGTTATTACATCGCACAACGCATCGAGCTTGTCAAAGAGCTGTTAGTCTACAACGAACTCACCGTCAGCGAAATAGCTCACAGATTACATTATTCAAGCGTAGCCCATTTGAGCGGACAATTCCGATCGGTGACCGGCCTGTCGCCCACACAGTTCAGACAGTTGCAGCACCATCACCTGCGTCCACTCGACGAAATATAAATCTAATCCATAAATATGTAACACACATCTGCCCCATTTCTGTTACTTTTGCATCGGTAAACTATAATACTTTGTGGTATGGAAAAACCGAAAGCCGAAACGCAAACCGACATCTATCCTGTAACCGGCATGAGTTGCGCATCATGCGCCGCCCGCGTAAACAAGGTGTTGAACGGACATTGCGGAGTGTATGAAGCCAGCGTAAACTACGCATCGGCTACAGCACGCGTTGTGTATAATCCGGCCTTGTGTACACCGGCAGCGCTAAAAACTGCGGTGCAAGGAGCCGGCTACGACTTACTGACCTATACCACCTCGGACGATGAAGCAGCAGACAAGAAACGCCAAAGCGAATATGCGCGTTTGCGACGTCAGACCATAGGAGCTGTCTCGTTGGCCGTTCCAATTATGATATTGAGCATGTGCTGCATGGATGTGCCGGGTGTAAAGTATGCGGTATGGCTCCTGTCGACGGTCGTGGTTGCATGGCCGGGGCGGCGATTCTACAGCAGCGCGTGGAAACAACTGCGGCATCGTGCCGCCAACATGGATACACTCGTAGCATGCAGTACAGGCGTGGCATACCTGTTCAGCCTGTTCAATCTGTTTTTCCCCGAAGTCTGGCTATCAAGGGGCATCGAGCCGCACATCTATTTCGAGTCTGTCGGGGTCATCATCGCCTTTATCATGCTCGGACGGCTGCTTGAAGCACGAGCAAAGCAAAAGACATCAACAGCCATACGCAAGCTTATGGGGCTACAACCCAAAATGGTCACAGTAGCGACAGAGAGCGGCGAAAAACGAATACCCATAGGCGAAGCCCGCCCTGGCGACATCCTCATTGTCAAACCGGGCGAACGTATCGCCGCCGACGGAACGGTAACCGAAGGCACATCCTACGTGGATGAAAGCACCCTGACCGGCGAACCGCTGCCTGCCAGCAAGCAGGAAGGCTCTCAGGTATTTGCCGGGACTGTCAATCGTGACGGAGCACTCCGAGTCCGTGCCGGAAAGACAGGACAAGACACCATGCTGTCACAAATCATCCGCATGGTACAAGACGCACAAGGGAGCAAAGCCCGGGTGCAGCAGTTGGTCGACCGAATCGCAGGTGTATTTGTCCCGGCCATAGTCGCATTGTCAGTCCTGACATTCATCCTTTGGTACGTTCTTGCGCCAGAATACGGATTTGTACACGGAATCCTGTCGATGGTGACGGTACTGATAATCGCATGTCCCTGCGCATTAGGGCTGGCTACGCCTACCGCCCTTATCGTGGGTATAGGCAAAGGGGCTGAGAACGGCATCCTTATAAAAGATGCCACTACCTTGGAAGTAGCCCGCAAAGTGGATACAATAGTCCTTGACAAGACCGGTACCGTCACCGAAGGTCACCCGGTCGTGACGGACGAATATTGGAGAACAACATCATCGGATTTGCGCGACATATTCTATAGTCTGGAACGCATGTCCACCCACCCATTAGCCGCTGCAGTCACGTCATTTCATAATGGTGGACACAACCTGCCTGTGTCCGACTTTGAGAATATTCCTGGCAAAGGTGTAAAAGGCAGCGTGGGCGGCAAAACATACTTTGCCGGAAGCCTCGCCTTGATGCTGGAGCATCAGATAGAGATAGACCGCGAGGTGCGGGAACGCGCCGAGGCATGGTCTCAGGAGGCCAAAACGCTCGTGTGGTTTGCCGACTCGCAACGGATCCATGCACTCGTCGCCGTAACCGACAAAGTGAAAAACACATCGACCGCAGCCGTAGCCGCATTGCGTGAAGCCGACATCGAGGTATATATGCTGACAGGCGACAATGAAGCCTCTGCCGCCGCAGTCGCCCGTCATGTCGGTATCACCCACTTCCGCGCACAGATGCTGCCAGCCGACAAAGCCGCATTCATCGAGCAGCTCCAACGCGAAGGGCATACGGTGGGCATGGTGGGCGACGGCATCAACGACAGTGCCGCGTTGGCTCGCGCCGACCTGAGCATTGCCATGGGCAAAGGCAGCGACATCGCCATGGATGCGTCGATGGTCACAATACTTTCGTCCGACCTCATGCGTCTGCCGGAAGCCATCCGACTCTCGCAGCTCACTTTCCGCGCCATCCGCCAGAACCTTTTCTGGGCTTTCATATATAACCTGATTGCCATCCCAGTAGCAGCAGGAGTGCTCTACCCGCTCAACGGATTCCTGCTCAACCCTATGATAGGCGGCGCAGCCATGGCTCTGAGTAGCGTAAGCGTGGTGACAAACAGCCTCCGGCTAAAACGCAAACGCATCGGCATACCAGCCGGACATACCGATACGGACACCGAACGGCAAGAAGAAACAGTATCACTCAACAAACCTATAAACCCCAATATTATGCAGTATCAGTTCAAAGTAGAAGGCATGATGTGCGGCCATTGCCGCGCACATGTAGAAAAAGCGTTAAACAGCATTGATGGCCTTAAAGCCACCGTAACACTCAACCCGCCGGTAGCCGTCGTGGAGTGCGACCACGAGCCCGACCTCGCCGAGCTGCAAAAGACGGTAACGGAGATAGCCGGCGAATACACCCTCTCCAAATAACGTGATAACCATATCCTGCACACTCCTCAATGTGTCGTTTTTTGGAAACAAAACTTGCCGATAGATGGAATATATGTCTATCAAAAGAGCACTCATAGTCGGCAAGATCTTCAACCTTTTCCTTCAGAAAGCAAGAATTCCATCTAAAAAATGACAATATCCAGACTAAGCAGCAATGGTCATGCTTACGGATGGGAGGGTAGGAAATCTCCACGTAAAGGGTCGAAGGAAATGGGGCGGTCGGGAAAGAGACGTTGCATGGCATCTGATGCGATTAGCTCTGCAGGGCTTCCGCTCAATATTTCCGACTCAGGGCTGGCGGTCGCACCAGGGTGCGACCCTACAGGGATGTGGGAGCCAGGCGTGGAGAGGGCATGCGAGGTTGCGGTGGGCACCACAAGCCATAATTGGTCGGCTATGGGCATGACGGACGAAACGTCGTGGATGGACATCAGCACCGCTTTGTGCTGACTGTGACTTATGTCGCGCAGGAGCATCAGCAGCTCCAGCCTGTTAGCCACGTCAAGAAATGCGGTCGGTTCGTCAAGGATGATGACGGGTGTCTGCTGGGCTATGGCTTTGGCTATCATGGCCTTCTGCAGTTCGCCGTCACTGAGGGTAGCCACATGACGCGATGCCAGATGGCTTACACCTACCATCGCCATCGCCTCAGCCACGATGTCGCGGTCCCGGTCAGATAAACGGCCGAAGAAACCAGTGTACGGCTGTCGTCCAAGCCTGACAAGCTCTTCCACGGTAAAAGCCCCTGCCCCGTCGCTGTGCCCGGTTACGATGGTCAACAGACGCGCCAACTCTGCCGTGGAGCAAGCCGCCACATCCTTACCGTCGATCAGCACCCTACCATCTAACGGAGATTGCAACGCTGATATGGTGCGCAGCAGTGTGCTTTTCCCTCGGCCATTAGCGCCGAGGAGCGCCGTCACCTCGCCCGTGGAAATACTCATATTGAGGCGCGACATCAATATACGTTCATGCCCCCCAACTTTATATCCTACGGAGAGATTCTCGAGTCTTATCATCTCAGATAAAAGATTTTGTTGCGGTTGACAATGATGTATATTATTATAGGTGCTCCAATGAGCGGCGTGATGGCGTTGATTGGTATTATACGACTCTGCGGCATGACGCTTATAAGCTGGCACAGGAGCATGATGGCAGAACCTGACAATGCCGTAGCCCCCACAACCCATATGTGGGAGGAGGTGCGTATAATCAACCGTGCGATATGCGGCACCACAAGGCCTATGAATCCTATCGGTCCACAGAATGCGGTCACCAGCGCTGTCAGTCCACCCGCTAACAGCAGCAGAGCATTACGTGTATGCCTGACATTTATACCGAGATTCCTCGCATAATTATCACCGAGCAGCATCGCGTCAAGCGGTTTGACATACAAAAACGAGACTGCAATACCGATGATACACAGAGGCGCAAAAATGCCCAATCTTTCCAAAGTCATGCCTCCGAAACTGCCCATGCCCCATATCACGAACGAATGTACACCTTCCTGAGTTGCAAAAAAGTTGAGAAGCGATATGAGCGATGATGCCAGATAACCGATGATGATGCCTACTATCAGCAGCATGGCCGTAGACTTCACTATCCGTGAAAAACCGAGCAGCAACAGCAATATGCAACCCGCCCCGAGTATAGCTCCGAGGATGGATGCCGTAGCTATGCCGAACTGCCCGGTCACAGCCCCCCCCGAGGCAAGCAATACTACCGCCACGCCAAGGCTCGAACCTGTCGAAACGCCAAGTATCGAGGGCCCGGCCAGCGGATTGTTGAATGTCGTCTGCATCTGCAATCCGGCCAATGCGAGAGCCATCCCGGCAAGCATGGCCGTAGTAGTAGCCGGCAGACGCGACATCAATATGATGGTGCGCCATGTATCCTCGTCCGCACCCTCGCTCAGTCCGAAGACTATGGCGACGATACGGTCTGACGGGATATCAACAGAGCCGAACAGCATACACGCAAGCCACAGCACGACAGTAAGCACACCCAAAGCTGTCATCACTGCCACTCTATATTTGCCGAATATCGTTCTGTCAACTGGCATAGTTGATCTGGTCAGTCTGCCTTGTGGAAATAATTCAAGCTCAATCCCTCTGATACCTCCGGGTGAAATATGACCACATAATCTGAGAGCAGACGTTCGGGATGGAACGGAAACTCATCAAACAGAGGTGTCACCGATGTATCACACGTATATATGTTACCTGTCTGATACGCTTTGAAGCGTTCGTTGGGCTTATAATCTGCCACGAGTGTTGCACGAGTCATCGGATAGCCGTAAGATGTGGCAATCCAGCAGTCGGCATCAGATGCCCGGTCAAACACACGAGCGAAATCCAGTTCGAGCGAACCGGCCGATTTGTCGTCTGCCCAAGGATAGGACGCGCCGGCATCCTTAAGCATCTGAGCCTTGTAACTCGCTCCTCCAGGCACATACCAGACACCGTTTATAATGGTTTCGGTTATAACTTTCGGTCGTGACGACGTATCAGCCACACGCCTCTTTATATCGCAGTAAGCCTTGGAAACTTCACCATAGATACTGTCTGCCACATTATACCGTCCATAAAGAAGCCCTATCAATTTTATCCACTCGGCGCGTCCGAGCGGCGTGGTTTCCATATAGTCGGCCATCTCGATGATAGGTATGTCGAGCTGCCCCACAGCTCCGTAGCCGGCATTCTGAAACGGGGATGCAAGTATGGCATCAGGCGATGCGGCGACGACCTTCTCCACCACAGGTGCCATGGTACTACCGACATCCGTGATACGCCCCTCGGCAAGACCCGCTTTTACATATTCATTGTTAATATACTGGGCATCAGCCACTGCGGTTATCGCCTCTGCCGCATCCAACTCGTCAATCACACCTGCATATACCGCCGAATATACAAGACTTTTCTCTAACGGAATCTCGACCCTTGTCACGCCCTCTATAGTGGGAGCCACCTCACCTCTCGGCACGAGCTGGTAGCTATGCAGGACTTTGGCAGTGTCCCACGGGTCGGTAATCTTGACCATATAGTAGCCGTCGTTGTCTGTAATCTCCAACAGCTGCGCCGATTGAGTCAACAGCCGGCCCGACGCAGAGTCCGCTTTAGATGCCCCTTTATGGCTGCAAGCAGCCACCGCCATTACCACGGCCACGGCCGCAACAGCTTTAATCATATATCTATGGATTTGCCTATACATGATATAAATTATATGCCAATATGCTTCAAAATTAAAATATGGATATGCAAAGTTACTCTTTTTATAATGACATCTTACATTTTAAACCTGATTTTGGCTTCCGCCAGATCAAACAAGCAAGTGCGAAATTAATATGCACACAGACTATTTGCATAAAAAATATTTCATCATACGGTAAAGAATTTGTACATTTGCTTCGTAAAAAACCGCCTTATAAGCTTTTACAAGGTTCACAACGCATTTTATTATTTAACACACACCATGGCAGAAAGCAAAGAAAAATTATTTGACCAATTTCCTCCTGTTTCTACCGCCGAATGGAAAGCTAAAGTCGAGACTGACCTCAAGGGCGCTCCGTTCGACAAGAAATTGGTATGGCGAACCAACGAAGGATTCAACCTTCAGCCCATGTACCGTGCAGAGGACATCAAAGACCTTAAAACCACCGATGTACTACCCGGAGAATTTCCGTACATCCGTGGCATACGCAACTCCAACGACTGGCTGACCCGTCAGGAAATCATAGCTGACGATGCTGCCGCAGCAAATGCCAAAGCCGCCGAAGTTCTCACCAAGGGTGTGACATCCCTCGGCTTCTCTGTTAAAGAAGCATCCGACATTGCCGTCATGCTCAAGGGCATAGACCTTAAGTCGGTAGAAATCAATCTCACCTGCTGCCCACGCAAGGCTGTGGCAGTGGCAACCGAACTGGTTTCTATCATAAAGGCAGAAAATGCCACCGACAAGTTCCGGGGTTCCATCAATTTCAATCCCCTGCGCCGCCCCTTGAACCACGGCACCGCTTTCCCCGGCGACATCGTCAAGGAAGCGTCGGCTATTATAGATGCGGTTAAGGAAGTCCCGGCTCTCAAGGTTCTTGCTGTCAACTCCGACATGTTGAGCAACGCTGGTGCATACATCTATCAGGAACTCGGATATGCTCTCGCATGGGGAACCATGTGGATGACGCTGATGACTGATGCCGGTTACAGTGCCGACGAAGTGGCCCGCCGCATCAAATTCAACATGGGTGTAAGTTCAAATTACTTCATGGAGCTTGCCAAATTCCGTGCGGCACGTATGCTTTGGGCCCAGATAGTAGCTCAATACGGCACAGACAAGGAATCGGCCAAGATGCACGTCCACGCAACGACTTCAAAATTCAACCAGACCATATATGATGCGCATGTCAACCTGCTCCGTAGCCAGACCGAAGCCATGTCGGCAGCGTTAGCAGGTGTCGACTCCATCACATCCACCCCGTTTGACACACCTTACAAGACCCCTGACGACTTTTCGGAGCGTATCGCCCGTAACCAGCAGTTCCTGCTCAAAGAGGAAAGCCACCTTGACAAGGTAGTAGACCCCGCCGGCGGTTCGTACTATGTGGAACACATCACGGTAGCCATAGCCCAGGAGGCTTGGAAACTGTTCCTGTCGGTCGACGAACAAGGCGGATTCCTTAAGCTCGTCAATGACGGAGCAATCCAGAAGGCAGTAAACGAGTCAAACGCAAAACGCCACACCGACGTAGCGCGCCGCAAAGAGATACTTCTCGGCACAAACCAGTTTCCCAACGTCAATGAAACCGCAGCTCAGAAAATCGAGGGCAGCGGATGTTCCTGCGGATGCCACCACGATGAAGCCGACAATGCAGGCGAAGGTCTCAACAAGAGCCGTGCAGCCAGCGACTTCGAGCAGCTGCGACTCGCCACGGAGGCTTCATCGCACCGCCCGAAAGTATTCATGCTCACCATCGGCAATCTGGCCATGCGTCTGGCACGAGCCCAGTTCTCTACCAACTTCTTCGGCTGTGCAGGATATGAAATCATCGACAACCTCGGATTTGACACCGTGGAAGCTGGCGTAGATGCCGCCTTAGAGAAGGGGGCGGATGTAGTGGTGCTGTGCTCAAGCGACGACGAGTACGCCGAGCTTGCCCCCAAGGCGTTCAAGTATCTCGATGGCCGTGCCGAGTTTGTAGTTGCCGGTGCTCCTGCATGCATGGAACAGCTTCAGGCCGAGGGTATCAAGGACTTCATCCATGTGCGCTGCAATGTGCTTGACACACTCCGTGATTTCAATTCCCGTCTTCTTAAGTAACAAGCCTCTTTCCACTCAATTCTATAATATAGATGAAACCTGATTTTAAAAATATAAATATCACACAAGACGCTTTCACTGCCCAGCACGACCATGCCGCAGCAAGCGCAGGTGAAGACTGGCTTACTCCGGAACTCATCCCCGTCAAGCCCGTATATACGAAAAAAGACCTCGAAGGCCTTGAGCACCTCAACTATGTGTCAGGTCTTCCTCCGTTTCTCCGTGGCCCGTACAGCGCAATGTACCCTCTGCGTCCATGGACCATACGCCAGTATGCCGGATTCTCCACGGCTGCCGAGAGTAACGCATTTTACCGCCGTAACCTCGCGTCGGGACAGAAAGGTCTATCGGTAGCATTCGACCTTGCTACTCACCGTGGCTACGATGCCGACCACGAGCGTGTGGTGGGCGATGTAGGCAAAGCAGGAGTGTCAATCTGCACCCTTGAGGACATGAAGGTGCTATTTGACGGCATCCCCCTCAACAAGATGTCTGTGTCTATGACCATGAACGGCGCAGTGCTCCCCGTGCTCGCGTTCTATATCAATGCCGGACTGGAGCAAGGCGCCAAGCTCGATGAGATGGCGGGAACCATCCAAAACGACATTCTCAAGGAATTCATGGTGCGTAACACCTATATATATCCGCCTGAATTTTCAATGCGCATAATCGCGGACATATTCGAATATACATCACAGAATATGCCCAAATTCAACTCAATTTCCATTTCGGGCTACCATATGCAGGAAGCCGGCGCGACATGCGACATCGAGCTGGCCTATACCCTTGCCGACGGACTCGAATATCTCCGTGCGGGAGTCAACGCCGGTATGGATATCGACGCGTTCGCGCCACGTCTGTCATTCTTCTGGGCTATCGGCATGAACTTCTTCATGGAAGTAGCCAAGATGCGTGCAGCGCGTATGCTTTGGGCCAAGATTGTAAAGCAGTTCAATCCAAAGAACCCCAAATCGCTGGCTCTCCGTACCCACTCGCAGACTTCAGGCTGGTCATTGACCGAACAGGACCCGTTCAACAACGTAGGCCGTACATGTATCGAGGCTATGGGAGCCGCACTCGGCCATACCCAATCGCTCCACACCAACGCGCTTGACGAGGCCATAGCCCTCCCCACCGATTTTTCGGCTCGTATCGCTCGCAATACCCAGATTTACATCCAGGAGGAGACCATGATAACCAAGCAGGTCGACCCATGGGCTGGTTCTTACTATGTAGAAGCTCTCACCAACGAGATAGCTCACCGTGCATGGGAGCACATCCAGGAAATAGAGAAGCTCGGCGGCATGGCCAAAGCCATCGAAACAGGTCTGCCTAAACTCCGCATCGAAGAGGCTGCAGCCCGCACTCAGGCCCGTATCGACTCCGGCAAGCAGACTATCGTTGGTATCAACAAGTATCGTCTTGACCACGAAGATCCTATAGACATCCTCGAAATCGACAACACCCAGGTGCGCAACGAGCAGATCGAACGTCTCAACGACGTGAAAGCCCACCGCGATGAGGAGGCTGTCAAGAAAGCCCTTGCCGACATCACCGAATGTGTCCGCACCAAGAAAGGCAATCTCCTTGATCTTGCTGTCAAGGCTGCCGGGCTCCGTGCTACCCTCGGTGAAATTTCAGATGCCTGCGAAGAGGTCGTAGGCCGTTATAAAGCAGTAATCAGAACTATTTCAGGCGTGTACTCAGCAGAAACCAAGTCTGACCCCGACTTTGTGAAGGCTCAGCAAATGTGTGAAGATTTCGCCAAGCGCGAAGGTCGTCAACCCCGTATCATGATTGCCAAGATGGGTCAGGACGGACATGACCGTGGCGCGAAGGTAGTGGCTACCGGCTATGCCGATTGCGGATTTGACGTCGACATGGGACCTCTGTTCCAGACTCCTGCCGAAGCAGCCCGCCAAGCCGTAGAAAACGATGTCCATATCCTCGGCGTGTCATCTCTTGCCGCAGGCCACAAGACACTCATCCCGCAGGTCATCGAAGAACTTAAGAAACTCGGGCGCGAGGATATACTCGTGACCGCAGGCGGCGTTATCCCGGCTCAGGACTACGATTTCCTCTACAAAGCCGGTGTCGCAGCCATCTTCGGCCCTGGCACACGCATCCCCGCAAGTGCTATCAAGATGCTCGAAATCCTCAATAACGAAGAATAACCCGTTCATAATCGTTACATACTTTGTTCATCCGGGAGCAGCCTTTACCCATAAGGTTGCTCCCACTTTTACTATACCGGGAGTAAATGCCGGGAAACTTTCCGTAACTTTGCTACATGAACCGCAACGAAAGAATCGCCATAGTCAAAGGGCTGGCCATAATCCTGATGGTCATAGGTCATGCTGAAGCCCAAAGTTTCATCACCAATTTCATATACATTTTCCATATGCCGGTGTTCTTTGTCGCAGCCGGATATTTCTTCAAGGAATCCAATATCAGCGACCCGTATGGATATATGAAACGGCGAGCCAAGGGGTTGTATCTGCCATTTGTCAAGTGGGCGTTGTTCTTTCTGCTCATTCATAACCTGATGTTCGCGCTCGGTATTCTCAACGAAGAGTACGGCAATGCTCAGGGCGGTGTGACTCACCCATATACACTATCCCAGTTTGTACAACGCTTCTTCCTGATACTGTTCTCAATGGGAGGGTATGATGAATTTCTCGCAGGAGCGTTCTGGTTTTTCCGTGCTCTGCTGGTAGTGTCTATAGTATACCTGATATTGGTGAAAGTGTTGCGGCATTTTTTCCCTCGGATATCACTGTCATGGGCATCTGCCATTATAGCCGGTACGGCACTATGCTTTGCACTGATTAAAATCGGATTCAACTTCCGCATACCGACCATCGTACAAGGAGGCATACGCGAGACATGGGGACTATTCTTCTTCAGCATGGGTCCGATAGTCAACCGTTTCTTGTCAAAGTATTCGCTCGGCATCTGGCAATTCGTACTTCTTGTGCTGCTGCTATGTATCGGGGCGCATTTCCACTGGAAAGGCATGAACCTCACCCCGCGCATGATTGATGTCGCCACTCTGCCGATTACGGGACTGGCCGGTTTTCTCGTGCTTGACCGCATAGCGGGCTGGCTGACCGCCACCGACAATGCAGCCCGACGTTTCCTGAACTATTGCGGAGCCATGACACTTTACATCTACGTATTCCACATCATAGCGTTCAAACCTGTCAGCATGATAAAGATATGGTGGTTCGGTCTCGATCCGACCCAGATCGGATGCCACATGGTGATACACGACTATGCCCCTGGCGATTATTTCTGGGTTCTATACAGCATCGCCGGAGTCTGCCTACCCCTTTTAGGCATCTACTGCTACCGCCGCGCCAAAAACGCCCTCAAATCAGCAAGCCGCCGCTCATCATTACTTACAAATTAAATATGCCTTTAGGCTCATCGTTATAATATGCCATTTTTGACATGAATAAATATTTATCAGAAAACGCTTGCACAGTTCAATAGATTTACCTATCTTTGCATTCGCAAACCACAAACAAGGAGAGATGGCAGAGTGGTCGATTGCGGCGGTCTTGAAAACCGTTGAGGGTCACACCTCCGGGGGTTCGAATCCCTCTCTCTCCGCAATAAATGCTGAAAATCAGCAAATTGCAAAACAAACACCCAGTTTTACACTCAAGAATGTAAAGCTGGGTGTGTTTTATATTTTTAACGCAATATGTGCGGAATTTTCTACTGACCCCTTTTCATCGCATTTATGGTTTTCATGCATCTGCATACAATAAGTAACTTTTCTTCAAGGACATAACCCTTATCTCGGAAAAAATGTTAACTTTGCGTTTAGTAATACGTTCAAAATCTGAGAATGACCACATAAACAAAGACATACGGCGAGAGCCGAAATAACTTAGGGAACTCCCTGATAGTCGTTATGGGCTTTGGTCGGCCTTCAGATGCTATCATGGAGTTTTTGCTATTTCGAGAGAGTGACAAATTCCAAAATAACGCAATGGCTAAACAGTGGGGAATACCTCACAGAAATAGACCGTGTATTTACTAATATAGTTCGTCTTTCTGAAAATTCTGAATCAGAAGCTGAAACAGCCTCTATTTTTGAGAGAGAAATATTCTCTTTATTAAACGGCAGATTAGACCAATCGTTATCATTGAAAAAAGAAGTTACGGTAACAGGCATTGTACACTCACTTTCTTCCGCCGAAGCTTCAGGTCGTATTGATGCGATAATGAATAATCTAATCATCGAATATAAGCATCATTCCGCACTACGCTCTGTTTCTGACATTAATAAGGCATTTTTGCAGGTTGAGGATTATCTGAGAGCGATATTTTCGAACAAAGGCGTTAAGCATGACGCAATTTTAACTGATGGGATAAAAGTTGCATATTTCTCTTTTGTAGGAAATGAGATTCGCCATACATCGCTTAAATTGATAGAAACCTCAGATGTTGATACTATCATCCGTGCTATTCTTAATAGTAGTACCAAGAAATTTGACCCCTCAAATATTGTAAAAGATTTTGCTATCTCGCCGTTAACGGAGTCTTTGTCCAAAAGTATTGCGATACTTTTGTTGAAACTGTTGTTGGAATCGGCTACTCCTAAATCAGAAATGCTGTTTTCAGAGTGGAAATCGCTCATGCATCTTTCCGTGGATGATAATGGAAGAAGTAAGGATATCGAAAATCGCAGAAGGGATCTGTCTGAAATTTTCAACTTTACGATTGAAAATCCAGAGGTGGAATATAAGGCACTTTTTTCCTTACAAACAACATACGCTATCATCGTAAAACTTATCGCCTGCAAGGTTGTAGATAAGCTTAATTATAATTCAGACACATCGGATTATAATGACTTGGCCAATCTGACATCTCAAAAATTGCTAACATTCTTTGAGAATTTAGAGGATGGCTACTCTTATTCCAGTCAAGGGATAAGGAATTTCCTTGAAGGAGATTTTTTTTTGTGGTATGCTAATTCTAATCAGTGGAATGATAGCTTATATGTCTTAATTAAGAAACTAATCGCTTGTATTGATAGATACTCCGCTTTCTCATTAGATGTTATATACAACCCAATTGACATTTTCAAAGACTTGTATATGTCAATTATACCTCAGTCTGTACGCCATTCCATGGGTGAGTATTTTACTCCTGAATGGCTTGCTGATAGGGTTATAACCGAAGCCCTTACTTTAATTGAGACCTCTAAATGGAATGCCATTGACCCCTGTTGTGGGTCGGGAATTTTCATTATTTCCTTAATAAAGAAAATCGTCGGAAACAAATCCGTTCGTGAGCTAACATCTGCTGAAAAACAAGCAATCATAGATGAGGTTCTAAATCGCATTACTGGTATAGATATTAACCCTCTCTCTGTTTTGTCTGCACGAGTTAGCTACTTTATTGCTCTTCATAAATTGGGGCACATTGAAGATATTGAAATTCCTATTTACTTGGGGGATTCCGCAATCATTCCCACAATTAAAGTGGTTGATGACATAGAGTGTTATTTCTATTCCATCAATAACCTAAAGTGTGAAAGTTTTGATGTCCTTCTTCCTAAACGTCTTGTCTTGCAGAAATCTTTTGGGAAAATGATGGCATCTCTCCAAGCCATGGTCAAAACAGATAATCCAGATGCTCTTTTTAGAATTATCACAAAAGAATTAACGCCTGAAGAAAAGAATTCAACCGCTCTTTTAGATGCGATAAGAACTCTTTCAGGGTGTCTGATCTATCTTCATCAAAATAATTGGGATGGTATTTGGATTCGTATCGCTACCAATTTCATGCTTATAGCAAGAATACATAATCAAGATTTGATAGTAGGAAATCCACCATGGGTTAAATGGGAACATTTGCCCGCAGCATACACCCGCAAGATTAAAAGTTTTTGTGATGTTCGCAACATCTTTTGTAATGACGGTGGACTTTATGGCGGTGCTCAGTTAAATATTTGTGCCTTAATTTCCAATGTCACTTCTTCTAATTGGCTAAATCCTGGTGGAATCCTTGCTTTTCTCATGCCAGATAGTTTGATGTCTCAAAATTCTTACGAAGAATTTAGAAACTTCTACCTTGACTATGACAAAAACCGCCGTTTATATCTTCAGAAACTTGACAGGTGGAAAGCTCCTCTAAGACCTTTCCGTGTTGGGAAAAAGTCGGTTTCACAAGACTTTAATACATACTACTTCGGCTTTACACCTGTGAATTATAACTCAGGAGTGCCTGTCTGTGAAATCTCCCGTAAGCGTGGGGTTGCCGATGATGTTCTTAATCTTCATCCCTCCTTTGCTGAAGTTGAACCTCAATTAATTATTTCTGCCTCTTGTGCTCGACAGATTTCAAATAATTCTACAGCATTTACGTATAGCTCAAATCAATATGATTTTCATATAATTGTTGGCCCCACTGATTATCTATATCGTACAGGTGTGGAATCAACCCCCTTTGAAGTATTCAAACTTCTCGGAGTTGGCTTATCCCATAATCAGGGGCATTACCATTTTAGGAATAAAATCCTTAAAACTTCTCGTTACAAAGTAAATGATATTCCTGTCTCGGGTTGGGATTTCCCTACAACGCATATATATCCTATGCTTGAGGGACCTAATATTAAGCCATTTGAATATGATTGTGGTAATAATTTCCATATAATTCCATATTCTGAGAAATCTCCAAAGGTACCATTGTCTATTAATTATCTTATAGACAATGCTGCTAATTTAGCTACATATTTTGCAAATCATCGCGATTTACTTGATATGCAGTCTGAAAAAAGTAAATCCATGCACTTGGGTGAAGCTTTTTATGCATTGTCTAAAATTGGGCCGTATACCTTTGCTCCGTATATTGTTGCGGCTCGCGATAATTCCAAGTTCTGCGCTACCGTTGTTAAACCTTCCATAACTCCTTGGGGCGAGACAAAAACAACCATATGCGTTAAGCATACTATAATAATCAGTCAAGATAAACAAAAAAACTTCATCTCCGAAGATGAAGCCTATTATATCAATGGCGTTCTTAATAGTTCTATTGTGGTTCAGTATATCCACAATACTTTCAAAACTAATGGATTCAGTTTGAATAAATCGAATCTATTTCTGCCTAAATTCCAAGCTGGCAATCCATTATTTGATGAAATTGTAAAACTATCAAAAGAGGCAACCATCAATCCTTCAGTTAGAGCTGCTAATATTGAACTTTTGTCAGCGGCTTATGTTGAACTATGTCAGTCTCTAAACCCTAATTTAACACGAGTAAATGAAACCGAAGACACTAATCGGGAAGAGAGAGAAGACTAATCTTCTAAAATTATATTGTCGCTATCTGATTACAATCCAAAGCACTTTATTCTAACTAACTTGATAATTCAGACTCATATAAAATGAATATAGAAGATTGCGCTTATCAGCATAGCACTGTTGAAGTTAGCGATATTGACGACAGTATGAACAAAGCAGCCCTAAACACTGAAGCTAATGGTTACTTGTGGACTTGATATGTTTGATTTTTCCAATCCCAACATATTAAATCTTTGGATAGCATCAACAGGACTAATTGTTTCTGCGATTGTGTTGTTTGTTACCATCAGTACATGGAAACTTAAAATAGGGCAATCTGTAAGAGCGTCATATGGACTTACGACCACAGACAAATCATATGTTTCTACCATAATAATTGAAAATTTAAAAGATAGAGACCTCATTATTTTCGGAATATACCTCAAATACGGTTCTAATATCTATATCGACTTGTTGGATATAGATATGTATTATGATAGATATCACCATATTATCCCTGCGTTATCAACACGCGTGTTTGAGTTGGGGCCGGTTCTATATTATTCTGAGCATTCATTTGAAGTTGATATTGATCATCTTCTTGATATACGTAATGAAGCCTCTATTATTTTGCATTCAAATATGGGAAAGATTAAGGCGAAAAAGTTTAAGAAAGGGTGGAGTCCAATTTCTCAATATTTTAGAAATTTCGGGACACATTATATTAAGGTTCATCGATTTTATACTAAACATTCTGTTCCGAGTTCTCATGTACAAAGTGAAAACTACATAGATTATTCATCATATGATAAAAGAGTAAAATATGTTGTCACATTAAAATTTGCAGATGGAAAGGTTCATGATTTTGACATACCATCCATTGAAAACTATATTCCATTTAAGAAACTTAAATTTACTCCTGAAGTTCTTTCATCTTGTGATACACTCAAGCAGTATTTTATAGAAAGCCAATCAAAAAATCTAATAGAATTTAGCGAGTTTATACAAGTGTCAAATATTGGAAGTATTATAGAAAAGAATAAATTACGACTCTCACCAGCACCAGAGGATTATAAAATAAAAATTCTAAATAAAATACAGTATCATGTGATTTGGAGACTCCGGACTTGTTTGCATAGCTTACTTAATCCACCATATCCCTCCAAGTTATATTCATTTTATTGTAAATTAGGTATAAAAGAACTGCCTAATCAGAAAACTAACCCTCCGATTAAAAAAGTTTCGCAATCCAATTTTATAACAACAAAAAATCGCAAGAAAAGAAGGCCGAAAAAGAGGCCGAAAAAGAGATGAATGCTACCTCTTTAGTTACATGTAAATACGTCCAATGAAACTATTTCGCAGAGATGCACTACTTGATACCCACATATGTATTCTACCCATCGCGTTGGGATTTTGATCTCGTTTCATCGATCGGAAGCGTTTGAGTGTCTCCTATGCCGATAGTCTAGTGGTGTACCCTGAATTCCAGCCATAACAAACCACCACAATGAGCGAGTCCCATCTCTCCGCAATAAACGCTGAAAATCAGCAAATCGCAAAACAAACACCCAGTTTTACACTCAAGAATGTAAAGCTGGGTGTGTTTTATATTCTTAACGCAATATGTGCGGATTCGGGGTCAGTAGGACTAATTGCAAAAAAGTAGGCTGCAAAGCACGACTACAATCTGGTAATCATATAATTATGCGTGTTGAAAGGCTTTCAAGCGCATAAATGGGAGATTTTGTAAGCCTAATTGCAGAAAAGTAGGCTGAAAACGGTATTATTCACTGTATATCAGTAAATTTACGTCAGTGAAAGTACTGATATATGAATAAAAAAAGTGCAAATGGTGCAGGTCCCCGCATGTGAAAAAGAACGGCCGGCGCGGGAACCGCCAGTTATACAAATGCCTTGACTGCGGCCGTCAGTTTGTCGACGGAGTGGCAAGTCATGTGTTAAATAAAAAACAGCTTTTCAGACAGGCTCTATAACTGCATCTGACGGTATCGGAGTTCTTTGCCTTATGGAGCCGGGTGCAGCTCCATGCCGGGCTTTAAATAAATGGTTGAAATGCGACACGGTCTGGAAGCCGCATGAATACGCGACTGCATTTATCGGATAGTCTGTGGTCTTCAACAGATAAGAGGCCTGTTCAAGCCGGAAATTGTTCAGATAATTTATGAATGTCATGCCGGATACACGCCGGAAAAATGCACAAAATGATGATTTGTTCATCCCGATATGACGGGATATCTCATCGATACTTAGTTTCCGACCGTAATTGCACGACACAAAGATTTCGACCTGCCTGAATTTATGCCGCTGTATGTTATCTTCCCGTTTATGAGCCAGAGCTTTTGCCGTAGACAGATTAGCCGCAAGAAAACTGACGAGGTTGATTACATCGCCAATCCTGTCTCGGTCCGACTTTCCATCTATAGTATTCAGACGCTCCACAATCTCTTCTCTCACGCCGCTCTCAAACACGATTGCTTCCTCTAATGCTCCAAAAAGAGATAGATCTCTGGATAAAACCGGGAAAATATCAGCCAGCTGACGCAACATCTCGGTAGTGAACATCAAAGTAATGTTTTCAACCGTGACTATGCCATCCACACATTCAGAATTAAAATACCATGCGTGTTCCAATCCCGGAGGTACAAGCACAAGGTCTCCCTGCGCAAAAGGAGTCGACTCGCCGCCGATAAGTCTGTACCCGCTACCTGTTATCACATACGACAATTCCCACGAAGGCTGGACGTGACATCCGGGCTGCTCTTGAGGCGACAGCCTGACATGATGAAAGACGAAGTTGTTATCCACAAGTGCAAATATACAACAAATATTTCGGACTATTCAATAAATCCGACAACTGTAGTTTATGTAATTTTGCCGCTGAATAAACCATCAACAGTCAAAAGTCAGCAAAACAAACGATGTCGTCATACCTTGCATCAAAACCGCGCTATGAAATCCTTGACGGCCTGCGTGGTGTCGCAGCCATGATTGTCGTGGCATTCCACCTGTTTGAGACCTATTCCAAAGGACCTACCGAACAGATTCTCAACCATGGATATCTGGCGGTAGACTTTTTTTTCGTGCTTTCAGGCTATGTAATAGGTTATGCCTATGACGACCGTTTCAAAAAGATGGGTACATGGGGCTTCTTCAAGAGGCGTCTGATACGCCTCCAGCCGATGGTGGTGATGGGGACATTGATAGGAGCTGCATTGTTTTATTTCGGCGATGCCCCCGGCTTCGAGCTTGTAACGCAGACTCCTGTATGGAAGATGCTTCTTGTGGCCTTGCTCGGATGCTTCATGATACCGCTGCCGCCGCGTTGTGACATCCGTGGATGGCAGGAAATCAACCCGCTCAACGGTGCTGTATGGTCCCTTATGTGGGAATATATCGGCAACATCCTGTATGCACTGTTTGTCAGACGGCTATCCAGGCTCTGCCTTGGCATATTCGTCGCCGCATCGGCATTGCTGACCATAGACCTGGCGATGGATATAGATGTCACAGGGCTGCTTAAAGAACGCCAATGGGCGCAATACACCGTCATCGGAGGTTTCGGATTGTCGCCTGACCAGCTTTATATCGGTTGTGCGCGCTTGCTTTACCCATTTTTCGCCGGACTGCTATTGTCACGCCTCGGCTGGAGGATAGGCGTGCGTGGGGGCTTTTGGTGGTGTTCGGCTATCGTTGCAGCCATTCTGATATTTCCGTGTGCCGGCAAAGGAGAATTCGGATGGATCAACGGTCTGTATTGTGCCATAGCAATCCTCGCCCTATTTCCATTAGTGGTAATAATGGGAGCAGGCAGCCGGACGACCGACAGCAAAACGACAGCCTGGTGCAAATGGCTCGGTGCCATCAGTTACCCGCTATATATCACCCACTATCCTTGGATATATTTGCAGATGAAATGGGCTGCCGACCACAAAGATCTCCCTGTCGGTATACATATAGCTGTAGGTATAAGCATCTTTTTCATAGCCGTCGCTATCGCATGGGCAAGCTACAAACTCTATGACGAACCTGTGCGCGAATGGCTCAAACAACGCTTTCTAATCGGGAAACACAAAGCCAGAAAGTAATATCCGATTTTTACCAATACAGAGTTCAGGATTCTACACTACACACTGTGCACCTCCTGACAGCGCGTCCCTGCGATGTCATCTACCAGCAGGGGTAGCTAATTTTGGCGCGTTACTTATATAAAATATCTGTCGCGTTCCGTCCCGCTCTATTTCTACAATAAGGCTGTCGGCCTGCTGGATATGGCGTTCCAGTTTGCCGCTCGATACAGACATTATACCGGCATCGGCCATACCATTATCAACCGCTGCTATCTTGTCGCCTAACCTAAGCCCCGATTTTGCAGCCGGACCGTCTACCTCCAATGCCGTAACACAAACCTTATCGCCACGGACACCGATGCGCAACCCGAGCGGAGAAAGCCCGTCACAGACAGTCTGCTGCGGCATACCGGCACGCTGCTTGACATATAAGTCATCGCCAGCAAGTATAAAATTTATCTTCCCGGCAAAAATGTTGCCTGCGACATTCCTATCGATAGACGGTATGTAACTCAGCGTGCAATCAGGGATAACCGCACCGCCACAAACCATCGTGACCCCACGGAACTCTGCAACCGTATCTGTCAGACCCTCTCTGCGATAGTTAGCGTAGAGCCTCGGAGTCAACCGCATCCGTAACTTTTCATAGACAGATTTGTCGATTACAATATCGTAATTCGAACCCAAGTCAAGCATAAGCTCCAAAGTGTCGGTCTGCTCGCTGTAGAGGTGCAAGTTATTCACTCCGTCCCGGACACGTATGAATCCTTCGGCTTCACGTTGCAACAACTCCTTGCCATCAAGCGCAAACATGGTCATTTTTCCATGATCCATGTCAAACTTCCACCCCAGATATTCTATTACCGTGCGTCCCAACACTGTCCGATACAATGAATTATACATACCGTTATCTTTTGGGACAGATGTGAACACGACTCCATCCAGGTTACAATTACCGATAGCGATTTCACGAACTTTGTACAATTTTGAAAAATACACCTGCCGGTACATGTTAAATGTCGGCATCGGTTTTCTTCTCCAGTACTCTGCCTTGTACTTTTCGAGGGTTTCGTATTTGGCAAGGGAGGTTGATGCCTGAGTGTCTAACAGCAACGTATCCATATACCTGCCATTGATCGTAGCTACCACTCCAAAATAACCGTTCGTGTCACGGATTATCTGAGATGTTTGACAAAAATCGGGAGCAACGTTTTCTATTGATTTTCTCTGTCCGTCGTTAAAATTGTGAACCCAGACGACTATATATACAAAGTAAATGAATACACAGATCAACAGCACCAGCAATGTGCGGATTATATACCTGAACAGCTTTCTCATAAGTGAGTATTCAATTTAATTAAACAGTAATTGCATACGCGAGGTCTGAGGCATCCCATAACCGGTTTCCTTATCAGGAGCAGAGTTGTTAAGCCCGGATGCGTGCAGCAGGTTGATAAGCTCTTTTCTGCCTATGCGTTTGTGTTCTAACAAGGCCGCACATAATCCGGTTATCGCAGGAGCCGCAAACGAAGTACCATTGCGTGGAGGCTGCACATAAGCACATACATCAGGCTTTATGTAATCAACGCCGTCATAGCCCATAGAGCTATAATGGGTCCGGGTCATGCCGTCTGCCTCTACAGCCCCTACTGCTATCACCTCCTTGACATCTGCCGGAAAAGAAGCATAACGCCAAGGCTTGTCGCCCTCGTTTCCAATAGCTTGAATAAATATCAAATCGGGATTAGCCTGCAATACGCTGTCTACAAACCTGGAAATCCGGGAGGAATGACCATCGAGCATTGCGACCGTATAACCGTCATAATCGTCAAAGACCGTATAACTGATCGAACTGGTTATAATGTCAACTCTATGCGACAACAGCCAGCGTATCGCACTCATCATGCGCTCCTCTTCTATCCGCAAGTCCGAGTCCCAGTCGTCAATTTCCGCCAGATAATACTCGGCATTATATGCCAAGCCCTTTATCGTATCACCTGACGCAAGTGTGCCACCCATACACGCACACGAATAAGCACCGTGGTCTCGCTCCCGGCCAGCTTCCTTGACGAAGAAATCTGTTGTGTCGCCGTCTATGAAATTGGCATAAGCCGCCACATTCATGTTCATAGTCCATAAGCGTTGCCTCAATCCTCCGAATCCTGTATCCAATACCCCGATCTTTACTCCCCTGCCGCTGAGATTCAGCGAATCATATGACTCATCGACCATCATCGCCGGTGCTGCCGTATAAACCCGCTTTCCGACATGTATATATTCTTCAGGAGGATTTACAAACTCATCACGAGAAATAAAATAACCGATTACACACAACACGACAAGAGACACCAACAGTGTCCCGCCAATAATTGAAATAACCGTTTTAATTTTTTTCATCGCAGTTCTCGTCGGATGGTAGTATATTTTTGCAAATTTAAGATTTTCTTGACAACTTTGCATATGCAATCTGGAAACAGCAACAGGTTATTATATCGAACTCACTTTAAATTTAAAGCGAATATACACTTATCACATGCGGAAGTTTTTCGACTACAACTGGCTAAAAGATGTGACGATAGGCACTACCGGCACCATAATAGGCATAATACTGACGTTCGGCATCACATACTATCTCGACAACAAAAACCAACGCAGCATGGCCGACAAAACCGTCATGCTTACCCTCCATAACCTTGATTCGGCCATTGACAACATGGAATCACTCATCAATGAAATGCAGCAGCATGACAGCATCTATGCACGGGCAATGTCGCTGATGCCTGACAGCATAGGCATCATGGGGAGCGACTCCCTACAGATGATAATCAATAATTTCGGCTCATACCGCATACATATTACCGACAACAGCACCGAGCAGATATTCTCATCCAGCTTTGAGGTGTGGCAATATTTAGATGATGCCAAGGTGGTCGGACGCATCGGCAACTGTTACAGCATCCTCAGCAGCTGCGACAAAGAATACAACAGGATTGCAGACCTTAAGCAAAAAACGTTCCAATCATATATAGAGGGAGGTATGCCTGACGACTACCCTACCACCGAGGCTGCCGCCGAAGCACTTTTGCGCCGAAGCGATGTCCGCTATATCCTGCACATGCATAATTCGTCTATCACCCTGCTGAGCACCCTGATAAACATAGCCCGCCAACTCAACGAACGCAACAAAGAAGTCCTCGGCATCCCGCAGCACGAACTCGACGAAATCGGCAACCTCCTCGACCAGCAACCGTCAGAACTGATCACGAACAATTAAAACAAACCTGTTTACAAATAGTCTTGCCAATGATGAGTGCTTGTTTATCCTTGGGTGTTTGCCTATTTTTGCAGGGGACATTCAAAAGTCTGTGTGAACGCGAATGAAGATACTGCTACTCGGCGATTACAGCAACTGCCACCGCGCTTTGTCTATAGGGCTGCGCAGACTCGGCCATGAGGTGACTTTAGTATCGGACGGCTCGAAATGGATGCAATGCGACAAAGACATAGACCTGTCAAGACATCCCGGCAAATTAGGAGGCCTACAGCTTTTCTACAGGATGCTCTGTCCGCTGCACCGATACCTGCGCGGATATGATGTCGTGGCTGTCAACGACCTTAACTTCGCAAAGTTGAGGCCGCAAAGGCTGCGCTACCTGTTTGACCGGCTGAAACGCGACAATGGCGCGGTATTCCTGACCGCTATGAGTACCGACATCGCGTACCTCGACATGGTGTCGGCATCGGACACGCCGCTGCGATATTCCGAATGGTTTGTGGGACACGAGCCGTCAAGATGGTACAGACAAAACCCCGGGCTGTGGGAGCAGTGGCACGACCCTAAGCTCGTAGACTACCAAAGATATGCACTTGACCGCATAGACGGTGCTGTATCAGTGTTATATGAGTACGAATTAGGTATGCGCAGGGCGTTAGGTGCCGACCGTTCGGCTTACGGAGGGCTTCCGATAGATGTCTCGTCATTCAATCCTGTAACCCTCCCCAAAAATCCTGACAAGATTAAGCTCTTCCTTGGCCGCGACCGCACACGGATGCCGCAAAAAGGCTCGGACATGCTTGAAGATGCAGCGCGTGAAGCTATAGCCCGTCATCCAGGACGCGCAGAGCTGACCATAGTAGAAAACAGGCCTTTCAACGAATTTATCGCCCTGCTACGCGACTCCCATGTAGTAATGGACCAAATCTACAGCTACACTCCGGCGACGACCGCTCTCATGGCTATGGCTTACGGCCTCAATGTAATCAGCGGTGCCGAGCCTGAGTACTACGGCTACATCGGGGAGACAGACCTCCACCCTATCATCAACGCACCGATAGAGATGCCCGGACTGATTGAAACAATCGAGGACACCATACTCCACCCCGAACTCATAGCCGAACGGGGCCGGCAGTCACGCAAATTTGTAGAAAAGCACAATGACTGCGTCACCGTAGCGCAGCGTTTCATCGATTTCTGGACGAGCCGGATGTAGACACAATCTATTATTCCATACACCATTCAGGGACGAGACTACCGGCTATCAGCAAGTGCGCTGAGAACCTGCGGCAACAAAGCCTTCGACCCGTCGTTGTCGATATATATGGTGCGTGGATGCTTATATCGCGGGATAAATGAATTTTGCGAACTTATCCGGGCCTTTACTTCAGATGCCGGACAATGATTCCTGGCCATAACCCTTGCCACACGGGTATCCTCTGACGCAACGACCTCCCACACTCCATCGACCATGGAGTCCATGCCGCTCTGATAGAGAATTGCCGTCTCGACAAACAGCATCGGATTGTCTTTATGACGCACACACCACCTATTGAAGTCCTCCCTCACAGCTCCATGTACTATCTTGTTGAGCCGGTCCAAGGCTCCAGCGTCATTGAATACATAACGTGACAAGAGTCCGCGATCAATGGTGTTGTCGGACGATATGCAATCTGGCGAAATCTCCGTAGCGATACGCCGCTTGATGTTGTCCGAACGGTCCATCAGAGATTTTGCACGGCTGTCACAGTCATACACCAACATCCCCATTACCGACAGCATACGCGACACCGCACTTTTGCCCGACCCTATGCCTCCGGTTATAGCAATTATACTCATCTAAGAAACTGTTTCTTAATCAACCCTCTCGATGATGTACTCGACACTGTCAGGCATCACAGCCACGCCAGAGAAAACCGGGGGGACTGCACCGATACGAACAGGTATCTTATTAGTCACAGTGTTCACATCATCATAGTCCACATATGCCCTCAATAGGAAATCTTTGTTGTAGACACTCATGGGGACAAGATATGAAAACGTCACCTTTGAAGGGAAAGTAATCAAGGAGGTATGAGCCGGTAATCCGACCACATCTATCGTAGCCTGACGGCGCTTGGATATGAGGGGTTCTACAGGTATGGTGACATCGACCGTAGCCGGGACTATCTTAGCATTGGCTATAGCCTTAACCGCAACGCTGACCTGAGTGGTATCTTTGACTCCCGACATAGCCACAGGCTCTGTCACTACATACTTCATATCCGCAGGAAGCGCATCCATGGAGTAGACGGTCACCGTATCGGTGCTCGCCGTCACAGGTCCGCTCAAAGTGTATTGCAAATCGGGCTTGATGTCGGCCACTATATGCAGCGGCATTTTGATTCCCGGATTGGTAGTGTAAGCCACCCCGATGGTATCGGGCTTGATATTATTGACGACGACACCATTGCCGAAATAGTCCCTCAGACGCGCATCCAGCCGTATGCGCGATATGGATATCCGCTCGTCAGGCGAAGCGTAGTCCTTGAATTTAAGAACCAGCTTGGGCATCCCTCCCCACTCATAGCGGATAAGTTGTGCGCCCTTACCTCTGACCGCCACATTGATTGCCGGCGGAACATTGCCCAAAAGATGTACACTGTCGGGGACTTCGACTATTTCAATCGGTATCTCATAGTCCTTGGTCACCTCCGAGTCAAGCGACAGGAGCAGCCAAAACACCGCTGCTATCAGGACAAACAAAAGATACATCAGCACGTCCTTCCCTTTGGAAGAACGTGCCGCTGTGGTCAACGAGGCGTGAGCCTGCTTTATCTTGTCATATATAGGATTATCTGACGCCATGACTCGGTGACATCATAATCCCGGATTATTTCTTCTCCTCAGGGTTGCTGCCTGTAGCCTCTATGTCAAGAGCCGAAGGATATATGGAACCCTTGTCGACGCGGATAGTGAAGCCTTTGTCGACTTCCAATATGATGTATGTGTCTTTGATGTCTTTTACCTTGCCATAGATGCCGCCGGCTGAAATTACCTGGTCGCCTTTCTGGATAGCTTCGCGGAATTTGCGTATTTCCTTCTGCTTCTTCTGCTGCGGACGAATCATGAAGAAATAAAACACAACAATCAAGCCCACAATCATGAGCATATTCACCATACCTCCTGCTCCAGCAGCGCCATCAAGGGCTATAAGATTGAAAAGCATAAAATTACAATAAAGTGATAAATAAAATTTATGAGTTAATTCTTTCAGTCACAAAGGTAATGAAACTATCGTGAGGGGCTGAAATAATAATTGTTAAATTTTTCAATTATTTCGTACCAGCCTGCCCTCCTCTTTAAGATGGTTGATGATAGAGAAAAGCACTCCGTTGATAAATTTACCGCTCCGTGGCGTACTGTAGCTGTTGGCTATCTCTATATACTCATTGAGGGTCACCGGGATAGGTATCTGTGGATAATTGAGCATCTCGGCGATGGCAGTGGCCATGATGACAACATCCATAAATGCCAACCGCTCGGAATCCCATGCCTGATTGTCGACATAGTGGTGTACCATGTCGCGGTATTCGTCATAGTGTTCCACGACATTGACAAACAGGTCAGCACCGAAACGAGCATCTTCGTCGTCCTTATACTGAGGGAGCACAGGATCCTTACCTGATGCACTCGCAAACTTACGCAGAGTCTTGAGCGCAAACGTGCCCATAATGTCCAAATCGTCGTTCCAATACACCGACTTTGATTCCAGCACCTCCGCAAAGTCATCGTCCGGGAGGATAATCGACTTCATCACCTGCCGCCAGAAATCGCAATCGTCATTCAGATCGGTGGCCGGAAGCTCCATATACTGCTTATATTCATCCGACTCAAGTATGCGTTTAAGCAGATGGGCCAACAGGTCGGTGTCATCAGTCCACTCGCCGGGATGCTCGTCGGCATACGCTCTGATGGATTCGTTTTCGGCGATGAGCTTGACAAGACGGTTGTCTATAAGCCTCGTGTCAGGATTGAGGTCCTGATTGGTGGGGAGATACTTATTGCGGGCATTGTCAAGCTGGAGGTCGTAATAGCGGGTAATCTCCACCGGGAGGGTCAGGAGTGCATGGTACAACTGGTATGCCTTGCCGAGTGAACGGTCGAGAGAATTGAGTGCTTCGGCAAATCCTGAGTGTTCGCCGTCAAACTCTTCGAGCGTCTTGATGAGGTTTTCGATGCCGAGTTCCATGCCGTTGAGCGTAAAACTGTCGCTTTTACGCGCCGACTGCTGAAAGGCGGCGCTCTTCTCGATAACGGTCTTGAACATTACAGTCCAGAACTGCACATCCTCCTTTACGCCCCTGTTGCGGGCCCGCAGGTATTTCTTGTAAAGGTCTGAGGAGATTACAGCATTATATATGTCCGACAGAGCGGAGTCGAAATTCTTGATTGACGAATTGCTACGGTTGATTATCGTGCGTATGTCGTCATTGGCAGCCAGCGCACGTATGATGCCTGACTGGTTGAGGCGCGGATTGACAGGGATGGCCAGCTTCACCTGATCAGGAGCGACACGGTAACCCGACAGCTCCAGCATCAACAACAGCGAATCTATATAGACCGAATATGCGAATGACTGATCCTTGGTAGGATTTGCAGGGGCATCCTGGATTTTAAACTGATTGCGTGTCAGCAGATAGGAATACAGCATCTGCACAACCTTCATGCGGATAAGGACTCGATTTACCATGTCTGATTCGGTTTATCTATATCAATGTTCTTAAACTATTATTAAAAACGGTTGACCCTCTGGCCGTCATCAGGACGCACAGCTTTTATTAGAAAGAGCCTTGCCAGCGGCCCTACATGGTGCATGAAAACGGCATATGCTCTGCCCCAACCATGCACACCGGGAAAACCGAATGCAAAGTTAGGAATTTTTACGCAATCTGACACACAGCACCTCCGCCAAATCTCCCCTACATCAGCTAAAACATGCATGAATATAAATCGGATTGTGTCCAAGCTTAGCTTTACAGATATGCAAGTCTCATAATCCGCCTTGTCAAAATCTGCGTGTGTGAGATTTAAACAGAATCTTAAATTATCGGATTAAACAAGATTAAACAAGAGGCGTATCAAACCTGCCGTTTATGCAGGGATACGCCTCTTTATCTTGCATTATTTTTCAAATCAACAGCCTACCGCTGTATAGACAGGCTGCTTAACCCGACTTCAGGTGCAATATCGTCAGGCGTAAGCTCTATCGAATTATAGTCTTCGAAATCTATTTCCGACTGAATCCTCTGCCAGCCAGATGACGTAAAGTGTTCTTGCGACAATTCTTCGGCGATATCAAAATGTATGTAATCCATATCCATAGTCAACACTATGCCGCACTGTGACTCGCCAAGCATGTCCGGGCTCGCAAGAACTTTCAATCCTTTGCCGACAGCCTCACGTAGCGGCATCCCGAGACGTAGCCCACCAGGAACGGCTATACGCGATGAGTAAAAATAAATCTTATCGATAGGATTCCCTTTTCTATTCAGGCAGAAGCCTGCTACCCATTCGTCATCCATATATAGCTGGTAATCATACGATTTTCCCGTTTCACTGTATGAATCTTCAAAGGCCGACAGCACCACCTTGTTGTATAAACCCTCACCGCTGGCTGACGTATCAGTAAACGGTCGGCCTAATTGCAGACTACCCACGCCACGATGAGTAAGATGAAAGGTTCCACTATCGTCCGTTTCGGTCGTACACGCAGCTACGGTCCGCGCACTGTCAGGCACAACATCTGGCACGTCCACCGCTCCAGCGGAGAATGGGACGGCTAATGCCAAGAAACACTTTATACAGATTTTCATAACATGCTGATTTAACGGTTATCTGACATCGGTGTGCACCGGATCAAGCAACGTATTGTCATAATCGTACACGTAACCACTGTATCGTTCGGGGTAAGCTGTAAGATTGATTTATACATAGATGTGTGTGTTTAAAACCCTTATGAGGATGCACCAAAATGCTGATGCACCCTCATAAGAGATTAGTATCAGATTAGTATTTATCAGGCTTTCTTCTTATGCGAAGGAGCCACCACATACCATACGATAGCGGCAAGCACTGCGCCTGCAAGAGGGCCTACGACCATAATCCAGAAATCGCCCCATGCGTCCGGAGAGAACAGTGCCGGACCGAAAGAACGCGCCGGGTTGACGGAACAGTTGTCAACCGGGATACCTACGATATTGACCAACCCGAGGCCGACACCGATAGCCAGACCGGCAAGGTTGCTGACACCGAATTTGCTCGTAGCACCGAGAACAACGAACACAAAGAAGAATGTCAGAAGTACCTCCACAAGAAGAGCCATGGCCGGAGTGGCACCGGGCTGAAGCACATTGGTAGCAAGGCTATTGCCGCTGGCTGCAGTTATACCGCCGAAATTGAAACCTTCGCCGAGCTGGAAAAGCCAGTAAAGGAGGAATCCGCCGATAGCCGCGCCGATAAATTGGGCGACCCAGTAGCTTACCAAATCTTTGGCAGTGAAGTTTTTATCGGTCAGGAAAACACCCAACGACACTGCCGGATTGACATGGCAGCCTGAAATGCCGCCAATCGCATAGCATAAGCATATGAGTACAAGGCCGAAACAGAGACCGACACCGAGCGTGGAAATAGACGGTCCGGCCAACACTGCACTACCGCAAGCAAGCAGCACCAGAAACATCGTGCCGACAAGCTCCGCTACAAATTTTTTCATAATACGAAAATGTTAAGTTAATAAATATGTGAGTTTATGCAAGCCTTGATAAAATAAATACCAAAAGCAAATATACTGTATTTCTCCCATAAAACCATTAATTTTGCAACATGGATTTCAAGCTTCAAGCCACAGACACCCAAGGAGCGGCCCGCGCCGGCCTAATCACCACCGACCACGGACAGATCGAGACCCCGATATTCATGCCGGTAGGCACCGTGGGGTCGGTCAAGGGAGTGCACATGCGCGAGCTCCGCGACGACATAAACGCACAGATCATACTCGGCAACACCTACCACCTCTATCTGCGCCCTGGTACGGAAATACTCCGGCAAGCCGGAGGGCTGCATAAATTCAACGGCTGGGACCGTCCGATACTTACCGACAGCGGCGGCTTCCAGGTGTTCTCGCTCTCAGCTAACCGCAAACTCAAGGAAGAAGGCGCATATTTCCGCTCGCATATCGACGGTTCGAAGCACCTGTTCACGCCCGAAGGAGTGGTGGACATACAGCGCAGCATAGGCGCAGACATCATGATGGCTCTCGACGAGTGCCCTCCAGGAACATCGGATTACGCCTATGCCCGCAAATCGCTCGACCTGACACATCGCTGGCTACGCCGTGGCTGGGAGCGTTACACCTCTACCGAAGGTCTCTACGGCTACCATCAGGCATATTTCCCGATTGTGCAGGGATGCACGTATCCCGAGCTGCGTCGCGAATCAGCCAAGTTTGTCACCGACCTCGGAGCCGAGGGCAATGCCATAGGCGGCCTGGCCGTAGGCGAGCCTGCCGAAGTCATGTACGACATGATAGAGGTGGTCAACGAGATTCTCCCCGCCGACCGTCCACGCTATCTGATGGGCGTGGGTACCCCGGCCAATATCCTTGAGGCGATAGACCGCGGGGTGGATATGATGGACTGCGTCATGCCTACACGCAACGGCCGCAACGGTATGCTGTTCACTCCCGACGGCATCATGAACATGCGCAACAAGAAATGGGCCGACGACTTCTCTCCGATCGACGAGACGAGCGACTGCTTCGTTGACCGGGTGTATTCCAAAGCATACCTGCGGCATCTGTTCATAGCACAGGAGCTGCTGGCCATGCAGATTGCGTCCATCCACAATCTGGCGTTCTACCTGTGGCTCGTGCGTGAGGCCCGCAAACACATCATCGCCGGAGACTTCAAGACATGGAAGACCGGCATGATGGAACGTGTCACCCGGCGTTTATAAATACCTATCACATCCCCATCACTTTTCGGAAATGTTTAAAATCATTGACGGATATATCATCAGGAAATTTCTCGGCACATACGTATTCGCGATAATCCTCATTCTCGCGATTACGATAATGTTTGACATCAACGAGAAGCTTGACGCATTTCTCAAAGCTCCTCTCAAAGCCACCGTCTTTGATTATTTCGTCAATTTCCTCCCGTATTTCGCCAACCAGTTCAGCCCGCTGTTTACATTCATCGCCGTGATCTTTTTCACATCCAAGCTGGCTGACAACAGCGAAATCATAGCCATGCTCTCCTCCGGGATGTCATACCGACGGTTCATGCGTCCATATCTGGTATCGGCCACCGTAATAGCCATAGCGACCTACCTGCTCAGCGCATATATCATCCCTCCTGCCAACGTGAAGCGAATCGCTTACACTAATACATATGTGAAAAACAAGCGTGTGGACTACGGCACAAACATCCAGATGAAGGTAGCCGACGAAGAGATTGCATACATGTCGCGTTACGATGCGTTGACCAAGACAGGCTACAAATTCTCTTTAGAAAAATTCGACAAAAAGAAGCTCGTATCCCGTCTGACGGCCCAGCAGATACGTTGGGACACGCTATATAACTGGCAAGTGCGTGACTACATGATCCGCGATTTCAGCGGCACACGTGAGACCATACAGCGCGGCACCACTCTCGATACGGTCATCCCCTTTGAACCCCGCGACTTCCTCATAGCCAAGAACGACCATGAGACCATGTCAACGCCTGCGCTGCAGGAATACATCAAACGCCAGAAAGAGCGAGGCTTCGCCAATATCAAAAGTTTTGAGATAGAAAACCACCGGCGGTATGCGATGTGCGCCGCCGCGTTCATCCTTACCGTCATAGGCATGTCTTTGTCGTCACGTAAAGTCAAGGGGGGCATGGGGCTCAACATCGGCATCGGCTTGGTGTTGAGTTTCAGCTACATACTGTTTATGACGGTGACTTCTACCTTTGCCGTCAGCGGTCTGACATCCCCGTTCGTAGCCATGTGGATACCTAACATCCTCTACCTGATCATCGCCTGCCTCCTCTACCGCAAAGCATCCCGGGCCGCATAGACGCAGGCCCGATGTCTGCAATAGACATATATAGCGGCATCGTGCCACCATAACGGAAGGCTAAACATGACAGTTTCATGACTATAAGATACCCCTGAAAGCCGAAGAACAAACTTTCAGGGGTATCCTCTTGTGTGATTATACGTTGATTCGGGCTATCAGGAACGATGACGTTTCGGGGTCGACGTGCGGCTTTCGAGCGATGCGCGGATAGAGTCAAATATGGAATCTACCGACCCGAGGCCGTGGATGGCGTGGTAATTGCCCTGCTCCATATAGAAGTCGCGCAAGGGGCTTGTCTGCGAATGATACACTTTCAGACGCTGGTTGATGGTATCGATATTGTCGTCGCTGCGACCGCTTTCTTTGCCACGGTTGATAAGACGTGTGACAAGCTCTTCGTCAGGCACCTCGAGACCAACTACCGCATGGAGCTTGGAGCCGCGCTTTTCAAGCATCTCGTTGAGCGCATGCGCCTGCGGAATGGTACGGGGGAAACCGTCGAATATCACACCGTCTTTGGCCTCAGGATTGCTGTCGAGCACATCGGCAAGGATGTCGATCATCAAAGAATCAGGGATAAGATTGCCTTTGGAGATATAGCTGTCGGCCACTTTGCCAAGCTCTGTTCCCTTCGATATATGCTCACGGAGCACATCGCCGGTGGAGATATGGAAAAGTCCGTATTCGTCAATAAGCTTTGCGCTTTGAGTACCCTTGCCGCTGCCGGGAGCGCCAAAAATTACCAGATTGTACATGAGTAGATTATAATAAATATTGGAAACTGTAAAATGATTTTTTCGTAACTTAAGAAGTTGCATCGAATATCATCAGAGGAGTACCGGCCATCACGGCCAGATGCCGCAACACGCTGCCGGCATCATGCCTCCTCGTCATAATGCTCACTGAGCACCCATATATCGCGCAGATTACGTCCGAGCCCGTCAATATCGAGTCCGAACCCTATGATGAATGCCGACGGTATGGTAAACCCTACATAATCGGGCTTGATGTCCTGACGCACCGACTCCGGCTTGTACAGCAGAGATGCGAGGCTTATGCTTTTAGGGTTGCGGACTTCAAGGTCCTTGACCAGTTTGGCCATAGTGTTACCAGTATCTATGATGTCCTCGACCACTATCACCCTACGCCCTGTTATATCCTCGGTCAATCCGGCTATCTCTTTGACTCTTCCGCTTGTCGAGGTACCTTCGTAGCTCTTAAGCCTGATAAACGTTATCTCGGCATCGATGTCAAGCTCTCTGAACAAATCGGCCGCAAACGGGAAAGCACCATTGAGGACACAGATAAACAAAGGGATATCATCCTTAAAATCCTCTGACATCTGGGCTGCGAGTTCTTTAATCCGCGCAGATATGCGGTCACGTTCGATATAGGGCTCGAATGTCAGGCCTTTGTAAGTTACACGTTTCATCGTGGCTTCAGCTGTTAATATAACTGGGTAATACGGGTTGCTAACAGTAGCGTTTTACTGCTGCAAAATTACAAAAAAAACTGTACCTTTGCAGACTGACAGATGAAAATATTAATATGAAAATTTTCAACAACGAAGATATACGCGCCATAGACCGTGCCACGATTGAAAACGAAGGGGTTAGCCCTCTCCAGCTTATCGAGCGGGTAGCCGATGGCGTGGCCGCCGAAATCATGCGCCGATGGCGTCCGACCAAACAGACCGCCATTTTTGCCGGACCTGGCAATAACGGAGCCGATGCCCTTGCCGTAGCTTATATACTCATCGAAAACGGCTGGCAGCCAGAAATATACCTGTTCAACATCGGCGGCAATCGTCTGTCAAAGGAGTGCATACACTACAAGCAGGCACTCGAGTCGATGAGCCCCTCGCCTATGCTGGTCGAAGTCACCAAGAGCTTCAATATGCCCGACATCAACAGCAACTGGCTCGTAATCGACGGTCTTTTCGGCTCCGGGCTCCACGACCCATTGCCTGGAGGATTCCAGTCTGTAGTGCGAAACATCAATGACAGCGGTGCCAAAGTCGTGTCTATAGACGTACCGTCGGGTCTGTTTGCCGATTGGAACTCCAACAATCCCGCCCGCAATATAATACATGCGACCCTTACGGTAGCCATACAATTTCCCCGTCTTGCCTTTCTACTGGCTGACAACGCCGACACAGTGGGCGAATGGCAGATACTCGACATCAACCTTAGCGAAGATGCCATACGCCGCACCCCTGCCAAATTTTTCTTAGTGGAGCGGCATGAGGTGCGCCACCTGCTCAGGCCACGCGGAGAATTTACATCCAAAGCAGATTACGGCTCGATGCTTCTAATCAGTGGCAGCTTCGGGATGATGGGTGCTGCGGTATTCGCAGCCAAAGGAGCTCTGCGGTCAGGCGTAGGGAAACTTACCATCCATACTGCGCGCTGCGGCTACAACATAATGCAGATGTCGGTTCCAGAAGCCCTCTTCAATGCCGACAAGCATGACATAGTGGTCAGCGAGATAAAGACATTCCAGAAATATTCGGCTTTAGCCATAGGTCCCGGACTCGGAGTCAACGAACTTACCGCCAACGCCCTCGAAACCCTCATAAAGTCGATAGAGCGTCCGGCGGTGTTCGACGCAGATGCACTCAACTGCATAGCGCGCCGCCAGTCGCTGCTCAACCATCTCCCCGCCCTCTCCATCCTCACCCCGCATGAAAGGGAGTTCGACCGCATATTCGGGCCGCAATCCTCGGCGGAGGCACGTCTGCTCAGGGCAATAGAGGTTTCCCACCGCTATAATATCATAATCGTACTAAAAGGACGTTACACGGCCATTGTCCGTCCTGACGGCCGCGTATATTTCAACTCATCCGGCACGCCGGCCATGGCCACAGGAGGTAGCGGCGATGTCCTCACCGGGGTCATCGGCTCCCTGCTTGCCCAAGGCTACAAACCCGAAGTTGCAGCTGTATGCGGCGTTTTCATACATGGGTGGGCCGGCGAAATCGCTGCTGAAACACAGGGCGAATACGGTGTAATCGCCAGCGACATCGCCGACAACATCGGCAAAGCGATAACGCAGATTATGGAATGACCACCCCGCAAGTATGACCCGAGATATATAAAGCAATCAACCATCTATAAAACAATACACTTTAAGGCTATGTCACGAAACTTTATAATGCCAATGGCAGTCATGGCAATGTGCGTCGCCGCAAGCGGTCCGGCACATGCCCAAACCACCACAAAGCTCACCGCGACCAAAGCCAACGACTACGGATTGGTCTACACACTGCCCTCTGCCGTCATAAATGTCACACTCGAAGCCGAACGCACGGAGTCGCGCCCTGGAGAATTATACAATTATGCCTCTAAATATCTGAAAACCTCTCCGATACAGAGCGCATCACAAAGATGGACACTTGCCGGCGCAGAGCTTATACAGACTGCTGTCCCGGATGACGAGCAGAGATATAACGTGAAATTTAAAAACAACTCGCCGGTCATAATCGTGGTTGATTCCAACAATGCCCCTGTCAGCATCAACGACGAAGGCTATGCCCCATCGACCCCGGCAAAGCCGACGCTGGAGCCTAAACAGCCGCAACCAAGCATCCTCGACTCCCCGGCGGCACGCCAAGCCATGACCGAAGAGATGATACAGAGCACATCCACAGCCAAACGGGCAGAACTCGCGGCGGACAAAATATTCGAACTGCGCCAAAACCGCAACGACATCATATCTGGAAATGCCGACGGAATGCCTAAAGACGGACAAGCCATGCAGATAGCCTTAGACAACCTCGCCCAGCAAGAAGAAGCGTTGACCGCAATGTTTACAGGCGTAAAAATATCATCGTCGGAAATTGAAACATATACATTTACACCGGGAGAGGAGTCTCAAAACGTGGTAATAGCGCGTATATCGCCTGTCAAAGGGCTTCTCCCTGCCGACGACCTCGCCGGCGAACCGATATACCTCAACTATAAAGTCATATCCCGTGGCACGATACCTTTGACCGACAAAGGAGAGGAAAAACGCTTCCCCAAAGGAGGCGTAGCGTACCGTATACCAGGCATAGCCGAAATATCCATTACATACGACGGGGAAGAATTAGACAAACAGACATTCCAGATCCCCCAGCTCGGAGTAGTATTCGGCATGGAGCCATCAATGTTCTCTGACAAAAAAGCCCCAGGTTATGCACACTTCGAGCCTCTCACCGGAGCCATTAAGGAAACCGGCATTGTAGCCCAATGACACAACAACAGCCACTACTCAGCTGTTATAAATAAAGATACACACATCAACTCAGAACGAATGATAAGATTATTCAAAAAAAAGCCTAACGAGGCTGTAAAACTCCCTATATATACCGACATACACTGCCATATAGTCCCAGGAGTCGATGACGGTTCGCCCGACACCGCGACATCGATCGAACTCCTCTCGCGGATGAAAGAGTGGGGGCTGCGACGGATATATGCGAGTCCGCACGTAGCCGATGACGTGTTTGAAAATTCGCCTGACACGCTTGACCCCGCATTGGAGGAGCTTCAGGAAGCCGTCAAAAAGACCTCGCTCGACATGGTTATAGAGCGTCACGCCGAATACCGTATCGGTGAACTTTCAACCCGGCAGATAGAACAAGGCATCGCCACAACTCTTCCCAAAGACTACATATTGATAGAAAACTCATTCATGCAGGAGCCCTGGGATCTGGAAAACTTTGTGTTCAACCTCAAACTCAAAGGGCTTGTCCCGATTCTTGCCCATCCCGAGCGTTACAGATATTACAATTCAACCGGTTCGACCGGCAAGCAGAGGTACTCCGAGCTCCACCACAAAGGACTGCTGTTTCAGACAAACATACTGAGCCTTGCCGGACAATACGGCTCTACCGACCGTGAAACAGCCGAATGGCTCATAAGCATGGGATTTGTGGACTTTTTAGGCACCGACCTCCACAACCACCGCCATGCCGACACCATAGAAGCATACCTCCGCACCAACAAGGCTCGCAAACATTTTGATGCCCTTAAGGGCCGTTTGCTCAACGACACTTTATAATATTTGTATAACTAAACCTACTCCTCCAGGACGGGCGTAACCGATTTGCATAAATGAATAAAATACTCCTTATTTTCACGCTTGCAGCAGTCTTGATGATGGCTGGTTGCAGTAAAGAGGATGTCAGCGGAGGTACATTCATTCCGCCGACACATGAGCAGCTCATGCAAACCGCCTATGCAGATAACGAGAACACGGATGGTGGCGGTTTTTCGTTCACGACCGATGCCCCATGGATGGCGACCGTCAACGAAATAGAGCCGCAGGTGGCTGGACCGGCATCCATACAGGCCAAACCAGTTGCTCGAACCGCCGATGACAACGCCAATAATGTAGTATGGCTGAGGCTCTATAACGGCAACAGCGAGGCATACAGCGGCGGAGCCGGCACTATTACGCTCCGCATCGAAATCGACCAAAACTATACCGGGGAGCGGCGCGAGGCCATGATTACTATCCGATCGGGCAACAACAACTTTACCGTAACAGTCGTCCAAGAAGGCACCAAGCATGACGGCAGTCAGAACGAACCGCCGGTCAAAGTGACAAACATCGCCCTTGACAAGACCGAACTCATCCTTGAAGCAGGCGACAGAGCTACACTTACCGCTACTGTCACGCCCGCCGATGCAACGATCAAATCGGTGATGTGGTCGAGCGGCAATCCGTCAATCGCAACCGTTAACGCCGTAACCGGTGAAATAACCGCAATAGCCGACGGATCGACGACCATTACGGCGACTTCATCTTCTAACAAGGGCGTGTCGGCATCCTGTACTGTAACCGTCGGCGGCAACGAACCCACCATACCGCCAAGCCAAAAGCTGATTGCCCGTATGGAGAATACCTATTGGTACTATTCAGGTGCAGGTAACAAGGAGGAAGATGGCAATGATATCGTGAATTTCTTCTATGACGGGAAATCCCGCTTGACAAAGATGGTCGTAGAGACCTATGCCGAGACAACCGATCCATCCCCTGGATTTGGCCGCAGACGGATTCAAGCAGCAGCCGCTACTCCTTCCACTACCGCCCGTGCACTCGTTCCTGTCACGATTACAGTAGACTTTACTTACGGTGACAGGAGTGTTGCTTACGAGATTACGCGTAAGGGGGAAGGCGCAGCAGACTCATATAGGGAAACCGGTTCGGCCAAGCTTGACGATGCCGGGCGGGTCGTGTCGGGCAAGTTTCTGAGTTACGATGATAAAGGTAATAATCAGCCGACTCAGTGGACCGGCAATTACGAACTTTTTTACGATGCCGAAGGCCGTCTTGTGAAATCCATCTCTACCGATAGCGATGAGGAACGCATCACGTGGACTGGCGGCAACCCGACAGAAGTATGGTGGGGGACGGTTGACAGCTATGACCTTATCGACAAGGCGAGCTATGGGACGGTCCCTAACAAGACCAATCTCGACCTAAACTGGTTTGTTGTGCTGGAGACAGAAGGCTGGGCTTTCGCTTCAGGGGATAGTAATAACCTCTTCCCGCTCATCGGCCTTACGGGCAAACGGTCGGAACACATGGCCGAAACAGTTTATTCCCTGGGGGTTCCAGGAAGCGGTTCGACTTATAAGTACGAGTGCCGTTACCAGACCGATGCCGACGGCCTGCTGACCAAAATCACGCGGAAATACCAAAAGTCGAGCGCAGAGCCTTATGAGGTCGCAGAAATGGCAATAACCTACACCGAATAATTATCACAGTTGTAGTAGGGAGCTTCAAAGCTCCCTACTACAACTGTTTAATACTGAAGATAATAATAAATCGAATTGTATATTTTTCGGAGCTTGCAACCCTAAATCACAGGAGATGACGAAAAAGACAAGACGCACTTTAATTATTGCAGCAACGCTGATAGCACTTATTGGTGCAGCGGCAGCTTATTATATATGCCCTTTGATTCGTTATAGCACGCATAGATTTGCGTATCTGTCGGTACTTCCGGAAAATGCGTGCTATCAGTATCCGATACGATACAGCGAAGAGGGTTGGTTTATGATTGATTGCACCATCAACGGTACGCGTCAAATCCCGCTCCGCATAGATACTCAAGCCACGAGCCTTATGCGCGAAGATTCAATACGTGCTTATGGCGGTCAATTTTGGGGAAAGATGCCGCTCAAATGGAGCAATGCATATCAGGAGTCAAGCGATATTGATCTGTATAGATTTGAAACAATCTCGTTTGGCAAAGTAAAAATCAAAGAGCCGCTTTTCAAAAACATCCCCAAGGATGAAACCATATATGACATAATAGGAGAGGGTGTTTTCGGTTCAGATATGCTATCGGTCGGCACATGGAAATTCGACACGGAAACGGGCATAATCACGCTTTTCCACTCTGACAATAAAACCATGCTTGAAAAAGCGGCTTCAGGTATGACATATATTCCTGACGGTCTGCGTTATGATGCTATTCCGATTTATATAGACGGTATGAATGAGGAAATACGTTTTACTCTCGATTTAGGCTATGCAGGCACTTTGGAGATAAACAACGCTGTTGCAGACCGTCTTAAGGAGCTTTTCCCTTACGAAGAAAAGACTCGTCAGATCAATGACAACCTGACCGACACGCTCGCTATCTTTAATATACCCATTACGATTGCCGGGGCTCGGGTCGATTCATGCAAAATCGTGAACAGCCGTGTAGTAGATAGCAACTACATAGGAGCCGAATTTATGCACCGTTGCAATTTCGTACTGTCTTATTCTATAGAGGAGCACGGTGAGCCGGACAAAGACCTCTATTTGGAAGTGAGATAGATTAAGTGCAAATATCCGACTGATCGTGAGGGCGAAAGACTGATGCCCGCATCATCTCAAGTCAAATCACATGTCAGAAATGCAGCAAAAGGCAAGTGGCATAGACCATCTGCACTTTGCGGCATACTGATATGTAAAATGTATCGCACCGAAGAAACATTTGAAGAAATGGACTGATTGCGGAGGGGACTAATTGCACATTAGTCGGAATTTCCGACTGGCATAAAAGTTTATAGAGCCAGTCGACCGATTGGCTGACTGGCTCTATAAGCTGAGGTTCCTAGCAGATTCGAACTGCTGTAAACGGTTTTGCAGACCGCTACCTAACCACTCGGTCAAGGAACCATATCTCTTGTGGTTTGCGAGTGCAAAGTTAAGACTAAAATACTTATTTTGCAAATATTCCGGCACCAAATCTCACGGATTATACAATTCTTCAGAATAAAAAACATTTTATATCACATTTGTCGTCATTGTGGTTAAAATATCCATCGACACTGCCACAATCAGCCATAATGACTATCTTTGCACCATGTACAGACACATACTGCTAACGATAACGGTACTATTGACGGCACTGTGCGCCAAGTCGCAGATCAACACAGACCAGATGCTACGTGTTGGCCAGAACGCGCTGTATTTCGACGACTACATGGTGGCCATACAATACTTCAACCGTGTTATCGAAGCCAAGCCATACCTTGCGCAGCCCTATTTCATGAGAGCTATCGCAAAATTCAATCTTGAAGATTTCGAGGGCGCCGTCAGGGACGCATCCGAAGCCATAGACCGCAACCCGTTTATCACCGATGCCTACGAAGTGCGCGGCGTGGCTTACCAGAACATGGGCGACACCGACAAAGCCATAAAAGATTACGACCGCGCACTGACCCAGCTGCCTGACAACCGCAGCATCCTGTACAACAAGGCCATGGCACTTACTTCAGCCGAACGCTACGAGGAGGCAAGCGATGTGTTCAACCACCTGCTCAAGGTCTATCCACGCCACAGCGACGGCTATATAGCCCGCGCCCGTATGGAGATGATCAACCACGACACCATAGCGGCGCTTGCCGATGTCAACAAAGCCCTTGAACTCTCTCCCAATTCAATCAACGGTTATCTGATACGCACGGATATAAATATGGGCCGCGACAGCCTTTCGTCGGCTCTTGACGACATAAATGCAGCACTTCAGCTTGAGCCCCGTATGGCCGGACTGTATGTCAACCGCTCCCTCATACGCTATCGCCAGGACGATTATTTCGGGGCGATGGCCGACCTCGATTATGCCGTGGAATTAGAGCCCACAAACGTAACGGCACTCTATAACCGTGCGCTTCTCCGCGCCGAAGTCCACGACAACAACAAGGCTATCAACGATCTGACCACGGTAATAGGGCTCAAAGGCGAGGATTACCGCTCCCTGTACAACCGTGCGCTACTTTACAAGGAAACGGGTAATTACGAACTTGCCATCAAGGACATAGACAAGGTGATCAAGCAGTACCCCGACTTCGCCGCAGCATACTTCCTGCGGTTTGACATCTACCGCGAAAAAGGGGATTCGCGCCAGGCCAAACGCGATTATGACAAATCACTTGCATTGGCCAAAAGCAAGGTGAACATAATGCCCGACAACACGGCCGAATCATCCGAGGACGACAACGCTCCAGATGAAGCCACTCAAGAGGAAGTCTCACGCCGGTTCACCACTCTGCTGCAGGCATCCAACGAGGCCGCACTTGCCCAGGATTACAACAACGAAAGTATCAGAGGCCGGGTACAGGACCACTCCGACGGCATCGACACCGAGCCGATGATGGCCATAAGCTACTATACAGCGACTACCGAACTCAGCCAAGGAAACGATTTCGTGCGTCAAGTCAGCAGTATCAACAAGCTCCGAGAGCTCAACCATCTACTGCTTGCCACATGCCACGTCCCATCGCTTGACGACGAAAGCATAATACAAGAACATTTCAACTCCATCAAACGCTACGACGAGATACTCGCATCGACAACCCAGCCACGCGCCATCGACTATTTCGGCCGTGCCATGGATTACATGACTATACACAACTACGAAGCTGCCATCAGCGACCTTGACCGCGCCATAGGCTTGGTACCCGACTTCACCGTAGCATACTTAGTGCGTAGCTATGCACGGGCAAAACAGGCGGAACACACGCGCGAGCGCGGCATCCTCCCCTACGCTGCCGCACTGGCCGACCTCGACAAAGCCATAGAGCTGTCGCCCGATATGGCAGCTGCCTATTACAACAAAGGATGCATATTCCTGATGGCTGGAGATTTCACATCGGCTCTTGCCTCATTCACCCGCGCCCTCGAACTTAGAGACGATTTCGGAGAAGCCCTATACAACCGTGGCTACACATATATGTCGCTCGGCAACCGTGAAGCCGGAGTCGCAGACCTCAGCAAAGCCGGCCAGATGGGCATCGCACCATCGTACAAACTGCTCAAACGCATAAATTTACGCTAAGCACCACGGTATCTGCCGACAACATCCGCCAACCGCTCCGACAACCTTTGGCAACGCCATAAACGTCACAATATCAACCATATACATAGCATACATACTTTTTTAATGTTAAATAACATCTGACTGTTAAGAAAAGTCACTAAATTTGTAGCTTGAAATGCCCACCACGGCCTCATGCCAAAGCTGTCGCATGACCTATGGTAATAGATAAAGCGATCACCCACCCGCAACACTTACCGTACATCCGCAACCACGAGATTAAATACCTCATTCATAAATATAACCGATAACATTAACTATGAGTCTTAACATCATTGTGCTCGCAAAGCAAGTGCCTGACACTCGCAATGTTGGCAAAGATGCAATGAAAGAAGATGGCACCATCAACCGTGCGGCTCTACCCGCCATCTTCAATCCCGAGGACCTTAATGCGTTAGAGCAGGCACTCCGTCTCAAGGATGCCAACCCTGGCTCTACCGTGACACTGCTTACAATGGGTCTCCCCCGCGCTGCAGAAATCATCCGTGAGGCCATATACCGCGGAGCCGACACCGGTATCGTGCTTACCGACCGTGCGCTCGGCGGTGCTGACACCCTCGCTACCAGCTATTCCCTGGCCCAGGCTGTGAAAAAAATCGGCAACTATGACATCATACTCGGTGGCCGCCAGGCCATCGACGGTGACACCGCTCAGGTAGGACCGCAGATTGCCGAAAAGCTCGGCATCCCGCAGGTGACATATGCTGAAGAAATATTGGACCTTTCCAACGGCTATGTGACAGTAAAACGCCGTCTCGAACACGGAGTCGAAACCGTTAAAGCCCCCCTCCCCTGCGTTGTAACTGTCAACGGCACAGCGGCCGACTGCCGTCCGCGCAATGCCATCAGAGTGCAGAAATACAAATACGCCACTTCTCCCAGCGAGACAGGCAAGCTTCCAGAAAAGATTCAGGAACTCGTCAAAAACCGTCCAGAACTCCAGCTCAACGAGTGGAGCGCAGCTTACGTAGAAGCCGACCCTCAGCAGATAGGTCTGGCCGGTTCGCCCACAAAGGTGAAAAACGTGGAAAATGTAGTATTCACTGCCAAGGACTGCCGCCGTCTTGACAACAACGACGAGCAGATTGAAGACCTCATCAAAGAGCTGATTGCCAACCATACTATCGGCTAATCATAATCCCCATTTGACTATTAGCATCATGACAGACAAAAACAACTTAATAGTATATTGCGAGTTTGATGAGGGCAAAGTGGCCGATGTCAGCTTGGAACTCCTCACCAAAGGACGCGAACTCGCCAAGAAACTCGGTGTCAAACTTGAGGCTCTCGTAATCGGAGACAAGCTCGACGGGATAGAGGACCAGATATTCCCTTATGGTGCCGATGTGGTATACAAGGTGGAAGACAAGCGTCTTTTCCCTTACATAAGCAACCCTCATGCAGCAGTACTCATCCAGCTCTTCAAAGAGATAGAGCCCCAGATATGCCTGATGGGTGCCACATGCATAGGCCGCGACCTCGGTCCCCGCGTGTCGTCATGCCTCCACAGCGGTCTGACAGCTGACTGTACATCGCTTGAAATCGGTCCCCACAAGGATCCCAAGACAGGCAAGGAATATACCGACCTGCTCTACCAGATTCGTCCGGCATTCGGCGGCAACATCGTGGCAACAATCGTCAATCCCGACTGCCGTCCGCAGATGGCCACCGTGCGCGAGGGCGTGATGAAAAAAGAGATACTTGACCCCAACCACAAGGGAGAAGTCATCGACCTCGACCCCAACAAGTATGTATCGGACGCAGACTTCGCTGTGGAAATCATCGACCGCCACATCGAGAAGTCGAAAATCAACATCAAGAACTCGCCCATCATCGTCGCTGGCGGCTACGGCGTAGGCTCTAAAGAGAACTTCCAGCTGCTTCACGAACTCGCCGACACTCTCGGCGCAGAAGTAGGCGCTTCACGTGCCGCTGTGGATGCCGGATTTGCAGAACATGCACGTCAGATCGGCCAGACCGGTGTCACTGTCCGTCCCAAGCTCTACATCGCATGCGGCATATCAGGCCAGATACAGCACATCGCAGGTATGCAGGAGAGCTCTATCATAATCTCGATCAATAATGACCCCGAGGCTCCTATCAATACCATAGCCGACTACGTAATCACCGGCGACATGGAGGATGTCGTGCCCAAACTCATTAAGTATTACAAGAAAAACTCCAAATAATCATTAGCCATGGCTAATTTCTATACAGACAATCCCGATCTCAAGCATCATCTGACACATCCACTGATGGAGAAGATTGTCGCGCTCAAGGAGCGTGACTACACAGATGCCCAGAAATATGACTACGCTCCCCTCGACTTTGAGGATGCCATGGACAACTACGAGCGTGTGCTCGACATCGTTGGTGAAATCTGCGGCGACATCATCGCCCCCAACGCCGAGGATGTAGACCACCAGGGGCCCAAGGTAGTGGACGGGCATGTAGAATATGCCGACGGTACCAAAGTCAATCTGGATGCCGTCCGCAAAGCCGGACTCATGGGCATGTCAATGCCGCGCCGTTTCGGTGGCCTCAACTTCCCCATCACCCCCTATATCATGGCTGCCGACATCGTCAGCCGTGCCGACACAGGTTTTGAAAACCTGTGGGGTCTGCAGGATTGCGCCGAAACAATATATGAATTTGCCGACGAAGAACAGAAACAGAAATACATCCCCCGTGTATGCGCCGGAGAGACCATGTCGATGGATCTTACCGAACCCGATGCCGGTTCCGACCTGCAGAGCGTGATGCTCAAAGCCACCGAGCAGCCCGACGGCACATGGCGTCTTAACGGCGTAAAGCGTTTCATCACCAATGGTGACAGCGACATCCACCTCGTACTCGCCCGCAGCGAGGAAGGCACCAAGGACGGTCGTGGTCTGTCGATGTTCATCTACGACAAGCGCGACGGCGGAGTTACAGTACGCCGCATCGAAAACAAGCTCGGTATCAAGGGCAGTCCTACTTGCGAGCTTGTCTACAAAAACGCCAAGGCTGTACTTTGCGGTAGCCGCCGCCTCGGTCTCATCAAGTATGTGATGGCACTTATGAACGGTGCCCGTCTCGGCATCGCCGCTCAGTCGGTAGGCGTAAGCGAACTCGCCTACCGCGAAGCCCTTTCTTATGCCAAGGACCGCAAGCAGTTTGGCAAAGCTATCATCGAGTTCCCGGCTGTATTCGAGATGATTGCAGTCATGAAAGCCAAGCTTGACGCTTCCCGATCGCTTCTCTACGAAACCTCACGCTTCGTAGATATGTACAAGCTCTACGAGGATATCGCCAAAGAGCGCAGCCTCACCCCCGAGGAACGCAAGGAGATGAAGCACTACAGCCGTCTGGCCGATGCTTGCACACCCCTTGCCAAAGGTATGGGCAGCGAATACTGCAACCAGAATGCTTATGACTGCATCCAGGTTCACGGCGGTTCGGGCTTCATGAAAGACTATGCTTGCGAACGCCTCTACCGTGACGCACGCATCATCTCCATCTATGAGGGTACCACCCAGCTTCAGGTCGTAGCAGCTATCCGCCACGTCACCACCGGCACATACATGAGCCTTATCGAATCATACGAAGCCCAGGAAGTACGTCCCGAACTCCAGAATCTCAAAGACAACCTCAAGGAGATGACCAAGGCTTATGCCGAGGCTGTCGAGAAGGTTACTTCGGTCAAAGACCAGGCATACAACGACCTCATGGCCCGCCGTCTGGTAGAAATGGCCGGCAACATCGTGATGGGCTACCTGCTGGTACTCGATGCCAACCGCACAGAATCGTTCACCAAGTCAGCCGAAGTCTACAACAAGATGGCTCAGGCCGAAATAGCAAAACACAGCAGCTTTATCAACAGCTTCGTTCCCGAACAAATCGCCGCTTACAAAGAGTAACTGGTCTCCGATCTAACAGTTACTGCACACTGATACCATGCCCGCGCTTGCCCCTCCGCTATCGGCTGGAGACTGTAGGCGCGGGCTGATTTATTAACACGTAGCATGTCAGTCAACCAACATCCCAAATTGTCAGACTATACCTACTGCCTTGAATTTAAGGTGCGTGATTACGAAGTAGATTCGCAAGGCATAGTCAACAACGCCAACTACCTGCACTATCTCGAACATACGCGCCATTTATGCTGCGAAGAACACGGACTCTCATTCCGCGAGATGAGCGAAGCCGGTCTGATTGCAGTAGTCCGCAAAATAGAGATAGAGTACCTGCACTCATTAGGACTGGCCGACAGGTTTGTCAGCTGCATAAATCTCCATCGCCAAGGTGCAAGGTTCGTATTCACACAGCATATCTACCGTCTGCCCGACATGCTGCCGATAGTAAAGGCCGATGTTACCATCGTTTGCACCGCCAACGGGCGACTTACCCGAGGCGACGAATTGGCCGAAGCGTTCAAGGACATCATCAGTTGACCAAGCTTAATTCGCGACTGCTGCACTTTATTTGATACATAACCATGCCGACAGAGCCATTATATAAGATAGCATTCTCTATGCTGACCGGGGTCAACATCACCTCCGGGCGCAGGATTCTTGATATTGTCGGCTCTGAAGAGCAGTTTTTCAGCCTGCCATCCGATTACCTCGGAGCCATGCTCAGGCTGACATCTAAAATCATATCGCGCGAATACCGCGACGGACTGCTGAGGAAAGCCGAAGCCGAACTGCGTTTCGTGGAAGCACACGATATCAGACTCTTTTATTTTCAAGACAGTCATTATCCGCAGCGGCTGATGGAATGCGAGGATGCCCCGCTCATGCTGTACGGACTGGGGCAATGCGACCTCGACAACAAGTTTGCACTAAGCATAGTGGGGACAAGGCACGCCACCCCCTATGGCATAGATTTCACGCAGAAACTTGTATCCACGCTTGCCGAATCTCTGCCAGCCAAACCGATGATTACAAGCGGGCTCGCTTTCGGCATAGACATTGCCGCCCATCGTGCCGCCCTCAAGTCATCGTCGCCCACCGTAGCCATACTGGCCCACGGGCTCAAAACCATATATCCTGCCGCCCACCGCCGCGATGCTGCCGCCATCATAGACCATGGAGGTATGCTGCTTACCGAATACACCAGCGATGCCACGGTGCATCGGGGGAACTTTCTGGCACGCAACCGCATAGTCGCAGGCCTTAGCGACGGTACGGTAGTAGCTGAAAGCGCAGTCAAAGGCGGAGCCATGGTCACGGCATCCATAGCATCGGCCTATTGCCGCGAGGTAATGGCACTTCCCGGACGCACATCCGACAACTATAGCGCAGGCTGTAACCGCCTGATACGCAACAATAGCGCATCGTTAGTCACATCAGCCGAAGACGTAGCCTATACGCTCGGCTGGCCCATGGAACAGACATCGGAAGCCCACCAAAACCCTCTCCCGCTCATCCTTGACGAAGACGAACAGGCGGTGGTCGACCTCCTCACCGAATGCAGCGAAGCCACCACGAATCAAATAGCCATAACCTGCGGCTTCTCCATCTCCAAGACCATGTCGCTCTTAATCGACATGGAATTTAAAGGCATCCTCATATGCTATCCGGGGTCGCGCTACAGGTTAGCATGATAAATAATCAATGATAAATTTACCGTAAAAAATCGCCCAATGGAACGGTAAATTAGCATTTTTCCTTATAAATCGCTAAATTGTGCATTGTTTAACGCATTTCCACAATCTAAAAAATTACATACGCCATGAAAAAAATAATCCCACCGAGCGAGATGATAATCAACGATGACGGTTCAATATTCCACCTTCATTTACGCCCGGACCAACTTACCGACAACATCATACTCGTCGGCGACCCTGCCAGAGTGGAGCTGGTGGCTTCATTTTTCGACACTCGCGATTTCGATGTGCAGTCACGAGAGTTCCGAACCATCGGCGGCACGTATAAAGGGAAACCCATCATGTGTCTGAGCCACGGCATTGGACCCGACAACATAGACATAGTAATCAACGAACTTGATGTTTTAGCCAATATCGATTTTACGACCCGCGAAGTCAAAGACATCAAACGGGTGCTGACCATGGTGCGCATAGGCACTTCCGGAGCTCTCCAGCCTGAGCTTACCATCGGCACCCCTGTGATAGCCACAAAATCGCTCGGATTTGACGGCGTACTCAACTATTATGCCGGCCGAGATGAAGTAGCCGACCTCGCAATGGAACGTGCTTTCTGCGACAGCGTAGGATGGAATCCTCTTTGGGCAAAACCGTATATCGTAGATGCCGATGCCGAATTAGTGGAGCGCATCGGACGGGACGACATGGTGCGAGGCAATACTATCTCAGCAGTGGGATTCTACGGTCCTCAAGGACGAGAGCTGCGCCTCCCATTGGCCAACCCCGACCTTAACAAGCGCATCGAAGCATTCAGATACGGAGGCCGCAAGATCACAAACTACGAAATGGAAAGCGCACCTCTGCAAGGTCTCGGCAAACTATTAGGACACAAAGCCATGACGGTATGCTCCATTATAGCCAACCGCTATAACAACAACGCCAACCCCAACTACAAGGATGCCGTGCGCGACCTGATACAAACCGTGCTTGAGCGTCTGTAGCAATGCGTTGTCCGGCACATTTTATAATGCCGCAATAACATTATCGACCATATATACGCTGCAGGTCTGTCAGGCTGTGGCTTTTTATAATCCGGTCAGAGAGCTTCCAACAACGCTTTTGGCGTTCGGCAGCTCTCTCATCGTACATATTGCCTCCGTATACCTCAGAACCCCTGTACACCGCAAAATCAGGGACACAACGGATTAGCGACTGCCCCATCCCTGGCCAGCCGGGATTACGTACTCCCATTATATCCAAAACGGTAGGATAGACATCTATCTAGCCTACTATTCTTGAATCGACTTTTCCTTGCAATCCAGAATTAATGATTATCAGCATAATCCGTCCGTCGTCAATAGCATCATCCATTACAGATCCTAAAGGCACTTGATGATCAGATGCTATCACTATGACTGTATCATCATACAGTCCTGCATCTTTAATACCGGCGATAAAGCGGCCAAGAGCTTGGTCGAATACACTCGTTTTACTGACATATCCATATGCCCTGTCTGACAAAGTCCAATCGCGAGGGATGACATCGTCTTCATCAAATGGCATATGCATGGCAATCGTGGTTATAAATGCAAAAAATGGCCGTTTAATATTTCGGATTTCCCTCAACGAAGCTGCCAATATAGCTTCATCTTCAGAAAGCTCGCCATGGACTCTCAAGTTATCAATCAGCTTATGGTATCCGTATGCCCGTGATGACTCCTCATGAAACCATACATCTTTATCCTCACCTATACATTCTAAGGAATAGTAGTCTGAAAGTTCACGGCATAACGACGGGTAGGGGCCACAACGTTCGACTGACAGAGTAATCTGGTCGACAAGCGGGGACATGCCTGTATTGTATATTAATTGACCATCACTTGACTCTCCGAGCATAGCTTGGCTTCTCATATTGTCAAAGCATATCACATCATCAGAGGCTATGATAGAATCCAATACCGGTGTCATCCTAACCCCGTCGGCACTGTGGCCGAGAGCGGAGGAGTTGAGGGATTCCACCACTATGAAAACGAGATTTTTACCCCGGTTGTTACTTGTTACCGAATCAGTAAATACATCATCGATATCATAACTGCGTTTTAGAAGCTCGCGTATCTCTTGAATCTCACCTTGTGTTAATAGCGGCTGCTTTTGCAACATATCTACCAGCTGCAGTGCGTACATCTCAAAGTACCCCTTACGGTCAAAGTCCGACATTGTGCCCGTCAATGCTGCAAACGAATCAATCGATTTAAATTCATCAGCATACGCCGCTGGCGGCGCAAGGTATGCCTTATAGCGCCATCCCAGCAACAAGCATAAAGTGAACCCGACTCCTAAAGATATACAGAGTGTAAACTTTCTGCCGAAACGCAGGGTCTTGATCGGATGTCTCAACAAACAGTACAACACTACCTGCGCCAGCAACGCTATCCATATAATCACATCAGCATACGTTAAAGACGACCTGGCAGCCTCTAACGTAAATATATTAATGCCCTGCCACATGCCCAACGCCCGTAAAGGGACAAAACAGCCGAAATTACGATAATACAAACAATTTACAGTATTAAAGATAACCAGCACGGAAAACATTATCAGCTGCATCCACCTCAGCCTACATGGCAACCATATGAATGGGAGCATTATTACGCCTCCCCATATCACACTATATACAACCGCCAGCGGAGACATATACGACATGTAACCAGTCATCCCGATATCCAATCTATCTCTACAGCTGCCAGAAGTGTAGCCAATACAAAGTATAGAATATGACCATCGTCCGCAATCGTCGCTCGATAAGGTTTCATAATTCAGAGTCGTACAAATTATTCTATTACATATCCGATGATAACTATTATCACACATACAAAGGTAACGATTATCACAAGCTACAGCAAAATTGTTGTACATCCATAAAACACGCGACCGCACCAGACCCATGATCCAACCGGCATCTCGCACAAAACACACCTATAAAATTTTTTTAATGCCAAATCCATATAGGCTCTGAAAAAAAGTCGTAAATTTACCTTTTGAATATGGCAGATACATACTCATCACTATGCGGTGACACTGAAAGAGCTGTAACAGACAAAAACCAGCCGATGGCAGGAGCGGATGAAGCCACTCCCGAGCTTATCGCACGCCTGCGCGACCCTCTAACATGCCGACAAGCTTTTGGCGATGTAATCAAGCTCTACGGCACAAAGCTCTACTGGCAGATACGACGCATGGTGCAGACCCATGAGGATGCCGACGACATCCTGCAGAACACGTTCCTTAAAGCATGGTCGAATATCGAGAACTTCCGGGGCGATGCTAAACTTAAGACATGGCTCTACAAAATAGCTATCAACGAAAGCCTCAGTTTTTTAGAAAAAGAACGGAAACGGTGCAACATATCCATCGAGGACGAGTCATCGATGATTGTCAACCTGATTGCCGCCGACAAATATGTCGATGGCGACGAGCTGGCTCTCGAGCTGCGCAAAGTCATAGCCACGCTGCCTGAAAAACAGCGGCTGGTATTCAACATGAAGTATTTCGACGATATGAAATACGAGCAGATGTCGGAAATCCTCGGCACCTCCGTCGGCGCACTTAAAGCATCCTATCATCTGGCAGTGAAAAAAATAGAACAACATTTTTCGGAAGCGGATTAAACTTTCACCAAACAACGCAGTCAAAATAGAAAAACAGCATCAGTCACTCTCCATATATCCGACCTACAATGAAACACCCTGGTACCGCAACAGATAAGACCCTGTCATCATCTGTCCTTGAAAACATCGGACGGCGCGACGGCATGACAGTTCCTGACGGATATTTCGACACGTTGACTCAGCGCATCGAAGCCTCTCTGCCCGAACGCGAATGGGAGCGTCAATCCGCTGCTGACAACATCGCTCCGCGCAGCATATGGCAGCGCATCAGGCCTTACGTTTATCTGGCAGCCATGTTTGCCGGCATATGGTGCATGATGCATATATTCTCGCTGACTGGTACCGGCACCCAAGGGCCAATGTCCATTGACAATTATCCTGTGCTTGCGCAAGCCCTGTCTGACCCTACAGTGGTCGAGGAACTCAGCAACGAAACATTTTATACCACCAACGAAGAAGATTTGATGGACCTGCTATGGCAAGAAGGATTTGATCCGACGGATGAGACCGCCGCCACTGCCCGATGACATTGCTCAGGCCGTAACGATGCAACCACATATTACGATTAATTTATCAGACATATATGCAATTCTTTTACCGATTAGCCATAATACTCACGCTGCTTGTTTCGGCGGCATCCGGAGTTTCCGCCCAAAAACGCAACGGCAACCATCATGCCGACCGCCAGAAATGGGAAGCCGAAATGACGCAGTATAAACATGACCGCCTTGTCAAGGAACTGGGACTTAACGACGAACAAGCTACCCGATTCTTCGCACTTTATGACGCGATGGATCGCGAACGCAGGGCTGTGTATGCCAATGACACACGTATGCGTAAAGAAATGAAACGCAAGACCAACCCTGCCGACAAGGATTATACAGAAGCTACCAGAGTATCGCTATCGGTAGGAGCCGACATACACCGCATCGAATCAAAGTATTATAAGGAATTTGACAAAATACTGACACCCAAGCAAGTGTACCAGCTCCGCCTTGCAGAACAAAAAATCAACAGAGAGTTTCGCCGTCATGCCCGTAACCTGCACAAAGGCAAGTAAGCGAGTATTCATAAATACCTACTTGGCGGATGCTCTCCCACCGGACCTCTAAAAACACGCCACATGATGTCATTAAGGAAATCACTTGTAAACCGCTCAATAATAGCCTGCTGCGCATCAATCGCAGCATTTGGTTTTTTTTGCACTCCCATAGTGGCATCAGCAGCCACATCAGCATCAGCCTATCAGAAGCCTGATTTCGCATACCCTAAAACGGTCATTTCCAATGCCGAGAATGCCCTTGCATCAGCCCAAAAAGCGGCTGACAGCCGTGGTATGCTCCGTGCGCTTATCAATCTTTCGCTTGCCGAAGCGTCCATATCGCAAGACGAGCTTGTCACGGTCACTGCCCGTATCGACTCGCTGCGCAACGAAGAGAAGGATGTGGAAATGCGCAGTCTGCTGAGTCTGCTTTTAGCCGGGGTATATGCAGACATATACCAGTCAGACTACTGGGCATATGACCAGCGTCCAGCAATGCTTGATGCTGCCAAAGGCAACTTCACCACATGGAGCGGAACGCAGATTTCCGACAGGATAATGACACTCGTCAATGATGCGTTGACTCCGTCCAATCTGTTGGCACAGACCCCTGTACAAAACTATGGCGGAGTGATTGATTACAACCGCGACATCGCTGCCATGTATGCCCCCACATTGCTTGATTTCGAGGCCATAAGGGGAGTGGAAATACTCCGCACTTTTGCCTATCGCAACACTCAGGCCCGCATGTGCATATCAAGAATAATCTCCCTGATGACCTCCCGGACAGAAGCATCGCCGGCCTCACTCCTGTATTGGCAGCTACATAAACTTGACGCAGACAACTCGCTTGCCGGCGACCGCATCGACACCGACACCGAGTTTGAAAAGCTCCAAGCTCTGTATGACAACAATTTTGCCACTACTCCAGCTGTCGGGGAAGTACTGCTTAAAATAGACGAGCTGCTCTCGACAGGCTCTACCGGCAGAGAACAATGGGTATACTCACAAGCCAAACGCTTCATTGCGGCATATCCCGACTATTTCCGTCTCAACTGCATACGCAACATCGTCAGCAACCTGGAACGTAAAAGTGCCGACATCACCATTTCACCCACACTCTATCCGGGTGTGCCTGTCAAGATAGGCATCAAAACCAAAAACATAACCGAACTCACGATTTCGGCCTATAGAATAAGCTCCAATTACTCACTCAGAGATTCATATTACAACCGCTCCATATCAAAGAGCCTGAAAAAGGAGGCTTCAAAGACATACACACTGTCTGGCAATACAGTCTCAAACTGTCCGGCGCATTACACACTTGATGTCAGCGATTTCCCGGCTCTACCCGTAGGTCGTTACGTCTTTGATATCGACTTCGAGGGCAAAGACACCAAGAGCGATGACTCACATCGCATTGTCACCGTAACCAAGCTGGCCGTATATTCCGCTACTGTCAACGACAGGATGCTCTATGCCGTGGACGGCATCACAGGTTCCCCCCTTAAAGGCATCATATTCAACCTGCTTCCTCATGGCAGAAACAAATCAGCATCATCATTAGGTCAAACAGGCAAAGACGGCGCACTCAAAGCAAGCAATAAATCCCGTGGCCTGATATATGCGACAAAAGGCAACGATACATCCGCGCCATTCCCCATATGGGAGTCTGTGCGTGACAATGTGAACCGCTCTTACAATTATATCTCTACATTCACGTCCCTGCCTCTGTATCATCCCGGTGACACCCTGCAATGGGGTGCCGTGGCATATGCGTCAAAAGGTTATGGCCACACGCTTCTTGAGGGAAAAGAGATTACCGCGATCGTGCGCGATGCCAATTACCAGCCGTTTGACACCATACATGCCGTGACCGACACATTGGGACGGTGCAGCGGACAGGCTGTGCTGCCCAAAGACGGTCTTACCGGCAATTTCACACTCTCTATCGAAATGCCCGACGACAATAACCGCAACGGTAAGATATACTCCAACTGCGGATTCACGGTCAGCGATTACAAATTGCCTACCTACTATGTCACACTTTCCAAGCCTGATAAAACTGCCGACGGCTCATATATGCTCAGTGGCGAATTGCTTACCTATACAGGACTCCCTGTCGCCAACGCATCGGTAGCCTTGGACCTCAAATCCATGTCGCCGGTCAGGTGGTGGATGCGGTCACAGCCGCAATCATTCTATACCGATGCCGTAAAATCTGACAAAAACGGCAAATTCACCATAACCGTCACTCCCGAAGTAATAAAAAGTGCACCATACCCCCGGGGGTATTTCCTCGCCCAGATAGTAGCAGTCAGCACATCAGGCGAGTCGCAATCCGCCCAGACCTCATTCTCTCCGGCATCTCTGCGCCAGCTCACTGTCGATATGCCCAACCCGGTCAATACGACCGTCCCAGTCAAACTCGACATCAAGGTAGCCGACATTGCCGGAAACACGGTAGATGTCCCGGCTGTGAAATACGAGATACTCAGCGAGGATAACATCATACTGTCAGGCACCGTCAAGACCACAGAGCCGGTTATCGACTTGTCAGCCATACCAAACGGCACGTATGATGTCCGCTTCATGCTTGATGATGAAACGGATCCGTTGGTTTCCCGCCAGATTGTAATGTACAATCCGCAGAAAGGAAGCCCGTCACCTACGGAATCTAATGTGTGGATTCCTTCTGACAAGCTTATAACCGACAAAGACGGAAAGGTGGACATATGCTATGCCACAGGTGCGGACGTGACCAATGTGATGGTCATCATGTGGAATCCTGAGACAGGCCATGAATACATGCGCCGTTGGATGAACGTGTCTCCGGGATTCAACGTCCTACCTGTCAAGCTTGAAAGCAAAGCCGAACGGGCATTTGTATCGCTTATAGCCACCCGTAATTTTACTACTGACCAGTGCAATCTGACCCTTTCGCGTCCTGAAACCCAGAAGAAATTAATCATCAAAGCACAGTCGATGCGCGACAATACGTCGCCTCTTTCATCCGAAAAATGGACGTTCACCCTTAGCTATGACGACGGGCAGACACCTGTAGAGGGAGCCGTAATAGCCGATATCTACAGCAAGGCTATCGAAAGCATCAAGCGTCACAATCTGGACTTCAGACCTGCCGACGGCCAGTTGTATCACTTCTCGCTCCAACAACCGTATGGATGGCAGAGCCACGTAGGGGCAATGTCGCCTTTTATTGCGTCAGATTGCGTCGCCCTCGATATGCCGCAGTGGCAGTTATGGGGACAATCATGGGTTACCAGTATGAGGAAATATGCCAGGGGCATATCATTGCGTGGCACCCGCATGGCCAACTCCGTCCGTTATGACTCCGCACCAGCTCCCATGGTTGAAGAACTCAAAAGTGTAGTCTCGGTAACAGAGGCTGCAGCCGATCAAGCTGTGGAAGAAAGTGCTACTGATACAGGAGCCACCTTCGAGAGCGGCACCGGCATGCCGACGGACATCAACTACCGTCCTTCGGAGATACCGCTGGCCTACTTCAACCCCACTATAACCACCGATGCAGACGGTAATGCAGTGATTGAATTGACCATGCCCAATGCCGTCACCACATGGCAATTCGACCTCATAGCTTTCACACGCAAACTCGACACTGCCAAGTACTCGGCATCTATCGTAAGCTCAAAGCCGCTTATGGTGCAACCCAATATGCCCCGTTTTGTACGTGCCGGCGACCGCATCGACATCCTTGCTACGGTATACAACAAGACCGACCAACCGCTCGAAGCCAATGTATATGCCGAGGCGACATCATCATCATCGCCCACCTTCAAGGCTTTCCGCCAGACCTCTGTCAGCTTAGCCCCCAACGGCAGCGCAGTAGTATTGCTACCTATAGACGTAACAGCCAATGAAGGCAATATCATTTCGATAAAAACCGCAGCCACCACGGACAATTTCTCCGACGGAGAAATGTCCATGATACCTGTACTGTCATCCAAATCATCAGTAATCGATTCGCATCCCTTCTATATCGCTCCTGACTCTACCGATATCAGCGTCAAGCTGCCTGAAATAGACAAAGGCGCGACAGTCACCCTGCAATACTGCGAAAATCCGCTGTGGCTGGCTGTACTCGCATTGCCGTCCATCTCCGACGAGACTCCTAACACAGCTATGAAGGCGGCCGATGCGTTCCTGTCAGCCATTGCCGCGAAAAAACTGGTAGAGCAATATCCTGTCATTGCCGAAGCCGTAAAGCAATGGTCGTCGGGCGACGGAAATGACGACAGCCTCAAATCCATGCTCGAACGCAATCCTCAGCTTAAGCAGCTGATGCTACAGTCGACACCATGGCTCAGAGATGCCAAGACCGATTCCGAGCGAATGTCGCGTCTGGCTCTGATTCTTGATGCAGACTACACCGATAAGGCAATCGAAGCATCAATCGGCAAGCTGCAACAGTTGCAAGCTCCCTCCGGGGCTTGGCAGTGGATGTCCGATGACTCCGCACCGTCATTATGGGTGACCAAATACGTACTGCGCACACTCGGAGCGGTCAACCGCTTGGGTTGGCTTCCCGATGGCAAAGATTTCAACGATATGCTCCGCAAAGCAGTCATGTATCTCGACGATGAAACCGTGCGCCAATACACACGCAACCCCAAGGCCTCATACATTGACTATGCCGAGCTCCGCAATATGTTCAGCATCAGCCAAAGCAGCGCGGCACATGCTGTAAGCAATGCAGCCCTGCGTGAAGCTCGTGCCAACTGGAAGAAAATGCCACCTGCCGACAAGGCAAAAGCAGCCATACTGATGGATGCCCATGCTTATGGCGACATATCCCTCGAAGTGATAGAGTCGCTCAACCAGCTTGCCATGACTTCTCCACAACGCGGTATGTGGTGGGATAACACCGACATCACAGGGCAGAGCATAATACTCGATGCCTATTGCCAACTGCAACCTAAAAGCAAGGCAATAGACCAGATACGCCAATGGCTGATATTCCAGAAAGAAGCTACATCATGGAATGACAACCCTCAAGCAGCCCTTGTCATAGCGAACCTGATAACTTCATCGCCTGCATGGGTTATACCAGCCGGCAAAGTAGACATCACTCTTGACGGGACAGCCCTGACCCTCCCTGAGAGTGACCATGCTACTGGAATGTTCACCATGAACATTCCGTCAGATAAAGCTTCAGGCAGCAACCTCAACATACGCAACTCCGACGCACTCCCCTCGTGGGGCGCAGTCATAGCGCAGTACGTGGCCGAAAGCTCGTCAGTCGCACCGCACTCGATACCAGACCTCAGCATCTCGAAAGAGATATTGACAGAAGTACCCACATCCGACGGCATGAGATGGACCGCTGGCACATCCATGGAATTAGGCAAAAACGTCAAAGTGCAGCTCACCATCGTGGCCAAGCGTGATATGGATTATGTAACCATTATCGACCAGCGCGCAGCTTGTTTTGAACCGGCAGACCAGCTACCCGGCTATATATTCAGCCAAGGGCTTTCATTCTACCGCGAGAACCGTGACAGCCAGACGGACATATTCATCACAAGGCTGCCCAAAGGCACTTATGTGCTTACATACGACCTCTCGGCCAACAATGCAGGCACTTTCACATCCGGCATCGCTACCGTACAGTCACAGATGACCCCTTCGCTCACAGCTCATTCCGGGGCAGATATGATTTCAGTAGCTTCCACACATATTAAATAATCCTTGAAATAATCCACCCCTGTAAACATCATTAATAACTACCGTTATGCGACATACTAAATTCCTAACGTCAAGCATAATAGTTCTTTTTGTCTGCATTTTGACGGCCATGCCACTGACTGCTGCCGATAAAAGCAACAAGCCCAAAATCGAATTTGCCTCACGCTCTCACAATTTCGGCACTATACCCGAAGATGGAGGGCCCGTGACTGCAGTCTACGAATTTACCAACACCGGCAATGCTCCGCTTATCATCATGTCGGTTACCAATGGCGGATGCGGATGCACCAAGCCCCAGTTCCCTACCCACCCTATCAAACCGGGCGAGACATCGCAAATCAAAGTCACATTTAATCCCAAAGGTCGACCCGGCTCCGTCAACCGTACAGTCAGAGTCTCTACCAATGTCGGCAAAAAACGCATAGGACTCTCCTTTAAAGGTACAGTGGTCAAATAACCGACGTGAAACGGACACATCTAATACAACTGTCGCTAACCGCAACGATGATGACCGCAGCAGTCATCGTCTGCCATGCGCGGAAAGAAGTATCATGGGTAGAAACCACCCATGATTTCGCCGTATTCAACGAAGATGACGGCAAAGTGACTACGGTATTCAAAGGAGTGAACACCGGCGACGAACCCGTTCAGGTAGTCTCGGCACGCGCTACATGCGGCTGCACACGTCCGAAGTTTGACAGCCGTCCCGTCCATCCCGGCGACACCATCAGGATTCAAGTTTCATATGACCCCTCTGGCCGTCCAGGACGATTTGACAAAAAGATTTACGTAGACCTTGACACAGACCCCTCCCGCCATACCCTTCATGTCAAGGGCACAGCGATAGGCAGTGCGTCGAGCCTGACAGCCCACTACCCCATCCAAGCCGAAAACATCAGGCTCCAGAAAGACATGCTTATGCTCGGTGACATGCACAAAGGGGCTATAAAGTCGGCATATATAGAGTGTTACAATGTAGGCAACGACTCCATCACACCTATATTGAAATATGCACCTGACTACATACACCTTTTGAGCAGTCCTGCAAAAATAGCACCCGGCGAACAAGCAATACTGTCGGCTACAATCTACAGCATCAACGCTCCCGTCTACGGTCTGCTGACAGACTCGATAAAGATAGAAATGCGGCCGGATAGCAGTCCGTCATCCTTTCTGTCAATCCCTGTCACAGCCTTTATAAATGAAGATTTTTCAGTGTGGGACGAGAAAGCGTTGGCCAACGCTCCAGAATCGACATTATCAGTAGATAAAGTAGACTTAGGCAACATCGACAGTCTGTCTGCCACACCGATTTCATACACCGCCACCCTGTTGAACACTGGGAAAAACGCCCTGATTGTCCGACGGGTTTATTCCCCCGATGACGGCATAACAGTCACCACCGGGAACAAAAAAGTCAAAAAAGGTGACAGCACCACTGTGACAATCACCGTATCGCCAGAATATATACGCAACAAAGAGATAATCAACACATCATTCGTGCTGATAACCAACGACCCATCCAATCCTGTCAGGACGGTCAGAATCGTCGGCATGATTGACTGAAACAGACAGATTATGAGCAACCTACCTACAGATCCACACCATGACGGACACCACGACTGTCATCACGACCATATCGAAAACTCCTGCGAGTTCCAAGGTCTGACAGTCAATAGCGGGGTCAAACAGCCGCCATCCGTCAATCCATACATGACACGTCGCAAAAAACGCACCCTCCCCTCGGCATCCGCCCTCGTCGAAGGCATACTCAAAGGGGATGTGACAATGCTAAGCAGAGCCGTTACGATGGTCGAAAGCCTGTCGCCCGATCATCAGGCTGTGGCACAAGAAGTGATTGAAAAATGCCTCCCCTACTCCGGCAATTCACGGCGCATAGGTATCACGGGCGTACCGGGAGCTGGCAAATCGACATCTATCGACGTGTTCGGCCTACACGTCCTCAAGACTCCAGGCAGCAAGCTCGCCGTGCTTGCCATAGACCCGTCAAGCGAACGCACAAAAGGGAGCATACTCGGCGACAAGACACGCATGGAAAGACTTTCCATACATCCTGATGCCTTTATCCGTCCCAGCCCATCAGCAGGTTCGCTCGGAGGCGTGGCCCGTAAGACCCGCGAGACCATAGTGCTCTGCGAAGCTGCGGGCTACAATAATATTTTTGTCGAGACTGTGGGAGTCGGCCAAAGTGAGACCGCCGTACATTCGATGGTCGATTTCTTCCTGCTCATACAACTTGCCGGGACAGGAGACGAACTGCAAGGCATCAAACGCGGCATCATGGAAATGGCTGACGGCATCGTCATAAACAAGGCCGACGGAGACAACATCGACCGGGCCCGTCTGGCGCAAGCCCAGTTCCGCAGCGCCCTGCAACTGTTCCCCCCCACACCAAGCGGTTGGAAACCCGAAGTCCTTACCTATTCTGGATATTTCGAGTTAGGAATCCCCGAAGTATGGGACATGATTGACCGTTACTTTACTTTCGCCAGAGAAAACGGCTACTTCGACATCAAACGCCACCAACAGTCACGCTACTGGATGTACGAAACCATCGACGAGCAGCTTCGCAACAATTTCTACAACGACACCGAAGTGGCAAGCCGCCTCATCCGCTGCGAACGCGACGTGCTCAACAACCGCCGCAGCTCGTTCACAGCCGCCAAAGAAGTCCTCGACTTCTATTTCAGCGCCATGAGCCAAAAGCAACGACCAATCTGAACGGCACACAGCATCCACATCATACAATAATGTACTGGCATGTATCCGTCTGTAATTTAGCCGAGATGATACATGCCAGTCTTTTACGTTCTGCGTGTGAATCAAAAAGCGGGCATGGTGGACAAAAAGCGGCATCAACCACAAATGTGCGTATCTGCAAGTTCTCTCGCAAAAGAGAGTGTTTCAGGCTTGCCTATATCTACCCAATGGCTATTAGCCGGTGCAGCCACACACATGATATTCAGGCCGTCTGAATTTTCAATATAGAAGGGGGTAAGGGAGAATTTTGCTCCATACTGCATCGAGTAGCTCTGCAGGGCAGGGAAAACCGTTTGCGGTCGCACTACATGTATGCCGCAGAAGCCCACTTTCGCAAATGTAGAGGCTTTTTCAGCAGTAAGTGAAGCAGGCTTGAGTTCGCCAGTCGCGGTATTTATCCATCCTCGCATACGTTTGTTCTCATCGCACAGCAGGTAACGGGACGTTGGGCGGCGGTTGACCGCCAAAACTATATCAGCACCACTCTGTGCGTATCTGTCGATAAGCGGCAGCAAAGGTATATCCGTATATATATCCGCATTATGAAGCACAACGGCATCGGCATCACCAATCAACGTAGCGGCCTTAAGCAGTCCGCCGCCGGTATCGAGCAGCATGTCGGACTCGTCGCTGACGGAAATCTCCATGCCGAAGTCATCATTTGCAGCAAGAAACTCCATAATCTTAGGAGCATGATGATGTACATTGACCACAACGTCATTTATCCCGGCATCTCTCATCCTCATCAGCGTGCGTTGCAGCATGGGCATCCCCCCTACCTCCACCAACGCTTTGGGGATGGTATCTGTAATCGGTCGCAAACGCGAGCCGATGCCCGCCGCAAATATCATGCCTTTGACTTTCATTGCTAAGAAACTGCTTAATCAGTTCAGATAACGGTCAACTCCTTGTTCGCGGTGAATCAGATGCACCCTGACATCTCCACGCTTGCTGAGCCAATCGGCTATGACCTCGGCAGAATAGACAGAACGATGTTGTCCCCCGGTACATCCGAATGAGACACACAGAGATTTAAAGCTCCGCTTGACATACCTGTCGACAGACTGCCCGACAAGAGCTTTTACATGCTCGATAAACGGCAAAATCTCTCCGTCTTTTTCCAGAAACTGCCTTACGGGCGCATCCATACCTGTCAACTGCTTGTACTCATCATATCGCCCCGGATTATGAATGGCACGGCAGTCAAATACGAAGCCACCGCCATTTCCGCTCGTATCCTCCGGATAACCTTTCTTATATGAAAAGCTGCTTACAGTCACAGTCAGGCCGTCAAATGTATCGGTGTCTACGACCGCCGATACATCATATTTGTGTTCCAAACGTCTTACCACCGATACAATCTCAGGATAGCGGTCTGAAATACTGTCAGAGATGTCCATGATATTGCGCAACACAGCAGGGATGCTTGACTGGAATGTCTTTTTCCTTTCATAAAGGCCTCTAAAACCATATGTTCCAAGAACTTGAAGCGAGCGGAACAATACGACCTCGGGCAACAAGTCTACAAACCTACTACGGTCAATCTCCGGCATAATCCTTGCCGCTTCGTCAAAGTACACGTCAACCAACCGCAATCTTTCGTCAGCAGAAAATCCTGCCCTTCCCTGCCATAAAAACGACACGACATCATAAAGGAACAACCCGGCGCGGCCTCCTTGAAAGTCGATGAACCATGCCGCACCGTCCTTGACCATGACATTGCGCGACTGGAAGTCACGGTACATGAACACTCTCGAAGGCTGCATACCGATAGCTTCAAGCATACGCTGACAGAGCTTGTCAAAATCATCCTGCAAGCGGGATTCGTCAAATTCGGCATATACCGGCCTAAAAAAGCAGTACTTGCAGTAATTCAAATCCCACAGAATGTCACGCGCAGTCATGCTCCCTACAGGATAACAGCGACTGAAATCTATGGATGGCGAAGCCACCCAGTGAATACGTGCGAGCTGACGCATACAATCGTCAAGTAACGATGACAGCAACCTTGCGGACTCCACTTCTGCAGGATTGGCCTTACACCGACTAATCACATCGTACAGAGACGTGTTGCCGAGGTCCTCTTGCAGATAAGCCATCCTGTCGGCAGATACCGCTATCACATGCGGTACTCTGACTCCACATGAAGCCAACGCTTTGTCAAGATTAATAAAGGCTTCATTTTCGCGCACATCCTCATTATAGACAGCAATGACCTCCCTGCCGGCAGAGAGGTCTTTGAGCCTGTAGTATTTACGGTTGCTTCCCGACTCGGCTAAAGGCGACAATTCAATCGTCCCCGAACCTATCAAGCCAGAAAACAAACTGACTTTGTCATCCATTACATTCGGGATTAAGGTACCTCATAAGCCGGCACATCGACCAGTTTGATATTGAATATCAAGGTCGAGTAGGCCGGTACTGCCCCGCTCGAATAAGCACCATATCCTTGTGCCGCAGGTATGACCACCTTCACGCTGTCACCTACATGCATATTGGTCAATGCTATAGCCCATCCTTCGACGAGTCCTGACACTTTAGTGGTCAATACGCTGTCGGTATTGGCATATGAATTTTCCACCGCCGTACCGTCAGCAAGACTAAGCTCATACTTGGCACTCACCGTACTTGTCAGGTAGGGCTGCAGATTGCCGGCAGTCAAAGACCTGTCATTATAGAAATGCATGAGGATGCTTGCTCCTTCATTCCATTCCGGCACTATTTTCTCATAGAACAGGTTGCCATCCGAATCTGTCTCAAGAGCCGCATTGGCATAATAGTTCTCATTGAGAGTGAGCCAATCCCAATCGATATTGTCGTTATTATCACTGTCATTGCCAGGGCTGCAGCTAAACAAGCCCAATGCGACAACGGCCAATGCCGACAACTTTATGATACTGTTATGTTTCATCAGAATTTAACTTCGGGAGCCCGCTCCGCACCTGCCTCTGCCTTAAACTGCGGCTTGGGAGTAAAACCAAACCATGAAGCATATATATTAGTCGGAAATTTCTTGATAGTCACATTATAAGTATTGACAGCCTCTGTGTAACGGCTTCGGGCTGTGGTTATACGGTTCTCTGTACCTTCAAGCTGAGCCTGCAAATCGCGGAAATTCTCATTTGCCTTCAGATCGGGATATGCCTCGGTCACAGCAAGCAGACTCTTAAGTGCGCTTGACAATTCGCCCTGAACCTGCTGATATTTAGCCAACGTTTCTTCATTGAGATTAGCCGGGTCGATAGTGATGGAGGTCGCAGCCGCACGGGCTTTGGTCACATTTTCAAGGGTCTGGCTCTCATGCGAAGCATACCCTTTGACAGTATTGACGAGATTTGGTATGAGGTCAAGACGACGCTGATACTGGTTTTCTACCTCAGCCCATGACTGATCCACACCGTTTTGCTGCTCTACAATAGTGTTGTAATTACACGACTGTAGCGAAGACATCATCACAGCAGCGACGCATAGCGCGATTATGTTACGTATTTTCATAAATTACAATTTCAGATTTTATATTAAATCAATATCATATGCTACAGACTCCTTCAAGCAAGCTTGCGGAGCAATGAAGTGATGCTTACGCGGTCATGGATAAGCTTATGGAGATCCTCGACTTTGACACGAGTCTGCTCCATGGAGTCACGCTCACGCAGAGTGACCGTATTATCCTCAAGCGTCTGATGATCAACGGTGATGCAGAAAGGTGTGCCGATGGCATCCTGACGGCGGTAACGCTTACCGATAGAATCCTTCTCCTCATAATGGGTGGCAAAGTCAAACTTGAGGTCGTTTACAATCTCACGAGCCTTGTCGGGCAGACCGTCCTTGCGGACAAGGGGCATAACAGCACACTTCACAGGAGCCAGAGGTGCGGGCAGATGCAGCACGACACGGCTGTCACCGCCTTCCAGAGGCTGTTCTTCATAGCTTGAACAGAGCACTGACAGGAACATGCGGTCAACACCAATGGAAGTTTCAATCACATAAGGAGTGTAGCTTTCGTTAAGTTCAGGGTCGAAATACTGTATTTTCTTACCCGAGAACTTCTCATGCTGTGAGAGGTCAAAGTTAGTACGGGAGTGAATACCCTCTACTTCCTTGAAGCCAAAAGGCATCTCAAACTCTATGTCAGTGGCAGCATTAGCATAGTGGGCGAGCTTGTCATGGTCGTGGTAGCGGTATTTGTCATCTCCGAGGCCGAGTGCCTTGTGCCACTGCAAGCGTGTCTCTTTCCACTTCTTGAACCACTCGAGTTCCTGACCGGGGCGGACGAAAAACTGCATCTCCATCTGCTCGAACTCACGCATACGGAATATGAACTGACGAGCCACAATCTCGTTGCGGAAAGCCTTGCCTATCTGGGCGATACCGAAAGGTATGCGCATACGTCCGGTCTTCTGCACGTTAAGGTAGTTGACAAATATACCTTGGGCGGTCTCGGGGCGCAGATATACGGTCATCGCGCCGTCGGCCGTGCTGCCCATCTCTGTCTTGAACATGAGGTTGAACTGACGCACCTCGGTCCAGTTCTTCGTGCCGGAAATAGGATCCACGATTTCCTGGTCGATGATTATCTGACGCAGCTCCTCAAGATTGTTTTCGTTAAGAGCATTGCTGAAACGTTCGTGCAGAGCATCACGCTTTGCCTTGATCTCAGCGACACGGGGATTGGTCTCGCGGAAAAGGGCTTCATCGAACGTGTCGCCGAAACGCTTACGCGCCTTGGCCACCTCTTTTTCCACCTTCTCATCCATCTTAGCGAGTTCGTCCTCGATAAGCACGTCGGCACGGTAACGCTTCTTGGAGTCACGGTTATCTATCAATGGGTCATTGAACGCATCCACATGGCCCGAAGCCTTCCAAATGGTAGGGTGCATGAAGATGGCAGAGTCGATGCCCACTATATTTTCATGCAGCAGAGTCATCGCGTCCCACCAGTAACGCTTGATATTGTTCTTTAGCTCCACGCCGTTCTGACCGTAATCATATACAGCCGAAAGGCCGTCATATATCTCGCTGGATTGGAACACAAAGCCGTATTCCTTGGCATGGGATACTATCTTCTTGAACACTTCGTCTTGCTGTGCCATCTTGTGTCTTAACTGTATGATATTGTTGAATAGATGATTATATACAAGTTTAAAATCAGATTATTACAGTATGCGCCATATAACAATCCGTGCAAATTTAGCGATTTTTTCACTAATTCGCATTGAAATCATTAATTTTGTAGGTGTAATATCCGAAACCAGCATGTCAAAGAAACTAACCATCGTGCCTCACAGCGGGCTGGCCAACCGTATGCGTGCCATAGCCGGAGCATACGTGATGGCGGCACGCTCGAAGCGCGAGCTTGAAATCCTATGGCCTGTCACACGGGATTGCCGGGCCCAGCTTGAGGTGCTGTTTGACATGAAACCCTTGCATGTGCAGTGGAGCAACACCAGTCCCCGTCAATTCAGACTGCACTACCAGACACCTGCTTTATGCAACGGATATATTTCAAGTATCCCCCGCACATGGCGAAAGCTCGTAAAAGGCTGCGTCTATATAAACCCTGAAGACCTCCCGGGAGCAAGCGAGGGACATGAACAGTTTGAGAATATCGAACTTGACATCTTCAGGCAAGCCATGTCACCCGCAATCCGGCATCTTGTCATCACATCAGCCCAGGAAATCGGATATGCGCCTCCCGAGATAATCAGGTCGATATTCCGCCCTTCGGCATTGGTGCGTGAAATGGTCGATGGCAAAGAAGGGCTTATGAATCCTGCATGTCACCGAATAGGCGTACATGTGAGACGAACCGACAACAAGGAAGCCATACGTCGCTCTCCTCTCAAAGATATAGTAGCCGTTGTCAAATCAGAAATACAACGAGCCAGCAGCCCGAGCATGTTATATCTCGCCACAGATGACGAAAAAGTAAAAAAGATGTTCAGACACGAATTTGCCAACGTAGTCACATCGTCACAACCTGCCACACGCAAGACTGTCAGCGGAATGCTTGAAGCCGCAGCAGAGATGTGGATGCTCTCGCGCTGCCATGTCATCATAGGATCCGCAGCCAGCTCCTACAATGTCATGGCTTCCCGGATAGGCGACACTCCGCTTATAACAGTAGAAAGATGAAAAAAATCGCTAATATACTCTACAAAAGCAGCAGACCTTTGCAAATCTCGCTCAACGCATTCCTGATGTGGAGACAACGCCATGTCAAGGAAAAAACATTCGTAGTCATAGTCGCATTGGTCGTAGGGCTGTTTTCCGGCCTCGCTGCACTACTGCTGAAGGCATTGATACATTTCATATCGTCTTTTGTAAATTCCCACATCAACATCGCAGGAGCCAACTACACATATCTGATATATCCCGTCATAGGCATATTCCTGACCATGCTCTTTGTTAAATACATAGTAAAAGACAATATCGGGCATGGGGTAACCCGGGTTTTATATGCGATATCACAGAACAAAAGCCGCCTGAAGAAGCACAACATGTACTCCTCGCTCGTCGCCTCGTCGCTGACCATAGGGTGCGGAGGTTCGGTAGGAGCCGAGGGCCCGATAGTCTACACGGGAGCGGCAATAGGCTCCAACCTCGGACAGCTGTTCAGGCTGTCGCCACGCATCCTGATGATATTGGTCGGATGCGGAGCGGCAGCGGGAATAGCCGGCATCTTCAAAGCTCCGATAGCCGGGATGCTTTTCACCCTTGAAGTGCTGATGATCGACCTTACTACGGTGTCTGTCATGCCTCTTCTTATTGCGTCAATCACAGCAGCCACAGTGGCTTACATATTCACCGGCTACGATTTTGAATTTTTCTTCATGCAGAGCGAGCCGTTCATGATGCCCCGCATACCGTATGTGTGCCTGTTAGGTGTGTTCTGCGGACTGATGTCGCTGTACTTCACCCGAGTGGTCAACATGGTCGAAAAATTTTTCAGCAAACTGAAGCATGTCTGGTACAAACCGGTGATAGGCAGCCTGTCAGTCGCCCTGCTTATATTCTTGTTTCCGCCCCTGTACGGCGAAGGATACGATGCCATAACCAGCCTGCTCAGCGGCGATCCGTCAATCATCGTCAACGGGTCCATCTTCTATTCCGACCGTGGCGACGTTTGGTATGTGGTAATATTTGTGGCACTCGTAATCCTTACCAAGGCATTTGCCACTTCGGCTACTACAGGAGGTGGCGGTGTCGGAGGCACATTCGCCCCGTCTTTGTTTGTCGGATGCCTTACCGGCTTCCTGTTCGCATTCGTGACGAATACGGCTTTCGGGCTGGATCTGTCGCTGAAAAACTTCGCTCTTATGGGCATGGCCGGGGTAATGGCCGGGGTAATGCATGCACCACTGATGGGCATCTTCCTCACCGCCGAACTAACCGGGGGATACGACCTATTTCTCCCCCTGCTGATAGTCTCTGCCCTGTCATACTTCACCATTAAATTTTTCGAGCCATACAGCATATACACCATGCGACTGGCCCAACGCGGCGAACTGCTGACACACCATAAAGACAAGGCTGTGCTCACACTGCTCAAAGTAGACAATGTAATCGAAACGGATTTCAAAACAGTAACGCCCGACATGAGCCTGAAGCAGATGGTGGAGGTCATCTCCCAAAGCAACCGCAACCTCTACCCTGTCATCAATGCCGATGCAGACCTCATCGGTGTGGTGCTGTTGGACGAAATCCGCAACATCATGTTCCGTCCCGACCTCTATCGCCGTATGTTTGTCAGCAAGTTCATGAGCACCCCGCCCGCAAAAATCGAGATAGGCGAAAGCATGGAATCTGTGATGAAAAAATTCGACGTGACCGGCGCGTGGAACCTGCCCGTGGTCGAAAACGGCAAATACGTCGGCTTCGTCAGCAAATCCAAGATATTCAACTCCTACCGGCGTGTACTGCGCCACTACTCCGAAGACTAAAAGAATAAGTCTTTGCTGACTTCGGATGTTCAAAAATCCGTTAGTCACCCCTCGTATACAAGCAGCCCAATCCCGACATCATAACGGATTTGTTCAGCCACGCCTCACACAGCTCGCAAATTCGAGTGAGGCGTTTTGGTCAAAACCTTGGGTTTGATTCACTAAAGCGCGGCGCGTAGCGCAACACCCAGAATTATAGCCTACTCCTTTCTTTGACCCCTGCTCCTTTGCCTTTGTATTTACTCATTGTTGTGTTGAACGAGTATCTGATAATCAAACGGAGAGCCTGTGTGTCACTGTAATTCCATTTGTCAAGTGTCATTTGTGTGCCGTATGTAACCATCGAACTTCTTGATGTCTTGAATATATCTGTGGCTTGAAGTTGGAAAAACCAGTTTTTAATGCTTTTGGACGCTCCGACATTTACCTGCCATGATGGTTTCAGTGTGACAACATCCATATCGCCACGTGTGCGCCCGGAAATCTCACCGGTTACGTTGAATCCTTTGCCCAGCGAAACGTTGTTGAAGAAGTTGAAAAACAGTATCGGTGTATTCAGTTTTTTTATACCATTTTTGGTTTCCATAGAGAAATGTTGGCCGGATAAGTTTAAGCGCAGCCTTGGCGACCACCGTGAAATCCTCGGTGACAATGATACTACAATATCATATTTTGAAAGATGATTGAAATTGTCATAAGTCATGATATTCTGAGGCGCATCGGGCTTATATGGCCGGATTACGCTGATTATAGCGTCTTTGTCGTAGGTATAAGTCGCGCTGAAAAATACCCATTTGTATATTCCGGCAAGAGATACATTATGAATCTGTTCAGATGTAAGCAAAGGATTGCCTGTCTCGTAGGTAAAACAGTCGTCATATTGGATGCTGCTGCTCAACTGGCTATACAGTGGTCGTTTGGTCTTAGCTTCGTATGACAGTGTAAATTTAGCTTTTCCTATCGGGAATGTAAAATCAACATTGGGGAACAATCTTCCGTATTTACGGCTTTGACCTTTGACATACAAACCGTTCTGATAGTAGTCGGACGATGTATGCTCATACCTGAGTCCAGCGTAAAGCTCTACATTCCTGATTGGGAGGTTCACCGCAACAAATCCGGCTCCAGTTGTTTCCTTTATCTTGTCATTGGCATCGGGAAGATAGTCTCCATCATTGAGAAAGACATCCTTGCGTTCTGTCGCTGTCACCTCATATCCCAACTCAAGCGTATTACCTTTAAAGGAATATTCCGCCGTGCCTTTCGAAGCGAACATTGAGCTTGTGATACGGTTGTTGCTTCCAAAAACACTTTCCCCACCAATCATACTGCTTTCAATAATTGACTGTCGGTTATGGTTCCTCCGTGAGTAGTAATCATTATTGATTGTGATGTTTAAGGCGTTCACTTTGCCCTGATAATACAGATTCACCAGATGGACGGGAACAGAGCTTCTTCGCCAATTTGTCTCATATTGGATTCTGTCTTCATCTACATTATTTCTTGCAACAGCTTCGTCAGTAAGCCATTTTGATTTGGAATCAGGCATTGCGTTGTATTCGTACTTGACTCCAACATAATGGCGGCTGTTTATTTGCCAGTTCGCCCCGATATTAGCCAGATAGGTGTTTGACTTATGGTAGGTCAAGATGTCGGAATTTATGAGATAATTATCGGATGTAGAATTTATTGCGGTTCGGTTGTGCTGCTTTTGGTAACGTCGGGCACTATCATAATTGAATGAGCCGAATATATCCAGTCCTCCGGTCCTGTAGTTGAGAAAGAGATTGTCTGATGGCGAAAAGTAATGCGCCTGTCGTCCTGTCACAGACAAAGATCCACTCATGCCATCCCCTTGTTTCTTTATGGTCTTGATGAGAATGACAGATTTTGTCTCAGCTCCATATTTCGCACCGGGGTTAAAGACTACCTCCACGTTTTGGATTTCTTTGGAAGAAAGTCGGTCAAGTTCTGACTTGTCAACGAGTTTGCGCCCGTTGATATAGATTTGAGGTGTACCACGTCCCAGGACTTCAAGGTTGCCCTCATTTGAGATTACACCCGGAAGCTGAGAAATAACATCTGAACACGTGCCGAGATTGCTCAGAGAAGTGCCATTGACATTTGTAACCAGTCCTCCCTTGCTTAGACGCTGGATGTCGCGTGTTGCTGTCACTACCACATCCCCAAGATTCACAGTGAAGGTAGAGCCATTCTCGGTTATACTGTCGTTGGTCTGGACTTGCGCCTGAACGAGCATTGCAGACGCAAGCATTAGTGTGAAAATTAGATGTTTCATACCATTTGCTGTTTTTGATGCAAAGGTATGATGACAATATTCTAAGGCCAAGAAATTGACGTTTCACAATCGTTTCACCTTAGTGATTTCATTTCACATCCGTTACTAATATCGTCATAATCAACAGCGATTCAAAAATTTGTCTTATAGTTCAAGCAAATCGAGAATTTCAGTGGGAAGCTTTGCCCTCAGGCGTGATTTCCTTGTTCTTACTGCGGTTTCGGTCGCGCCAAGACATGCCGCGACAGTCGCATTTGACTCCCTCAGGCAAGACATAAGGCAAGTCACAATATCTTCCATATTCAATTTGACACCTGTCATTTTCAAATCGACAATGAAATCGGCGAAACAGCCAATGAGTATTTTCTTCATCGCCTCACGTTCCTTGACCGGTGGATAATTCCCGGAGTTGCGATATTGCATAGTTATCTTGTCGAACTCAGCCTGCAACTTTGAATCACGGAATTGCTCGATACATATATCCATTCTCCGTCGAATCAAGTCAAGCGTTTTATCCAGCTCGTCATCGTTTGCCTCGGCAACGATTTGCTCAACTTTTACGTTCTCGAGGCGTTCTTTCAGTTTCAAGAACTTACGTTTTGACCACCAAACATATATCCCGAATCCAATGGTCATGGCCAAAAGCAAACCCAATCCGAAATTCATCAGTAGTTGCCTGTGCGCTTTTGATTGGAGCAACTGTATTTGAAGCTGGTTATTATAATCGCGTCGCTCCTCGGATATTTTTCTTTGGATGGAGGTGATTTCACTTATTGAATCGTTGATGACCGTGCCTTCGTAAGGTGATACAGTTCCTTTTTCGAGCAGCCCGACGCTTTGCTCCAACAGTCTAAGATTATTGTATGTGTTTATTGAATACAGACCCGGATTCTCATTATACATACTTTTTGAGACATCCATATAATATCGGGCGGAATCTATCTGCGAATGGTTCCGAAATAAAAATCCCAAAGTTATCAGCTTGCCAAGGCTTCGAGTCTGTATACGGTTAAGATATGCCACACTTCTTTTGAAGTCAGCCGATGGATTGTTAGCGTAATTGAGTGCAAATGTTGTAAACAGAGGGTTATCAGCATCTATTTCGTTTAAGGCCCTTTCCATATAAATGGCGGTGGAGTCATTATGACCTATGAAAGAATAGAATAGCCCAATGTCATGCAATGCGCGGGATCTTTCCTCTTTGGTATGAGAAACTTTCAATGCCTCCATAGCGTGCGATACAGCTTTTGTATAATTTTTCTTCAACGAAGGCATCGCATATAGGTTTGACAACTCTATTAAAAGTTCTGATTTTGTTGGAGTTGTCACGTTGGAAGCAATATCAATCGCTTTCCTGAGAAATATTGAGGCCGAATCCTGACACCCAAGCCAACGCATCTTGATAGCTGCAAGTTGATACATGTCAAGCAAAGCAGATGTATCCCTGCTTGCTTCATAATAATCCAAAGCATCATCGAAACCGTCAACCATCAGAAAAGATTTCCCCTGCTTAAGTTTGGCTTCCGAAATAAGCAAACAGCACTTTGCTTTTTGAAAGTCTTTCGGATTATCTATCGAGGTTATTCCATTGAGAATAACCTCGGCAGAGTCTGGAGCAGACTGCAAGGTTGCCTCCGCTTCATTAATCTTTTGTTCGATATTTGTGCCGCATCCATATGTGGCGAGCAGAAGGCAGACACAAATAATATTTAGAATGATTCTCATTGGTAATCGTGTAATGAAATCAGTTTAATCCGTAAAATTACAACGAAACTACAACATAACTCTCAACAAATGTTGAGACCGGGCATTTTCATCCCTGAATTTTGGAATTTTTTCTCAGTCGGCTAAGATGCGTAGGCGTGACGTTGAGGAATGAGGCGATGTCTTTGAGCGAAAACCAGGTGAATATGTCGGGATAGCTGCTCAACAAGGCATCATATCGCTGCTGCGGTGTCTTGCAGCAAAGGTCAAGATAACGGTCATAGAGGGTGGTATGGATAGCTTCAGTAGCGTGCATCACCTTCTTCTGTAAGTCAAGGTCGGCATTCATTCTGCATTTCAGTTCCTTGGTCGGGAAGCAATAAACGTCGCATGACTTCACAGCCACAATTGAAACACGCGCCTTTCTATCATATAGCGACCATGGAAAGTCAGCGATGAAATCGCCGTCTGACTGCATCCCTACAACAAGCTCCGTACCGTCCTCTGAATATCCCACATACTTCATTGTGCCCGACTGGATATAGCCGATATATCTGGCTACACTTCCGACACTTACAAACTCCGCACCTCTCTCAAAGTGAAGTAATTTGCCCTCGCCTACACACAATTCACGCCAAAACTCCGGCTCAATATGCTCAATATACGTATTGAACTTCTCCATCTTCAAAATGCTGATAATACAGGGGATAACTTCAATTTTTCAAGCAAGCCAAAGGGATAACCAATACTCCATCAGGTCGACGGTACGCTATTGGTCCACCTGTAACGACCATCAGCAAATCCGGTTCACGCATCTGTACTTGCGTTTCTTTGGCATTAAATTTTCTTACAAGTTCGCGGATTTCGAGAAGATGTGATGCTCCTGTATCTATTTCAGCACTGCCCAGTTTGAACTCTATAAGTGCGTACCGTCCATCGCTTAAATGCAATACGGCATCAGCCTCCAGGTCATATCGGTCATGGTAATATGAAAGCGCGCCATTCGCCGCTTGCGAATAGGCTCGTAAATCCCGTATCGCCATACATTCAAATATAAAGCCAAAAGTCTTTAAATCCGTCTCCAATACTTCGGGAGAAAGTCCCAGTGCCGCAACTGCTATCGATGGGTCTACAAGTCCTCTCTTAGGGCTGCGACGAATTACGGTTGATGAGCGCACTGCCGGAGACCACGCTGACAAATCTTGAATCACAAACAGCCGGGCCAGTGCTTTTACGTAATCATCAAATGTCCTATCCGTACATCCCTCATTCATAGCCTTTACGTCTTTCAACAGATTGACTTTTTTAGCCAACGTGCATAAGTTACGGGCATAACTCTTGATTATCGCCAACGCTAACCTCGGATTCCTACGCACTCCATCCACCTTAATAATATCGGACTCCACCACTCCTTCTAAATAATCTTTTGCGATTCGAAATGATTCCTTGAAGTTATGCAACTTTAACGCTGCCGGCCATCCCCCACGACAGGCAAAACGTATCAAATCATTAATACCAACATTTGACATAATACCGTCAATCTCCATTTCTGGATGGTCGAACAAATCCAATAACGAAATCTCCCCTGATGATTCTCCGCTCTCAAACAGGCTCATGGGGTACATTTTCATTCGCGAGATTCTACCAGTGCCGCTATGGTTTATCTGGGTTTCATCTACTGAATTACTTCCTGTAAGGATAAATTGACCAGCCTCTCCACCTCGTTTGTCTATCTCAGTTCGCACTGCATCCCATAATATGGGAGCATCTTGCCATTCATCAATCAGCCGGGGAGTTTCGCCTTTCAGCAGATTGGACGGTTTGGCTTCTGCCGTAGCCAAATAAGCACCACGCATATCTGGGTCTTGCAGTTTAATAACACTATGGGCTTGCTGCTCCGCCGTTGTTGTCTTGCCACACCATTTTGGTCCCTCTATGAGAACAGCTCCCATATAGTTCAGACGCATTTTAAGTTCTGCATCAGCAATTCGTGGTAGATATTTCATACTCATTATAGTTTGAGACTGCAAAGATAAGAATAATTCCAGTACATCCTAACCATATTTCGTATTTTTGAGGTAAAACATTTCTGATTTTTGAGATAATTGATTTCGTGTTTTTGCGATTCATATTTGAAAGTTCACTGAAAACGACTACATTTGTAATCAGCAAAATAGTTGTAAACACTCCCTAACCACATATGGCATCATATCTCCAGATCGAGGGTCTGACCAAAAGCTACGGCGACCGTATGCTCTTCGAGGGCATCACTTTCGGCATAGACGAAGGCGACAAAATAGGTCTCATAGCCAAAAACGGCACAGGCAAGAGTACCCTGCTCAAAATCATAGCCTCAAAGGAGGATGCCGACAGCGGCAAGATAACATTCCGAAACGACCTCCGTGTCGCATATCTCGATCAGACACCCGATTTCGGTTCCTCTGCCGTAATCCGTGACGTGCTGACACAGCATGCTCCAAGCGACGCTGCCGAACGTGACGACTATGTGGCACGCCTCGAGCGCACTCTCCAACAGCTCGGCATAAGCAATCTGGACGCACCACTTGACAAGCTCTCTGGCGGAGAGAAAAAACGTATAGCCATCGCACAGGCCGTGGTCGACAGCCCCGAACTACTGATACTCGACGAACCCACAAACCACCTCGACATCGATGCTATCGAATGGCTTGAATCGTACCTGCGACGTTCGCGCATCGCCCTGCTGATGGTCACACATGACCGATATTTCCTGGATCGTGTGTGCAACAAAATCATAGAAATAGATAACTGTACCGCATACACCTACCAAGGCAATTACGAATACTACCTGCGTAGGCGACAGGAACGCATAGAAGCCATGACAGCCGAGCAGACCAAACTCAAAAACACTCTGCGACGCGAACAGGAATGGATGCGCCGTCAACCGCAGGCCCGGGCAGGGAAAGCGAAATACCGCATCGATGCTTTTTACGACCTCAAAGAGCGTGCCAACGTCAACTTGTCGCAACGCGATGTGAACCTCGATGTCAAGTCGGCCTACATAGGCTCGAAGATTTTCGACGCGAAGCATCTGTCAAAGCGTTACGGCGAGAAAGTGGTACTCGACGATTTTTCCTACACGTTCGCCCGGTATGAAAAAGTAGGTATCATCGGAGCCAACGGTGTAGGAAAGTCGACATTCATCAAACTGCTGCAAGGGTTGGAACAACCCGACAGCGGCACCATCGAAGTAGGCGAAACAGTACGGTTTGGCTACTACTCCCAGTCGGGCATCAGCTTTGACGAAAACAAAAAGGTCATCGATGCTATCACCGATATAGCCGAAGATGTGGTGGTCAACGGCAATGTCCACTACTCCCCTATGCAGTTTCTGCAACGATTCCTGTTCTCGCCGGCCGACCAGCAGAAATACATCCACACACTGAGCGGGGGCGAACGGTGCCGCCTGCATCTGGCATCGGTGCTGATGCGGTCACCCAACTTCCTCATCCTCGACGAGCCGACCAACGACCTCGACATCATCACCCTCGGCATACTTGAAAACTATCTCAGCGAATTTAAAGGGTGCGTCATCGTGATAAGCCATGACAGGTTTTTCCTCGACAACATTGCCGACCATCTGTTTGTTTTCACAGGTGACGGACAGGTCAAGGATTTCCCCGGCACATATACCGAATACCGCCAATGGCGCGAGGAGCAGCAACGGATCAACCGCCAGGCGGAAGCCTCATCGGACACATCCGCAAAACAGCAACGCCGCTCATCCGAGCGCAAGCGCAAACTCACGTTCAAAGAGAAACGCGAGCTGGAGGCCCTGGAGAGCGAAATAGAGCAGCTCACGGCAGAGAAAGAGGAACTTACGGCGCTGTTTAACGGAGGAGGCTCACCTGACGACATCGCATCCAAAGCCGCACGTTATGCCGAAGTCACTTCGCTTCTTGATGACAAAGAGATGCGCTGGTTAGAGCTGTCGGAGATAGAATCATGAAAGTCCATTTGATACTGAAATAAAATACTACGTTCTAAAAACCATATAGCCATGAAATACACTGCTTTACTCCTGTGTCTCTGTAACATTCTGCTCTTTGGCAGCTGCAAGAACCACCCCTCCGCACATGACGGACAGCCTATGGAAGTGATGACTTTCAATATCCGACTGGATATTCCTTCGGACAGTGCAAACAGCTGGAATCACCGTAAAGATGATGTCTGCCGCATGATTGCCTACTACCGCCCCGACCTGCTGGGTATGCAGGAAGTGCTCCACAACCAGATGAATGATCTGAAACGCGGATTGCCACAATACACGGTCCTCGGCGTGGGACGCGACGACGGCAAGGAAGCTGGCGAATACTGTCCGATATTCTTCCGGACCGATCGGTTTGCACTGGTGGAATACGGCAATTTCTCCCTCAGCGAGCATCCCGAGACCATCGGTATCAAGGGCTGGGACGCTTCCTACAACCGTATCGCCACATGGGCGATACTGCAAGAAAAAGACAACGGACAACAGTTGATATATCTCAACACCCATCTGGACAACGACGGCAAGACAGCCCGCCAAGAGGGTGTGAGGCTCATACTCAACAAAATCAAGGAGATAGCTCCGGGCATACCCGCCATCGTCACCGGCGACTTTAACTGTACTCCCGAAGAGGCTCCCTTGCAAACACTGGAAAACGGCGGTATGGAAAACGCCTCAAAAGCCGCAGCCGTCACCTATGGCCCGTCATGGTCATTCCACGATTTCGGCCGCCTGCCTGTAGAAGAACGTGTACTGATTGATTATGTATTCACGACCAAAGGCGCAAAAATAGACCGCTACCGCGTCGTTCATGACAAACCAGATAACGGCTATCTTTCAGACCATTGCCCTATTTTGGTCGAATTGACCGTGCAATGAATAAGGCGATATAGAGGTCAAAGACGTACATTATACAGAATCCAAGCCTCTACCAGACAACATAGCGAGATGCGCCGGTCAGATCTGCTGGAAACAGAATCATGAAACCACATCAGCCACATAGCCGCAGCAAATCCAGGTTGCAACTATCAAAATGGGGCATCCCGTTCACAAAGATGTCTCTAAGGTTTGCTGCACGTATCAGACTGATATCCGGCATACTGAATGTACTGACACTTATCGCCGCATTTACATGCTTCGGATGTTTTGCATCGCATCTCGGCTTCAACCATACGCCAGCCGAATACTATGCAATATTCCGCATCATGCGGTATGTGCAGGGCGTTTTCATAGCCAGCATCCTGTTCAAGCTACTGTTCGAGTTCCGTCGGGTCCGGCGCGAGACCCGCATCGTCAAATGGGTCATCGACCTGTCCGTGCTGACCTCCCTGCTGCCATGGCTTTATCCCCATCCGGCACATCCTTGGCTGCCATGGCTTGAACAGATTCTCTACAGCAACATATACCTGTATACGGTACTCGGAGTGTACGCCGGCATCGAGATAAGCCTGTGGATAACGAAGTGCATGAACCGGCGCACCAATCCGGCGTTGCTTCTGTCAGGCAGTTTTATCATATTCATAATCATCGGGACAGGACTGCTGATGCTGCCCAGATGCACCTATTCGCCCATATCACTTGTCGACTCGCTGTTTGTCGCCACCAGCGCCGTGTGCATCACCGGCTTGACCCCGGTAGACATATCGGTGACATTTACCCCGCTTGGCGAATTGATACTTGGTCTGCTCATACAGATAGGCGGATTGGGAGTGCTGACCTTTACCAGCTTCTTCGCGCTCTTCTACACCGGGGGCACATCGATCTACAGCCAGATGATGGTCAAGGATCTGATATACACCCGTTCGTTCAACGAGCTGTTCCCGACCATGCTTTATATCCTTGTGGTAACGCTGTTTATCGAAAGCATAGGTGCCGTAATCATCTACCTGTCCATACAGGATGTGTTTCCGATGACCACACAGGATGAGATATGGTTTGCGGTGTTCCACTCAGTCTCGGCATTTTGCAATGCCGGATTCTCTACCGTCCACGGAGGTATGTCCAATCCGATGCTGCTCTACGGCAACCAATGGGTATACCTTGCCATGAGCCTCATCGTCACAGCCGGAAGCATCGGCTTCCCGATATTGGTCAACTACAGGGATTATATCATCCACAAGATACGCGCCATCTTCAGGCTCGGACATGACAAGGTCATACATATCTGGAGCATGAACACGAAAATCGTACTCATAACTTCAGCCGGACTTGTCACGTCAGGCATAATACTGTTCTATCTGTGGGAACGGGGCAACACCCTGTCAGGCATGTCGCCGTGGATGCAGTTTGTACAAAGCGTGTTCAACTCCATCGTGCCGCGCAGTGCCGGATTCTCGTCGGTCAGCCCTGCGTCGTTCATGCCTTACACGCTGATGTTCATAATGTTTCTGATGTGGATAGGCGGAGCGTCACAATCGACGGCAGGAGGCATTAAAGTCAACACCTTCGGAGCTATGCTGCTCAACATCAGGGCTGTAATGACAGGCAAAGACAGAGTGACGGCATACCACCGCGCCATCTCCGACCGCTCGATGCAAAGAGTCCATACCGTGATAGCCGTATCGGTTATATCAGTGGTACTATACTCCGTCATCATCCTCATGCTCGAACCGCAGTTGAGTGCCAAGGAGTGCGTGTTTGAAGTCGTGTCGGCCGTGTTCACGGTAGGTTCGTCGCTCGGCTGCACCCCTCACCTGTCAGCCGCCTCCAAGCTCATCCTGTGCACCGCCATGTTCTTCGGCCGCATAGGCATACTCTCCATATTGATGGGTTTCGCCGACAGCCATCGGTCCAACTCGTTCCGCTACCCCTCTGACAACATTATCATCAACTGACCTTAACAACCCCATAGTACATATGAGATTTCTTATCATCGGACTCGGAGTATACGGCTACAATCTCGCCACCGACCTTACGGCTATCGGCCATGAAGTCATCGGTGCTGACATAAAGCCTTCGCTTGTCGAGAGCATCAAGGACAACATATCCACTGCCTACATCGTAGATTCGACCGACGAGGTGGCCCTTTCGGTACTGCCTCTCAAAAATGTCGACATAGTCATAGTGGCCATCGGCGAAAACTTCGGCGCAAGCATCAAGACGGTGGCCCTGCTCAAGAAGCTGCACGTGCCACACATATATGCACGTGCCATGGACGAACTCCACTACTCCATACTCGAAGGCTTCAACATCGACCGCATACTGACCCCCGAACAGCGCGCGGCCAACGACCTCGTAAACGAACTCGCCCTCGGCACCCGCACCGAATCCATGCAGGTCAACGATGGCTCCTACATCCTCAAATTCTCTATCCCCGAATACTTCATCGGCATGAAAATCAGCGATGTGGATTTCCGCAAAGACTACTCTCTGCGCCTGATTGCCATCTCCCGGCCCGTCGCCTCGCGCAATCTGCTCGGCATATCCCATACCGAGCTCCGCCCTCTCCCCGCCGATGACCAGAACAAATTCCAGAGCGGCGACCAGATAGTCTGCTACGGCACCCGCAAAGCCCTCCAGGATCTCTTCCGCAACCTCTCCTGACCCTGCTCAATCTCTGCACAGTTCATTGAAAGTAAAATTGTCAGTAAAATGCTTACCAAACGTTGCAGTGATGAGGAAATTTTCTTAACTTTGCAGTCGCTTTAACGCTATTTTCCTATTAAGTGAGTATTCACTTGTATCCGTGTGATGGGAAATTAAGCGAATTAGAGATAATCAACTTAATTTTGAGTAACACAACCATTTTTAACCTGACGAAATGAACACATTTCAACTCGTAGCCGAGCCCCGTACAGACCTCGGCAAGAAGGCTGCCAAGCAGCTCCGCAAAGAGAACAAAATCCCCGTAGTGCTCAACGGCGGCGCACAAGTAGAGCTCCCGTTCAAAGGCACTCTCAAACCCGGTGAAAAAATTATCGAGATAGGCCGTGGCAGAGGTATCATCACTACCGACCTGACTGTGACCAACGATGCCGTCCGCAAGCTCGTATACACTCCCGACATCTTCGCTATCGAACTCGATGTCAACGGCGAAAAACGCCACGCAGTGCTCAAGGACATCCAGTTCCACCCGGTCAAAGATACCATCCTCCACATCGACCTGCTCGAAGTAAACGATAAGAAACCCGTCACCATCGAAGTGCCTGTCAAGCTCGAAGGCCACGCCGAGGGTGTCAAGGCCGGTGGTAAGCTGACCCTCTCTATGAAGAAAATCAAAGTCAAGGCTATCTACACACAGATTCCCGAGCGTGTGGTCATCAATGTCGACAACCTCGGCCTTGGCAAGACTCTCCAGATCGGCGACCTCCACTTCGAGGGTCTTGAACTGATGAACGCCAAGAACGCTGTGGTTTGTGCCGTTCAGCTCACACGTGCCGCTCGCGGTGCACAGGCTGCCGCTGCTGCCGGAAAGTAAGCAATATACTTAAGCACATCATACATTAATAAATATGACGGTACAAACTCCCTTGTACCGTCATATTTGTTTACATATGTTAGTCACAATAAAGTCATGAAATATCTTATCGTAGGCCTCGGCAACATAGGTGCCGAATATGCCGGGACGAGGCATAACATCGGATTCCGCATAGCCGACGCCCTCGTCAACGGCGTCGGAGGCTCTTTTACCACCGAACGTTACGGCGACATAGCCCGCATAAGGGTCAAGAACGCCCAGCTCGTGGTGCTCAAACCGTCGACATACATGAATCTGAGCGGACAGGCCGTGCGCTACTGGAGGGACAAGGAGAATATCGAGTTGAAAAACATCCTTGTACTCGTCGATGACATCGCGCTGCCGTTCGGTGCCATACGCCTTAAGGGCAACGGAAGCGATGCCGGACACAACGGGCTCAAAAACATAGCCCAGATGCTCAGTTCGCAAGACTATCCCCGTCTGCGGTTCGGCATCGGCAACGACTACCCTCGCGGTGGACAAATCGAATACGTGCTCGGACACTTCAATCTCGACGAACGCCAGATGCTGCCTACGCGGGTCGATGCTGCCGTGGATGCCGTCAAAGCGTTCTGCCTGAGCGGACTCGACTTCGCCATGTGCAATTTCAACAACAAATAACCGTCCAAAACCAAACGACTATGGCTAAATCAGAAGTCAGGATAGACAAATGGCTGTGGGCGATGAGGATTTTTAAAACCCGCACCATAGCCACCGATGCGTGCAAAAAAGGACGTGTCAGCGTAGGCAACGCGATAGCCAAGCCGTCACGCACCATCAAAGTCGGAGACATAGTGCAGGTGCGCAAGCCGCCTGTGACATACTCTTTCAAGGTCCTTGCGCTGACAGAAAACCGTCTCGGAGCAAAACTTGTGCCCGAATACATGGAAAATGTCACACCTCGCAGCGAACTCGATCTGCTCGAAGTGGTCAGGATAAGCGGGTTTGTGGACCGCCGAAAGGGTCTCGGACGCCCCACCAAACGCGAAGGCCGTGACCTCGCCAGATTTACCGAAGAGAGCATCGGCTGGGACTTCGACTGGGACGACCTCGACGACGAAGAAGATCTGGATTAACATCTGCACACAGCCAAATAAAAGCGAAGTAACAAAAACACCGCCTCACTACGGAATAAAATTTTCACTCGTTAATTTGGGGAGGTGTTGGTTGTTTTGTTTTTTTTGCCTACATTTGTTATCCTTAACAATTCCAACTGTTACATGCCTAACGAAAGTATCTACGGACTCATCGGATATCCGCTGACCCACTCATTTTCCCAACAGTATTTCAACCGCAAGTTTGATGCCGAGGGCATCGCAGCGCGTTATGAGAATTTCGAGATTCCTGAAATCGGGGATTTTACCGAGATCATCAAGCGGCATCCCACGCTCCGCGGGCTTAATGTAACCATACCCTACAAAGAGCAGGTCATACCCTACCTTGACGAACTCGACCCCGACACTGCCGAGATAGGCGCTGTCAATGTAATCAAATTCATCCGCAAGGGCAACAAGCTGCGCCTCAAGGGTTACAATTCGGATGTCATCGGATTCGCCGATTCACTCAGTCCGTTGCTGACTCCCGACATGAAGCACGCCCTCGTGCTCGGAACCGGCGGAGCGGCTAAGGCCGTCATGCAGGCTCTTAAAAAGCTCGGCATATCAGCCACACTCGTATCGCGCACACCTGCCGAAGGCCGATATACTTACGACGATCTTACCGCTGAGATAATGGCCGACAACCTGCTGATAGTCAACACTACTCCGCTGGGGATGTATCCACACATGGACGAATGTCCGGCCATACCCTACCAGCACCTCACGCCGTCACACCTATGCTACGACCTCCTTTACAATCCTGATGTGACGCTGTTTATGCGCAAAGCCGCCGAACAAGGAGCAGCGACCAAAAACGGGCTTGAGATGCTCCTGCTACAGGCTTTTGCAGCGTGGAACATCTGGCAACAATAAACTACCCTATCAATATTTATAACAGACTCATAGACAAAATGAGAGTTTCTGCACAGCGCAGCAGCATGTTTCACGGCATACTGCTCATCGCATTGTTTTCATGCGCGGCTTTCTATATCGGCAGCGCACGTTTTTTCCAAGAGCTTTCTTTCAGCCCCATGATTATAGGCATAATCTTGGGTATGCTGTATGCCAACTCCTTACGTAACAACCTGCCTGAGACCTGGGTGCCGGGAATCATATTCTGCTCGAAAAAGATACTGCGCATAGGCATCATATTCTACGGATTCCGGCTGACATTCCAGGATGTCATGGCTGTAGGCGCAGCCGGAATCGCCATCGACGCAATCATAGTCACCGTCACCATTACAGGAGGTTACTGGATAGGCAAACTAATGAAGATGGACCGCGACATAGCGTTGCTGACATCCGTGGGCAGCGGTATCTGCGGTGCCGCCGCCGTTCTCGGAGCCGAATCGACCATCCAGACCAAACCGTACAAGACAGCCGTAGCTGTAGCCACAGTGGTAATTTTCGGCACAATATCAATGTTTCTCTACCCAGTAGCCTACCGCAGCGGAGCATTGGGACTGTCACCACAGGAAATGGGCATTTTCGCCGGATCAACACTCCATGAGGTTGCCCATGCCGTAGGTGCCGGCAATGCCATGGGTGGCGAAATCGCCAATGTAAGCGTCATAGTCAAGATGATACGAGTGATGATGCTCGTGCCAGTGCTACTCGTACTCGGATGGTGGGCTGCCGCCTCTGCAAGAAAACTACCGTCAAAAGCCGGCGGCGGACAAGGAGCCAAGGGCAAAATCGCAGTGCCATGGTTCGCGATATGGTTTCTCATCGTCATAGGGTTCAACTCCCTCAACCTGCTCCCCTCATCAGTGGTCGATGCCATCAACTATATCGACACATTCCTCCTGACCATGGCGATGTGCGCTTTAGGTGCAGAAACAAGCATAGATAAATTCAAGAAAGCGGGAGCCAAACCGTTTATCCTTGCCTTCATATTGTTCGTATGGCTTCTCGGCGGAGGATATCTGATGGCTAAATACCTCTCACCCGTATTATTGGGCTGATGAATTTACCCTCTCTCCTACACCGCCGCATCAGTCCGCCATCCACACCATTACTGTACCCGGCAGTAGCCATACTGCTGGGTACTTTTTTAGGTCTACACTATCAGACTGCCGGATATGTCGGCATGGCGGTGGCGGCACTGTTGCTACTTACAGCAGCCGCACTGCTCATGCTGCGGCGGTTTACAGCATGTGTAATCATAATCTGCATTGCGGCAGGGTGGATCAACGCCGAGCTGCATACTGCCGCGTCACGCATCCCTATGGCGTATCGGACAGGGACATGGGTATTCTCCGGGAAAATCGACCGTATTAAAGAGACTGAAACGGCGACAGTGACCGATGTGACAATAGACAGCATCGGCAGACACCCCCGCAGCCTCAAAGCAGTCAGACCTGTAAAAATACAACTTACCATAGCCGGCTTCGACCACAAAGCCGACATAGCGACACGCATCAGCTGGACGGGAAATCTCGACGACAGCCATGCCGCTGACAGGTTGCCGATGATGGACGACATCGGCAAACACGCCCGGCGCAGGGGCATAGCCGGTGCTGTCGTCATCCGTCCTGACGACATACTGGCAGTCATCGACGAGCCTGGGATATTAAACAGCCTATACCGCTTAAGAGCCGACATTGCAAGTAGCCTATACGACACATCGCTGTCGCCAAACGCTACCGAATTTCTCAACGTAGTGTTGCTCGGCGACACCGAACTGCTGTCGACCGACCGGCGCGAGTCATACACAGCAGCCGGACTGTCGCACATTCTGGCTTTGAGCGGTATGCATGTGGCGATAATAGCTCTCTTGATCTCTGCGGCACTGTTCCCTTTGCTGATGTTGCGATGGCGTACAGTTGTCATCATAATCACAGTCGCTGCCCTATGGTTCTATGCCGCTGTCACCGGCTTCTCGCCCTCGGTCACCCGCGCAGTCATCATGGTTTCGGTATTCTCAGGAGCGCGTCTGCTGCAACGCCGCTCGTCGCCTTACAACTCTCTGTGCATGGCGGCAATAATCATAGTCGTTGCCAACCCGTATGCCCTGTTGAGCTACAGTTTCCAGATGTCCTTCGCCGCAGTGGCATCCATTGTGGCGTTTGCGAAAGTGCTGACACCCGTAAACCCACGTCGCAGACTGCTTTACTACCTGATGTCATACATCACCCTGCCGGTATCGGCCATGACAGGGACAGGTCTGATAGCGTGCTACTACTTCCATTCGTTCCCTCTCTATTTCATCCCGGCATCAGCTGTAGCCACACTGCTACTGCCCGTCATATGCATTGGAGGAGTTATCGCCACGGTGCTTAACACGCTGCATCTGCATGGATTTATATACACATCAGCATGTACCGTCACCGACTTCTCTGTCAACATTCTCGACCATACAGCGCGACTTATATCATCGCTTCCCGGAGCCTTGTGGAGCGGCATCAAGCTGTCAGCCGAAAGCTTATGTTTTTCATTGGGCGCGGTCATATTGCTGGCGGTATGCATGAATATGAAAAAACGTGTGTACGGCTACGCATCTCTGATGCTTGCCGCTGCCGCCATAGCCTGCACTATCATCAGACCGGCATATCCCTACCGCAACGTATCGGTTATTCTTGTACCCGACCGTTCGTTTACGACACTGCTCATACGCGAAGGGGCAAACGCCTTCATATCCACAGACGCATGTGGCAGCGATACTACACTCGTCCGGCAAAGGGTGGAAAGAGATTTTGAGAGCTTCCTGCGCCTTACAGATACAGAGAGCCTCTCTATCGACAACACATCCAGACATTCCAAGCACAGCATATACCTCTTGAAAGAGCTTGACGAGACACCCATGTCGGCTCCGATAGCCAATTCCGACAGCTCTTTTTCCTACATCATAATCACAGGCAAAGCCAAAGCGGACGATATACGCAAAGCTCCGTGGCACATGCTGGCCGGCCATCCTATAACAGTGATACCATCCCCCGCCCTCCGGCCGAAAGTTGCATCAATAGTGGAAGAAAGATGCAAGGAACACGGAATCCCCACATCTCGCACCATGGTGATAACGGACTAATGTTATCCCTGAAAAGGCATACGGTTGAGAATCGAACGACCTAAAGTCACCTCGTCGGTGTACTCAAGCTCATTGCCTATGGCCACTCCTCGCGCAAGCTGGGTAATTTCCACTCCAGTATGCCGCAATTTACGATAGAGGTAGAAACTTGTGGTCTCCCCCTCCATAGTGGCACCCAAAGCAAGGATGACTTCACGAACATCCTCTCTCTCGACCCGGTCAATCAGCGATTTAATTTCAAGCATATCCGGGCCGATGCCGTCCATCGGAGAAATGACCCCTCCGAGCACATGGTATAGGCCGGAAAACTGACGTGTAGCCTCGATATTAATCACATCTTTGATTGATTCGACCACGCAAACCTTGGAGCGGTCACGAGTGTCGTCGCCGCATATTGCGCAGACCTCATCGTCAGAAATATTGTGGCATACACGGCAATATCTGATGCCACGGCGCAAATCAATCAATGACTGCCCTATGGCGACCCCCTCCGATTCGTCCCGACGGAGGATGTGCAAAGCCAGACGCAATGCGGTCTTCTTCCCGATACCGGGCAGTTGGGCAAGAGCATTGACAGCATTGTCAAGCAGGATGGAGTTAATGTCGTGCTGCATTAGGGTTTCACTTATCCATCAGGGTTTCACTTATCAAGGAATATGAAATAGACTGCCATGATCAGCAAGAAAAAAGCAACGAAATGATTCCAATGCAACTGCTGCCCCTTGAAAAGAAGCATGACAAAGATAGTAAACACCGACAAAGAGACTACCTCTTGTATGACCTTTAGCTGAAGAAGGTTAAACGAACCGCCATTGGCCAGAAAGCCATATCTGTTGGCAGGAACCATAAATGTATATTCCAGCAGCGCAACACCCCAAGAGCCGAGTATAATCCATACCAACGGGGTTGAGCTGCTGATGATTTTCATTTCCTCTAACTTAAGCTGACCATACCATGCGATGGTCATAAACGTATTGGAAACGACAAGGAGTAGTACAGTTATCCAGGGATTCATAAGTTATTCGATATCTCTATAGGAGTACGACAAACAAATCGCAGCCTCCTGCTGTATCAGGAAGCTGCGACTATCAATGTTTGGGATGTGTGGGCGCTGAGGGATTCGAACCCCCGACCCTCTGCTTGTAAGGCAGACGCTCTGAACCAGCTGAGCTAAGCGCCCTCATGATGGCATGAGATGGTGTATGACCTACAGCCTCCAGTTTGCGGACAGCTTGCGCCACTGACTCCTCAGTAACTCGGTCTTTATTCTCTCTCGTGGTGGGCGCTGAGGGATTCGAACCCCCGACCCTCTGCTTGTAAGGCAGACGCTCTGAACCAGCTGAGCTAAGCGCCCTCATGATGATATGAGGAGTATGAGAAACGGATGGTGGGCGCTGAGGGATTCGAACCCCCGACCCTCTGCTTGTAAGGCAGACGCTCTGAACCAGCTGAGCTAAGCGCCCGTTTCTTTGGTAAAGCGATGCAAAGGTACGACTATTTTTAACAAATCCAAAATCTTTGCGCGTTTTTTTGCTTCACCAATGATTATTTTGCGTCAAAGACGATTTTAACATCAATCAGTCCGAAAGTACACACCTTATCTTACCCACGGGCAACTGCCCCTCGACCTGCAGCGGAAGCCGCCGGCTATCGGCTGTAATCCAGGCATATATCGAAGCCGAGGATTCCTTTCCGTCGCGTGTAAATGTGAACCCGACATAATATGCAAGATGTTCTTTATCATTGACCGTCACTTTCTGGGTGCCTTTATAAGTGATAGTCAACACTTCCGTCTTTTTGCCCGAAAAACAGTTGAGCTTCACCGACGAACCGATTCTCATGCGCGGAAAATCTATGGCACGCACATAGAAAAACATACTGAGCAAATCGACCGACGGCCCCGTAGCCGTAAGCGTCTGGCTATCCTCGCTCCATTCGCCATGCTTGTTGCGGTATTGCCGCGTTGTCTTGCCGGTAAACTGGTCGCCTACATGGCTGAACGCGACCCGGTCATGCTTATACGTACCGTTTTCATGAGCGATATAGACATAATTTTGAGGAAGCATCGTAGCCGGCGACATCGTAGTGTAGAGTGTATCTCTCAGTTTATAAAGTCTATCGGCCCACTTGGCCGACCGTGCCGTCAAGACTGCTTCGTATGCCGAGGGCGAGGTTTCAAGCCGCAACGTAGCATAGCCTGCCACTTTGGAGATAAATCCCCACTTGTACATCACCTTATAATTAAGTGTCTCATCCTGAAAGACAGTAGCCGCCGATCCGCTGACAGCAGCAACAACCACCGCCAACGCAATCAATAATGTCGATACCTTTCGCTTCATAATGGCTGTAATCTAAAAGCTGTTTTTATAGATGCTCTTAATAACCATGATGGTTAATGGCTGCATCAAGCACCGCCGCATGGTCAGAAGATGGGTCCGAATCAAGATTATCAAGTGGCAGCATGGCTCTCTGTGCCTGTTCTATCCTCTTATTTCGCCAACATTTGCGGCATACCGCCATATAACGCTCGTCGCCGCCAATCTCCACTTTGGGACCCTCCTCTACAAAGTCTCCGTTAGCATCAAACCGAGCATTTATAATGGTTTTACGGCCGCAGTTACATGTGCTTTTTATCTCCTCGATAGAATCCGCTATTTCAAACAGCCTCCGCGAGCCTTCAAACAGGTGGCTCTGGAAGTCGGTGCGCAGGCCGTAGCACATGACATTGACACCGTAATCGTCAACAATGCGTGCCAGCTGGTCAATCTGATAGGCCACAAGGAACTGCGCCTCATCTATCAGTATCCATTCTATGATACGTCCGCGTTCACGGAAAACACCACGCAGCATATCGTATAGATTGGTCTCCGGGTAAATCCACATGCACTCACGCTCTATGCCTATCCTTGAGCGGATGACATTACGCTCGTCACGCGTATCGATGACGGGCTTGAGACAGAGGTGGTCCATGCCTCGCTCCTCAAAGTTATATGCCGTGGTCAGCAACATGGCGGTCTTTGCCGACCCCATGGTGCCGTATTTAAAATAAAGCTTTCCGTTTCGCATGGTCGTAAGGTGGATATGATGGATTTAAGAAGTCAGTCTGCACTATGGACGCATCAGTCGCCCATGGTACGCAACAGTTCGTCATTGTCCGAGGTGCGTTCCATACGGTCTCTGATAAATTCCATAGACTCGATGCTGTTACGGTCGCTCAGGAAACGGCGCAGAATCCACATGCGGTTAAGCGTTTCGGTGCGCAGCAACAGGTCGTCACGACGCGTGCTCGATGCCATGATGTCAACAGCCGGGAATATACGCTTGTTGCTGAGTTTGCGGTCAAGCTGAAGCTCCATATTGCCTGTCCCCTTGAACTCCTCGAAGATGACTTCGTCCATCTTCGAGCTGGTCTCGGTAAGAGCGGTAGCGATAATGGTCAGTGAACCTCCATTTTCTATATTTCGGGCGGCACCGAAAAAACGCTTAGGCTTCTGGAGGGCATTGGCATCAACACCGCCTGACAAAATCTTACCTGATGCCGGTGCGCAGGTATTATAAGCGCGAGCCAGACGTGTTATCGAATCGAGCAGGATGACCACATCGTGTCCGCACTCCACCATGCGCTTGGCCTTGTCAAGCACGATACCCGCAATACGGACATGATGGTCGGCAGGCTCGTCGAAAGTCGACGCGATGACTTCGGCATTGACGCTGCGACGCATGTCGGTGACCTCCTCGGGGCGCTCGTCAATAAGCAGAATCATTATATAGGTCTCAGGATGGTTTTCGGCGATGGCATTCGCGATGTCCTTAAGGAGGATGGTCTTACCCGTCTTTGGAGGTGCAACAATCAAGCCTCGCTGTCCCTTGCCGATAGGTGCAAACATATCCACAACGCGGGTGGAGATATTGCTCGACCGACCTGATGTCAAATCGAATTTCTCATTGGGGAACAGCGGTGTCAGATGTTCGAAGTTGACCCTGTCGCGTATAAATTCCGGGGTACGGCCATTGATTCGCTTCACCCCTGTCATAGGGAAATACTTCTCACCCTCTTTCGGAGGGCGGATAGCCGCTTCCACCACATCGCCGCTTTTAAGCGCATACTGCTTGAGCTGCTGCTGGGTGACAAGGATGTCATCGGGCGAGGGCATGTAATTATAATCGCTTGATCTGAGGAAACCATGCCCTTCAGGAACAATCTCAAGCACTCCTGTAGCTTCAATCAAGTCAGCAAAGTCATACGGGGTGTCCTTGACCTGCTGCATACGGTTGTTTTTGTTCTTCTTTCCTTTGCCTTGAGGCTGGTTGGGAATTTTCTGGCCAGGCTCTGCGATTACCACCGGTGCCATTTTGACATTCTGGGGCTGGCTCTGCTCCTTATTATTGTTAATGCGTTCACGCTGCTGGCGAGGCATGAAACTGCGGCCGGAAACAGCCGGGAAGAAGCTTACGAGAGAGCTGGCGGCATCGTTGTTTTGCTCGCCATTGCCACTCTGACGGGGGGTGAACACTTTAGGAGCCACCGGTTGAAGCTGCCCTGCAGCATCGTTATCCACCGCAGCACCCTGCTGAGAAAGATTGCGGCGAAGAGTGAACACCATTTTGGGTTGCGCTTCGACGGGACGGTCTGAGACAAATGAATCCTCAACCATTGGCAGTATCTCCCTGTCATTCAATCCATCGCTGACTGCCTGCTGGGCATCAGCTGTCTGCTGCGCTGCCGCAGCCTGCAACTCCGCAGCCTGCTCTGCTGCAAGCCTGGCCGCTTCTGCTGCCTCCGCCGCCTTCTGGGCATTTGACTTACGTCCGCGCTTACGCGGCATAGCCACTGTCGGAGCTGCCGTCTCATCAACCGGCTGAGGAATCTGCTCTGTCACAAGCGGCTGCGCAATATCCAGACCACTGTCATCGACCTGCTGCACAGTTGCCGACTTGGGTTTACGTCCACGCTTGCGAGGAGCATCTGTGGCCGACGCATTGTCGGCCGCATTATTATTTTGCTTCGACTCCCGATCCCGAGATTGTCTTTGACTACGCTCGGTGGCAGAAGTTGCATGATTTATAGCCTGTTGGTCAAGGATTCCATAGATGACATCATCCTTGTTGGTGAGGTCAACTTTTTTCATTCCCATGGTTTCAGCGACTTTGATGAGTTCATCATCCGACATCGCATTAAGATCAGCAATATTATACATATAAAAATTAAGGATGGATTCTTAGAAGCTGTTAGATGCGTGCCTTCCACTCAGCCACAATACGGCTGAAACTCCTGATGCACAGAAACTTGATGGAATACAGCGAGGATTATCCGAATCTATAAAATAAATGGAATTGGGAGGATGGGAAATATGCCGATACCCTATCCGAAACCGGATATCAGACAGATTGCCATAAGCCTTGTCAAGATGGCAGGTCGCATCTGCGGCAATCTCCACAAAATACAAATTTTCAATCACACAATCATGGCTTGCAACCACGAGAGAAAGGCTGCAAATATACAAACCACAATTTAAAAGGGGATGATTTCGGGGAGATGTGGAGTATAGCGGACTCGAACCGCTCACCTCGACACTGCCAGTGTCGCGCTCTAGCCAGATGAGCTAATACCCCATACAGTCTCAAAACCGTCAACAGACTACCTGTCCGTTTTGGACACTGCAAATATAGTGATTTTGTGCAATTACCGCCAAATATTTTGATGTTTTTTTGAAATATCACCATCAACGCGCACATCGAGGGGCCTGGCGTGTCAGAATTTACGGCTTTTGGGGGTTATCCTCAAACATCTCGACTCGGTAATAATGACATCGACACCCACATCATGCGGCTCTACCTCGATCTCATCGACCACCTGAAAGTCATATCCGACACCTACTTTTACGGCTTTGGCATCAGAGAGGAGACGGTCATAGAAGCCCTTTCCCCTCCCTACGCGGTGGCCTCTCACATCGTAAGCGACCCCGGGGACGATTATCATCTCCATGGACGCGAGAGGGACAGTTTCGCCGCCCGTCGGTTCCATAATATGATAAGCCCCCTCTTCAAGCGCATCCGGGTCAAACGGCAGGATGTCAAGGTTCACACCATTGACACGCGGCAGATAAAACCTCTTGGAGCGGCACCATTTTTTCAGCAATCCATGCGTATCGAGTTCGTCAGCCAACGAATGATACATCAGTATATGATCAGACATCATGAAAGCGGCCGTGTTCTCAAGCATAGACCAGACGCTTTCGGCAGCTTCCTGCTTTTCACGGACCGTAAGCAGAGCCTTGGTGGCCCTTATCTTATTGCGTACAGATTGTTTGTCCATGGGTTTACCTTATAGAACCGATTTAAACTTATTTCGGTAGGTTTTGACTGCAAATCCTTTATAGGAAATTCGGCAGCACCACTACGCATCTCCCGCAATGCCCTCACCACAGTGGGGTCGGTAATATTGCTGACTTTGTAGAAAGCCGGAGTGCCGTAGACATCGCGGGCTATCAGAGCTTTCAAATCATTAACAATCAAAGACCTTGAAATGTTTATATAATACCACCTCGGTGTCACTCCGTTGGACTTGGCATAATCGACAAACTCTACAAGCAGCTCATCGTCCGAAGGAAGCACCTTCAGCATGGCTGAGACCGAACCGGCATTCTTCAACTCCGCCCGATGGCGGTCGGTGAAGTCAAATGAGAACTTCTGAAGCAGCCCCTTGTTGAGCACGTTGAGGTAATACGACGTTATTTCAGCCGTGTCGTTAGGCACAAAGATGTCAGGCATGATGCCGCCTCCGCCATATACTACGCGGCCGGCATCGGTCTTGAATATCAGACTCTCATCATGCTTGATGCTGTCGCCGTTAAACACCTCACCAGAGTTATAACGGTCAAGTATCTCCCGTGCATAGTCCTGATTTTCGCCATGGGCATACGTTTTCTGGATGCATCTGCCGGATGGAGTATAATAACGCGCTATGGTAAGCCTGACCGCACTGCCGTCAGGAAGCGACATCTGCCGCTGCACGAGTCCCTTGCCAAACGAGCGGCGGCCTACCACAAGCCCACGATCATGATCCTGGATGGCTCCGGCAAATATCTCGCTCGCGCTCGCCGAAAACTCGTCAAGCAACACCGTGAGCTGCGCATCCTGGAACGTCCCGCTGCCGTCACTGACGGCAGCCGACTCCGCAGAGGAGTCACGTCCGTGGGTGGCAACTATCAGCCTGCCGGCTGGGAGAAACTCGTTGGCCATGAGTACAGCCATCTCCATGAATCCTCCGCCATTGCCGCGCAAGTCCACAACATACCTTTTGGCTCCTGCATTACGCAGCTTCACCATTTCTGTATAAAACTCGTCGTAGGTAGTACGTCCAAACTTATTGACACGTATATATCCAGTGACATCGTCAATCAGATATGCAGCATCTATCGAAGTCACAGGTATCGGCCCCCGGGTCACTTCAAACGGCAGAAGTTCCGGTGATGTTGACCTCCTGATGCCGAGCCTGACCTTAGTGCCGGACTCGCCGCGCAGCCACGACATGACTTTTTCGTTTGACCATTTCTTGCCGGCTACTACCGAATCGTTGATAGTCACGATACGGTCACCTGCCAGCAGCCCTACTTTTTCCGATGGTCCGCCCGAGAGCACTTCAAGGACATTGATGGAATCATTGAGCATATTGAATGTTATCCCTATCCCGCTGAACGAGCCCTCCAGCTCGCTGTTGACGGCCTCCAAATCCTCCGCCTTTATATATACCGAATGGGGGTCCAAGCCTGACAGCAACTGCGGGTACATCGTCTCCATCAGAGAATCAGTGTCGACCTCATCCACATACTCATGCCCTATAATATTAAGCAATGTCGACAGTTTTTGGTTTCCGCCGACCGACCGGCCCGGTACGAACAACCCGTTTGCGACTAACATGCCGCAAGCAAAAGCCAATGCCACAACCAACGGAATCCATACTGCCGGATTCTTCAATCTCTTATTCATTTTAACAATCACTTAAGTGAGCTTTCACTTTAACCTAAAATTATATTTCTTTAGTGAGCGTTATTTTTGTATAATTTAAAATGAATACTCACTTATAAATCTGCAATATGCACTATCTCTATGCCTACCTGGCGCATGAGGTCGAGACCGTCGGTAATACGGTAAAGGTCATGGAAGACTACCCTCTTGACACCAGCCTGGATGATCAGCTTGCTACACTCCATACACGGCGATGCCGTGACATACAGGGTCGAATCCTGAGAGGAATTATTGCTACGGGCCACCTTTGTGATGGCATTTGCCTCGGCATGAAGCACATATGGCTTTGTCAAGCCGTCCTCATCCTCACATACATTCTCCATACCCGACGGCGTACCGTTATAGCCATCAGAAATAATCATGTCGTCCTTGACCAGAATGGCACCGACCTGCCGACGCACACAATATGAATTTTCAGCCCATATCGTAGCCATGCGGAGATACCGCCGGTCCAGAAGTTCTTGCTTAGAAGCCTCCATCAGTGACATATGTAAGTCTTATAAATTAAACGCTATATGTAAGTCTTAAAAGTGCATCCGATAAACATTGCTATTTATGGCTCATATCGTGTTTCATTCGGTCGTATAACACGTTATACTCCTTCATTCAAGCCCAATATGACCTCAAAAATAACCGCGACTTATACGTGCATTACTTTTTGCGACTTACTTATTAACGTCATATACAACAATTTTCTTCTTTTAAAGATGTGCAAATTTACACTTTTTTGCGTTTACTTGTATAATTAAGGCATCAAGTAGACCAATTTATTCTTGTATTTATCTCACGGCATACCCGTCGTCATCGTAATCCACAGCCAAATCGCCGTTTTGTTACATTTCCGTAACATGCGAGATACATGTTTGTTACATTTTAAACTACTGATAATGTGATATTTACGCATAATTTCACTCAATTTTAAAAACATTTTATTAATAAGCCGTACATAATTTCCCCATCTTGGCACTTAGTGCTATATTTGTGTATATCCAACTTCGAACACTGCCTGAGATGTCATAAAATCCCACTAAAAATTCAACTCTTTACATCAAGGCTATTCTTATTGAGATTCATTCTTAATTACTTAATTACTTTAAACAGCTATACCACTATGAGTACACCCAAATTCGAGCACCAGCTTGTTGAGCTTCAAGGCAACTTGCTCAACTTCGCCTATATCCTCACTTCTAACCGCGACGACGCATACGACTTGCTTCAGGACACCACTCTGAAAGCCCTTGACAACGAAAGCAAATATGTCGACAACACCAATTTCAAGGGATGGGTTTTCACAATAATGCGCAATATCTTCATCAACAAATACCGCAGGATGATGCGGTCGGAGACCATTATCGACAAGACCGAAAACCTTTATCAGCTTGACATGGCCCAAGATTCAGGATTAGAATCTCCCGAAGGCTCATATGCAGTAGGCGAAATAACTGCAGCAATCAATTCGTTCGGCGACGAATACCGTGTGCCGTTTTCGATGCATGTGTCCGGCTACAAATACAGCGAGATTGCCGAAAAAATGAACCTGCCGCTCGGAACGGTAAAAAGCCGCATATATTTCGCCCGCCAAAGGCTACAGGCACGACTTAAGGACTACAAAACCCGTTGAAGCTCGCATTACCGCATATTTTCATCTTCTTTCACAATCATCACCCTCATAGCGCATTTAAAAAGGTAGCTGCTAAAGACCTGTTTCAATCATAACATCAGACGACAAGCCGAGTGCAAACATCATGGAATCCGCCAAGACGGATTCCATGACGTTTCATATTCATTCAGAAATCCGCCTTTTGTAACCTTAATAAAAAACGGTGTCATCGCCTTTAGGGTAGGCAGATGACACCGGTTTTCCACTATTAACTGAAATGTTTATGAAACTGAAATGATTATGAAACCCTAACTAAATTCCAAATAGACCATAAGCCTTGGAGCGGTGCCGACAAGCACCGCCACTCGTCATATCGCTGCATCATCAAGGGTGATGCCAGCCGAAACCGATGTGCCGAGCATACGGCGCGCACCGATATAATGGCGGCTGTAGTAAGCATTGTCAGGGAACGACTGGTAGGTCACGCCCTTACGGGTGGAAGCATGGATAAATTCGCAAGTGCCATTGGCTTTATCTACCGACACCACCATGCCTACATGCCCCACGTTGCGCCGTCCGCTGCTACGCGAACTGAAAAAGAGCAGGTCGCCAGGCTGGAGTTCATCAAGCTCCACACGTTTGCCCTGAGTGTACTGGCTGCGGGATGTGCGTTCAAGATTCATACCGAACTTGCGATATATCCATCCCATAAAGCCTGAACAGTCAAAAGCATTAGGCCCAGTAGCTCCAAAACGATAACGAGTGCCGAGGAATTTAGCAGCGTAGTCTACCATCTTTCCTGCAAGGACATTACCCACAAACTGCGAGGGATCGATCAGCGGCTTAAGCGTAAACGGAGAAAAATCACGCGCAGAGTCCATCGCTTTTTCCAAGAATGTCATCTGTTCTTCTTCATCCACCTGCTGATCGGTGACAGGAGTCACCTGATGCTTTAGCGGGAGATGAGGTTTCTTGGCATCAGCTGTGCTTGCACAGAAAGCCGCACATGCTGCAATTACAAAAGCGATTATTCGGATGGAATTCATAAGCGTAATGTTTTCAGCTACTTGACTGGGTCAAGCGCATTGCAAATTTACGCATATCTACCACGGCAGACAAGGCAGAACAAGCCCAAAAGTTAATTTAAGCAAAATTTAGCACCGTAACACATTTTTATACCTAATGCCACATTTATTAACATACCATACAATTAATAATCACCCCCGTTACCCATACTGAACCGTTATATACAGCAATAAGCTACCAAACAACACCTTATACACACCATTACAAAGCTGCACATATCACATATAGCATGTGCAATACTCACACAAAATTGGGATTCAAGTATATTTTGCAGAAAAAGCAATGTTAAAATATCATCCAAACAAATACATTACTTAACATTTATTAGATATTGTTTTTGGTATTTTTTGGTTAATTATTTTAATACAAACGGCTTATACTCTGCAATGAGACGACAATCAACAAGTTATTGGAGCCAGATCGACTCTTAATATCAGTTGCCTCCACCGACTGCAACACTGTCATGTGGCGCAGCATCCACAGCCGTATCAACCGGCTTGGTCTTCGCTAACCTACGCCTCAGACGTTTAATCCAGCTGTCGAGATTATCAAAATCGAGTTTCCACACCACGCCTACACCCTGGGTTGTCAACGCATTGCGGGCTGAGAAAATCTGGTCATTGAACCGGTTATAAGCCTTCAGACGTATAGTGCCTGACCTGTTCAAAAGATATTCCACATCGAAATCACCTACAAAACTGGTAGGATTCAATGTCTTATCCCGGTACCCGAGGTTGCCGTTGATAAGCAGACGGTTATTAAGAAGATGGCTTGACAGAGCCAGATCTACCTCCATATCGCTGAAATCGCCGTTGTCGCTGCGCACAGACGGAGCAATGGTCCACTTGTCGCTGATTGTACCAAGAAGGCTCGACAAACGGCTCGACAACGTGGTCGATGCCAACGATGCAAATTCACTGCTTCCATGGTTGGTCCCCGAATTGGCATACTCGGGAGTATAGAAGCGGTTAAGGGCGAGGAGATATATCACCTGACGGCTAAGCATGTCATTGGTATTGACAATCGAACGCACCTTGCGGTCGATGTCGCTCGACAATGTGGGAAATTCAAGATCGAATGTCAGTTCCGGCTGGCGCATATCACCCGCTATCTTAAGCAACGCCCTGACAGGAACGCTCGTCCGGGCCAAATCCTTGTCGGTATTAAACGCGACATCGAGGTCGCTGAGATTAGCAGTCGTCTGATACGCCGCAGTGATATTAAGCTGTGCAGCATACGGGTTGCCATGGAAAGATATAGAGCTGCCCGGGTCTATGGTAAAATCTTTCACTATAATCTCTTGCAACGTGAAATTGTAAGTCCCCCTGTCAAGCGTATAAGTGCCGAAAAGCTGCATGTCATCGTTACGGCTCGCATAAGTCATACGCATGTTACCCGTACCCCACGCCCTTATACGGTCACCTGCTATAGGGTCCATAACCAACGTCACCTCAACATTGGGATTGGCATCAACGGATATGTTGATGTTGAAATCCGTCGGGCTTTCATCGTCAGAAATCCGGGACGCAAGCAGACGCTTGATACGTTCCACCGGGTTCAGACTGAGCGTGTCGGTCTGCTGTAGCTTGTCACGGTCGCGGAATTTGACAAACGTATATTCGCCGGCCTGTAGATTGTCACTAAGCACAAAGCCGAAAGTACTGTTTGGCGCAGTAGATGCCACAACATTAATATCCACTTGCCCGGGCTTGCCGATAATCGAAGCTCCGCCATCGACAAATACCTTGCCGTACCATGCTTGATCCCCGTTATCGGGTATATCATAACCGAGAAAGTCATGGGCATCGTAAAGATAAAACGAAAATACCGGATCATGGAAATAGCGGTGTGTCAGATGCCCCCGGAATTTGGCAGTATTGCCATAGGCATCATGCAGGGTCAGGTCATTTATATCTATGACCCCGGGGCGGAAATGCAGACTGTCGCTTGCCGTGTAAGTCGTATTGGTGAACGGAATAGTCAACTTCATACCCTCCACATAGGCATCCCCCTCGAGGTCGAGGTCGCTGAACGAACCAAACAGCCGTGCATTGCCGCTGACTATACCGTCGACTTTCGAGCAGAACGCCGACATGAACGGCTGCAAGAAACCGATGCCGGTGCGGTCGGCTGTAAACGCCAAATCGAGGCCGCCTCCATCTTTAACGGGCCATATGACACCGTCGACCGTGCTGCCGCCACCGTTAGCTCGGGTTATGTCGGCATCAAGCGTGATGCACTGCCGCTCGTGGTCCCATGAACTCTTGATGACAGCGTCACCGAATACACAATCATTATATGAGAGGTTTTTCACATCAAGATTATCTGTATGTGCCTGCGGAATACCCGATAAAAGATCCTTGGCCCTGACATCTCCAGTGGCCACACCTCCGAAATCCACATTATTGATGTTGAGGACATCAAACACATAGTCGAGATTGATATGCGATAGGCTTACATCGACTTCATCTTCCGGCTCGCGGCCTACCACTCCGTCGATGCTTACATACTGCACATCATTACCTATACGCCAGTCGGTTATGGTATAGCGGTCTTTCGCAATATCTATCCGAGTCGGATGTATAGTCCACACCGTATCATTCAAGGTCATTGAAGATTTATGGACATCGACCGACCCGGTTACATTGTTATCTTCATCACGCGAAGCCCTTGCCGTAAGATCCAATCGTCCGTTAAGAGCCTTTTTCGAATCCACAGCCCATGACATGGATGTATCCATCATGTCTGTCACCCCTTCGCCGTTAAGCGTAAGCGACAGCTGCCCGTTTTTCGTTGGCATGGATGTGGTGGCGTAAAGGTACGATTTCCCGGCATCACCATTCACAGCCACATTGACCACTGTATTCTCCACTATCTTTTTGCCCTGCAACAGATAAGGAGCATCGATATCCAAAGCAATAATGCCCCTGGACGATTTGACAAATCCAGCCACATTGACAGGATGTATCACACTGACAGGCAGATGTATGAGCTGTTCAAGGCTGCGTGTATCCTTAATAGTCAGATCAAGCGCAAACTCGTTGTTGAGTCCATGACTGTATTTCGGCTCGGAATCTTCCCGACATGATATCAACGACGGCCACAACCTGTGCAGACAATGGAGTATGTCGGTGCTGACAGTCGACAAGTCATACTCCCCTCTAACACTGGCATCGGCCACATTGCTTGTCAACGACATCCACATCGGCTTCGCGCTGTTGCGCATCTCCACATCTATGTCTCCAAGATTGACTGCCGCCAGTTCTCCGCCTATAGGAGTCAATACCAGGTCTTCTATGCCTGCTCGCGCATCCATAGCCGTTATATCAACAGTTTCGGTTGATGCCGAAAGATCAAACGATGCAGCATAGTCCTTCCATGGGCTATGCTGTGTAAACAGGCTGAGATGGATGTTATCAGCATCTACATATACATCCACATCAGAGAACTGCCTGAAATCGCGGCTGACTACAGCCGATGTCTTGGCAGTAAACATTGCCTCAGTATCACGGCTCGTAATTTCAGCTTCCAATTCGTTCCCATTATATGCGCCATTGAAGGCAACAGACTGCCAGATATGGTTGCGCCACTCCAAGCGGTCAATATCCGCTTGGAAATCAGCTTTTTGAAGCTTGCCTCTGTGCAACACGGCATTACAGTCCACACTGAACGAGCCGTTGCCTAACGATGCCCGCGCAGGAGCGACAGCCCCGACAGCAAGGTCGGGAGTCCGGACTGTAAGCACAAGCTCTCCCGACTGTGAAGCCAGCTTCCCACGCGCGGAGCCATCAATGGACAGCGAGCCAGGAGCGGCACTGAGATCACAGTGCAGTTCGGCACCATCAGGCGTATATCGTCCCTGCATATGAGCGTCTACGTACTCTATATGCGCAAGAATATCACGTAACTGCCGATTGACTGGGACCAACAGTTCAACGGTTTCTACTACAGTGGACGATTTGACATAGCATCTTAAGTCCGAAAGACCTATCGACATCTCTTCACGATTCATGCCAGGGGCTGAAACCTCGGCAAGCGCGGTGACATATTCCCCTTTATCACCGATGTCGAGACGCAATCTGTCGATGCTACACATGTCAAGCCGGCCGGAAACAGCAGCGTCCAGACCTATAGTCAACCTGCTTTTACCCAAAGCAGGCACAAAATACCGCATATCGGCCACTGCGACCGACGACCCTTTTGTTACCTCAACCTCAAACCGGGCATTCTTCAACTCCTCGCCGAGGTTTTTCACAGACTTAATCGGAATACTGACATCGGAAAAACGGAGATTGCTATCATCTAACCGCACCTCCAGCCCCTTTACTGACAAAGCACTGTCATTAAGCGCGAAATCCGTAGAAAGCGCGAAATCCGCACCACACCTCTCTCTGAAAGCCAGACGGCTCAGACCCACCTTGTAGTCATCTTTCGCTATACGGGGGATATTAATATCAGCCTGCAGATCCCTGACAGCCAGATGCGCAAAGTCCATGACCTCCACCGGTTTGTAGGGTGCATCCCATCGGTCGTATGTGACTGACGACTTGCGTATCAACACCGAATTGATACGCAGCTCTATCTGCTTTTTCTCTTTCTTGTCTTTAGGTTTCAGGGCATCGATTATAGGCTGGATATTGAGAGGCGACGAGGCGTCGCGCTGCCATATAGACCCATTGAGACCGATAAGCTCCACGTAATTGACGATAAGCGACTGCTCTATGAGGGAAGCATTGATATTCACAGAGCCGCCAAGACGGTCAATCATGGCTATCGGACCGTGTTCCATGGCCGAAGTGTCAGCAATGACAACCCTCGACAGCGTCACACGGTTAAACGGACTTATCTCAATCCGCCCGATTGTCACATTGACTTGCAGCAACTCGCTCAACTGCTTCTCGAGTACATCTGCGATGCTGCGTTCGACAAACGGCAACGACAATCCCACATACGACAATGCAGGCACTCCGAACACGAGAGCAATGATGCTCACGGCGATAGTACGGACTGTCTTATATGTCCATTTTATAGGCCTGCGGAAATTCACGTCGTCTTAAACTTTTTATGCGAAGTTACGTATTTTTACGTTACCCTCCCCTACCGTCGCTACAAAAAGCCACAACCACACTAATCAATGGGTCGCTTTCCACCAAGCAGTATGTACCCTGTCAGCCGCAAGATTATGGCTGCTCGGATCCGAAGTGGTAAGGCCAGAATATGTGCGTATGGGGAGCGCCCTGTTGAGCCGTGCAGCATAATATGTCGGAGTATTGACCCTATACGGTACGGTACGAGCCATCTGTTCATCAAACTCTGCGAGAAGCTGCGGATTATCCGCCCCTACCAAACGGCTCACATAATCGCCGTAATCATAAAACAGCGTGGGTGAATACCCGTCAAGCGCCTGCAAGGACGATGAAATCGAGGTGTCGAAATCATAGGCTGAGTTGATGCGCTTCATCACAGAGGCGAGACCGTCAAGCTGCGAACAGTCTGTCACCGAAAGAGTCCCGCACGGCATAATGGTGTAATTGGAGTAAAATGCGTAAAACTCGTCACAAGCAGCTTCATAATCAGGCTCGCCCATCAGATGACGGCCCATAGCCGCATAAGGCATCCCGTATGCCATCACCTCGCAAGTGGAAGCTATGATGTAATCAGCCACATCTTTAAGTTCGTAAGCCACCTCTACCGATGCCATGTAACAGTCATCAAACAGTATGAAATCCATCCTGATGCCGGCTTCGCTGATTGCTTGAGCCAATGTGGATATGTCGGTCTGATAAGCCTTGTCTTTTGCGCCGAAATAACGCGTAAGCAACGCTGTCTCCGGCCGCCATGCCATAGCCGCCTTATGTGTTGCAGCCATTTCATTGTCCGTCCCAGACGGAGTGACAGGAAGCCAGCTCATGCCGTGGCATCCTATCGTCATGGCGTAACGCACAGCCGGAGCGGCGGCTTTCACATCCGACAATATCGAAGATATGCCATCGGCCGTGGTAAGTGACGGAGATTCATAGCTCTTGATGTCGCGACGCTGACACTGTCCGTCGGCATACGTTATTTCAAACAACTTAGCCGCAGTGGCACTCGTCGAAATAAACACAACTACACGCTGATTATCTAATCCGCCCTGTGAAACGATACTCTCCTCCAGATCTGCAATGTTCTGATAAAAACAGCTTGTCAAATCCGTCGACCAAGGCAGATACATAAACAACGTGTGCTCCACTGCAGCCTCTGGGGTCGCTATGGGGGGCTCACCATCCCTATCCGACGAACAAGACGCAGCCAGCAATGCGATACACACAACTGATATCGCCACGTACACTCTGCACGCCTCCGCACACAGACTTCTTATTGACAATTTCATGCGGTTTGAGATTTCAGAACTTTAAGTTTGCGTTTGTTAGAAATCTTATTGCATCCATACCACATGTCTGGGTCAAGGTTGAAGTGCCTTGTCAAGAAAAGCTTTGAAATCTTCTTCGGACATGGCTCCGGTGGCAACGACTGACTGACGGGTAGATGGATGGGCCACTATGATGGTCGGCACCGAACGCACACCCCACATCTGAGCAAGCCCGGGTTCGGCATCGACATCCACTTTCACAAACTCGGCTTTGCCTGCATACTCCTTTGATACTTTGTCAAAGACAGGGGCAAACATCTTGCAAGGGCCACACCAAGTTGCCGAGAAATCATAGACGATGGGGAGAGCCGTTTTTGATTCATTATCTACAGTATCAGCAAGGGCTGCGGCTACTGAGTCGTTTGAGTCAGCCTGAGCTGGATCCATCGGTTTTTTTGTCTGGCACGAGCCGAAGGCAACCACAGCTAATGCAGC